>Ga0208270_100003_pt1 | contig 575560 bp, 497 predicted proteins | sample LakWasM109_LOW13_2_FD_183925 | JGI IMG/M metagenome (GOLD analysis project Ga0208270, IMG submission 183925) | Freshwater sediment methanotrophic microbial communities from Lake Washington under simulated oxygen tension - Sediment Metagenome... | ecosystem: Environmental > Aquatic > Freshwater...
CTCCCGCGGTAGGTGTTCCGGTAATGGCACCTGTAGTGGTGTTAAATGAAAGTCCTGCCGGTAATGTTCCGCTAGTGATAGCATAACTGGTTGGCGAATTCGTAGCGACAATGGTATTACTAAAAGCTGTTCCTACTGTACCCGAAAAAGTGGATGCCGTGACAACCGGTACTGGTGGTGACGCTATATTAAAAGTTAAAGTGACAATCGCACTGGTTCCGGCACCATTGGTAGCGGTAACATCAGTAGTAAAAGTACCCGCTGCTGTTGGAGTTCCGGTGATGGCTCCTGTGGTTGTATTTAAGGAAAGTCCGGCAGGCAAAGAAGTAGCATTGGCTATGGCATAACTCGTTGGCGAATTCGTAGCTACTATACTATTACTAAAAGCGGTTCCCACTGTTCCTGAAAATGTTGAGGCGGTTACTACGGGAATAGCTGGAGGCGTTCCTGTAGCATACATAGTAAAGTCATCAATTCCAACATGGGCATTACTACCAGAACTTGGTCCATTAGCAACTGAATATTTAAAATCTACCGTTGAACCTGCAGCTATAGTCAAACCAGTAACTGTGATTGAATAACCCGTTTGAACCACTGAAAAAGTTGTTGAAGAACCTGTTGTTGAAGTGTACAACGTTGTTCCTGAAACTCCTGTCGTACTGTATGCTCCCGCTCCAATTCTATAAGAAAAATCAACTGTAGTTGCTCTACCCTGAGAAGAAAATTGTTCAACATTCCAAGTAATTACAAATCCATCGATATTTGCTCCTGTGCTATTTGTTGCACTAAAAACAAAAGTTGTTGAGCCAGAAGTTGCCTGTTTTTGTAAAATAGAATAATCCGAACTTGCACTAGAGGCTCTTCCTGCATAACAATTATTCCCACTTGCATTTGCAACTGTTGGCGATGCTGCACCAGATGTTAATATTGGATATGTGGCATTATAACTGGCGGTTGTAACAGCCCAATTTGTTGGCAAAGTTACAGCAGTACCTCTAAATGCATCAAAATTTTGAGTATAAGTGTTGCCCGACCCAACTCCTGTTATGGCATATTGTCCCCAAGAAACAGCACTCACTAACAAGGCTAAAAAAAGTATCTTTATTTTCATTATAAAATGAATTATGTTTTCTCATTAATTTCCATGACAATACACCAATTTTTGGCGCACAAAAAAAGGTCAAGGCTTAACTCGTAGAAAATGGGACAACAAATCTATACTAAAATTACTGAATTACAGACACTTCTTCTTAAGAAATTATTAATAAAGTGTACTTTTTTTGTTAACTTTTGTAGGGATACTTTAAAAAACCTACTTTTTTAAGGGTTTTTTAATAGCTTTTTTAACAATTTTTCCGGTAGTTTTTTGTTTTTTAGGGGGGTTACAAATTTTATTGTAACTATTTTATTATAACAACTTTTGTTTTTTACATAATTTTCCTCACTAAAAAACACTTTTTTAATGAGGAAAATTAATGATACCGGTCTAAACCTAGAGTATCGTTTTTCGGATTACTACCATCCCATTTGCCAGTCTGATTTTTACAAGTAAGGCTTGTTGACTCATGGTAATGGTATTGGTTACAAATTCATTTTGCCCAATAGCATCGGCTTCAAACAACTGTCTTCCCAGCAGGTCGTAAACGGTTATATTTTTGATAGTTTCAAGAGATGATTTAACCGTCAATTCACCATGACTGACTGCAACAACAACACTGTTCTTTATGGTTTCAAAATCCGGTGTTGCCAAAGCCTCATTGGTATAACGCAATACAAATCTATTGTTAACGGTGCCTGATGTTGCGTAAAATTCATACGGCGCTTGTTTTAAATCATGAATTATATTTAATACTTTATCTTCCAGATAAACATTTTGCCCTTCTTCAAACAGTCCTTCCAAATGATCAATAGCAATTTTATAATCCCCCGAATTCGTAATCTTAACCCCTAGAGGAACTAGATCTGTGTTAACAAAAGGCAACTGTCTCCCTTGAATTACTAAAGGCTCATTATTTAAAATAGAATAAATATTAATCGGATTGTATGTTATGCTAGTCCCATCATAAAGATTATCATAATCATCGGTAGCTCCCGAAACATAGCCCACTAATGTTTGTCTGAAAGCATTAGCATTATACAAATTCAACCAAACTTTACCCGTTGGAGCCTCAATATCATTACTGTGATTATTTCTGAAAAACTGGGAATTATCAGTCGTGGTTCTAAGTCTCATGCTGTTGTTAAACGTAACATCGTAATCCGCTTTCAAAACAGCAAAGAAGCCTTGACCTGAAGCAATTTTACCTGTCGGTTTCAAAGTAGTAGTTCCCGAAACATCGCTGACAGCTGTGGAGCCGGTTCCGTTCCAGGTGGCATAATCATTTGTGGTATACACATAATTGGTTACAGGAGTGATGGAGGTCCAAAAGTATAGCGTTCCTCCAATTTTATTCAAATTAGCAGGATCGGTAACAAAGCTTGAAGCACTAATAGCACTCGGATAAGGATTGCCCAACAAAATGGTATTCCCGGTTACAGTCGTTGTAACCCCGTTATCGTAACTGTCTCCATACGTTTTAACTACACCATTATTTGGCGTTCCGGTGAAATTGAAATCGGTTGCCGCACTTGCGGAACTAAATCTCGTGATAAACCCTTTTCCAGGTGATGTAGTGGAAAGATAATTCCATGTTCCGTCAATAGCCCCACTCAAATTCCAATCAAAACTGGCACTAAAAATGGCCGGAATCTGTGAAAAGACACTTTCTTTAACCGGTGACCCCCAATAAATATAGTCAAAAATCTTCATGGCTCTCGACGTTCTGGTCATTCTTATGTTTCCAACATTGGTATTAGCGGTAGCATTATCCACATCGGTGACTTGAACCAAATTACCTCCGTTTAAGACTACTATACTATTCCCACTGGTATTGTTGATTGCATTTCTAACCGTCAACAATTTATTACTGTCAACCTGTAACGTTGCTGCGGTGACATTTAATTGGTTGTCAATAAAAATTTCTGAAGCAGTAGCTATCGATTTTGTCCCCGTTCCGGAAACAGTCATGTTATAATACGGATTTGGAGAAGAGATGGCTGTCAAAGTCTGATTGGCTCCGGCATATTCAACCGTTGATCCGGTATTCAAATTAATAGTGGGTGAATTAGCGGAACTAACAGCCGTGGCGGTACTTCCGTTAAATCCATTTGAATTGTATTGTTTAAAAACTCCGGTTGATTTTACAGCAAAAGTGGTTCCTGACTGTAATGTAATTACATCAGAAGCCCCATTGGTTCCTACATTTGAACCTACTATATCTATATTGGCATACACCGGTGTCAGGTATATTCTTTCCATCGTTGCTAACGAATTGGTAAAGGATATTTTAGTAGCAGTTCCTAAAGTATAGGTTCCTCTGGCATCAGGCTTAGTTGTAATCCCGGCAGTGCTATATTGTGCGGTATCGGTCATGGTTAAATTAGTCCCGGTTCCTCCCATCGCATTATCGGCAACATCAAGTATGGTGGCGTCTTTAACTAAAACCGTTCCGGTGATAGAAGTTGTATTAGTGGATACTGTTTTTGTTCCACTTGTGGAGAATGTTAGGTTTCTGTAGGTCCTGGATCCTCTTAAATATTGATCGTATGCCAATGTTATATCATCTGTGGCATTAAGTTCAATGGTTGAAGCCCCTGACAGTACATAATCGCTTGAAATACCAGTAAGTCTTGGAATCAAATCCGTTGCATCCGTTGACAATGAAGGAATTTGATACAACGTTCCATCGGCCATTGTCAAACCTCCACTACTGGCAGTAATATAATTGGTTGTTGATTCTATAACCTGACCTTTACGAATATCCAACAAGCCCGGTGAGGTAATTCCGGAAGTGCTGGTCAAACTTAATTTTGTGGTATTGGCATTAAGTTCGCAAACAATTGTTTTAGCATTTGATCCTGCAATTCCGTCACCGGTTTCCTGATCAACAATCCCAATGTAATGAAAAGTAGAAGCGTTGGTAAAAGTTCTTGTATCGGTTACTACATTCCCGTTGTTTGGAGCGGCATTAGTAGTTTTAATCAATCCTTTCGGAGACGTGATTTTTGCTGTCCCGGCAGTATTCAATGTAAACGCAGTACTTGTTGCGCCAGCAGGAACTTCTTTTACCAATAATGGTGTGGAACCGTTAAACCCAAAATCTAAAATACCGGCAACGGTTACGCTGCTGTTATTCCCTAATTCTAAATCCTGATTTATAAGTTGTGCATAAGCACCGCTATTTACTTTGAAAGCAATATTTTGATTTTCGGTGGCTCCGGTAGAGGCAACATCTATCGTTTGAGGAGTGGCTACGTAAGTTCCCGCAAAATTAAAGTTTGACGCTACTGCTGAAGTCAGTGTACCGGTGGAACCTACCGTCAAATTTCCTTTTAAATTAACTACTGACGTTCCGGTAGTTGCTAAATTAATGGTTCCAGCATTAGCATTGGTAGTATTGACTTTAACATTGCCATTAACAGCCAAGGTAATATTTCCGGAAGCATTATTCACTACGGTAAAAGTCTTTGCCGATTCATTTATAAAATCGCCATTAACGGTCAACGTACCTGTTATAGCAGAAGTTGTGCCTGTTATAGTGGTATTCGTATAAGTGTCTTCTATTTTTAGATTTCCGTTGATGGTTAAATTAGTCGCTCCATAAAATAAATTGACGTTCGTACTGCTATTGGATGTTCTGAAAATCAAATCATTATAGGTCAATATTTTACCATTGAAATTACTGTTATCTGTGGCCGTATTGCTACTGGTTAATCTAAAAGTATTATTATCGCCTGCTGAACCCAGATCAATAATCAAATTCCCGAAATAAGCGGCAACACCATTATAGTTTTGTGTACTGATATTGGTATCTGCTACAGGCAAAAAGTAATTTCCTGCACCTGTCTTATGATCTTTGATAATAAAATTGGATTTAGGGTGAAATTTCTCCGTACCATTCCACAGAGCTCCTCTTACACTAGCTGAATTACCCGCATTTGAGCTATAGTTATAAATAAAAGTTCCATTGTCTTCAATCTCAAAATCATTAGTTATTTTAAATGGATTAGCACTAAAAGAGGCTGTTCCTCCATCATAAATATATAAAGAAGCGGCCGTTGAATTAAAAGTACAATTAAACGTTCCTCCAGAAAGCACCTTTATATTAACGCCTCCAAACGAACTTCCGGTTGTAATTGTGGTACCATTTGAAACATAAACTGCATTGGCCGTATTGCTCGCAGGCTCCGTTGATGCTGTCCACAAACCGGTTACGGTACTATACTTTTCCCAGGAAGCCGTTGACGTTCCTAACCAGGTTCCGCTGCCGGTACTTCTGTAATCTCCGTGTGCATAAACAATAGAAGTGATATCAAAAGTATTAGCATTATTAACGTTAGTATTATTAGCCAATCCGGTTGTGGTTGCTGTTAAATAAAATCCTGTTCCGATAACAGTGTGGGTTAATGAACTAAAGGTGGCCAAACCTGAAACAGCGGTACTCGTTACAGGGCTTCCTGTCAAAGTTCCAGTGGAAACAATACTAACCGATCCCACAAAATCTGTATCTCTATTACCCAAAATATCATTGGCAGAAACAGTTACCGATGGTGCCATGCTAACATTAACACTGGTCGTGGTAGGTTGTGCTACAAAAGTCAATCGGTCCGCTGTTACCACTATCTTATTGCTGTTTCCTGAAGCAATACTGGCGGCACCTCCGGCATTAGCCGCTGCAAATGTAGTTCCGGCTACATTGGCGGTAGCACTGGTAATCGTTACGCCTATGTTTTGGTTGTCGGTAACAGCCGCATTGAAACTGGCATAAACGCTAAACGTTTTACTGCCATTATCCGAAGCGGTTAAAGTAAGACCGCTAAAGGTTACACTGGCAGCTCCTGCCTGTTCTGTACCAACAAACGAGGAGGTCGTGTTTTCGTATAAAGCCAATCTTCTAATATTTGCTGAATTTGTAACCGAAAATGTTATCGAATTTAAGATGGTAGCCGCACTATCATTATCACTGGTTCCGCCACCGTCTTGTATTGTAAACTCAGCAATTTTTATATTGCTAGTTCCCGCTCCGGAACCTGATATACTTGCGGTTTGATAATTACCATAAGCAATGTTTGAAGGTTCCGTAAAACCGGAACTGCGAATAATATCCGAAGCGCTATTTGTCGTTACTGTTCCTGTTAAATTGATAACATAAGCCGTTTGATTAGCTGAATTATTATTGATAACCAAATTACCCGTACAAGCACCAACTGTACTGGTTGAAAACTGTACCGTAACTGCAGCACTACTTCCTACGGCAACAGTAGTAGGCACAGCACCCGAAATAGAAAAACCGGTTCCGGTAGTATTGGTTATAACTATACTCGAAATAGTCATCGAAGCGGTTCCGGTATTAGTAATAGTAAATGTTTGTGTAGGTGGTGTAACTCCTGCTGCATAACTTCCAAAAGCATAAGTACTGTTATGGGCATAACCCGTAACTCCTATCGTGGCTGATGGCGCAATTACATTAAACGTACTGCTGTTGCCGGTAGCCGTCAACGAACCCGAAGTAGCTGCCATCGTAAATCCTGTACCTGATGCCGTATGGACTATTGAACCATAAGTAGCCAAACCTGACGAAGCGGCAACCACCAGTGGAGCACCCGTCATTGTTCCAGTTGAAGTAAGAGATACGTTTGTGCTATATCCTAAATCCCTGTTGCCGTTAGCATCTACAGCACTGATCGTTACGGCAGGTAACATGGTAGCATTTTGATTTACAGTGGTCGGCACTTGTACAAAAACTAATTTCGTAGCCGCAACATCTACCGCATTATTGGTTGATCCTGATTCTACAACCGTTCCGGCACCAGTTTCAAATTGCGTCGAAGTGGCTGAACTCGGAGTAGTAAAATTGGTTCTGTCTATTTTAAAGGCTAAATTCAATCCGTCAACAGTGGTTGGCAATGTACCTCCTAAAGCGGTTTTCAGCCACACTTTAAGGGTATAAGTTTTAGTACTTCCATCCGTAATATTTCCTAAGGCTCCCGCCCCGGTTCCAATACTCGAAAAAGTAATATTCGTTGCATTCACCGTTCCGGTTAAAGTATTGGTTCCATCATTAAGTTCCGCACCGGCTATGATTTGTGTCCAATCGGCGATATCATTTCCGGTTCCTTGCGGGATTACTATCTGACTGATTAATGTTGGCAAAACATCGTTCCCACCAGCAATATTGGCATCATCGGTAACTAAAAAATCAAAGTTTAAAGACGATGCTGCCTGGGTGTTAATTAGCGATGAAATAGTCCCTGGTTCTGAACCGGATCCTGTGGTAACGCCTGAGTAGGAAGTGGATGTTGAAGAGGTTGTAACTGAAACACTAGAGCCATTAGTAATACGGCATGTTGTAGTCGAAGCTGTCAGTGTATTTGGTATAACATAAATAGTCAAAGTAGTACTTGCAGGAACACTGATAGTTGAACCAGGAGTGATACCATATGTAGCAGAAGACGCAGTAGGTGTATAAGCTCCTATTACATTCTTAGTAGTACCTCCATCTGTACTGTACTGAACACTAACATTTGGAGTACCCGTTGCGGAGCTAACTTGAGAGATTAAACTCAAAGAATTCAAAGTGAAACTTGTTGTGGCATTACTAGTGATGGTAAAGGTATACCAACAGTTATTAGTAATATTATTGGCTAATGTACCATTAAATCCAGAACCTGTAATCCCCGTTGTTAATGTACTACACGTAACCCCTGAACCCCTTGTTATATTCGAAAAAGTCAAACCTGTTGGTGGTGTGGTCCATGTTGTGGTAGGTGTACCTGGACAACTAGCAAGAGTCATTCCGCTTGCTGTTACTGTAGTCTGCCCCCAAGAAAAAGAGCTTAGGAAAAGCACCATTAAAAGTATCTTTGTTTTCATTCTAAATGAAGTATTTATAGCATTAATTTCTAATACCATTTCCTCACTATTTGACACAATTAGACACACCAAAGGGTTCAAGACTTAGCTAGTAGAAAATGGGACGACAAAATTACAGTATAATTACCGAATTAGCTATGCTTGTCCTTAAGAAATTATTAATTAATTGTACTTTTTGCCAACTTTTGCAGAGCGCCTTATAAACCTTACTTTTTTAAGGATTTTTTAATAGTAGCTTTAGGTGGTTTTTTTGGCTTTCAGCAGTATTACAAAAAAAAGAGGTTATTCAATTAGGAGTGTTTTTGCCTTTTTACAACTCTATTCTGCACAAAAACTATTTTTTGAGGGTGCCAATTACTGTTATTAACTTAACCCTAAAGGATTATTTTTCGGGTTAGCTGAGTACCATCTTCTAATCTGATTTTTACAATTAAAGTTTGTTGGCTTAAGGTAATTGTATTGCTTACAAATTCATTTTGTCCAATAGCATTGGCTTCGAATAATTGTCTCCCGAGCAGATCGTAAACTGTTACTTCTTTAATGGCTTCGAGATACGATTTAACGGTCAGTTCCCCATGATTGGTAGCAACAACAACACTGTTATTTAAGGTTGCAAAATCGGGTGTTGCCAAAGCTTCGTTAGTATATCGCAATACAAATCTAGTGTCAAAACTACCCGAATTAGTAGTAAATGTATAGGGCGACTGTTTTAAATCATGAATGATATTCATATCCAAATCTTCTAAATAGATAGCCGTTGCTTCTGCATTGAATACGCCTTCCTTTTGATCGATACTGATAGTAAAATCACCGGAAATTGCACTGAAATAACCTATCGGCACTACATCCGAGGAATCAAACGCTGGTCGGGCCTGTATCTTATATTTATCTTCTGCCGAAAGAGAATAAAAACTCAAGTAATTATTAGACGGATTGACTCTTCCATCATAGGCCCAATCAAAGCCAAGCGTAGTCTCGTCAAAATAAGCTACTAACAATTGGCCAAACAATCCATCGGCATTTTGAAGATTTAACCAAATTCGGTCTTTTTCCGATCCTAAACCTGATGTTCTGAAAAAATCAGTATTCGAATACGTTTTACTTCTCATCGAATTGTTAAACACTAAACTGTTATTGCCTTGTGCTTCAATAAAGAATCCTTGACCGGAAGCGATATAACCGGTTGGGACAGTACTTCCTGTAAAACTGGCTCGAGTACCTCCCGACATATTATAAACAGCATAATCATCGGATATAAAATTGGATGCAGAAGGCCCGGGATTAGAAACCGAAACATTAGCGACATGCGTCCAAAAATAAAGGGTTCCTGAAGTTTTTGCTCCATTATCCGTAATGAATTTATTGGCCCAAACAGCTGACGGGTATGGATTTCCAATTAAGTTATAATCATCTGTCGTACTCGAAGCATTAGCACTTTCCACAACAGGGATGGACACAATTCCATTGTTAACTTTACCCGAAAAAGTTACCGTGCTAATTGCTGTTGGACTAAACACTACCGAAGTAGGTCCCATAATAGCGTAGCCTTTACCATTTGTCATGGTTCCGGTATAATTTTGCCATGCCCATGGAGCATAATCATCGAAACTGTCGGGCACTGCCGCAGTAACGGTTCCGGCACTGTTGATGGTAAGGGTGTCCGAAAAATTTGCCGTAGCAAACTGGAAGGAATAATCAGTTCGCCAACCCGTAAAAGTAGTAGCTATGCTGGCATTGTTAACTGGCGAAGACCAATACGTATAATCGTATTTTTCATATGGTGCTGTTGTTCTTATCACTTGAGTTGTTCCATTATTAGTAACAATTCCAACATCATTAATCATCACTAAAGAACCATTATTTTCAACCACTAAATTCCCGCTGGCATTTACCGTTAAATCATTTTGAATGGAAACATAATTCCCCGATTTTATATCTACCGTAAATCCATTATTAATCGTAACACTACAGGCATCAAAACTACCATTAACCGCCGTATCATAGTTGCCGTTTATTATCACAGCTGTGTTTGTGGTCGGAGCCCCGTTAGACCACAAGGTTCCATTCCAGGTGGTAGATTGTCCTGAGGTAATCATAATAGCGTTGGAAGCCGCATAACAAGTCGCACTATTTTCTCTAATTTGACAATAAAATTGATAGCCAATAAGTCCGGAAATATCTGTTATTGACAAAGTCGCGGCTGATGAACCGGAATAAACCCCAGTATCTGTTAAAGCTGTCCAGGCACTGGTACTTGGTGCTACAGCATACCATTGATAAGCCAGAGCATTTCCGCCAGCAAATCCTTCAGTTCCGGCCACCGTTAACGAAGTAGCTTTACAGGTAGGAGTATAGACCGGATGTTGCGTAACCGTTGGGGATGCCGCTGTTGTCATACTGTAAACTCCAATATTAGTGTAATCATTATTGGCACAGGAACCACTACCGGAACCGGTATAATCTGTAATGGTCCAGTCGGAATTACTGTAAGTGGTATTTGGACTGACGACATTGGTATTTCTTCTAAAATCGGCACCTTCCGTTCCTATAGTCAAGGCAGATGCCCAGGAATTATTGCCAAATACTCCCCAACTATCAATTTGTGCCAGCCCGTTAAACAAGGCAACATGGTCATTCCCACTGGCTGCAAAATTTACGGATCCGCCACCGGTGCTTTGTGCGGCATAAGTCCCGTCTCCTCCCGGACTTGCCGGACAAGGAGCATCATTTCCTAAAGCTACCACATAAGTACTTCCAGAGGTTAAACTGACATTGTTTAATTGAAGTGTAAAACCGTAAGCTCCACCATTACTGGCCACACTTAGCGAATAATTAGCTAAATTTTTGGTAACCCCGGTGCCATTGTATAACTCAACATAAGAAAGATTCCCGGCATTAGAATCGGTAAATTCACTGATGAACAAATCGGTAGGTTTATACCCTCCTTCACAAGGTTGAGCTAAAGTAGTCAGTACTGTAAAAGCATTAGCAGCTGTACATCCTTGCGAGTTAGTTGTCACCAAATTTCCAGAAGTGGCGCCACTCGGGACAATCGCTTTTATTTGGGTAGAAGACACCTGAGTAACCGATGAAGCACTGGTACCATTAAACGTTGCTCCTGCTGTTGTTAAATTATTTGTTGTTGCTGTAATGGTAACTTCCGTACCAACCGGTCCTGATGTTGGAGTTATGGTATTGGCTGTGGCCAAACAAACTCCGGTACCGTTAATCAAATAAGTATATGGGTTTTCGTCACTATCATTATTGGCAATAGAAACAATTGCCGATCTTGAACCTGCATAAGTAGGCGTAAAAGTGATGATAAAAGTGGTACTGGAACTTGCTGCTATAGAACTCGTGGCAGGAACAGTGGTTACCGAAAAATCCCCAGGATTAGCGCCTCCAATACTCACTAATGGCGCTCCTGTTAACAGTAATACGGAAGTTCCTGAGTTTTGTATTTCAAAATCTTTAGTATTACTGGATCCCAAATTAACACTGCCAAAAGCCGTATTTTGCAAACCATTAGTGGTCGTGACGTTGCCACTAGTGATATTGCCAAATCCACCTGAAGCTGCCCTCACATTGATTTCCGCTGAAGGTAACTGGCCAACACCTGTAAAATTAATCACGTATGGATTCTCGGAACCCGAAGTATCATTATTCGAAATACTAATGCTTCCTGTAAATGTCCCCGCTCCCGAAGGATTAAAAGTAACCACAAAAGTAACACTACTTAATCCCGTCACCGAAGTGCTATAAGCCGTAGTATAGGTATAATTTGGCGAGCCTGTAAAAGTTGCTGCTGCTAAGGTTAAAGTCTGTGCCCCTAAATTTTGTATCGTAAAAGTAATCGATGACGGAACGGTGGTAACAACAGTTCCAAAATTATAAGTACTTGCGTTTAAATAATTAGTGCTTGCCTGTTGAATGTTAATTTCCGGATCTCTGGATCCTGCTGAAAAATGATTGGTAGCAGGCAAAGTTGTATTTCCTGTTTTAGTCATGGTATTTGAACCTATCGCCGTTCCACCATTAGTCCAAGCCGTTCCATTCCATTGATTGGACTGACTTGACGATTCTGTGCCAAAAATATCTACCGGCAAATACGTTCCGGTAACACTATAACTAGTTGGTGTTATACCCGATGAAAACATAGACCAGTAACGGGTAATATAATCATTGGAAGCATCCATGTTAGGCTCTTTCGTATCTCCAACCGCAAATCCGGCATATCCGGCATAAGTCCCGCCTGAAAAGGTGACCGAAATGGGTGAGTATTGCATCCCATCAGCTGAACTGGCACTGTCCCCTATTGGGAAAACAAAAGTCCCTGCTGCTGAAAATGTTTTTAGCAATGCCGCAGTACTTCCGTTAGCCACATCTGCAATAATGTAGTTACTGGAGGAAGCTCCTGTAATAGCTACTGCTGCTCCAATTGTCATAGCAGTATTGGCTAAATCAACAATTCCCGCTGTTAAAGCTAAACTAGTATTAACCGTTAGTGAAGAGCCCATCACACAAGCTACGGAACCAGTAGTTCGATTTACTGTAAAAGTTCCCAAATTAAGATTGGAAGAAAAGGTTACTGTTCCTACACTACCTGTTCCCAACAAAGTCATATTGGAGCTTGTGCTTCCTTTAAAAGTTCCGGAACCGGATATGACATTGGCAATGGCCGTGGTACCAATAGTTAAGTTATTCCCGTTAATATCAAGAACATCGGCAGCATTCCCAAAACTGATAGCATTACCGGTTAGCGGTGCTGAAACAATTAAATTATTCAACAATTGAACCGTTGTACCACTCCCTGTAGTAACCACATAAGGGATTGTCAAAGCTGTGGTTGAAGAAACCGTTTGCGTTCCAGTTTTAGTAAAGAAAACGGCTCTGTTATTTCCATTAAAAGTTCCGGTATTGATAAAATTACTGGCTATTTTTAAATCGGCTCCCGAAACGGAACCCAATGTTACCGTTCCGTTATTAGTGAAATCTCCGGCCACTAAGACCGCACTGGCAACATTTGCAAAAGTAAAAGTTCCGTTATTGGTAACGGTTCCGGCTATCGTCAAATCTCCCGTAGAAGCCGGGGTTCCATTAGCCATATCAAAAGTAGACCCACTGGCAATGGTAAGATTTCCATTGATTGCTTTTGCCAAAGGGGTACCATTGTTGTAATTTAAATTGGTATTATTAATCAGCTGAACATGATTGGGATAACCGGCAGTTGTAGCAATTGTGCCTACTCCAAGCGCCAGCCATTCAAAGCCTCTTCCATAAGTTCCGCCTGAATTGTAAATTAAAGTAGAAGCACTGCCGTATTTAGGCGAATTCGTTGTGCAATAGCCGCCCGAATCTATTCGAAGCGTCCCATATATCGTAAACAAATTGCTTCCGCAATTTAATCCGTTTTGCAGTATTACTATTGTATTGCTATCGGTAGATAATGCTCCTGCAACTCCTCCGGCTGAGATTTGTAACAAATTGGAGGTAATAATAAAATTTCCCGAAGCAACCGAACTGGTTATCTTTCTTGGATTACCGGCTAAACTTGAAGTTCCTCCCCCAGTAACGGTTAAGGTTTGTCCATTTAAATCTACAGTACTGGTAGCATTGGTAGACGCTAATTTTAAACCGCTTGTTCCACTGTTATTCCCATTTACAATGACATTTGTTCCTGTGGTGAATTTTAAAGTTCCGCTTCCCTGGACTGTAAGAAAATCAAATGTTTCTGTCCCGCTGGGAGAAACGGTTAAGTTTTGGGTAATACTGCTACTAAAAAAAACAGTTCTGTTATTTGGAGTGAAGGATGCTGTTGAAACTCTCGTCCAATTGCCACCTAACAGTAAATCCCCACCGGCAGTAAGTGTTAAATTACCACTGTTGATTGTCATGTCACCAGCCATACCTCTGTTGCTCCCTGGCATTGAGACTGTCGTTGAGTTTTGTATTGTAACATTTTGTGGTGTACCACTGCCTACAGTGGTGCCGTTTCCTGTCCATTCATTACCAACACCATAGGTGCCTGTTGTATTGTAAATCAATGTGGATAAGTTTCCATAAATCGGCGCAGCATTGAAATAGCCTCCCGAATTGATTTGACATATATTATTTAGATTTAATGTATTTGCTCCTAGTGTAATTCCATTAGCTGTCTGAAAAACACCATCAACAGTCCGGCTATAGCCCAAAGTTAAAACTCCGGCTGAAGTTACTGTTACGTTTTTAGGGCCTGAGGTTGTAGGCCAATAGATACCGTTATTAGCTGTATAAGTGGCATTAAAAGTCAATGTTGCCGTAGAACCATAAGTAAATCCGGCACTATTACCTGTCGCCCAGCCACCTGAATCCAATTGAAAAGTTCCGTTTACAGTTGTAGTTCCATTGCTGGTATAGGTAGCACCAACGGCTAAAGAAGCGCCAACATTTATAGTCGTTGTAGTATACAAATCTCTGGTTATGGCAGCTGTAGAAGTAACGGCATGATTAATTACAACCACATCGGTTGATGCCGGCACTCCTGAGGGAGACCATATAGCCCCATTAGCCCAATCTCCATTGGCCACAGTTGTTTTGGTTGATGCTGTTGTGGCCATCTGTATACAAGAATTACCTGTTGTTGTAGAGGCAACACTAATTCCTCTAACTCTGTAATAATAGGTTGTTGATGGCGTTAAGCCGGTAATTGCATACGATGTTACATTGCCAACATTCAAATTAAAGTAGCCTGTAACAAAAGAGGAAAAATCAGAAGCTGTTGAAACATCAATATAATAAACATTTGCCCCGGTTAAGGCTGTCCAGTTAGCTGTAAACCCAATTCCGGTCACACTAGTGGCGGCTGTTGAAATAGGGCCTTTTAAATAATTGATGAAAGCCGTGTTATTCGCATTATTGCCACTACCAAAAGTATATCCGGTGCCGGTAGTAGCCGCTCCGGCTACATTATAATCTGCTAAGAGAGCATTGGCATTAGTAACCACAACAAAATCATTCCCTGCAGAAAGTGCTGCAGTTCCCGTTCTTGTTCCATCAATGATACCCTGCCATTGCGTAGCTGAACCATTTCCAGCACCCGCTCGTAAAGTATGAATATTATCAATAACACCTGAAGTACTTACCGTTTTAACCATTACCATGTCATTATTGGCAATATCAAAACCAGTCCCTAATGATCCTGTCGTAAAATAAGTGGTGTTAGCAGCGCCAATGTTTAAATTAAAATCGGTACAACTAGTCGTAATATCTGTAGCGGTATTAGATCCGTATGTAATGACAATCAAAGTCCCTGCCCTTATTCCGTTCCAAAAAGCAATGTTATTAAAGACTATGTAACCACCGGTATCCGTACTGTTGCTACTCGTAAAATCTTTTACAATAACACCTCTTAAATCTAAATTATCCTGAACGACCAATAACTCAACAATATCACCGGAGGCACCCACATTCTGATATTTATTCACCACCACACTTTGCGAAAAAGCGGGAGCAAAACCAAGTAGCAAAAGGAGTACAATCAGTAATTTTTTATATTTCATAATCAACATCATCATCTTTATAACCTATTCACTTTTAGCTGACTTTAGCGCACAAAAAAAGGCCAAGTAATTTTAGTAGAGAATAGGGAAGACTAAACTAGAACAAAATTAGTAATTTACAACAAATTAGTTCAAACAAACACCGCATAAAGCACTGTTTTTCAGTATTCTCAACCGATTCGTCTAAAAACCTTACTTTTTTATATATTCTTCAGTATTAAATTACTTTCACCCATTTAATGTTAAATAATAACCCATTAGGAACTATTCGCTTTATTCCTTATTTTTACTTACTAAGGATTTGCCACCAAAAATGAACGAAAAACAACTTTCTATTCCCGAAATACAAACTAAATTAGAATATTACTGTTCCTATCAGGAGCGCTGTCATTTGGACATTCTTGCCAAATTAAAACAGTTAAATGTTAAAAAACCCGATACCGACATTGTAATCGTTCATCTCATCGAAAATGATTTTCTCAACGAAGAACGCTTTGCCCGAGCGTTTGCCCGAGGGAAACACCGCATCAAATCATGGGGCAAAAACCGAATTATCAACGAATTAAAGCAACGGCAAATAGCTCCTCCTAATATCAAACTGGCGTTAACCGAAATAGCAGAAGAAGAATATTGGGAAACTTTTGAAAAACTAGCCCAGCGATTCTGGGAGAGTCTTTTGGAAAAAAATCAACTGAAAAAGCGCAAAAAATTCTGTGATTATTTACTTAGAAAAGGATGGGAAAGCGAACTGGTTTATGAAAAAGTAAAAGAACTGGAAAATGCTATTTAGTCACTAAAATACTCACTGCATTTCCGCCAAAACCAACCGCGTTGATCAGTACTTTTTTGATTTGTTTTCTCTTCGTTTGGCTTTCGCCAAAAGGGACTCCGATAAAGGTATTCTGTGCCATCATCAGCAACGCCATTTCCAAATTCAAGATTCCCGAAGCGCCGAAAGTGTGCCCGATTTTCCATTTATTTGTCGTGAGCATTGGCAAGGTTTCGCCAAATACTTTTTGGATTGCTCTATATTCAGAAATATCGCCTTTTACCGTTCCCGGAGCATGCATCACGATGGCATCTACTTCATCAAGGGCTGTGTTTTGCAGAGCCATTTGCATCGATTTTTGGAAACATTTTGCCTCTTCCGAAATAGAAATGTTGTGTTCCAAATCGTCTGTCGCAAAGCCAATTCCGGTAATGTAGCCCAAAGCGTTTTGCTTTTCGCCTAACTCTAAGCAAGCCATGGCGGCACCTTCACCCAACACCATCGAATTTTTGGTTTTACCCAAATCAAAAGCCCGACAAGGATATTCCTGATTTTCTCTGGCATAAATTTTTAAAGCCTGCATTTGTGCTAACGTAAAAGCAGTCAACGGCGCTTCACTGCCACCCACCAAAAACTTAGTCGCCAATCCCGATTGCAACCAGGCCGCCGCATTTAAAATAGCGTGCAATGCGGTAGAACAGGTAATCGAATGGGATATTTCGGGACCCTGACTTTTTAAATCATGCGCCACCCAGGAAGAAATATTTCCCAAAGTAGTAGTTGGCGAAGTCAGTGTAGCCGTCTTACCGGTTTCCAGAAACTCCTGATGGTATTTCTCGAATAATTGCGTCGCGCCACGGGAGGAACCGATGTTCACTCCAAAATCATCACCTTGTTGCCAACCGGCATCCTCTATAGCTTTTCGCGAAGTTAGTATAGCCAATAAAACCGTTTCGTCTAAGGCTTTGTATTTGACATCTTCCTTTCGTAACCTTTCTAATTCGGCTCTGATTGCTGCCGGAATTGTGGCGACAAACTGTTCTTTTCCATTGAAATCTTTGGTTGTAATCAATGATTTTGGCGAAAGGTATTCCTGCCAAATTGCCTCAGGAGTATTTCCTAATGGCGACATCGAAGCTAGGGAAGTTATGGAAATATTGGTTTTCAAAGTGTGTTTTCTAATCGTGCAAAATTAAACCATATCTATCGCTTTTTCGACAATTGTATAGACTTTTTCCAATTCGTTATCGGTCATGACATAAGGCGGCAAAATGTAAACGATATTTCCCACCGGACGCAGAATGACACCTTGCTCAATAAAGAAATTGTAGAGTTTGTTGCGCATGGTTCCGTAGTAACTTTCATTGGCTTCGGTTTGAATTTCTAAAGCGAAAATCACTCCGAGCACTCTGGTCGTTGTTACTTTGGGATGCGTTTTTATTTTGGTTTCGAAAGCTAAATGGTTCGCATGAATTCGGGCAATATTATTTTGCATGGCAGCTGTTTGCAACAAATCGATACTCGCTAAAGCCGCTGCACAACCCGTTGGATTGGCCGTGAATGTATGTCCGTGAAACAAAGCCTTATTGACATCGTCATTATAAAATCCGTCAAAAACTTCCTGAGTAAAGGTGGTAATGGCCATCGGAATGGTTCCGCCAGTCAACGCCTTCGACAAGCACATAATATCCGGTTTGTTAACCAAATAATCGGTGGCAAATGTTTTTCCGGTTTTCCCAAAACCCGTCATCACTTCATCGGCAATCGTAAAAACCTGCTGTTTTTGGCAAATGGTTAGCATCTGATCCAACACTTCGGGAGCATACATTACCATACCAGCTGCGCCTTGTACCAATGGTTCAAAGATAAAAGCCGCATATTCTTTGGTAGCTACCAAATCTTGCAAAGCTTTCAAACTACGCGCTTCATTGCCAGTCGTTGGCACTGGAATACGAACGACTTCGAGCAAGGAGCCCTGAAAAGCTTCGGTATAAAACGTAATCCCGCTGGCGGCCATAGCACCAAAGGTATCGCCGTGAAAAGCATCTTCAAAAGCAATGACTTTGGTTCGCTTTTCGCCTTTGTTGTAAAAATATTGCAAAGCGCCTTTCAACGCAACTTCTACAGCAGTCGAGCCATTATCGGAATAGAAGATTTTTTTTTGATTGTTTGGTAAAATCGTCATCAGTTTCTCCGACAGTTCTACTGCTTTATTATGAGTAAAACCGCCAAATAAGACGTGTTCCAAAGTAGTAAGTTGTTGGTAAATGGCATCGGCAATGATTTTGTTGGAATGCCCAAACGGATTCACCCACCACGAGGCAATCGCATCAATATATTCCTTACCATTTTCGTCCCAAAGCAAAGCGCCTTCGCCTTTCACGATAGCGGGAAGCAAGCCAATAGATTTGTGTTGCGTATAAGGATGCCAGTTGTAAAGCTGGTCTTTTTCGGATAGATTCATAACCTAAAGTTTTAAGAGATTGTCTCTGAATTTATCGGCATAATAGCTGGTAACATTAGCATCGAAGTACGGTTCATTATCAATTCTGCCAATGAAATTTACTCCTGTTTTTTTAAGAATGATTGCTTCGGTAGCTTGGTTTTCATCACCCGAAAAAAGGATTCCGGCCACTTTAATTTTTCTGTTTTGCAATGCTTCTATAGTCAATAAAGTATGATTGATGCTGCCCAAATAATGACGCGAAACCACTATCACTTTATAATCCTTTTGGATTAAATCGATCACACAATCGCTTTCATTTAGTGGCACAAAAACGCCTCCGGCTCCTTCTATTACCAAATGATTTTTGGTTTTAGGCTCACTGATTTTTTTTAAATCGATAGTAATCCCATCTAACTCCGCAGCCAAGTGAGGACTGGCCGGTGTGTTGAGTGCATAAGCATTCGGGTGAAAAACGGATGTAGTATTAGCTACCTGTGCTCTGACTTTGTGCGTATCAGAATATTCTAAATCGCCGGCTTGTATGGGTTTCCAATAATCGGCTTCGAGTGCTTTGGTAATGATGGCGGCGGCTATCGTTTTGCCAACATCGGTACCAATTCCTGTGATAAAGATTTTCATGAAATTTTATTAGAACACAAAAGTACTCAACAATTCCAAGACATTTGAGATTTCTTCTTCGGAATTATAGCTGTGCAGACAAAAACGAAGGCGTTCCTGTCCTTCGGGAACCGTTGGTGATAAGATTGGTTTTACATCGAAGCCTTTTTGCTGGAATTGATTGGCAATGCTTTTCACTCTTTCATTTCCGGGAATGATGGCACATTGTATAGCCGATTTGCTATAAACAAACATTGGTTTTATTCCTAAACGCAACTTCTCTTGGTTAAAGAAAACGATATTATTTCTTAACGACTGCAAAGCCTTTTGTTCTTGTACCAAATGCTGATAGGCAATTAAAATCGTCGCTACCGAATGAGGTGACAATCCTGTGGTATAGATAAAACTTCGGGCAAAGTTAACGAGATAGCTTTTCAATTCCTGACTTCCTAAAATGGCTGCTCCGTGACAGCCCAATCCTTTTCCGAAGGTCATAATTCGGGCAAATACTTTGTCGTGTACTGCTAAATCGTGCAACAATCCTTCTCCTTTTTCACCAAAAACACCCAGCGCATGCGCCTCATCAATTACTAAATGACCATTATATTTTTCAGAAAGATTGACTAGTTCTTCCAAGTTGGGAGAATCGCCATCCATAGAGAAAACACTTTCGGTTACTATGTACATTTCATTTTCTGGTGATTGGAATTTTTGAAGTAAAACTTCCAATTGTTCCAGGTCATTGTGAGGGAATTTATAGCTTTTGGCATGGCTCATTTGAATGCCATCCCGGATAGAGGCATGACACAATTCGTCATACAAAATCACATCTGAACGTTGTGGAACGGAACTAAAAAACCCCACATTCGCATCGTAACCGGAGTTAAAAAGTAAGGCGGATTCGGATTGATGCAAGCTGGCAATGTAGTCTTCTGTGGTTTGGTAAAGACCATGATTTCCTGAAAGCAATCGGGAACCGGTAGCGCCGTTTGTTTTGATATTTTGATCTAAAAGATACTGATGGGTTGCATCGAAAATTATTTTACTTTGAGCAAAACCGATATAATCATTGGAAGCAAAATCGACCAAACCATTTGGCGCTGACAATTTGCGCAAAGCATTGTTGGCTTCGCGTTGACGGAGTTTTTCCTGTAGTGCTTTTGGGAGTTTCATTACTACAAATATAGGAAACCATTTTTTAGTCCTTTGAAAAAATATTATTGTTTTTTATTTATTAATTATTGTTTATCGATAATTTTTATATATTTGCTCCAACCTTTAAAACCATTTTTATGAAAAAACTAAACATCCTTAAGACCATTGTTGACTTTATTTGGATTATGTCTTTGATCTTTTATCCATTGATTATCATTTTTACTGTTATCGTTTTAGTTAGCGGCAATACAATGGTTATACCCATAACATTTAGCGGTATTACAGCAGATTTAACAACTAGTTTGGGCAAGTTGGCTTTCGCAATTAACGTTTTAAACTTTGGTTTGTTATTATATGCCCTTTATCATTTCCGAAAGCTGTTGAACGATTTTAGGAAGCGTATTGTTTTTGAAGATGGTATCTGTATTTTGCTGGATAAAATAGGAAGCATTGTCATTATCTCGTCAATCATTCAGTTAGTTTCCGGTTTCATTGCCGATGCATCGCAAAGCCATATCGGTATCCAGTTAGGTTATGGTCCTTTTTTGTATTTACTGGCGTTAGGCTTATTCTTTAAAGTCTTGTCAGAGGTATTTACTATGGGTAAAGAATTAAAAGAAGAGAACGAATTAACCATATAAATCATGCCAATCATTTTAAATCTTGATGTGATGCTGGCTAAACGCAAAATGCGTTCGAATGAACTGGCGGAGAAAATTGGGATTACAACAGCTAATCTGTCTATCCTCAAAACGGGGAAAGCCAAAGCCGTTCGTTTTTCTACGCTGGAAGCCATCTGTGAAATTTTGGAATGCCAGCCCGGCGATATATTAGAATATGTTAACGAAATAAAATAGAACCCATGAAAAAAGAACTTATCTTATTACTAGTTGGAATGGCACTGGTTATTATCGGAGCCTTACTAAAAATCTATCATTATGAATTTTCAAAATACGTATTGATTACAGGACTTGCTGTTGAAGTCTACACATTAGCCTCACTAGTTATTAAATCACTTAAAAAAGTGAAATAATAAATTGGACTTAAAATAAAAAGCCCAACAATAATGCTGGGCTTTCTCTGTTTATTTTGAATGGTATTAGTCAGCTAATACAATTACTTTATTGTCTTTCATTTCAATAGTTCCTGAATGAATTTCCAACGTGTAGTTTTGGTCGTTTACTTTGGTAAACTTCTCAGCTACTTCTTTGTTGATTTTAAAACTTTGCGCCGCAATTTTTACGGTTCCTTGTTTTAAGATAGAAACTATTGGGGCGTGGTTGTTCAAAATTTGAAACGAACCATCTACACCCGGCAACGAAACCGAAGTCACTTCGCCTTTGAATAATGTAGCTTCCGGTGATACTATTTCTAAAATCATAGTGTATATATTAAGCTTCCGCTAACATTTTTTGACCAGCCTCGATTACGTCTTCGATGGTTCCTTTAAGGTTGAAGGCGGCTTCTGGTAAGTGGTCTAATTCACCATCAATAATCATGTTGAATCCTTTGATAGTATCTTTGATATCAACCAATACTCCAGGAATTCCGGTAAATTGCTCCGCTACGTGGAAAGGTTGAGACAAGAAACGTTGTACACGACGTGCTCTTGATACCGATAATTTATCTTCTTCTGATAACTCTTCCATACCAAGGATGGCGATGATATCTTGCAATTGTTTGTATTTTTGAAGAATTTCTTTTACTCTTTGGGCACAGTTGTAATGCTCATCCCCTAAGATAAGTGGCGTCAAAATTCTTGAAGTAGAATCCAATGGATCTACCGCAGGATAAATACCTAACTCAGCAATTTTACGAGACAATACCGTTGTAGCATCTAAGTGGGCAAAGGTCGTGGCCGGTGCCGGATCCGTTAAGTCATCCGCAGGAACGTAAACCGCCTGTACAGATGTAATAGATCCCTTTTTAGTAGAAGTAATACGCTCTTGCATCGCACCCATTTCGGTGGCTAATGTTGGTTGGTATCCTACCGCAGAAGGCATACGTCCTAAAAGGGCAGACACCTCAGAACCCGCTTGTGTAAAACGGAAGATGTTATCTACGAAGAACAATACGTCTTTTCCTTGGTCAGAACCAGCTCCGTCACGGAAATACTCAGCAATAGATAATCCTGACAAAGCAACACGTGCTCTAGCTCCAGGTGGCTCATTCATTTGTCCGAATACGAAAGTAGCTTTTGACTCTCTCATACCTGGCTTGTCCACTTTAGATAAATCCCATCCTCCATTTTCCATAGAGTGCATGAAATCTTCTCCGTATTTGATAATGCCTGACTCAAGCATCTCACGCAACAAGTCATTTCCTTCACGGGTTCTTTCTCCTACTCCTGCGAATACAGAAAGACCACCGTGCCCTTTGGCGATATTGTTAATTAACTCCTGAATCAATACTGTTTTACCTACTCCGGCACCACCAAATAATCCAATTTTACCTCCTTTTGAATAAGGCTCAATCAAGTCGATTACTTTAATCCCTGTAAATAAAACTTCTGTAGAAGTTGATAAATCTTCGAATTTTGGTGCTTGACGGTGGATAGAAACTCCGTTAGCTCCGTCTTTTGGCAAATCTCCCAAACCATCAATGGCATCACCAATTACGTTGAACAAACGTCCGTAAACATCTGCTCCGATTGGCATTTGGATTGGCGCTCCTGTAGCTTTTACAGCAGTTCCTCTGCTCAATCCGTCGGTTGAGTCCATAGAGATAGTACGTACCGTGTTTTCTCCGATGTGAGATTGCACTTCTAGTACTAATATTGAACCATTTTTGTTGATGATTTCTAATGAGTCATAAATTTTTGGTAACTCAACATCTTTAGAGTCAAATACTACGTCTACTACGGGACCGATGATTTGCGAAACTTTTCCTATTGCTTTTGACATTCTTTATGTATTTATTAAATAGCTATTTAGGTTTGAAAAAAACACCTCTTTTTTCAGAGCGCAAAGGTAAATTTTCTATTTTAAAAATCAATACTTAAATAAAGTTTTTTTGTTTATTTTTTTGATTCATTAGTTGCTGAAATCATTTCAGAAATAACGATAAATAAAAAACCACCTGTTTTTGGAGGTGGTTTTACATATACTGTATTGTAAACAATTAAAAACTAGCCGAATCCTGCGGGAAAAGAACTCTGTAATTGCCCAAGTTAACTCCTTTGAAATTAGAGCCAAATTTTAAATTAATGGCTTCCAAAAATTTATTGGCAATCAAAGCATAACCTTTCGGACTTGGATGAATTCCGTCTAAAGAGAAAGTATTTCCTGTTACGTATGTAGCTGTCATTGTGTAACCATTCCCTACAATTCCGCCTGTCGTTAAATCATTCATAATCGATTCAGCATCAACAATAGCGATAGTCTCACTGTTTGCTACTGCAGCTGCCTCAATTGTAGCATTATAAGCCATAGTAGCTGTCTCTATTTCGGTTACTTCTGTAGGCAATAAAACATAACGGTCTGGTAAAGGAAAAGTAACTCCTAACTGATTTAATAAAGGACTCGGAGATGCTACCCCGTCAACAGCTACCGAAGGAGCTTGTCCTATTCTCGTTCCGGCACTCAAGCAAATTAAATCGGTTGGCAATGTTTGTCTTGCTCTTCCAAAAATTTGTCCCAAAGCAGTTGCTGTAGGAACATCAAGTCCTCCGCCTACTAAGACAGCTGTTAGCGAAGTTGATAAATTTGTTAAGTTTTCATCCACCATTAACATTGGATTATTACCCGTAGTAGACAATAAATTAATTCTATTGCCTTGACCTAAATAGGTAAGAGCATTGTGCAACGGCCCATATAACTGAGCATTTAAGGTATTTACCTGACTTACACCTCCAACCGTTAAATTGGCTTGTGTCAGTTGATTGTATTGTATTACGTGGAAATAAGGTAAAGTGGTAACATAAGGTAAATTGGCAATAACCCCTTTTCTTCCTCCGGCAACCAACTGTGAAATCAACATATTATAAGCCTGATCAAATATATTGGCAGGAGTTAGCGGATTTAAAGAGGCATCACCACCTGCTGTGGCATAACCCAGTTCATCATTACCCCCTATCCACAAAGAGAAGAAAGTAGGAGATTGTGCTAATGCATCGCCTAAAACAGTTGCTGAAGTGGAGGATGCAAATCTTCCAAAATAGGGGTTTGCTGCTGCGTATCCATCATATAAAAGATGATAGCTCTTCGCCCCAGGAACACCCATATTGTTATATAACCCTGTTAAATGGGCACTGATATCCGTTCCTGAAATTCCTGAGACAGGGTTTGGTGTATTAGTAGCTGTATTCAGGAAAAGTCTAGTCCCTAAACCCGGTACCTGAATGCCTCCTGAAGAAAACCCTCCGATATTATCCGACATAAATGGAGTTGTAAAGTCACCACCCCCAACTAGTGCAAATTGACTGGCAATAATTTTTGGATAAGCATTTTCCTGACCGGCTTTAAACAAAGCACCATCACTATAACCGGCAGCAAAGGAATCTCCCAAAGCCACATATTTTGAAAAATCTGCAGTCCCAGCCGTTAAAGGAGTACCATCGGTTGAATTTGGATCAACTATTGCATCATCACTATTGTTACATGCTACAAAGGTTAACGAAACCAACAGTAGCCATTTGAAATTTTTTATCATAACGTTAAATATTGTATTGTTATTACTTATGGATTAATTGTTATAGAAGCATACCATTGGTGACCAATAGCTCCGGCGCCAATAACTTGAGTATAATCTTTTCCAAATAAATTGGTTCCTCCAAATTTAAATACGGATTTCAATTGTGGAATAGCATAATTGATTTGCGCGTCAAAAACGGTGTTTTCAGGAACCATCCCGTCAGCAAAAGAAGCTTGCCATAAGTACTCTGTGTTCCATCTCACATTGGTATTGAAGCCAAAGTTTTTGAATAATTTTTGATTACTTAAAGTAGCTTTAATTCTGTGTTTTGGCGTATTAAAACTTGGAATAAAACTTGGGTCTTTTTCCTGATCAAAAGTATATTCGGCATAATTATAATTGGCTCCCAATTCGAAATCTTTGTAGATTTTTTTAGATAATCCGATGCCAAATCCGAATGAAGTAACCTGCGTTTTAGAATTGTCATATACCTGATACACTCTTCTATCACCGTTGGCAATAGCTGCATATGTTTTTTGAACTTCAGGATCTGTAGAATCTGTACCTACAGTACCATAATAAGGAGTGATAACTCTTGATTGATTTAAGAAGTCGTTATAAATATTGTAGTATCCGTTGATATCTACCGACAAATCATTATTGACAACCGAACGATACCCTACTTCAAATGCTTGTACCCTTTCCGGTTTAACTAAATTAATATTGGCAACCTGTAAATCGGCCGGATTTCCTGATTGACCAAATTGTTGAACAGAAGTCAAAGTATAAGAATTAGTATAGGCAGCAACACCATCCAATGTTTTGGTTGGGGCACCTAATATAGTTTGTCCTGCCGTACTAACTGGCAAAGTTTCGACATATCTTGTTAAGTTATCCGGTGCTGAACCAATTAAAGCAAATGGCCCTAAATCTAAACCAATATATTGATCTTGTGTTGTTGGGTTCCTGAAACCTGTTTGATAAGAGGCTCTAAAATTGTGAACTTTATTGGCTCCGGCAGAATAAACAAAGGATACTCTCGGAGAGTAAAATCCTTTAAAATTCTCAGATTTGTCATAACGAATCGAACCTGTAAATTTCAAGCGGTCTGTTACTTTCTTTTGCAATTGAGTGTACATCCCATATTCATTGTATTTAATTGGTCCGTCATAATCGGTAAAGATGGTTCCACCTGAATTTAAAACATACTTTCTGTAAGATCCACCCACTTGAATTTCGGCAATTTTGATAAGGTCTTTGAAATTATAGTTGGCATCTGCATGATACAATTTTGATTGATCTTTAAATTTTGAACCAGTAACTAAACTTGGATCTGCAGTTACTGTGGCTAAGGCATTTTCAAATTCCGGTGAGCCTGGTAAAAATCTACCTGTATCTGCAGTGGCTCTTGCATTAGCATTAGCTTGTTCTGGTGTTAAGCCAGCCAATGTGGATTGAATATAAGCTCCTGCATATTGTCCGAACCACGTTTTATCATCTTTCCAGGCTCTGTTCACATTCCAGGCTGCAAAACGCATATCATAAGAATCACCGGCATTTTCATCGGTCATATACCCTCTTAGGAAATAATTTTTCCCTTTAAACTCTAACTTGGTTTGATACATGATGAAGTTTTTCAAAGCGTATCTATTGGCTCCTTGATAAATTGTATTTCCAAAACCTACTTTATGTTGGAAGATAATTTCATTGTCATTTTTCCATGGTCTGAAATGCAACGAGAAATCTGCCTTAACACTTTTAACTTTATTATCATTTAAATCTTGCTCATTATATCCAGTTCTGGCTACGCTGTAATTAGGTAATAAATTAACTGCCGATTGAGGAACTAATCCTAAATTGGCTAATGATTGTCCCACACTTTTAATGTTGGTAGAAACTTCATCTCCGTATAAATTCAATCCGTCATAATTGGGATTCGTATCTGAGCCAGAGAAATTGGTTGTTAAATCTCTTTTGTCTGCAGCAATCCACTCAGTCGCTTTCATAAAAGTAAAGTTGGCTTTTGCTGCAAAATAAGGCGAGAATGCATGGGCTGCTCTCAAACCAAAATCCCAATAATCATTGGTCCCTGCAACATCTTGAGTGGTTTGACCATATTTGAAATAAAAACTCAATCCTTGGTTAGTGAAAGGGCTTTTACTATTCATAAACATAATTCCATTGAAAGCATTCGCTCCATAAAGAGCAGAAGACGCTCCAGGAAGCAATTCCACATTAGCAACATCTATTTCGGAAACTCCAATTAAGTTTCCTAATACAAAATTCAAAGCTGGTGATGAGTTGTCCATCCCATCAACCAATTGTAAAAAACGAGTATTGGCCACAGTAGCGAATCCTCTGGTATTTATTGATTTGAAAGACAAACTACTCATATTGAATTGCACTTCTTTTACATTCTCCAAACCATCATAATAGGTGGCCGCAGTACTGTTTTTAATTTGTTGCAAATTCATCCTTTCAATGGTCACTGGCGATTCAATAACTCTTTCCGGAGTTCTTGAAGCCGAAACTACGATTTCATCCAACTTAGTTTCTTCGTCTGTCAATACCACCGTAACTTTTTGATTGTTTGAAGCTACGCTGACTTTTTTGACTCCATAACCTACACTGGAAACTTCTACAGTGAAAGGCGGTTTCTTTGTCGTTGACAAACTGAAATTACCATCGCTGTCTGTGATAGTTCCCGAAGTTTCTCCGACAACTTTCACATTGGCCCCCGGAATGGGTTCGTTTTTACTGTCTTTTACCGAGCCCGATATTGAAGTTTGCGCAAAACTTATGCTACAAAAAAGCAATGAAACGATAAATAAATAGATTTTCATTTGGTTTTAAATTTGTTGGTTTATGTAGCCAATGTACAAATATTTTTTTTAGATTATCAAAAATCCAATCTTAAATTTAGCAATAATTCAATTTTCAGACCTAATAATGACAATGCTTTATTTGCGCTTTTTTAAGTTATTATTAACATTTTAATGGTATTGCTATAAAAAATACTATGCGTACATATAAAATGCAATTTCTATTGAATTAATCACAAAAATAAAAGCACAAAAAAAGCGAGAAGGAATCTCGCTTTTAAATGATTATTTCAGAACTACGTTATTCTACTGTAACTGATTTTGCCAAGTTTCTTGGTTGGTCCACATTACAACCTCGCATTACAGCAATATGATAAGACAACAACTGTAACGGAATGGTAGTAATTAGGGGAGACAACGCATCCGAAGTTTCCGGAATTTCAATAACGTGATCGGCTAATTCTTTTACTTGCACATCGCCTTTGGTTACTACAGCAATAATTTTTCCGCTTCTGGATTTAATTTCCTGAATATTACTGACCACTTTATCGTAATGCCCTTGTTTTGGAGCAATAACCACTACCGGCATTTGCTCATCAATTAAGGCAATCGGCCCGTGTTTCATTTCGGCTGCAGGGTAACCTTCAGCATGGATGTATGATATCTCTTTTAATTTCAAGGCGCCTTCTAAAGCTACCGGGAAATTATACCCTCTTCCTAAATAAAGACAATTGGGAGCATCTTTAAATTTGGCGGCAATTTCTTTGGCTTTGTCATTACACTCTAAAGCTTCACGAACTTTTTCCGGAATCACTTCTAACTCCTGCAGGTATCTGTGGAAATCAGAATTGGAAAGCGTTCCTTTGGCTTTCGCCAAACGCAAAGCAATCATCGTCAACACCGTAATTTGTGTAGTAAAGGCTTTAGTAGAAGCTACTCCAATTTCCGGACCGGCGTGTGTATAAGCTCCGGCGTGCGTTTCTCTTGAAATAGAAGAACCTACGACATTACAAACTCCGAATACAAAAGCGCCTTTTTCTTTGGCTAATTTAATAGCGGCCAAAGTATCGGCTGTTTCTCCTGATTGGGAAATAGCGATAACCACATCGGTTGGATTTATAATTGGATTTCTATATCTAAATTCGGAAGCATATTCTACCTCAACCGGAATTCTGGTGAATTCTTCCATGATGTATTCTGCCACTAATCCGGCATGCCATGAAGTCCCGCAGGCAATGATTAAAATTCGTTGCGCATGAAGGAATTTCTCCAAATTATCTTCCACACCAGCCATTTGAATAATACCTTGATTGGCCAGTAATCTTCCTCTGTAGGTATCTTTGATAACATTGGGTTGTTCGTAGATTTCTTTCAACATGAAATGATCATACCCTCCTTTTTCAATTTGCTCCAAATTCATTTGAAGCTCCTGTATGTAAGGATCAACCAAAGAGTCGTCTTTAATCTTTCTGATTTTAAGCGGTTTGTGCAATCTCACAATCGCCATTTCTTCGTCTTCTAAATAAATAGCATTCGAAGTATATTCAATAAAGGGTGAGGCATCGGAAGCAATGAAAAATTCATCTTCTCCTACACCAATTGCTAGTGGACTTCCTAAACGGGCTACTACAATTTCATCTGGATTTTCTTTGTCAAAAACACAAATAGCATAAGCCCCGACCACTTGGTTAAGCGCAATCTGAACTGCTTTTCCTAATTTCAGTTTTTCTTTTTTCTTTACTTCTTCTATCAGGTTTACCAATACTTCGGTATCTGTATCAGAGGTAAAGGTGTAGCCTCTTTTTAGTAACTCTTTCTTTAATGGCTCATAATTTTCAATGATACCATTGTGAATAATCACCAAGTTGCCCGAATTAGACACATGAGGATGGGAGTTAATATCATTAGGAACTCCGTGAGTGGCCCAACGGGTGTGGCCCATTCCTATCGTCGCTTTTGAAGCAGCAATAGTGGCTGATTTGGCTTCAAGGTCAGAAACCTTTCCTTTGGTTTTGGCAATTTGAAGTTGGGCACCGTCATACAACATGATTCCGGCACTATCATAGCCTCTATATTCAAGTCTTTTTAATCCTTTTATGATGATTGGGTACGCTTCTCTGTATCCAATATATCCAACAATTCCACACATAATTTTACTTATTCATTAGGTTTTGTATAATAAATCTCAAGCTTTAATCTTTTATCATCCGGAACTATCGGATTTGATCCGTATAAAATAGTTCCTAATGGATTCATTACTGACATGCTTGGCGCACTGAAAATGCCGTCAGTAACAGGTAGTTTTCGTTTGGATAACGCAACATTGTTGATGTTTTCTGTTACCGATAAACCGAGTCTAACGTTTGTCGAATCTTTGGTAATTAAATTTCTAACGTGGTTTGTGATTCTGATTTTATATTTGATGCCTCTTCCGTTATCAACATCTTCCTTTTCGATGATTCCACCAAAAACGTATTTATTAAATTTAGGATACGAAGTATTGGATGTGAAATCATAGGTGTAATCTACTAATACTTTTTTATTATTGATATCATACAAAAAGATACGATTAGGTTCTGCTATTTGCGTGTTGGCCATAGCATCTTTATCAATAACAAACGTTAGATTCGCTTCATTGATTAACCAATCATTTGCTTTTATATCATCTATTTCATCCGAAACACCATTAGGGCTATTGGTCAGCAGGTATTTTATATTACTGGCACTAATTGGAAGATTCGAATTGTAATTAGGATTAAGCGTGTATCCTTTCACGTCTGTTGACCCAAAAATGTCCACAATAGCCATCGAGCCTTCGCCTCCTTTTAAATATAATTTCTCTGCTTCTTGCGTAGGATTGTTGATAGCCGTTAAATAATTACCATTTTCATTCGAATTATTCAGCAAACTCACGGTATTCCCGCTCAAGTTTAAAACATAGGTTTTAGCGACTCTTGGATAAGTGGCTGGTTGTGTTCCAACAATGGTCTTTTTATCTTCGTGATAGTACATCGTAACCTTACCTCCTTTGAAATTAATCATGGCCATATTCCCCGGATTTCCTAAACTTTCTGTCTTAAAGTAAAGTCCTCTGAAGTAATTTTTAAACAAGGCATTACTCGCCAATTGATCAATATTGGAAGTGTTTAAAATAAGTGTATTGAAAACATCCGCTCTTAGATGCAATCGCATAGAAGGGACAGATCGGGTAACGACATCAGGTTGTGTAGTATCATCATTTGGAGCAGTAGTTTTGTGCTCTCTTTTGTCAAAATAAAATTGAGAATTCTCATGACCATCCGCATTTCTAGGATCTGATGCAGGCAAATTATTCAACAAAACAGGCACTTTATAACTATCGATATCGGCATCCTGATTGGTGTAAAACAACTGTTGCTCTCCCAATGACTGCGTCGGATCTAAATCTCTTAAATAATAATTAGACTGATAAACACTCAATTTAAATTTTGATGCCTCAGTACCATAAATGGAATCCAATTCATAAACCTTAGTACCATCCGTATTGGTTGTTTTTAAAGTACTGAAATAAGGAATATCCAAAACCACACTGTCAATAGCCGGAAGCATTTGGTACAATTCTGTGTCGGTATTGTTGAATACCGGACTTACAGAAGCCAATTCAACCTGAGTAACAAAATTGGCCTGAGTATTTCCAAAAGCCGGATTTTCATAAAATCCCAGTGGATTTATCGCTAAATTATTAGAGGCAATCGGGCCTAATTTTTCATTATACGTTTTCACCGTGGCACCGGTATATCTTTCAAAACCAAAATGGTCATTCCCCACAATATCGGTTCCTAATTCGTCATAATCTTTGTCGCAGGCAGCAGCAAAAAGAACTACTACTATTCCAACTAAAATCGGGCGTAAAAATGATTTAATGTGCATATTATATTGTTGTTTTTAGGAAAGCATTCCTTTGTAAAAGTTAGTGTATGCTTCGGCAAATTTTTCTTTCGAGGCGAAAGGTAAAAAAGGTTTTCCTGAAGATTCTATAATTTTTGTTAAACTTGAAGACACATTTTCAGAGGCGATTATCACGCCATCGGAATGGCTTATCGAAGCTGATATAAGATTTTCGTAATTAGGTATTTCTAATTCTTTAATTGCGTCATGAGGAATATTATCAAACTTGATTTTGTTGATCATTTCCGAATCTAAGGCGCCTTCAAAAGATTGTCCGTAAACCGAAGTCACAATTTTGGTCTCCGAAAACAACGCTTCATCTTTGTAATAATGCTTCATGTAAATTGGCAACAAACTCGCCATCCAACCGTGAACATGGATAATATCGGGAACCCAATTCAATTTCTTAACCGTTTCCACTACGCCTTTGGCAAAGAAAATAGCTCTTTCATCATTATCCGGATACAGCACACCGTCTTCATCACTAAAGGTAGCTTTTCGTTTGAAATACTCATCATTATCAATAAAGTAAACCTGAATTCGCTCTTTTGGGATTGACGCTACTTTGATAATCAAAGGCATATCCAAATCATTCACTACTAAATTCATTCCCGACAATCGGATAACTTCATGCAATTGATGTCTTCTCTCGTTGATATTTCCATATCTTGGCATAAAAATTCTTATTTGTCCGCCCTGATCATTAATCATTTTAGGGACGTCATACGACATTAAAGAAACCTCATTTTCAGCCAGATAAGGCACCACTTCAGATGATACATACAATATCCTCTTATCTTCCATAATCTATTTTACTTTATTTATTGGCAATAAAAAACAGGCAAAAGTACAAAAATTTATGCAGTTATTTATGAAAATAGTAAGTTTGCAACTCATTTACCGAAAGCCAATGCTGATTTTTAACACTCAAAATGAATTAGTTTCTCATCTGACTTCTGTTTCAAACGCAGCAACTTCGATTGGTTTTGTACCTACGATGGGCGCGCTTCACCAGGGTCATCTTTCTCTTATCAAAGAAGCTTTACTGCACAACACCATAGTAGTCGTTAGCATATTTGTAAATCCAACGCAGTTTAACAACGCCGATGATTTAGCCAAATATCCCCGAACGCTGGAGAAAGATATCGAAAAGATAAAAACTGTTTCCGATGCGATTATAGTTTATGCCCCAAGCGTTGACGATATATACAAAGGCAAAACCATTTCCCAGCATTTTGATTTTGACGGCTTGGAAAACCAAATGGAAGGCAAGTTCAGGCAAGGTCATTTTGACGGGGTAGGAACTATCGTAAAACGTCTTTTCGAAATCGTAAAACCAACCCATGCCTATTTTGGTGAAAAGGATTTTCAGCAACTGCAAATCATCAAAAAAATGGTTAGCAAATTTGAAATGCCTGTAAACGTAGTCGGTTGTCCCATTTATAGAGAAACCAACGGTCTGGCCATGAGCTCGCGCAACGAAAGATTATCCGAAAAAGAAAGAAATCAAGCGGCCATCATTTTCAAAACCATTACGCAAGCCAAAAAACTATTTGCCACAAAATCCGCTCAGGAAGTGACTGAATTTGTGGCTAAAACTTTTGAGAAACAACCCGATTTTGAATTAGAATATTTTCAGATTGCCGACGAAGCGACGTTGCTTCCCTGCCTTCGAAAAAACAAAACCAAAACCTACCGTGCTTTCATAGCTGTTTTTGTTAACAAAGTCAGATTGATTGACACCATTTCATTAAATTAATTTACTTTTGCCCCATGCAAATTGAAGTAGTAAAATCGAAAATCCACCGTGTAAAAGTAACGGGTGCCGACTTGAATTACATCGGCAGCATTACCATTGACGAAACCTTGATGGAAGCCTCCAACCTTATTGAAGGCGAAAAAGTGTCTATCGTAAATGTCAACAATGGTGAGCGTTTTGACACCTATGCCATCAAAGGCCCCAAAAACTCTGGCGAAATCACCTTGAATGGCCCGGCTGCCAGAAGAGTGCACAAAGGCGACATCATCATCATCATGTCCTATGCTTTGATGGATTTTGAAGAAGCCAAAAACTTCAAGCCGTGGTTGGTTTTCCCCAATGAAAAAGATAACTCCCTGACGTAATCCCTTGAAAAAACAAATTGGAAAATGGGCTTCAATTTTGCTCCCGCTATTGCTGGGAGTGTATCTGATTTACTATAAATTCAACGAATTCACACCGGCCCAAATTACCGAGATGAAAGGCTATTTCAAAAACGCCAATTATTTCTATATTTATCTGTCGCTTTTCATTGCGCTATTTGGATTTATTTCGAGAGCTTATCGCTGGAAATTTTCTATAGAACACATGGGCTATCACTCCCATTTTCACAACAACATGATGGCGGTTTGCGTGGCTTATTTTATGAACCTGACCATTCCGCGTTCGGGGGAAGTTTCCCGGGCTTTGATCTTGAAAAAATACGAAAACATTCCATTTGACAAGGCTTTCGGAACCATTGTTGCCGAAAGAGTGGTGGATTTGTTAATCTTCTTTTTGTTTGTGGCCATTTCCTTTTTTGTTCAGTTTAATGTGCTGAAAAACTACATATTGGAAAAAATTCCTTTCGAAAAACTGATGATCCTGGGGCTTATTGGCCTAGTAGGGTTTATCCTTTTTATTTTGATTTGGAAATATGCCAAGTGGAAAATAGTATTGCTGCTTAAAGAAAAATTTGCCGGCCTAACCGAAGGGATGCTAAGTATCGTACATATGGAAAACAAATGGTGGTTTTTATTCCATTCCTTCTTCATTTGGTTTACCTATATCCTGATGTTTTACGTTACCGTTTTTGCCTTAAAAGAAACCAGTAACATTGGTTTCGGGGCGATTATTATTGCTTTCGTTTTTGGTAGTTTGGCCATTGGTTTCACCAACAGTGGCTTCGGAGCTTATCCGCTTTTAATAGCCGAAATTTTTATGCTTTACGGAATTCCAGACACGGCCGGAACAGCATTTGGCTGGCTCGTTTGGATTTCACAAACTTTGCTGATGGTGGTTTTGGGTAGTTTATCGCTTTTATTGCTTCCCATTTTAAATAGAAATAAATAATTTTGTTATATTGCTTGTCGATTTAACAATCGTTCTATTTAACCAAACCTGAACCCATGAAAAAACTTCTTTTATTATTTATAATAATTTGCTCCAATACTGTTTTTTCTCAAAAAAGAGTAACAGACACCATTACGTCCCAAAAACTAAACGAAGACCGCGAAATCACCATTGGTTTGCCACCTTCCTATGAGAAAAACTCGAAACAAAGTTATCCAATACTGGTGCTGCTTGACGGCGATTTTCTTTTCGACCCGTTTCAAGGCGCTTTAAGTTATGGGTATTATTGGGATGACTTACCCGAAGTGATTATTGTAGGCATCAGTCAAAACAAAAACAACGAACGCGAAACGGATTGCACCACAGAACCAACTACAGGTTTACCCGATGAAAAAGGCGAGAAGTTCTTTGAATTTATTGGTATGGAATTAATACCGTACATCCAAAAAAACTACAGAACGGCACCATTTAAAATCGTGGCCGGTTTAGATACCACCGCCGGATTTCTGAATTGCTATTTATACAAAGACAATCCCGTTTTTGACGCTTACATCTCTATGAGTCCGGAGCTTCCCGCAGGAATGGAAGAACAAATTCCGGATAGATTAGCCGCCATTCAAAAACCTATTTTTTATTATCATTCCACAGCCGAGGGTGATGTCAAAAAAATGCGGAATCGGATTCAGGCCATGGATGAATTGATTAAAAAAGTAAGCAATCCAAAGCTGAATTACCGATACGAAGATTTTAAAGGAGCTTCTCATTACTCGTTGGTTTTAAATTCCATCCCGAGTGCGCTCTACCAAATATTCTCGGTCTACCAACCTATTTCCATTACTGAATTTCAGGAAAAAATTGCCACACTGCCTTCCGGTTATGTAGACTATCTGACCCAAAAATACGATGTGCTCGAAAAATCCTTAGGATTAAAAGTTCCCATTCGTTTGAATGATTTCAAGGCCATTGAAGCTGCTATTTTAAAAAACAAAGCCTACGATGAATTCGACCAATTGGCACAATTAGCAGACAAAAATTATCCGAAAAGCATGTTAGCCGACTATGAATTGGGACAGATGTTCGAAAAAAAGGGTGACAATGCCCGAGCAGTAAAATCGTATTTAAGAGCCTTTCAAATGCAGGAAATTGGCGATTTGACCAAAGACATGATGATTGAAAGAGCCGAGGAATTGAAAAAAACATTACCTAAAAAAGGACAAAAAGCAAAAGAAGAACCAGTGGTAGAAGAAACCCCGCCGGCCGACGCGCCTCCAACTGACACCCCACCAGCCGAGACCCCAACAGAAGAGAAAAAACCATAAAATGTCCAAACTCAAAACTACTTTTTTTTGTCAAAATTGTGGGGCTCAATACGCCAAATGGCAAGGGCAATGCAATTCGTGTAAAGAATGGAATACCATAGCCGAAGAAATCATTCAAAAGGAAGAAAAAGTAAGCTGGAAACCAACAGCTACTGACTCCAAAAGAGTTTCCAAACCACTCAAAATAAAAGAAATCGATTCCACTCAGGAAGTGCGAATGGATACCACTGACGGCGAATTAAACAGAGTCCTTGGCGGTGGCATTGTTCCAGGCTCCTTGATTCTTTTGGGTGGAGAACCTGGCATTGGAAAAAGTACGTTGCTACTGCAGATTTCATTAAAATTACCTTATAAAACCTTATACGTTTCGGGCGAAGAAAGCCAGAAGCAAATCAAAATGCGCGCAGAACGCATCAACCCAAATAGTGAAAACTGTTTGATTCTGACGGAAACCAAAACCCAAAACATCTTCCGTCACATAGTAGAAACCGAACCCGATATTGTCATCATCGATTCGATTCAAACACTGCATACTGATTATATTGAATCCACGGCCGGAAGCATTTCCCAGATTAGGGAAACTACTGCTGAGCTAATCAAATTTGCCAAAGAAACCAACATTCCGGTGATCCTGATTGGCCACATTACCAAAGATGGTAACATCGCCGGCCCGAAAATATTGGAACACATGGTCGATACCGTTTTGCAATTTGAAGGCGACAGAAATCATGTCTACCGAATTCTGCGTTCGCTCAAAAATCGTTTTGGTTCTACTGCCGAATTGGGAATTTACGAAATGCAGGGTTCGGGTTTGAGAGAAGTTTCCAATCCTTCCGAAATCTTAATTTCACACCGCGAAGAAGAACTTTCAGGAACCGCCATCGCCTCTACTCTGGAAGGCATGCGCCCGTTAATGATCGAAATTCAGGCTTTGGTTTCCACCGCTGTTTATGGAACGCCGCAAAGAAGTACAACGGGCTACAATGCCAAACGATTGAATATGATTTTGGCCGTGTTGGAAAAACGTGCCGGATTTCGTTTGGGAACCAAAGACGTTTTCCTAAACGTAACTGGCGGTATTTCTGTGGATGACCCTGCGATTGATTTAGCCGTTGTTGCTGCTATTCTTTCTTCCAATGAGGATATCGCGGTGGGCAAAGATGTTTGTTTTGCCGGCGAAGTGGGATTGTCGGGAGAAATTCGTCCGGTGAATCGCGTAGAACAACGCATACAGGAAGCCGAAAAACTGGGATTTGCTACTATCTTTGTATCTAAATACAATAAAATCGCCATCAAAAACGCTCTCATCAAAATCGTTTTGGTATCTAAAATTGAAGAAGTGGTGGAGCAATTGTTTGGGTAATTGTTAGTTCTAATTATACTAAAAGACCGAAAAAGTCGTTTTTAGTAAAACCAATTCGTTATGAAATCCAAAAAGCAAAAAGCGTTCCTTATTCTCAAAATAAGCGGCATAGTAGTACTGCTCGGATTGGTGTTGGTTTTTGCTTTTCGAAATACGATTTTAGAAAAAGTCATTCATCGCATTGATGCCAAACTCAACCGCGACTATCAATGCCGGTTCACCATTGAAAAAGCGCAATTTCACGGTTTGACCAATATTGAATTCCAACACATTTATCTAGTTCCGAAACAGGCCGACACCTTAGTTCGGATTGATGAGTTGAAAACGAGTGTGAACTTTTGGAAGCTTTTGGTGGGCGATATTCAATTGGGAAAATTGGAAATCAACAAAGGCTATGTACAATTGGTGAAAACCAAAAACGGCAGCAACTTCGATGCTTTCCTTCGTTCCAAAAAAGAAAAAACAGACAATACCGAAGTCAATTATGCCAAGCTCTTAAACCGAATCACCTCCAAATTAATGGACCTGGTGCCAACGGATATGAGCGTTAAAGGCTTTGCTTTTAAAATTGATGACAAAGGCAATAAAGTGGTTTTCGATTTTAACCAATTGGCTTTGGCCGATAAAAAACTCAATACGCTGATTCAGGTTACTTCTGATAATTTTTCGCAGCAATGGAGCATCAATGGTTTTGCCGATCCCAGAGACCGAAAAGCGGATTTGCAATTTTATAATGCCAAAAGCGATACGATTCGGATCCCGTATTTGGACAAGAAATTCAACTTAAAAACCGGATTCAAATCGATTCATTTCAACTTGGATAATCTTTCGATGGACAGTGGCGAATTGCATATTGACGGCTATTCCTCCATTCAGGATTTATTTGTCAACCACCCAAAAATTGCCGGAAAAGATGTGGTCGTACAAAATGCCCGCTTTGATTATCATTGGATTGTCGGCAAACGGTTTATGGCTTTAGACAGCACCTCAACCATGCAATTGAACCGTATCAAATGCCAACCGTATATTTCCTACACTAATGAAACGGATAAAATTTATGCGCTTAAATTAATCATTCCCAAAATGAAAGCGCAGGACTTTATCTCGTCATTGCCAAGCGGTTTATTCCGTCATTTTGAAGGCATGCAGGCACAAGGAAATTTCAGTTATGCCTTGAATTTTGAATACAACAATCACAAACCGAATGATGTTATTTTTGACAGCAAACTCAAACCCGAAGGATTAAAAATCACCAAATACGGAGAAGCCGATTTGAATAAAATCAACAGCGAATTCGTCTATCGTGCTATTGACAAAGGCGTTTTGCAGCGGCCAATAGTTGTCGGGAATTCCAATCCTAATTTTACGCCATTGGCAGCCATTTCTCCCTATTTGCAAAAATGTGTATTGACCAGCGAAGATCCTTCGTTTTTCACTCATCGTGGGTTTATCAATGAAGCTTTCAAACAATCGATTGCCAAAAACATCCGTACCAAAAAATTCTCCCGGGGTGCCAGTACCATCAGCATGCAGTTAATCAAAAATGTATTTCTGACCCGTGAAAAAACCCTGTCGCGAAAACTGGAAGAAATCCTGTTGGTGTATATTTTAGAAAACAATCACATCAGCACTAAAGAACGCATGCTCGAAGTGTATTTCAACATCATCGAATGGGGCCCGAATATCTATGGCATTGGCGAAGCGTCGCATTTCTATTTTCAAAAAAGCCCGCATGATTTGAATGTCAATGAATGTTTGTTTCTGGCCACCATCATTCCCAATCCGAAAGGATTTATGTCGCGTTTTGATGCTGACCACAAACTAAAATCCTATGCTGCTCAACAAAGTACTTTCCTGACCAAATTGATGTTCCGCCGAAACCTGCTGACGGCTAATGACACTATTTACAATTTCCCTTTATCCATTTCCGGTCCGGCACAATTATTTCTGAAACAAAAATCGGCCAACACCATCGAGAAAGACAGCCTCAGCACGGATGAATTTGAGTTTTAGACGGATGACAAATCCCTCTTTTTAAAAAAATTTCATACTATTCCCAACCTTTTTGCGTTATAACTACTCTATACTGTTATGACCTTAACTTGATATATTATGAAAAAACTATTTTTATTAGCCTTATTGGTTTCGGCAATTAGTGTTGCGCAAAAACCAATCTTCACCACCGCAAAAGTAAAAGCGGCTACTGTTTATTTTAATGCCGCCGAAATATCGCAAACTACTGCCGTAAATCTTCCTGCAGGAACGAGCGAAATCGTCATTAAAAACGTAGCCGATTATCTCAATGAAAACACCGTGCAAATTGGCGCGCCTTCAACGGTAACAGTCCTTTCGGTACAATTTACCCAAAACTACATTTCGGAATACGAAATTGACGAAGCCAATCCGGCCATCAAAAAAGTGCGCGACAGCATTACCTGGACCGAAAAGGAAATCAAAAAAGTACAGATTGAAACTTATACCAATCAACAAACCATTGCCTTATTAGATGCCAATCAAACGGTAGCAGGCGCTAATACCGGCATGAATGTAGGTGAGTTGATGAAGTTGGTTGATTATTATAAAGTCAAACGAACGGAATTGGACAATGGCATCGTAACTTTAAAAGAAAAGGAAACCAAACTCACGACCAAGCTCAATGCCTTGAAATCCAAACTGGAAATTAATACACAAAAAGAAGATAAAAACTCCAAAGGCAAGTTGATTATCCAAGTGATGAATGAAATTGCAGGCGCTGTAAATTTGGATATTAATTACATTTCCAATGCCGCTTCCTGGTCGCCGTTTTACGATTTGCGGGCCGAAAACATCACCACACCCATCAACATGATGTATAAAGGTCAGGTAACCCAATCGACCGGAATTGACTGGAAAAAGGTAAAACTGACTCTGTCTTCCGGCAATCCTAATCAGAACAATCAGGCACCGCTTTTGAGCTCTTGGTTTTTGAGATACCGGGAAGATAATGATAAAGATTATAATTATTATAGAGGGAATACCTATAGCAAATCAAATGATTTAGAGGAAGTTGTTGCTACAGGATATGAAGCAAAAAAAGCCAAAGTAGTTACCACATCATCGGTTTCAAATTACACGACTATAGCAGAAAACCAACTCAACGTGTCTTTTGACATCGACCTTCCGTATGATATTTTGTCGAATGGCAAACCACACAGTGTAGCATTGAAAGAAATCAAACTGCCGGCAACTTATAAATATTACGCCGCGCCAAGAGTAGAAAAAGAAGCTTTCTTATTGGCGGAAATTGAGGATTATTCGAAATACAATTTATTGCCGGGCGAAGCCAATATCATCTTCGAAGGCTTGTATGTAGGTAAAACTATGATCAATCCCAATCAGACTTCCGACACCCTGAATTTGAGTATGGGAAGGGATAAAAAGATTTCCATCAAACGCGAAAAAGTGGTGGATAAATCGGGAACTAAGTTTTTATCTTCTAAAAAAGAACAGACTTTTACCTTTGACATCACCGTTAGAAACAACAAAAAAGAAGCCGCCATTCTGCAACTGAAAGACCAATATCCGCTAAGCACAGATAAAGAAGTGGAAATTGAACTATTGGAAAGCAACGGTGCCAAAGTCAATACCGAAACCGGAATACTGACTTGGGATTTGAAACTTTCGCCTAACGAAACCAAGAAAATCCGAATCAGTTACAAAGTCAAATACCCTAAAGACAAAACCATCGATAATTTGTAAAAACCAAAACGCAATCCTCACCGATTGCGTTTTTTTATAACTGTTTGAGAATAACCTTTTTATTTATAACTTTACCAAAAACCCATTAGCTATGAAAAAAAATCTACTTTTTAGTTTCTTGTTTTTGGCTTCTGCTTCTTTAGCACAAACCATTGGGCTGCAAAGTTTTGCCACAGGCTTCAGTTCTATGGTCGAAATAACACATCCGGCAAACGACTCCCGCTTATTTGTGGTACAACAAGGGGGTATTATTAAGGTAGTAAGCTCTACCGGAACCGTAAATGCCACGCCGTTTTTGACTTTGACCACAGCTACCATTATTACCGGTAGCGAGAGAGGTTTGCTGGGTTTGGCCTTTCATCCTAATTATGCTACGAATGGTTATTTTTATGTCAATTATACCCGCGCCGGCGATGGTGCTACCGTTATTGCCCGCTATTCGGTTTCCGCTGATGCGAATGTAGCTGATGCTGCCAGCGGAACAGTTTTGCTCACCGTTGCCCAACCTTTTGCCAATCATAACGGAGGAAGTTTAAAATTTGGCCCTGATGGATATCTCTACATCGGAATGGGTGATGGCGGAAGCGGTGGCGACCCCGGAAACAGAGCTCAAAATAGCAATGAAAATTTAGGGAAAATGTTGCGCATCGATGTGGATTCGGGTTCCCCTTATGGCATTCCTCCCACTAATCCATTCGTTGGCGTTGCCGGTAATGATGAGATTTGGTCTATTGGGATGCGCAACCCATGGAAATTCTCGTTTAATCGTTTGAACGGCGATTTATGGATTGCTGACGTAGGACAGGATTTGATTGAAGAAATTGACAAAATCCCAAGCCCATTACCGAATACCGGATTAAATTTTGGATGGAATTGTTTTGAAGCGAATGCTCCCTATAGCGGTGCCCAAGGCCCTTGCCCTACTTATGCGGCTACGGTGGCACCTATCAATCAATACGCGCATGGTTCGGGCAGATGCTCTGTTACCGGCGGGTACTTTTATACCGGAAGCCTGTATCCGAATTTTGCCAACAAATACTTCTTTGCCGATTATTGTACTGCCGAAATAGGAACCATAAACAACGCCGGAACCTTAACCTGGATGTATGACGCTCCCGGTACCATCACCACTTTTGGGGAAGATAAAGACGGTGAGCTGTATGTAGCCGATGGTAGTGTAATCTATAAAATCATTGACACTTCTTTGGGTTTACACGACTTTACTAAAAGTGGTTTGAGTTTTTACCCGAATCCGGCGAAGACCGAAATCTTTATCAAAAACAGCTCAGAGGCAGTACTCACCCAAGCATTCGTTTTTGATATAACCGGAAAATTAGTATTGGCAAAACCATTGGAAAAATCAGAGACTCCTTCTGTAACCATTTCCTCTTTAGCCACCGGTTTGTATCTGATTTCCGTTGAAGATGTAACAGGAAACCACTACCAATCCAAATTGGTAGTAGAATAATTAAGGTGCCGGATCAGGATAAACTGCCTGAATTTTATTGATTTCTTTTACCAATTCCGAGGACAAAACCAAGTCAAAAGCCGCTATGTTTTCCTGAAGTTGCGCCATCGTAGTAGCACCAATAATGGTGGACATCACAAACGATTGTTGGTTTACAAACGCCAGAGCCATTTGGGTTAAAGTCATTCCGTTGGCAAGTGCTAAATCTTGATACAACTTGGTGGCTTTGTGGCAATTGTCATTATTGTAACGCGAGAATTGCGGAAACAACCCCAAGCGGGAAGTCGGTTGAATGCCATTCAAATGTTTTCCGGTCAAGAAACTAAAAGCCAAAGGCGAATAGGCCATCAGTCCCACGTTTTCGCGCAGGCAAATTTCAGACAAACCCACTTCAAACAAGCGGTTCAATAAGGAATACGGATTTTGGATTGTGGCTATTCTTGGCAAATGATGCTTTTCGCTTTCATGTAAAAACTTCATCACCCCATACGGATTTTCATTAGAAACTCCGATGTGTTTTATTTTTCCCTCTTTGATTAACCCGTCATAAATGCTCAACACTTCAAAGAAATTGTCCTGCCATTGCGCATCAATATTCGAAACGCCACGTTGCCCGAACATATTCATCACGCGCTCCGGCCAGTGCATTTGGTACAAATCGATATAATCGGTTTGAAGGTTTTTTAAACTGTTATTAACCGCTTCGTGTATGTTGTGTTTCGAAAAATTTAACGGCTTGCGGATGTATTCCATCCCGCGATTAGGTCCTGCTATTTTGGTAGCAATCACCATGTCTTCTCTTTTGCCTGATTGATGCAACCACGTTCCGATATATTTTTCGGTCAGTCCCAAGGTAGCTTGACGCGCCGCTACCGGATACATTTCGGCAGTATCTATAAAATTAACACCTTTTTCAACGGCGTAATCTAACTGAGCATGGGCATCACTTTCAGAATTTTGTTCGCCAAAGGTCATGGTGCCCAGGCAAACTTTGCTGACTTTGATATCGGTATTCGGTAACGTAGTGTAGTTCATTTGTAGAATTTGAAGCCGTTTTTGTGGTGCAAAAGTAAAATATTGTTAGCGGTTACGGGAAACGATTAACACATTTTTTGGAAACGTTTACAATAAAAAAGGCTCTGAGAAAACTCAGAACCTTTAGTAGCTCAGTGACTCAGCACCTATTTTTTAAAACTCGTTTAACATCTTAGAAATCTCATCCAATTTTGGCGTTAAGATGATTTCGATTCTGCGGTTTTTGGCTTTGCCTTCTGGAGTGTCGTTACTCATAATCGGGGCATATTCGCCACGACCCGCAGCCGTTAAATTTTTCTTTTGAATGCCGGCATTTTCACCAAGGATATTTACAATCGCTGTAGCTCTTTTGGTGGATAAATCCCAGTTGCTTTCAATGCCACCACCAATGTTTCCTAGTATTTTATCGTTATCGGTATGGCCTTCAATCAACACAGTAATATCCGGGTTTTGGGCTAGCACTTTCCCTACTTCAACTACCGCTTGTCTTCCTTGGGTACCTACGGCCCAGCTTCCGGTTTGGAACAATAGTTTGTTCTCCATAGATACATATACTTTCCCGTTCTTTTGTTCTACGGTTAAGCCTTTGCCTTCAAAAGCATTCAAGGCTTTCGATAGGGTTTCTTTCAGTTTTTTCATGCTGGCATCTTTGGCAGCAATCATACTCTCAAGCTCATTCAGTCTTTTGGTACTCGAGGCTAAGTCGTTTTTCAGTTTATTCAAACGGTCTTGCTCTGCAGCCAGGGCTTTTTCTTTGGCTTCCAACTGTGCCAATAACTCGCGGTTCTTGTTCATATTGGTCTCTAAGGCATCGTTGCTGTTTTTTTCCAAAGCGGCATACGAATCCTGTAAGGCTTTCAGGTTGTTACTCGTAGCCGTGCAATCAGCCGTCAGCTTGTCTTTGGCGGCTTTGGTTTTATTCAACTCGGCCGTCAGTGATTTGTTTATCGAATCGTATTCGGCATTGGCTTTGTGCAGTTCTTCATTTTCATCGGCCAAACTGCGGTTCTCTTTCTTTAAATCGGTGTATTTATTCTCTAAATCATTATAGATTTTTTTGGACACACACGAAGACATCAAAGTCAGCAACAGTATTCCTAAGGCAATTTTTTTTATCATATCTAAATTTATTATTGGGGTTTATTGTATTTCCACCAAAACCGGACAATGGTCGGAATGCTTGGCTTCGGGTAAAATGACGGCTCTGGTTAATCGGTTTTTCATGGGTTCGCTAGCCAGGCAATAGTCAATGCGCCACCCTTTGTTATTGGCACGGGCATTGGCACGGTAGCTCCACCAACTGTAATTATCGGGTTCCTTATTAAAAAAACGGAAGGTATCAATGAAACCGCTTTTCATAAAGTTGTCTAACCACAAGCGCTCTACCGGTAAAAATCCGGAAACATTTTTGTTTCTGATGGGATCATGAATGTCAATGGCTTCGTGGCAAATATTGTAATCGCCGCAAATAATCAGATTCGGGATTTCCTTTTTCAGCTCGTTGATGTACTTTTGGAAGTCATCCATATACATGAATTTATGGTCCAATCGATCGATATTCGTTCCGGATGGCAGGTACAAACTCATCACCGAAAAGTCATCAAAATCGACTCTCAGGTTTCGGCCTTCAAAATCCATGTGGGCAATGCCGGTGCCGAAAACTACATTGTTGGGTTTTATTTTTGACAAAATAGCCACACCGCTATAGCCTTTTTTTTGTGCCGGAAACCAGTAATGATAAGGATAGCCTGAAATCTCAACATCAATCAGCGGAATTTGATCGGGGGTAGCTTTTATTTCCTGCAGACAAATTACATCGGGGTTGGCTTGCTGCAACCAGTTCAGAAATCCTTTCGAAATGGCGGCGCGAATCCCGTTTACATTATAAGAAATAATTCTCATGAAGTCTTGTTAAGAGTTTTTCCAAAAGTATGTAAAAACATAAACATTTGAAACTCATAAGTCATAATAAAAAATTAAAATTAGAGTGGTGAATTCGCTTTTTTGTGAATCCTATTTCAGTAGAATTGTTATCTTTGTTTCTTACTCAAAAATCAAAAGTATACATGGGTTTAGTCACTGCTAAAGAAGTTGCAAAAGCAATAAAAGCTGATAAATACGGGGTTTTCGGAACTTTTTGTGGCTGGCTATTAATGAAGGCTTTACAAATTTCGACACTCAATAAAATCTATGACCGAAACAAACATTTAAGCGAAGTGGAGTTTCTGAATGCGATACTCGATGAATTCGAAATCAAGTTCGAAATCCCGGAAGAAGATTTTAAACGATTACCAAAAGACGGTGCCTATATTACCATTTCCAATCATCCGCTCGGAGGAATTGATGGTATTTTGTTATTGAAATTAATGCTGGAAAGAGAACCGAATTTCAAAATCATAGCCAACTTTTTACTGCACCGCATCGAACCGATGAAACCGTATATCATGCCGGTGAATCCGTTTGAAAATCATAAAGATGCCAAATCGAGCGTCATCGGAATTAAGGAAACCTTGCGCCACCTAAGCGATGGCAAACCGTTAGGGATGTTTCCGGCCGGGGAAGTTTCTACCTATAAAGACGGCCAATTAGTGGTGGATAAAGATTGGGAAGAAGGCGCTATCAAGGTCATTCGAAAAGCTCAAGTACCGGTGGTTCCGATTTATTTTCACGCCAAAAACAGTCGCTTTTTCTATTTGTTATCCAAAATAAATCCAACACTCCGTACGGCCAAACTGCCTTCGGAACTGTTGACCCAAAAAGGACGCGTCATCAAAGTGCGTATTGGAAAACCTATTTCCGTTGCAGAACAAAACGAACACAAAAGCATTGAAGAATACTCTGAATTTTTGAGAAAGAAGACTTATATGTTGGCCAATTCTTTCAACAAAGAAAACAATATTTTTGATCCCCAAAACCTCAATCTGAATCTGAATTTAAAACCGACGAAGAACCCAAAACAAATTGCCACACCGGCCAATCAGGAAAAAATGGTGGCCGAAGTGGATAAGTTAAGAGCCGCTGATAGTAGATTATTGCAAAGTAAAAACTATGAAGTGTTCTTTACCGAAGCGGATAAGATTCCGAATATACTGCACGAAATTGGGCGATTGCGAGAAGTCACTTTCCGCGAAGTAGGCGAAGGAACCAACGAATCTATCGACTTAGACAAATACGACCAATACTACCATCACATGTTTTTGTGGGATGATGAAACCAAGCAAATTGCCGGTGCGTATCGCATGGGGTTGGGTTCTGAAATTTTTCCGAAATATGGTATGGAAGGATTTTACCTCAACGATCTGTTCCGTTTTGAACCCGAATTGCATGAGATGATGCATAATTCCATTGAAATGGGACGCGCTTTTATCATTAAGGAATACCAACAAAAACCAATGCCGCTGTTCTTACTTTGGCGAGGCATCATTCACACTACATTGCATTATCCGGAGCATAAATTCTTGTTAGGCGGCGTAAGCATTAGCAATCAGTTTACGGAATTCTCTAAATCGTTGATGATTGAGTTTATGAAGTCTAATTATTACGACCCATACATTGCACAATATGTGCATCCGAAAAAGGAGTTCAAAGTAAAGCTGAAAGATGCCGACAAGGATTTTATTTTTGATGAAGCCGAAGCCGATTTGAATAAATTTGACAAGATTATTGATGAACTCGAACCGGGGAATTTGCGCCTTCCGGTATTGATAAAAAAATACATCAAACAAAATGCGCGCTTGGTGGCGTTCAATGTTGACCCTTTATTCAACAACGCTATTGACGGATTGATGTACATTCGAATTGCCGATATTCCGGAAAGCACCATGAAACCGGTGATGGAAGAATTTCAAGCGGAACTCGAACGAAAAGAAAAGAACTATAAATAGGCATAAAAAAAGCAACTCAATGAGTTGCTTTTTTGTTATTCTTTATCCACTAATTCCTTAAACGTTTTCCAGTCTTTTTCGGTTATGGATTCTTTGTTTTTTAGCTTTTTGCCTTTGATATAATCCAAGATATATTTGGCGCGTTCTTCTGATTCCGGGTGATCGGCAATCCAGCTCATCCCGTCCGGCATTTTGCTTTCCTGCGCCATTTGATACATAAAATCGGCCATAGGTTTTGGATCGATGTGTGCTTTGATCATATAGTCCACACTAGTGATATCGGCTTCTTTTTCTAGTTTTCTGTCATAAGCAGAAGACGTAAGTGTTTTTAGAATTTCTCTGGCCACTTGCCCTCCTTTGCTACCACCGGCAGCCGTTAACAAAACCGAATAGCCAATTTCTTTAGACAATTTTTTCATCACGTGGTTTTTTTGGATGTGTCCAATTTCGTGACCCAAAACACCTTGTAATGCTTCTTGTCTTTTGCAATCTTCTATCAATCCTGTGTACACCACTAAATGATTATTCGGCAAAGCAAAAGCATTGATTACATCTTTTTTCACGATATGAATCTTTAACGAATCCCTTTCTATATCATTCGCTTTGCACAATGGGTTGATTAATTTATCCAATGTTTTAACAATCGTATCGTTGGTCACCACATTTTCATTATCGGCGATTTGATTCCAAATCATGTCGCCTAGTTTGTTTTCCATGTTTTGAGTATGCTCCCGAACTTTGAAAAACTTCATGAAATCCAGTTGCGAAAATCCGAACCAAATCACAAAAAATCCTGCTACGATAAGCAATCCCTGTAAAAGTGTTTTCTTGATCATTAGGCTTTACAGATTAAGTTAGTAACGTTTCCGAAGAATAAAAACTCCACATGTTTCCCTTTTCGGGTTTGTACAGCCGCATAAATGGTAGAGAAAATCTCCAGCAAATTGAATATGATTACCGTAAAAATATAAGCAAAGTATTGATTGCTTGCTTTTTCATCGGAAAACAAAACGGAAATCGTCCACCAGAAACTGGCGCTGTTAATTCCTAAAAGTGCTAACTGCGAAAATAAAGCCTGAGTACAATGCCAACGCACATAATAGGTTCCTTTTCTATTGGCTAAATAGAAGAAAAATGTGGCCAGCAAATTGATAATCGGCAACGGCAATCCGGCAATGAGCGCCACCAAAGACATCAAATAACTATTGGATGCTTTCTCGCGTTCGTGTTCGCCCGGTTTGTAGGCAAAAATGGTTTCTTGTATCATAGATTTTTATATATATTCCAAATCCAATTGAGCAGTACTAAGAGAATTAGAATCGAGGCGAGCCAAGGTTTTCTGATAGTAGCTTCTGTTTTTTTATACCAAGTATAAAAGGTTTCTTTTTTTAAAATAATATCGGTTAAAATCCAAAAGGGACATAGCGTCATGATGACAGCAACAACTATTCCAAAAGGATTCAACAGTACCGATTCAATAATTTTTCCTTGCAAAAGCAAAGCAACTGCTCGGGTGGTACCGCAAGACGGACAAGGATAGCCTGTCACATTTTTGATGATACACACTCGAACAGTGTCACTTTGTAAAGTATGAATATGATAAAACAGATAACTAAATCCGGCCAAACAAGCTATAAGCAACAAGGAATATAACTTATTTCGGGTCATCTATTAATAGAATGTATTTTGGAAAATCTCCATGTTTTTCTCACGGGTAGCACCCATGATTAAGAACCAGTCAACGATGGCCCAGATCCCTAATCCGCCACACGTTAACAGTTTTCCAACACCCATTCCGGTATCGCCAATCATAAAACGGTCGATACCTAATTGACCTCCAAGTAAGGATACAATTAAGGATGTGGTTGGTTCTTTGAATTGAAGTGTTTGTACTAATCCCCATTTGGATTCGTCCAAGCTTAATAATTTTTCTCTAACAGCATTCAGATGATGGCTTTCGAAATATTTGGCGTTCATCATCATGAACATGTCCACTTTTTGTGCTTCCATAATACGTTTAATTTTGGGTTATGTTAATTGATGGCTCTAATATATAAAATTCTTATAAAAAAATACGTTTCGTCAAAAAACAATTCCAAAATATTACAGGGCATTCACGTCTGTAGGTTCCCAAAGCTCAATCTTATTCCCCTCCGGATCTAATATCCAACCAAATTTTCCATAACTGTGGGATTCCATTTCGCCTACAATCGTAACGCCTTCTTCCTTTAAAGCCGCTAACAGCGCTTCCAAATCATGCACTCGGTAATTGATCATAAAGGGTTTTTCGCTTGGCGCAAAATACTTGGTGTTAGCCTCAAAAGGCGACCATTGCGTAGCGGCATCATTACCATCCTGGTCCTTCCATCTAAAGGTCCAACCATAATCGTTTACCGGAATTCCGAGATGCGTGGCATACCAATCTCTAATCGCTTTCGGGTCTTCACTTTTGAAGAAAAACCCACCCAAACCTGTTACTCTTTTTAAATCTTTATTGCTCATTTTTTTCTTTTTTATAAAATAATGTTACTGCCAATAATAGCAAAATGCCTTCCACCGTGAAGAAAAATAAATGATTAAAAACTTCCTGAGCGATATAGCTACAGCCCAATCCGAAAGCAATTAATCCTATACTTACATACAAAACCTGCACTCTGGCCACGTGTTTTCCCTCCAAAATGGGTTTGGCCAAAAAGAACATCCAAATACTGGAAAGCAACATCATGATAGACGAATACAGCCAAATCATTTGCATCCCCTGAGTGGCTTCTCCGCTGATTTCGCCTTTTCGAATGTGTTCCAAAACAGCAGGGAATCCAAGGAAAGCGTGGGGAATGAATTGCAGGAAGGTTACTATTCCCACAATGACAACTAAGTAATAGCTAACTTTATTCATATAGTTTAATTATTTTATCCACTATGGTCTGCGCTAGTTTTTGATGACTTTCAAATGTCCAGCCGGCGATGTGTGGCGTTAGTAAAACATTTTCGGCTTGGAGTAAATACTCAAAAGCTTTAGGTTTTTCGGTATCGATAAAAAGATTTTCAAAAGACAGCTTCTCATATTCCAACACGTCCAATCCGGCACCAAGAATTTTCCCGGATTCCAATGCTGCGACCAAATCATCCGTCACTACATTTTTTCCGCGTGAGGTATTGATGAACCAAAACGGTTTGGCGAATGCCTGGATAAAATTGGTGTTAATCATTTTATCGGTTTCCGGTGTCCAGGGAATGTGCAAACTCAATACATCTGCTTTGGCTTGCAATTCAGAAAGGGAAACCTGCTTCGCATTGGCATCGCCTAGATTGGGAAGAATATCATAGCACAACACTTCCACATCAAAACCGCGAAGTTTTTTGGCAAATGATTTTCCCATATTGCCATAACCAATCAGCCCAATGGTTTTCCCCTCCAGTTCATAACCACGGTTGCCTTCGCGAATCCATTTGCCTTCGCGCACCAAACGGTCGGCACGATTTAATTTATTCATTAAAGATAAAAGCATTCCCAAAGCATGTTCGCCTACAGCATTTCTGTTTCCTTCCGGGGCGGCAATGAGGTGAATTCCTTTTGCTTCGGCATAATCGCAATCAATACTTTCCAAGCCAGCACCAACGCGGGCAATAAATTTCAGATTAATGGCTTTGTCTAAAAAGGCTGCATCCATTTTAAATCGGCTGCGGATAACCACGCCATGATAGTTGTGAATTTTAGCTTCGATTTCGGATTTCGATGAAGTAAAATCGGCTTCGTTTTGAAAACCGGCCTGTTCCAATTGTTCCCACAACAAAGGATGATTGCTGTCGATGTGGAGTATTTTAGTGTCTTTACTGGACATAGTTGTGTGTTGAAAAAGTAAAGATACTATTTATTGAAAGACAATAAAAAAAGCCGACAGATTTCTCATGTCGACTTTTACAACTAACTAAAAAATTCAATTATTTTTCTAAAATGCGGGTAACGGTTCCTAGCATGACATTGGCTCCAATCGCTAAATCTTCATAAGAAGCATATTCCAACGGATTGTGGCTGATACCGTCTTTGCAACGCACGAATATCATTCCGTAATCGCAAGCGTAAGACAACGCCAGTGCATCGTGGAACGGACCACTCATCAGTTCAATTTCATCCAAGTCTAATTTTTGACATTCGTCATGAATAATTTCCTTAATCCAATCGGCACAATAACGTGGATCACTTTTAGTGTCTTCTGAGATTTCGTAAGTCAATTTATGTTTGGCACAAATAGCCTCTATTCTATCCCGAAGTTGTTTCTCATAGCGGTTTCTTCTGTCTAAATCGATATCTCGCAAATCAACGGTAAAGGTTACTTCTTCCGGAATAATATTTCTCGACGCTGGAAAAATTTGCAACGTCCCTACGGTTCCCACGGTTGGATTTCCCGGAACTTGTGTTGCAATTTCGTTGACAGCGATAATGATTTCGGCAGCTCCTACCAAAGCATCTTTTCGAATTGGCATGGGAACAGAACCAGTGTGCCCGGCCATTCCTTTGAGTTTGACAGTCCACCAAAGCGGTCCCGAAATTCCGGAAACCACGCCAATCGGTTTGTGTGCCAAATCTAAAATGGGACCTTGTTCAATATGCAATTCCAAAAAGCAAAAAATGCTTCCTTGTTTATATTCAGAATCTTTGAATTTGGTGATATCACAGCCAAAATCCTTTAAAGCCTGACCACGAGTGATGCCGTCTTTATCGGTGCGTTCTAATTCGCCTTCTTCCAGTTTTCCTAAAATGCCTCGCGAACCGAACAACCCTTTATTAAAACGCCAGCCTTCTTCATCGGCAAACGAAATGACTTCAATGCTTCTTTCCGGAACGATGCCGTTATCGTGCAAGGTTTTCACCACTTCAATAGCGCATAACACGCCGGCCACACCATCAAAACGGCCGCCATAGGGTTGGGAATCTAAATGGGAACCCATCATCAAAACGGGGAGCTCAGGATTTTTGCCTTCTAGTCTTCCGATAAGATTTCCGAAATTATCAATGCGAACAGTCATTCCGGCTTCTTTCATCCAGGAACTGGCGATTTCAAATCCTTGCTTTTCCAACTCAGTATGCGCAGGACGACAAGTTCCGGTTTCACCGATTTTACCTATCAGACTCATCGCTTCGAAATGCTGTTGCAATCGGGCAGAATTAATCTTCATCTTAATGATCGTTTAAAGGTCTTCCTTCTCTTTGCCAGTCTTTCCAGTTCACATATTCCGGAGCCACACGGTGGACTTCCATAGTGATGCATTCATCAACCGGGCAAACTAATTTGCACAAATTACAACCCACACATTCTTCTTCTTTTACCGTGTAATTGTTATATGGATTTCCTCTTTCGACATTAATCGATTGGTGTGAGGTATCTTCACAAGCGATATAACACAAACCACAGTGGATACATTTGTCTTGATCAATTTTCGCGATATGATGGTAGTTGATGTCCAAATCTTCCCAATGGGTGATTTTTTCTACGGATTTACCAATGAAATCGGTCGTTTTTTCGAATCCTTTTTCGTCCATCCAGTTGTTCAAACCTTCGCACATGTCTTCTACAATACGGAAGCCATGGTTCATCGCAGCGGTACAAACCTGCACAGATGTCGCTCCCAACAACATGAATTCTACTGCATCTTTCCATGTGCTAACGCCTCCAATTCCTGAAATCGGAACTCGGGAAGCAATTGGATCTTGTGCTACAGTGGTTAGCATTTTTAAAGCGATTGGTTTTACGGCCGGACCGCAATACCCACCAAAAACGCTTTGTCCGGCCACATACGGATTCGGCACCAAAGTATCTAAATCAATTCCGGTTACACTTTGAATCGTGTTGATTAAACTCAACGCGCTAGTTCCGCCTTGCACTGCAGCCTGCGCTGTTGGCACCACCGAATGTACATTTGGCGTAAGCTTGGTAATTACGGGAATTGTTGCTTTTTCGATTACCCATTCGACTACCATTTTGGCAATTTCAGGATCTTGTCCGACGGCGGCTCCCATGCCTCTTTCGGTCATTCCATGTGGGCAACCAAAGTTTAATTCAAATCCCATCGCTCCGGCATCTTCGGCTTTCATGATTAAATCATGCCATGATTTTCGGTCGTTGTCTGCCATAAGCGAAACAATCATAGCCCTGTCCGGGAACATTTTTACCACTTGTGTAATTTCTTTTAGATTGATATCCAAAGGTCGGTCACTGATTAATTCGATGTTGTTAAAACCCATCATGCGTTTTCCACCATAATTCACTGATGAATAACGTGACGAAACGTTCTTAACTTGCGAGCCTAGGGTTTTCCATACTACGCCGCCCCAGCCGGCTTCAAAAGCACGGACAACGTTGATCAATTTATCGGTTGGTGGTGCACTGGCCAGCCAAAATGGGTTGGGTGATTTTATGCCTAAAAAATCGGTTGATATATCTGCCATAATCTTAATTGTTGAAGGTTGGTTTTAATTCGGATTCGATGATGTAATCCGGGGAAATAATGTGTTTTAAAATCGCTGCGGCTCCGTCTTTTCCGGCTTGCACCGCATCGACTACTTCTCTTCCACCGTTTACGCAATCGCCACCGGCAAAAACTCCAGCCATCTTAGCAGCCGATTTCCCGTTTACTGCAATTTTCCCATTATTGTTTTCGATGTTATTAGCATTCACTAAAGATTGGAAAGGCATTTGCCCAGCCGCTTTGATGACCATGTCTACATCAAGCGTAAAGGTTTCTCCGGAAGCTATCGGACTTCTTCTTCCGCTCGCATCGGGTTCTCCCAATTTCATTACATCGCAAACCAGTTGAGTCACTTTCCCGTTGTTTCCAAGGATTTCTTTTGGAGAGGCTAACCAGGTGATTTTGCAACCATCTAATTTGGCAATGTCTAATTCTTTTTGAGTACACGGCATTTCTGCTTGCGTTCTTCGGTAAACCAAAGTCACTTCAGAAGCGCCTAATCTTTTAGCTTGAGTCGCTGCATCAATCGCAGTCATTCCCATTCCGATTACGGCTACTTTATCGCCCACAGCAATTTTAGAATAGTCATTATCTCTTAATTCGTAAATGAATTTGATGGCATCTTCTACTCCTTCCAAATGCTCGCCCGGAATGTCCAATTGGCGCGCCATTCCTACACCAAATGCCATATAAACCGCGTCGTAGTTTTTTTGTAAATGTTCTAAAGTCACATCTTTGCCAAATTCCTGATTGTATTTGATTTCGATGCCGCCAATAGACATAATATAATTTACCTCATCTTCGCAGAATTCCGGCGTTACTTTGTAAGCTGCAATTCCGTATGTCATTAATCCTCCGCCTTTGGCTTCTTTTTCATAAATCGTTACATCGATTCCTTCGCGGCTCAAGGTGTGAGCGCAACTCAATCCGGCTGGACCGGCTCCTACAATCGCTACTTTTTTACCTTTCGAAGGTTTTCTATCAAATAGTTGCCATTTGTTATCCATCGCTTTTTCGGTAGAATAACGTTGCAAACGCGCAATGTTAATAGGTTCTTCGTGCATCATATTATAGACACAAGCTCCTTCACAAAGTTTTTCAACCGGACACACTTTACTGCATCCTGCTCCCATAATATTGGAAGCAAAAATAGTATGCGCCGAACCTTTGAGGTTGTCGGTGGCGATTTGTTTGATGAATTTCGGAACATTAATCGAGGTTGGGCACGACTTCATACAAGGTGGGTCGTAGCAGAACAAACAACGGTTGGCTTCTGTCAGCGCAGCATCTCTGGTTTCAAAAGGCGGGTGAATATCGGCAAAGTTTTCCTGATATTCCGCCGAGGTTAATCGGTTATTTTTTATGCTCATATTTTGGTTGGTTTATTATCTTAATTATATTTCTTGTTTCTTAAGGTGCTGTGATTTCTCCATAGGTTTCGGGTCTTCGGTCACGGTAGAATTGCCATTTCCCACGGATTTGTTCTATTAAGTCTAAATCGAATTCCGCTACCAATAATTCATCTTTATCTTCGGAAGCACAAGCGATGATTTCGCCTAATGGATTTACGAAGTATGACGTTCCGTAGAAGCGTCCGAGATTCCATGGTTTTTCAATTCCCACTCGGTTGATGCAACCCATGAAATAGCCATTGGCGACGGCGTGTGCCGGTTGTTCCAATTTCCATAAATTTTGGGATTGTCCAACGGTGGTGGCTGAAGGATTATATACGATTTCGGCGCCATTTAATCCTAAACATCTGGCGCCATCTGGGAAATGACGATCGTAGCAAATGTAAACGCCAACTTTGGCATATTTCGTTTGGAAAACAGGATACCCTAAATTCCCGGGTTTAAAGAAAAATTTTTCCCAAAAACCTCCCGTTTGCGGGATGTGGTTTTTGCGGTATTTGCCCAAATACGTTCCATCGGCATCAATGACAGCGGCGGTATTGTATAAAACACCGGCTTGGTCTTTTTCATACACCGGAACAACAATTACCATGTCATATTTTTTGGCATACACCTGCATTCTTTCTGTGGTTGGACCAGGCACACTTTCTGCCGAAGCATACCAAGCGCTGTCTTGCCCGGGGCAGAAATACGGCGTGTTGAAAATTTCCTGAAAACAAAGAATCTGAACGCCTTGCCTTCCCGCTTCTTCAATATAAGGAATGTGCTTTTGCAGCATCGCTTCCATAATTTCGGGAATCGTTCCTTCGCCTTCGGTTTTGGCCAAACTCAATTGGATTAACCCTGATTTTACTATTCTTGCCATAGGATTATATTTTTCCTTGTACTTTATTTCGTTTTACAAATTGACCGTAGCCTTTTTGCACTTTACACTCGTTATTGTCAATGACCACAGTACCGCGAAGCAAAACGGTTTTTACTTTTCCTTTCAATTCCCAACCTTCATAACCGCTATAATCTACGTTCATGTGATGCGTTTTGGCAGAAAGCGTATGTTTTTCATTAGCATCAAATAGCACAATATCAGCATCGCTTCCTATGGCAATGGTTCCTTTTTTCGGGAACATCCCAAAGATTTTTGCCGGATTCGTACAAGCTACTTCTACATATTTATTCAAAGTAATTCTGCCTTTGTTAACGCCTTCGCTGAAAAGCAATTCCATTCGGTTTTCAATGGCTGGATGCCCGTTTGGGATTTTGGAGAAATCGTCTTTCCCCATCAGTTTTTGTTCCCACATAAACGGACAATGGTCGGTGGCAACCACCTGAACCAAACCTTGATTTAATCCTGCCCAAAGTGTTTCCTGATCTTTCTTTTCGCGCAATGGTGGTGACATTACCCATTTGGCCCCTTCAAAATTTTGTTCGTACAAACTCGCATCCAAAATCAAATACTGAATACAGGTTTCCACAAATACATTTTGATTTCTTCTTGTGGCATTGCGCACTGCGTTCAAAGCGCCTTCACAAGTAAGATGCACAATGTAACCCGGGCAACCTGTATAATTGATCATGTCGACAAAACGTTCGCTGGCTTCGGCTTCGGTCACTTCGGGTTGTGATAAGTAATGATATAATGGAGAAAGCTTTCCTTCTTCTTTATGTTTTTGGATTAGGTAATCAATCATATCGCCATTCGTAGCATGAACGTTAATTAAACCGCCATGCTTTTTAACTTCTTCCTGAAGACCAATCATTTGACGGTCGTCAATCATCAGCGCTCCTTTATACGCCATAAAAGTCTTGAAAGACGTGATGCCTTCGACTTCTATAAAATGCTGAATTTCCTTTTTGGTTTCGTCATTGAAATCGGTCACCGCCATGTGGAAACTGTAATCGCCCACTGCATTGTTATCGCTCCTGCCTTTCCATTCCTGAAGCGCCGATTGCAAACTTTTACCTTGGGTTTGCAGAATAAAATCAATCACGGTTGTGGTTCCGCCATATAAGGCAGCACGCGTTCCGGTTTCGTAATTATCACTGCTATAGGTTCCCATAAAAGGCATATCCAAATGCACGTGAGGATCGATTCCACCCGGCATGACTAATTTTCCTGTGGCATCAATTACTTCCTCAGCAGTCACATTTAAGTTTTTACCAATCGCCGCAATCGTTTCCCCTTCTATATAAATATCAGCCACATAATCATCGGTAGCTGTTATAATTCTTCCGTTTTTAATTAAGATGCTCATGTTATTTTTTATTTTTCATTAAAACCCAATACACAATTCCGCTAATGCCGAAGCCTACAAACCAAGCGTAGTGATACAAGCCCGAAATCCATTCCGGAAAAACGGTTGCATCGACTACTTTTATGGTTAGTAAAAAGCCCGGAACATTGGGGAGAATTCCAAGGAGTAATGCCCAAATCGCTTTGGTGTTAAAGCCTTTGGAAAAACTGTAAACTCCTTTAGAGTTGTATAAATCATCCACGACCAAAGTCTGTTTTCGGATGAAATAATAATCGACGATCATGATACCGCCGACAGGTCCGAGTAAACTCGAATAACCTACCAACCAAGTAAAAATATAACCCGTTGGGTCGGCAATCAATTTCCATGGAAATATCAAAATTCCGATAATTCCAGTGATATAACCACCTTTTCTAAAATCGATTTTGGAGGGTGATAAATTGGCAAAGTCATTCGCCGGACTAACAATGTTTGCCGCAATATTCGTGGCCAAAGTGGAAATCGCCACGGCTATCATGGCAATGCTTACTAATAATTTGCTATCAAACTTTCCGGCTAAAATCACAGGATCCCAAATGGTCGTTCCGAAAACAATGGTCGTTGCTGAAGTTACTACCACGCCAACAAAAGCGAACATGGTCATCGACGTTGGCAAGCCGTAAATCTGTCCTTTTATTTGGGCTTTTTGGGATGTTGCATATCTTGTAAAATCGGGAATATTTAAAGACAGTGTCGCCCAAAAACCTACCATTCCGGTTAAAGCCGGAAAGAAGAAATGAAAGAAATCGACTGAATTGGTAAACTTAGAATGCGTTTCCAAAATGGGTCCTAAACCATGTGCCGCGCTAATCGCCCAAAACAAAAGTGCCAGAGCTGCGACCGGTAAAAAGATGGCTTTGAATACCAACAATTTCCGGATGCTCTCTACACCTAAATACACTACATACATATTGAGCAGCCAAAACAGGAAAAAGCAAATCGCTGGTCCAGTTTGTAAGCCAAAAGATTCTGGGAAAACTTGTGGCAAGGTCTCTATTGATGGAATCCACAAATGCACCATCTGATATATGGCAAATCCACCAATCCAGGTTTGAATTCCGAACCAACCGCAAGCCACAATGGCTCGAAGCATCGCCGGAATATTGGCTCCAGCTGTTCCAAAACTCGCTCTGGCAAATACCGGAAAAGGGATTCCGTATTTGGCTCCCGCATGACCGTTTAAAATCATTGGAATCAGTACGATTGTATTTCCTAAGAATATCGTCAAAATCGCCTGCCACCAATTCATGCCGCCTTCAATCAAAGAACTCGACAGCATATAGGTCGGGATACAAAGACTCATGCTAATCCAAAGAGCAGCATAATTCCAGGTGGTCCAGGTTCGTTTTTCATTCGATACAGGAGCCAAGTCTTCACTATACAAAGACGAGTTTGTATGATTTAGGTTTTCGGACATGTGTTTGATTTTATACTAAAGCAGCGTCAGAAATTTTTAAGGCTTCACTGATGATGGCTAAACCTTCATCAATTTGCGCTTCCGTGACGCATAAGGGTGGTGCGATAAAAATGTACCCCCAACGCACAAAAGTGTACATGCCCAATTCACGGATTTTACCTGCAATGGCATTCGATACTTTTAAATCATCACCAGCGCCGTTATATGGAGAAATCAATTCGCTTGTAGCTTTGCTTTTTAAGACATCCAAACAGCCCAACAATCCTGTGTTACGGAATGTTCCCATACTTGGATGTTGCGCTCTCATGGCTTCAATTCTGGATTCCAGATAGACTCCCATTTTTCGGGTATTTTCTATAAGTCTGTCACTTTCGTAGATATTGATTACGGCTAAAGCTGCAGCTAATGCTACCGGATGACCATTGTAAGTCAAACCAATCATCATTGGAGTAGCTTCAAATTTAGCGGCGATTTTATCGGACACCATCAAACAGCCTAACGGCAAATAAGAGGCGGTTAAACCTTTGGCCATGCAAACCATATCGGGAACAATGTCGTGGTTTTCGAAACCGAACCATTTTCCAGTTCTTCCGAATCCGCTCATTACCTCATCGGCAACGAACAAGATTCCATATTTTTCACATAGCGCTTTTACGCCTTTTAAGTAGCCTTTTGGATAATGCAAACAGCCCGAAGAACCGCTTTCGCCTTCAAAAATAAAGGCTGCGATATTGGTTTTACCTTCTAAATGAATGACTCTTTCTACATATTCTAAACTTAGATTTAACTTGGTCGTTTCGTCTAAATCTTTCATGCCAAAGAAATAATACGGATCATCTAAATGTACCGCATTGGGCATTTGTTGGGAATCGTTGGCTAATTTTCTCGGATCGCCACCCACGGTCATTCCGCCAATGGAGCCTCCGTGAAACGCTCTGTATCTTCCTATGATTTTATGTCTTCCGGTGTACAATCTTGCCAATTTGATAGCATTGTCAATAGACGATGTTCCGCACAAGGTGTAGAATGCTTTGTTCAAATCGCCCGGACAGATTTCAGCTAGTTTTCTAGAAAGCTTCGCTCTGATTTCTGTCGTACAACTTGGTGTCACAAAACTTACTTTTTGCATTTGCTCCACCACAGCATCGGTAACTCTTTGGTCACCATGACCAATATTTACGGACATTAGTCCTGAAGAAAAATCAATAATTCGGTTGCCGTCATAATCGTATAAATACACGCCTTCAGCTCTTTCTATCGCTATTGGATTGACACTTCCTTGTGCTGACCAGGAAAATAAACTGAATTCTTTGCTGTCGCTTATGATTTGTTCTTTGGTCAATGTTTGTTCTTTTGTAATCATTTCAATTGTATTTTATTAGCTCATCCAGTTCACACCAGCTTCCGCATTCCATTTAATAGTGCTCTTTTTCAATTTGGTCCAAAACTCTATCGAGCTTTTTCCAGTGATGTCGCCAACTCCGAATTTACTTTCGTTCCAACCGCCAAAACTGAAGGGTTCTCTTGGTACTGGAACACCCACGTTTACTCCTATCATACCAGCACTGGCTTTGTCAATAATATAACGCGCCATGCCACCATTTTGCGTGAACACACTTGCGGCATTTCCATATGGATTTTTGTTTTCGATAGCCAAGGCTTCGTCTACCGTATTGGTTCTGATAATGGAGATTACCGGACCGAAGATTTCTTCTGTCGCCACACTCATTTCTGGCGTTACGAAGTCGATTACCGTTGGTCCTACGTAGGTTCCGTTTTCTTTTCCGGCTACTTTAGTGTTTCTTCCGTCTACTAATATTTCGGCGCCGTCTTTTTCGGCTTGCGCAATGTATTTTTCAATTCGTTCTTGTGAAGCTTTATCGATAACCGCTCCTAAATTTACACCCGGAACAATTTTGCGGGCTTCGTCACAAATTTTGGCCACAATAGCATCTACATTTCCGACACCAATCATAGCCGAAGCCGCCATACAACGTTGTCCGGCACAGCCTGACATGGAAGCGGCCACGTTTTGTGCCGTCATCTCCGGAATAGCATCCGGTAATACCATTAAGTGGTTTTTGGCTCCGCCCAACGCTAAGCATCTTTTTAAATTTTGAGTCGAACGTTGGTATACAATTTTCGCCACTTTGGTTGAACCTACAAAGGAAACGGCTTCGATATTGGGATGGTCGCAAATGGCATTTACAATATCCACATCGCCATGAACGACATTGAAAACACCGTCCGGCAAGCCGGCTTCTTTTAATAATTCGGCCAAACGACCACAGCTTAATGGCACTTTTTCAGAAGGTTTGATAATCATGCAATTTCCTAAAGCAATCGCATTGGGAATCGTCCAGTTAGGCACCATCGATGGAAAGTTAAACGGCACAATGGAAGCCACAACTCCTAACGGAACGTGCTCTGTACGACATTCCACTCCGCGGCTTACTTCTAATAATTCACCGGTAATTAATTGTGGTAATGAGGTGGCAAACTCAGTAAGTTCGATACATTTTTCGATTTCGGCTACAGATTCTCCGTAAGTTTTTCCGTTTTCTTCACTGCAGAGTTCTGCCAGTTCTTTCAGGTTTTTTTCCAATAACGCTTTGTATCGGAAAAAGACTTGTACCCTTTCCTTAATAGGCGTTTTGCTCCAGGCTGGAAAAGCGGCTTGTGCTGCTTTTACGGCATGGTCTAAATCTTTGGCACTGGATAAAGGGACTGTAGATAAAAAACTCCCGTCTAAGGGAGAGATGACATTTAAAGTTTGTGTTGTTGTTGACGGGACGAACTGCCCATTGATGTAATTCTGAATTGCTGAATATTTCATTTAAATTATTATTATTTTACAAATATTTTAATAAAAGTAATAACAAATATAGAATAAACAAATTTTAGTAATGAATTATTATCATTTTGGTAATTTTAGCAGAAATTAATAAGCATTTTCAACAATTGAAATTCAAAAACTTTAAAACTAAAAGCCTACGAAAGCAAAAACCCTGTCTTTTGAGGACAGGGTTTCTAATAGTATTTAGGGGAATAAGCATTATTCGATAATAAACTTCACGGTTTTGGAAGCTCCTCCGGCTGTTGCTTTTCCAAAGTAAACTCCGGCCGAAAGCTGGTTACAATCTACTGTTTGAATCGCATCGTTGATTGTTGTTTGCTCAACCATCCTGCCTTGAGCATCATAAATCATAAAAGTAGCCGCATCCGAAAGGGAGGAATGGTAATTGAGTTTTAGTTGTTTGCTCTGAACCGGATTAGGGGAAACCACTAAAGAGACTTGATTGTCATCAAAAGTATTTGTTCCCAAATTTGGAGTAGTCAGCCATATTATAGCATTCATTAACAATATTTGATGATTGCCGGCAGCGTCAGCAATATAACCGTTATATAATGTATCCCCGGTATCTCCGGTTCCGTCATCCGGAATGGAGCTATCACCAATGGCTACTACTTTTCCGGCTTGGTATGTAGCTTGTGCCACCATTACATTAGCTGTTCCTGAATTACTCGCCCCTGTTTTATAAATCAGTCCTCTCACACTGCTATTAGAAGTGGTATTCAATGTCATCGTCGTTCCGTTAGACCATTGTGCTTTGGTTACATTTCCTTTGACACCATGCAAAATTGGATTGGTTGGCAAGCTAGCCACATTCGTTGTGGTTTGACTAAAATTGGCCAAATCAAATTGAATTCCGAAAGGATCGGTTTGAACTGAATTATTTAATAACAAATCATTCCAAATGTCTGGCGAATCATATCCGTCATTATTTCTATCGGAAATGGTATGATCTGATATCATCATTAGACCGCCGCCATTTTTTACAAAATTCACTATTGCATCTCTTTCGCTGGCCGAAAAAAGCATGTTAGGTTCATCGACTACAAAAACATTATAATTACTAAGGTCTTGTGCATTGCTGCCAACACCATAAGTAATTTGGGCATTAAACGGTAATGATTCAACCGTGTAACCTTGTTTCGCACAATCTACAGCCCAGTAAGACAAAGCCCCTTGCCAATAATCTTCTGTCGTGGCAGCTGTAATTCCGGATTGTGCCGGAGTAGGATACCGTTGCGGATTTGAAGCTCCGGTACTTCCAGTGCTGGCGTAAGGCAGATGTGTTGTGCTATTAAAATAAATATTATGAGCATCGGCGTCAATTACCCAATCGGCACTACCGGCCATTTCGGCTTTAGTAGCGTCAAACAATATTTTTACTTGAGCTAATCCAGTAAAATTAACCAGCAAACCCAATAGCAATGTGTAGTTTATTTTCATTTTTATTTTTTTAATACCGCGAACTTTATATAACATCTCGACCTTTTAAAACCCTAATACAATATTGCATTAAAATATAAAAGCTTGTAAAAATAACAAATAGCTGTTCTCTTTCATCACATCTTAACAAGTAACAATTCTGATGGCACAAATAAAAAATCTGTAACTTAGCCTTCTAATCAACGAAAACCAATCAATGAAAAACGTTAAAATTTCACTGCTGGCGGCAGTAATACTGCTGGTTTCCTGCAGCAAAAAAGAAGAACTTGTTTCAGGTATCAATAAAAAAAATATGGATACCAAAGTAAATCCGGGCGATAATTTTGCCAATTATGTAAACGGTACTTGGCTAAAGAAAACCAAAATTCCGGCAGATAAAGCTTCTTATGGTGCTTTTGATATGTTATACGATCAATCGCAAAAAGATGTGAAAGCCATTATTGAAGAAGCCGCAAAAGGAAGCAATGCAGGAGGCAGTGATGAGCAAAAAATTGGCGATTACTATGCTTCTTTTATGAACAGAAAAGAGCGTGATGCTAAAGGAATTTCCCCTATTCAACCCGAATTAAAAAACATAGATGCTATTGCAAATTGCACAGATTTGGCGGCCTATTTTGGTAAAGCTAACCGAACCGGCGTTGCCATTCCTTTACAAATATCTGTTTATACCGATTTTAAAAATCCAAAAGCCTACACGCTTATCACATGGCAAGGCGGATTAGGGCTTCCGGAAAGAGAATACTACCTTTCTCCTGAAGCTAAAATGGCGGACATCCGTAAAAAATATGTAGCGCATATCGAAAGCATGTTGAAATTATCCGGAATGGAAAATCCGGCGGAAAGCGCAACCAAAATCATGGCACTCGAAACTACATTGGCTACCCATCACATGAAAAAAGAGGAAACTCGCGATGTGGTTAAATTATACCATAAATATGCTACTGCCGATTTAAAAACACTGATGCCTGATTTCGATTGGACTGCTATGTTTAAAAATGCCGGCATTGACAAAGAAAAAAATATCGTAGTAACCCAAGTGGAATATACTAAAAGTCTAAATGACATTATCAAAAACACTCCTATTGATACTTGGAAAACCTATCTGAAATGGGGATTGATTAACAAATCGGCTTCCATTTTAACCACTACATTAGACAAACAAAATTTTGAGTTTTACGGCAAAACATTATACGGAACCGAAAAACAAGAAGAAGATTGGAAACGCGCTGTAAGCACTGTCAATGGTGGTTTAGGTGAAGTGGTTGGTAAAGTTTATGTTGAAAAACACTTTTCTCCGGAAGCCAAAGAACGCATGACCAACATGGTGAAAAACCTATTGAAAGCCTATGCCGAAAGCATTAAAAAATTAGACTGGATGAGTGCTGAGACCAAAAAACAAGCACTAGCTAAAGTTGATAAATTCATGATAAAAATTGGGTATCCTGACAAGTGGAGAGATTATTCTTCGCTCAAAATTGTCAAAAGCGATTTGTATGGCAATACGCAAAGAGCCACGGAATATGAATACAAAAGAAACCTTGACAAACTTGGAAAACCGGTTGACAGAACCGAATGGGGTATGACACCACAAACGGTAAATGCCTACTACAATCCATCCCTTAATGAAATCGTATTTCCTGCCGCTATTCTGCAACCGCCTTTCTTTGATTTAAATGCGGACGATGCTGTAAATTATGGTGGAATCGGAGCTGTAATTGGTCACGAAATTGGTCATGGATTTGACGACGAAGGAAGTGCATTTGATGGTGATGGTATGATGAAAAATTGGTGGACACCTGCCGATTTAACCGCTTTCAAAGCCAAAACAAAAGCATTAGTCAATCAATATAGTAGTTTTAAAGCCTTCCCGGATTTAAATGTTAATGGTGAATTTACTTTGGGTGAAAACATCGGTGATTTAGGCGGATTGAGTATTGCTATCAAGGCCTACAAAGAAAGTCTAAATGGTAAAGAAGCTCCGGTTATGGATGGATTTACTGGTATGCAACGTGTTTTCTTGGGTTGGGGACAAGTATGGGGAGAGAAATCTCGAGAAGAAGCATTACGAAGCCAAATTGCCGGAGACCCACACTCGCCAGCTAAATTTAGAATTAACGGAGTAGTACGTAATGTTCCTGAATTCTATGAAGCTTTCAAAATTAAACCAACCGATTCGCTTTATTTGGCTCCCGACAAACGGGTTAAAATTTGGTAATCTTTTATAATTAATCTTTAAGCCCGGCAGCAATGTTGGGCTTTTTTAATTAAGTTTGAAAAACGAATCCATTACACAACCATATCCTGAAAAACATGAACCTAAAGAACACTCTTTTACCGCTTATTACTTCAGTTCTCATCAGTATTCCCGCTGTGATGCACAGCCAGATTGCGATTACTAATGTAGGTGAAATAGCGAAAATAAAACAAGGAACTACTTTCTTTGCCATGAAAGATCCCAACTCTCCCAAAGTCAAAGAATATGTAGATATCATCAAAAAAACCTGGAACTTCTCAAAAGTGGAATGCATCAAATACACCGATGTGGAAAAAAATATAGCGCCCAATAACAGCTTTGTAACTGTTGGCGGCAACATGACAAGTGTAAGTACCATGGGCGGCAGCAACGCCGATTATTCCAACACGCATCTCTACTTCGAACTTTGGACTAGTGATGGCAGCTTTGTATATGATCCTAAAAAGAGAAAACATTTCGATGACAAAAATAAAATTCAAATCGCCCGATTGGAACTTTTTACCGATTTTGCCACACTGGTAACTCCGAGCTATTTATACCGCTCTGATTATGATGGTGCCGGGCACATCAGAAACTGGAGTCCGGGAATTTTAAAAAACTACATTCAATGCTTAACGGCTTATCTCAACAAAGGAGCAGAGCGCAAATTATATGATGAAACCCTGAATAAAGATGCCTTGAAAAAACTTAGCACCGAAACACTTTTTGTGCCTAATTATGTATTGACCAAGTTCAACAAATTCACCGGCGATGAAACCAAACAGCACGAAGAAAAAGACATTTTTGAAGACTATACTTTAAAATACCAACTGATTTCAAATGCCGAGTTGAGCACCAAAATAACAACCGAAACGACTCCTTTTTATTATTTGCTTTACATTAAAAGCAGCACCGATAAATTTGTCAGCGTTTTCAATTCAGCTACCGGAGAAATGATTTATTCGGTTTACACCACGCTTTCTTATAATTTAAAGTCTTCTGATTTAAAAGATTTACAAAAAGCCGTTCAGAAAAAATAATTTTCCCAGAATAGTAAACACAAAAGCCACAGCAAAATCTTTGTTTGTGGCTTTTCTCTTTTGGGACAACTTATGATTTACACAAAAAACACCCTTGTTTTTTTAAACATTCCAAAAGAAGCAGGAGTTTATTATTAAATAGATAAAAATCACAACACACCCCCAATAAATTACAAATATTCTATTCAAAATTTATGCTATTTTATATTTTTACCTAATAAAAAACAGGGGTAAATATAAAATATATAAAAATGAAATTAGAAAAGCGTTGGGTAATCGCCTTTGTCATCATAACGATAGTAGCCCTAACCGGATTGGTTTGGCCTCATCAATCTGCTGAAAACAATTCTGATTTTAATGCTGTTAACACCATTAATTTTGCCGATGTAGCCTGGCTTTTAACAGCATCCTGCCTAGTGTTGTTAATGACTCCCGGTCTTTCGTTTTTTTATGGCGGTATGGTGGGCAAGAAGAATGTCATTTCCACCATGCTGAAAAGTTTTATTTGTCTGGGTGTTGTTAGTTTGCTTTGGGTGGTTGTCGGATTTTCATTGTCCTTTGGCAGCCCGATAGGCCCAACACTAAACGGGATACATTACGGCGTTATTGGCAATCCGGCGGATTTTGCTTTCTTTAATTATGTAGAAATGCAGCCTCACAAAGCCATGGCTTCTACGATTCCCTTTATTTTATTTGCTCTGTTTCAAATGAAATTTGCTGTCATAACACCGGCCATCATCACCGGCGCACTTGCGGAACGCATCCGTTTTATTTCCTTTTTGCTCTTTATTTGTTTGTTTACCGTTTGTATTTATGCTCCTTTGTGCCACATGATTTGGCATCCTAATGGTTTGTTGGGAAGTTATTTTGGTGTCAAAGATTTTGCGGGTGGAACGGTCGTTCACATGAGTGCCGGATTTGCTGCTTTGGCTGGTGTTTTAGTTTTGGGCAAGCGGAAAAATAGCGAACACATTCCCACCAACATTCCGTTTGTATTGTTAGGAACCGGAATGCTTTGGTTTGGTTGGTTCGGATTTAATGCCGGCTCTACTTTGGCGGCCAATGCTACCGCAGCTATGGCTTTTGCCACCACCACTATTTGCTCCGCTTCAGCTATGCTTACCTGGGTGTTTTTTGACCGAATGAACGGTAGAAAAGTATCGGCGCTTGGCGCTTGTATTGGTGCTGTTGTTGGATTAGTTGTTATTACACCCTCCGCAGGGTATATTACCATTCCGCAAAGTATGTTTTTCGGATTCATTGGCGCCATTGTTTCCAATAAAATGGTGTATTGGAAAAAACTAAAACAAATTGACGACACCCTTGATGTGTTTGCCTGTCATGGTGTAGGTGGAATCATGGGAATGATCCTGACCGCTATTTTTGCGCAAGGCACTAATGCCAGTTTGTTACACGGTGGCTGGACTATTTTCAGTCATCATATGATAGCGCTTTTGTTGGTGTCTGTTTTTACTTTTGGTGGCGCTTATGTATTGTTTCTTGTTACCAATAAAATAATCCCCATCAGAGTCTCGGAAGAATCGGAAGTTCTTGGTTTGGATTTGTCGCAACACGGAGAGCAATTTTAGAAGACCCCCTTATTCTTCTACCAAAATGGCGGCCAAAGTATTGTCTCGGTCATAAATGTCTTTGTAGAAATGAATGGTGCCTTCATCATCCACCCAAGCGGTGAAATACCCAATATGCACCGGGATTTTATTTTTGAGCGTGTACCAGGATTCTTTTCCTTTATTCATGGCAGCTTCTATTTTTTCAGTTGTCCAATTAGAGTCATCCTGCAATATCAAACCAGCTAATTCTTTTGGTTTGGCTACCCGAATACACCCATGACTGAAGGCTCTTTTTTCTTCATTAAACAATCCTTTGGAAGGCGTATCATGCAAGTAAATATTGTTGTTATTGGGAAACAAAAACTTAATCAGACCCAGTGAATTATCAGGCCCAGGCTTTTGTCGGATATTGCCTTTGTACCACTCCATGTTGTGTTTTGCCAGATAGTTTTTGTTTTTGGCGATAGCGGGCAGAATTTCTTTTTCGACTATGCTTTTAGGTACATTCCAATAAGGACTGAAAACTATATAACTCATCATCCCGCTGAAGATAACCGTTTTGTTCATCGTATTGCCAACCACAACATTGGAAACCAAAGCTACCTTGCCATTTTTAAAATACGTCAGTCGATACGACGGGATATTCACCACGATGAATTCTCTGGCTTTGGTGACATCAGTCGAAATCCATCGGCAGCGTTCCATATTGACAATGATAGTTTTTATGCGGTCGCTGACCGGCACATTCATCTCGTTTATATGCTTAGCTACAATAACTTTATCGGACGCAAAACCATTTCGATTTTCATATTTCAAAAAGCCGTTCTGAAGCTCTTCATCATAAACAGCGCTCTTGGAGTCGGAAGCAATATCGCCCGTCAAAAACAACCGTGTTCTAATTTGAGCCACAAGCGACGAACTGTCTTTTGGCTTTAGGGCTTTGAAATCAGCAGGAACTGTTATCGTGCTCCAACCTCCATTCTTTTCGATGGTTCTATACCGCTGTAAAACATTTTTAAGTTTATAATATTGTCCTATCAATGGTTCTTTCTTATCTATCAAAGTAGGATCAACCAACAAAGAATCTAAATAGGAAACATAGGATTGTTTTTTTCTGGGCAAATACCAACCCAATTCGTTCAATTTGCTGTCGTCAATGCCCCGAAGTGCTTTGTTGATATAAAAAAAATAGTAATTAGACAGGAATAATTCGGTTTCAATATTGGGTTTTGCTGATTCCGTTTGAAACAAAGCATCTAAAGTTTCTTTATAAGGAACAACGGCATCAATGCCTTCTTCGTGCAGATTATTAATTCGATTATAAATCACATCTGCGGTTTCTTTTCTTCCTTTTTGGTCAAACCAAACAAAATCATACTGATGGTTTTGATACAAGTCAACTACTTGTTTTTTGTATAAAATCAGTTTCGGATATTTAGCATAAAAGGAAGTTACCAAAGTGCTGTCAAAGGAAACAACCAATGTCTTGGGATGATTTTTATTTGTTATACCACCGCTTTTTTTCTTGTCACAAAACCAACTGGTCAAAGAAAACCCCAAAGCCAATAACACTAATAAAATACCTAATAGTTGTTTTCTTTTCATTCCAATTTTTTATTTACACTATAAAATTACAAAAACTACCGCCATATTAAATCAATAGCAAATAGTATCTTTACTTCATCCAACAGAAATACAAGTATAAAACAAAATAGAACCAAAGGACTTATGAAAAAATACATTCTTTTTATAGTATTCCCACTTATTAGTATTAGTCTGAAAGCACAAGGGAATGCCCAAGAACAAATTAATCACACCCTCGACGCCTGGCACAAAGCTGCCGCCGAAGCCAATTATAAAAATTATTTTGATGCGATGACAGACGATGCTGTTTTCATCGGAACTGATGCTACTGAAAACTGGAACAAAACGGCTTTTCAGGCTTTTGCCAAACCTTATTTTGACAAAGGCAAAGCTTGGAATTTCACTTCATTAGAAAGACACATTTACTTTAGCACCGACAAAAAAACGGCTTGGTTCGATGAATTATTAGACACTCAAATGAAAATCTGTCGTGGCTCCGGAGTCTTAGAACTTAGCAACGGAATCTGGAAAATAAAACACTATGTGCTCTCCATGACCATCCCAAATGACAAGACAAATGAAGTGGTAAAAATCAAAGCTCCCATTGAAGAAGTGCTTATCACCGATTTGAAAAATAAAAAAAAGTAATTCTTTTTAACTTCCTGAAAACCATACACTTTATTTCTTCGTAATTGAGGATAAGAACCCCAATTTCTAATAGTATGGACATTAACAAAAAAATTAACGGGTTATTTGGAACCATCCTAGTTTTAGTGATGTTTTCATTAGTTATCCTAGTTTTCTACATGGCCTTTTCAGCTCCGATGTAAAAACGACTCAACTTTTCATTCCTTAACAAGTAATTATCCCCCGAAGAATACTTGATGTTTGGTTAGTTTTGTTTAGAAAGAAAAGCACTACTGTGATAAACCGTAGTGCTTTTCGATTTATATACTTCACTTCCACAAAAGAGCCGCCCAAAATATTTTTTTAGCTTTTATAAAACCAACCAAATACTTTCCTCGTAAATCACTTCATAAACAAAAACACAAAACATCATGAGTATTAATAAGAAAGTAAAAATAGCACTACTGAGCATCTTGGGATTTGTCCTGCTCCTATTCATCATATTGGTTTACCATATTGCAACTGCCAAACCCATAGAAAATGCCACCATTCAGGTAAGCCGAATTGATTTTGACAAACCTTTTGACTCGTTGAGCACCATTGACATCAAACAAAAATTGCACACCATTGCCGGTGTAAAAGACGAAATTATCGTAAAAAGAAACGTAGTTGTTTATTTCCATGACAACCGCATAGCCGACTCCAAAAAAGTATACAATGAATTAATGGCCAAAGGAAACTACAAGGCCGAACGCTTTATTTTACCTGCGAACTTAGCCAACAAACAAGTTTGTCCGGTGATGAAAAAGGACGGCATCAGCTACAAGTTCACCAAGTTTATTCAAGGAATTTTTAATTAATCTATTAAATATATTGTTATGACAAAGTTTTCAAAATTCGCACTCTGTGCACTAGTAATCGGAGCATCAGTCTTCACTTCTTGCAGCAAAGATGACTCAACAGCCGCAACACCTTCCATCTACCAAAGATTAGGAGGTACAACTATGGTTTCAGATCCGGACAATCCCGGACAAATGATTGAACAAGGCCGTTTAAGTTACCGCAAAGTGGTAAACACCACTATTGGTTTAATTGTAGCCGATATTCAATCTAACGCTTCTGGAAATTTAAGTGCTCACTTCGCCCCACTTTTGGCTGAAACTGGAGCTACACAAACTACAAATCTGGCTGAATTATCAGATAATCTAACCGACTTTTTCTCCTTCAATACCGGAGGGACCAATGCCGTAAATACCTATTCAGGACTTTCTATGGCCGATGCGCACAATCCAGCTGTCAACTCAAGAATGGGTGTAAAAGCTAATGCCGCTAACTACACTAAATTTGAAGGGTATGTTGGTGCCGCAGCCGTGCAAAATGGCGTTGCCGCGAATACCCAACTTTATACTGATATCGTAGCTGTTTTAGAATCCTTAAGACCTACTATAGTTCAACAATAAAGGTTTTGTTTTGTTTAAGATGAAAAGGCTGCCTTGGTTCTCAGGACAGCCTTTTTTATTGGTATTTATTTCAGATTTTCGAGCATTTCAACGGTCATTGAAGCTAAGTCAAATTTGTGCTTCCAGTTCCAATCGTGTTGCGCAGCACTATCATCAATAGAAGCCGGCCAACTATCCGCAATCTTCTGACGGAAATCAGGTTTATACGAAATGGTGAAATCGGGAATGTGCTTTTTGATTTCGGCCGCAATTTCTTTTGGTGTAAAACTCACTCCGGCTAAATTATACGAAGAACGAATTTTAATATTCTCGCTCGGAGCCTGCATGATTTCTACCGTAGCAGTAATCGCATCGTCCATATACATCATTGGCAAAGCAGTTTCTTCCGAAAGGAAACACTCATACTTTCCGTCTTTCAGAGCTTTGTGGTAAATATCCACCGCATAATCCGTTGTACCTCCGCCCGGTTCCGTGGACCAGCTGATTAAACCCGGATACCGAATGCTTCGCACATCCACACCATAAATATTATGATAGTATTCACACCATCTTTCCCCGGTTTGTTTACTGATGCCGTAAACAGTGGTAGGCTCCATAATGGTGAATTGCGGGGTGTTACTTCTTGGCGTTGTAGGACCAAAAACCGCTATGCTCGAGGGCCAGAATATCTTTTTTATTTTTTTGGCTTTCGCCAAATTCAACACGTGAAAAAGAGAATTCATGTTCAAATCCCACGCAAACGCCGGATTCTTTTCTGCCGTTGCCGAAAGTAAAGCGGCCATCAGATAAATATCGGTGATTTGGTATTGCTCTACCAAATGTTCAATTTGGTTAAAATCTAAAGCGTTTACCACTTCAAATATGCCTTCATTGACAATATCAATATTCAGTTTCCGAATATCGGAAGCAATAACATTATCAACGCCGTAAATGCTTCTCAGTTTTTTGGTCAGCTCCGTTCCAATTTGTCCGCAGGCACCAATAATTAGGATTTTTGTGTTCATGTAGTTAGTTTGTTTGTCGTACAAAGATACGTTTTTCAAAAAGTGCTGACTGTTAAATACCAGTAGCTTTTTAACAAATTTATCATCTCATTAACGGTCTCATAAAGAAGTTTCCGTTTACCTTTGTACCTTTGTTTCTTTAATTTTCAGCCATGAGAAATACCTTTTCCGCACTTTTTTTATTTTTAGTCTTCCTGACTTCCTGTCAAGAAGACCCAAAACTTCGTGCCTTGGAGCAAGAAAAAGCAGCGCAAAAAAGAGAGGTTATCTTCAACAACATCAATAAAGGCTGGAACTTTAAGGCACAACCCATCAACTCAACATCGCGATCGCTAACCAGTAATTGGGCAGAATGGCGGGTTTTTTTGAATGAATTGGCACAAAAACCCAAAAGCACTATTGGCGCTTTCCAACAAAAAGCCAAAACTCTTTCCAAAAGAGCCGATGATTTAAACAAAAACATCCCGATTATCTATGATTTGCCCGAAACAAAAAGTCGAATTCAAGTGATTGCCACCAAAATAAATTCGATAAACCTGTACATTCATCTCAATCAAATTCCGGATCAAAAAATAGTGCAGTTGGTACAAGAAATCAATACTGAATTGGTATCCTTCCAGCAACAATTAGACGAAATTGTGGTCAAAAAGCAAATCAAAATAGAAGACGGTGAAAATGATATGCTGAGAATGTTAGACACCACGCGCGCCATTCCAACCAACCCAAATACGAAAATCATAAAATAAATTTTGAGTCAAAACTCTTTATACAACAGTTATCTGCATTCGGCGAAAGTCAAACAAATTGCGGATGCGCTGGAAAATCCTTTGAGCAAAACACAACTGAAAGGACTTTCGGGCTCTTCGTTGTCATTTGTATTTCAGGCCATTTTTAAAAAGAGTGACAAACCGTTTTTGTTAATTCTCAACGAAAAAGAAGAAGCGGCATACATTCTCAATGATTTGGAACAAATGATTGGCGCCAATGACGTACTGTTTTATCCGAGTTCCTATCGTCGTCCGTACCAAATTGAAGAAACCGACAATGCCAATGTATTGTTGCGTTCCGAAGTGTTAAACCGAATTAATTCCCGTAAAAAACCGGCGGTTATTGTTACTTATCCTGAAGCTCTTTTTGAAAAAGTAGTAACGCGAAAAGAGCTCGACAAAAACACCTTAAAGGTTGCGGTTGGCGATAATGTTTCTATTGATTTTATCAATGAAGTCTTATTTGAATACGAATTCAAACGGGTCGATTTTATAACCGAACCGGGAGAGTTTTCCGTCCGTGGCGGAATCTTGGATGTCTTTTCGTTTTCCAATGACAATCCGTATCGTATTGAGTTTTTTGGCAATGAAGTCGACAGCATCCGAACGTTTGACGTAGAAACCCAACTTTCGGTAGAAAAGCAAAGTAAGATTACCATTATCCCTAATCTGGAGAATAAATTCATCAAGGAAAACCGCGAAAGTTTCCTCGACTACATCAGCGACAAAACCGTTTTATGTATTGAAAACACTGAGTTTTTAACTTCGCAACTGGATAAACTTTTCGCGAAAGCGATAGAAACTTTTGATAAATTATCGAAAGACGTCAAACACGCCGCACCCCAACATTTGTTCTTAAACCAAGAAGGCTTTTTGCGCAAAGCGTTAGATTTTTCCATCATCGAATTATCGAACAAACCGCTGTTCAAAACGACTAAGACTTTCGAATACCACATACAACCTCAGCCTTCGTTTAACAAGCAATTTGATTTGCTGCTGAACAATTTGAGCGATAATCATTTTAACGGCTATACCAATTATTTGTATTGTGCCAATGAAGGTCAGGCCAATCGTTTTCACGACATTTTTGAAAGTTTAGACGAAGAAAATCACGAGAATATCCGGAAACAATATCATACGATTGTAGCTTCATTATACCAAGGTTTCATTGACGAAGAAAACCAAATTGCCTGCTATACGGATCATCAGATTTTTGAGCGGTATCACAAATTCAGCATCAAAAACGGTTATTCCAAAAAGCAAACACTCACTTTAAAAGAACTGAATTCCTTATCCGTTGGCGATTATGTAACACATATTGACCACGGAATCGGGAAGTTTGGTGGCTTGCAAAAAATTCAGGTCGAAGGCAAAACACAGGAAGCCATTAAACTGGTTTATGCCGATAATGACATCGTGTATGTAAGCATTCATTCGCTCCATAAAATCTCTAAATACAACGGTAAAGACGGCACGCCGCCGAAGATTTACAAACTCGGTTCTAATGCTTGGAAAGTTTTAAAACAAAAGACCAAGGCACGTGTCAAACACATTGCCTTCAACTTAATTCAATTATACGCCAAGCGGAGATTGGAAAAAGGCTTCCAATTTGCGCCGGATAGTTATTTGCAAAAAGAATTAGAAAGTTCGTTTATCTACGAAGATACGCCCGACCAAATTACCGCCACGCAAGATGTCAAAGCCGATATGGAAAAAGACCGTCCGATGGACCGATTAGTCTGTGGTGATGTAGGTTTTGGGAAAACAGAAGTCGCCATACGTGCGGCTTTCAAAGCGGTAGACAATAGCAAACAAGTCGCGATCTTAGTGCCGACAACCATTTTGGCTTACCAACATTATAGAACCTTTACCGAACGATTAAAAGAAATGCCGGTAAAAGTGGGTTATTTAAACCGTTTCCGAACTGCCAAACAAAAAGCGCAAACCTTGGAAGAATTGGCTTCCGGGAAATTGGACATTATCATTGGCACGCACCAATTGGTCAACAAAAATGTACAATTCAAGGATTTAGGTTTGTTGATTGTGGACGAAGAACAAAAATTCGGTGTCAACGTAAAAGACAAATTGAAAACTATAGCAGCGAATGTCGATACACTGACTTTAACAGCCACGCCAATTCCGAGAACATTACAGTTTTCATTGATGGCGGCCCGCGATTTATCAGTCATTACCACACCGCCACCAAACCGATATCCCATCGAATCACAAGTAGTTGGGTTTAATGAAGAGTTGATTCGCGATGCGATTTCGTATGAAATTCAAAGAAACGGTCAAGTGTTTTTCATCAATAATAGAATTGAAAACATCAAGGAAATTGCTGGCATGATTCAACGATTGGTTCCTGATGCACGCGTTGGCATTGGTCACGGCCAAATGGAAGGCACAAAGCTGGAGGAATTGATGCTCGGATTTATGAATGGTGATTTTGATGTTTTGGTGGCCACCACCATTATCGAAAGTGGATTGGATGTCCCGAATGCGAACACCATTTTCATCAATAATGCTAATAATTTTGGGTTGTCTGATTTGCATCAAATGCGTGGTCGCGTTGGTCGTAGCAATAAAAAAGCTTTCTGTTATTTCATCTGTCCACCCTATTCTGCCATGACCGATGATGCCCGAAAACGCATTCAGGCTTTGGAGCAATTCAGCGAACTGGGAAGCGGATTTAACATTGCCATGAAGGATTTAGAAATTCGAGGAGCGGGAGATTTGTTGGGCGGAGAACAAAGTGGTTTTATCAACGAAATTGGTTTTGAAACCTACCAGAAAATTATGAACGAAGCCATTGAAGAGTTGAAAGAAAACGAATTCAAAGACTTGTATCAGGAAGAAAACGAAGATGAAAACAAAGAATACGTCAAAGATTTACAGATTGACACCGATTTCGAATTACTGTTTCCGGATGAATACATCAACAATATTTCGGAGCGTTTGAATTTGTATAATGAATTGGGCACCATAAAAGACGAAGCCGGTTTAATTGCCTACGAAACCAAACTGATTGACCGTTTTGGTGTGTTACCCAAAGAAGCTAAAGCCTTACTCAACAGCATTCGCATCAAATGGATTGCAACACAAATGGGCATCGAAAGAATCGTGATGAAACAAGGCAAACTGATTGGTTATTTTGTTTCTGACCAGCAATCGGCTTATTACAATTCGAAGCAATTCCGACACATGTTGCAATTTGTACAACAACATGGCAACCTTTGTAAAATGAAAGAGAAAGAAACCAAAAATGGTTTGCGGTTATTGCTCACTTTCGAAAATGTAAAATCAATTTCGAGAGCATTAGAATATATGGAATTGATGAAACAATAACTAAAAAAGCCACTCAAAACGAGTGGCTTTTTTATATCAAATACATATGAAATTACATTTTCAAAACCTTAAAATTGGCTTGTTGATTATTGAATTTTAATTTGAAGAAATACGTTCCGGCTGCAAACTGAGAAATGTCAACATTGGTACTTAGTTCATTCAGTTTTTGACTAAACAGTAATTGTCCTTCGACATTGTAAACTGTAATTTCGGTAATGGCATCTTTAGAATTGATGAATACTTTTCCATTGGTTGGATTGGGATAATAGCTGAAATCAAGGTAATCATTACTCACTTCCCCCAATGTACCCGTACAAGAAATTGTAGCATTCCATCCCGTATCATTTTCTAATTGATCTGAAACAAATTTAAACGTTAAAGCACCACTCGTCGCTGTTGAGGTATAGGAAGGAGGCAAAGAATAGCCGGTAAGACCCCCGTTTGTCAAGTCGGTAAAATACTCATCGGAACCATTGTAGATGTATAAGAAGTCATACGTATCTTCCAATCGGAAACTTGAGAAAGTCACTTTTATTTTTAATCCGGTACCTGTTGGCATCATGGTTCTTACCCATGATTCCATATTCGTATAATTAGCCGTTGTCCCTCCTGTATCCGTAAAAGCAAAACTGCAAAGATTAGTATTGGTTGTAGCAAATATTTTATCTCTGCTTGCTGCCACTGCTGCACCGGTACACATTGGTCTTACCCGAACTATATAATAAGTGTTTGGGCTTAATCCTGAAACAGAATAGCTATTCGTATTCACTGTATTCCATACAATTGTTGAAGAAGAAAAAGGAGTAACAGACACTTCCCAGGAAGTGGAAGAACCATTATCATTCCATGTAACAGAAACTGAGTTGTTGTTTAGACTGGTTATGGTGAGGTCAACAACCAAATTGATACACGTATTTACGCAATCTGTGCTCAAACAGGTTGAACTGTTCACGGCATTTAAAATTGCTGCCGTAGGTTGTGGCCCGAAACCATTGTTAAAACTAATTCCCACTCCTGAAACTAAATGGCAATAACTCATAATCGTTCCTTTTTCTGCTGCTGAAGGTATTGGCCCCTGAGCACAAGTTCCTTCATGATAACCTGCTTGTTGTCCACAGCCATCAATAGCCGTATTGTTTCCATTCCAGTAGCAGCCATGTGTGTGTGGCGACCCTAAAAGGTGACCCAATTCGTGCGTAATTACCTGAATTGTCCACGAATAGGTCGGCACACTAAGGTAATTGAAAAACACATCCGAATAACTGTAATTTTCTTGAGAACAAAGACCATCTATGGAAACCGCAACACCTCCAAGTCCACCCGGATCTATTCCAACCAATTGGCCAAGATCACCGTCAAAAACAGGGGTTTGAGTGTTAAATGCCTGCAAATAATCTGAAGAAGAAGTCCCAACTCCTTCGTAAGGATCCTGATCTGTCCAGATGTAAATGGATTTCAACGCTACCGAAATTCCATCATTATTGTCTAATGTTTGTACATTATTAAAAACCGATGTCATCCAATTGGTTGTATCTGTTGTATCGCCATTGTTGGCAAGAAACAAATTATTATCTACTTCAAAATAAATGGTCACACATCTGTTGCTAAGAGTACTTTTATTGGTGTTTTCCTTTGCCTTTACCGGAGGAATATAGCCTTCTTTGACATGACAGTCGAACTGGTTCAACACTTTCATTTTGGCATCAGAATACACAATATAGTCGGTTTGATTTTTGGGTTTTTCTAATTTGCCTACCACCACATTTCCTAACTCAGAACTTGACAGTACCCCATTAAATTCACCATTGAAAAAGTTAAAGGCTGATACCGAATTTGTTTCGCCTTTTATGATTCCGCGATAGTAAACTCCTTTTTGATAGGGAATGTATTTGCCTTTGTCTGTATCCACGTGAAAACCTTCAGCAAAGGGATTTACTTTGTACAAAAGCACCGGAATGATTTGGTTTTGATAAGGAATTTCTAATTCAATGTACTCATATTGATTGGCAACAACTTCATTGATTTTGGCAACATTTAACGTAGCCAATGTAGCATCTTTAACCACTTTATCCACATCAGCATTGATGGCATTTTGAGTTGGGGAAAGAACCGAAATGGTTTTAAAATTTGCTTTTAATCGCTGCAATTCTGATACTTTTTCAGCCACTTTATTTTGTGCCATAAGACCAACGCAATTCAAAAAAGCAGCTAATAGTAGATATTTTTTCATATAGGTTTTTTTATTTTTTTGTAAAGTTATTGAAATTCAGAAGAAAATTGATTTTCAGGACATTTTTAAGATTATTTTATTTAAAAATGATAAAAAGCATCTTCAATGTGTTCTATTTTATAGTTGTTTTCTTCTTTATGTATGGCTATGATGTCAAATCGAACCGTGACATCCAAATCATTAGAAATCACATATTCATTTACGGCCTTAACCAACAGTTGGATTTTCTTTGGCTTGACAAAATCTTGTGGCAAACCATAATCAATAGACGAACGGGTCTTTACTTCCACAATCGCCAAAACATTTTCTTTTTGAGCAATGATATCAATTTCTGCTTTTTGAAAAGTCCAATTAGTTGCTAAGATGGTATACCCGTTTTGCTGCAAAAAACCCGCAGCCAGCTCTTCTCCATATTTACCAAGTTCGTTGTGTTCTGCCATTTATTCAAAAACTACTTTGCTTTGTTCGGCAGTGACTTCCATCGAAATTTGCCTTCCGAAAATCAAACTGCGATTGTCTCGGATGTGTCCTGCAGGGAAGTTATAAATGATGGGAATATTTAATCCTTTTACAGCATCTTCAATAATTTCTAAAGCATTTCTTCCCCATGGAATATCATTGTCTTTCATTTCGGTCATGGCGCCTACTATAATTCCTTTCAAGCCGCCCAGACAACCATTGCGCTTTAAGTTCATCATCATCCGGTCTACATGATACAGGTATTCGTCTAAATCTTCTATAAACAAAATTTTATCGGTGCAGTCAATCGCTGATTCCGAGCCTAGCAAGCTGTATAAAATCGATAGGTTTCCGCCAACCAACTCACCTTTGGCTTTGCCCAAATGATTCAAGGCATCACACTCTAATTTATAGTCCAATTTATCACCGAACAAAGCCGCACATAAGGAATTTTTAGCTTCATCCGTTGCTCTTGCAATGGCCACCGGCATCGTTCCGTGAATGGATTCTATGCCCATTCGGTTCAAATGACTGTGCAAAACCGTCACATCGCTAAAGCCGATAATCCATTTGGGATTTTGTTTGAATTTGGTAAAATCCAATTTGTCAATGATTTTAACCGTTCCATAACCGCCGCGAACGCACCAAATGGCTTTGATATTCGGATTGTCCATTTGCTCCTGAAAATCAGCTGCGCGTTGGTCATCGGTTCCGGCCAATTGGTAATAATCTAAACCTATCGTCTTTCCAAGTTTTACATTCAAACCCCAGCCTTCCAATAAATCAATGGTGGGTTTTAAGTTGTCTTCTATGTTTTTTCGCGCTGTGGAAACAATGGCAATCGTGTCGCCCTTTTGTAAGTATGGAGGTGTTATCATCTTTTTTTGAGAATAAGAAGCAATGGATACTAGAGAAACTAAAATAAAAATCGTTCGCATTAAGCAATAGGATTGGTAAAATTGGCAGAATCAAAAGTAAACAAATCCCAAAATTAATTCGTAAAATCGTGGCTAAAAAGTTATTTTTGCTGTCTATTCAATACAGTATGTTAGAAAATCCAAAAAGATATACCATCACGGCGGCGTTACCTTACACCAATGGTCCGATTCACATTGGGCATTTGGCCGGAGTTTATGTGCCATCCGATATATATGCCCGTTATTTAAGATTGCAGGGAAAAGATGTAGCCTTCATTTGCGGAAGCGATGAACACGGTGTGGCCATTTCGATGAAAGCCAAAAAAGAAGGCATTACACCACAGCAGGTTATAGACAAATACGACGGAATCATTCGCCAGTCGTTTTTAGATTTCGGAATTTCATTCGATAATTATTCCAGAACTTCTGCCCAAATTCATCACGATACGGCATCCGAATTTTTTAAAAAATTATACGACAAAGGCGATTTCATTGAAGAAGTCACCGAACAATTATACGATGCCAAAGCCGAGCAATTTCTGGCCGACCGTTTCGTAACCGGAACTTGCCCGAAATGCGAAAACCCGGAAGCTTATGGCGACCAGTGTGAGCGCTGCGGTTCTACGTTGAATGCAACCGATTTAATCAATCCGAAATCAACGATAACCGGAGAAACTCCGATTTTAAAATCCACCAAACACTGGTTTTTACCTTTGGACCGATATCAGGATTTTTTAACCCAATGGATTTTAGTAGACCACGCCAAAGACTGGAAAGCAAATGTACTAGGCCAAGTAAAGTCATGGTTAGACGATGGTTTAAAACCTCGTGCCGTGACGCGTGACTTGGATTGGGGCATTGATGTTCCCGTAGCAGGCGCTGAAGGAAAGAAACTTTATGTATGGTTCGATGCGCCGATTGGTTACATTTCGTCTACCAAAGAATGGGCAGCTCGCGAAGGAAAAAATTGGGAACCGTATTGGAAAGATGCCGATACCAAATTGGTACACTTCATCGGGAAAGACAATATCGTTTTTCATTGCATCATTTTTCCGGCCATGCTGAAAGCCGAAGGCAGTTTTATTTTACCGGATAATGTTCCGGCAAACGAGTTTTTGAATTTGGAAGGCAACAAACTATCCACTTCCAAAAACTGGGCAGTTTGGCTGCACGAATACTTACAAGACTTCCCGGGCAAACAGGATGCTTTGCGATATGCTTTAACAGCCAATGCTCCGGAAACCAAAGACAATGACTTTACCTGGAAAGATTTTCAGGCAAGAAATAATAATGAATTGGCTGCCGTTTTTGGTAATTTCATCAATAGAGTTGTGGTGTTAACCAATAAATATTACAACGGTATTGTGCCTTCACCAAATGAGTTTTCAGAAGTAGACGAGCAAACTTTAGCTGAATTAAAAGCCTATCCGGCGGTGATTTCAAGTTCCATTGAGCGTTATCGTTTCCGGGAAGCGCAAGTCGAATTGATGAATGTAGCCCGACTTGGAAATAAATACTTAGCTGACGAAGAACCTTGGAAAATGGTCAAAACAGATCCGGCTCGAGTGCAAACACAAATGTATATTGCGCTGCAAATTGCAGCTGCTTTGAGTGTTCTGGCTGAACCATTTTTACCATTTACGGCTAAGAAATTGTCGACCATTTTAAAAGTGGATACTTTAGGTTGGAATGCTGTTACAGCCACTTCCGATTTGCTTCCTGCCGGTCATCAAATTGGCGAAGCTGAAATCTTATTTGCCCAAATTGAAGATGTCGAAATCCAAAAACAAATAGACAAATTAGAAGCCACCAAAAAAGCCAATGTTATGGAAAACCAAGTGACCGAACCGCAAAAACCAACTTCAACCTTTGAAGATTTTTCGAAATTAGATTTGCGTGTCGGAACGATTTTGGAAGCTGAAAAAATGCCAAAAGCGAATAAACTTTTAGTATTAAAAGTTGATACGGGAATTGATGTCAGAACAATAGTTTCCGGAATTGCCGAACATTTTTCTCCGGAAGAAGTGGTTGGCAAACGCGTAACCGTTCTAGTCAATTTAGCGCCAAGAGCTTTGCGTGGTGTGGATAGCCAAGGCATGATTTTGATGACCAACAACGCCGAAGGCAAATTGGTTTTCGTTAATCCGGATGCGGATGGTGTGAATAATGGAGCTTTGATTAGTTAAACTATAATTTATGAATCTAAAAGTAATAGCTTTCGATGCTGACGACACCTTGTTTGTCAACGAACCGTATTTTCAGGAAACGGAACAAAAATTCTGTGAATTGATGTCGGCATATTTGTCGCATCATTCGCTTTCGCAAGAGTTATTCAAAACCGAAATCGATAATTTAGATTTGTATGGTTATGGCATCAAAGGCTATATCCTTTCTATGATTGAAGCGGCCATGAAAATTTCGAACAACACTATTTCCATCGAAATCATTGAAAAAATCATCGAATACGGAAAAGAATTGCTGCAAAAACCGATTGAATTATTGGATGGTGTGGAAGAAACCCTCGAAGCTTTAAAAGGAAAATATAAACTGATTGTTGCCACCAAAGGCGATTTGAAAGACCAACAAAGTAAACTACACCGTTCGGGATTAGGACATTATTTTCACCACATTGAAGTCATGGCCGACAAACAGGAACTGAATTACCAAAAACTGCTGACTCGTTTGGAAATAAAACCGGAAGAGTTTTTTATGATTGGCAATTCTTTAAAGTCGGATGTGTTGCCGGTTTTGGGCATTGGTGGTTATGCGGTTCATATTCCGTTTCACACGACTTGGGAACACGAAAAAATAAGTCATAAAGTAGAGCATCCCAATTTCAGAACGCTTGAAAAAATATCAGATGTGTTAGACATTTTACTATAATTGTGAAGCAAAAATTACCTCTCGACACTTGGAACAGAAAAGAGCATTTCCAGTTTTTTAAACAAATGGAAGAGCCTTTTTTTGGCATCACTATTTCAATAGACTGTACCAAAGCCTATGCAAAAGCGAAAGAGCTAAACGTTTCTTTTTTTACTTATTATTTACATAAAACCTTGTTGGCTGTAAATACTATCGAGCCTTTTCGTTATCGAATCATTGACGATGAAGTTTATATCTTTGACACTATTGACGCTTCGGCAACGATTTTACGCGAGGATAAAACGTTTGGTTTTTCACTGATGGAATATGCCGAAAGCTTAACCGATTTTGCAGAAATCACTAAAAAAGAAATTGCCCGCATTCAAGTCACACCCGGACTTATAACACGTGATTTTGCTATCAACCTGATTCATTTTTCAGCTTTGCCCTGGATAAATTTCACTTCTTATTCACATGCCCGAAGTTTCACTTTTCCGGATAGTTGCCCTAAAATTTCGTTTGGTAAAATGATGGAAGAAAATGGCAAAAAAACCATGGCTATGGCTGTTCATGTTCATCACGCTTTGCTAGACGGATACCATATAGGGGAGTTTGTTGCACTGTTTCAGGAACTGATGAATGCTTAATCAAAGACCGTCCAATTCGAACCGTCACTTACCACCATCAGAGTTCTATAATGGTTATCATACATATAGATAGTTCCTACTCCTCCACTTGTTAAAGGCTTGAAGAAAAAATTCCCGGCAGCAGTAGTAAGTTTTGCCGTATTAGTATTGTTGATATTTCTCAAATAATAAACCCTCCCCGGATAAGTTATGGGACTGGGCAATTGAAACTCCTGATCTGTAGCTTGAGGATTTAAGGAAAGGTAAACGCCATCACTAATCAAAGTAGTTGAGCCGCTTCCATTTAGTGTCAAAACCTTAACTGAAAGATTGCCGTTAATATCTAAAGTGCTTAATGGGTTAGTGGTATTAATCCCAACTTGCGAAAATCCAACCGTTGACACCAATAAAAACAACACCAAAATCCCTATGGGATTCAGCATTTTAACTCTATTTTGAATGTTATTGACAGTTAACATAAAATAAATGTAACCAAATAATCGAATAATGATTACACCATTATTTTTAAATTATTACCGAAAACGTTTTCGTGTTGACAACTTTATTTTTTTTACGTTAATTTTTTACGAAATTGAAAATAAAAAAGCGGCAAAATTTTCACTTTACCGCTTTATCCTTTCAGAAGTTGTCTTTTTAAAGCGCATTCAAGATGGCCATAATATCCTCTCCATACTTCTCCGTTCTTGCCTTTCCGAATCCCGTTACTTTTTCTAACTCTTCAATGCTTCGGGGATTGGTTTTGGCCACGGCCATCAAATGCGAATTGTGACAAACTCTGAAAGCAGACCACTCTAATTTTTCAGCCAAATCATTTCTCCAAAGGCGTAAAGCATTATAAATATTACGCTCTGCTTGGGACAACTCTTCTTCTGAAAGCTTGGTGGTTGTATTTCCTTTTTTAGCCTCCTTTGGCAAATAGAAAACTGCTGCTGACCAAAAATCGGTAGTGCCGGTAGTCACGAAATTGGTCGATGTTAATCTCACCTCAACCGAATCCAGAAAGTGATTCATTTTGTCTTGATCAGCTTGACAAAACTCTTTGGCTAAACGGATATTAAAAACCTTAATATTCATGCTTCAGCTTTAGGAGTTATTTCCCTAACAACAAGATGTCATTAGCGACTACTTCAGTGACATACCGTTTGGTACCGTCTTTATCATCATAGCTTCGGTGAGTCAGTTTCCCTTCTATGCAAATTTCCTTGCCTTTGGTTACATACTTCTCGATGATGTCGGCAACTTTGCCCCAGGCACTTACCCGGTGCCATTCCGTTTGTTCGACTTTATCCCCTTTGTCGTTGATGTAATAGTCATTGGTAGCAATGGTGATGTTGGCTACTTTTTTTCCTCCGTCGAAGATTTTCACTTCCGGTTCCTGTCCTACGTGACCGATTAACTGTACTTTGTTTCTCATGGCGTTCATGGCGTTTACAATTTAAATGTTAGTGTTAAAAATTATTTTCTGTGTTGTTTGTTGTTTCCAATCAACGAGGCAAAGTTGTGGCAAACGGCAAAAATTAGTCGGTAGTTATTCATTTACTTTCGGTTGTAACTACTTGTAACCGTTTGTAAACGGAAATATTTTCTTATATTTGATGGAAGAAAAAGCATACAAACACAAAAGACAACTCCTAACCAGCCCTGATGGAAGCGGCACCGAAGTAGAGCGGACAGCAGGAAAACGGAACGCTGATAAAGCCCGAGCCATTCGCTCCTAAAAATAAAAATATGACCAAAGTTTGTTTAGAATGTGGTGAAAAAATTGTGGGTCGCGAGGACAAAAAGTTCTGCAGCGACGGTTGTCGCAATGCGTATAACAACAAAATCAATAAGGACAGCACCAATTATATGCGGAACATCAACAACAAGTTGCGCAAAAATTACCGTATTTTGGTGGAACTAAATCCGGAAGGAAAAGCGAAAACGACCAAATCGAAACTATTGAGTAAAGGGTTCGATTTTGATTTTTTTACCAATGTTTTGAATACCGGCAACGGAAACACTTATTATTTTGTGTATGACCAAGGCTATCGTTTTTTAGAAAACGATTTTTATATGCTGGTCAGAAAAGAACACTAATTTTATCCTGATGAGAAAAAACTATACTGCTATATATTCGCTGTTGGTGCTTGTGGCACTGGTGTTTGGTATTTTTTATTGTATGATGCCGCAGAGTTATGACAAAACCGAAGCACCGCTTTCGGAATTTTCAACCCAAAGAGCATTAGAAACCGTAAAAGCGATGTCAGCCCAACCTCATTTTGTCGGTTCTAAAAACCACGAAGCGGTGGCACAATACCTTCAAAAAGAATTACAAAATCTTGGCTTAGAAACCTCACTTCAGGAAGGTTTTACGATGACCGAAAAAGGCACTTTGGTAAAGTCAAAAAACATTTTGGCCCGCATCAAAGGTTCTGCAAATACCAAGGCATTGCTGTTGCTTTCGCATTATGACAGTGCGCCGCATTCGTTTTCCAAAGGCGCCAGCGATGATACTTCGGGAGTGGCGACAATATTGGAAAGTGTTCGGGCATTTTTGCACACTAAAACACAACATAAAAACGACATCATCATTCTTTTTACAGATGCGGAAGAACTAGGTTTGAACGGCGCAGCGTTATTTGTAACACAACATCAATGGGCGAAGGAAGTGGGATTGGTATTAAACTTCGAATCGCGTGGTTCTTCGGGGCCGAGTTATATGCTGATGGAAACCAATCAGGGCAATACCAAAATGGTAGAAGCGTTCAAAGCCGGAAAAGCCAAGTACCCGGTTTCGAATTCGCTGATGTACAGCATTTATAAAATGTTACCGAATGATACCGATTTAACTGTTTTCAGAGAAGCAGGAAAAATTCAAGGCTTTAATTTTGCGTTTATTGACAATCATTTTAATTATCATTCCGCACAAGATACTTATCAAAATTTAGACAAAAAAACACTAGCTCATCAAGGCACTTACTTGTTTCCGTTGCTGAATTATTTTTCAAATGCTGATTTGACGGATTTAAATTCGACTGACGATCAAGTCTATTTCAACATTCCGTTTGGTTTTGTGAGTTATCCTTTTGCCTGGGTTTTGCCAATGGTATTGGTCGCCTTTGGTTTGTTTTTATTGTTTGTTTTCATCGGTTTGGGCAAAAGAGCCATGCGGATTGATGAAGTTTTGAAAGGCTTTGTACCGTTATTGGGTTCGTTAGTAACCGCCGGTTTAGTAACTTATGTAGGTTGGAAATTGCTGTTGAATTTCTATCCGCAATACACTGATATCCTCCAAGGATTTACTTATAACGGGCACTATTATATTTATGCTTTTATAAGTTTGACACTGGCGGTTTGCTTTTTGTTTTACCAAAATAGCGGCAAAAGAAATCCCGAAATGAGCCAGATGGTTGCACCATTATTTGTTTGGTTGCTGCTTAATCTCGGCATTGCCTTAAAATTACAAGGCGCCGGATTTATGATTATTCCGGTGATGGCGAGTTCGTTGATGCTTGGCTTTTTTGTGCTGACGCAAAAATCGGGCTGGGTCTTAAATGTGCTGCTGGCCATTCCGACATTGATACTAATTGTTCCGTTTATAACCATGTTTCCGGTAGGTTTGGGATTGAAAATTTTGTTTGGAAGTTCCATATTGACTGTATTGGCGTTTACCTTATTATTGCCGATTTTCGGTTCGTTTTCCCAAAAGGGAATTTGGGCGGGGCTTTGTTTTTTAATTTCGCTTGGCTTTTTTATTAAAGCGCATCAATCTTCAAGTTATACCCCTGAAAAAGCGAAGCCTAACAGTTTGGTTTATATCTTAAATGGCGATACCAATAAAGCCAATTGGGCCACGTATGATGTGAATTTAGATGAATGGACAAAAGCGTATCTGGGCGATAAACCACTAGCGGCCACTTCATTAAATACGTATAAATTATACAGCAAATACGGTTCAGAATTTACTTTTATGGCCGATGCTCCGGTGAAAATCATTGCCAAACCAACCATTGAATTTTTACGCGACACTGTCAAAGGAAACCAACATTTGTATCGCATCAAAATCACACCAAACCGCCATGTAAACCGATATGATATTTTTGTCAAAAATGACACACAACTCCATAATTTAAAAGCCAACGGGGCTCATGCGGTTGACCTTAAAACCAATATTATCAATCTAAAAAGCAACAAACTTTTGAGTTATTATGTGGTGGATAATCTTCCATTGGAATTGGAATTTTCTATCAACACCAAAGACAAATTAGAATTGGAGTTGCTGGAAAGTTCGTTTGATTTGATGACTAACCCACAGTTCAGTGTTGCCAAAAGAAAAGCCTGGATGATTCCAACGCCGTTTGTATTAAACGATGCGGTTGTCATTAAAGAAAAAATAAAAGCTTCTCCAAAAGTTATCGAAGAAAAACCGCTTTTCAGAAGGGTTTCAAACAGTAGAGATAGTATAACTGCAACTGTTGACACTATTCACCGATGAGACAAATTAGCATTTTAGGTTGCGGTTGGCTGGGTTTGCCTTTGGCAAAATCACTACTGGAAAAAGGGTTTTCGGTGAAAGGCTCTACCACTTCTTCTGAGAAAATATCAATATTAGAAAATGCCGGAATTGAAGCTTTTTTATTGGAACTTTCAGCAACAGACATCAAAGGAGCCATCCATTCCTTTCTCGAAAATTCCGAAATCCTGATTATTGATATTCCACCCAAATTAAGAGGAATTAGCGCTGAAAATTTTGTGGCCAAAATCCAAATGCTTATTCCGTTTGTTGAAAAATCTACCGTTGAAAAAGTGATTTTTATCAGCTCAACTGCTGTGTATTCTGATGATAATTCGACAATCACCGAAGCTACAAAACCACAACCGGATACCGAAAGCGGCAAGCAATTATTAGAAGTCGAAACGCTTTTGCAAAACCATAAAAATTTCCAAACTACCATTGTCCGCTTTGGCGGATTGATTGGTGAAAACCGACATCCCATCAAATTCTTAGCGGGAAGGCGACAACTGGAAAACCCGGAAGGTCCCATCAATTTAATTCATCAAATGGATTGCATTGGCATTTTGGAAAGCATCATCGCCCAAGAGTGTTGGGACGAAGTTTTCAATGCCGTGACTCCTTTCCATCCGACCAGAAAAGAGTATTACACTCAAAAAGCAATCGAATTAAAGTTACCTTTGCCCGAGTTTGAGGAAAGCAAAACCTCTTTTGGAAAAACCATTGAAAGCACTAAAATCGAAACAGTTTTAGCGTATTCATTTAAAAACAAAACCTTATGAGCACTAATGATATGATAGGAACAGTAGGCGTTGGCCTGATTCTGATTGCCTATTTTTTAAACATCTTTTCATTGATAAAAAAGGACGGAATCCTATTTTACGTTCTGAATATTTTTGGTGGCGGGATTGCCTGTTTTTCATCCTATCTTATTAAGTTTTGGCCATTTGTGGTTCTCGAAGGAACCTGGGCACTAATTAGTTTAGTGGCTTTAGTAAAAAGCATAAAAAAACCTCAAGCATAACTTGAGGTTTTTTATTTAGTATCTGAAACTTACCAAATTTTAACTTGTTTTTCCGGAGCCACATACATTCCGTCTCCCGGTTTGATATCAAAGGCTTGTTGGAACGTTTGTAAGTTTAACAAAGGCACATAAGCACGGTATTGTGCCGGTGAATGCGGATCTGTTTTTACTTGATTTTTCAAGGCTTCATCACGAATCTTTCCTCTCCAAATGGTAGCCCAAGAAATGAACAAACGTTGTTCTGGAGTATAACCGTCAATTAATCCCGGTCTTCCGTTTTCTTTTAAATACAATTGCAAACCATCATAAGCAGCGTTGATTCCGCCTAAGTCCCCAATGTTTTCTCCTAAAGTAAATTTACCATCCACATGAGTCCCCGGTAGTGGTTCTAAAGCAGAATACTGATCGGCTAAGGAAGTACCCAGGGCCGTGAATTTAGTTAAATCATCAGCTGTCCACCAATCAATAAGGTTACCGTCAGCATTGTAACTGGCTCCTTGATCGTCAAATCCGTGTGAGATTTCGTGACCGATAACAGCACCGATTCCACCATAATTTACAGCTTCATCCGCTTTATAATCGTAAAATGGTGGTTGCAAAATAGCAGCCGGGAATACGATTTCGTTATAAGACGGATTGTAATACGCATTAACGGTTTGTGGTGACATGCCCCATTCGGTTTTATCTACCGGTTTCCCTAATTTATCTAAATCCTTTTTCCATTGCCATTTCGATACATTTCTGATGTTGTCAAAATAACTCCCTCCTTCTTCCGGACTTTTTACAACTAAAGCGGAATAATCTTCCCACTTGTCAGGATATCCAATTTTGATGGTTAGTTTGTTTAATTTTTCAATCGCTTTCAGTTTAGTTTCCGGCGACATCCAAGTTAAATTATTGATTCTGATTTCATAAGCACGAATAACGTTCTTAATCATTTTGGCTGCTTTTTCTTTGGCTTCCGCAGGGAACATCTTCTCTACATATAACTTTCCTAAAGCTTCACCAACTGTTCCGTTTACTACTTGCAATGCTTTTTCATGACGCGGTCTTTGTTTTAAGGCACCTGTTAAAGTTTTACCATAAAACTCCCAGTTCGCTGTTTCAATGTTGGTTGACAATTGATTGGCCGAACCTCTCAATAACATCCAACGCATGTAGGCTTTCCAGTCTTCTACTTTGTTTTCTGTGAAAATAGTTTGCAAAGCCGCCATATATCTTGGCTGCGAAACAATGATAGTGTCAATTTTTGTAAAGCCAACTCCTTTTAAATAAGTATTCCAATCCACTATTGGCATCATTTTTTGCAAATCGCTGATAGCTGTTGGGTTGTATTGTTTTTTGCTGTCACGACGCTCTACTCTGTCTAATCTTGGTTTTGACATTAGAATTTCTAAAGCCAAAATTTTATCAGCATCTGCTTTAGCCTGTTCTGGTTTTTCCCCAAGAAACTGTAGCATTTTAGCAACGTGAAGTACATATTTCTCGCGTTTTTCTTTTGAATCTTTGTCGTCAGAAACATAATAATCTCTATCCGGCAAACCTAATCCGCCCGGTCCAAGACTCACCACATTTCGGTTGCTGTCTTTTTCGTCAGCACCCACACCAACGCCAAAGAAACCAACGCCACCACCATCTGCTTCCGTTTCCATCATTAATTTTTGCAAATCTTTGATGTTTTTAACAGCATTAATTTTAGTCAAATACGGTTTCAACGGAGCAATCCCCTGTTTGTTTCTGGCCACGGTATCCATAGCCGATTTGTACATGCTGATGGCTTTCCCTTGATCAGTATCCGATTTGTATTTTGGATTTTTGGCAGCCTCTTTCAAAATGGCCAATGCATCTTTATCGGTGTTTTGACGTAGTTCATCAAAACTCCCCCAACGGGTTTTATCTGCAGGAATGGCGGTGTTTTTCAACCATGTTCCGTTCACAAATTGGAAAAAATTGTCCTTTGGACTTACCGTTTTATCCATCAAATCCGTGTTAATTCCCGGGGCTTTTTGCTGCGCATTTCCTTGCAAAACTCCTGTAAAAACCACTGCGGTCAACAAGGTTTTTGAGATTGTATTTATTTTCATAAATAGTTTAGTTTTTTGTTAATTGATACAAATTTATAGTTTCTGTGGAAAGAAACATTTTTTTAACTAAAGTATATGTCTTAATTGCTTTGGAAATGTTACAAACTAGGAGTTGCTTTTGTACTTTTGCAAAAAAAAGAATGCTGCAGCTTATCAAGAAATATAGAATTTTCATCGGAACTTTTATAATTTTTTCGATTATAACCATCTCCTTGTTTTACCATGTTTTGAAACCCGGAAAAACATTGCCTATCTACAATCCGGCTGATGTCAACCCTGAATTGGTGGACAGCACCGTGCAATATGTTAGCAAATACCACACGATTGGCAACTTCTCTTTCATCAATCAAAACGGAAAAACGATTACCCAAAAAGACTACGAAGGCAAGATTTATGTGGCCGATTTTTTCTTCACCACTTGTGGTTCTATTTGTCCGAAAATGACTTCCAACATGGTTGATATTCAGAAAGCTTTTTTACACAATCCGAAAGTTATGTTGCTTTCCCACACAGTAACACCCGAAATTGATAGCGTTCCCGTTTTAAAAAAATATGCTTTGGCCAAAGGCGTTGTCGATTCAAAATGGAACTTGGTAACTGGTGACAAAAAAGACATTTATACTTTGGCTCGAAAATCTTATTTAGCCGTAAAACTTGGAAAACCATCCGAGCTATTTGATATGGTTCATACCGAAAACTTTGTTTTGGTAGATTCCCATAAACGCGTTCGCGGTTTTTATGACGGCACCAAAAAAGAAGAAATCAAGCGACTAATCGACGATATCAATTGGCTTTGCGAAAACGATAAAAATTAGTTAAACTGATAATTGTCATTCTATATTCCTTTTTTATCGCTACTTTTGTAATCTTAATTCAATCTAAATAAGCATTGAAAACCACCGTTGATTTATTACAAATTGGAGACAAAGCCACGATCACTTATGTTGATTTGGATAAAATTCCGCTAAAGCTTTTAGAAATGGGATGTTTGCCAGATAATGATTTGGAGATTATCCAAATTGCTCCGCTGGGCGATCCTATTTATTTGAATGTAAACAACGGCTCTCATTTGGCAATCCGAAAAGAAACAGCTCGTGAGATTGAAGTGGAACTCCATGAGAAATAATCAAAAATGAGCATTCAAAACATCACTGTTGCTTTAATTGGAAACCCCAATACCGGGAAAACTTCGGTGTTCAATCAACTTACCGGATTGAATCAGCAAGTGGGGAATTATCCGGGCATAACGGTTGAAAAAAAACTGGGTTTCTCCAAACTCCCCAACAATATTAAAGCCAACATCCTTGATTTACCGGGAACTTACAGCTTAAACGCCAGCTCCATTGATGAAAATGTGGTTATCGAATTATTGCTCAATAAAAACGACAAACTCTATCCTGATGTTGCTGTAGTCGTAACCGATGTGGAGAATTTGAAACGAAATTTACTGCTTTTCACCCAAATCAAAGACTTAGAGATTCCAACCATATTGGTTATCAACATGTCTGACCGAATGAAACCTAAAGGAATTTCATTAGACATTCCATATCTCGAAGAACAATTGAAAACCAAAATCGTTTTAGTCAGCACCCGAAAAGGTATCGGTATTGACGATTTAAAAAATCAAATTGTAGAGTATAAATCGCTGTCAACAGAGCCTTGCCTGAATGCTTCAAGCATTGATGTAGATTATTTTGACAAACTTCGAAAAGCATTTCCCAATCAGTTGTTGTACAAACTTTGGTTGGTGATTACACAGGATGTTAATTTTTTGAATCTGGAACGAAATGAAATTCGGAGTTCCTTCACCAAATCGCATTCCGACTTAAAACGCCTGCAACAAAAAGAAACTATCAAACGCTATCAGTTTATCAATGATACTCTGAAAGTGGGGCAGGAAATTGACACTGCCAATGCTTCCGATTTGCGTTCTAAATTGGATAAAGTCCTTACTCACAAAATATTTGGTTACGCTATTTTCTTTGGAATTCTGCTGCTTATTTTTCAATCTATTTTTGATTGGTCGAGTGTACCGATGGCCTATATTGACAGTACTTTCGCTAATTTGGCTAATTATGCCAAAACCCATCTTCCCGGCGGTGAATTCACCGATTTAATCAGCGAAGGCATCATTCCGGGCATTGGTGGCATCGTGATTTTCATTCCGCAAATTGCGTTCCTATTCCTCTTTATTTCGGTGCTCGAAGAAAGCGGTTATATGAGTCGCGTGGTGTTTTTGATGGATAAAATCATGCGCCGTTATGGGCTTTCCGGAAAAAGTGTGGTGCCTCTGATTTCAGGAACGGCCTGTGCCATTCCGGCGATTATGAGTGCCCGAAATATCGAAAACTGGAAAGAGCGTTTGATTACTATGTTGGTGACGCCTTTCATTACTTGTTCCGCTCGTTTACCGGTTTACGCTATCATCATCGCCTTAATAATTCCGGACAAAAGACTGTTAGGTTTTTTTAGTCTACAAGGAGCAACGCTGATGATTTTATATCTTTTAGGGTTTGGAATGGCGATTTTTTCGGCCTTTATTTTGAATAAAATTTTAAAGCTGAAAACCAAATCGTACTTCGTGGTAGAAATGCCCAATTATAAGTTGCCGCTTTTCAAAAATGTGGCCATCAATGTGATTGAAAAAACAAAATCCTTTGTTTTTGGTGCCGGAAAAATAATATTGGCGATATCCATTATCCTTTGGTTTTTGGGCTCCCACGGCCCTAAAAAATATTTTGACAAAGCCGAAACCGTAGTGGCGGAAAAAGTAAAAACCGAAAACCGCGCGGAAGACAAAAACTATATTGAGGACGAAATCAGTTCCTACAAGCTCGAACATTCGTATATAGGTATTATTGGAAAATCTATTGAACCGGTTATAAAACCTTTGGGTTATGATTGGAAAATTGGCATTGCAGTGGTGAGTTCGTTTGCGGCCCGTGAAGTTTTTGTGGGAACGCTGGCCACTATTTATAGTGTCGGAAGTCATAATAATGAAGAGAAAACCATCAAAAACAGGATGGAAGAAGAGGTTTATGAAGATACCGGCGGAAAAGTTTTCAATTTTGCTACCGGCGTTTCCTTATTGCTTTTTTATGCTTTCGCGATGCAATGTGCCAGCACTCTGGCTATTGTAAAAAAAGAAACCAATTCCTGGAAATGGCCTTTGATTCAATTGATTTTCATGAGTGGTTTTGCTTATGTAACGGCGCTGATTGCGTATCAATTTTTGAAATAACGGCGCTTTTTCGAAAAATTTCGGTGTGATTTTTGTTGCCCATGATGAAAGTAAATTCCATGAAGAACCGTTTCTCTATTTTATGCCTATTACTAAGTTACGCTACTTTCTGTCAATCCAAAGTAGATCAATCCAAAAGTGAATTAAAATCAGGTTCCAGTAGCAGCAATTCAAGTTCAAGCAGCAACAACCATTCTAATTCAAACTCCTGTTCAAACAAAAATGATGACGATAGTGATGATTGTATTTGGTTAGATATTACTATCGGGTTTTTTAAATATGGACTCATTGGCGATTACAATAATGAAGACCATTTATACAACAACTTAACGGATTATCCCTATTACAACAAAGAATCGGGCAACTATGAAAATTACAAAAGCATTGATGCCGATACTTTAAAGAAAGATTTTAGGTTTGATTTGGAAAATAATTTACTGTACAGCAGCAACCGATTGTATGGCAATCATTTGAAAGTGAAAATTCGTCCGTTCCATTATTTTTATGTTCAGACCGATTTTCATCAATTATATGAAAAGAATGATTTATCAAATACTACAGACCGTCTTTCATTATTTCATTTCAATTTGGGCTACGACCGTGTCCGGTTTGAAAATGTAAATTTAGGATGGACTATCGGCGCAAGTTATGTAGGGAACGATGTGAAAAAAGCAGGGTTGTCTTTTGGCATCAACACCGAAATGTTTTTTAGTCACAACATCAGTTTGGCGGCGGCGGCTAAATGGAGTGCCATTAATGGAAAACCGGTCAACGTTTATGATATACAAGCAAGGTATCACACCAACAGATACTTTGTTTCACTTGGGTTTGAGCATTTGAGAATTGCTTCGCCCAACTATAATTTTATCTCGCTTGGCGGCGGAATTTATTTGAATTAATATGGCTTCATTACAAGAAATACTCGTTTACGTAGCCCTTGGCATCGCCATCGGATTTTTGGCACAGAAATTTATCGGCAAAAAAAAGTCGAAAAAAGGCTGTGACAAAGACGATTGTGGCTGTCATTAATGCTTCACTAAGAAGAGCGGAATCGTGATTCGGTGGCGCACATTATCTACAGTGGTTCCAAATACTAAATCTTTGAATCCTGTGTGTCCGTGTGTTCCCATGATTAGTAAATCATACTCTCCTTCGTTAATGATTTTCGGAATGATTTTCCCTGGTTTACCGAATCCTAATTTGGTATCCACTTTGAATCCTTTTTCATCCAGCATTTTATAATAATTCAACAACAATTGTTCATCAATTGACGTTTCATGATCGCTGATTTTGCTTCCATATATCATGGCGCCAACGGTTTCCACCACGTGAATCAAAGTATAATTTGCCTCTCTTCCACCCAAATCCAACGCATGCAAAATAGCTTTTTCATCCGCCGAAGAAAAGTCAACCGAAACTGCAATATTTTTTTTCCTGTAATCTTTATAATCTTCCAATTTTAAAGTCAAAGTATGCGGCGAATGGTTGTCAATTTCTGTTTTGGTTTTGGCTATAAATGGTTCAAATATAATGTACAGCAGCAATAGCAAAAAGCCAATGGCCATTGGAACTACCGTAAACCAGAGTATCATTGGATTATCTGAAGTCTCCAGCCAACCGTTGATTTCGTCAAAAACCAATTTGGCATTCAGTGAAACTATAATAGCCGCAATAATCCACGATGCCATTTGAGTTGTTTTACTGATGTGGAAGCCTTTCATTTTAGTCTTATCGCTTACAAAATGAATCAACGGAATGATAGCAAAACCGAGCTGTAAACTCAAAATCACCTGACTCAGAATCAATAGCTTTCCTGTTACGCTTTCGCCAAAATAGAGTATCGCAATAACCGCCGGAACAATAGCAATCAATCGCGTGATTATTCTACGAATCCAGGGCTGAATTCTTAAATTCAGATAACCTTCCATGATGATTTGTCCCGCTAATGTCCCAGTAATGGTAGAACTTTGTCCGGCAGCAATCAATGCTACAGCAAAAAGAATTGGCGCCCATTGTGTGCCCAAAAGCGGTGCCAATAATTGGTGGGCATCCTGAATTTCGGCCACTTCAAACATGCCATTTTTGTAGAATGTGGCTGCCGCCAAAATCAAAATCGCAGCATTGACAAAAAACGCCAGATTCAGCGCAATGGTACTGTCGATAAAATTATATTTCAGTGCCTGCTTGATTCCTTTATCGCTTCGGTCAAATTTTCGGGTTTGCACCAAAGACGAATGCAGATACAAGTTGTGAGGCATCACCGTAGCCCCAATAATTCCGATAGCGATATACAAGGCATTCGCATTAGGCAAACTTGGAATCAATCCTGCAAATATTTTTCCAGTTTCGGGTTGGGCAAAAATCATTTCAAATACAAACGAAAATCCAATAACCAGAACCAAAGCAATGATAAACGCTTCCATTTTCCGAATGCCTTTGTTGATTAAAAACAACAAAAGGAAAGTATCCAAAACCGTAATCCAAACGCCTTCAATTAGCGGAATGCCAAACAGCAAATTAATCCCGATGGCCATTCCTAAAACTTCTGCCAAATCGCAAGCCGCAATAGCAACTTCGGCCAAAAAATAAAGTACATAATTGATAAACTTAGAATAGGTTTCCCGCGAAGCTTGTGCTAAATCGTGCTGAGTCACAATCCCCAAACGCGCACTCAGACTTTGCAACAGCAACGCCATGATATTACTCATCAACAGCACCCAAATCAAAGCATACCCAAACTGACTACCCCCGGCAATATCAGTCGCCCAGTTCCCGGGATCCATATACCCAACGCTTATTAAATAAGCCGGTCCGAGAAACGCTAAAATTTTTCTGAAACCGGTGGCTTTGCCTTCAGTGGCAACGGATTGATTTACTTCTTCCAGTGATTTGCTCATAACTTTACATCGTTTTTATAAAAAGATTGCTGGCAATTTTGTTGGTAATCAAAAGTCTGTTTTCGTTAATTTCTATGATCAACGAATTATCAAAACTTTCTTTTTCAATGACTTTTATTTTAGAGCCCAAAGCTATTTTTTGTTTGTCTAAATATTGTAAAAATCCAACGGACGAATCTTTCACGCCTACACAAATTCCGGTTCTGTTGATGTCCAATTCGGATAACAATTGTTTTTCCACCTTAGCGATGTTTCCGTTTTTATCGGGAATTGGGTCGCCGTGTGGGTCTTTGGATGGAAAATCTAAAAACTCATCCAGTTTGTTAATCAGTTTATCGGATTGAATGTGTTCTAATTCTTCGGCAATTTCATGGACTTCATCCCAGGTAAAATCGAGTTTCTCGACCAAAAAAACTTCCCACAACCGATGCTTTCTCACTATCATTTTGGCAGCAAAAAAACCTTTTTCTGTTAAAGAAACCCCTTGGTATTTTTGATAACTAACCAATTCTTTTTCGGCCAGTTTTTTCAACATGTCCGTCACCGATGACGCTTTGGTTTGCATCTCCTGCGCAATGGCATTGGTAGATACATCTGTTTTGGAAACTACTGACAAGTGGTAAATTATCTTCAAATAATTCTCTTCAGAATACGTCATGCTTTACATTTTACAAGCACAAAAATAACAAATGTTTTTGGCAATCAAAATATATTTTTAGTTTTGTCTAAATTTTAATTTATGAAACTGAAAACATTTTACTTCCTCCTGTTGTTTTCCGGAATCTCTTTTGCTCAAAAACAAGAACCTATTGAAGCAGACAGACCAGACCAAACGGAGACTCCAGCCATTGTCCCCAAAGGCATGTTTCAAGTAGAAACCGGTTTTACCTTTCAGAAAAACGAAAGGCATAGTCAAACCTTGAATCTGCCATCTACTTTATGGAAATATGGTGTTAATGAAAATTTGGAGCTGCGATTGATAACCGAATTTGTTTCGGAAAAAATAAATGCCGAAAAACTATCCGGTTTTACGCCGGTTTTACTGGGCTTCAAAGTCAGTCTTTGTGAAGAAAAAGGCATCTTTCCCAAAACGTCTTTCATCGGACACCTATCACTACCAAACGCTGCGTCTTCGAATTACAAAACGGATTATATGGCGCCTGAATTCCGATTTACGATGCAACACTCGCTTTCCGAAAAGCTTTCGCTGGGTTATAATTTAGGATGTGAATGGGATGGTTTCACTCCGGCACCCACTTACATTTATACACTGACTACCGGATATTCCATAACGGAGAATTTGGGTTCCTATGTTGAACTTTTTGGCTTTGCTCCGCAAGATGACAGCGCCAACCACAATTTAGATGGCGGCGTAACGTATTTGATTACCGATAATTTTATGGTAGATTTGTCTTCGGGCGTTGGCTTGACTGACAATGCACCGGATCATTATTTTGCCTTGGGCTTTTCTTTCAGACACTAACCATGAAACACTACCATTACATCTTTACCGGCTCGGGCTTAGCGGCGCTGATGACAGTTTATGAAATGGTGCTTTCGGGAAAATTTGAAGATAAAACCATACTGCTTCTGGACGAAAATCCAAAAAAAACCAACGACAGAACTTGGTGTTTTTGGGAGGAAAAGAAAACTTTTGACGCCATAGTTTCCCAAAAATGGAATTCTGCTTACTTCAAAAATCAGAACTTTGAAAGACCATTGGATTTAAAGCCTTACCAATACAAATTGATTAAAGGGCTGGATTTTTATACTCTGGTTTTTGATGTCATTTCGAAACAAAATAACATCCATTTTGCCCATCAAAAAGTAGTTGATTTTGAAGAACTCGGCAATCACTGCGTGGTAAAAACCGAAATAGAAAGTTATACTTGCAATCAAATTTTCAATTCCATTTTCAATCCGGAAATTGTCAAAAGGCAAACCAAATATCCTTTTTTACATCAGCATTTTATCGGTTGGTTTATCCAAAGTAAAGAACCTGTTTTCCATCCGAATTGTGCAACTTTCATGGATTTTTCGATTGAGCAAAAAGGGAATACGCGCTTTATGTATGTGTTGCCCACTTCGGAAACCGAAGCTTTGTTGGAATACACTTTGTTTTCAAAAGACTTACTTCAAAAGGAAGCATACGAAACCGAAATCAAAAACTACATTCAAAAACTGGGAATTACCGACTACAAAATCGTAGAAAAAGAACAGGGAAACATCCCGATGACGTGTTATCCTTTTTGGAAACACAACACCAAAAACATCCTAAATATTGGCTCCGCCGGTGGTTGGACCAAAGCCAGTACCGGCTATACTTTTAAAAACACCATCAAAAAATCAAAGGATTTAGTTCGGTTTCTATCTAAAGAAAATGACTTGAGGAAATTCCATAAAACAACTAAATTTTGGTTTTATGATTTATTGCTTTTGGATATTTTGAACGAAAAAAACTATTTAGGATCAAGCATTTTTTCGGCTATGTTTCAAAAAGGAAATTCAACGGTTATTTTTAAATTCCTAGATGAGGAAACCTCTTTTTGGGAAGATTTGCAGGTGATTTGGAAATGTCCGAAAGGACTTTTTATCAAAGCATTATTCGGAAGGATATTCCATCGATGATTTTTCTATGAAATGATAACAAATCTTTATGACTTGGCTAAAACTTACTTTTAGAATTCTGCTTATCTTTGCGTCAGATTTTCATATCTAAATAATATCACTAATAGTTAAAAAATAAAAAATATGTATCCAGAAGAAATGGTATTACCAATGCGTGCCGAATTAACAGCCGCCGGTTTTCAAGATTTATATAGTGCCGCAGACGTTAAAAACGCTATCAAGGCAGAGGGGACAACTCTTGTAGTTGTCAATTCGGTTTGTGGTTGTGCTGCGAGAAACGCTCGTCCGGGAGCCAAAATGAGTTTAGATGGTGCCAAAAAACCAGATCATTTAGTGACCGTTTTTGCCGGTGTTGACAAAGAAGCGGTTGATGCTGCCAGAGAAGAAATGTTTCCTTTTCCTCCGTCATCGCCAAGCATGGCTTTGTTCAAAAACGGTGAATTGGTACACATGTTAGAACGTCATCATATTGAAGGCCGTCCTGCTGAAATGATTGCCGAAAACCTGAAAGACGCTTACGCAGAATTCTGTTAATGACTCTTTAAAAAACAAAATCAAACCACGATGTATCTCGTGGTTTTTTTATTTATAAAAAATTGTAAATTTGCCCCGAATTCTTCCAATTAGAATTCAACACCTATTTCTCACTTAAACGTTTATAGCATGCAACTGTATAACACCTTAAGCGCAGAAGAAAGAGCCGAGCTTATTGACCAAGCCGGCAAACAAAGACTGACTTTGTCTTTCTATGCGTATGCCAAAATTGAAGATCCAAAACAATTTCGCGACGAATTATTTTTAGCTTGGAACCAGCTCGATGCCCTTGGCCGAACGTATGTTGCCAAAGAAGGCATCAATGCCCAAATGAGCATTCCTGCCGAAAACATGGAAGCTTTTCGAGAAACCTTGGAAACCTATGATTTCATGAAAAACATTCGTTTGAATGTGGCGGTTGAACACGATGACCACTCGTTTTTGAAACTGACCGTGAAAGTGCGTGACAAAATTGTAGCGGATGGTTTGAATGATGAAACCTTTGATGTGACTAACATCGGAGTGCATTTAAAAGCCAAGGAATTCAATCAAATTTTAGAAGATCCCAATACCATTGTAGTCGATTTTAGAAATCATTATGAAAGTGAAATTGGCCACTTCAAAGGCGCCATTACTCCTGATGTGGAAACGTTTCGCGAATCCCTGCCAATCATTAACGAACAACTCAAAGACCACAAAGACGATAAAAACCTCGTGATGTATTGCACCGGCGGTATTCGATGCGAAAAAGCTTCGGCCTATTTCAAACACCAAGGTTTTAAAAATGTATTCCAACTGGAAGGCGGCATTATCAATTATGCCAAGCAAATCAAGGAAGAAAACTTAGAAAGTAAATTCATTGGAAAGAACTTCGTTTTTGACCACCGTTTAGGCGAACGAATTACGGATGATATCGTTTCCCAATGCCACCAATGTGGCAAACCGTGTGACAATCACACCAATTGCGAAAACGAAGGCTGTCATTTGTTGTTCATTCAATGTGATGAATGCAAAGCGGCGATGGAAAACTGCTGTTCGGCGGAATGTCAGGAAATCATCCACATGCCATTGGTGGATCAGGTAAAATTGCGTCGCGGTGTGAAAAACGGCAACATGATTTTCAGAAAAGGAAAATCAGATAAATTGCTCTTCAAACATTCGGGGGAATTATCAGATAAAGCTTTGGCAACAGCCGAAAAACCTAAAGATATTCGTCAAAAAATCAAAATCAAAAAAGCGCTGATTGGCAAAGTGGAACATTATTATGTGAAAGCTGAAGTGTGTCTTTTTATCATCGAAAATCAAGAACTAAATGTTGGGGATACCATCCTGATTTCGGGACCAACCACCGGAAACCAAGAACTGGTTTTGGATAAAATGTTTGTCAACGGAAGCGAAAACGCTTCTGCAAAACCTGGAGACAAAGTGACTTTTGCGGTTCCTTTTAGAGTGCGATTATCAGATAAATTATTCAAAATTATTAGCTAATGACCACTTCGGGGAAAATTGAATTGATGGCTCCGGCCGGCAATTTCGAATCAATGCAAGCGGCTTTAGACAATGGTTGTGATTCCATTTATTTTGGTGTCGAACAATTAAATATGCGAGCTCGTGCCACGGTGAATTTTGTTTTAGATGATTTACCGGAAATTGCCCGCCGATGCAGCGAAAAAAACGTTAGAACGTATCTGACTTTAAATACCATCATTTACGATCATGATTTATCGATTGTAAAAACATTGCTGACCAAAGCCAAAGAAGCCGGAATTACTGCCGTGATTGCTTCGGACCAAGCCGTACTCATGACTGCCAAAACAATGGGCATTGAAGTGCATATCTCTACGCAATTGAATGTAACCAACATCGAAACGGTAAAATTCTATGCGATGTTTGCCGATACAATAGTGCTGTCACGGGAGTTGAGTTTGCGTCAAGTGAAAAAAATCACCAATGACATCGAAAAAGAACAAATCAAAGGGCCAAGTGGCCACTTGGTAGAAATTGAAATTTTTGGTCACGGTGCCTTGTGTATGGCGGTATCCGGAAAATGTTATTTGAGTTTGCATTCGCACAATTCCTCTGCCAATCGTGGTGCCTGCAAGCAAAATTGCCGTAAAAAATATACCGTTATCGATCAGGAAAGTGGTTTCGAAATTGAAATCGACAACGAATACATGATGTCGCCCAAAGATTTGTGCACTCTCGATTTCCTCGACCAAGTAATCAATTCAGGGATTAAAGTATTGAAAATTGAAGGCCGCGGGCGAGCTGCCGATTATGTCGCTACGGTTATCAAAACCTATCGTGAAGCCATTGATGCCTATTACGAAGGAACTTTTACGAAAGAAAAAATTACCGTATGGATGGCAGCTTTGGCAACCGTTTACAATCGTGGGTTTTGGAGTGGGTATTATTTGGGACAAAAACTAGGCGAATGGAGCGATAATCCGGGTTCAAGTGCTACACAAAAGAAAGTTTATGTGGGTAAAGGGGTGCATTATTTCCAAAAAGCCAATATAGCGGAATTCAAAATTGAAGCCTACGACATCAAAAAAGGCGATACCCTTTTAATTACCGGACCAAGTACCGGTGCACAAGAATTGGTTTTGGAAGAACTTTTCGTCAATGACATAGATGCTGAAAAAGCCACCAAAGGCGATAATTGTACGTTGAAAGTTCCGTTCCGAATTCGTCTTTCGGACAAAATGTATAAAATAGTAGAAAACTAATGGTCATTATTACGCTACAACGAGACAAATGTATCGGATGTAATTACTGTGTAGAAATAGCACCCGGACAATTTCAAATGTCAAAAAAAGACGGAAAATCGGTATTGCTGAAATCTGTTAATGCCAAAGGTTTTTTTACTTTAAAATCTTCCGATCATACTATAGCGGGAAACTGCAAATTGGCAGTAAAGGCCTGTCCCGTAAACATTATCAGTATTAAGGAAACTTAAAAAATTTGCTTCCTTTTTTATCCGAAAAAACAATATCTTTACACTTTTAACGTTTATGACTAGTAGTGACGTGGTCACGATCAATATATACTCAAATTATGGCTTGTACAAGTTGCTCAACATCTGATGGCGGTGCGCCTAAAGGATGCAAAAATAATGGGACTTGCGGTACCGATAGCTGCAACAAATTAACCGTTTTCGATTGGCTGGCCAATATGAGTTTGCCCAATGGTGAAACTCCTTTTGACTGCATCGAAGTGCGTTTCAAAAATGGCCGGAAAGAATTTTACCGCAATACCGAAAAACTTACTTTAAGCATTGGCGACATAGTAGCTACCGAAGCTTCACCCGGTCACGATGTTGGTATTGTTACCCTTACGGGCGAATTGGTCAAAATTCAAATGAAGAAAAAAGGGGTCAATCACACCAGCCCTGACGTTCCGAAAGTATATAGAAAAGCTTCTCAAAAAGACATCGATATCTGGAGCGATTCCCGCGATAAGGAAGAACCAATGAAAGTAAAAGCCCGTGAATTGGCGATTGCCCACAAATTGGAAATGAAAATTTCGGATATCGAATTTCAAGGGGATGGTTCCAAAGTAACGTTCTATTATACGGCCAATGACAGAGTCGATTTCCGACTTTTAATCAAAGATTACGCCCGCGAATTCAGCACCCGTATCGAAATGAAACAAGTGGGTTTCCGTCAGGAAGCTTCCCGTTTGGGCGGTATTGGTTCTTGCGGAAGAGAATTGTGTTGTTCGACTTGGCTGACCGATTTCAGAAGTGTGAATACTTCGGCGGCGCGTTACCAACAATTGTCTTTAAATCCACAGAAATTAGCCGGTCAGTGCGGAAAACTGAAATGTTGTCTGAACTATGAGTTAGACACTTATATGGATGCGCTGAAGGATTTTCCGGATTTTGAAACCAAATTAAAAACCGAAAAAGGAGATGCTGTTTGTCAAAAACAAGACATTTTCAAAGGCTTAATGTGGTTTGCTTATTTTGACAATTTTGCCAATTGGCATGTGTTGAATATTGAGCAAGTGCGTGAAATCGTAGCGCAAAACAAACAAGGTAAAAAAGTAAGTTCTTTAGAAGATTTTGCTATTGAAGTAGTGGCCGAGCCTGAAAAAGATTTCAATAATGCTATGGGCCAGGAGAGTTTGACTCGTTTTGACCAACCTAGAAAAAGCAAAAACAAAAACAGAAATAAAAATAAGGCCAAATCCCCCAATCAGCATGCTGATCAAAACAAGGGACAAAACCAAAAGCCTCAAGAAAAAAGACCTATAATTCTTAAAAAGAATGAAGATAAAAAATAGTATCCTTTTTGTTTTACTGCTTTTTTTGGTCATCTCTTGCGACAAAAAAAGAGTGTTTGACGACTATAAATCCGTTGGAAATGCTTGGCATAAAGACAGCACCGTGACGTTTGAGTTGCCCAAATTAGACCCAAAGAAATTCTACAATTTGTATGTGAATGTCAGGGATAATGACGAATACCCGTTCAATAATTTATTTGTAATTGTTTCTTTGGAACAACCCAATCACCGGGTAAAAGTGGACACCCTTGAGTATCAAATGACCAACCCGGATGGCACACTTCTTGGTGATGGTTTTACCGATATCAAAGAGAACAAACTGTTTTACAAAAGCAAAGAAACGTTTACACAAAAAGGACTATATAAAATTCACATCAAACAAGCGGTGAGACAAACGGGCAAAATTGAAGGCGTAGCCACACTGCCCGGAATAACCGATGTTGGTTTTAGAATTGAATCTACAGAGTAAAAATTATGGCACAAAAAAGTAATCCTACAGTCAAAGACATCAACTACTATAAAAAGAAATTCTGGAAATTGTTTTTTTATGGATTGGGCGTGATGATTTTGTTTTTTGTTTTAGCTTCATGGGGCTTTTTCGGAAGCATGCCATCCTTTGAAGATTTAGAAAATCCGGAGTCTAATTTAGCTACCGAAATCATTTCCTCTGATGGGGTGACTATCGGGAAATTTTACAACGAAAACAGAACTCCAATTAAATACGAAGACTTACCGCCAAGCATCGTAAAAGCTTTAGTGGCTACCGAAGACGAGCGTTTCTACGAACACTCAGGCATTGATGCCCGAAGAACTTTTGGGGCCGCATTAAAATTGGGTTCCAATGGAGGAGCCAGTACGCTGACCCAACAATTGGCCAAGTTATTGTTCCATGGCGAGGGCTCTAGTTTTACTCCTTTTCGTATTATTCAAAAAGCCAAAGAGTGGATTATTGCTGTTGAATTAGAACGTCAATATACCAAAAACGAAATCATCGCTATGTATCTAAACAAAGCCGATTTTGTGAATACGGCCGTTGGAATTCGTTCCGCTTCAAAAGTCTATTTCGGAAAAGAACCTCGCGATTTAACGGTGGATGAAGCCGCTATGTTTGTGGGAATGTTGAAAAACCCTTCGTTATTCAACCCGTTGCGTCGCCTTGAAAAAGTAAGAGAACGCAGAAATACCGTTTTGGGACAAATGGTTCGTAACGGTATTTTAGACAAAGCCACCAAAGACAAATTAGCCAGCCAGCCTATCGTTTTGCACTTTCACCCGGAGAGTCATAAAGAAGGAACGGCCACCTATTTCAGAGAGTTTCTTCGCGAATACATGAAAAACTGGGCCAAAGAAAACAAAAGACCCGATGGTAGTGACTGGGACATTTACAGCGACGGTTTAAAAATTTACACCACTATCGATTCCAAAATTCAGGAACATGCCGAAGAAGCGGTGGGAGCTCACATGAAAAATTTGCAACAGGAATTCTTCGCCCAGCAAAAAACCAATAAGAACGCCCCTTTTGTTAACATTACCGAAGCCGAAACCAAAACTATTTTGGACAAAGCCATGAAAACTTCGGAGCGTTGGAGAGTCATGAAAGATTTAGACAAAACCGATGAAGAAATCACGGCTTCGTTTAGTGTAAAAACCAAAATGAAAATCTTCTCCTGGAAAGGTGAAATTGACACGACCATGACACCTATGGATTCCATCCGCTATTACAAACACTTTTTGCAAGCGGGCTTAATGTCGATGGAACCCCAAACCGGACACATCAAAGCTTGGGTAGGCGGCATCGATTATAAATATTTTCAATACGATCACGTAGGTCAAGGCGCACGTCAGGTAGGTTCTACCTTCAAACCGTTTGTGTATGCTACTGCGATTGAACAACTAGGCATGTCGCCTTGTGATACCATTATCGATGGGCCTTTTATGATTCACAAAGGACGTCATAATGTAACCGCCGACTGGGAGCCAAAAAACTCTGACCGAAAATACCGAGGCATGGTAACCTTGAAAAAAGCATTAGCCCTTTCCATCAATACCATTTCGGCCAAATTAATTGATAAAGTAGGCCCCGAAGCCGTAGTCACTTTGACTAAAAAATTAGGCGTGAAATCGGATATCCCGGCACAACCTTCTATTGCTTTGGGCGCTGTGGATATTACGGTAGAAGATATGGTGGCGGCTTACAGCACCTTTGCCAATCAGGGAGTATATGTAAAACCACAATTCATCAGCCGCATCGAAGATAAAAATGGGGTTGTTCTATACGAACCCGTTCCTGAAACGCATGATGTACTGAACAAAGACATTGCCTATGCCGTAATTAAATTGCTGGAAGGTGTGACCGAAATTGGTTCGGGGGTACGTTTGCGTACGCAAGGTGGTGGTAGTGGTGACAACCGTTGGACAGGATATCCATATATGTTTACCAACCCAATTGCGGGTAAAACCGGAACCTCTCAAAACCAATCGGATGGTTGGTTTATTGGTATGGTACCTAATTTGGTGACCGGAGTTTGGGTAGGTTGCGAAGACCGTTCGGCTCGTTTCAATGGCATCACCTACGGACAAGGAGCTACAGCTGCCTTACCGATTTGGGGCTATATGATGAAAAAATGCTATGCCGATAAGGACCTGCAAATTTCCAAAGACCCGTTCCAACGACCGGATAATCTTTCGATAAAAGTAGATTGCTATGAACGCAAAAGAGACACCGTGGCCGACTCAACCGCAGTAGATCCCGAGCAAGAACAAAACACAGATGAGTTTGGATTGTAACAATCCTAATTCTTTAAATATCAATCCCGTTTGCCTTTTGGTGGACGGGATTTTCAATTAACAAATAATTAAAAATCACATGACCGCAAGAATTTGGCACGGCAAAACCAGCTTGGAAAACTATGAAACCTATACTGAGTTTTTAAAACAAGTCGCCATTCCTGATTACCAAAAAACACCGGGGTTTGTAAGCTTGTCCTTCCTGAGACAAGTAAAGAACAACGAAGGCCACTTCACGCTCATCACCTATTGGGAGAATATGGAAGTGATAAAAAACTTTGCCGGAGCTGACTTTGAAAAAGCCAAATACTATCCGGAAGACACCTCTTTTCTTTTGGAGTTTGAAGAAAAAGTACAGCACCACGAAGTCTTTGCAACGTAAAATAAAACGCGTGCGAGTTCGGGTTTAAATTCCTAAATTTACGCCACAAACACACAAACGATAGTCAAGCGTTATGATTAACAAAAAAGTAAACTCTGTACAAGAAGCCCTGCAAGGCATCGAAGACAACATGACCATCATGTTGGGCGGCTTTGGTCTTTGCGGCATCCCTGAAAACAGCATTGCCGAGCTGGTAGCCAAAGGCACTAAAAACCTAACCTGCATTTCTAATAATGCCGGTGTTGATGATTTTGGCTTGGGCTTATTGCTTCAAAAAAGACAAATCAAAAAAATGATTTCCTCCTACGTGGGCGAAAATGCCGAGTTCGAAAGACAAATGCTCTCGGGCGAATTGGATGTAGAATTGACACCACAAGGCACCTTAGCTGAAAAATGTCGCGCTGCACAAGCCGGAATTCCTGCCTTCTTCACGCCTGCCGGGTATGGGACCGAGGTAGCCGAAGGCAAAGAAGTACGTGAATTCAATGGCAAAATGCACGTGATGGAGCTGGCCTACAAAGCCGATTTCTCTATCGTAAAAGCCTGGAAAGGTGACGAAGCCGGAAACTTGATTTTCAAAGGAACCGCCCGTAATTTCAACCCGTGCATGGCCGGTGCCGCCAAAATTACCATAGCCGAAGTAGAGGAATTAGTGCCAGCTGGGACTTTAGATCCTAATCAAATTCACATTCCGGGAATCATGGTGCAACGCATCTTCCAAGGCGAAAAATTTGAAAAGAGAATTGAGCAACGTACAACCCGAAAAAGAGACTAATCATGGCTTTAGATAAAAACGATATTGCAAAACGAATTGCCAAAGAAGTCAAAGACAAATACTTTGTCAACCTTGGTATTGGAATTCCAACCTTAGTGGCCAATTATGTTCGTCATGATATTTCGGTGGAATTTCAATCAGAAAACGGTGTATTGGGTATGGGACCTTTCCCCTTTGAAGGCGAAGAAGATGCCGATTTAATCAATGCCGGAAAACAAACCATTACCACTTTGCCGGGAGCCAGTTTTTTTGACTCGGCTTTCAGCTTCGGAATGATTCGCAGTCAGAAAGTAGATTTAACAATCCTTGGCGCTATGGAAGTAGCCGAAAACGGGGACATCGCCAACTGGAAAATTCCGGGAAAAATGGTCAAAGGCATGGGCGGCGCTATGGATTTAGTAGCCTCTGCCGAAAACATCATCGTGGCGATGATGCACGTGAACAAAGCCGGCGAAAGTAAAATTTTAAAACGTTGTACCTTACCACTGACAGGAGTTGGTTGTGTGAAAAAAGTCGTAACCGAATTGGCCGTAATGGAAATCACCCCAAAAGGTTTTAGACTCTTGGAACGTGCTCCGGGCGTAACGGTTGAACACATTATAGCTTGCACCGAAGCGGATTTAATTATAGAAGGAGACATTCCTGAAATGGTGCTTTAGTCTCTCTCATTATAAAACAGAAAACCACAAAACTCGTATTGAATTTTGTGGTTTTTTTATGGGAAAGTGGCACTTACTTTTTTGATGCCCAATACTCCAGAATTACTGGCGAGGCATTGCCAAAAGTAGGTGGCTGATTCGTAAGGCTGACGGCTTTTTTCTTGTTGAGTTTGTACACCAAATCAAATTCGGTAGTAAATAAAATGGCCGATGAAAACGGATTGTTGACAAACTCCTTCAGGCGCTCACAAGTATTTTCAATCGTATGGATTTCGAACAACTCTTCTTCCTGATGGCGGAATTTAAGCTCTAATTTCAAATCGCCTTCTTCAACAATTGGGCGGACGTAAATGTTTTTCAAATCCGTATTCCCAATGGTTTTAGCCATGGTTAGTTTGGCAAAAGTGCCGTCGGCTATGCTTTCTTTTACTTTGGTATAAAAATCGTCAAAGGCAATGTATAGGGACATGGTATTTAAATTATAAAATTACTATCTAGTTAAAAAAACCAACTCGCCACAAAAATGGCAGTGATCACACAAACCAAATCCACCAAAAGCATCGTGCCTAAAGTATAGCGGGTGTTCTTCACATTAATGCTTCCGAAGTAAACGGCAATCACATAAAACGTAGTTTCGGCGCTGCACTGGAAAATACAACTCAGCCTTCCGGTGAAAGAATCAGGCCCGAAAGTTCGCATGGAGTCAATCATAAATCCTCGTGACCCACCAGAGCTAAAGGGTCTTAACATCGCAACTGGTAGCGAATCTGTCACTTCTTTGCTTACGCCAATATGGGAAAACACAAACGAAATACCATCACTGATGATTTCAAACAAACCACTGTTGCGGAAGAAGGAAATCGCCACTAACATCCCCAGCACATAAGGGAAAATTTTAACACCGGTTTGCAAACCGTTATTGGCTCCTGTTACAAAAGCATCGAAAATGGTCGTATTCTTTTCCACAAATTTCTTCTCGTGGAGGAAGGAAAATATCAGTGTAAAAGCAATAATCGCTACCAACATCAATCCGGAAAGGTTAGAGGTAAACACATTTTTGCCAATTAAATCCAAATGGTTTATATAGAACAATAATCCTGTGATGGCTGCAATTATTGTCATCAAAGCTACCACCAAAGAAGCGCTTTTGAAGTTGATTTTTTGGCGAATACCTACAATTAAAAATGCGGCAATGGTTCCTATAAATGAGGTGATAATACAAGGTAACATTACATCGGCAGGGTTGCTGGCATTTTCGGCGGCACGGTATCCAATGATAGAAGTTGGAATCAAAGTTAAACCTGCAGCGTGTAAGCATAAGAACATAATTTGGGCATCGCTGGCTCTGTCTTTTTCGGGGTTGAGTTCCTGCAAACTCTGCATCGCTTTCAGTCCGAATGGCGTCGCAGCGGAATCCAATCCTAAAAAGTTAGCGGCAAAATTCAGCGTCATATAGGAAATTGATTCGTGGTTTTTGGGTATCGAAGGGAATATTTTGGAGAAGACCGGGCTTAGTTTTTTGGCCAATTTTTCGGAAGCTCCAGAGTCAATCAGCAATTGCATTAAGCCACAGAAAAACGCCAGATAGGCAATCAGCGGAAGGATTAAATCCATCAAACTGTTTTTACAAGTGGGCAATAAACCATCGGATTTTTGAACACCGCTGTAGATTTTTACAGTCTTGCTTTTATACACATAAGTGGTGTCAGCATTGAGTGTGTCGCGGTTGATGATCATGGTTTGTTCCGGCGCTTTTTTGATGCTGTCCATCACAAACTTGGGAACCTGATTTAGGTATTTTTCGGAAACCAAAATGGGATCATCTTTTTTTCCGTTCAAAATATTATCTACCGTATACGTGTTGCCGATGATTAAACTAACAACCACAAAGGCAATGGAAGAAACAAAAATAGCGAGCCAAAATCTACTTAATACCATATACTGATTTTTGGTAAATGTAACATTTCTCGATTTTGTAACGAAATTATTTTGGGCTAAACATGAATAATCTCATCGTCAATCAGCAAATCTTCCCGGCGCAGGCGAAGGAAAATTTGTGCCACGGCAATGACGTCTTTTTCACAATAAGTCACGATGCGGTCAATGTCTTTTTCTACATAAAAAACGTGAGCTACCTGACTTCCATCGATATCACCTTTTGGCGAGGGAATGCCGAGGATTTTGGTCAGTAATTTTAAAGACGTAAAATGTTTATAGTCACCGAATTTCCACAACTCCAACGTATCAAGATGTGGAATTTCCCATGGTTTTTTGCCAAATAAATTGAGTTTGTTCGGAATGGCGATTTGGTTGATGATCATTCTTCTTGCAATGAACGGAATGTCAAATTCCTTGGCATTATGACCACACAACACCTGTTGCGCTTGGTTAAAATGATTGTCGAGCAGATTGGAAAAATCTTTTAAAATTTTCTTCTCATCACCAAAAAACGACGTCACTCTGAAGTTTCGAATATCTCCTTTATTGACAAAATAACCCACCGAAATACAAATAATTTTACCGAACTCCGCCCAAATACCGGCGCGGTCGTAGAAATCTTCGGGCGTGAATTCGTCACGTCTTTGGTACTGTGTTTTTTGTTCCCAAAGCGCTTTCATATCGCTATCCAAAGCATTGAAGTTTTCTTCTTCAGGAACAGTTTCAATGTCGAGAAAAAGGATATTATTGAGGTGTATTTTTTCAATCATAATTAATTAATTTAAGAATTAACCGACTTAAAAGTACTAAATCGATTTTAAATATGAAAGAAAAAGTTTAAAAAAGTGATTGTTGTGGCGATGGGTTTTCGTGTTCCAATAACCATTTTTTGCGCCAAAGTCCACCAGCGTAACCGGTCAGCGAACCATCGGTTCCAATTACACGGTGACACGGAACCACTATCCAAAGTGGGTTTTTTCCATTAGCGGAAGCTACGGCACGAATGGCTTTGACATCGCCCAGTTTTTTGGATAAATCGAGATAGGACATCGTTTTGCCAAACGGAATGTTCAGCAATTCCTGCCAAACGCGTTGTTGAAAATCGGTTCCGGAAGGATTCATTTTGAAGTCAAAATCATTGCGGTTTCCGGCAAAATAATCATTCAGTTGCGCAATGGCTTTCTGTAAAACGGGAGGTATAGTTGCGGAAACTTCCCCTTCACTCAAGATGGATATTACAGCAATACCGTTGTCATCGCCAACAATTTTGGCCACGCCGAGCGGTGTTTGAATGAATGCAGTTTCCATTGGATAAAGGTAGCAAATTATTATTTCGAAAAGCTATAGATATAATCTTGTAACGCTTGTAGTTCTTCATCGGTCATCATTTTGGTGATGGCGAAATTGGTTTTCATAATATCGTATTGCGATGGATCAACCAATGGATCTGACTCTTCTTTTAAGAAAGCCACAATGTTGCCGTTTTTGGTTTTGTATATTTTGGCGATTTCCTGCAAACTTGGTCCAATTATTTTTTGACTGGGTTGATGACATGCGATGCAGTTGCCGGCACCTTCAAAAATTTCTTTGCCGGAAACTTTTGTCGTTGGTTTCTCCTTTGTTTTTCCGAAGTCCTCCTGACTTTCTTTTTTACAAGAAATAAAAAAAGTTATGGCTAAAAGGAATGCTACTTTCTTCATCTTATTTGTTCAGTAAAATGGCAGCTTCTTTGGCAAAATAAGTAGAAATTAAACTCGCTCCAGCACGTTTAATACACATCAGTTGCTCCATCATGATTTTGTCGTGGTCGAGCCAACCTCTTTCGGAAGCCGCTTTAATCATGGCATATTCGCCCGACACGTGGAAAACCGTCACAGGAACATTCACTGCGTTTTTGACTTCACGAACAATATCCAGATAAGCAATTCCGGGTTTTACCATGACCATATCAGCGCCTTCTTCTACATCCATTAAGGCTTCTTTGATGGCTTCGATGCGGTTGGCATAATCCATTTGGTATGTTTTTTTGTCTTTTGGAACGACTACATCGGCTTCTCTCGGAGCACTGTCTAAAGCATCGCGGAACGGTCCATAAAACGCCGAAGCATATTTGGCCGAATAACTCATAATCCCCACATTGGAAAATCCGGCAGCATCCAATCCTTGGCGCAAACGCAAAACGCGTCCGTCCATCATGTCGCTTGGGGCTACGAAATCGGCTCCGGCTTGCGCATGGGAAACGGCCATTTTTACCAGTGCCTCATTGGTAGCATCATTGGCAATATCACCGTTTTCAATGATCCCGTCGTGACCGTAAATAGAATACGGGTCTAAAGCTACATCGGGCATGACAATCATTTCCGGACAAGCGGCTTTGATAGCTTTGATGGCTCGTTGCATCAATCCGTTAGAGTTCCAAGCTTCTTTGCCTGTATTGTCTTTTAGACTTTCATCAACCTTTACATAAATGTTTACGGCGCGGATACCTAGAGCAAATATCTCTTTTACTTCTTCCACTGTCAAATCAATCGAACGACGATAAATGCCCGGCATGGATGGGATTTCGAATGAATAGTTTTCGCCTTCTGCAATGAACATAGGGAACATAAAATCGCTCGGACTTAAAGTCGTTTCGCGGACTAAGGAACGAATGCTTTCGTTCACGCGTAGTCTTCTGCCTCTTTGTAATGGGAACATAATTTTTATTTTTAAATTAAATCCAATCTACTGGATTCATCAATGTTTTTATTAGCTTTTCTTCTTCACTTCCAACTTCCGGATGATGGTCATACACCCATTGCACATGTGGTGGTAAACTCATCAATATCGATTCGATTCTTCCGTTGGTTTTTAGTCCGAATAGCGTGCCTTTGTCGTGTACCAAATTGAATTCGACATAGCGACCGCGACGGATTTCCTGCCAGGTTTTTTGTTCAGCTGTGTATGATAATGCCTTTCTTTTTTCCACAATCGGAACATAGGCTTCGCAGAAACTGTTGCCCACTTCGGTCACGAAATGGTACCAATCTTCCATTTTCATGGCTTCTGTTTCTTTGCAATAATCGAAGAATAAACCTCCTATTCCACGGGCTTCGTTGCGGTGAGCATTCCAAAAATAGGCATCGCATTGTTTTTTATACTTTGGATAAAACTCCGGATTATGCTTATCGCAAGCGGTTTTGCAGGTTTGGTGAAAATGTTTTGCATCTTCTTCAAACAAATAGTAAGGTGTTAAATCCTGTCCGCCACCGAACCAGGAATTGATTACATTGTCATTATCGTCATACATTTCAAAATAGCGCCAGTTGGCATGCACTGTGGGCACCATTGGACTTTTGGGATGAATAACCAAACTCAAGCCACAGGCAAAAAAATCGGCTTCGCCCACATTGAACATCTTTTGCATCGCTTCGGGCAATTTGCCGTGAACGGCAGAGATGTTGACGCCTCCTTTCTCGAAAACTTTTCCGTTTTCAATCACTCTTGTTCTTCCGCCACCGCCTTCTGGACGTTCCCATATATCTTCACGAAATTTTGCTACGCCATCGACTGTTTCTAAGGCAGAAGTAATTTGGTCTTGAAGTTGTAAAATATAGTTATAGAATTTGTCTTTCATTGTAGGTCTGGGGGTTCGAATCCCTCTTTCTCCGCTATTGTTTGTATTCTTTCACCGCTTCAATAAATGCTTTGGCGTGATCTACCGGAATGTTAGGTAAAATGCCATGACCCAGGTTTACGATATAGTTGTCTTTGCCAAATTCGTCTATCATTTGGTGTACCATTTTCTTAATGGTTGGAATCGGCGACAATAATCTTGACGGGTCAAAATTTCCTTGTAGCGTAATCTTTCCGCCTGATAAATAACGGGCATTTCTAGCTGAACACGTCCAATCTACACCAAGTGCTGAGGCTTTACTTTTCGCCATATCACCAAGCGCAAACCAGCATCCTTTTCCGAACACAATTACTTTGGTGTCTTCCGCCAATGCTTCAACAATTTGGTTGATGTAGGGCCAGGAGAATTCCTGATAATCTACTGGCGACAACATGCCTCCCCAGGAATCAAAAATTTGGATGGCGCTACAGCCGGCTTTTACTTTTTCTTTTAAATATAGAATAGTTGTATCTGTGATTTTTTGCAATAAAGTATGTGCGGCTACCGGGTTTGAAAAACAAAATCCTTTGGCGGTATCAAAACTTTTCGAGCCTTTTCCTTCAACGGCATAACAAAAAATTGTCCATGGTGAGCCGGCGAAACCTATTAACGGCACCTCATCGTTCAGCATTTGTTTGGTCAATTTAATGGCGTCAAAAACGTAACCCAAGGTTTCATTTACATCCGGTACAAAAACCTGATTCACTTGCTCCATTGTTCGGATTGGGTCGGGAATGATTGGTCCTAAATTGTCTTTCAATTCCACGTGAATGCCCATGGCTCTTGGCACTACCAAAATGTCTGAGAATAAAATCGCGGCATCCGGTTTTACAATTCTAATAGGTTGCACGGTAATTTCTGCGGCCAATTCCGGGGTTTCACATCGAGTAAAGAAATCGTATTTGTCGCGCAAAGCACGAAATTCCGGCAAGTATCTTCCTGCCTGACGCATCATCCAAACCGGCGGACGTTCTACGGTTTCGTTATTTAAGGCTCTTAAAAAAAGGTCGTTTTTAATCATTTTTAATTTTTAAAATATTCTATACATTTCATAATGGTGCTTTCCACCGTGGGTTGGTTAGCGATGATAATATTGGGCGTTGCGTATTTCAAAGCTTCTGCTGTGGTGTTGCCAATACAAAAGCAAATTTCATCTTCAATTCGGTTTTCCTGCAAATAACTTTCGGCTCCTGACGGACTGAAAAACAACACACCGTTCGGTTCAAAATCAATTTTATGTGGCGTCAGATGTGTTTCATAAACTTGGATTTCCTCCCAGTTAATTTCAACTAATGTCATGGCATCGGGTAAAATATCGCGACGCAGATTTCCGCTGAAAAAAGTGAAACTGTTTTTCAAATAATTGTTACAGATAATGGAGGCTAGCTCGGCCGCATAATCAGAATGAGCTTCGATTTCAAAACCGTTTTGTTCTAACATGGCTTTGGTTTTGCTTCCCACAGAGAAACATTTTTTGGTTTTAATTTCGTTACTTTTACTATTATTGAGAACACTTTCTACAGCGTTTTTACTGGTAAAAATCAAGTATTCCTTTATGTTATCAACTTTAAAATCTTTGTTTTGAATGGCAATAAAATCATTGTCAACTACAGAAAAATTCGCCTTCAACAAGGTTTGCTTTTGGGAGTCCGAAAGCTTTTTGGTTGCTACTATGCGAATTTGATTTTCCATCCTTAGTTGGTATTCGGTTTGAGTTGTTTCCTAAGTTCAATCATGATTTGATTTCCGCCGTTTTCAAGAATTTCCTGAGCGGCATGAAACCCTAATTTTTTCCACTCTTTTATCGGAACCACTTTATCAACTTCCAGTTTTTGCTTTCCGTCTAAGGATAATAAAGTTCCTTTAAATACTATTACATCTTCTTGCTCATTGTATTTTGCTAAAGCGCCAATTGGCGCAGTACAACCGCCTTCCAGGGTTCTTAAAAATTGTCTTTCTATATAGGTGCAAATCTCGGTTTCGATATCATTCAATTGGGAAACAGCATCCATAGTGAAATTGTCATTCCCCATCGCTACCACTACCATCGCGCCTTGTGCCGGTGCCGGAATCATCCAATCTAAATCGATAAACGTCTCCGGTTTTAAATTGATTCTTTCCAATCCTGCGGCAGCAAAAACAGCTCCGCTCCAATCATTATCCTGCAGCTTTTGCATGCGGGTATTGACGTTGCCACGTAAATCAACTACGGTATGATTTGGGTATTTATTTAACCACTGCGCCTGACGACGCAAGCTTCCGGTGGCAATCGTTCCGGTTTCGTTTAGAAAATCGAGGTTGCCTTTGTGCACCAAAATATCCAACACATTGGCTCTTTCTAAAACGGCTGCTTGTACTATGCCAATTGGCAAAGCGGTTGGCACATCTTTCATCGAGTGTACGGCAATATCCACTTGCCCATTGATCATGGCGATGTCTAAGGTTTTGGTGAAAATTCCGGTGATACCCAATTCGTATAAAGGTTTATCGAGTAGGATATCGCCTTGCGATTTTACGGCAACAATTTCGGTTTTATACCCTAAATCGTTGAGTTTTTTTTGAACGGTGTAGGCCTGCCAAAGTGCGAGTTCGCTGTCGCGAGTTCCTATACGTATGGTTTTTTCAGTCACTTTGTTGCTTATTTATTTTATGCGAAAGTCGCCAAAAATGGCGACCACTAAAAGAATGATTTCTCCTGATCTAATTGGAATACTTTTTCAATCCATTCGATACCTTCGTCCATAGAATCACCATCTTTTAAATGGTTTACGAAGTGATTGGTGATTTTTTGGATGATGCGGTTGCTGATTAATTCGGCTTGCTCTTCGTCGAAATTGGACAGTTTTTTACGTTGCACATTTAACTCTCCTTCTTTAATGGAATTCAGTTTTTCTTTTAAGGCCTGAATGGTTGGTGCAAATTTTCGGTTTTTGGCCCAAGCCATAAACTCTTCTTTGATTTCTTCAATAATAGCTTCCGCAGCCGGAATGTGAAGTTTACGGTTTTCCAACGTTTCATCTGTGATTTGAGAAAGATGGTCTAAGTGAATCAGAGTTACTCCTTCTATCTCTTGCACATTTTCGTTTACATTTTTCGGAATGGATAAATCTAAAATCAGCAATGGTTTTTTCAAGTTTAAAATCGTTTTGTCAATCGTTGGGTTTTGAGCCCCAGTAGCGACAACCACTACATCTGCTTTTTGCAATTCTACTTGCAAATCGGCGTAATCTTTTACTACTAAATCCAATTTTTGGCCTAATTTTTCGGCTTTGTCTTTGGTGCGGTTGATTAACGTAATTTGCTCGTGTTTGGTATGTTTAACTAGGTTTTCACAAGTGTTTCTGCCAATTTTTCCGGTGCCGAAAAGCAGGATGTTTTTATTGGCAATGTCTTCCACGTTTCTAATAATGTATTGCACGGAAGCAAAAGAAACCGAAGTAGCCCCGGAAGAAATCTCGGTATCAGTTTTGATTTTTTTGCTGGCCTGAATAACGGAGTTCACCAATCTTTCCATGAATGAATTCACTAAACCATTGGCTTTGCTTTCAACAAAGGCTATTTTGATTTGACTAATGATTTCAAAATCGCCTAAAATCTGGCTGTCTAGACCGGTTCCTACCCGGAACATATGGTTGATGGCTTCCTGATTTTTATAGATGTAAGCTACTTCCTGAAATTCAGGAACGGAGCCTTGGCTGTTTTCGCAAAGTAATTTGATTAACTCGTAAGGGTGGTTGGCGAAACCATATATTTCGGTTCGGTTACAGGTTGAAGTAACGATTAACGCTTCAATTCCTTCTGCTTCGGCTTGCATCAACAACGTTGCTTTCGCTTTAGCATCCAAACTGAACTTTCCTCTGATTTCAGCATCTGCTTTTTTGTAACTTAATCCAACGGCGTAAAAAGAGGTGTGTTTCGACATATTAAAATTTTCCATAAACTACTTTCCTTAAAAAGTTCAACAAAAATATTACTATACAATTTATAAAAGTAACGCTGTAGGGACTTTTTGTGTCGCTGTGAGATATTTTGTTGAGCAAATACCTTTTTAGCGTTATTTATTATAAATTTGCAATGAAATCAAGTCTTCACAAATTCTTTATATAGACTCATTCTAAATAATAATTTTACTTGCTTTCAAAATCATATACGAAAAAATATCGCTATGGGTTCTCAGGAAATAATAACAATTGAAAATGATTTCACCCTCATTCGCTTTCAAAACGATGAAAATGAAAACTTTCACGTGAAAAAGCACATCCAGCAAGGGCTTATCCAGTTTCACTTTGGCATTAAAGGCAAAGCTAAATTTGTCTTCAATCAGGGAAATTATGCGTTGGATTTGAAAGAAGAGAAGTCATTGTTATTTTACAACCCACAAAAAGAATTGCCTTTGGATTTGGAATTGGCTCCTAATTCCTGGGTAATTTCTGTGATTATTTCCATCCAAAAGTTCCATTCCTTGTTTACCAATCAGTCGGATCATATTCCGTTTTTGAGTCCGGAAAACAACGATAAAAAATATTATAAAGAAGAAAATATCAGTCCATCGATGGCGATTGTGCTGAGTCAGATGTTTCATTACACGCTAAATCCTTCCATCAAAAACTTGTATTATAAAGGCAAAGGGTACGAATTATTAAGTTTGTATTTTAATCGAAATGAAGATCCAAATGCAGAGCAATGTCCGTTCCTTATTGATGAAGATAATGTCATGAAAATCAAAAAAGCCAAAGAAATTATTATCGCCAACATGACGGAACCACCCGGTTTACAAGAATTGGCAGATGAAATCGGCTTGAATCTGAAAAAACTAAAAATGGGTTTCAAACAGATTTATGGCGACACCGTGTATGGCTTTCTTTTCGATTATAAAATGGATTATGCCCGACAGTTGTTAGATTCCGGTTCCTATAATGTGAATGAGGTGGGATTGAAAATCGGTTACAGCACCGGAAGTCATTTTATTGCAGCGTTCAAAAAGAAATTTGCCACCACACCCAAAAAATATCTAATGTCCATAAATCAAAATACACTATAACATCAATCTCGTATATGCGAGTATCACCAAAATAAAATTGCCAAATGAAAGGAGTATTATTAGTCAATCTCGGTTCGCCCGAAAGCCCAACCCCAAAAGATGTAAAGCCTTATTTAGATGAATTTTTAATGGATAAATACGTGATTGACGTACCATTTTTATTGCGGGCCTTGCTAGTTCGCGGTATTATTTTACAAACCCGACCAAAAAAATCGGCCGAAGCTTATGAAAAAATATGGACATCCGAAGGCTCTCCCTTAGTAGTGATTTCCAAAAAAATGCATCAAAAAGTGGAGAAACTAGTGGATGTTCCCGTGGCTTTAGCGATGCGTTACGGCTCGATGACCATTCAAAAAGGATTGCAGGAGTTGAAAGATAAAGGTGTAACTGAAGTCCTGCTATTGGCTTTGTATCCGCAATATGCCATGGCGTCAACGACTACGATTTGGGCTTTGGCAGACGAATTGCAAAGGTCGCATTTCCCCGAAATGATCATTACCAAAGTGCCTGCCTTTTACAACAAACCCGATTTCATCAAAGCCTTAGCCAATTCGATTAAAAAACATTTGGAAGGAATTGACTACGACCATTTATTATTTTCGTATCACGGCATTCCGAAACGGCATATCCGCAAAACCGATGTAACCAAATCGCATTGTACCATTGATGGTAAATGTTGTGTAACGGCTTCGCCTGCGCATGAATTTTGTTACCGCCATCAATGTTATGAAACTACAAAACAAGTGGTAGCATTATTGGGAATTCCTGAAGGCAAATACAGCCAAACCTTCCAATCGCGCTTGGCTGGTGACAAATGGTTAACGCCATATACCGATGTTGAAATCAACAACATGCCCGAAAAAGGAATTAAGAAATTGGCAGTTGTTACCCCGGCTTTCGTTTCAGATTGTTTGGAAACCTTGGAAGAAATAGCCATGCGTGCCAACGAAGACTTCAAAGAACATGGCGGCGAGGATTTTTTTGCAGTGCCGTGTTTGAACGATGAAGACGAATGGTGTCAAGTCGTTGCGAATTGGATTAAGGATTGGGCTAAATAAATTTTTATGGAATTCTATAACTACATAAAATCATTACATCTCATCTTTGTCATCACCTGGTTTGCGGGCTTATTCTATATTGTGCGCTTGTTTGTGTACCAAATTGAAGCCAATGACAAACCTTCGCCAGAGAAAGAAATTCTGCAAAAACAATACAAAATCATGACCTATCGTTTGTGGTACATCATCACCTGGCCGAGTGCGGTTTTGGCAACAATTTTTGCGGTGTGGCTTTTGTGTTTAATGCCGGCTTGGTTGCAAATGCCCTGGATGCATGTCAAACTTGGCTTTGTTTTTGTTTTGTATTTATACCATGTAAAGTGTCATCAAATTTATAGGCAGTTGCAAAACGACGAATTCAAATACACATCAAATTTCATGCGATTGTGGAATGAAGGAGCGACAATTATCCTGTTTGCAGTGGTTTTTTTAGTAATTTTAAAAAATGCTTTCAACTGGATTTATGGCGTAATCGGAATCGTTTTATTTTCCGTTTTGATAATGCTCGGCTTTAAATTTTACAAACGAATAAGAGAAAGAAAATAGTTCTCAGTCTCCGTCTCGGTTTACAGAAAAATATCTGAATACTGCCACGGAACACTGCGACGGAACACGGAACACTATGCTCAACGGTTTCAAAATGTCAATGCTGTCACTCCGAATCAGGATTTTCCTGTCGATGATTATATTGATTGTGATTGCATCCGTTTTGATGGCTTCCATTTCGATTATTCAGTTTAAAAACGAAGCCAAAGAATACCACCAAGAGCGCTTAGATCGGAAAGAGAATGCCATAAAAGAACACATCAACTATGTGCTTTCCACCACAACCTATCCGCTAACCCAAGCCAATTTGCCTTTGATTTTCAAAGATAAAATTCACGAATTGGCCGACATTCACAACGTGGACATTAACATTTATTCGCTAAACGGGAAATTGCTGAAATCTTCCAAAGCCACCTTCTCAGTAGATAAAGTAGCCCCGCCCATTCCGAAATATGTTATCAATTTGGTGGAGTCTTCCGTTGAAAAAAGATACATTGACATTAAAAATGTAAACGGTGTTAAAAACCGTTCTTCCTATAGTCAAATCAAAGATGATAAGTTCAAACCGCTAGGCATTCTGAATATTCCCTATGTAGAAGACGATGGCTTTTATGAAAATGAATTGCAGCAGTTTTTATTGCGGTTGAGTCAAGTGTATTCTTTTATGTTGATTGTGGCCTTTGCCTTAGCGTATTTCCTTTCGACGTATATTACCAAATCCTTAAAAACCATTTCGGATAAAATCAACGAAACGAGTCTGAATCAAAAAAACGAAAAAATCGTTATTGAAGCCAACAGTAAAGAAATCAATTTGCTGATTAAAGCGTACAATGGTATGGTGGATAAATTGGAAGAGAGTGCGGCGAAATTAGCACAAGGAGAAAGAGAACAGGCTTGGCGCGAAATGGCGAAACAAGTGGCTCACGAAATCAAAAATCCGCTGACACCCATGCGTTTGACGGTACAAAGTTTCCAGCGAAAATTTGATGCCAATGATCCCGAATTGAAACAAAAACTGAACGATTATTCCAAAACACTGATTCAGCAAATTGACACGATGAGCGCAGTGGCTTCGGCCTTTTCTAACTTTGCATCGATGCCCGCACAACAAAATGAAACGCTCAATGTGGTGCAGGTGGTGGAATTGGCGTTGGATATTTTCAATGAAGATTTTATCGTTTTTGAAAGCAATAAAGAATACGTTATTACCAAACTTGACCGAACCCAATTGATTCGAATCATTACCAATTTAGTCAAAAATGCCATCCAATCCATTCCGGAAGAACAGGAAGAAAAATCGATTTTAGTTTCCGTACAGGAAATTGAAGACAATGTAATCATCTCGGTAAAAGACAACGGTATTGGCATTGAACCCGAACATACCGAACATGTTTTTGAACCTAAATTTACCACCAAAACCAGCGGTATGGGATTGGGATTAGGAATTATCAAAAACATTATCGAAAATTACAAAGGAACTATTACTTTTGAAACAGAACTGGGAAAAGGCTCCACTTTTATTGTGTCGCTTCCTATTGTTAAATAAAACTACTCATTATGAACTTCGAAAACATACTCGTTGCTGTTGACAACGGCATTGGACAAATCACTATCAATCGTCCTTCAAAACTGAATGCGCTGAATGTAGCTACTATTCAGGAATTACATAACGCTTTGGAAAGTCTTGATGCTAATGAAGCCATCAGAGCCATCATCGTTACTGGTGAAGGTGAAAAAGCTTTTGTGGCCGGTGCCGATATTTCGGAATTTGCTCATTTTTCAATAGAAGAAGGCGCACAAATGGCAGCTCAGGGACATGAGTTATTATTTGACTTTGTCGAAAACTTAAAAACACCAGTAATAGCTGCCGTTAATGGGTTTGCCCTTGGTGGCGGATTAGAATTGGCCATGGCCTGTCATTTCCGAATTGCTTCCGATAATGCCAAAATGGGTTTGCCAGAAGTCTCGCTTGGCATCATCCCCGGCTATGGCGGAACACAACGCTTACCACAACTCATAGGCAAAGGGCGTGCTATGGAAATGATTATGACTGCCGGAATGATTAGTGCCGAAGAAGCTTTCAGAGCCGGATTGGTAAATCACGTAGTGCCGCAAACTGAACTTTTATCTTTTACAAAATCATTGGCGCAACGCATTATGAAAAATTCTCCTGTGGCCATTGGCAAAGCCATAAAAGCCATCAATGCCAACTTCAAAGACGGCGTAAACGGCTATGAAACCGAAATCAGAAACTTTGGCAAATGCTTTGGCACCGAAGATTTTAAAGAAGGAACCACTGCTTTTTTGGAAAAAAGAAAAGCCGATTTTAAAGGAAAATAATTTTCTTCTCTTTTAAAAGTTTTCCTATATTCGGCTCAACAATAAAAAACAACCAAAATCAAATGAAAAAAATTCTACTGGGCATAGTATTCACTATGCTTTCCTGGCAGTCCTTTGCCCAAGACATTCCGTTCAACATCCAAAAAAGTGATGTATTTAAAGATGAATACAAACATTCCACTATTGTTTTAGCCGAAAATGACGGCAATGGCGGTGTAATCATTATTCGCTCCTACCAAGGCGGTATGTTTTCTTCGGGAGTTGGGTATTATTTTGAGCACTATGATGCCAGTTTAAAACTCATCAAAGAATACGACTATTCGATGAAGTATTCCGATGTTGAAAGACAAAGTTCGGTTTTGGGATTAATCATGAACGGACAAAATATAAACATCGTTGATTTTCTTTATAACAGAGATCAAAAAGCTTATATCTGTTCGGCTATAACGGCTAATATTGCCGATTTTAATTTTACCAAAAAAGAATTATTCCGATTGAGTAGCGACGAAATAAAACAGTTCAGTTTCTTCAGTTCTTTCAGTGGATTTGATGGGGATTCCGGCGCTTCTATGATTATTAATGAAGACAAAACAGCCTTTGCCATTACCATTGACATCAAAGACAAAACAACCGAAACCCACAAAATATTTTTGTATGACAACAAACTGAATCAAAAATTTGAGCACGTATTCAAACGCGACATCAAAGACAGAAAGTTCCGATACGAAAACATTGATGTATCCAAAGACGGAAGTGCTTTGTATTTATTAGGAAAAGTATATACCGATGAGAAAAAGAAGAAAAAAGAAGGCGGAAAATACCAATATGAATTAACCCGAATTACAAAAGACAGCGAGAAAACACAGGTTTTTGACACTGATGAGCATTTCGCAGCCTCCTTAAAAACAATCGTTTTCACGGATAGATTAACCTGTATTGGATTTTATTCCGATAGAAATGACAGTCGCTTCAAAGGCATCAGCTATTTCGAATTGGATCCGGTGACTCTTGACATCCGAAAATCAAAATTCAATCCGTTTACAGAGCAATTCATGATTGACAAATACGGAAAAGACAAAGACAAAGAATTAAAAAACCTGTCGTTCAGAAGAATCATTGTAACCGCTAACAATGAAATTGTTTTCAATGCAGAAGAATTTTACATCATAACCAATTATGTTTCGACGCCACAAGGAAGTTACACCACAACGACTTATCATTATGATGACATCGTGAGTGCCAGAATAAGCACTGCCGGAGACATTGTTTGGGCAAGAAATATTAACAAACGTCAGGCTACTGGTGGCGATGATTCGTATATCTCTTATACCTCAACAGCAAAAGGTGGCGATGCTTACTTCTTTATTAATACCGGGGAGAAAGTGAAAAAACTGAGCAATGACCGAATTCAATTTGGGCAAACCAGCACTAAGCATTCCAATTTAAACATTATCAGAATCAAACAAAACGGTGATTTTGATTACCAGGAAATTCTGGATGATAAAGACAACGAAGTGCCGTTTATGGTATCTAACGGAGTCTTATCCGACAACTCTGTTTTCTTCATTGGCCGAAAGGGAAAGAAAAAACAATTGCTGAAAGTAACTTTATAACAACAAAAAAGAGAACCTATAGGTTCTCTTTTTTATTTCTCTCCATCCCATTCGGCATAAAACCGCGAGAGGAAATTTTCCATATACTGATGTCGTTCCAGAGCTATTTTCTTGCCGGTTTCGGTATTCATTTTATCCTTTAGCAACAATAGTTTTTCATAAAAATGATTCAGCGTTGGCGACTCAGAATTCTTGTATTCTTCTTTACTCATAGTAAGATTTGGGGAAATAGCCGGATTGTACAACGGTCGGTTTTTAAAGCCTCCATAGTTAAATGTTCTTGCTATTCCTATAGCGCCAAGAGCATCCAATCTATCAGCATCCTGAACGATTTCCAATTCTTTGGAATGGAACTTCTTTTCAAAATTGCCGCCTTTAAATGAAATGTTTTCGATGATGTTTATCACATGAACAATCGTTGGCTCCTCAACCTTTTCTTTTTCTAAAAAAGCGCGTGCCGTTTTGGGACCAACACTTTCATCGCCATCGTGAAATTTGCTGTCCGCAATATCATGCAGCAAAGCGCCTAGTTTGACAACGGTCAAATCACATTCCTCACCTTGTGCAATGAGTAATGCATTTTTATACACGCGTTCTATGTGAAACCAATCGTGACCTCCTTCGGCGTTTTCGAGTTGTTGCTTTACAAATAATATAGTGTTATCTATTGCTGACATCTGTTTTTGAATTTAAAAAATCCTTTCTTTGGGAAAGGATTTTGATTTTATTATCTAGCTAGTGCGGGTTCAACCCACTTGAAGATTTTTGTTTCCTCGGGCAATACCAATCTCTCGGAAACTTTAGCCATACGGGCTGGTAATTTCATCAAATAGTCACGCGCTTTTTCAGCTTCGGCGGTAAGGTTGCCAATCTTATCGATTTCCCATTTTTCAATCAGTTTCTGCATAATATCTACATAATCGGCAGCGGTATAAACGCCTATTTTTTGAGCCGAATTGGAAAACTCCTCAAAAGCAGTGCTTATTTTTTCTCCGGATTCTCTTAAGAAAACGGCAGGCATAACGATTTTGTTTTTCATCATATCGTGAAAAGCCATCATCATCTGACTCGGATCCACTTTAAAAATCTGATTTACGAATTCGCTGTATGCATGATGGTGACGCATTTCGTCTCCCGCAATCATTTTACACATTTTCGATAGTTTTTTATCGCCATACTGTTTGGCAATTTGCGACACCCGATTGTGTGAAATATAAGTCGCCAATTCCTGAAAACTGGTATACACAAAATTCTTGTACGGATCACGGCCCGTTCCGATATCAAACCCATCGGTTATCAAATGTTGTGTCGTCATTTCAACTTCGCGCATGTTCACACGCCCTGATAAGTATAAGTATTTATTCAATAAATCGCCATGACGGTTTTCTTCGCCCGTCCATTGACGCACCCATTTAGACCACCCATTTCTTTCTACATTGTCAATCCCCTCTACATCCATTAACCAGGATTCGTAGGTTGGTAAAGCTTCTTCGGTTATGGTGTCTCCTACTAAAACCACCCAAAAATCATACGGTAAATCTTTGGCAATTTCTCTCAGCTCTCTTACTTCTTCAAAGAAATTTTCGTTTTCTGAATTGGGTAAAAAGTCTGAGGGTTGCCATATTTGTTCTACCGGAATCAAAAACTGATCGACAAAACCGTCAACCTTTTTTTCCAGAAACTGCATGACTTCTAGTCTTATATTTTTTTGTGGCATTTTTTTACTTTTTAATTGATTGCACAATCGCTTGCTCTGTTTTCTCCATCAATTCTTCAAACGAAAACGCTTTTACAGCCAATGGTTCGTGAATTATGAATTGCAAACGATTTCCTAAACCCATGGGAAAGGCTCCAAATTTAACCATTTTCCACGAATTATTAATGGTAATTGGCACAACATAAGCAGATGGGGCGTATTTACATAAGATTTTTAAACCACTTTGGGCAAATTCTTTGGGTTTCCCGTCTTTGCTTCTGGTGCCTTCCGGAAAAATTACAGCTGATCGTTTATGCTTTTCTATGTATTCAGACATTCCTTTTATTAGTGGGATGGCTTGTTTTGGATCTTTTCTGTCAATAAGAATGGAACCACCATGTCTCAAGTTATAAGAGACACTGGGAATGCCTTTTCCTAATTCTTTTTTGCTGACAAATTTGGCGTGAAATCGGCGTAAATACCAAATAATACCAACAATATCATATAAACTCTGGTGATTGGCCACAAAGATAATCGGAGCACCATCCGGAATTAGTTCCCGGTTTTCAAACGTATAGGTTGTACCTAAAATATTGGTGCATTTGGTCAGGCAAAAATTGAGATAATCCACACTTTTTTTGTGTGCCTGATAGCCAAAAACATTGAAGCAAACCCACTGAATAGGATGAAAAATGACCAATGTCAATCCGAAACACAGGTAATATATAATTGAAATGGGATACGAGATAAGTTTTTCCATAACGTAAAAATAGAGAGCAAAAATAAGCAAAAATCAAGGGATGAAATATAAAACTGGGATAAAAAACACATCAAAAATTTAACAAAACATACACTTTTTCTATACCTCTTTGCCATCAAACCTACTTACCTTTAAAGGTGTTATATCAATATCCTGACCGTTACTATAATTTGTTCAAAACTCCTATAATTTGTATCCTATACCATCGAAAAAAGCATTATTTTTATGCCACTAAATTTTTTAAAAATGAGTTCAGAAAAAGAAGCAAAATTAAAAGCATTACAATTAACCCTAGATAAATTAGACAAAGCCTACGGCAAAGGAACCGTAATGAAAATGGGCGATAAAGCTGTAGAAGAAGTAGAAGTTATTCCTTCGGGCTCGCTTGGTTTAGATTTAGCCTTAGGGGTAAACGGTTATCCAAAAGGAAGAGTTATCGAAATATACGGCCCGGAATCATCCGGTAAAACTACTTTAACATTGCACGCCATCGCCGAAGCTCAAAAAGCGGGAGGTATTGCTGCTTTCATTGATGCAGAGCATGCGTTTGACAGAAACTATGCGGAGAAATTGGGTGTAGATATTGAAAACTTAATTATCTCGCAACCGGATAACGGGGAGCAAGCATTAGAAATTGCCGAAAACCTAATCCGTTCAGGCGCTATTGACATTGTGGTTATTGACTCGGTAGCAGCCTTAACCCCAAAAAGTGAAATTGAAGGCGAAATGGGAGATTCTAAAATGGGATTGCACGCTCGTTTGATGTCGCAGGCCTTAAGAAAACTAACCGGAACCATCAGCAAAACCAACTGTACGGTTTTCTTCATCAACCAGTTGAGAGAAAAAATCGGTGTGATGTTTGGAAATCCGGAAACAACAACCGGAGGAAATGCTTTGAAATTCTATGCTTCGGTTCGTTTGGATATCCGTCGTTCGTCACAAATTAAAGATGGCGAAAATGTTATTGGAAACCGAACCAAAGTAAAAGTGGTGAAAAACAAAGTAGCGCCGCCATTTAAAACTGCCGAATTCGACATCATGTATGGAGAAGGTGTTTCAAAAACAGGGGAAATTCTTGACTTAGCCGTTGAATTTGAAATCATCAAAAAAGCAGGTTCCTGGTTTAGTTATGGCGATACCAAATTAGGACAGGGAAGAGATGCTGTGAAAGTCTTAATCAAAGACAATCCGGAATTGGCCGATGAATTGGAACAAAAAATAAAAGAACTCATCAAAGAGAACAATGCTTAACACTTAAAACCCGAAAATTTTCGGGTTTTTTTATTACCTTAACGCAACCATACGCTCAAAAAAACATCTAACAGTAAATAGATTACCATTATGAAAAAAATAATCCCTCTTTTAGCGTTGTTTTTTATTTTCAATTCCTGTAACACCGAGGATAGTGGGCCGCGTTACCAATTAGAATTTTTACCTATTGAAAGTGTGGACATTCCTGCAGAGTTTACATTGGGTCAAACTTATCCTATAACAGTACGATTTAACAGACCCACTACTTGTTACCATTTCAACAATCTGTATTATGAAAAAAATTTGAATATCAGAACCATTGCTGTTGAAAGTGCTGTACTTCAAAGCAATGACTGTCAGAGTTTAAGTGGTGCCGATGCCGTTGATGAATACACTTTTAACTTTTATGTAACCAGTAACGGTTCCTATATTTTTAAATTTTATCAAGGAAAAGACGATACCGGGAATGACATTTTTTTACAATATGAAGTGCCCGTGAATTAATAACAATCAATTTTTGAAAATTGGATTTAAAACAACTCATAAATGATTGCAAAAACAACAATAGAAAAGCACAAGAACAGTTGTACCGGTTATACTCCACAAAACTGTTTGCTGTATGCTTAAAATATTCGCGCAATTATACTGAGGCACAAGACAATTTACAAGATGGGTTTTTAATCATATTTAATAAAATAGACCAGTTTTCGTTTAAAGGCTCGTTTGATGGTTGGCTGAAACGAATCATGATTAACAATGTTTTACAACAATACCGAAACCAAACCTTTTTAAGTTTGGTCAATGAGGAGGTAGAAGCGGATTATGAAATTGAACTGGATGATGAGAATATCTCCTTGGAGTATCTGTTAAAGATTATTCAGGAATTACCGGACCGCTATAGATTGGTATTCAATCTCTATGTTTTAGACGGTTTTTCGCATCAGGAAATTGCGGAAATGCTTTCCATTAACATTGGAACCTCAAAGTCAAATTTGGCTAGAGCCAAAATGATTTTAAAAGAAAAAATTGAACACTATAAAAACAACGAAAACAAAACTTTTCCTTCTGCAAAATGAGTGAAAGAAAAAATATAGAAAGGCTTTTTCAGGAAAAATTCAAAGATTTCGAGGTGGATCCCTCGGAAGATATTTGGGTCAATATTGAAACAAAGCTCGATGAAAAGAAAAAAAGAAGGGTTATCCCTTTTTGGTGGAAATTCTCCGGGGTTGCGGCTGTACTCCTGATTGGATTTTGGATTGCCAAATCGAGTTTCCAATCTAGCATAGTGCCCAAAAATGCTATTGTGATTGATGCCAATTCAGTCCAGCCAGCAAAAGCAACCAATATTATTACATCGGGAGACCCATTGAAAAATACGCTACCTGTTTCGAATGCTTCCCAAAAGGCAGTTACAGTAATTAACAAATCCGCTACTGTCGAAAAAAGTAGCATTTCTGAAGGGAAAAACAAAAATACAGTCAATGTAAATTCCTTCCGAAAAGCTGTAGTCGAAAATAAAACTGCTTCTCATCGCTCTTTGAAAAACAAACGGAATGCTGATAAAAACAGCATCCCGGCAACCGGAACTCTTTTGGAAGAAAGAACAAATCCAGTAGCTGAAAACCATAAAAAAACGAACAACTCCGTTCCGGAAAATAAACTTGTTTCTACCGAAAACAACAACAGCACTTCAAACAATAAAAATCTATCACAAAACACCAAAACTATAAATCTTGATGATTTAAAAGGGGCACCTAATGCAGACTCAAAAATTGTAACAACAGAAAAGAAAGTTAACGACACTACCAAAATTGCCAGTGTTGCTACGAATGCGTTGGAAGAATTGCTTAATGAAAAAGAAAGCAAAGAAAAACAGCAATCTAAAGAAAACAGATGGCAAATCACCTCAAATGTTGCCCCTGTTTTCTTAGGTTCTGTTACTAATGGTTCCCCGATTGACCCCATGTTTGAAGACAATACCAAGGAGTATAAAACAACCGTAAGTTTTGGTGTAGGCGTGAGCTATGCCTTAAATGATAAATTATCCCTTCGTGCCGGAATTAATAAAATGGCGGTAGATTATAATACCAATGGCATTGTTTTCTTTGCCGATTTAGAAAATCCGGGGATTGCCAATATCAGCCCATCAGCCAATGGTAAAGCCATTAGAATCGAAAATGCAACTACCGAAAATGCCGGTTTATTGCCTTTTGAAAATGCCTTTGTACACAAAAACAAAGGGTATATCAATCAGAAATTTGGCTATTACGAAGTGCCTTTGGAATTGAGTTATGCCGTCATAAACAAACGTTTTGGCTTTAAAATCATCAGCGGAATAAGCACCTTCTTCCTCAATGAAAACAGCATTTCTGTCATCTCTAACAGCATGAGTACTGATTTAGGAAAAGCAAACAACCTCAATGAGGTGCATTTCAGCACCAACTTAGGTTTAGGCATAAAATATGGTTTTTGGAAATCTTTTGAATTCAATGTAGAACCAACCGTCAAATATCAATTGAATACATTTAGCGATAATGCCGGTAACTTCAAACCTTACCTTTTTGGAGTTTACAGTGGCATTAGCTATAAATTTTAGTTTGTTGATGCTTTAAAATTAGTTAAGTGGTGTTATTGCTTTCGAGTAATAACGGAAAAGAGTTCCGAAATTTGGGACTCTTTTTTTATGAATTATAGACCTGTAATTGTTTTAAAATAACGTTTCGGACTTCTGCTTTTACCATTTTTTTGTATTCCGGTTTCTGATTTTTGGTGTCAAAGAAATGATGAATAGTCACGCGCATCTGTCCCGGACTTCCACTGAAAAACGTATAGGAAAATCGCTTTTTATTATCCGCGAAAGTAATGGGCACTATCGGAATTTGATGCTCAACCGCCAAGCGAAAAGCGCCGTCTTTGAACTCATCCAACACTACGGATTCATCATCCGGAACACCACCTTCGGGAAAAATACAAATGCTTAATCCCTGATTTAATCGTTTTTGAGCTCTTTCAAAAACCGCCATACGGCTCTTGGCACTTCCTCTATCCACCAAAATACAAGTTCGTTTATAGAAAAATCCAAATAGCGGAATCTTGGCTAATTCCTTTTTGCCAACAAAAACAAACGGATTTTTAACCACCGAAAGCATCAGCATAATATCGGTCATTGAAGTATGGTTGGAAACAAACATATAGCTTTTCTTTTCCTGAATTTCCTCTTCTGCTTCCACCTTCACCTGGAAACCCATACCAAACAAAATGAATTTGGCCCAAATTCTGGCCATCACAAAAAAGTAAGGATACCATTTTTCGGAAAGTATTGAAATAAAAAGAAACGGAAACATAACGATTATGGGAATCGCCATCAAAATGTAAAACCAAATGCGATAAAGGGTCCAAAAAACAATTTTCAATGCGCTCATGTTGTCAAATGTAATGAAAGGTATGCAATTTTTAATACAAAGGTTTAACTTTGCGATTAGAAAAAAGTTGAACATGTCTAAAATATTAACCGGAATTCAAAGTACAGGAACGCCTCATTTAGGAAATTTATTGGGCGCTATTTTACCTGCCATTGAACTATCAAAAGACCCAAAAAACGAATCGTTTCTTTTCATTGCCGATCTGCATTCGATTACCCAAATAAAAAATGGCGACGAACTTCGTCAAAATACTTACAGCACGGCTTCCGTTTGGCTGGCCTGTGGATTGGATGTAAACAAAGTGATTTTTTACCGTCAAAGTGATGTGCCGCAAACCGCAGAATTGTCATGGTATTTGAGTTGTTTTTTCCCTTTTCAAAGATTGACATTGGCGCATTCTTTCAAGGACAAAGCCGACAGACTGGAAGATGTTAACGCCGGTTTGTTTTCTTATCCCATGCTAATGGCGGCGGATATTCTTTTGTATGATGCGCAATTCGTTCCGGTGGGGAAAGACCAAATGCAACACATTGAGATTACTCGTGACGTGGCTTCACGCTTCAATCATCAAATGGGAGAAACCTTTGTCATTCCGGAAGGAAAAGTGCAGGAAGAAACCATGTATGTTCCCGGAACCGATGGTTTTAAAATGAGTAAATCCCGTGGCAACATCATCAATATTTTCTTGGATGATAAAGCTTTACGCAAGCAAATCATGAGCATCGAAACCGACAGTACGCCATTGGAAGAACCCAAAAACCCGGATACCTGTAAAGTTTTTGGCATCTATAAATTGGTGGCCAATGCCGAGCAAATTGCCGCTATGAAAATCAAATATGTCAATGCCAACCGCGATTTTGGTTATGGTCATGCCAAACAAGCTTTGTTTGAACTGATTACAGAAAAATTCAAAACGGAAAGAGAGAAATACAATTATTATATGAATAATCAGGCCGAAGTAGATGCTTTGTTGAAACAAGGCGCTGAAAAAGCAGGTAGTATTGCTAATACTGTCTTAAAAAAAGTTAGAGAAAAATTGGGATTTGAATAAAATTTATACATTTGATAAAAATCTGATTCTTATGAAAAATTCTGTTTTGATTGTTTTGGTGTCTCTTTTTTCATTTTCTGCTTTTGCCCAAGACCTTAAATATACTGAAGAAAAAAACCCGGAAACGAGTAAATTACTGGCCAAAGTTCATGCGATTAATGCCTATGGTTTTAAAAATCATTTGATAAAAACATTCGTAATAAACAATGATTTAGGCTATACCAAAAACGAAGAACCAACTGGTGCCAAACAATGTTTATATATTTCTGATACCGAATTTGGCAAAGAAACAACTACAAAATTGTATAAGGTTGCCGATTTGTACAATATGGAAGTGGTTGGAGTAGTTGAAGTCGATAGTGGCTATGAAATAACCCTTGACTACGGATTGAACGAGGATCGTATAGAAGACGCTTTTATTCTTAAAATTGCTAAAAAATAATCTTTAATCAGATTCCAAATAGTAAAGGCAAAGGACCACTGGTTTTTTGCCTTTTTTGTTTAATTGATTTTCAGAACTCCGTTTTTCAAAGCAATCGAAGCATCTTTCACAAAGCGATAATCGGTCTTTAAGATTTCTTTTGTTGATGGAATTAATTCGCTAAAACGATACTCAACTACCGAATGATTTCTGATAAAGAGATGCTTGCTGTTGGTTTGAAAAGTGGCCAATTTTTTTCCCAGATAAATATTAAAAACAGACTTCGCATCCGTTTCTCTTTTGGTGACTTCAAGCGTCTTTCCCGCCTTGATATAATACGCCGCTTTTGGAAGTTTTATAGTATCAAAAACCGTGGCATTTTCCAAAAGAATCATATCTAAATTGGTATTGTTTTTGACTTTTATGAAATTGTTGCTTTCGCCCTGCGGCAGGCTTTGATAAAACGTTTCAAAAGGATTTTGCCCTGTTTTTACAGTATCTATACTTGTCAATTGCTTAATTTCCTCTTTTTTATAATCCGCTAAAAAAACGAAGAAACTGTCAATTTGAAATTTCATCTGAGTGTAATACCGATCTATTTTTCTAGGTTCCGATTTGTATTGGGTCTCGGTGTCATAATCAACCGGATCATAGCGATGTCTTTGTTTTATGGCACTGATAAAGAAACTCAATCTAACTAAAACCAAAAGAGTTACCACACCATAAATTAAATATTGTTTTGTGCTTTTGGAAAAAAACGGACTGCTTACCGCCGCGGGTGCATATTTGGTTTTATCAATCAAGCTTGATAAATCATAATCTAGCGCTTTGTAATTGTTAACCGCAATGAATGCCTTTCCAACCAAGTCCGAACCGGAGTCCTGATGGTAAATCGCTTCCAACTTTTCTAAAACACTCTTTAGTTTTTCTTCGGTTTCCGGAGTTTTTAAATGATTCAAAAACACATAAAAATCAACTTCTTTAACATATAAAATTTTCGAAAAATCACCATAAGGGGGTGTCAACGCTATATTGATTTTTTCCAATTTATCAATCGCTTTTTGAGTCAGTTCGGCAAGAAATATATCTGGAAAAAAGTCCTTGGCTTCCGCAAGTTTACTAATCACTTTGAAGTTGTTGGCTTCTAAATTTTGATAAAAAAACAACTCTAGTTCTTCTGCCTCTGGGTGTAGTTCTTTAGTGGCATTTACCTGCGCCTCAATTTGAATTAAATCAGCATCGGTTATGCTTTTAATTTTTGAGCGGTTGGATTTTATATAATCTAATAATGCCGTTACTGTCATTTGCTGCAAAGTAGTATAAAACAAATGTAAAATATAATTTGGTTAAAATTAAACTGCCTCAAATAATTTTCCGGGCAAAGGTCTGACTACGCCTTTGAGTTCCATGTTTAAAAGGATGGAGGAAATTTTAAAAATAGGAAAATCACACTCCAAGGCTATCATATCCAATACTTGCTTTCCATTTTTTTGAAGGTAATCGTAAACTCTTTGTTCTTCATAATCTAACGAAACAAACAATTGTTTTTGTACCGGTTTGGCGGCTTTGGTTTCCAATTCCCAATTTAAAATATAGACCAAATCAGCCGCCGAAGTCAACAAACTGGCACGTTGTGTTTTAATCAAATCATTGCAGCCCTGACTGTATTTATCCGAAGTCCTACCCGGTACGGCAAATACATCCCGATTGTAATCATTGGCTGCGTTGGCCGTGATTAGGGAGCCCCCTTTTTCGGCACTTTCGATAACGATAGTAGCTTCGCTCATGCCGGCCACAATGCGGTTGCGACGAACGAAATTCTCTTTATCCGGATTGGAATGACTCCAGAATTCGGTTAGAAAACCACCGTTTTGCTCCATTTTGGCCACGTATTTTTTATGTGTTTTGGGATAAATTTGGTTTAAGCCATGCGCCAAAACGCCAATGGTTTGTAGCTTATTTTCCATAGCCGCTTGGTGGGCCACAATGTCAACGCCATAAGCAAACCCGCTAACGATTATCGGATTGAAAACAGCCAAATCTTCTATCAGTTTTTTACAAAATTCGGTGCCATAAGCAGTGATTTGTCGGGTGCCTACTATGCTAATCATTTTTCGGTTTTCAAAATTCATCTCTCCGGAAGCAAAGAGTAAGACCGGTCCGTCAATGCAGTGTTTTAATCGGTCTGGGTAAGCTTCATTTTGATAGGACAAGACGTTTATCTTTTCTTTCTCAAGAAAGCGCAATTCCTGTTCGGCTTTTTCAAAAATCGACTTATCTCTTAATTTCTTGAGCAACACTTCACCAATACCATCAATTCCTTTGAGCTGCGACGCTTTGGCTTTAAATACATTTTCACCTGAACCACAATGATTTAATAGTTTTTTGGCCACGATATCGCCAACACCATCAACGCGTAACAATGCTAAAATGTGAAAAAGCTCGGTAGTATTCATATCACTAAAGTACTACAAAAAAATTTATTTTTCTTAGGGATTGTTAATAAAATTTGTGGATAATTTTTTGATACTACTATTGTTTCTCTAAATTTGTTAACATGAAGATTGAACCATACATTTCCCAATTATTATATCGTTATCAATGTGTTACCGTTCCCGGATTTGGTGCTTTTCTGACCGAATTCCAGTCGGCACAGCTGGATGAAAACGCTCATTCGTTTTATCCTCCCAAGAAGTTGATTTCTTTCAATCCATTTCTCAAAAACAATGACGGATTGTTGGCTAATCATTTGGCGCAAGCCGAAAAAATATCGTATGAGATTGCTGTAAATGCCATTCAAAACGAAGTGTCACACTGGAAAACCAAAATTCAGGAATTCGGGCATTTCTCTATCAAAAACATTGGCGAGTTTTCTTTGAATACCGAAAAAAACATCGTGTTTGTACCGGCCGATCAAATCAATTATTTGAAAGAATCCTTTGGTTTGAGTTCGTTTGTTTCGCCTTCTGTAAAACGCGAAGTGTATAAAGAAGTCGTTGAAACTCTGGAAGAAAAAGCACCGATAGCTTTCACTCCCGAGAGAAGAAGAAGTTACAAAGCGTTGAAATATGCGGCAATTGTAGTGGTTTCATTAGGCTTGACCGGTGCATTAGGATACAAATTGTATGATAACTATCTAACACAAGTTGAACAACAAACGCTTGTCGTACAATCCAATGTACAGAAAAAAATAAACCAAAAAATTCAGGAAGCCACTTTCTTTATTGAAAATCCGTTGCCTTCTGTAACCTTGACCGTTCCCAATCAAAAAACACCTTACCATGTGGTGGCTGGTGCTTTCCGATTGGAATCAAACGCAGAGCATGCTTATCAAGCGCTGATAAAATTAGGCTTTAAAGCCAAAAGATTACCGGCTAACAACCATGGATTGTTTCCAGTGCTCTACGGAAGCTACTCGTCTTATGGAGAAGCCCGGGAAGCCATGAAAAGCATTCAAAAACTAGACAACAAAGATGCCTGGTTATTGATACAGGAATTATAAAATTGTCCCGAGAAATCGGGATTTTTTGTTTTCAGTAATTACCTTTGCCAAAAACTTGTTATGACTCCGAAACATCCTTCCGAATCGTTTACTATTTTAACGGATTTAGTTTTACCCAGCGAAACCAATCCGTTGAACAATCTCTTTGGTGGTGAATTACTGGCCCGAATGGACCGAGCTGCCAGCATTGCCGCCCGAAGACATTCGCGCAGAATTACCGTAACGGCTTCTGTTAATCACGTGGCGTTTAACCGTGCTATTCCTTTGGGAAGTGTGGTTACTGTTGAGGCCAAAGTCTCCCGCGCTTTTAATTCTTCGATGGAGATTTTTTTAGATGTTTGGATTGAAGACCGAGAATCCGGAAATCGAACCAAGGCGAATGAAGCCATCTATACTTTTGTGGCAGTAGATGAAACCGGAAACCCGGTAACAGTGCCGCAAATTGAACCGGAAACGGAATTGGAAAAATCAAGATTTGATGCTGCATTAAGACGAAAACAACTGAGCTTAGTCTTGGCCGGAAAAATGAATCCACACGATGCTACTGAACTGAAAGCATTATTTTTATAACTAAAAAAGTCCCAATTGCTTGGGACTTTTTTGTTACATATTATACAACCACGAAGCCGGATTGTTATAGGTCGTATTTTGAAGAATCAGGAATTTCAAAATGGTTTTACCGGTATCTCCATTGGTTCTGATTTTCCCCAGAGTTTCTTTGGTCGATACTTTGTCACCAACGCTAACATTAACACTACTCAGGTTTTGATATACGGTAAAGAAATCCCCGTGCTGAATAAATACAGCAATATTCAACGGCGATAATTTAATAACCTTGGTTACTTCGCCACCAAAAACTGCTCTGGCCGAAGCGCCATTTTCAGTTGTGATTTCTACACCACTGTTGTGAACGGTCAGGGTTTTGTATACCGGATGCGGTTGGTCACCATAAGGCAGCGTCACCACTCCTTTTTCTACCGGCCATGGCAATTTTCCTTTGTTGGCTCTGAAATTATTGGCAATCAATTGTCCTTCAGGAGTTAATACAATTTTGGCCGAACTTTCAACGGCTTTAGTTTCGGCTGCAGTTGTTGTTTTAGGATTCGCTTTTACTTTGGCTGCCGCTGTTTTTTTATTGGCTGCTGCAATGGCTTCGCGGATTAATTTTTGAATTTGAGCATCAATCTTTTTCGTTTCCTGTTGTTTCTTTTTGATTTCGGCTGCAATTTTGCCTTTGTCTTTTTTGATTTGATTGGCTATTTTTTCCTGCTCTTGTCTTTCTTTTTCAAGGCTTTGTCTTTCTTTTTCGTTTTCGGCAATCAGTTTTTCTTTGTCCGATTTTTGCGCGCCAATCTTCACATTGTAATCTTCGAGTTGCTTGGATTTTCCTTTTATTTCCTCACCTTGCATTTTGCGGTAACTCGCATATTGCTTCATGTATTGCGCACGCTTGTATGCCTGAAGGAAGTTTTGCGAAGACAATAAGAACATAGCGCGACTTTGCTCTGAACGGCTCTTATACGACTTTAAAATCATCTCTGCATAATCTTTTCTAAGCTCGTCCAAATCGCGGTTGAGTTGGTTGATTTTAAGTTGATTTACATAAATATCGTTACTCAGCAACTTGGTTTGTTTCTCGGTGGTTTTAATCAGTTTTTCTTTTAAACCGATTTTTTCCTGTTGAATCATCAATTGGGAAACCACCGATTTCTCTTTGCTTTTCATTGATTGCAGCAATTGTTCTTTCTCTTGGATTTCCAGTTGAATTTTGGCTTTGCGCTCTTCGAGTTGTTCTTGCGTAGGTGGTTGACTCCACATTGGTGTCGCTAAACAAAAAAATAAAAAGAATAAAAGGAATCTCGGCATAGTTAGGTTATTTTGGCAAATCTATTTAATATAAATTCTTTCATAATCATCCGGAACACTGTATGGAAATGAAAGCTCTTCGTTGAATGTTATATTGTTATAATCAATTGAAATTTCTGTTTTCCCCGATTTTTGAAACGCATTGATCAGCAAACTGGCCGGCAAATAAGCAGCAGAAACTTCCTGAAAATTGGGATAATTCACCTCTAAAGCTCTTTCCTGATCCTGTTGAATAATCTCTTGTTTCTTTAACAAATAATGTTCGCCTTCAAACAAAAAGGATTTTTCGGTGGTATTTTCAACTGTATTTAATTTATAAAACTTGTCAACAATGGAGCTGACATACTTTCCTTTCGTCAAATCGTCCATCGGTTTGCCAAGCAACATGTTTTGCACTTTCTGAAAATCTAAATCGGTTCCCAACCATTTGCTCAAAGCTGCATAATCGCCTTCGAAATACGTGCCGTTTATTTTTTCGTAATACTTCACTTCGTTAGGCGTAATTAGGGCTTTGGCCATCGTTATCCCCAAAAAACGGATGCTTACTAATATCTTCTCGTCTTTCTTAATTTTGATTTCCGCCGAAACATTCTGCGACTGCTTTTCGTCTTTGTATTTAGCGGCAGCTCTAATGTATAACGATGAAAAGTCAATTTTATTATCGTATTGTTTTTGAATGATTTTTTCAGAAGCTAAAACATCACTGGCTTTCCCTTCATTTAAAACGGCTTTTGCTTTACAGGAAACCAGTAAAAGAACCAACCATACAACTCCTATTTTTTTCATTACTTCTTTTGTTTATTAATCAGCTCATTGGCTCTGGTGAAATAGCTTTCCTTCTTTTTCATATCGCCCAAACCACTGTAGGCTTCACCTAATTGTATGTTGAAGTTGATTTCCATCGCCACATCATCAATCACAAAATCCAACCCTGCTTCTAAAATAGTAGCGGCTTTTTTAAAGTTTTTCATTTGATTGTAACCCAACCCGGCATAGTAATAAAACTGGGGCTGTGTTGGGAAAAACTGCATCAACTCTTCGGCTTTTTTGGCCAAAAGATCAAATTGCTGGTTCTCGGTATACGCCTGAAGCAAGAGCTGTTGCGTTTCCACATCGTCTGGAGCATTTTTCAAATGCATTTCGAAATACTTAATCGTTTTGTTCCAATCGGCTTTGGAATAATAAAACTTGCCGATTTCTTTGGCCACTTTCACTTCCTTGTCATTGTCAAAATAGGAAATGGCCTTGTCTAAATCGGGTTCGTATTTGGGATTGTTTTTGGCAAAAATCAGAAACTCATTCAGGATTCTGTGCTTGATTTTTTGGTCTATTTTTTTGCTTGGCAATACAATGTTCATGGCCTTCACCGCATTGTCCCCATCATTATTGTTCAAATGAAACTTAAACAAACTCACTTGTGCCCAATCAGACGTAGGAATTGCGGCCTCCAGTTTTTTGGCAATTTCCAATGCTTTTTCTTCCTGATTGCTTTGCGAATACATATAAATCAGCGAAATATAGTTGGATTCCTCTTTGGGGTATTTTTTGATTTGTTCCAAAAGGTTGTTCTTTTCAGCCGATTGGTATTTGGCATCTTTTAAAATATCCGCTTTATACAATTCGCGTTTGTCTGACTTCCCGAATTTTTCATTTAACTCGTTGATGAGCTCCAATGCTTTGTCAAACTGTTGTGTATTCATATACAGTGAAGTCAAATCTTCTTTGTAATCTTCCTTGAATTCTACCAGTTTTTCTACAATGGGAATGGCTTTGTTGTAATCATTTGTTTCATAACAAACATCATACATCCCCACCCAGGCCCAGCGGTTTTTGGGATCCATTTGGGTTGTTTTTTCGAAGTTGTCGTAGGCCTCTTTGTATTTTTTTTGTGCCAAATAATTTTTACCCAATTCGAAATAAACCACCGGATTGTCGGGCTCAATGGTTTTCCCTTTTTCTAAAGCTTCAATAGCTTTGTCGTAATTCTCAATGCTTTTTTGTTTGATAGCTTCATAGAAATAATCTTGAAATCCATCGTCTATCGTTACCACTTCCTTAGGTTCGTTTTGAGCCCAAAGAAAGCTAGGAATGAAAATCATTCCTAAGAGTAAACCATAAATCCCAAGTTTTTTCATTTGTCTTTTATTCTAAAACTGAGTAATCACCTATGCTGATGCTGGTAAAATCACCATCAAAACTGGCATGATTTCCAATCATGGCGTTATCTAAATGAGCATTTTTAATATGCACATGCGTTTGCACCAAACTGTTTTTTATTTCCGTGTTTTGAACATGGCAGCCATCACCCAAAGATACATTGGGTCCAACAGTTGCATTAATCAAAACCACATTTTTTCCGATATAACAAGGCGGAATGATATTCGAGTTTTCAGATTTCACATCATAATCAATCAAATGTTCTCCGTCATTGTGCAAAAAGCCCAACATTCTCGAATTGGTCTCCACGGTTACATCTTTGTTACCACAGTCCATCCATTCGTCTACTTTACCCGGTACAAATTTCATGCCCTTTGCCATCATTTGCTTAATACCATCATTTATTTGATATTCGCCACCGTGAATAATGTTGTTGTCTAAAACGGATTGCAGTTCGTTTTTCAACACCGCAACGTCTTTGAAATAATAGATGCCAATAACCGCCAAATCAGAAACAAATTCTTTTGGTTTTTCTACCAATTCTATAATCTCATTGGCTTCGTTTAAATTGATTACCCCAAAAGCTTCCGGTTGCTCTACTTGTTTTACCCAAATAACGCTGTCGGCACTTTGGTCTAAATCAAAATCGGCGCGAATTAAAGTATCGGCATAAGCAATTACGGCCGGACCGCTTAAGGAATCTTTGGCACACATAATGGCGTGACCGGTTCCAAGTGCTTCGTTTTGATAGTAAATGGTTCCTTTGGCACCTAATTTTTGAGCAATCGCAATCAAGTCTTCTTCAACTTTTTTGCCAAAACTTTCATGAATTACGAAAGCAACTTCGTCAATTTTCTGATTTAAAACGCCGGCTATATCTTCAACCAATCGATGAACAATCGGTTTTCCGGCAATAGGAATTAACGGTTTTGGGATGGTTAATGTATGTGGGCGAAGTCGTGAACCACGACCCGCCATAGGAACTATTATTTTCATTTTAAATGCTTTACTTTAGTATTTTATTTCACTCCGGTACTGCCAAAACCGCCTTCTCCTCTTGAGGTTTCTGATAGTTCTTCCACGGCAATCCATTCGGCGCGTTCGTGTTGAGCAATGATTAATTGGGCTATTCTTTCACCATTTTCCACCACGAAATTTTCATTGGATAAATTTACTAAAATCACCCCGATTTCTCCACGATAATCAGCATCAACTGTACCGGGTGAATTCAAGACTGTGATTCCTTTTTTGGCGGCCAGTCCGCTTCTTGGGCGAACCTGAGCTTCGTAACCAATGGGCAATTCAATAAACAAACCTGTTTTTACAATGGCTCTGTCTAATGGTTTCAGGGTTATCGGCTCTGATAAATTGGCGCGCAAATCCATCCCAGCTGAGGCAATGGTTTCGTAATTGGGCAATTCGTGTTGCGATTTGTTGATGATGTTGATGGTCATTCTTTTGCTTTTCTTTTGATGATTCGGAGCAATGTTTCTTTTTCACTGTAATAAATAAAATAGAGGAACACTCCCAATAATCCTATTTTTATAAAATAATTATCTCGCAATTGAGGGATGTAAAATGAGATGGCGGAAAATACTATAGTAAGGCCAAGGTAACTGAATATTTTATTAAAGTCATACGGAATCGGATAGCTTTTTTGTCCTAGTTTGTAAGAGATAATCATCATACTTCCATAGGCGGCAATTGTAGCAATGGCCGAGCCATAGTAACTCATCGTCGGAATCAAAAGATAATTCAGAATCAAGGTCACGGCAGCACCCACCAGTGAAATATAAGCGCCTATTCTTGTCTTATCAATTAATTTGTACCAAACGGATAAATTGGTGTAAATCCCAAGAAAGAAATTCGCCAGAACGATTAGCGGCACTACTTTCATGGCATCCCAATAATTGTCGTTAGGCACCAATACTCTTTTGAGTAAATCGGCAAAAACAATCACAAACAGCGTGATAAACGAACCGAAGATCACAAAGTATTTGGTTATGGTGGCATACGTTTGTTGGGCATTTTCATTGCTGGCATGACTAAAGAAAAAGGGTTCGATTCCCAGCGTATAAGCCGTCCGGAACAATACCATGAACATCCCGATTTTGTAACAGGCAGAATAGGCTCCAATGTCTGACATGGGAACATGCATCCAATCTAAAAGGATTTTATCAAAATGTTCGTTGATGGCAAAGGCTATTCCGGCAAACAAAATGGGCAAGCCGTATTTCATCATTTTTTTCCACAGTACTTTATCAAATTTCCAGGAAATGTGAATGTAATTTGGAATCAGGACAAGCAGTGTAACCAAACTGGCCACTACATTAGAAATGAAGATATAGCCAATCTGGAAATTCTCGATGTAAATGGTGCTTAAGAATCCATTCGGATTATTAGCCACGATTTTGGGTAAAAAGGCCAAAAAGAAAATATTAAGCAATAAATTTATGGTGACGTTTGTCATTTTTATGACTGCATATTTCATGGGTTTCCGTTCGGCTCTCAACTTAGAAAACGGAACGATGGCTAAGGCATCCAGCGTCAAAATCCAGATGGTATAGGTAATGTATTCAACACTTATATCTGACCAACCGGCCAGTGTTTTCCTAAACAATAAGGCCAGGCCTAAAAACCCAAGGGAAGACCAAAAAAGAGAAACGGTGGTGGTGGAAATCACATTTTTTTTATCGTCTTCGGAATTGTAAAATCGGAAAAAGGACGTTTCCATACCGTATGACAAAACCACATTGAAAAAAACCAAATACGCAAAGATTACGGAAACCTCACCCATTTTGCTTTTATCGGGCAAATAATACACAAACAACGGATTCAGGATAAAACTGATTATTCTGGGAAAAACAGTTGCCAGTCCGTAGATAAGAGTTTGTTTGAAAAGATTTTTATAAAGGCTCAATGAGAGTTTGTTTAAGGTATTGAACAAAAATAGCCATTAAATTCATTCCAAAAAAAAAGAGCGAACAAATGTTCACTCTTTCTTAGCAATTTATTTTTCCTTATCCTTTCAAAGCTTCTGCTCCACCAACAATCTCAAGGATTTCGTTAGTAATAGCAGCCTGACGTGCTTTGTTGTAAGTTAATTTTAATTGGTTTCTCAACTCCGTTGCGTTATCCGTAGCTTTGTGCATCGCGGTCATACGCGCTCCGTGTTCAGAAGCAAAAGAATCTCTTACGGATTTGTACAATTGTGTTTTCAATGATTTTGGAATCAATGTCAATACGATTTCTTCTTTAGAAGGTTCAAAAATATAATCGCCACTTGAAGCTGGTTTGTCAGAAGCAATAGGTGCCAATGGCAGGAATTGTTCTGTTTGTACCACTTGAGTTGCAGCATTTTTGAATTGATTGTATATCACTTCAATTTTGTCGTATTCACCGGAAATGAATTTTTCTGTCAATGCATCGGCAATTTCGGCAACGTTATCAAAAGTAAGATTGTCGAATACTTCGCTTCGGTTGGCAATAACACTATTGGTTTTTCTCAACACGTCGTTTCCTTTTTTACCAATGGCAAAAATATCTACTTGTTTTCCTGCGTAACCGTCCGCAACCAATTTTGCCTGCTTAATTACATTGGTATTGAAAGCACCACACAAACCACGGTTTGAAGTAATCGCTACAATCAACACTTTATTGATTTCGCGTTGCGTGGTGTATTGTCCACCGGCATCGCCATCCAAAGTAGCACTAACGCTTTGTAATAATTCCGTTAATTTTTCGGCATAAGGTCGCATCGCTGTAATCGCATCTTGTGCTTTTTTCAACTTTGCGGCAGAAACCATCTTCATCGCCGATGTAATCTGCATCGTCGACTGAACGGAAGTAATTCTATTACGGATTTCCTTTAAGTTTGCCATAGTTAAATTTGAAAATTATCTGATTTGAGAATTTGAAAATGGATTTACCGCTTCAAATTCTCAAACCTTCAAATTGTTATTTAGTTATATTTCGCTGAAATTTCTTTAGCTGCTTTTTCTAAAACATCAGTAATGTTATCGTCTAACTTACCGGCTTTAAGTGCATTTAAAGTATCTCTGTGTTTGTTGTTCAAGTACTCGATATAATCTTTTTCGAATTCTTTTACTTTGTTTACAGGAACGCTTCTCAACAAGTTTTTAGAACCTGCGTAGATAATAGCTACCTGATCTTCTACAGTAAACGGATCGTTTACGGCTTGTTTCAGGATTTCAACGTTTCTTCTTCCTTTTTCAATTACGTTTAATGTTACTGCATCCAAGTCAGAACCGAATTTAGCAAACGCTTCCAATTCACGGAACTGTGCTTGATCTAATTTCAACGTACCCGATACTTTTTTCATCGATTTAATCTGAGCATTACCTCCTACACGGGATACCGAAATACCTACGTTGATCGCCGGACGAACTCCTGAGTTAAACAAGTCAGACTCTAAGAAAATCTGTCCATCCGTAATCGAAATTACGTTAGTTGGGATATACGCAGAAACGTCACCCGCTTGTGTTTCGATAATTGGTAAAGCTGTTAAAGAACCGCCACCTTTTACGATTGGTTTCAACGAATCCGGTAAGTCGTTCATGTTTTTCGCGATATCATCATCCGCGATTACTTTACAAGCTCTTTCTAATAAACGAGAGTGTAAGTAGAATACGTCTCCAGGATAAGCCTCACGACCTGGTGGTCTTCTTAACAACAAAGACACCTCACGGTAAGCCACCGCTTGTTTTGATAAATCATCATAGATAATCAAAGCCGGACGGCCTGAATCACGGAAATACTCTCCGATAGCAGCACCTGCCATTGGAGCATATACCTGCATTGGAGCAGGGTCAGAAGCGTTAGCAGCCACAATAATCGTGTAAGCCATAGCGCCTTTTTCTTCTAATGTTTTTGCAATACCTGCTACTGTAGAGGCTTTTTGCCCAACAGCTACATAGATACAGAATACTGGTTGCCCAGCATCGTAGAATTCTTTTTGGTTCAAGATTGTATCGATACAAACGGTAGTTTTACCCGTTTGACGGTCACCAATAACCAACTCACGTTGTCCTCTACCTACAGGAATCATCGCGTCAATTGACTTGATACCTGTTTGTAATGGCTCTGTTACCGGTTGACGAAAGATAACTCCAGGAGCTTTTCTTTCCAATGGCATTTCGTATAAGTCACCACCAATTGGTCCTTTACCATCGATTGGCTCACCAAGTGTGTTAACCACACGACCTACGATTTGTTCCCCAACTTTCAACGAAGCGATACGTTGTGTTCTTTTTACTGTTGATCCTTCTCTGATCCCAGTTGATGGTCCTAAAAGTACCACCCCCACATTGTCTTCTTCTAAGTTCAAAACGATAGCCTCTAACCCGTTATCGAATTGTACTAACTCACCGTATTGTGCGTTTGACAAACCGTAAACACGAGCGATACCATCACCCACTTGAAGAACTGTTCCCACTTCTTCTAACGTAGCTCCAGATTGAAATCCTTCTACTTGTTTCTTTAATATTGCTGAAATTTCAGCAGCTTTAATTTCCGCCATTTTGATATATCTTTAATGGTAATTAATTACTAAATTCTCTTTTTAACTCCTGCAGTCTGTTGGCCACAGAAGCATTATATTGTTTGTCTCCGATTCTCAAAATAAATCCTCCGATGATGGCTGGATCTACGATGTTCTCGATAGTTATCTTTTTATCTGAAATGCTAGCAATCTTAGCCAAAACTTTACTTTCTAAACCAGCATCCATTGGGAAAGCTGTAGTAACTTTGGCTACTTCCACACCGTTCATTTCGTCGAACTGAGCGTTGAACTGAGTAGCAACTTCGGCTAAAATTTCAAATCTTTTGTTTTCCTGTAGCAATCTGAAAAGCGATTTTGTTTCTCCCTGAACCGAAGCAAATACTTCTGAAACCGCATTCATTTTTACATCTGTAGCAATGATTGGGCTTGACAAAAATTCGCTTAGTTCAGCGCTTCCTGCCATGGAAGCAACGATTGACAACATGTCGTCGTTTACTTTAACAGCATTTCCGCTTGAAACCGCAGTTTCTAAAATGGCTTTGGCGTATCTAATCGCAGCTCTTGACATACCGATTAATTTAATTTTACATCACCTAACATTTTCTCTACCAATTTGGTTTGAGCTTCTTTGTTAGATAATTCGTCTTTTAATAATTTTTCGGCAATCTCCAATGATAAAGAAGAAACCTGAGATTTCAATTCAGCCAAGGCTGCATTTTTCTCGCTTTCGATAGAAGCTTTGGCTTGCTCAATCATTTTTTGACCGGCTACTTGCGCTTCTGTTTTAGCATCGTTGATCATTTTGTCTTTGATTTCACGAGCTTCTTTCATCATGGTGTCACGCTCTAATCTTGCTTCAGCTAACAATTTCTCGTTATCTGATTTCAGATTTTGCATTTCTTTTTTAGCATTTTCAGCCGAAAGCAATGCGTTTTTGATGCCTTCTTCTCTTTCGTTAACGGCGTTAAGAATTGGTTTCCAAGCAAATTTTTTCAATAAGAAAATCAATCCTACGAAAATTAAGGTTTGCCAAAAAAACAATCCGAACGAAAAATCATTTATTAACTTTTCCATGTTATATAGGTAATTATAGTCTTTCTAATTTAATTAAGTAAACAAAAGCCACAACCAACCGTTATGGCTTTTAGTTTTTTTGATTATTTTACTGCGAATAAAGCAGCAAAACCAATACCTTCAATAAGCGCTGCAGCAATAAGCATAGCGGTTTGAATTTTTCCAGTAGCTTCTGGTTGACGAGCAATAGCGTCCATTGCAGATCCACCGATTCTACCGATACCAATACCAGCACCGATTACTACTAATCCAGCTCCAATGATTTTAGGAATTTCCATAATGTATATATATTTAATTAAACATTCAATTTATTAGTGAGCCTCTTCGTGATGATGCTCTTCTGATGCTGCTCCAAAATACAAAGCCGATAGCATTGTAAAGATGTAAGCCTGTAATAGTGCTACTAAAATTTCAATCATTGAAATAGCGAATGACAAGACAAATGATAAACCGCTTCCTACCCAATTGTGAAAGGTAAACATTAATGCAATCAAACTCATTAATACGATGTGTCCGGCAAAAATATTAGCGTACAAACGAATCATTAATGAAAAAGGTTTGATGATGGTTCCCAATAATTCAATCGGAATTAAGATGATTTTCATAGGAACCGGTACTCCTGGCATCCAGAAAATGTGTCCCCAATAATCTTTCTTAGCGGTAAACGTTGTGATTAAGTAAGTAACGATGGCTAAACCAAAAGTTACTGCAATATTTCCGGTTACATTAATTCCCAGTGGAGTCAATCCGAAGATATTTAAAAACCATACAAAAAAGAATATCGTCAATAAATAACTCATGTATTTTTTATAGTGCTTTTCACCAATGTTTGGGATGGCAATTTCGTCACGAACATACAATACGATTGGTTCGAAGAAACGTCCAACACCTGAAGAAATTCCATCGTTTTTGATGTAAGATTTGGCCAAACTTGTAAACAGCCAAAACATTAAAAATGCCACAACAATAATCGTTAAAACACCTTTTGTGATTGAAAAATCAAGAGGCTGAACATTCGTTGGATGCTCTTCGCCTTCTACTTTTTCAAGATTTAATTTTCCGGTAGCATCGGTTTTGTATATTCTTTCGTGGTGTAAAACATAGTAGTTTCCGTTCGATTCCGCAACAGCTTCCCCATTGTTGAATTTTGCAGAAGAGAAAACCTGTAACCCATTATCCCAAAGAATTATTGGTAATGAAAAGCCATAGTGCGCTCCGGTTTCTTCGTCAGCAAACAAAGAAAAACTGTGTCCGTCTAGAACGTGGTGTCCTATAACTTCGTCTATTTTTTCTTGTTTTTCTGCGGCTTCATCCTTTACTTCTTTCTTTTCAACAGCCACTACTTCTTTCTTTACCGAAAGAGTATCTTCTGAAGTATTGGCAAAACTAAATAAAGGCAGACAGGCCACTAAAGCGGCTATAATGAATTGGAGTGGTTTTTTTGAAATCACCATATCTGATAATTAACTTAAATTAACTTTTTTCAAATTTGGTGCAAAAGTACAATATTAATTAATATTAAAAAGTATATGTTTTGTTTTTTTTGGCGGAATTGTCAATTTAGAGACGAATTATTGTTTATTGTTTAAAATTCTGATGGTTACAATGGTTTCTATTGCTAAAAAGTAAATAAATATACTAAAAAAACTCATTTTTTCTGTTGGTGTTTTAGCCAAATTTGCCTCTAAAATTGGCTGTAAAAAAGCATAGGCCACAGCCATTTTTAAAGTAGTTAATAGCAAGAACGTGTACCCAACGTTATCAATGCTTTTCTCTTTTACTATCCTCAAGACAAACACAATGAGTAAAGCAAACACCCCAAAGAATACATACAGTGACGGTATGGAATACACAAAATTGCTTTCGAAAACTCCAGGGACAAACCAGTAAAAAATGATTTTATGAATGATAAGACCAATAATGGAAGCTAATAAAACGATAAAAAGAGAGTGGTATTTCTTTAAGTTCATTGTTATTCGTCGGATTTATTAATTTCTTTCAACTGGCGATTGATGTTATAAAAGGCAACAGCAACTCCTACAAGCGTTGAAATTTTTACATAAACAGTATTTGGATTGGGAAATTTTTGGTCAAGCCAATCGCCTAAATAGGAAAACAAGAAAATAATAATACCCATTTGAATGGGAATGTTAATCAGCGCCAACCATTTGTTACGCGATTTTTTCTTCTGAGGATTGTCCATTGGCAGGCAGGTTTTTTACGTGCGGTTTCATCACACAGGAAGCGCTAAATTCTGCTCCCGGTTCTACGGAAAGTTTCCCGCAGATTACTTCTCCTTTGATGTGTGCTTTTGATTTGACATTCAAAATTTCCTGAACCTGAATTTTGCCTTCGAAAACGCCTTCAATATCTGCATTTTTACAAATGATATCGCCTTTCACACTAGCGGCCGGACCAATCACAATTTTCCCTTTGGATTGGAAATTACCCATCAAATGACCATCCAAACGAAAATCTGCAGGAGAATTAATATCTCCGGTAATGGTGGTTCCTTCTACAATTCTATTGGTTTTACCCAAAAGATCGGTGTATGATTTTGGACTTTTTTCAAACATGATTTTATCCTTTTTTACCTGCTTTCTCGATTTGTGGAGATGGTGGCAAACCAAATTCCTTGGTTCCTTCTTTTGCTCCTTTATCTTCTGACTCTTTAGTATCCTCACCAGATGATGGGTCTTGTTGCTCGCTTTTCTGCTGCTGTTTTTGTTGTTGTGGCTCAACTGTTTTTTCAAGAGTTCCGTCCCAATCCGGTTGTTTAGGATTGGCTTCCAATTTACCGGCTACAAAATCATCTAAATTCTTTTTGATTTGAACAACTGTGTAGTTTTCGGCAGAAATAATTATCGGCGTTTCTTGCACTTTATATTCTTTGAATTCTTTTAATATCGAAGTAATTCCTATGGCTAAGTCCTGAGAAGTCACACCGTGAATTACGACAAAATTATCCGTCATAGTATAAATATCGTTGGATAACGAAAGCCTCTTAAGGTCTCTGTCGGTAATGAATTTTTTGATTTTTTCTATCAGTGCTTTTGTATTCTTATCTTCAAAATCTTTAGTGGCATATAATATTTTCCAGTTTTTTGAATCATTTTTCGATAGTGATAACGCTGCTAATTTTGGCAAATCAACCGACAATAATTTTTCTGCTTTTTTGCCTTCTTCACTATTTGGATAATTAAGTGCTACAAAATTTAAAGCTTTACTATACTCCTCAAGGCCAGCTAATTTTCCTGTAATTTGGGCTTTGAGCAATTCAAATTTCGGGATGATTTCCTCTCCTGTAAAGCGGTCAATAGCTTTTTCCGTGGCCGTTAAAACAGTTTTATATTCTCCGTTTTGATATTGTTTATAAATGCTTTCATAAACCGCATTGGGCGAATCACTGGATTCTTCAGCTGCACTGGCCGGGTTCGTTAAAATTTGAGCGTATCTGGAATTTGGATATTGTGCAATGATATCCGTTTTCATCGCTTCGGCTTTATTTTTATCTAAAATTTCGTAAAGCTTATACAAGTTGTACATCGATGGTAGAACCAGTCTTTCTTCGGGATTGTTATTTAACAATTGCTCTAATCGATCAATAGCCAATTGGTATTCTTTGAATTTCTCTTTGTAAATAACTCCCAATTGATAATACGCAAAATTTCTTTCTTTGCTTAAACTGTCAATCAAGGTTTGTGAGGTAGGGATTTGTTTGATGTAAAAATTCGGGTCTAATTTTTCATCTACTTTTTCAGCGGCTTTCGCGGCCTCATCTGCATCACTTTTTTCGGTATCAATCGTGTCTTTCTTAGTGTTGTTTTTTTCTGAAAGAGAAGCTACCCGCCAATTGTCTTGCAGGGTTCTTTTGCCCCAGTTTTTTAAAAAAGTTGTTTTCCCGAAAGCCACCATCGTAGGATTATAAAAATAAAAAGAGCTTTCTCCTGCCGAGGCTGTTGCATTCGCCAAGGCTGGCAGTGCATTACCGATATTTTTAGTTCCCGGTTGATCGGGAGAATCTATTTTTCCATCCGTTCTGTTTTCATTCTCTTTTATTCTTGCTTGCTTTTCAGCTAATTTTTTGTTGGCTTCTTCTGCCTTTTTTAACTTCGCAATAAACTTTTCAAAATAGGCTGTTCTTTCAGCACCCGACATTTTATACAATGAAATAATGCTATCATTGCGTTGTGCAATTCCTTCATATTTAATTACGTCTTCGAGGTTTTCTCTTTTCTTTTTAATAAAATTGAATTCGCGGGTTCTTGGTTTTAAGTTAACCAATGTACTGTCATAGTATTTGCCTGCCGTAGAGAATTTAGAATCTATAAAATACAAATCGGCCAAATTTCTATAGTTAGATGCAATAAGATATGTGTCTTGCGTTTTCTTTTTTAAGGAAGCATTATAGTATTTTTTAGCCGTTTCTCTATTGCCTCTTTTTTCATAAAACAAAGCCATTTGATGATTTAACACATCCAAATAAGGTCTGTTTTCCCTGTCTGCTAACAAGTCATTGTATTTTTTAAGAAATGCAATGGTATCTCCTTTGGTATAATCAAACTGACTGGCTTGTCTGGCGTGGGCGTGAATTACATATTGACGAGCCGCTTGCCTGTGCATATCAATCACCGATTGGTAGGTGGCAAAAGCACTGTCTTTATAGCCTAATTGCTCATAGATTTGAGCCAGTATGAATCGGTACCGCGCTTTTTCTTCTTTCGATTTTGTAAATTCTGTAGCGATTTTTATCTTGGCAACGGCACTGTCTTTTTCTTCTAAATTTAAAAAAGCCTGTGCTAAAGTTGCGTTGGCATCGGCAAAAATCTGATCTTTAAACTTAATTTCTTTGAGTAATTTTCGAAGATTGTTAACGGCTAAGGCGTCGTTTTCCAAACGCATATTGGTTTTTTCTCTCCAAATTTTTACTTCGTAAATTTTATCACTGTTTGGATATTTATACAACACATAATTAAAGGCTTCTAAAGCCGGAACAAAACGTTGGTCGTAGTAACGCGCTTTTCCCAGCATTAAATGAGCTTCATCCATTTGTGGGTTTTTTTCCGAACCCTGAATATTCATAGAGTGTTTTTGAATCGCTTTGGTGGCTTTGGTTTCGGCTCTTTCAAAATTGGCGTTTTTAGTGTCGCCTGGCATCATTTTTTCATCAGCAACTTGCATTCTTTCCACCGGAAGGATATCCCAAAAATTGTCTTTGTTTTGCAACACAACTTCCTGAATGCCTTTGTCTAAAGCAATTCCTCCGTTATACAAAATATTGTATTTGGTACTTAATGCGTGTGAATTTCTGGAAAGGAAAGTGTTTCTTTTGGTAGAACAAGCTATCAAAAAAACCAACAATCCCGAGAAGATAAAATATTTAATAGTACTGGTTTTCAAAGCAAAACGTTTTTTAATATAACGTGAAAAAGTCATAAATAGTATAACTAACTGGTAAAAATACGTTTCTTTTTGATATAGCAAAAAATTAGACCGCAAAAAATGCCTCCAGCTCTTTTAAAGTTTCCGGAGAGGTTTGAATATCTTTGACCACTTCCCCTAAATGCAAAGCAACAATCCTATTACAAACCTCAACAGTATGCACTAAATCATGGCTGGAAACCAAAACAGTAACCGTAGGATCTTCAGCTAATTCTTTGATGATTTTCTTCAATCGATTCACCGTGGTCGGATCCAAATTAGCAAATGGTTCATCCAAAATAATCACTTCCGGACTCCCAATTAAAGTAGCAATGATGCCCACTTTTTTCATATTCCCTTTGGATAAATCTCTTAGGTATTTTTTACTGTTCAGAATTTCTCCGTTGAAAAATTCTTCGTGTTTGTTGAGTAACGCATCTACATCGGCTTTGTTTTGTCCACGCAAATCGCCAATGAAATAGAAATATTCTTCGGCCGTTAAATACCCAATCAAAAAGCTTTCGTCAATAAAGGCAGCCGTAAAAGGCTTCCAGGCTTCACTGGCATTAACCTGCACCTCATTGTTTTTAATAAATCCGGAACTTGGTTGAATTAAGTCTAAAAGCAAGCTGAAAAAGGTGGTCTTCCCAGCGCCATTATTCCCCACTAAGCCGAAACTTTGTCCTTTTGGAATCTCAAGATTATTGATGTTTAAAACGGTTACTCCTGAATTATATCTTTTGGTTAAATTGGTAACTTGTATCATGGTGAAAAATATTTTTTGTGTTGATTTTAGTTTTTTTGTTTGTATGCCTCTATGGTAGCGTATTTTTCGGTTTTGTAGATTTTTTCGATGATGGCAAACATTTTGTCTCTGAAGGCAAAGCCTAAAACACCTGCCAAACCAACGAATAAACACCCAATTTCCGGACTGAAGATAAAATATCCCAAGGCATATAGCAACATCGGCACTAGCAGTTTGGGCAAGGCCAGTAATACGTTTTTAAAACTAAAGGCCTGCTTTTGTCCAAAGGCTTTTCCGGCAGTTAAATCGATAGCGGTTTTATTGTAAGCCCCTCCCAATAAAACCAAATGCGAATTGACGCCAATGTTATAGATGGCCCCAACCACAATTAACAAGTAAATTTTCCAACCGAAATAAATATAGAAAGAGGCCACTACCGTTGAAATCACTGTGGCAATAACCATCAGCCACCATTTTGAATTTAAATATTCGCGGTAACTGATATTTTGACTCATCATTAATTGGTAATAAGCACTGTCCCAACTCGGCACAAACTGCCCAAAATTCAACAAGAAACCACCCGAAACAAAGATGCCGCCAAAAACCTGCATCGCCGGGTTGTTATAAGCTTCAATGCTATTGGTAAAAAACAGCAATCCGTAAAAAATAAAAACAATGCTGGCAATGACCGTTCCTCTTGGTCGCTTGTTTCTTTTAATCAATTTAATGTCATTTTTAAGAAACGTTCCCAATGTCCCGAATTGGTTCAGCCAAGTGAAGTTTTCGGTTTTGGCTTCATCGCTTTTTTTGGCCAAACCAGTATCTAAATTCAAATTGTTTTTGAAATAGGTAAAGGTGAAATAATACAAAACCACCGCCAAAACTATCGGGAGTAAAAACATAAATCCGGTGCTGTACATGCCCTGGAAAAATGGCTGTGTGTAATTGGTAACATCAAAATAGTTAAAATACTGTGCCGCTCCCAAACCAGCCACTACTGCCAATAACGGATAAAAAATACTGTCTTTATTATTAATTAAAACATTGATGAAATTATTAGAATAAATCAAGGCTGCAATGCCCAAATGCCAAAGAATAACCTGAAAACCATAACCGTGCATCAGCAAGACAATCGTAAACGGCAGAAAGAAAAAAACATGCAACACATTGAAGAAAGAAATGACCGTTTTTCCTAAAGTAAAATGAACAACGGTGTTTCTTTTAATCGGTAAAGTCAATAATGGTTTGATATTCGTAACCGGCATTTTTTGAAAAAAATACCGAACCACTAAATCGCCAACCAAATAATAGATTAAAAATTTATTTACAGTGGCTAAAGGCTCCATGTGCAAATCTTCTTTTAACAAAAAGAAAATTAAAATTCCCATGGCGACAAAAATGGTGATGAAATAAGCGGCAACAAAACCCATGATGATTTTCAACGCCAAATTAGTAGCAAAAGAGGCCGAACGAAAAAAGGATTTCCATTCCAGCGTAATAAAATGTTTGAACATGTGTGTTGGTTTAGGTTTTCGAAATTAGTTTCTAAATGTAGAAAAAAGTTACAAACTTTCAAATTTTCTTTACTTTCCAAATCCCCGCTATTTCTTTACCTTTGCAAAAACAATTTTCATGTCAGCCTTTTATAAATTACATATCAAAGAAGTAAAACACGAAACACCACATGCCGTTTCGGTAGCTTTTACGATTCCCAATGAATTAAAATCCGTTTACCAATTCACCGCCGGTCAATACGTAAATCTGAAATTAACGCTGGACGGACACGAAGTTCGTCGTGCCTATTCGGTTTGTTCTTCGCCTAATAGTGGAGAATTGCGCATCGCCATTAAATCGGTGAAAAGTGGTCATTTTTCCAAATTTGCCAATGACAATCTGAAAGCCGGTGACATTTTGGAAGTCAGCCAGCCCGAAGGTAGATTCACGTTTGAGCCTTCTTTTTCCAACCTTAAAAATTACGCAGCCTTTGCTGCCGGAAGTGGAATCACACCGGTTATGTCTATCTTAAAATCGGTTTTAGAAAGCGAACCTAAAAGCACTTTTGTGTTGGTTTACGGAAACAAAACGCCCGAAGAAACCATCTTCCACAACGAATTGCACGAGTTGCAACTGAAATATGTGGGCCGTTTTTTTGTGCATTATGTGTTTAGCCAAGCCCGTGCTGAAGGCGAGCATTTTGGTCGTATCGACAAATCGATTGTCAATTTTGTACTCAACAACAAACACAAAGAAAAAGAGTTTGACAAATTCTATTTATGCGGTCCGGAAGAGATGATTACTTTGGTTTCCAATGTCTTGAAAGAACACAGCATTCCTGAGAAAAATATCAAATTTGAATTATTCTCCACGTCAACAGCCGGCGAAAACAAGGAAGCTGCCAGTCATACCGGTCATACCAAAATCACGGTGATGGTAGACGATGAAGAAACGACTTTCGAAATGTCGCAAAAACAAACCGTTTTGGAAGCCGCATTAAAACAAGGAATTGATGCTCCGTATTCCTGCCAAGGAGGCATTTGCAGTTCTTGTTTGGCGCGAATCACTAATGGTTCTGCCGAGATGAAAAAGAACTCCATACTTACTGATGGCGAAATTGCCGAAGGATTAATACTAACGTGTCAAGCGCATCCGACATCTGCAGAAATTTATGTGGATTACGATGATGTTTAAAATATAAATGAAACGAAAAAGCTTCTCAAATTGAGGAGCTTTTTTTATGCTAAAGAAGTGTTGATTTTATCTAAAACCGATTCCACTGAAATGGTTCGCATGGCCTCTTCGTAGCCTGCTACTTTCTTATTTCCATAAATGGAGGTTGGCAGCAACGGATATTTTTCACGGTCTGCTGTCAAACAATTTTCCATCGGTTGATTAAACGGTTTGAATCCGGCAAACGGATGCGTGGCGCCCCAAAGCGTAATCACATTCACACCCAGCATTGCCGCAATGTGCGAGTTCCCACTATCCATGGAAAGCATGAGATCAAGATTGGAAATCAGCTGCAGTTCCTGTTGTAAATTTAGCTTTCCGGCCACGACAATTGTGTTGTTTTTATTTTGGGCTAATGTCTTTAATTGCTCAATTTCTTTATTTCCACCACCAAAAAGGAAGAGTTTGTACTTCGGATTTGTTGCCAAATCATCCATCACTTGTTGCATCAAATCCATCGGATACATTTTGCCTTCGTATTGTGCAAACGGGGCAATGCCAATCCACTTTTGAGTTTCTTTTTCGCCGGAAATTTTTAAAATTTCATTGGCTAAAACTGCTTTCGCCGGAAACTTTGGATTCGAAATAGCAACTGTAAAACCAAGCTGCTGAAAAGTATCCACGTGTCTATCCACCATGGCCTTTACCGGTTGAAAGATTTTATTTTCGGCACGAGTGAGTGCTTTCTTTTCCGCTCTGCCTTTATCGGTAAACGCTACTTTCTTTCCGCTTAAAGCAAATAAAGTACGGACAACTTTAGAACGCAAAACGTTATGCAAATCGGCCACCGCATCGATATTGAATTGCTTCAAATCAGCATACAATTTCAGCAAACCCAAGAACCCTTTGTGCCTTCCTTTAACATCTACGGCAAAGAAATTTACATTGGGAATTCCGTCAAAAAAAGGTTGAAAAAATGGTCGCGAAACTACCGTGATTTTCACCTCCGGATGCTGCTGTACCAATGCTCTGATAACAGGAACCGTCATCGCAACGTCGCCCATGGCTGACAGTCGGATGACGGCTATATGTTGGATTTTGTTTGACAAAAGGTTGTCGGGAATTATTTCTTGTTTTGGTACAACACCGGATTCAAATCGTCGTCGTTGTACATTTTCATTTGCTTGTACACTTTCATGAATTTGTCGCCGTTTTCAATATCGGTCAACAAGTCGTTGATGGAAATAAACATATCGCTTTTTTGGTCTAACAAGACGTTTAATTTTTCCTGACATTTGGCTCTGTGCTCTGCTGTAGCTTCAGCACGATTGGCTTCTTCGCTCATGTGGTAAATTTTCAAAGCCAAAATCGACAAACGGTCAATCGCCCAAGCCGGACTTTCAGTATTGATTTTAGCATTCGGTTTTACCTGAACATCTTTGTGTTTTTGCAGAAAATAACTGTCGATATATTCCACCATATCCGTACGAACCTGGTTCGACGCGTCGATTTTTCGCTTCAAAACTAAAGCTGCTACCGGATCAATATTCGGGTCACGGATGATGTCTTCATAATGCCATTGCACGGTGTCAACCCAGTTTTTGGCATACAATAAATACTCGATAGTTCCTTTGGTATAAGGATTTAGAGTTGGTTGGTATACATCATCAATCACATGGTAATCTTTAATGCTTTGTTCGAAAATTGGAAAGGCAAATTGTGAAAACATAACGGTAAAATTTATTTGCAAAGATAGTTTTTATACTTTTACCCAAACATACAAATTTTAGTCGTCCATGCATATTCATTATATTTCCGAAAAGAACAGTATTCTCAATCATTTTTTGGCCCAAATTCGCGATGTTACCATCCAAAAAGACAGCATGCGTTTCCGGAAAAACATTGAACGCATTGGTGAAATCATGGCGTATGAATTGAGTAAAACGTTGGAGTATAAAGCGGTGGATGTACAGACTCCATTGGGCATTAAACACACCACTACCGTTGCTGAACCGGTGGTTTTATGTTCTATTCTTAGAGCGGGATTGGCTTTACACATGGGTTTCATGAATATTTTTGACAATGCCGAAAACGGTTTTGTTTCCGCTTACCGCCATCATTACGATAACGACGATAAGTTTGATATTTTAGTCGAATACCAAGCGGCACCTTCTTTTGAAAATAAAAACCTGATTTTGATTGATCCGATGTTAGCAACAGGACAATCGATAGTAGCGGTTTTGCAGAAATTGCATTTGGAACAAAAACCAAAAGAAATTCACATTGCGGTTGTTATTGCGGCACCAGAAGGAATAGAATATCTGCAGAAAAATCTTCCCGAAAACTGTCATCTTTGGGTGGCGGCTCTGGACGAAAAACTCAACGAGAAAAACTACATTGTTCCCGGTCTTGGCGATGCCGGTGATTTGGCTTACGGCAACAAATTATAGTTGCGCAAAGAAGGCAAAAAAGCTTCCAACAATTAGTAACAACAATACGATTTCCTGATACATTTTGTTTTGGGAATATTCGATATTATTGGTCCCCATTACGGATAACGGCATAAAGGTAAAAAGTAACATGGCATTATTTTTTTCGGGCGAAAGTGCAAAAACTATCGCGCCGATTAAAAAACCGAATATCATTTTCTTATAAGAAGCCTGAAGAATTAAGGGTCTATTGGTTAAAGAAACTATCATTGAAAACACAAAGTACAAAGCAATGACCACATAAAAAGACAGCGCCGCATTTTGGTAATTATTGACGAAATAATTTAATTCAAAATTCATTTGCGTTTGGCTCAGGATATGATCAATCCAAGTTTTGTCAAAAACCAAGGCAGCTAAAACAAATACAACTGCTGTAGCAAAAAAAGCTACAAATGGTAACAGCCAGTTTCTGTAATCCCGGGAAGCGTGAAAAATGATGGAAATGTAGACCAAGACAATGAAAAGAATGCACCAAAAGTGAAACAAACTGGCGATAAAAATCCACATAGACGCATCGAAAATTTTCTCTTTTGGAGCTTTTAACGTTTGCAATGAAATCAATCTTCGCATGGAAAGCAGCAGAAAAAAGTTGGCAAACAATAAATTTGAATTATTAAAAACACTCGGAAAAAGCAATAAAAATAGCAGGAAAAACAGAATCGTGTAGCTGCTGTCTTTGGTCAATCCGTTCTTCTTCACCATGAAATTGACCAGAAAAAAAGAAGCTAACAATAAGACAATCAACAGACTATTTTTTGACAATCCGTTGGCGGCCGCTGTGATGTACAAATCACTGGTTTGGTATATAAAAAAGAAAAATAACAACAGTACTACAATCAGCGAATAATTGAGAATTGTAGATTTTTTAAAAACGCTTGTTATCATGTGGATATTTTATACATTTGTGCTGTAAATATAACATTTTATAAAATGAAAGCATTTTTTGAAGGCATTCAAACCGTATTTGTAGACTTTTTATTCAAACCATGGGATTGGTTACGAACTTTGGAATTAAGCAACTGGTGGTTGGCTAATATCGTTAGCTGGGCATTAATGTTGATTTGTGCCAAATACATCGTATACTGGTGTATGGAATTAAAAAAACATCAAGACAACAACGAAGAAAACCAAGATACAACGGCTCATTCTTTCTTAAAGTAAGTCGAACCCAATATCTTTTCTAAAATACATCTTATCAAAATGTAGCTGGTCTATGTTTTGGTAAGATTTTTTTATGGCCTCCTGGAAGTTATCTCCAAAAGAGGTCACGGCCAAAACTCTTCCGCCATTAGTGACAACTTTTCCGTTTTCTGTTTTTGTTCCGGCATGGAAAACAATGGAATCTTGAACACTTTCAAGACCTGAAATTTCAAAGCCTTTTTCATATTCTTCCGGATAACCGCCCGAAACAATCATAATCGTAGTGGCGCTTCTTTCGTCAATTTCCAAGGCAACCTCATCTAGTTTTTGATGGGCAACAGCCTGAAACAATTCCACCAAATCCGATTTGATTCTAGGCATTACGACTTCGGTTTCCGGATCGCCCATTCTGACGTTATACTCGATGACCATTGGCTCGCCTTTGACCACAATAAGCCCTATGAAAACGAAACCTTTATACTCTATTCCATCCTTTTGTAAACCGTCAATGGTTGGTTTTACAATTCGATTTTCTATTTTTTCCAACAAAACCGCATCGGCAAAAGGAACTGGAGAAACCGCTCCCATCCCGCCGGTATTTAAACCCGTATCGCCCTCGCCAATTCGTTTGTAATCTTTGGCGGTTGGCAGTACTTTGTAATTTTTACCATCGGTCAAAACAAAACAACTTAGTTCAATCCCGTCCAGAAATTCTTCAATGACCACTTTGGAACTAGCGGTTCCGAATTTGGCATACACCAACATGTTACGCAATTCCGTTTTGGCTTCTTGTAAATTCTGAAGAATCAGAACGCCTTTCCCGGCGGCTAATCCATCGGCTTTTAATACATAAGGCGGTTGTAAAGTTTCCAAAAAACGACAGCCTTTTTCAACGGTATCCGAAGTAAAACTATCATAGGCCGCTGTTGGAATTTTATGTTTGATGAGAAACTCTTTGGCAAACTCTTTACTTCCTTCCAGTTGTGCGCCAACTTTTGAAGGCCCAATTACCGGAATGTGTTGTAATGCACCATCATTTTTGAAGAAATCATAAATCCCAAGTACCAAAGGATCCTCAGGACCTACGACAACCATGTCAATCTTTTCCTGAACAGCAAACGCTTTTACGGCCTCAAAATCGTTGGGATTAATTGAAACATTGGTGGCTATTAAATCCGTTCCGGCATTCCCGGGTGCTACAAATAATTTAGTGCATTTAGAACTTTGAAGTAGTTTAAAGGCTAAAGCGTGTTCTCTTCCGCCCGAACCCAGTAGTAAGATTGTCATTGTGTGTTGTGTTAAAGGTATGCAAAAATAACACGTTTATTTTTTTATTGTATAAATTTTACTAATTTAGTACTCTTAAAAATTATAAAACTACAAACTATGAAAAAACTTTTACTTTCTTTATCCTTATTTTCAATAGGATTTGCCGCTAATGCTCAGTGGGTTGCTCAAGCCTCAGGTTTTACGGATGTAAATCGAGGAATCGACGAAATTCACGTTATTGATGCTAACACTGTTTGGTGTACTGCTTATGACGGAGTAACAACTTCAAATAATGTACAAGAATTTACAAAAACTATTGACGGAGGAACTACATGGGTTCCGGGTCTTATTGATATTGGAGATACTACTTTAAAAATTGGAAACTTAACAGCCGTTAATGGAACTACTGCTTGGGTTAGTGCCTTTGACAACTCTCTAGGTCTTGGTGGTGTTTGGAATACAACTGATAGTGGAGTAACATGGACACAACAAAACACTACTGCTTTTACAGGAGCTACTTCTTGGTGTGATGGGGTTCACTTCTTTGATGCAAACAATGGTGTGGCATTTGGAGACCCTGCCTCAAGTTCCGCTAATGACCTTGAAGCCTACAGAACTACTGATGGTGGTGCCACTTGGACTTCATTAGCCGCAGCAATGACAAACATTATCCCTGGAGATTTCGGTTACGCCGGTAGTTTTGCTGCCGTTGGAAATGCGATGTGGATTACTACTGCAAAAGGAAAAGTATACAGAACCCTTGACAAAGGAGCTACATGGACAAGACTAAACTCTCCAATTGCTGATTTTGGTGGTGGTGACACTGCTACTTCATCAGGAAGACTTTATTTTAGTGATGCCAACAATGGAATTCTAATTGGAAACACCCTTTCCGGAACAACTATTACTGCTCGTAAATTATACAAAACTACTGATGGTGGTTCTACTTGGAGTGCAGGTGTTGCTTACACTCAACCTTATAACTACAACATTTGTTATGTTCCTGGAACAACTATGTTAGTAGGAACTGGTGTTGCATCTAGTGTGTATTCATCAGCGCTTAGTTTAGATAATGGTACAACTTGGACTGTTATTGAATCAGGAACTCAAAGAACAACTGTTGGTTTTGCAAGCACAACTACAGGATGGGCTGGTGGTTTTAATTCTGATGCTTTTACAGGTGGTATTTTTAAATTCAGCGGAAACTTAGCTAATCAACAATTTGCTAACAACTCCTTTAAAGTATATCCAAATCCATCTTCTTCTTTTGTAACCATTTCATCAGAACAATTAGATTCTTTCAAATTGAAAGTTACTGATTTAACTGGTAAAGTAATGCTAACACAAGAATTCAGTGGTATTGAAAACACTGTTGATGTTTCTAGTTTTGCAACTGGTCTTTACTTCTTCGAAATTAATTCAGGAAGCAAATCAGAAACTATCAAAATAATGAAAAATTAATACTGAATAAATAGTATTTTTAAGGGCTGACTTTGTTAGCCCTTTTTTTATGTTCCATTTTTTCAATTTATCGTTGCGTTTAAATGGTTTCCCGATGCGGGAAGCCTCTATTGAATTGGAGAAAACCATAGCAGTTCCTGAAACCACTTATGAAAATTGGGTGAGCGAAAAAAGAAAAGCCATTGTCGAGTATCATTTGAAAAACAATGCATCTTATCAGGAATTCGTTGGCACACCTTCTTTTAATCATTGGGAAGAACTTCCGGTTATGACCAAAAAAGAATTTCAAAAACCTTTGACAGAAAGGCTTTCTGGAGGATTTACTGCAAAAAAAGTTTATGTTAATAAAACTTCAGGTTCCAGTGGTGATCCTTTCATTTTTGCCAAAGACAAATTTAGTCATGCGCTGACTTGGGCCAATATTATCCATCGTTTTGGTTGGTATGGCATTGATTTCAACACTTCCCTACAAGCTCGTTTTTATGGTATTCCCCTTGATTTCATCGGAAATAAAAAAGAACGCATCAAAGACCTTTTAAGCCATCGGTATCGCTTTACTATCTTTGATTTATCGGATGCTGTTTTGGAAAAAGTCCTGGCAAAATTCCAACAAAAGAAATTTGATTACATCAATGGCTATACCAGCTCTATTGTTTTGTTTGCTAAATTTCTACAGAAGAAAAACATCGTTTTGACTACTGTTTGCCCAACCCTGAAATGCTGCATCGTTACTTCCGAAATGTTGTTTGAAGATGATAAACTTTTGATGGAAAAACAATTTGGTGTCCCGGTAATCAATGAATACGGAGCTTCCGAATTGGATTTGATTGCTTTTCAAAACCCAAGCGGAGAATGGCAGGTCAATTCCGAAACCTTATTTGTAGAAATTTTAGACGAAAACAATACTGTTTTGCCCAATGGTCAGGAAGGACGAATTGTAATTACATCGCTTTATAACAAAGCGCATCCTTTCATTCGTTATGACATTGGTGATGTTGGGATTTTAGATGAAAAAAGTACTTTCAAAAAACCAATTTTAAAAAAACTAATTGGACGAACTAACGATATTGCCATCTTGCCCAGCGGAAAAAAATCGCCCGGATTAACCTTTTATTACGTTACCAAAAGCATCATTGAAGATGATGGAAATGTGAAAGAATTTGTGATAAAACAAACCAAAATCGATACTTTTGACATTGAATATGTAAGCCAAAAAGAAGTAACCGAAAGCCAAATTCAAAACATTGAAAAAGCCATTACAACCTATTTAGAAACTGGTTTGACATTCTCATTCACCCGAAAAGAAAAACTCGAACGCAGTAAAAGTGGAAAGTTAAAACAGTTTGTTTCATTAGTAAAATAATATGAGAATCACCATAGTAGCAGGCGCCAGACCCAATTTTATCAAAATCGCTCCCATCATTAAAGCGATTGAAAAAAAGCAATCCGAAGGAGCTACTGTTTCCTATCGATTGGTGCATACAGGCCAGCACTATGATAAAAACCTCAGCGATACGTTTTTTGAAGAGCTGAACATTCCCCATCCCAATGCCAATTTAGAAGTAAAAAGCGGTTCCCAATCAGTGCAAACTGCCGCAATAATGATTGCCTTTGAACAAGAATTGCTGCAAAATCCATGTGATTTGGTTTTGGTAGTTGGCGATGTCAATTCAACCATGGCCTGTGCGATTGTGGCCAAAAAGCTAAACCTAAAAGTCACCCATGTTGAGGCCGGAATTCGTTCCGGAGACATGACCATGCCCGAAGAAATCAATAGAATTGTCACCGATAGTATTACCGATTATTTTTTCACTACCTCGACTTGGGCTAGTGAAAATCTTTTAAAATATGGCGCGGAACCTTCAGCAATTCATTTTGTCGGAAATGTGATGATTGATACTTTATACCAAAATCTGCATAGAATTTCTGCTCCCGTTTTTTGGAACAAATTTGGATTGGAGACCGGAAATTATATCATCCTCACATTACATCGCCCAGCCAATGTGGATGAAGAACAATCGTTACTACATTTGCTTGAAGGCATTGATAAAATGGTTGGCGATAAAAAAATAATTTTCCCGGTGCATCCCAGAACCAAAGCAATTTTGGGCGAAACGAATTTAGATTTAAAAAACATCCATTTTGTGGAGCCACAGAGCTATTTGAATTTTATGTTTTTAATCAAAAACAGTTTTGCGGTGATTACCGATTCTGGCGGAATTTCAGAAGAAACTACGGTTTTGGGGATTCCTTGTTTTACTATGCGCAACAACACCGAAAGACCTGAAACCCAAACCATAGGCACCAATACTTTGGTAGGCACTTCGGTAGAAAATTTGAAAAAAATATTTGCGGAATTCCTTCAAAACGGACCTCGAAAAGCCGGAATTCCTGAGCTTTGGGACGGCAAAGCCTCGGAGCGAATCATTGCCATTTTGCTTTCCAAAAAATAATGGAAGACATTCTCATCATATCCAACTATTATCCGCCGGAAAAAGGGGCTGCTGCCAATAGAATTGAGCAGTTGGCCTTGAAATTACATCAAAACAATTACAACGTTTCTGTAGTTTGTCCGTTAGGAAATTATCCGAAAGGCGAATTGTTTCCCGAATACAAAGGTAAATTTTCGGTAACTGAAAACCGGGAAAACATTACTGTGAAAAGGCTTTGGATTTATCCGAGCAACAGTCATACTATATTAAAACGGGTACTTTCGATCCTCTCCTTTTCGGTTGGGTTGTTTTGCTATTTATTATTCAAAAAAACGCCTAAAAAAGTAGTCGTGCAATCGCCACCGTTATTGCTTTCTTTTATTGCTGTTTTTGTACTGTCCTTAAAAAACAAAAAAATTATTTTGAATGTTTCTGATTTGTGGCCTTTGGCAGCTATCGAACTAAATGCCTTGAAAAAAGATTCGCTTTCGCATAAATTCTCCTTGTTTTTGGAACGCTATATTTATAAAAAAGCAACGATGATTTTAGGCCAATCCAATGAAATTATAGCGCATATTCATTCTGTATTTCCGGAAAAGAACTGTTTTTTGTACCGCAATTTCCCTGACCATGGTGCCAGAGTAATGGAATTAACAACAGAAGACAATCAGCCTATAAAAATCTTTTATGCCGGACTTTTAGGCGTAGCCCAAGGCGTTTATGAATTGTGTCAAAAAATCGATTTAAAGGGGCTGAATATTGAGTTACATGTATTTGGTGATGGTGCGGAAAAAAAGCAACTGGAGCAACTTATTGCTTCTGCTAAGGAAAAGACAATCTTCTTTCATGGAATGTTGGATAGAAAAGAACTGCATGAAAGGTTAAAAACGTTTGATATTGCTATCGTTCCCTTGAAAGTCAGGATTTATGGTTCCGTTCCTTCTAAGATTTTTGAGTATGGTGCTTTAGGTTTTCCGATTCTCTATTTTGGCGGTGGTGAAGGCGAAACCATCGTGGCTGAGAATAATTTGGGCTGGGTGGCTTCTGTAGAAAATTATAATGATTTAAATGAAACATTAAATCAAATTTCTAAGTACAGTAAGTCGGATTTAGCTACTATGAAAAAAAGAATATTTACAACCGCTCAAAACACTTTCGATTTAGACACTCAAATGAAGGATTTAATTGAGAAGGGCGTATTCTAATAAGCTTTGTCTTCTCCTTTGATAGCGTTGTAAATTGTTAAAAAGACAATCTTAATATCTAGCAATAAAGACCAATTTTCCAAGTAAAAAATATCATACTTCACTCGGTAAATAATATCCTTATCTGTTTCCACCTCTCCGCGGAAACCTTTGGTCTGGGCTAATCCTGTAATTCCTGGTTTAATGAAATGTCTAACCATGAACTTGTCAATTTTTCGGGCGTACATTTCGGTGTGACTCACCATATGTGGTCTTGGTCCTACTACCGACATATCGCCCAGAAAAACATTGAAAAATTGCGGCAACTCATCAATACTGGTTTTTCGGATAAACCTTCCTATTTTGGTTATACGTGGATCGTTTTTGGAAACCTGATACAAATCGGCGATGTCATTTAACGTCATCGAACGGAACTTATAACACTCAAATTCGCGGTAATTTAATCCGTTTCTTTTTTGTTTAAAAAAGATGGATCCTCTGGATTCCAATCTGATTAAAATGGCCAAAATTGGTGTTAACCAAGATAACAATCCTACAATGATTATTAATGAAAAAACAATGTCAAACAGTCGTTTTATGATTTTGTTTGCCGTTTCGTCCAGCGGAATGTTTCGTAAAGAAATCACCGGAATGTAATCGTAATAATCAAAGATTAAATTTCGGGAAAGTACCTCTTTATTGTCGGGAAGGAATTTTAATATTTTTAAATTGTTGTCGGTGAAATCAATGAATTTATTAATATCGGTATTGGTTAAATCCGAAAGAGAACAATATATTTCATCAATTTTTTGTTCCATTACGAAATCCATGCAGGTCTCTATTTGGGCTTTTTTATTGTCAACCAAATCAAATACATGTATTAATTTATAACCATAATCCGGATTTTCGTTAAAGAAATTGGATAATTGTTCGACTGATTTTCCGTCTCCAACAATTACGACTCTTCTGAAATTTCCACCAAAAACAACCCTGAATTTTCTAAGGAAATAATAAATAAAGAGCTTGGTAAACGAAATAATTAAAACCGAATAAGAAACAAATTGAAGGATTACCTGGGCATCCGAAAATTTAGAAAAATAACCAACGTAAGCAAAGTTTAATACGATAAATATAAAATATTGCTTGATAATCTTTCCGAAGATTTCGATTACTTTGGTGTAGCGATACACTTCATAGAAACCGGTATTATAGGCAATAGAAACCCAAGCAATTAACAGAAAAAAGTAAAAAGATAAGTTGTGTAAATTCTCAGGTATCAACTTAACCGATAAAATAATGATTACGGTTAAATCTAATATATACGAGAAAGGCCTTATATAGCCTGAATATCTTCCTGTTTTTTTTCTCATTAAAAAATGTATTTGGAGAAATCTTTATGCTCTTCTTTTAGAAGTTCTTCTGAGGATAGTGATCTGAAATAGTCATAGGTCAATTTCATTCCCTCTTCGCGATTTACTTTGGCGCTCCAGCCTAAGATTTCCTTGGCTTTTGTGGTGTCCGGTTGGCGTTGCAATGGATCGTTTATTGGCAACGGATGATACACCACTTTTTGTTTGGTGCCGGTTAGTTTAATGATTTCATCGGCAAAATCTTTAATCGTAATTTCATCAGGATTACCAATGTTTACCGGATATACATAATCAGAATGCAGCAATCTGAAGATTCCTTCCACCTGATCGGTTACATAACAAAAAGAACGCGTTTGACTTCCGTCTCCAAAAATGGTTAAATCTTCACCACGCAGCGCTTGACCGATAAAAGCCGGAATTACGCGGCCATCATTAAGTCGCATTCTAGGGCCATAGGTGTTGAAAATTCTAACGATTCTGGTCTCGACACCGTGAAAAGTATGATAAGCCATCGTGATGGATTCCTGAAACCTTTTGGCCTCGTCGTAAACCCCTCTTGGTCCTATGGTATTTACATTCCCGTAATACTCTTCTGTTTGCGGATGCACTAAGGGATCTCCATAAACTTCAGATGTGGAAGCAATTAAAATTCTGGCTTTTTTCACTCTGGCCAAACCTAGCAAATTGTGGGTTCCAAGGGAGCCTACTTTTAGCGTTTGAATAGGAATTTTTAAATAATCAATAGGGCTTGCTGGTGAAGCAAAATGAAGAATATAATCTAAATTACCCGGAACGTGGACAAATTTTGTGACATCGTGATGGTAAAATTCAAAGTTTTTATTTTTGAAAAGATGCTCAATGTTTTTTAAATCACCCGTTATCAGATTATCCATTCCAATAACAAAATAGCCTTCGGCTATAAAACGATCACAAAGATGTGAGCCCAAAAAACCAGCCGCACCTGTAATTAATATTCTTTTCATATAATTTTATTCTGCTTTGGAATTATATTGAACAATTCCTGAATTAAAAAGACAATACATCATCGTAAAAAAAACAATCCCTCTTTGTCTCCATAAAAATGATTCCGTCAAAAATAAACTTATCATTAGAAATGCGAAAGCAAAATGCATAAAATCTTTTGATTTAAAAGCATTTTTAACGTTAGTAAACAATAGAATTATCAAGAGTAAAAATCCAAACAACCCTAATTCAGCGAAATTCTGAATGTATTGGTTGTGGAAATTCTTTTTTTGATAGCCTTCTGAATTGCCATTGCCCAGATAAACATGATACTTTACTCCTTTGGCTTCAATTTTGGGATAGGAGGCATTTAACCCGTAGCCTTTCCAAAAGATAGCATCTTCGGACAGCATTTCTAAAAATATTCTAAACTGATAAACTCTAAAGGCTGTCCCTGGGAAAAAATCGTTTTGGTTGAAGGTTTTATTGGTCCAGGCTTGTTTGATACTCACATTATAAAAAGTGTTATTTTCTTTTGAAATGACATCATTTACCGTGCTGTCGGTCATAATGGTTTCGTATTCCTGACGCAGTTTGTCTTTTAGTTTTCCTATAAAAGCAAAGGAAAACAGCAGCAAAAGAATGACCATTAAATTCTTCAAACGCATTTGCTTAGACAGCTTGGAATAAAACAAATGGTAAACTACAATTAATCCGATAAAAACTATAGTTATGTTTCTGGAAGACAGCAAGAAAACCATTACCAGTAAAATAAGGATACTGATAAAATCAAAGATTTTTTTGAACGGTTTGGTAAAAAAATAAAAAAACGAAAGCGCCATATACACCGAAACATGTATGGCATTAACATCTTTTGTGACTAATTCATGATAGAAAAAAACAGAGCTGTCATTTGTCAAATAATATCTGATGGTCGCTTTAATCAAATAATAGATGGCATAAACCAAAATGCCATAACTGTAGTATTTCAGAATGAATTGTTTCTGATGATTATTAACTCCGCCAAAAAGAAAAAAACAAAGCGGAATAATCAGTAACGAAAGTTCTTTTGACAAAGCCGGAACCGTCAAATCTTTGTCTATGGTCCAAAAATAAGACAGCACCATAAGCAAATAAAGCGCCATTGGAAAAAGCAAATCAGTCTCTACCCGGAAATTGTTTTTTTTAAAATAAAGTAAGCTTGAAATCACTAACAACCCCAAACAGATGCTGTTAACGGCATGTGATAGCGGAATAGAAAGCAAGACAAGGAGCAATGCAAAAACAGGCGTTTTATTGTCAATTTCTTGCCGTATTCCCTGAGAAAATGTCTTTAAAAAAGTATAGCTATTCTTCATTTATTGGATGCCAATCAAAATCAGTAACAAGGGTATTGTTATTGTTTTGTATCAATGGCAAGTTATGATTTTTTATTTTGTAATTAAAATATTTACAAAACAAATCACAGGCAATAAAAATAGGGATTTTGTAGCGTGGTAAAAAATCTGTTTCAAATAAAAAACCTCAAAACGGTTGGCGCTTTGAGGTTTTTAGATGTTATACTTTCACTTTGACTTGGGCTTCCACCCAATCGTAGGTTTTTTTCATTCCTTCCAACAATGGTAAGGAAGGCGCCCAGTTGAGCTTTTCAAACAACAATTTATTATCCGAATTTCTTCCTCTTACGCCCGTTGGTCCCGGTATATTTTTAATTTCTAATTTTTTCTCCGAAATATCAATTGCCATTTGCGCAAAATCATTGATGGAAATCATTTCCTCCGAACCAATGTTAACAGGGCCGGTAAAATCAGAATTCATTAATCGGATTACGGCTTCTACACATTCATCTATGTATAAGAAAGAACGGGTTTGTTTTCCGTCTCCCCATACTTCGATAGAAGTTCCGTCATTAGCTTCCGCGGCTTTTCTGCACATGGCTGCCGGTGCTTTTTCTTTACCACCGTTCCAGGTTCCCTGAGGGCCAAAAATATTGTGAAATCTTGCGATTCTTACTTCAATGCCGTAATTTCTGTAATAGGATAAATACAGTCTTTCGCTAAATAGTTTTTCCCAGCCATATTCGCTGTCCGGTGCTGCCGGATAAGCTGAATCTTCCGAACATTTTGGGTTATCGGGATCCATTTGATTGTACTCAGGATACATACAGGCTGAAGAAGAATAAAATATTTTTTTCACGCCTTCTTTTTGTGCGGCTCCTAGTACATTAAGATTGCATAATGCTGAGTTATTCATCACATCCGCATCGTGGTCTCCGGTAAAAATATAACCCGCACCACCCATATCGGCAGCCAGTTGGTATACTTCATCGATTCCTTTTACTGCTTTTTGAGCAACAATCGGATCACGTAAATCCCCTAAAATAAACTCATCAGAATTGTTATTACCGTATTCGTTTTCTTTTAAATCAACTCCTCTTACCCAATATCCTTCCGATTTTAGTCTATTTACAAGGTGTCCTCCTATAAAGCCCCCTGCACCACATACCAGTATTTTTTTCATTTTAATAGAACTCTGTGAAATTTATTCTTTTTTATAACGCGTATTCTTTTTTGTTTTTTAAAGGTGCGAATTTATGAATTATTTTTATTAGGTGCTACCTTATTGGACTTATTAACTAAAATCAAAGGTAAAAGTTTAAACCCGCTAAAGTATCTGGGCACAAAAACCTTAGGATTAGAAAGGCATCGCATAAGCCAACCCATATAGATATAATCTGCCCAAACCGGCACATTGGCTTGCCTTCCGGTTTTAAATGCCAATGCTGCTCCTGTACACAATATCGCCGGTGAGTAGGAAAGATTATTTTTTAAAAACAATCCTAATTTTTCTTGGGTTCCCCCACCTATATTGATGAAAATCCATTTTGGTTTTTGGCTTTCTATCAACTCTAACAGCTTGTTATCATTCACATTGCCGTTGTAAAATGGCGCTGTGTAAATAGCCGAATCACTTATCTTTACTCCTCTTTCGTTAAAAAAATCTTTGTTGATTTTTCCGTCTACATCTGAAGGGTTTACCAGAAAAATGGCATCTTCTTTAACCTCTTCCATATTGGCTATGAAAAAATTGATGAATTCGAGCCCTGAAATCTTATTGATTTTATTTTTAAAAAAAATATTCCAAACCAATACCATATAGCCACTATCCGGAATCACTATGTCTGATTCGAGCAATGCGCTGTAATACTTTGTGTCGCTTGAAACGGTCACTAATGCTGGTGCGGCGGGTACGGTAAGGAGTCCTCCTTTATTTTTTAAAAAATGGAATACCTCATCGACTTTTCCTTTGAAAAATTGTATTCCTAAAATTTGAATTGTCATCTAAAAAAAATGGATTTTTTATCGAAAGCACAATATTATAATTTTTCTGTTAGAATATAGAATAGGCAGTCATAAAAGTTTGGAAAAAGAAGCAGAATTCATTTAAAAAAAATCGGTTTTTAAAGGTTTCCGTTATCTTTGCCATATCTCGATTAAGATGTTATTTTTGCCGTTAAGGCAATTATACTCTTACGCACTAAAAAACCATTTAACTATTGACGACTTTACTTCAAAAAATAACGCAGAACCATCTTATCATGAGTGGGATGTACAAAGGAATTTCTGGCCTTTCTCTGTTTGTATCCATCCCCATTTTAATTCGTTATTTAGGCGATACCGATTATGGCCTTTGGGTGTTGGTTTTTGCGCTTTTCCAGTGGGTTTTATTAATGGATTTTGGATTAGCCAGTGTTTTAAAAACCAAAGTGCCCATTCTGATTCATGAAAACAAACAGGATTTGCTCAAGAGTTATTTAAAATCAACCTACAAGATAACCGCTTACATTGCTCTTTTTTTGTTTTTGCTTTTTTTATGTCTGATATTCTTTATCGACTTAAAAGCCGTTTTAAAGATTCCTGTTCATTCCTCACTATTTGTTAAAAAATTGTTTGTGATAAACATGTTTTTCTTTAGTCTGAACTTTTTGTTTAATGTTCATAAATCGTTGTTTGTGGCTTTTTTAAAAGGTAAATATGCCGAGCAGTCTATTGCCTTAAATCAAATTTTATTCCTTTCATCGCTTGGCGTTTTAATGCTGGTGGCTCCAAAGGTGGCCAGTGAAGACAAACTCTTATATATTACGCTGTTAAATGGTATTGTTTGCTTTTTAGTCAATGCAGCTTACACCTTATTTTTCTTTTACCGAGAAAAACTAAACCTGAAAACAACCGAAAAAACCTCTAAAGAATTTTTAAGGGAAATCATTATTTTGGGAACAAAATACATGGTAATTCAAGTCGGGTTGTTAGTTGTTTTTTCGTCCGACAATTATATACTTTCCAGTGTTTTTGGTCCCAAAGACATCGTTCCGTATGAGGTGGTGAATAAGTATTTTCAGTTTCCGATTATGATACTGTTTGCCACGCTGTCTCCGTTGTGGTCTATGTTTGCCAAAAATTACATCCAGAATAAAAAATCGGTGCTGTTGGCCTCATTCAAAAGATTTAATCTTTTATTTATGCTGATGTTGCTCTTTATCATTTTCATTTCGGCCATCTGTCCGTTTGTGATTTCTATTTGGATAAAAGATCCTGTAAATGTACCCGACGGATTAATCCTGTATACCGCCACGGTAACTGTCTTTAGAGTCTTTGTAACCTTTTACACGTTCTTTTTAAATGGAATAGGGAAATTAAATAAATATATAATACTTTTGCTCGTAAGTGTCGTCTTGAAAATACCCCTGTCCTATTATTTTATAAAATTAGGATTTGGAATAAATAGTGTAGTCATTTCGACACTGCTAATACTATTGATTTGGATAGTGTACATTCCTTTTGAATGTTACAACATCGTTTACAAAATAAAATCAGATGAATAATTTCATATACAAAAACAAGCGTTTTCTGTTACAAATTAAACGCAAATTTAATGCTATTACCGGATTAGAAATTGTTAAATACCCAACGCCAGAATTAGATCGTAGAATAAAACTTTTACAGCATTATAACATTGATGTTATTATTGACGTGGGTGCCAATATTGGTCAGTATGGTACTGAAATGCGAAATATTGGTTATAAAGGCAGAATCATTTCGTTTGAACCCACTTCAGAAGCTTTCGAAAAACTGAGCAAATCAGTCAAAAATGATTCGCTTTGGGAGATATATCATTCTTCTTTGGGCGAACGTGACGGAAAAACTACTATCAATATTTCGAAAAACTCCGTAAGCAGTTCATTATTGGAGAGTTTACCCGAATTAACTGAAAATGCTCCTGATGCTTCTTTTGTGAAAAAAGAAGAAATTGACATCAAAAAACTGGACACTCTTTTTGATTCTTTAAACATTAAGGATAAAAACATTTATTTAAAAATTGATACTCAGGGATATGAAAGTCAGGTGCTGGAAGGCGCTAAAGAGTCCTTAAAAAACATCTTGGGAATTCAATTGGAAATGGCTCTGATTCCTTCCTATCAGGGCGCGATTCCTTTTCAGGAGATGACCGAAAAACTTAATGGCTTTGGTTTTCATCTCATGACAGTAGAGAGTGGTTTTTATGATAAAGTTTCCGGAAAATTAATGGAAGTTGATGGTGTATTTTATAAATAAGTTTTAGACATGATAAAAAAATTATCGGTTATTATACCGGCTTACAACGAAGGAGGAACTATTCATTTCATATTAGACAAACTCAAAAATGTGACTTTATTAAATGGCATAGAAAAAGAAATTATCATCGTAAACGATTTTTCTAAAGATAATACCGAAGAAGCAATTCTAAACTATATGAAGACTAATTCTGAATTAAACATTCAGTATTTCAAGCACGAAATTAATAAAGGAAAAGGAGCTGCGTTACATACCGGAATTCAAAAAGCCACCGGTGACTATTTAATTATACAGGATGCCGATTTAGAATACGATCCGGAGGAATACAACTTGTTGTTAAAACCAATACTCGCCGGTTTTGCCGATGTGGTATATGGCTCTCGCTTTATGGGCGGGAATCCGCATAGAGTCTCCTTTTTTTGGCACACTATCGGAAATAAACTCTTGACTTTTTTATCTAACATGTTTACCAATCTCAACTTGTCAGATATGGAAACCTGTTATAAAATGTTTAATACTAAGGTTATTCAAGGCATTTCCTTAAAAGAAAATCGTTTTGGTTTTGAACCTGAAATTACTGCTAAAATTTCTAGGGTCCCTAAAATCAGAATCTATGAAGTTGGTATTTCCTATTATGGCAGAACCTACGAAGAAGGGAAAAAAATTGGTTGGAAAGATGGTTTCAGAGCTATTTACTGCATTTTAAAATACGGATTATTTAAATTATAATGGAAATCAAAGAAATCGATTTAGAAGGACTCACCACCTTATCAGTAATAGAAAAAGCGGATAAGTTTAATGGGTGGATGTACCACACAATTGCTCCTTATTGCAGTGGAAGAATACTTGAAATAGGAAGTGGCATCGGAAATATTTCTCAGTTTTTTATTGCCCATAAACAAGAAATTGTTTTAAGCGATTTACGCGATAATTACATCGAAATTTTAAAAAACAAGTTTCCCAACGAAGTGGTTAAAATCGATTTGGTTGATCCTGATTTTGATGTAAAATACGGTCCCTTTTTAGAAACTTTTGATACCGTATTTGCTTTAAATGTTGTGGAGCACATTAAAGACGATGTTCAAGCCATTGCCAATTGTAAAAAACTACTAAAAAAAGGCGGTACTTTAATTATCCTGGTTCCGGCTTATCAAGGGTTATACAACACCTTTGACACGGAGTTGGAACACTTCAGACGCTACACGAAAAGCACGTTGGAACCCATTATAATTAAGAATGATTTAAAAGTAAGCCAACAGTTTTATTTTAATCTGATAGGTATTTTAGGTTGGTATTTTTCTGGTAATATTCTCAAGAAAAAGACGATTCCGGAAGGACAAATGGGCTTGTTTAATTTATTGGTACCCATTTTTAAATTGGCTGACAAGCTGACATTCAACAAGATTGGTTTATCTGTTATTAATGTCTCCAAAAAATAAATTAAAAATATGTTTGTTTACTTATGCTATACCTTATTGTTGATAGTCTTTTTAAGACTTAATGGTAAACAAAGTTTTATAGGCACACTAATACAAACAACATTAGCATTCAGCGTTTTAGTGTTTTTAGTAACTGAAACCCTGTCACTGTTTAATAAATTGAATCTTATCAGTTTATGTCTTAGTTGGGGAGCTATCTTTTTTTTTCTAATAGTATTGTTGGCAAAAGACAAAACAAAAACTATTTCAACCGGAAATGCCATTAAGGTTAAACTGTCTTTTTACTTCAAATCACTGCCTGTAAAAGAAAAATTAATTCTGGGAGTAGTAGTTTTATTTGTTTTCCTATTGTGTATCCAAGGGATTATATATCCGCCTAACAACTGGGATTCATTAACATACCACATGTCTCGAATAATGTATTGGTTAGGTAATGAATCTGTCGCCTTTTTTCCAACACACATAATACGGGAATTATATCAACCACCTCTTACAGAGTATTATATTTTAAATATTAATGTATTAAACGGGAATGATTATTTGGCGAATAGTGTTCAGCTTTTCTTTTTAATTCAAATTCTTTTTGTTGTTTATGCATTGCTGGGTTTCTTGGGCATTTCTCGTTTTTGGAAGTTGTTAGCTTTATTATTAATCATCACTATTCCAGCTGTTGAACTTCAATCGACAACTACAAAGAATGATATTGTTTGTGCCTTTTATATTCTTGCCACTATTTATTTTGGGATAAAGATTGTCCAATCAAATTCATTAAGAGATTACTTTTTTATAGGGCTTGCTATTGGTTTGGGGCTTTTAACCAAAGGCACTGCTTATCTGTTTTTAGCGCCAGTTTTGCTTTGTTTTGCTGTTATTCAACTGTATAAAATAATAGTTCGAAAAGAGTTTAAAATCATCCCGTACAACTTGTTTTTAATAGTTATAATCATTGCGCTTAATGTCACTCATTATTCCAGAAATTATGCGGTAAATCATTCTATATTAAATATTGATGATGCTGAAGCTAAGGCCTTTACCAATGAGGTTATGGATGGTAAATTTTTGTTTTCTAATTTAATCAAAAATGCCGGTTTGCATCTTGGGTTTCCAATTGACAAACCATCAGATGATTTCATTAGAAAAATCCATAAATCCATAAATGTTTCTATAGATGATAAAAGACTGAACTACTATGGTCAGGCTTATGAAGGAGCACGAGGCGGCACAACAAATGAAGATTACGTGCCTAATACCCTGGCTTTTTTATTAAGTAGCCTATCTTTTTTTGTGATACTCATTCACTTTTTCAAAAACAGCCACCAGGATAAAAAACCTTTACTCCTCATTTCTGTCCTTAGTCTTCAAATACTGTTTTTTGCAGGCTATTTAAAATGGCAACCTTGGCATACCCGCTTGCATATCCCCATTTTTATTCTGGCTACTATCTCCATAATCCTTGCTGTTCAGGTATCTAAATGGTATAGAAAAGTAGTGCTCATTTGTGTTCCTATATTGGTTTTTAGTTTTTTATATTATTATATATTCAATAACCTGAGACCCATTATTCAAAATCACAAATACACCAAAAATATTAGTATTACAGACAATCGGTTTAAAAAATATTTTCCCAACCAACCACAGCTGTATCTGGAATATTCAGATATTTTAAATATTCTTTATACTGTTAATCCATCAAAAGTTGGCTTGAATCTTAATGATTGGGAGTACCCACTGTTCAACTCATTTTATTATGATCATATAAAAATAGTTGCCATAAACGTCAATAATTCTACTAAAGAAATTCCCCAAAATACAGATAACATTGATGTCATTATTTCCAATTACAACAATCCGGTTATTGTTTATAACGGGATGACATATTCCAACCAAAACAACAATCATTCGTATATTTGGTGTTATAAAAAGACAAGTCTGTGAAAATAGCCATAAAAGATTACCTTCTGTATTCCTCTGTATTTGCGATATTTACGGAAGCTTTCTTTTTTCATTTTATTATCGATTGGAAGTTATTGTATCTGATTATTTTAACGAATTATATTTTATTAATCAGAATAAAAAAACTTACCGTCAACAAGTATTTTCTTGGCCTTTTATTTTTCTTTTTAGTGCATGGTATTATAACTTATACCATCATTTGGATTCCCTATAATTATATGCTTGCCCAAATAATAGGCATTGGAATAACAGGCATCTATTATTACAATTTTACTGCTTTGTATAAACCCATTGAGCTCATCAGAGTGTATGGCAAAATGTGTGTTTTGGTAGCCATTATAGGATATCTATTTTACTTCGGCGGATTAAATTATGTGGATGGAAGACTGAACAGCATTTTTAAAGAGCCTGCTCATTATGTGGTAGTGGTATTACCGGCTTGTTATTATTATTTTAAAACTAAAAAATATTTGAGTTTTGCTGTAATATTTGGCACGCTTATTTTATCCAATTCTTCTATTGGTTACATTGGTTGCGGCCTTATTTTTCTTGTCCCGAATTTAACCTTAAAAAGAATGGGGTATTTAGCCGCTTTGCTTCCATTGGTGTGTGTAGTCTTTTATTTTGCCTACAAAGATCTTCCTTTCTTTAAAATGCGCGTGGATGATACATATAACTCCTTGAATGTCATCAATACGGGGAAATTTGAAGAAAATACCAATTTGAGTTCCTATGTATTGATCAGCAATCTTTTTATCACGAAAAAAAATATGGCCGATCATCCTTTCGGGAGCGGAATAGGGAGTCACCATTATATGCATACCGAAATTTATTCCAAAGGAATGAGACCGCCCGAATACATCAAAATCCAACATAAAGAACACGATAATTCGTTTGATGCCAATTCCTTGTTTGCCCGCATCTGTTCTGATTTTGGCATTATTGGTATTTTCCTTGTGTTTTTTATAATGTATAAAGCTTCCGTATGCTTTTCTAGTAAAGACTATGTTTTTGCACAGGGTGTCTACATTTACTTTTTATTAAAACTCTTTAGGGATGGACATTATTTTCCGCCTGAATTCTTTTTCTTTGTGTGGTTGTTTTATTTTTCTTTGAGAGAAATAAAGGTTCTCAACGATGAGAACGCGGCCTAATCGCTGTAAATTTCTTGGTAGAAATCATGCGTTTCCCGACAGCACTTTTCCCAACTGAATTTGGAGGATTGCTCGAAGCCTTTGTTGATTATATCTGCTCTGAAAGTGTCTTCCTCTAACTGCCGCAACCCTTTTTTGAAAGCTTCAAGATTTAAATTGTTCTCTAAAATGGCCGCATTTCCGGAAACTTCAATGATAGAAGAATTTTTCAATGCCAAAACCGGACAGCCAGCCTTCATGGCTTCTATAATTGGAATGCCGAATCCCTCATAACTTGAGGGATAGACAAGGGCATGAGCATAATTATAAAGCACATTTAACGCCGCATTCTCCACATTGGAGATAATCTTTACCCTATTGATTGTTTCTTTGTCGAAAAGCCTTATTTCAGCTTTACTAAGGCTTCCGCCAACAATAACAAGATGTAGCTCTTTTTGTTCTTTCAGCAGCTGAACTACAAAATTAAAATTTTTGTAATTGACCCTTCCTCCCACAAACAGTATATAAGGTTTGTTCAAGTCGTGTAATTGTATGTATTGATTTGCCGAAGAATTGTTTGTTTTGTCAATGACATGATATTCATCACTAACTCCGTTATGGATAACGGCCACTTTTTGATTTTTGTTGGCGGGACAAAACTTTTTTAAATCCGTATAGGTGCTTTCCGAAATACAAATAATCCCTTTGGATCTTTTGATACAGCTATACTTCAACTTATTGTGAACTACTCTTTTGAGAAAACTCGAATAATAGTTATGTGTAAAATCATGAACGGTTGTTACTTCAGCAAAAATTTTACTCCCAACGAGCGGTCTGTAATAACTGGAATGATATAAAAAATAATCCTCTGTTGCTATTTTAACCTTCGATAGTCTTGCTTTTATAGATGACTCTATTGATGATGTGTTGACTATGAGCTTAGCTTCCGGGATGCTTAGTTGCTTTCTGTGAAAGTTAGACATAGCGTTTTTCTCTTCATAAAAAGAGAGATCATCTGATTTTTGATTCATCAAAAAATTGGAAAGTTCATACCAATAGTTAGACACACCGCCTTGAGTGACGTGAGAATAAATGATATTGTCGAGTATAATTTTCATAAGGAATGATTAAATAAATTATACTGTTCCCATGATGTTTTTGGAATAAATAAAAAAAGAAGTTGTACAACTTCTTTTTTTATTCTCTATTTTGTTAGAAGGCCTAATAATTTATCATTCCCCACTATGGATGGTGGATATTTGTTGCTGTGATTTAAATTAAATCTGGCATTTTTTAAATCCCATGAAAAAGAAGGATCAGTTGCAAAATATTCATTGTATTTGTTGTTATCCCCATCTAAAACCAGATTGGCTCCATTTTTAACAGTTACATTTTTAATTGTGATATAACTTTGGTCTTTATTCTTGCTAACACAAATCGATAAGTTTTCCACTTTTTGACCTTCCGGAATATCAAATGTAATTCTCTGTGCCATAGCAGAACCTTTTACCGCTTGCCAAATTGGTTTGTCGTACAAAAAGAAATTATCTTTTTGGTACACAACAGAAATACTATCGTCTTTTTCATAGATACCATCAATGATAACGGAATATTTATCGCTTACTGCTACTGGCTCTTGGGTAGCTTCAACTTCATTCTTTTTATCTTTTCCGCAAGAAGTTAATAATAAACCTGTAAAAAGCACTAAAATTAGTTTTCTCATTTTTATATTTTTTTTGATGAGCAAATATATTATATTTTCCATTAAACCATATATTTGTTAACTGAAATTAATAGAAAAAGTGGCCTGTTTTTATCATTTATTATGACTGCAAGAACCATTTTTAAATCCAAAGCATGAAAAAAATCTCCTTAAAACTATTCCCTTTTTTGATTTCTTTTTTGTTTATTTTTCCAATCCTGAAAGAGAGTTTGTCAAGTTTTATAGTCATTCTTATTTGCCTTAACACCATCATTTATAAAATAGCCGCCAAGGATTACACATTCCCAAAACCCAAAACACTACTACTTACCATTCCTTTTTGGATTATTCTGATTCGGTCTTTATTTACCAGCCATTTTAGTGTTAATGCGACTCACATTCAGCACGCATTGTTTTTTCTTTTACTCCCTGTATTTTTTCTATTAATTCCCAAAGAGTTTTTCAGAAAGGAGAAGCTAAATTTGTATTTTGAAATTCTGAAAAATGCCTGTTTTGTGATTGCCTTTGGTTATGTAATTGCTTTTTTGTGTGTCTATAATTTCTCCGATTTCTTTGTGTTCAAGTACGACATTCCTAAGTTTCGCGATTTTGTTTACAGCGAAGTTCCCTTTTTTAAAATCCATCCAACGTATTACACCTCGATTGTTTTTTTATGCACGGCCTACTCTTTTGAAAAAGTTTTAAAAGAAAAAAAATATATGGAGCTGATTTATATTGCAGTTTTCATCATGATTACCTTTATGCTTTTGGCCAAAATTAACATCATCATGATTGTAGGACTCTTGTTGTTTATGCTGGTGTTCCGCTCTCAAATTTCGGTAAAACAAAAAATAGCTTCTTCCGCGTTTTTTTTAGTTACGACTATGGTGCTTGTTTTGGCTATTCCCGGAATTAAACTTCGTTTTATCGAAGTCTTTAAAAGCTATAATAAACCTCCTGTTGGCGTTGCCTATGATTCGACAAACATCCGGGTGTCTATCTATAATTGCTGCTGGAATATTGCTAAAGACAATTATCTTTTAGGGGTTGGTTTTGAAAATTTGCAAACCGAATTGAATACCTGTTATAAATCAAATTACGATTCAAGTTTCTATGCATCGCACGATTATATGACGCATAATTATTATTTCTACCTATTACTTTCAAGTGGTATAATTGGTCTGTTATGCTATTTCTTTTACTTGCTTACTGTTATCCGAATTTGTTGGAAAACCAACCTTTTCCTTTTCAAAGTATTACTTTTTAATGTCTTAATAATCTGTTGTGTTGAAGATTATCTTTACAGACATTACGGCATTTTATACTTTAATTTAATGCTGGTTTGTTTTCTTCAATACTCGAAGAATAAGGAATCAGATGTTTTAGAAGTTAGGTAGTTTTTATCAGGCTTTCTTCCCAGTTCCTGATTGCAATTCCAAAAGCATTTTTAATTTTAGATTTGTCCAACACGCTGAATTTAGGTCTTTGGGCTGGCGTTGGATAACTGGTTGTGGGAATTGGCGTTACAGCTATAGCAATCTTATTGATTTCAAATATCTTTTGGGCAAAATCAAACCAACTGCATTGTCCTTCGTTACTGAAATTATAAATCCCGTAGTTATCATTCTTTGGGTTCAGAACCGTAGTTTTGATAATTGACACTAATGCTTCTGCTAAATCAACGGCATGCGTTGGCGTTCCAATTTGGTCATCAACCACCGAAAGGGAATCTCTTTCCGAAGCTAATCGCAACATGGTTTTCATGAAATTAGCTCCAAATTGCGAATAAACCCACGAGGTTCTCACAATAAAATAGTTCTCAAAAACAGCTTGAATTGCCTTTTCGCCATCCCATTTTGTTTGCCCGTAAACCCCGGTCGGATTGGGAATGTCACTTTCGGTATAAGGTGTGGTTTTGTTTCCGTCAAAAACAAAATCGGTAGAAATATGCAGTAAAATGGCAGAATACTTTTGGCAAGCTTCAGCTAAATTTTTGGTGCCAATAACGTTGATTAAATAAGCTTTCTCGGGCTCGCTTTCTGCTTTATCAACTGCTGTGTAGGCAGCTGCGTTAATACAATAATCCGGGTTAATCTCAGAAAAAACAGCTTCGCAATTGGCTTTGTTAGTGATGTCTAATTCGGAAGAAGAACGAAAAACAAAATGAACATCCGGATAATTTCCTGCTATGAATTGCAAACTTTGCCCCAATTGTCCTGAGCTTCCGGTAACTAAGACTACCATACTTTTTTGGCGTTTTCTAAAGTCGGTAAAAACTGGTCTTTTTCAGAAATCAACAAGGCTGATGTTGGGAAATTCCAATCAATATTGATACTGCTATCGCTATATAGGATGCCACCTTCGCTTTCTTTGTTATAAAAATTATCACACTTATAAAAGAACGTTGCGGTCTCACTTAACACCAAAAATCCGTGGGCAAATCCTCTCGGTACAAAAAACTGTTTTTGATTTTCTGCAGATAAAAGTATCGATTCGTATTGACCATAAGTTGGTGACTCGGGTCTGATGTCAACGGCTATATCAAGGACTTCGCCTTGTAAAACTCGAACTAGTTTAGCTTGAGCATGGGCTCCGGTTTGATAATGCAATCCACGAAGCACCCCTTTAGAGGAATACGATTGATTGTCCTGAACAAAATGCACTTTCTGGCCTGTCCCAATTTGAAATGTTTTCTCATTGAAACTTTCCATAAAATAACCCCGAGCATCTGTAATGATTTTGGGTTCAATTATATAGCAGCCTTCCAGTTTTGTTGCAATAAAATTCATGATTTAAATCAAACTTAATAAATGTGTCCCATAGCCACTTTTCAATAAGGGTTGGGCTAATTTTTTTAATTGTTCTGAGTCGATAAATCCCATTCGGTAAGCCGCTTCTTCTATAGCGCCTATTTTTAGTCCTTGTCGTTCTTCTATCACCTGAACAAATTGGCTGGCCTGCATCAACGAATTAAAGGTTCCCGTGTCTAACCAAGCGGTTCCTCTGTCGAGTATGCTTACGGTAAGCTTTCCTCTTTTTAAATATTCTTTATTAATATCGGTGATTTCAAGTTCTCCTCTATGGCTTGGTTTAATATTGGCGGCAATTTCTACAACATCATTATCATAGAAATAAATTCCGGGAACTGCAAAATTGGATTTCGGTTTCTCGGGTTTTTCTTCAATTGACAAAACTTTGCCGCTTTGATCAAAATCTACTACGCCATAACGTTCCGGATCATGAACATGATAGGCATAAATGATACCACCGTCCGGATTATTATTTGTTAACAGTAAATCGGATAAACCGGTTCCGTAAAAAATATTGTCTCCGAGCACTAAGGCTACTTTATCGTTTCCAATGAATTCTTTGCCAATGATAAAGGCTTCTGCCAGTCCGTTTGGATGTTCCTGAACGGCATATTCAAAACGACAGCCCAAACTTTTACCATCGCCTAAAAGCTGACGGAATAACGGTAAATCGTGTGGTGTGGAAATGATTAAAATCTCTCTGATTCCAGACCACATCAGGGTTGACAACGGATAGTAAATCATCGGTTTGTCATAAATAGGCATTAGTTGTTTGCTAACCGCTAATGTTAAAGGATGTAGTCTTGTTCCTGAGCCGCCGGCTAAAATGATTCCTTTCATAGCAAATTAATTTAAGGCTAATTTTGCTGATTGTCTTCTGTAAAAGTTTCTGAATAAATTCAACCCTATAAAACCTAAAATCAGTACTAATGGTAAAACAAGTTTCATTCTTCCGTTCAGTCCTTTAGTGTTTTTGACATTGATAACACTGCTGTTTTTCATTATGAAATGTTGATTGTTGATCAAGTCCATTCGTTCACCTCCCAATTCACCTACAAGATAATTTTTGGTTTTAATGATTTCATTCAATTGAGTGTTTTCATTATAATACACCAGCTTGTCACTTTTTTGGTTATTGGTTGTTGTTGCCGAAAATTCATTTAACAAAGCGTCTATTTGTGCGATTACAATTTCGTTTTGCTTCATTTTTACCTTAATGTTGTTTATCATTACCTTTCGAATATTTTCATAATAGTCGTTTTGGTTCAGGTAAGCCATTATAGGGTCAATCGTGCTTTTGCTGGTCACAAAACCTCTGGTGGAGATATGAATAATATGGCGTCCGTAATTTTTACTGGTCGTCTTATCTTTAATTACTTTATTGATATCCCCATCTTCAGAAAGCAACTTAACCAACTCGAAATTTTGAGTGTTTTGAGCATTATTGGCCATGCTGGTGTTGCTATTCACAAAGTTATAAATATCAATAATGGGTTCTATTTCTATTTGTCCTATACTACTTGGCTTTTGAATTCCGATTGATTTTAAGAAAACCGTATCTCTTTCTTTAATCTTAGATTCCAATAGGTCAATTTTGTCATATAAATAATCGGTACTTCCCAAATTGGGAGCCACTATGATTTCGTGGTCATAGGTATTGGATGTTTTATCAAGATAATACCCTCCTACTGCACCAATAACAAACAAGGAAATAAAAATGATTATGTTTCTTTTTATAAATAAAATTCCTCTGAATATAGAATTGGAAATACCTTCAAAAAAACTTCCTATTTTCTTGGAAATCTTTGATAAATCTATTTCTTGATCATCTGTATTATTTTGAGATTTTGCACTCATAAAAAATTATTTAATGTTAAAGATTTGTTCTAATATTTTAATGGTAATCAAATAGGTTGGTTTCACACCAGTAGTTCCCAATCCTCCCGAAGCTAAGGTGCTTCCGGTTTCCAAAGGATTATCCGAAGCGTAATAAGCATATCTCACTTTCACATTCGGGTGAATGCTTTTTCTGATTTTGGAGGCCGATTGAATCGCTTTTTGATAGTAAGCCCCTTCCATTTCCAATCCGATAACTTCCCAGGTTGACTCGTGGAAAAACTTCAACAAATCTTTATTCTGAAGTGATGTTCCCAGCACCGTGACCATAGGTCCTGAGCATACCGGAATGCCATTACCTTCAAACATTTTTGCCGTTAATTCATTCTCAAACGGATAATTGTCTGCCGTGCCTTCATTGATATGCGCCGAAGGAATCATGATATCTCCTTTACCGCCTTCCAAAATTCCGGCTTTACCCATAATCGAAACCGATTCTACGTTGAGTAAGGTTTTGTTTTTGCCTTCTTTATATGGTTTCAAAAGTTCGTCAATAGTTTCAAAAGCCTGCTCACCAAAAGCATAATCCATTACGATAAGTACCGGACTTTCTTTCCCGATTTTCGCTTTTGGAAAACTCGATTTAGCCCAGTCAATTTTAGCGGTATCAAAGATTTGAACATCAATATTGGTTCCCGATTGATCCGGAAGTGAAATCATACCGTGTTTAACAGCAAATTCTTCCACTTTATTTCTAACAGGATCGGCTCCCGATTTACTCAATTCCTCATAAATAAAGAAATCCGATTTGTCTTTGAATTTGGTTTTTAAAACCGTCGTGGCAAAAATAGAATTCATCACACTGTGCATGTTGGCACTGATGATGTGAATTGGTCTTTCTAATAAATTATTGGCTTTCAACGTTTCTTTGATGTTGTTCGCCCAAATTTCACCATGGATATGATGTCCTAATCTTTCTCTCAAAATCGGACTAAACGTAATAGTTCTTTTGTTGTTGTCCACGATTTCTTCGATGGCCAATTTGCCTAACCAGTAAATGACGTGTAAAAAACGATCCGGTTTTTCTTTGGTAGCAAAGGAATCATAGATGTCCAAAACCTCTGAAAAACTTCTTCCCAATACATTCGAAGCATGAGATAACGCTCTTTCTTTTTCAATCTGAGTTAACTTGGTATTTTGTTTTACCACTTCTTCCAGTTTTTCCCAATCCCGGGTCAACTCCACATTGGTTTCGTCTAATAAAACTCTGTCTTTTATTTTATGCGATTCGATAAAAATAAAAGTCAAATGCGTCAAAATATCATAAATATCCGAACGCCCGCGGGTGATTTCCACGTTCATTTGTTCGTCATCAATGCGATAACAATTACGTCTTCTCTTTGGTGGAACGATCGCCTGAAAATGCGATTTAGAATACCCTTCGTCAGAAGTTAAGTTGATAAAACGACATTCTTCAATGCCTACCGGAAGCCTCTCAATTACATAAAGTAACCCATTGAGCTCTACTTTTTCTTCGGCTATACTGCCGTAAATTTCCGGTCTTAGAGATAGCAAAGCTTCTCTTAACGTTTCTCCTGAAACACCCATTGGCTTATAAAAACCTCTGTTAAATAAATGTCTCATGGTAATGTACAATCGTTCGATAGCTGCCGACGATTCTTGCGCTCTTGAGCGCGAAATGTTTTTAATTTCTTTCATTAAATTGTTTTTTCTAACCTGCAAAGATAGGGTTTTTATGGTTTAGTTGGTCAGTACTATATTTATTGCGGGTTCATATATCATCATTTTCTCGGTAGAACTGCCATTCGCAGGTTTGGTTTCCCTGTTCCATTTTCCGCCATAGTATGTGTAATAGTAGTCACTTGGCACAAAATTATAAAGCACAAAAGGGTAGTAAGTTTTTTCTACACGGGTCGTATTGGAATTGTAATCGGTAATGGTGTTTTCGACTTTGTTTTTTTCGATAATTAATTTCTCAAATCCGACAAACATACCCTTTTTCGGCATTTTTAAATTAAAATCACTCACGTTGAAATACGATTTTTTTACGCCTTTTTTAACCGTCACTATAAAGTCTTTTTCCAGTAATTCATCGCTTGGAAAACCAAAATCATCCACGGTGTAAAAATGAATTCGGATAGTGGCATTTTCAATACTACTGTCTGTATAAATAGAAACCTGCTTCAGGTATCTTGTTTTTTTATATTTCGGAACGTAAGGAAAATATTTAACATCAATCCTCGGGCCGTTGTCAAAGGCCTGGGCAATTTCGTTTTTAGTACTGCCTATTTCCTGAGTTTTGGTTCCAAATCGCTTGGCAATTACAACCTCATCCAACTGAAATGTCTTTGGAATCAACTTCACTTCGCTCGCACGAGTGGCTTTTATTTTTAGCTTTTCATAGCCCAAAGCTGAAAAAATTAAATTCCTGCCTTCTCCTTTAATATTGATGCTAAACTCTCCGTTTTCTTCTGAAGTGGTGCCTTTGTTTTCGTTTTCAACGGCTATATTCACATACGAAATCGGCTTGCCGGTAAGGCTGTCTTTCACCACGCCTTTAATCTGAGCTGACAAGGAAAAACCTATCAGCAGCACCAACCACAACACTCTTTTTTCTTGCATCTTTTCTATCTTGTTTTTAATAAATCGGCTATTTTTCTATCATTGCTCAGCCTTGGCAATTTGTTTTGTCCGCCTAGTTTCCCGATGGATTTCATATATTCCTGGAACCCATTTTTCTGAACTTTAGTAACAACAAGCGTTCGCAGCACATTCCCTACAATCAAATCGTCATAGTATGCATTTTGTTGGCGCATGGCTTGGTCAATTTTCAAGGCAAAATCATTCAGGTTTTCGGGTTCATTTTCAAATTCAATAAACCATTCATGATAAGGCATTCCTTCGTTTGGATTGATTTGTGGTGCAACCGTAAATTCGTTGACGCGAATAGTCGATCCTTCCATTGCTTCCTGCAGAGCGCTTTCCACTTCTTTGCCAATGACGTGTTCGCCAAAAGCCGAAATGTAATGCTTAATTCGTCCGGAAACTATCACGCGATAGGGTTTCAAACTCGTAAATTGAACTGTGTCGCCAATGTTGTACGCCCACAGTCCGGCATTCGTGGAAATGATTAAAACGTAGTTGGTGTTTAGTTCAACTTCGCCAATGGTATACCGTTTAGGATTTTCAGTAAAAAACTCATCCGCTTTTACAAATTCATAGAAAATACCTGAGTTCAACAGCAGTAACATTCCTTTTTCTTTTTGAGAATCCTGGTAGGCAAAAAAACCTTCCGAAGCCGGAAATAATTCAATCGAATCTACTTTCCGACCAATAAGATTTTCAAATTTGGCCCGATACGGTTCATAATTCACGCCGCCATAAATGAACAAGTTGAAGTTCTTGAAAATGTCGCCAACGGGTTTGTTTCCTTTTTGCTGTAGTTTCTCAAAATACATCTGCACCCAGCTCGGAATACCAGAAATTACAGCCATGTCTTCCTTAAAAGTTTCTTCCACTATCGCATCGACTTTGGTTTCCCAATCCTCAATGCAATTGGTTTCCCAACTCGGCATTCGGTTTTTCTGCAAATATTTTGGAACAAAATGAGCCACTATGCCGGACAATCTTCCCAATTTGATTCCGTTTTTTTCTTCTAAAACCGGGCTACCTTGCAGGAAAATCATTTTTCCATCCACAAAATCAGCTTTACCCGTTTCATGGATGTAGCTTAAAATGGCATTGCGGGCCGCTTCAATATGAAAAGGCATCGATTCCTTCGTTAAAGGGATATATTTGGCGCCCGAAGTCGTGCCTGAAGTTTTAGCAAAATAAATCGGTTTTCCTTTCCAAAGAATGTCTGCTTCGCCTTTGACCACTCGGTCTACATAAGGTCGCAATTCCTCATAATCTCTGATGGGAACTTGTTGGGCAAAATGGTCAAATGTTTTGATTTCAGCAAAATGATGGTCTTTCCCAAACTGAGTGTCTTTGGCTGTAGCCAATAAATCGCGGAAAACTTTCTGCTGGGTTTCAATAGGATTTTGAACCCATTTTTGAGTTTTGTTGTGAATGCTTTTAGCAAATAATTTGGCAGCAAAGGACTTTATCGACATAGTTATTCGAATTCAATAAAAATACTCGGATCAATCGGGTAGCCGTCTTTCCACAATTCAAAATGCAAATGCACTCCGGTGGATTCCTGTCCGGTGGAACCAGCCAGGGCAATCACTTCTCCGGTTTTCACCACATCGCCCTGCTGTTTGGTTACGGAAGCCGCGTGTTTATAAACCGATATAAATCCATTGTTATGTCTGATGATGACTACGTTTCCGGTGTTCGGTGTCCAATCAGCAAAAATTACCGTTCCACTCAAAATGGATTTTATCGGAGTGTTTTTCGCCAAAGCGATATCCACTGCATAGTGCTTGTTTTTCGGATTGAATTTGTCAGTTATCATACCCTTTACCGGGGGGAAAAGCACCACACTAACTTTTGGTTTTGCCTTTTCAAAAAGATTGTATTTGTCTTCCCGAGCCACTTCTTCGCGCAATTGTAAATCGGCTTTGCTGGGTTTCAAATCATCTTCTGAAATAGGTTCGGAAGTAGCCGGTGTTATGGAATCTTTGCTGAATTTGGCATAATCCAAATCGCCGGTCAAAATCTTTTTAATCGAGGCAATATAGGCTTCATTCTTTTTCAAAGCATTGGTCAGCGAATCCGATTTTAGAGCTAATTCAGTGGCGTCTCTTTTCAATTTTGAGGAAGCATAACCGGGAATGTATTCGCGCAAAGGCGTAAAAGCAATGATATAAGTGGTCACAAAAATAATCAGTAAAGCCCCAATAGTTGCCACGACAAAGACATTCATCAAGGTCAGCCGCAACGAGAAAACTTCGGCAAAAGTATCTTCATTCAGAATCACCAAACGGTTTTTCGTGAATAACTTTTTCTTTAATATTTTACGCTTGAGTCGTTTCTCCGACATGGGTTTTGATTATAGCACAAATATAGAAAAAAAGGGGCGCTTTAGATTTTTTAAACTTTAACGTTCTTTAACGCTAAAAGCTTCCCCGCTATTAATTTATTTTCTACATTTGCAGAGTATTAAAAATCTCAATAACATGAACGCTTTATTTATATCATTAGAATTAACACCAGGACATATTTTTTTAATTTTAGCCGTAGTTTTATTGCTGTTTGGAGGTAAAAAAATTCCGGAACTAATGAAAGGATTAGGAACCGGTGTGAAAGAATTCAAAAATGCCGCTAAAGACGATACTACGCCTCCAGCCAAAAAAGAAGAAGAAACTAAGGAATAATCATTCTTTACCCCAAAATAAATCCCAAATTCTACTGTTAGAGTTTGGGATTTTTTATTTTATAAAACCATTGTCAGCTGAATGCGTTTGCGTTCTTCGTCTACCTCAACAACTTTGACCTGAACATGTTGGTGTAGTTTTACCACTTCATTCACATCGCTCACAAAACCTTCTTTGAGTTGTGAAATATGAACTAATCCGCTTTCTTTTATACCGATATCGACAAAGCAACCGAAGGCGGTAATGTTATTCACAATGCCTGGCAAAATCATACCGCTACGCACATCTTTCATCGATTTCACATTAGCATCAAATTCGAAAACTTTAGCTGCTTTTCTTGGATCGAGCCCTGGTTTTTCGAGTTCTTTTATAATGTCTTTGATTCCCAGAATTCCGATGTCAGCGGTACTGTAAAGCTCTGGTTTTATCAAGCTGATTTTGTCTTTTTTGCCAATCAATTCATTGGTTTTTAATCCCAAATCTTTGGCCATTTTTTCCACAATCGGATAAGCCTCCGGATGTACTGCTGAATTGTCTAACGGATTTTTTCCTTCTTTAATTCGAATAAATGCAGCCGCTTGTTGATAAGCCTTATCGCCCAATCTCGGTACTTTTTTCAATTGCTTTCTGTCTTCAAACGGGCCATTTTCACTGCGGAAAGCCACAATGTTTTCCGCCATTTTTTCACCAATTCCGGAAACATAACTCAACAACGATTTACTCGCCGTATTGATATTAATGCCAACCGAATTCACACACCGCACTACAACTGTATCCAATTCTTCTTTGAGTTTTACTTGGTCAACATCGTGTTGGTATTGCCCCACTCCTATGGATTTAGCATCAATTTTCACCAATTCCGCCAAAGGATCTGAAAGACGTCTTCCGATGGAAACCGAGCCACGAACCGTCACATCATAATTGGGAAATTCATCTCGGGCAATTTTACTGGCCGAATAAACCGAAGCTCCGGCTTCTGAAACCACAAACACCTGCACCGGTTTGTCAAAAGCAATCTTCTTAATAAAGAATTCCGTCTCGCGTGAAGCCGTGCCGTTACCAATGGAAATCGCCTCGATATTATAAGCATTCACCATCGATTTGATTTTCTTCATCGCCATCGCGGTTTCGTTCTGCGGCTGATGAGGGTATATGGTTTCATTATATAACAAATCCCCTTTTTCATCCAAACACACGATTTTGCAGCCACTTCTATAACCCGGATCAATCGCTAAAATTCGCTTCTCTCCTAATGGTGGCGCCAACAAAAGTTGTCCGAGATTCCCAGCAAAAACTTCTATGGCTTTGGCATCTGCTTTGGCTTTAGCTTCTTGCAATGTTTCGTTGGAAATGGCTGGTTCGAGCAATCTTTTGTAACTGTCTTTAATCGCTAAACGCAATTGGTCAGCGGTTTCCCGGTTATTTTTTATCGTGTTGTTTTCGATGAATTCTATAGCTTCTTCGTTTTCAATTTCGACATTTAGCTTGACAAAACCTTCAGCTTCGGCGCGCAACATGGCTAATAATCGGTGCGATGGTGCTTTGACAATAGGCTCTGCCCATTCAAAATATTGAGAAAATTTTTGAGCAGCTTCATCATCTTTTTTGGATTTCACCACTTTTGTTTCGACTATCGCTTTGCGTTGAAATAAACGTCGTAACGTTTTCCGGATGTAGATATTCTCGTTAATCCATTCGGCTATAATGTCGCGCGCACCTTGCAAAGCGTCATCTTCATTGGCAACTTTGGCATTTAAATATTTGGAAGCGATGAACTCGATGTCATCACTGTTTTGCCCCATAATGATTTTGGCTAAAGGCTCTAAACCGTTTTCACGAGCGACATCGGCTCTGGTTTTTTTCTTCTTTTTATATGGTAAATACAAATCTTCAATCTCCTGCAACTCGAAACTTTCCCGGATTTTTTTAGCCAATTCGGGCGTCAATTGTCCTTGCTCGTCAATAGTTTTGAGGATGCTGTCTTTTCGTTTTACAATTTCATCGTATTGCTTTGATAACTTGGCAATTTGCTCAATTACTACTTCGTCTAAATTCCCGGTTTGGTCCTTTCGGTAACGGGAAATAAAAGGAATAGTGCAGTCTTCAGAAAGCAATTTTAGCGTCGCTTCGATATTTTTGGGCGTAGTATTGACTTGGTTTTGAATGAATTGTATGCTGGTCATTTTGCGAATTTATGGTTGAATATGCTGGAAAGCGTTGCCAAGATCATCAATAACATCCGTTATCAACATGCTTTCCGGGCTTTGTTTTTTTAAGGTAATATCGGCTGCCAATCCGTGAAGATAGACGCCGAGAATGGCTACATTTATGGGTTCGTATCCCTGTGCCAAAAAAGCGGTGATAATTCCGGTCAACGCATCGCCGGAACCTCCTTTGGCCAAGCCTGAATTTCCGGTGGTGTTTTGATAACTTTCTTTTCCGTCAGTGATGAACGTTTGCGGTCCTTTCAGCACTATAATGCTGTTTAGTTCTTTTGCTTTGGCGATTGCTTTTTCAATTCTTTCTTCATCAGTAGTATGATTTCCGAATACTCTATCGAACTCTTTGACGTGTGGCGTCAGGATAGATTTGGCCGGAAGTTTGTTTAATAAATCTTGATTTTTGGCCAAAACCGTTAAAGCATCGGCATCAAAAACTATCGGAAGTTTTACATTTTCAATTAAGAATTCTACTTTTCTTTCGGCTGTTTTATCGGTTCCGAAGCCAGGTCCTATAGCGAAAGCATTGTACTTTTCAATAGCATTCTTTTCTTCCCGAAATTCAATCATCGCTTCAGGTATGGAAGTGAAAATAGCCAAGCGTTCTTTCTTTGGAATGTTTAGCGTGACCAATCCGGCTCCGGCTCGCAAACAGGCTTTGGCGGCAATAATAGCAGCACCCATTTTGGCTTGACTTCCGGCTATAATCAAAGCATGGCCGTGATTGCCTTTGTGGGAATCAGACAATCGTTTTTTGAAAATTTTTTGGATGCTATTTAAATCAAGAATAGTCATATTAATCCTGAACAATGAAATCTTTGGTCTCTTCTTCTTTCTTAAACTCGGGTTGGATATTGATATGATTGATGTGGAATTTTTCGAAAAGAATCCGTTCAATTTGATTTAGTAATTCGTTGAATTCACTCATTTTTATATCTTCCGAACAATCCAGATGGGCTTCGAGATGCAGCTCTTCGTCATTCAGATGCCACACATGAATGTGATGTAGTTTCCCAACTCCGGGAACTTTATGTACTTCGCGCACTAGTTCTTTGATATCAATAAAATCGGGTGTGAACAACATCAGCATTTTGGTAGATTCTAATAACAATTTGCCACCAACCACTATTAAATAAATGGCAATAGCAATCGTCATTACGCTATCCACCCAAAACCAACCATAGAATTTCATCAGCAATCCTCCTATCAAAACCGCTACTGAGGCCATCATATCGGTGAGTAAATGCAAATAAGCCGATTTCATATTGATATTGTGATTGGCATCTTTTTGTAATAACAAAACGGAAAGTCCGTTGACCACAATCCCTAAAAGTGCTAACCAAATCACTAATCCGGATTGAATCGGATGCGGATTAAAAAAACGTTCGATGGCTCCGTATATCAAAATAAAAGCCACTATAACCAAAGTCGCGGCATTGACAAAAGCAGCAATCAGTTCGGCTCTTTTAAAACCGAAAGTATTGTTAATCGAGGCTTTTCTTCTAGAGAGTTTATGGGCGATTAAACTAAAAACCAATGATAATACATCGGAAAAATTATGAAGTGCATCCGAGAGTAGCGCCAAGCTTCCGGAAATGATACCGCCTATAAGTTGGGCTACCGTTATTAAAAGATTCAGTAAAATGGAATAGATTAAATTCTTTCCTTGTACTTCATGTTTGTGGATATGCACGTGGTTTTGACACATAATCTATTGACAAGCGATTTTATTCACTCTGTTGGCATGTCTTCCACCTTCGAACGAAGTGTTTAAAAAAGTGTCTACCATTTCAACGGCTTGTTGTATAGAGGTGAATCGCGCCGGAATGCTGATAATATTAGCATCGTTATGTTGGCGCGCCAAAGCAGCAATTTCTTTAGTCCAGCACAAAGCCGAACGAATGCCTTGATGCTTGTTCACTGTCATGTTAATTCCGTTTCCGGAACCGCAAATCACAATACCAAAATCTGCTTTAGTTGTTTCCACATCAATGGCAACAGGATGTCCAAAATCAGGAAAGTCAACACTATCAAAAGTATCGGTTCCGTGGTTCAATACTTGATGTCCTTTTTGTTCTAAAAAGGTTACTATGGCTTTTTTATAATCGGGTCCGGCGTGGTCGTTTCCAATCGAGATTTTCATGGTGAATTGTTTGTAGTTATGCCTACAAATTTACGGAAACTATCGGTTGTTTTTTTACTTTATTGTAACTACTTGATTTTTAAAACACAAGGTTTTTTGGCAACTGAGATATTTTTATAACTATTTGAAAATCATTGAAATTTACACAGCATAATTGTTAAAATTATACATTGTTAATAGCATTTTGCAATTCGTTGATACTCAGTTAACCTTAAGTTAACAACAAATGTTAACAACTTTGGATAGAAAATTAGAAGTTTTTTGAGGTCGTGACGCTTTTTTTTCTAATCAAAAACAGCATCGAGAAAATCAAATTTAGTTTCGTCTTTTTTTGGAAAATTTATCAGCACAAATAAGAAGGTTGTCAACAAAAAGGAACAACTAAACTTATTAAAGAAATGGTTGTTATTTCACATGTTAACAACTGTTAACAAAAACTAAAAATTTGCTCATTTCAAGAACTTTAGCTACAAACTACATTGTTAATTTCTCTGTATAAGTTACGATAACTTTTAAAGATTCTCTTTTTAGAAAAAGTTATTGTCACTATTAACACGCTATAATAACCATCATAAATTTAAATTTAATTAAATCTTTTTTTTGATGTTTTTAATATGTGTTGACAACTTTCAGATTTATACAATTTTTAAATTATTGTTTAGGTCATCTAAAATTTGTTGCACGACTTCTTTATCGTTTGGATGAATTTTAAGTAGGATGCCGCCGTAAGCAAAACTGGCCAGCGGATCGGTAGAAACTAAGTTTTCGTTTTGAAACAAATAAGGGATTCCTTCGCGGTCTAAAATAGTTTTTAAAACCATGATTTCATGAGCAAAATTAAAAGTTGCAATCGTGATAAACTCAGTCATTAGTGAAGTTTTTATAAAGATACAAAAGTTATTTTTTCTATAAATCTTAATACTTGGTACTAAAATCTTAATACTTCTTCGTAATTTTCAGCATTAATAGAAAAGATACAATGAGTAAGAAACCCAAAAAGTTCGGGAAAAACGAAAAGACATTTTCCGAGAAGATTTTTAAAATATTATCCAAGAATGCCAATAAACCATTCAACTACAAACAAATAGCTGCTATCCTTGAGTTGGATGATACCAAAAGCAGAAACGAAATTATCAAAGATTTAAAGATACTCGCTGCTCAAAAACTGATTGTAGAATCTGAACCGGGGAAGTATTTAGTCAAAGCTACCAGTCAAAAATATTACGAGGGGAAAATAGATATGACTAGCAGAAAAGCCGGTTATTTTGTTTGTGACGAATTAGAAAATGATGTTTTTGTTCCGTTTGTTAATCTGAATCACGCTTTAGATGGCGATACGGTCAAAGCTTATGTGTACGATAGAAGAAGTTCCAGAAAACCGGAAGCGGAAGTATTGGAAATTTTAGAAAGACACAAAGAAGAATTTGTAGGTGTAGTTGATATTCAAAAGAATTTTGGCTTTGTAACTACAGCCAATGCCAAAATGTACACTGACATTTTTATTCCAAAAAATAAATTAGGCGATGCCCAACATGGCGATGTGGTTTTAGTAAAACTGGAAGATTGGCCTGCCAAAGCGGATTCTCCTTTTGGTTCTGTTATCAAAGTTTTAGGAAAACCAGGAGAACACGATACCGAAATTCATGCCATTTTAGCCGAATATGGTTTGCCTTATGATTTCCCGATTGAAGTGGAAGCATATGCCAATAAACTAGATACTTCGATTACACAAGAAGAAATTTCGAAGCGTCGTGACATGCGTAAAGTGTTGACTTTTACCATCGATCCAAAAGATGCTAAAGATTTTGATGATGCGTTGTCGTTTCAGGTTTTAGACAATGGAAATTTTGAAATTGGTGTTCACATTGCCGATGTTTCCCATTATTTGAAAGAAGGAACTATTTTGGATGATGAAGCCTATAAAAGAGCCACTTCAGTTTATCTGGTTGACAGAGTGGTACCCATGTTACCGGAAGTGTTATCCAATTTTGCTTGTTCATTACGACCTCACGAAGAGAAATATACCTTCTCCGCTATTTTTCAATTGAACCAAAAGGCCGAAGTTTTAGATTCCTGGTTTGGAAGAACCGTTATTTATTCTGACCAGCGTTTTGCGTATGAAGAAGCACAGCAGATTATCGAAACCAAATCGGATGTGATTCCAGCTGAAATTTCTTTAACCGGAAAAGAATACAAAGCGCCAAAAGAAATAATGGAAGCTACTTTAAAAATGGATGATTTGGCTAAAATTCTACGCCGAAAAAGAATGGCTGAAGGAGCGATTTCGTTTGACAAAGTAGAAGTGAAATTCAATTTGAATGAAGAGTCAGAACCAATTGGTGTTTTCTTTAAAATTTCGAAAGATGCTAACCATCTGATAGAAGAATTTATGTTGTTGGCAAATAGAAAAGTAGCCGAATTCATTGGCAAACAAAAGAAAACCTTTGTCTACAGAATTCACGATGAACCGAATGAAGACAAGTTGATAAACCTTCAGACAGTAATTTCAAAATTTGGATATTCGATTAATATGAAATCCAAACAGGATATTTCTAAATCGTTGAATAATTTATTGAATGAAGTCAATGGAAAAAAAGAGCAGAATTTGGTAGATACTTTGACGATTCGAAGTATGAGCAAAGCCAAATATTCTACCGAAAACATTGGTCATTATGGTTTGGCTTTTGATTTTTACAGTCATTTTACATCGCCAATTCGAAGATATCCTGATGTGATGGCACATCGATTATTACAATATTATTTGGATGGTGGCAAAAGCGTCAACCAGGAAGAATACGAAGAAAAATGTGCCCATTCCAGCGATATGGAAGGATTGGCTGCACAAGCTGAAAGAGATTCGGTGAAATACATGCAGGTAAAATACATGCAGGATCACAAAGATCAGGAATTCTTGGGTGTAATTTCAGGCGTTACCGAATGGGGAATTTATGTCGAAATCATCGAAAACAAATGCGAAGGCATGGTGCGTATTCGCGAAATCAAAGAAGATTATTATACGTTTGATGAGAAGCAATATGCTTTAGTTGGTCAAGCCACCAATAGTATTTTACAGCTTGGTGACGAAGTTTATGTTAAAGTGAAAAATGCCGATTTAGTAAAAAAACAATTAGATTTCCATTTTATCAGAAGAAAAGAATAGCATGAAAAAGTTAGTTTTTAGTTTAGGATTAATCAGTTCCATAGCGTTTGGACAAGTGGAGAAAAAGGTCGGCGATTTTACCAAAGTCACCTCCTTTGATCAGATTGATGTTTTCTTAATTCCAAGTACGGAAAACAAAGTGGTTTTGGATGGAAAAGAAGCTGCTGAAGTAGAATTGGTCAATAAAAATGGCGAATTAAAAATAAGAATGCCGTTGACAAAAATGCTCGAAGGTGATAATATTTCAGTAACGGTTTATTTCAAAAACATCACGGCGGTCGAAGCCAATGAAGGGTCCCGAATAGCTTGTGGCGATAAGATAAAATCTACTGCTTTTGACATTATTGCCAAAGAAGGTTCTGAAATAAAACTGATTCTTGAAGTTGATAAATTAAATGCCAGAGCAGCTAATGGTTCCAAAATTTCATTGGAAGGAAAAGCTAAAGTTCAGGAAGTTATAGTCAACTCGGGTGGAATTTATGAAGCGGAAAGTTTCAAAACCGAACAAACCACCATTACCGGAAATGCAGGAGGTGAAGCCGCTATTTATGCTAGTGATTTGGTTGAAGCCAAAGTAAGAGCTGGCGGGAACATTACCATATATGGAAAACCAAAACAAATCAACCAAAAAGTTGTTGCCGGCGGCAGTATTAAAGAAGCAAAATAGAAATACTTGAAATTGTTAAAATTTAATTCTAAATTGCAGTGTCAAAATCCTAACCCATTATGTTGCTCAACGATATTTTATCTGCCATTCCGCTTGGTTTTTTTCTAAGTTTTATGATTGGACCTGTTTTCTTTGTTTTATTGGAAACCAGTGTCGTCAAAGGATTTAGAGCCGCCGTAATGTTTGATTTAGGTGTTGTATTAGCGGATGTTATTTTTATTCTGATCGCCTTCTTCAGTAGTTACCGTTTGATTCAAAGTATCAAAAACGATCCGGCTTTGTTTATTTTTGGCGGTTTGGTAATGCTCACTTATGGCATTATTTCATTTGTAAAAAACAAAAAAGAATCCAAAAAAAGCATAGACGAAATCGACCCGAAAGAGTTAGCCAAAACCAATTATTTATCCTTGTTTATCAAAGGCTTTTTTCTGAATTTCATCAACATTGGAGTGCTGGGATTTTGGTTAGCAATCTTAATTACCATTGGTCCTCAACTTGAATTGAAAGCGTCCAGAATGATTACTTTTTTCTGTACTTTAATTCTCAGTTATTTTGTTACCGATATTTTCAAAATACTTTTAGCCAAACAATTACGCAACCAACTCAATCCGAAAAACATCCTTTTAATCAAGAAATTCATTAGTATAGTTTTGATTATTTGTGGTGTCGTTTTACTTTCTCAAGCCTGGTTTCCAAAAGAACAAAAAATGGTAAACAAAGCCTTTGAAAAACTTGAGAAAGACAAGTAAACTTCAAATTTTTATAAAAATTTACCACAAAAAAAAGAGACACAATACTGTATCTCTTTTAGAGGCATCGTCCGGATTCGAACCGGAGTAGGAGCTTTTGCAGAGCCCAGCCTAGCCACTCGGCCACGACGCCATTGTTGAATGGATGGCAAATATAGAATTTTTTTTGAAAGTTCCAAAGTTTAAGAGTTACAGAGTAACAAAGTTTTTAATTTCGGTATTCTTCCATTTCTATAGTAACCGCTTCCACATCGCCACCAATGGGCGGATTCAATTTTGAAACGGCTAAAAGTATTCTGGAAACGGCTGGTATTTCTCTGAAAATTCTAGTGATGATGCGGTGGGCTACATGTTCTAATAATTTGGAACGAATGGCCATTTCCTGTGTTACAATTTGATTTAAAAGTACATAATCTACAGTATCTTTCAACTCATCAGTAGTGGAAGATTTTCTCAAATCCGTCTTAATTTCAAGATCAACACGGTAATCAGAACCAATGCGCGCTTCTTCTTCCAAGCAGCCATGAAACGAAAAGGTTCTTATATTTTGTAATTTAATAGTTCCCATTTTTGCTGTTAATTTGTGGATTTGGTAATTTATTTATTGGATAAAAGTACTAAATATTTGCATTTCTGCTTTCAAAAAGTCAAATAACCAAATTAACGAATAACCAAATAACCAACATTTTTGATAACTTTGCGACTCAAAATTTTGAATATGTCAACAGAAGAGAAGTCGCTTAATTTCATTGAACAAATCATAGAGAAAGATTTGGAAAACGGTTTGGCTAATAACAAGCTGCGTTTTCGTTTCCCACCGGAACCTAATGGGTATCTACACGTGGGGCATGCCAGTGCTATTTGTTTAAATTTCGGTTTAGGAATTGATTATCAGGCTCCGGTAAATTTGCGCTTTGATGATACCAATCCGGCCAAAGAAGAGCAGGAATATGTTGACGCCATCAAAAGAGATATTGAATGGTTAGGATATTCATGGGCTAACGAATGTTACGCTTCGGATTATTTCCAACAATTATACGATTGGGCGGTGGAGTTTGTCAAAAAAGGAAAAGCTTATGTTGACAGTCAATCTTCGGAAGAAATGGCCAAGCAAAAAGGAACGCCTACGCAAGTGGGTACCAATTCTCCTTATAGAAACCGTTCTGTTGAAGAAAATTTAGATTTATTGGAGCGTATGAAAAACGGAGAATTTCCGAATGGAACTCATATTCTACGTGCCAAAATTGATATGGAGCATACCAATATGTTAATGCGCGACCCGATTATGTATCGTATTTTACATTCGCACCACCACAGAACCGGTGATAAATGGTGCATTTATCCAATGTACGATTGGGCCCATGGCGAAAGTGATTATTTGGAACAAATTTCACATTCCTTTTGTACGCTTGAATTTTTACCGCACCGTGAATTGTACGATTGGTTTTTGGACCAAGTGTATGATGACACCAAAGTGCGTCCAAAGCAAAGAGAATTTGCCCGAAGAAATCTATCACACACTGTAGTTTCTAAAAGAAAACTGCTGCAATTGGTCGAAGAAAAACACGTCACTGGTTGGGATGATCCAAGAATGAGCACCATTTCAGGAATGCGAAGACGTGGGTATCCACCTATGGCGATTCGTAATTTTGCTAATACTATTGGTATTGCCAAACGTACGAACCTGATTGATGTTTCGCTTTTAGAATTTTGTGTTCGCGAAGAATTGAATAAAACAACACATCGTGTTATGGCGGTTTTGAGCCCAGTGAAATTGGTGATTACCAATTATCCTGATGGAAACGAAGAATGGTTAGAAGCCGAAAACAATCCCGAAGAAGAAGTGATGACTTATAGAAAAGTCCCTTTTTCCAAAGAATTGTATATCGAAAGAGAAGATTTTCAGGAAGAAGCCAATAAGAAATTTTTCCGATTGACTTTAGGAACTGAAGTGCGTTTGAAAAATGCTTATATCATTAAAGGTGAGAGTGTTATTAAAGATGCTGACGGGAATATTACCGAAATTCATTGTACGTATGATACCGATTCCCGCAGTGGTAGCGGTACCGAAGCTTCACAAAGAAAAGTAAAAGGAACGATTCATTGGGTTTCTATTGCTCATGCAGTTCCGGCTGAAGTTCGTATTTACGACCGTTTGTTTTCACATGAAAATCCGGATGGCAATAAGGAAATCGACTTTAAAGAATTCATCAATCCAAATTCTTTAGAAGTCATTACCGGTTATGTAGAACCAAGTTTGCAATCGGCTAAAAACTTAGACCAATTTCAATTTCAACGCTTAGGCTATTTTTGTGTGGATAAAGATTCTTCTGCTCAAAAACTGGTTTTTAACAAAACAGTTGGCTTGAGAGATACTTGGGCAAAAGTGGAAGCTAAAGAATAAAAATAAGAATAGATTTTATAAATGAAAAGCCTGCTGTTTAGTGGGCTTTTCTTATTATATGTTTTTTCTATTAAAATCAAATTTTTTATTTTTTTAAGCTATTAAAACCGACCTCCATACTTGATTTTTATTCCACTTTCAGAATTCCAAATACTCAAATTATGGCTCTCCTGACGAACGCTGTTCATTTCGCTTTAAAATAAGTTTTTGTGGTTTAACCGGAATTTAACGTAAACGACAGGTAAAATTTTGTAATTTTATTAAAATTAAATTTTTGAAATTATGGCAACACGAAATAATGGCCTCATAGCACTTTTGGCCGGAGCAGCAGTTGGATTAGGATTGGGAATTTTATTTGCTCCTGATAAAGGTTCGAAAACAAGGGAAAAAATAAAAGACGGTTTTGATGATTTGAAAGACGAAGTGAAAACCAAATTCAATTCGATGGAAGGTGAGGCAAAAGAAAAATTTTCCAAATCAAAAGACGAGTTGAAAGACACTATCGATGAGTTGCTTTCCAAATCAAGTCATAAAGCTGAGGATGCTATTACCTATCTGGAAGAAAAACTTGCGGAGCTTAAAAAGCAAAACGCCAAATTGCAGAAATAATGGCCTTGGAAGACATCAGAGAAAATGTAGAAGACATTCAGGAAAATACGAAAGCCTACATAGACACAAGCTTGGCGTATTATAAACTTTGGGGTTTTAAGGTGGCGATGAAATCGACCACTTTGGCTCTCAAATTTTTTCTGATTGCCATTTGTTTAGTGATAGTATTGCTGTTTGTTTCCGTAGCTGGTTCTTTGGCTCTTGGCCAAATTTTCCACAGTTATCCATTAGGTTTTTTGTGCGTGGCGGGAGTATATTTGGTACTGGCATTGCTATTATTTTTAGTGAAAGACAAAATAGTGGAAGGCCCAATTCTGGAGAAATTCTCCGAAATATTTTTTAATGACTAGCCATGGAAACTAAAAAATATTCATCCTACGCCGAGATCGAAAGAGATTTAGAAATTCTAAAAATCGAAAAAGAAATTCATTATCAAAAGATAGTATTGAGCATTGAAAAAACTAAGGAAAGTATAGTGCCTTCCAAATCCATTTCCTTTGTGGCCGATGTATATGACAAAGTATTCTCAGGTACTTACGGCACGATTTTAAAGATTTTGATTCCTTATGCAATCAATTGGTTTATAAACAGAAAAAGAGGCGATTAAGCCTCTTTTTTTTATGGATTTTTGTTTTATTATTTTGCCGGCTCTTCCGGATTGGAAGTGTCTGAAGGATTATAATCCATAGAGGTTTTATTGCTTCTGTCTTTTACTCTTTTCGGCTGATTTTTCATTTGTTCGCCCATGATGCTTGACGCGGTAAAACTGGTTACCATATTGTTTAGCATGTCGCTGGCAGCTTGTGGAGAGTTTGGCAATAGAATCAAATTCGAATTGGTATCGGCACCAATGGCTTGTAAAGTATCATAGTGCTGCGTAATTACAATTAAAGCTGAAGCTTCTTGTGAATTGATACCCACATTGTTCAAAACTTCTACACTTTCTACCAAACCTTTAGCAATTTCTCTTCGCTGATCAGCAATCCCTTGCCCTTGTAATTTTTTGCTTTCCGCTTCGGCTTTGGCTTTGGCTACAATTCTAATTCTTTGCGCATCCGATTCAAACATGGCCGCTGTTTTTTCTCTTTCGGCAGCATTGATACGGTTCATAGCGTTTTTTACCTGAATATCAGGATCGATATCAGTAACCAAAGTATTGATAATGTCATAACCATAAGCCATCATCGCTTCATTTAATTCCCGTTTTACCGCGATAGCAATGTCATCTTTACGAACAAAAACGTCATCCAGAATCAATTTTGGCACTTCGGCACGAACCACGTCAAAAACATAAGCCGTGATTTGGTCATGAGGATATTCCAATTTGTAAAAGGCTTCGTAAACGTGTTCCTGTATCACTTTAAACTGAACCGAAACTTTCATTTTGATGAACACATTGTCTTTGGTTTGTGTTTCGATGATAACATCCAATTGTTGGATTCTCAAATTTACGCGACCGGCAATTCTGTCAATGATAGGCAATTTAAGCTGCAGACCGGAATTTCGAATGCTTTCAAATTTCCCGAAACGCTCAATAACTACGGCACTTTGTTGCTTTACCGTAAAAAAAGAAGAGAAAAGAATAATGAGTCCAAAGAATAAAATAACAGAAATAAATACCATGATTTTTTTAAATTAAATTGTTAGTACAGTGTTTATACGAAATATATGTATGTTTGTTACAAATTATTAGTTACTACTTCATGAATAAAAAAATAATATTCCTTTTGTTGTTAACAACAACTTTTGGATTTGCACAATACGGTTACCGGGATTCCAATATGATTGGCATTACTTTAGGATTAAATCAATTCAATGTTAACACTTCGGATATAGAAACCAAACCCGGGAATGGTTGGAATATTGGACTTTCGATGCGAGGCAATTTTTATGACGATTGGGATGCTATTTACGGCTTACAGTTTAGTGAATACAATTATAAAGTGGTAACCAAAAAAGGAGTACTGGGCGATAAAGATGTGAATTACAAATTACCTTGTGCCAACGTCACTTTTCAGTTGAGCTATAAGTTTATTGAAAACCATTTGAGTGCCGAATTTGGTCCAATGATTCAGATAAACGGGAATGCCCAGATTGATAAAGACGATGAAACTAATTTAGTAAAAGGAACAGCCCTTACGGCTAAGGATTTTACAAAAATGGGCAACGTTGGCGTTTATCCGGTTATAGGAATAACAGCCGGAGTGCGAAATGCCAGACTCAATGTATCGTATCAATACGGCGTTATGAATATGCTGGGTAAGGTGGAAGGCAATTTCAAAGGAAACGCTTCCATTATTAGTGGCAATGTGATTTTCTACTTCTAATAAAAAAGTCCCGAGTTATCGGGACTTTTCTTTTTTATAAACTTGTTATAGCTGTTTCCAATCGTTTGATGGTTTCTGCTTTTCCAATTAGTTCAACGATGTCGAAAAGATGAGGGCCTTTTAGCGCTCCAACCAAACTCAAACGGAAGGGTTGCATTACTTTTCCCATGCCAATTTCGTTTTGTGTCATCCAGTCTTTTACTATGGTTTCTATGTTTACTGAAGTGAAATCTTCAATGGTTGTTAGCACAGAAATTAATTGTTTTAATAAATCAGGTGTGTCTTCTTTCCAGTTTTTAGCTGCTTTTTCATCATAAGACGTCGGCGCTACAAAGAAATAGTCTGATAAATCCCAAAATTCGGAAACAAAATTAGCACGTTCTTTTATCAAAGAAACTATGGTTACCAATTTGTCATGTTCAACAGCAATTCCTTTTTCTGCCAAAATAGGAGCAAAGGATTTTGCCAAACTTTCATCACTCTGCTTTTGCAAATATTGATGATTGAACCATTTGTTTTTGTCCGGATCAAATTTGGCTCCGGCTTTGTGCACTCTATTTAAATCAAATTTGGCTACCAGTTCTTCCAATGAAAACAACTCCTGGTCTGTGCCGTCATTCCAGCCTAATAATGCCAAAAAATTAATCACCGCTTCCGGGAAAAATCCTTTTTCTCTGTATCCTGAGGAGATGCCTTCTTCGCTTTTCCATTCCAATGGAAATACCGGGAATCCCATTTTGTCACCATCGCGTTTGGATAATTTTCCGTTGCCAATAGGTTTTAAAATCAATGGAAGATGCGCAAATTCCGGTGCTTCCCAACCAAAGGCTTTGTACAATAAACAATGCAACGGCATGGATGGTAACCATTCTTCACCACGAATCACATGTGAGGTTTCCATCAAATGGTCATCTACAATATTGGCTAAATGGTACGTTGGCATTCCGTCACTTTTGAACAAAACTTTATCGTCTAATAAATTAGTTTCAAAAGTAATAGCACCACGAATGATGTCATGCAAATGCAACGTTTCATTAACAGGCGTTTTAAAACGAATTACATAAGCTTCACCGTCGGCAATTCTTTTCTCTGTTTCCTCATTTGAAATCACTAAAGAAGTATCCAGTTTTTCACGATTGTGCCAGTTGTAGATAAAGGTTTTCCCTTGCTCTTCGTGTTGTTTTCTGTGTGCATCCAAAGCTTCCGCTGTATCAAAAGCATAGTAAGCCCAACCCGAATTCACCAATTGGTCAGCGTATTGTTTGTACAAAGGCTTTCTTTCGGATTGACGGTAAGGACCGAATTTTTCATGCTTCCCAACGGTTTCGCTTGGTGCGATACCTAGCCATTCCAAAGCTTCAAAGATGTAGGCTTCGGCTCCGGGAACGAAACGATTTTGGTCGGTATCTTCTATTCGCAAATAGAAAACACCGTTATGTTTTTTGGCAAATAAATAATTGAACAAGGCAGTACGAACACCACCAATGTGTAAAGGTCCGGTTGGACTGGGAGCAAAACGAACTCTAACAGGTCTTGACATTGTATTGAAATTTGGTGCAAAGATAAAATTTAATTAGCCACGAATTGCTGAATTTTGATTGGCAAATTTTTAACGTTGGTTATTCACCAAAAATTGTACATTTATCGGTTATAAAAAAGAATTGCGAAAATTGGAGAATTCAAACATCATATATCAAAAGCTGGAAAGCTTTATTAAGAAGTTTTACACCAACGAATTACTACGCGGAACCATTTTCTTCGTAGGCTTGGGCTTGCTGTATTTTATTTTCACGCTTTTTGTGGAGTATTTCCTTTGGTTGAAACCAACGGCGCGAACTGTTTTGTTTTTGGTTTTTGTTGTCGTTGAACTGTTCCTTTTACTCCGCTTTATTTTGTTCCCGATTTTTAAACTTTTTAAGCTTCAAAAAGGGATTGATTACAAAGAAGCTTCGGCCATTATTGGAGAGCATTTTAATGAAGTAGGGGATAAACTGACTAATTTTTTACAACTATCCCAAGACCAAAACAAGTCGGAATTACTGTTGGCCTCGATTGATCAAAAGGCCAACACTTTGCAGCCTGTTCCTTTTGGAAATGCTATTAATTTGGGCAAAAACAAAAAATATTTACCGCTGGCCGTTATTCCCATTCTGTTCTTTTTGTTTTTCCTGATTTCAGGGAAAAGTGATATTCTTTCCCAAAGTTTGAATCGTGTGGTTCACTTTAAGCAACAGTTTTTGCCGCCGGCACCTTTTGAATTTGTGGTGTTGAATAACAATTTGCAAACCGAACAAAACAAAGACTTTTTATTGAAAGTAAAGACAGTTGGTAATGTAGTTCCGGAAAACGCTATGATTTTCATAGGAGACGAAAGCTATTTTATGGAAAGTACTAAAGCCGGTGAATTCGAATTTGTCATTCCGAAACCTGCCGAAGATTTAGAGTTTCATATTGAATCTAATGATGTTTCTTCACACGATTATGAATTGAAAGTAGTTACGGTGCCATCGATTGCCAATTTTGAGATGGTGTTGAATTTCCCGGGTTATTTAAACAAGAAATCAGAAGTCATCAAAGGAACCGGAAACGCTATTATTCCGGAAGGGACCAGAGTTACCTGGAGAATGAGCACTTTGGCTACACAAAAAGTGGATTGGGTGAATGAGAATAATCATTTTGCTTTCGCCAAAGAGGAGAACATGTTTTCGCTTTCCAAAAGTATACTTCAAAACACTGATTATCAAATTTTAACTTCGAATGCTAAGGTTCAGAATTATGAGAAGTTGAATTACCAGATTTCGGTCATCAAAGATCAGTTTCCAACGATCACCGTTAACAATGCACCGGATAGTTTGAAGGTAAATAAAAATTACGTTCTCGGTCAGGTTTCTGATGATTACGGATTGTCAAAACTGCAAATTGTTTATTATCCAAAAGACAAACCTACTGCTGCTAAACATGCCGCCATTACTGTTAAGAGAGATGTTTATGACCAGTTTGTTTTTTCGTTTCCAAGTAATCTCCCAGTAGAAGAAGGCGTTTCGTATGAGTATTATTTTGAGATTTTTGACAACGATGCTATTCATAATTTCAAAAGCACCAAATCATCCGTTTTCAGCAATAGGATTGCCACGGAAACAGAGAAACAAGATGAAATGCTGCAACAGCAAAACGAGAATATCAATTCATTAGCTAAATCATTAAAAGCTCAGGACAAGCAACTATCCGAAATGGATAAGTTGCAAAAAATGGGGAAAGAGAAAGATAATTTAGAATACAAAGAACAGCAAAAAGTGGATGATTTTATTCAGCGTCAGAAACAGCAAGACGAACTCATGAAAGAGTTCTCCGAGAAGATGAAAGACAATTTGGAGCAATTCAAAGCGGATAAGAAAGACGAGAAAAAAGACTTGCTTCAGGATCGGTTAGAGAAAACCAAAGAAGATTTAGAAAAGAATCAAAAACTTCTGGATGAGCTTAAAAAACTGAACGACAAAATCAGCAAAGAAGAGTTGTTCGAAAAGATGGAAAAATTCCAACAAGCCAGTAAAAATCAAACCAAAAGTTTGGAACAATTGGTCGAATTAACCAAGCGGTATTATGTGGAGAAAAAAGCGGAACAAATTGCAGATAAGTTAAACAAATTGGCCGACAAGCAAGATAAATTAGCGGACAAAACGGATGAGAATAATGCTGAGAAGCAAGATGAAATCAATAAAGAATTTGATAAGCTTCAAGAGGAGCTAAAGGATTTGGATAAAGACAATAAGGAGCTAAAAGCCCCAATGGATTTACCAAAAACAGCAGAGAAAGAGAAAAGCATAGACGAAGATTTAAAAGATGCTAAAGATCAATTGCAAAAGCAACAAAAAAGCAAGGCCAAGCCCAAACAAAAAAGCGCTTCCAAAAAAATGAAGCAAATGGGGCAGCAGATGCAAGAGCAAATGGAATCGGGTGAGGCAGAACAAATGGAGGAAGATGTAGCTATGTTGCGTCAGATTTTAGACAATCTTTTAGCCTATTCATTCTCGCAGGAAGATGTGATGAAGCAGTTTAAAAATTTGAAGCGTGGCGCTCCATCTTTCAATAAAAATTTAAAAATTCAGCAGGATTTAAAACAACAATTTAAACATGTTGATGATAGTCTTTTTGCCATGTCTTTACGAAATCCAAAAATTGCCGAAGACATTACTAAAGAAATTGGCAATGTTCAATACAATGTTGATAAAGCTATAGAAACCTTAGTTGAAGCTAATGTTCCAAAGGGAAATTCTCATCAGCAATATGCGGTTTCTTCTTCTAATAAATTAGCAGATATGTTGAGCGATATTTTGACTGGTATGCAAATGCAGATGCAAATGCAGGGTTCAGGTCAAGGAAAACCTAAGCCGGGTCAAGGGCAAGGAGAAGGAATGCAATTACCGGATATTATTAAGAAGCAAGAAGGCCTAGGTGAAAAAATGAAAAAGGGTATGAAGAAAGGCGATAAACCAGGCGAGGGTCAGGAAGGTAAACAAGGTGAAAAACCGGGTGAGGGCCAACAAGGCAGCAAAGGAAATAAAGGCCAAAAAGGAGGAGATTCCGGGCAAGGACAAGGAGGTAATCAAAAAGGAGGAGAAGAAGGACAAGATGGAGAGGGAGATGCAAAAGCAATTATGGAAATTTATAAGGAACAACAGCAATTGCGGGAAGCCTTAGAAAAAGAATTAAAGAAACAGGGTGTAGGCGGTAATGGGCAGAACACCTTAGATCAAATGAAACAAGTTGAGAAGCAATTATTGAATAAAGGTTTCAATAATGAGACTCTTCAAAAGATATTGAATGTGAAATATGAGTTGTTGAAACTTGAAAAGGCATTGCAGCAACAAGGCGAAGATAAGAAGCGTCAATCAGAAACCAATAAGAAAGAATTTAATAATCAAGCCACTGCATTGCCGAGTAAGCTTCAAGAATATTTAAATAGTATTGAAATTTTAAATAGACAAAGCTTACCTTTGCGCTCCAATTTTAACCAAAAGGTTCAAGAATACTTTAAAACCAATGATTAGTTTTAATTACGAGACAGATTTCAAACTAGAAGACGAAACAACTTATTCAGATTGGCTTTCCAAAGTCATTAGCTCTGAAATAAAGAACGAAGGTGAGATTAATTATATCTTCTGTGACGATGATTACTTATTGGAAATAAACCAACAATATCTTGATCATGACACCTTAACAGACATCATTAGCTTTGATTATTCTATAGGAAACGAACTACACGGAGATATTTTCATTTCGATTGAGAGAGTTCTTGAAAACGCATTAGATTTTAATGTTGATTTTGAGGAAGAATTGAAAAGAGTAATGGCTCACGGAGTTTTGCACTATTGCGGATACAAGGATAAAAGCGAGGAAGACGAAAAAGTAATGCGTCAAAAAGAGGAAGAAAAAATGAAGATGTTCCACGTGAAACACAATTAAAATGTTTTTAGAAAAATACGATACAATAGTAGTGGGAGCTGGTCATGCTGGTTGCGAAGCGGCGGCGGCATCAGCCAATATGGGATGCAAAACTTTATTGGTTACCATGAGTTTGCAAAACATTGCGCAAATGTCATGTAATCCTGCTATGGGAGGGATTGCCAAAGGACAAATTGTTCGTGAGATTGATGCATTGGGTGGTTATTCGGGGATTGTTTCGGATAAGACCGCAGTGCAATTCAAAATGCTTAATAAATCAAAAGGACCAGCGATGTGGTCTCCAAGAGTTCAAAGTGACCGGATGCGTTTTTCTGAAGAATGGCGATTAATGCTGGAACGAACTCCGAATTTAGACTTTTATCAGGAAATGGTAAAAGGCCTTTTGATTGTAAATAATAAAATTGAAGGAGTCATTACATCATTGGGAATTGAAATTAAATCTAAAACGGTTGTTTTGACCAATGGAACGTTTCTTAATGGATTAATTCATATCGGTGAAAAGCAATTCGGAGGAGGAAGAGCTGGTGAAAGTGCGGCTTATGGAATTACAGAAGATTTGATTAAGGTCGGATTTGAAGCCGGTAGAATGAAGACCGGAACACCTCCGCGGGTGGATGGTCGTTCATTGGATTATTCTAAAATGAGAGAAGAGCCTGGTGATAAAATTCCAGACAAGTTCTCTTATTCTGACGAAACCAAACCGTTGACTCTTCAAAAATTATGTCATATGACCTATACTTCTAATGAAGTTCATAACATACTCAGAGAAGGATTTGATCGATCCCCAATGTTTAACGGAAGAATTAAAAGCATCGGGCCAAGATACTGTCCATCTATTGAAGATAAAATTAATCGTTTTGCTGATAAAGAAAGACACCAGCTTTTTGTTGAGCCGGAAGGATGGAATACCGTTGAGGTTTATGTAAACGGATTTTCTACATCTTTGCCTGAAGACATTCAATTCAAAGCTTTGCGATCTGTTGAAGGATTTGAAAAAGTTAAGTTTTTCCGTCCCGGTTATGCCATCGAGTATGATTATTTTCCACCAACACAATTAAAACACACTTTAGAAACTAAGTTAGTAGAAGGGTTGTATTTTGCAGGTCAAATAAACGGTACTACCGGATATGAAGAAGCCGCTTCTCAGGGACTAATGGCCGGCATTAATGCTGCCTTAAAAGTTAAGGAACAAGAGCCAATGATTTTAAGAAGAGATGAAGCTTATATTGGTGTTTTGATTGATGATTTGATTACAAAGGGAACAGAAGAGCCTTATCGTATGTTTACTTCACGTGCTGAATACAGAACGTTATTGCGTCAAGATAATGCAGATTTTCGTTTAACGGCAAAATCCTATGAAATTGGTTTAGCTTCAGAAAAGCGATTAAAACGTATGGAATATAAATTCAATGAAAGTGAAAAAATGGTTGCTTTCTTCAAAGAAACAAGCGTTACTCAAGAAGAAGCTAATCCTATTTTAACTGAAAAGGAAAGCGCACCAATGGTACAATCGGATAAAATGTTTAAAGTTTTTTCCCGTCCTCAAATTGAATTAGAAGATATTTTAAAGTTTGAGAAAGTTCAAAATTATATACAAGAGAATGACCTGGATAAAGAAATTATTGAGCAGGCTGAAATTCAAGTTAAATATTCAGGATATATAGAGAAAGAAAGAAACAATGCGGAAAAATTAATCCGATTAGAAGATATTAAAATCCCGGAGAATTTCGACTACAACAAAATAAAATCAATGTCAATTGAAGCTAAACAAAAACTTAGCACCATTCGTCCGGTAACTATTTCACAAGCATCCAGAATTAGTGGTGTTTCACCTGCTGATGTTTCAGTCTTATTAATTTACATGGGAAGATAATTTTGCGTTCCACGTGAAACTAGTTTCTTTAAGCCTTACCAATACAGCCTTTATATGAGTTTTCAAAATAATATTTTTTTTCAAAAAGTTAGAGATTATTCTGTTTCCAAAGAAATATTCGAATTGCATCACAATCCGGAATATGATATGTTAATTACATTTCCAAAACCAAGTTTGGAAAAACTACCGAGTTATTATGAAAGTGATGACTATATTTCCCATACTGATGGGAAGCGTTCTTTGTTTGAAAGAATGTATCAATTGATAAAAAGTGTAGCACTAAAAAATAAATTAAAACTAATCAATACACAATCTCAAAAAGGAAAACTTTTAGACATTGGTGCAGGAACAGGTGATTTTTTAGTAGTAGCAAAAAATGACGGTTGGCATATTACAGGAATTGAACCAAGTGAAAAAGCAAAAACAATTGCTATAAATAAAGGAGTGAAATTTGCCGAAAGCTTAGCGGTTTTAGAAAGTAATTCTTTTGATATAATTACCATGTGGCACGTATTAGAACACGTTCCAAATCTTGAAGAATATATCTTGGAATTGAAAAGATTACTAAAACCATCCGGAACCATTGTAATTGCCGTTCCTAATTTTAAATCTTTTGATGCTACGTATTATGGTAAATTTTGGGCAGCTTATGATGTTCCGAGACATATTTGGCATTTTTCAAAAACAGCTATTGGGAAATTGTTTGCTGAAAAAGAGATGAAACTAACGGAAGTGCTTCCAATGAAATTTGATAGTTTTTATGTGAGTTTGCTTTCTGAAAAATACAAAACCGGAAGAATGAATTTTTTTAGAGCTTTTTTTGTGGGTTGGAAGTCAAATCTCAACGGAAATAAAACAAAAGAGTTTTCATCGCACATTTATATCATAAAAAACAACTAAAAAGCCAATAGAGCGCTTGTTTTCAAGTCAATCAATGTGAGTTGTGTCTTTTGTTGCCTGAAAAGGGAAAGTTGCTTTAAGAGCCTTGTTTTAAACCAAAACCTATAATTTAGAACTATCATTAGTTAGACAGCAATAACTAATAATTATACTGACTAAACGATCAAAAATCATAAGTTTTAAGCTTTAGATTGGTGTCGTTTATTTTTATACTTTTGAAACCGAAAATAAATTTTATAAAACAGAATGAAAAAAACTATTATCCTTTTTGCAGTGGCTATTTCAATTATGGCTTGCAACAAAAACGCTACAACGACAAAAGAATTTAAAACAGCATACATTGATACATCAAAATTGATGGAAGAATCAACAGAAGCAAAAGATATTGAAGCCAAATACAAAGACAAATCTAAAGTAATGGGAAGTCAGTTAGAAGCTGAAGTGAATCGTTTCAAATCGGAAGCTGCGAGTTTTAAGCAAAATGCTGCTTCTAACGGACAAGCTTGGGCACAACAAAAAGGAGCTGAATTGCAACAAAGAGAGCAACAATTAAATTATGCACAGCAAGCTATGTTGCAGCAATTGCAGCAAGAAAGCGGAGTTGAAATGGATTCTTTGGTAAAAACATATAAAAAAGTTATCAAAGAATACGGAAAAGAAAAGGGATATGATTATATCTATGGCACTGGTGATGCGCAATCTATTTTGTACGCAAAAGACAATTACGATATCACTAAAGAGCTTATAAAATTGGTTAACGACAAGTATAAATCTTCGGATAAAAAAGAAGTAAAAACAGAAACTAAAAAAGAAGAAAAGAAATAATTCTTTAGTTGGAACCATAAAAAAAGCCTCAAATTTTGAGGCTTTTTTGTTTTATATCAAATGGTTAACTCAACCAAAAAACAGCTAAGATGGAAGGCACAAAATAAATGGCAATGGTTCTGGCACCATCATAATCTTTTGCCAATCGCTGGCCTAACAATAACATTATCAGTGTAATACTTGAGAAAACTGCGCCATAAAAACCAAAATTTCTTCCGCCATTTACCAATAATTCAACACAACCAACAAGTGTAAAAACGCCGGTTATTAATTCTAAAATCAGAATGATAAACAAGGCTAGCGGCACATAATTTTTCAAAATAGTTTGAGCAAAATGACTTTTGAGCCAATCCACATTGCCTTGCCAGGCAAATACTTTGTCATAGGCTGATTGTATAAAAGTGACAGCCAAAAAAAGCAATACTAAAACGGAAGCAGTATTATTCATATCTATTCATTTTTATGGATTAAACGAGTAAGTTTTATAGATAAATCAGTTAAAATTATCTTGGCATTTCCATTCCTTTCAATGTGATAAATCGCATCCGAAAGTTCACTAAAAATAGGGTTTATATTATTTCCATTGACAAAAGGAGCAAATTTTTCCAAACTGAATTTGTCAACAGTCGGTTCCAAATAAACTAATTTATCAGTTTGATAGTTCAACAGCATCGCTTGTCGAAACATTACAATACAATAATTCAAAAATTGCTTTTGTCCTTCGCGTCCCAAACCTGCAATTTCTTCACTCCAGGAAATCAAATCCTGAATGGCAGCAGCATTTCCTTTGGCTCTAAAAGCAGCTCTTACCCAATCTACAAACCATTTTTCAAAAGGCAAATCATCACCATCATTCTGTAAAATATGAATTGCTTTATTGTAATTTCCTTGTGATTGATGCGCTACTTTGGTTGCCGATGCTTCATCTAAAAAATATTTTTCTCTCAAAGCTTTTATAATTACAGCTTCAGGCAAAGCGCCAAAATGCAATACTTGACAGCGCGAACGAATGGTTTGAATAATATCTTCTTCGTTTTCAGAAATTAAGAGAAACAGCGTTTTTTCAGGTGGTTCTTCTAACAGTTTTAACAATTTATTGGAAGCGGCAATATTCATTTTATCCGCCATCCAGACAATCATAATTTTATAACCGCCTTCATAGGATTTCAATGCTAAAGCTTTCAAAATATCCTGTGCGTCATCCACACGAATTTCGCCCTGTTTGTTTTGCACACCCAAATGTTTGTACCAATCAAACAAACTTCCATAAGGATTTGCCAAAACAAATTCGCGCCAATCCATAATAAAATCACCACTTTTTGGTTTAGATTTTACTTCGTCATTGGCCACATTCGGATATACAAAATGCAAATCGGGATGGGAAAGCGATTGGAATTTCAAATTACAACTTTCGTTGCCGCCATTGTTTTCATGGCCAACATTGTTGCACAAAACAAATTGAGCATATGCTACGGCCATCGCCAAAGTTCCACTGCCTTCCGGACCGATAAACAATTGTGCATGCGGAATCCTTCCCGACAAAGCGCTGGTTACGAGATGGTTTTTAATATAATCCTGACCGAGTATGTCTGAAAACTGCATAGAGCAAATATAGACGAAATATTTTGCTAAATGAAAAGGAATGTTTGGGTTTGCATACAGTTAAAAGGTAAAGTCCTCTTTGGTATGGGGAAGCATAAGGTAGCACTATTCTATTGAAAATAAACAGTTTATACCTTAAAATTTCCTTAAAAATCATCGATAAAAGCACAAAAAAGACCGATGAAATTAATTTTTATTATATTTGCAAGGATTCGAACCTACTAAAAAGCCAAATGAAAACACTTCAGGATTTTAATTTCAATGCTAAAAAAGCAATCATTCGCGTAGATTTCAACGTTCCTTTGGACGAGAGTTTTAACGTGACGGATGCTAACCGAATTGAAGCTGCAAAGCCCACCATTGATAAGATTCTTGCCGATGGAGGAAGTGTAATTTTGATGTCACATTTGGGCAGACCTAAAGGAAAAGAAGATCAGTTTTCCTTGCGTCATATAGTAGCCAAATGTTCAGAAGTTTTGGGAATAAAGGTTCAATTTGCATCAGATTGTCGTGGCGAAATAGCACAAAATGCAGCCAAAAATTTAAAGCAAGGTGAAGTTTTATTGTTAGAAAACCTTCGTTTTTATGCTGAAGAAGAAGCCGGCGACGAAAATTTTGCCAAAGAATTAGCATCCTTGGGAGATATTTATGTGAATGATGCTTTCGGTACAGCGCACCGAGCCCATGCTTCGACAACGATTATTGCCAAGTTTTTTCCGAATCATAAATGTTTTGGTATGCTTTTGGCTAAAGAAATAGAAAGTTTAAATCGCGTATTGAATAATTCAGTAAAACCAGTAACGGCAGTGCTTGGAGGTTCAAAAGTATCTTCCAAAATCACGGTTATTGAAAATATATTAGACAAAGTAGACCACATGATTATTGGCGGCGGAATGACGTTTACTTTTGTAAAAGCTTTGGGCGGCAAAATCGGAGATTCTATCTGCGAAGATGACAAACAGGAATTAGCATTAGAAATTTTGCGTTTGGCCAAACAGAAAAATGTTCAGATCCATATTCCGGTGGATGTGATTGCCGCAGATGCTTTTTCAAACGATGCCAACACGCAAGTAGTTGATGTTCGCGAAATTCCGGATGGATGGCAAGGTTTAGATGCCGGGCCAAAATCGTTAGCCAATTTTAAAGAAGTAATCATGAATTCAAAAACGATTCTTTGGAACGGACCATTGGGTGTTTTTGAAATGGAAACCTTTGCCAAAGGAACAATTACATTAGGAAATGATATAGCAGAATCAACTGCAAACGGAGCTTTCTCTCTTGTTGGTGGGGGCGATTCTGTGGCAGCCGTAAAACAATTCGGACTGGAAGAAAAAATGAGTTATGTTTCAACCGGCGGTGGCGCCATGTTGGAAATGTTAGAGGGAAGAGTTTTACCGGGAATTGCAGCGATTTTAAATTAATTTAAAAAAGTAACACAATAATAAACAAATATTTACGTTGTAAATGATATCATTTACAACTGAAATTTCTCAAATACCACTTTATAATATTGATTATGAATTTGAAAAAAATAACAACCTTAGCAGTATTTCTGGTTTCCACGGCAATTTTTGCTCAGGATGACTTAAGTATTACACCGTTTAAAAAAGACTTAACCAACAAACAAGTTCTAGATTCTATCAAAGCTACTTTTGTTCACGACAACATAGCATCCTGTATTGATAGCCTGTGGATGAAAGAGTTGGCCAGTTTAGACTTGTATAACGAATTGACACTTGACATCAAAAACATCAATGTGGATGAAAAAGTAGATTACGAATTGCCAACCGCATTGTTGAAAGAAAGATTAAAGAAAATGGACGAGAAATCGCCTTTCAATATCGAGTGGAATCAAGGTTTGGAAAACGTAATCAAATCGTTTTTAAAGAATAGAAAAAAATCTTTTGAAAGATTAATGGGTATTTCTCAGTTCTATTTCCCAATGTTTGAAGAGTCATTAGCCTCCCAAAATATTCCATTAGAAATTAAATATTTAGCCGTTGTAGAATCTGCTTTGAATCCAAGAGCAGTTTCCAGAGTAGGCGCAACAGGTTTGTGGCAATTTATGTACCAAACCGGAAAACAGTACAACCTGAACATCAATTCATATGTGGATGACAGAAACGATCCACTGAAATCAAGTAATGCTGCTACGCAATACATGACCAATATGTACAAAATTTTTGGCGATTGGGACTTGGTGTTAGCTTCTTATAATTCAGGACCGGGGAATGTGGCAAAAGCCATCAGACGTTCAGGAGGACAACAAAATTATTGGAATATTAGAAAATATTTACCAAAAGAAACACAAGGGTACTTGCCGGCATTTTTGGCTACTATGTACATCTTTGAATACCATAAAGAACACGGGATTAAACCAGACAGAGCCATTGCCAATCATTTCGCAACGGATACCATCATGATTAAAAACGCCATGACTTTCAAACAAATTTCAGAGTTGTTGGATGTTCCGGTTGCTGAATTGCAGTTCTTAAATCCGTCGTATAAAAGACAAGAAATTCCTTTTATCACTGGCGAACAACATTTTTTAAGATTACCAATCGATAAAATTGCGGTGTTTACTTCGAATGAAGATAAGATATACGCTTATGTGCAATACGAAGCCAGCAAAAGAGAAAGACCCTACGAAAGTATGTTAGCCACAAGAGATTCTATTGGTGGTGGTTCTTCGGTATCAAGAGTGAAATACCACAAAGTGAGGCGTGGTGACAGTTTGAGTGAGATTTCTTCTCAATATGGTGTTGCGATGTCGGATCTTAAAAAATGGAATCATCTGAGAAATAGCAAAGCTCCTGTAGGAAGAAAACTGAAGATTTACACCACAGAAGCTATTGCTTCCAACGATAAGAAAATGGTTAAGCCGGATACAATTTCGGTAAAGGAATCAACGGCTTTGGCTTCGAATACCTCAAAAATATTTAAAGAAGAAAAAGTAGTTTCGTTTAAAGATGTAGTGAAATACCACAAAGTTAAAAAAGGAGACAACCTTGGTGAAATCTCAGATAAATACGGAGTTGCTGTAGCCGATGTCAAAAAATGGAACCACTTAAAAGGAAGTAACATTCCGTTAGGAGCCAATATAAAAATCATCAAAAACGAAAGAGTAGTTACTGTAGTTAGAAAAGAAGTTAAAGGAAACAAACCGGCTTTAGATGCGAAAACCGAAACAGCTGTAGCATCTAACGATACAGATTCAGAGGCTACTGAAAACCCAAAAGACTACTACCAAGTACAAAGAGGTGATAATCTATTTAGCATTGCCAAAAAATTCAATGTTAGTTTAGAAGACTTGAAAAAGTGGAATAATCTGGATGATTTGAACGTGCAGCAAGGTTCTAAATTAGCATTGGCCAATACCGCTGAAGAAGCTAAAGAAGACGAGCCAAAAACCGAAACCAAAATCGTTGAATACAAAGTTAAAAAAGGAGACAATCTTGGAAGTATAGCCCGTAAATACAATGTGGCTGTTACCGATATCAAAGAATGGAACGATATGGAAGACAACAATGTTAAATTAGGAGCTTCGCTTATTGTTTCCAAAAAAGAAGTAGCAGTTAACGAACCAAAATCATCTAAAAAAGAAATCATAGCCGCTAACGAAAGAGACGAAGTAAAATTATACTACGTGAAAAAAGGAGACTCTTTGTTCAGCATAGCTAAAAAATATCCTGGCGTTACCATTTCTGATATCAAAAAATGGAACGGAATTAAAAACGAAAGTTTAAAACCGGGAATGAAATTAAAAATTAACGGTTAATCCGAAAATCTTCAATAAATTTGGGTTTTATTTCAGTTATGAATAAAACCCTTTTTTTATGGCTTTTAGGCTCAGTATGCCTGAGTTCTTGTACGTTTAAAAACAACAAGTTTCCCGACGAATCTTCCGCTGCCATCAATACTATTGCCGTAATCATAGATGACCAACTCTGGAATGGCGAAGTGGGCGACAGCATCCGGAATAAATTTGCCTCACCGGTTTTGGGCTTGCCACAGGAAGAACCTTTGTTTTCCATCAATCAATATCCGGTAAAACTTTTTGAAGGCTATTCTACCGACAGCCGCAACATCATCATCATCAAAAAAGACATCGAGAACAAATTCGAAATCAAAGAAAACGAATTTGCCTCGCCACAGAATGCCATTCACATCTCGGGCAGAACTGCTTTTGAAATATTGGAAATTTTAGAAAAGAATACGCCGGCCATCATTCAAAAAATGCGCGAAACGGAGATTCTACAGGAGCAAAAAACGTTCAAAGATTCGTTATTGGATACCAAAAAAATCCAGAAAAAATTCAACATCAATTTGCTGATTCCCAAAAAATACGAATATGTGATGCGCCGGAAAAATTTCATCTGGCTCAAAAAAGAAATCACCAGCGGTAACAACAGTCTGATCATCTATGAAATTCCATGGAAAAGCATTCGCCGCAGCAATGCTGTGAAAGACATTATTAAAATCAGAGATTCCGTAGGGAAACTTTACATTCACGGTTCGGCAAATAAAACGATAATGGTTACCGAAGAAGCTTATTCTCCTTACTTCTCAAAAATAACTTTGGATGGTAACAAAGCTTATGAAACCAAAGGAACCTGGCAAATGAAAAACGACTTCATGTCGGGACCGTTCATTAACTACGCAATTTTTGATAAAGCCAATAGGCGTATCTTGGTTTTAGAAGGATTTTGCTATGCACCTTCCAAAGAAAAACGCGATTTGATGTTTGAATTGGAAGCCATGATTAAGTCGATTCAAATCAAAAAATAAGAACTCATGAATTTAGAATGGAAAATAAAGCGATTTGAGGCACTTTCTGGTAAAGAGCTTTATGATTTGCTGCAATTGCGCAGTGAAGTCTTTGTGGTGGAGCAGGATTGCGTCTATCAGGATATTGACGGCAAAGATCAGAAAGCATTGCACTTGATTGGCGAAGATAATGGTCAAATTGTGGCGTATGCCCGTTTGTTTAAAGCTAATGATTATTTTGAACAGGCTTCCATTGGAAGAGTCGTGGTGAAAACAACGTACAGAGATAAAAAATTAGGGCACATCCTGATGCGCGAAGCGATTTACTTTATGAAGTCGCAGCTTGATGCCACAAAAATCACCATTTCGGCACAGTTGTATTTGAAGAAATTCTACGAAAGTCACGGATTTATTCAAACCAGCGAAATGTATCTCGAAGACGACATTCCACACATTGAAATGAAAAGAGGCTAATTATACTTTTGAGATAACCAATTCTACTCTTCGGTCATATTCGGCGCCTTTGCCAAGTGGCACGGTATTGCCATATCCTTTGAAAGTCATTCGGTCTTTTGCAATTTTCTTCCAAATCAAATATTTGTAAACGGCCTGAGCACGATTTACAGAAAGTTGTCGTTTCTTGGTGTCCATATCAATGGCTTCTTTCTGATAAGGAGGCGTGCAACACACATGGCCCTGAATTTCGAATTGCAGGTTTTTGTATTTCATTAATAATTTGGCAACTTTATCCAATTCTGTCTTGGTCTTATAAGTCAATTTACTGCTGCCTCGGTCAAATAAAACATTGTCAAGATAAATATGGTCGCCAACGATATGATGTTTTTGAATGCTGTTGTAGTAGCCCGGAATTTCTATTTTTGGTAAGGGTTTTAAATTCAACACCACATCCACCCGACGGTTTTTAGACCGTTTTTCCGGAAGATTCTCTACAATATCATCATCAATCAAGATCCTTCCTTTGCCTTCAATGGTGATAATGACTTTGTTGGTAATACCATTTTCAATAAATTTATTTTGAATGGCCGTGGCTCTTTTAGTGGAAAGTTTGTAGTTATAAGCATCTTTCCCGACATCATCAGTATAGCCAAAAATCTGAATGGATTCTATTCGGGTGGAATCAGTTTTTTTGATAAAATCAACCACTTCACCCACTTGTTTTTCGTTCAGAGCATACTTGTCGAAGTCAAAATAAACAGAGTGAACCACTTCTTCCTGTGCCTGAAGAAACCCAAAAAATAGTAAGGGCAGGTATTTTAATAACTTCATACTAAATTTTTAAAATCTTATTATAACCGGGCTTGTCATTTAATACCTCGACAGCCTTTTTGATTTCGAAATTATTTTTGATATAATACTGATATAATCCTTCCTTGTACTGGTATCTTTTGATGATTTCGTCTAAAAGCAAATTTTTAATTTCGGTTTTATTTTTATCAATCAGCGTTTCTTCACTTTTCTCTAAAGCCGAAAGCAGTTGTTGGTATTCCACCGTAATGGCTCCATCAACATTTTCTTTTTTGGCTTTTTCCAAAGTGTTTTTCAAAGCAATCTCGGTTTCCGTATCTAATGAGATTTTTTCGCGTTTCAGATACGCTTTAAAATCAGCAATGTCAGCATCGGTAATCGTTGGAATCTTATCACCCAAATTTGGATTTTTGTAATAGTAGTAAGTAGCGTAATTGAAGATTCCGTCATTTTTTTGCAGGGCTTCAGCTATGGCACTGGTTTTGGTGTTTTCTAAAACCACATCCGGCAAAATACCACCGCCGTCATAAACCGTTCTTCCTTTTTTGGTTTTAAACGCATTGTAATTTTTGGCATCGGTTCGGATGGCTTTTCCGCCGGCATCTTTATGGGCATAATCCAACGCCTGAATACATCTGCCCGAAGGTGTGTAATATTTGGCAATCGTAACCTTAACCTGAGTATTATAGACCATATCAAACGGACGTTGCACCAATCCTTTTCCATAACTTCTGCTGCCAATAATCACAGCGCGGTCTAAATCCTGTAATGCTCCCGAAACAATTTCCGAAGCCGAAGCACTCTTCCCATCTACGATTATAGTCAACGGAATCTCGGTGTCAACGGGTTCGCGAGTGGTTTTATTGGTGTTGTTGTATTTGTTGTTTTTCGATTTGGTGGTTACTATAGTCTCTCCTTTGGGCACAAATAAACCGCAAATATTTACCGCTTCGTTCAACAATCCTCCAGGGTTTCCGCGCAAATCTAATACGATTTGTGTGGCACCATCGGCTTTCAGTTTTTCAAGCGCTTCTTTAGTGTCCGAAAAAGCTTTGGCATTGAATTGCGACAAGACGATGTAACCGGTTTTATCATCAATTTTTCCATAAAACGGCACGGCTTTTACCTCTACTTCATCCAAGACTAATTGCGTTGTCATGGGTTTTCCCTGGCGAAAGTATTTGATGTCAATTTTAGTGTTTTTAGCCCCTTTCATCAGTTGGGAAGCATCGTCTTTAAAGTCGGCCAAAAGCACGTCGCCAATTTGTGTAATCTCATCTCCGGCTTTCAATCCGGCTTTGTCTGCCGGAAATCCTTTGTACGGTTCCTTGATAATGATTCGGTCGTCTTTGCGTGTAATCAAGGCGCCAATTCCGGTGTATTCTCCGGTGTTGTTAATTTTGAATCGGATGACGTCCTGCTCGTTGAAATAATTGGTATACGGATCTAAATCAGCCAGCATGCTTTTGATGGCTTTGTCCATCAACTCCGCCGGATTGGTTTCATCAACATAGTTTTGATTGATGGTTTTGTAAAGTGTGGTGAAGATTTCTATTTGTTTCGAAATTTCGAAGAAATCGTCTTTGAAACTTACGCCGATAAAGAGGAATACGCTCAGGATTACCGGTATATAATATCTTTTTTTGAGGGATGACAACATGGTTTTTTCTTTAAACAAGTTAACGAATATACTAATTTACTTCAAACGAATCGGATTCCGTTTTTAGTTAACATTTTTTTTCTTCCTGAAGCACTTTCACAAATTTTTCGAAAAGCTGAATGGTCTTGTCATTGATTTCCTGATAAGACAGTTTGTCTTTGGTTTGATAGAAAAACATCATACAATATTTGGCTTCTAAATTAGCCACCAAAAGCGACTTGTTCAACCGGTAACATTCTCTCAAAACGCGTTTGAAATAATTGCGGTCGACGGCATTTTTAAAATGCTTTTTGGAAACGGAAACGCCAATTTTGAGCGGAACATTTTCTTCAAAATCATGCTGCACATACACCAAACGCAATGGAAATTTGCTCACTGATTTGCCCTCGGAAAAGAGCAGATCAATGATTTTTTTGCTTTTGAGTTTTTCGGCTATCGGATAGGAATTATCCATGAATTATTTGTCGTTGTAGATGTTGTAAACGAATTTCACTTCGTTATAATTGACATAAATCTGCATTCGGTTGTTTTCCTTTTTCTTGGTGATTATAAAAATTTTGCACTTAGAAAACTTATTATCCACGCACTCAAAAGGAACAATATTGGTTTCTTCCGTATCTTCAATTTCTCCGTAAGCTTTGATTTTAAACGATTGAATTTCGGAAGAATTGATGGTAATCAAATCTTTTTTGGCATCAAGCGTTATCAGCACATTGGCAGCCACAAAATCAGACCATTCATTCCACGTTCCGTCATTTTTTTTATCGGTAAAACTAACGCTGCTGGTTTTGAATCGAATAGGTTGGGCATAACTTTTTTGAAAACCCAAGCCAATAACTAGCAAAAGAAATAGCATTTTTATGTTCTTCATAGTGACAAATATTTGTGGTAAATCTACAAATTCTATTCCAAAAAAAAAGCGAACCCAAAAGTTCGCCTTTTTATTTATTTCTGCTCAAAAACATTATTCTCTGGTTTAACATCAGCCATTAAACCACTTGGATCAATGGTTATTTTTTTAATCTCCGTTTTTGCTTTTGGAATTTCGAAAAAGTAATTTGGATAGGCCCAAGCCCAATCAGGTAAAACGGTTCTTTTACTTTCCGGTGTTGGATTTTCTTTTTCAAAACTCATCATGCGCAGCGGGATATAGAAGCTTTCTTTAGTACCATCGGTATATTCTACCAGGATATCCATCGGCATAGGAGTTCGCCCGATTCTTTCTAAAGTAACACCGGTTCTTTGTACGCCATCGGTGGCACTTTCTACATTTTTTATTCCGTAATCAATCGTATTGATGGTTGCTGTCCAATCGGTTAAATACCAATCGAGATTAGCTCCCGAAACGCGTTCGGCTGTGCGCTTAATGTCATTAGGCGTTGGGTGTTTGAATTTAAATTCGGAATAATAGCGTTTAAGGGTTTTTAGTACGTTGTCTTTACCGATCAGATATTCCAATTGGGTTAAGAAAAGCTCGCCTTTGGTATAAGAAGCTACACTATAACTTTTATTTTCATCATAACGGTCGCCATGCGTAGAAAGTGGTTGTTCTTTGCCCGAGTTGACTAATTTCACATAAGATTTATAAGAAGGCTCGAAAGGATTGGCTACTTTCTTTTCGGCAATTTCATTCAAGGCTAAATCTTCAATATAACTCGTAAATCCTTCATCCATCCATGGATGTTTGCTTTCGTTGGAAGCCAAAATATGTTGGAACCAAGAATGACCCAACTCATGGGTTGCTGTACCCACAATTCCTTTTAAAGTGCCGTTGCCCAGCATTAAAGTACACATGGCATACTCCATTCCGCCATCGCCACCCTGAATAAAGGAGTATTGTTTGTACGGATAATTACCTACTGTTTTATTGTAAAAATCCATTACTCCTGCCATAATAGGTTGCGCGTTTTTCCAATTGTCAATGATTTTGGAATTGTTGAGGTAAAGGAAATGCAAGTCCACATCATTAGGTCCTTTAATCACATCGTGAATGTAATTTTTATCGGCAGCCCAGGTAAAGTCATGTACATTGGGCGCATAGAAATGCCAGCTTAGTGTTTTTTGTTTTCTGGGAATGGTAACGGTTACTCCGGCATCTTGATAATTATAGCCAATTTCATTTTTGTTCAGTAAATAACCACTTCCGCCCAAAATATATTTTTTATCGATAGTGATAGTCACGTCAAAATTACCCCAAACACCATGAAATTCTCTTCCAATATAAGGGTCAGCATGCCATCCTTCAAAATCAAATTCGGCGATTTTCGGATACCATTGGGCCATTGAAAGCGCAACACCTTCCGAATTATTACGCCCGGAACGTCGAATCTGCACCGGCACTTGTCCGTCAAAATCTAAAGTAAAAGTGGTTGATTTTCCGGGAAAAATAGGTTGCGCCAAATCAACCTCTAAAATGGTGCTCACTTCTTTGGCTTGGGCCGTAACACCATCCTGCTTGAAGTTGGTAATCTTCAGATACCCAATTTCATCGGGTTGTAATTTAGCAATGCGACTTTCCTTAATTTCTTTGCCGTCCACTTTGGTTTTGGTAACCATTCGGGCATCGGGGTCGGCAATATTTTGTACCCGACTATCCATTTCGCTTCCCGGCTGAAAGGCATTGTTGTATAAATGATAAAACACCCGGCGCAAGGTATCGGGTGAGTTATTGGTATAAATTAATTCTTGTTTGCCTTTGTATTGAAAGGTTTTGACATCCATAGTCACATCCATTTTATAATCGACATGTTGTTGCCAATACCTATTGGATTGTGCTAAAGTGAGGGAAACATTCAGGAAAAGAAAACCAAATAAAAGGGGATGCTTCATAATTGAGAAAAAGTAAAAAAACGGAAAGTTTCGACTTCCAATACGTTTATAATTTAGGATCGTTTTTTGTTTTGTTCGACATTTCGTCTGCCAGTTTTAAGGCATTGTAGGCATTTACCAGTTTTCCGGAAACACAAGTTTTTGAGAATGGTATTTTTTCACCATTTTCACCAACTTCTACCTCAAAATTCAACGGTGTGCCGGATTGCAGGATAATTTGTTTTACCTGACCGGCTTTCAAATTTGGATAATAAGAACGGATTAAAGCAGCCACTCCGGCAGTGTTGGGCGATGCCATTGAGGTTCCTTGTTCGTATTTGAATTTGTTTTGCGGCACAGTAGCATAAATTTTGACACCCGGTGCAAATATATCAACGTTTTGGGCACCATAATTTGAAAAATCAGCCACAATTTTTTCGCCATAATTGTAGTTGATAGCACCAATAAACAATACGTTATCGGCTATTTCTGTTTTTCCATCTTCGGTATCTGCCGGGAAAGTAGGATTAACATCAATGTCTTTGCTGTCATTTCCGGCAGCAAGAACCACTAAAACATCTTTACTTTCGGCATACTTTATAGCATCCCAAACCCATTCTTTGTGCGGAGAATAATCTTTTCCGAAACTTCCGTTAATCACTTTGGCGCCGTTATCCACGGCATAACGAATGGCCAAGGCAATGTCTTTGTCGTATTCGTCTCCGTTGGGAACCGCTCTGACCGGCATGATTTGAACATTGTTGGCCACGCCATCACCACCAATACCGTTGTTTCTGATTTGAGCAATAATTCCGGCCACATGAGTTCCGTGCAGGGAGTCTTTTCGGTCTTTAGAATAGACCACATTGTTGCCGTATTTCTTGTTAGTAATGTCGTCCGGATTATCCCCAACTATTTTTCTGCCTTCAAAATCTTTGTTCAGATTGTAGTTGAGTTCGTCGTAAATGTAGTCTTTGTATTCCTGAAGTTCCTCTCTAAAGCCACTTCCCACATCAGAAGCATAAGCTAACAACATAGCTTTACTTTGGTACAAAGAAAATTTTACAGAAGCTACTTGTTTCAGTTCTTCCAATGTGTAGTCGTCTTTTTTTAGATACTCCCGAATGGTTTTATCGGCATTCCACAACAGGTCAACGATTTCTTTTTGCGACATGGTTTTTTGATATCGTATGTCATAATCTGCCAATGCCTTTTTATAAGTTTCAGAACCATCATCACCTTTTTTCAGAATACGAACCAACTCTAGGTTTTCATTGTTGGATTCACCGAGAAAATTCCAGCCGTGTACATCATCAACATAACCGTTTTTATCGTCGTCTTTTCCGTTGTTTGGAATTTCTTTTTTGTTGGTCCAAATAGCGCCTTTCAGATCGGGTTGCGTAATATCAACTCCGGAATCTATGATGCCGACGATTACTTTAGTGCCTTTTTTGTTTTTCAAAAGTTCGGCGTAAGCCTTGTCCACACTCATGCCGGGAATGCTGTCTTGTTGCAAATCAAGATGACTCCATCTTCGCAATTGCTGTTCCGTTAAGGGTGCTTTTTTGACAAACTTTTGATCGGGCGCTTGTGCTAATACCGACAAGGAGAACAAGGATACTAATAGAAATGGGAAAATTTTCATAGTAAATCATTTAATTTCAATACTTAGGCGTAAAATTAAATGCTTTTGTTACAGCTAAAGCCACTATTAACACTACTTTAATACATCTTCACAACTGAAAACCTTTTTCAAACGAATGCCTTTTTCGGTGTTTTCTACCGTGATGATTTGGTTGTGAGCATCATGCTCGAGCCAGAGGTAGTAATTGTTTGCAACAGCCGTATGTAGGAATTTAGATTTTTCCGGTAAAGTCAATAACGGTCTGGTGTCATAGCCCATTACATAAGGCAGCGGCAAATGTCCCGCCGTTGGAATTAAATCCGCACAGAAAACAATGGTTTTGCCTTCGTATTGAATGTGTGGTAACATCATTTTTTCGGTGTGACCATCCACATAAAAAATCCCGAATCCCAATTCTTCTGAAACGCCAAAATCACCTTCCGGTCTTTTGATAAAATTCAGCTGGCCGCTTTCCTGCATGGGTAAAATATTTTCGGAAAGAAAAGACGCTTTTTCACGCGCATTCGGCTTAGTAGCCCATTCCCAGTGATTGTCATTTGTCCAGAATTTGGCATTTTTGAAAGCCACTTCATAACCGGTTTTAGCGGCGTTCCAATTCACACTGCCGCCACAATGGTCAAAGTGCAGATGCGTCATAAAAACATCCGTCACATCATCGCGGTGGAAACCATATTTCGCCAAAGAACCATCCAACGAATGTGTGCCCCAAAGTGAATAATAACCAAAGAACTTCTCCGATTGTTTGTTGCCCATTCCGGTATCAATCAGGATTAAGCGGTTGCCGTCTTCTATCAGCAGGCATCTGGCTGCAATGTCAATTAAATTGTTGTCATCTGCCGGATTGGTTTTGTTCCAAATGGTTTTGGGCACTACGCCAAACATGGCACCGCCATCTAGCTTAAAATTTCCGGCTTCTATTGGGTATAGTTTCATTTTGAAATCTTTTTACAAATTTATTGAATTAAAAATCATTTTTTTCTATTTGCACATTAGTTATAAAAATGTTAGCCATAGTAGCAAAAACAGATATTTGTGTTAACTTTGCCTGTTATTTAGACAAAATTAAAATAAGCTATGATTAAAGTTTCAGATACAGCCAGCAAAAAAATCATCGATATGATGAAAGATGACGGTTTTGACGCTGCCCAGGATTACGTGCGAGTAGGCGTAAAGAGTGGAGGTTGCTCTGGTTTGTCGTATGAATTAAAATTCGACAAAGAGCTGGGCGAAAACGACAAAGTTTTTGAAGATAACCACGTGAAAATTGCCGTTGAAAAAAAATCATTTTTATACTTAGCCGGAACCATTTTGGAATTTTCGGGCGGATTGAACGGAAAAGGATTTGTATTTAACAATCCAAATGCTTCCAGAACTTGTGGTTGCGGAGAGTCGTTTTCACTATAACATTTAAACCAACAAAATGTCAAAATACACCGAAGACGATTTAAAAATTGAACTCGAAAACAAAGAATACGAGTACGGATTTTATACGAATATAGAGTCTGATACCTTTCCTATTGGCTTAAACGAAGACATTGTTCGCGCTATTTCTATGAAAAAAGAAGAGCCACAATGGATGACCGACTGGCGTATTGAAGCCTTTCGTGCCTGGCAGGAAATGATTGAACCGGAATGGGCGAACGTGCATTATGAAAAACCAAACTTTCAAGCCATTTCGTATTATTCAGCTCCCAAAAAAGTAGATCCAAGTAAAACCCTGGATGATGTTGATCCGGAGCTTTTGGCGATGTACAAAAAGTTGGGCATCTCCATCGACGAACAAAAAATGATGAACAATGTCGCTATGGATATTGTAGTCGATTCGGTTTCGGTAGCTACGACTTTCAAAAAAACATTAGCCGAAAAAGGGATTATTTTCTGCCCGATTTCGGAAGCGATTAAAGAACATCCCGAATTGGTTCAAAAATATTTAGGAACTGTTGTTCCTCAAAAAGATAATTTTTATGCAGCGTTGAACTCAGCCGTTTTCTCAGATGGTTCGTTCTGTTATATCCCGAAAGGCGTTCGTTGCCCAATGGAATTATCAACGTATTTCCGTATCAACCAAGCCGGCACCGGTCAGTTCGAAAGAACTTTGGTAATTGCCGATGAAGATAGTTACGTTTCGTATCTGGAAGGTTGTACCGCACCAAGTCGTGATGAAAATCAATTGCACGCAGCGGTGGTAGAACTTATCGCAATGGATAATGCCGAAATTAAATATTCTACCGTTCAAAACTGGTATCCCGGAAACAAAGAAGGGAAAGGCGGAGTTTTCAACTTCGTAACCAAAAGAGGCTTGTGCGAGAAAAACGCAAAAATCTCCTGGACACAAGTAGAAACCGGTTCTGCCGTAACTTGGAAATATCCTTCCTGTGTGCTGAAAGGCGATAATTCGGTGGGTGAATTTTATTCGATTGCCGTGACTAATAATTTCCAGCAGGCCGATACCGGAACCAAGATGGTGCATTTGGGTAAAAACACTAAATCGACTATCATTTCCAAAGGAATCTCAGCCGGAAAATCACAAAACAGTTATAGAGGTTTGGTGCAAATTGGCGCCCGCGCTGAAAACGCCCGTAACTTCTCGCAATGCGACTCGTTACTAATGGGAAATAACTGTGGAGCGCATACCTTTCCGTACATCGAAAGTAAAAATTCTTCAGCCAAAATAGAACACGAAGCTACGACTTCCAAAATTGGGGAAGACCAAGTTTTCTATTGCAACCAACGTGGTATTCCAACGGAAAAAGCCATCGCGTTAATCGTAAACGGTTTCAGTAAAGATGTATTGAACAAGCTGCCAATGGAATTTGCCGTAGAAGCTCAAAAATTATTGGAGATTTCGTTAGAAGGTTCAGTAGGATAATCATAAATCAGAATAAAACACATTTAAAAAATGTTACAAATAACAAACTTACACGCTTCTGTTGAAGACAAAGAGATATTAAAAGGCATCAACCTTGAAGTAAAAGCAGGAGAAGTGCACGCCATCATGGGACCAAACGGTGCCGGAAAAAGTACACTTTCTTCCATCATTGCCGGAAATGAAAATTATACGGTAACCGAAGGCGAAATCCTTTTGGAAGGGGAAGACATTTCCGAATTGGCACCAGAGGAAAGAGCGCACAAAGGAGTTTTCCTGTCGTTCCAATATCCGGTAGAAATTCCGGGTGTTTCGGTGACTAATTTTATGAAAACGGCCATCAACGAAAGCCGCAAAGCCAACGGAAAAGAAGAAATGCCGGCCAATGAAATGCTGAAACTCATCCGTGAAAAATCAGAATTATTGGAAATTGACCGCAAGTTTTTATCGCGTTCGTTAAATGAAGGTTTTTCAGGTGGTGAAAAGAAAAGGAATGAGATTTTCCAAATGGCCATGTTGGAACCAAAATTGGCCATCCTTGATGAAACCGATTCAGGATTAGATATCGATGCTTTGAGAATCGTAGCCAACGGCGTAAACAAATTGAAAAACGAAAACAACGCGGTGTTAGTAATCACCCACTACCAACGTTTGTTAGACTATATTATTCCTGATTTCGTTCACGTTTTAATGGACGGAAAGATTGTAAAATCGGGCGACGCTTCTTTGGCGCTTGAACTTGAGGAAAAAGGATACGATTGGATTAAACAAGAGCAAGAAGCTTAAAATAGTATTCAGTTCTCAGTAGTCAGTATTTTAAAGCTGGTAACTGCGACTGCGACTGTAAACTAAAAAAATGGAACTAAAAGAAAAACTTATATCTTCCTTTATGGCGTTTGAAGAGCAAATCGATGTTCATTCTGAACTTCACGATGTGCGTACTTCGGCCATCAAAAACTTTGAAAATAAAGGTTTTCCAACTAAAAAAGAGGAAGCCTGGAAATACACTTCGCTGAATGCTATTCTTAAAAATGATTATTCGGTTTTTCCAAAACATGAAAATGCTATTGAATTTGCTGATGTGAAGAAGTATTTCCTCCACGAAATTGACACCCACAAAGTGATTTTTGTGGACGGAAAATTTTCTTCGTTTTTATCGGCCACCACACACGATGGTTTGGATGTTTGCTTAATGGCCTCGGCCTTAAATAAACCCAAATACAAAATGGTGATTGATGAATATTTCAACAAAATTGCCAGCAAAGAAGAAAGTTTAACAACTTTGAATACGGCTTTCGCCAATGAAGGTGCCTACATCAATATTCCGAAAAGCAAAGTGGTGGAAAAACCAATCGAAATCATTTATTTTTCGACAGGACAGGAAGATGCCTTGATGGTTCAGCCAAGAAACTTGGTAATTGTTGGCGAAAATGCTCATGTACAAATTATTGAAAGACACCAATCGCTAAACGAGAATCCGGTGCTGACCAATTCGGTTACTGAGATTTTTGCCCAAAAACGCGCCATTGTTGATTATTATAAAATTCAAAACGATTTGCAATCGGCCAACCTGATTGACAACACATATATTTCGCAAAAACAGGAAAGTAGAGTTTCAGTACACACCTTTTCTTTTGGTGGCAACATCACCAGAAACAACCTGAATTTCTACCATTTTGGTGAAAGAATTGACTCAACCTTAAAAGGAATTACAATTATTGGTGATAAGCAACATGTGGATCATTATACTTTGGTAAACCACTCAACCCCAAATTGCGAAAGCCATCAGAACTACAAAACCATTTTGGCCGATAGTTCAACAGGTGTTTTCAATGGTAAAATTTACGTAGAAAAAGAAGCGCAAAAAACCGATGCTTTCCAACAAAACAACAACATTTTATTGGGCGACAAAGCCACCATCAACGCCAAACCACAATTAGAAATCTTTGCTGATGATGTAAAATGTTCCCACGGGTGTACCATTGGACAATTAGACGAAACGGCTATGTTTTATATGCAATCCCGAGGCATTCCAAAGAAAGAAGCCAAAGCGTTGTTGATGTATGCCTTCTCTAACGAAGTGATAGAAAGCATCAAAATCCCGGAATTGAAACAGCGAATTACCAAAATCATCGCCATGAAATTAGGTGTGAATTTAGGATTCAATTTATAATAAAAAAGGGTGTCAAATGGCACCCTTTTTTATTGCAATATTAATGCAGTTCATAACTGGTTAAATACCTTGTTTTTGTTATATTATCAACCGTGCTTGTTTCGGTTTCTTTAATTAGGCCAATGTCTTTTGCAAGCCAATAGTCACTATGAATAGTATTAATTTGTCCATTTGAATTTACCACTATGTCCATTTTCATTTTGATGATGTTATTATACGGAACACCGCCTAATGTTTCACTCACGTCTCTTGCTGTTATGGTACCCTCATAGGTGATTTGTGCGTTAAAACTCCCCGAACCACTACCGCCCGAATAAGTTACTTTCGGTGATGCCGCACCATGCCAGCTTTCACCAACAGCAAGATCGTCCCTGAAAACCTTCACTTCATAAGGCTCTATCACAATGGTAGTGGAACCCTGATTTTCAGTAGTAGTGCCTGCTTTTTGATAATAACTAGCTCCTTTTTTAGTCATCCAATTTGGGATGGATAAATCGCTATTGGTATCAGTCATTTCATAATAAGTCACTCCGCCAAAGGTTGTAGTTCCTATTATTGTCGCTACGGTATTGGTAGTACCATCGGTATAATTCCATTTGTTGTTTACCGCCATTGGGAAATAATTTCCGGTTGTTGTCCCGTTGGAATCTCCCGAAGAATCACTGCTGCAAGATGAAACAACTAATCCAGTTACAACCAGCATAACTACTCTGATTAAATTGATTTTTTTCATGGTTCTAGTTTAATTGGTTTATTCAAAAGTAAGATTTTTTTCTAATTTGTCAAATTTCTTTTTTGGCGGTTTTTGTTTTCATTGAATTCTGTATATATTTGGTTCTCATTAAAATAGCATGACAGTTGGAAAAACAGACGGAATTACTCACCGAAGAACTCGTTTCTAAAGGCTTTGTTACCAAAGATCAAAATAACGAAATCAGACAATACAGACAACTTGGAATTTTCTCCCTAAACAGTGAGCTTCTTTTTTTTGTATACCTGTCGGTGCTTCTTTTTACTACCGGCATTGGAATATTGGTGTATAAAAATATCGACAGCATTGGGCATCTTGCCATCTTGGCGGTCAATTTTATAGCGATGCTGGTTTGCTTTTATTTCAGTTTCAAAAAAGCCAAAGGATTCTCCAAAGAAGAAGTACTTTTTGATAATTCTATGTATGACTATTTGGTTTTGACCGGTAGTATTTTGGCCTGTATTTTCATTGGTTACGTTCAATTTCAATACGCCGTTTTTGGTCAAGATTTTAGTTTGGTTTCTTTGTTTTCGGCCGCTTTGTGTTTTGGCGTTGCCTATTATTTTGACAATAAAAGTGTGCTTTCTATTGCTATTACTGCTTTGGCCACTTTTATCGGAATCACTATAACGCCACAGACTTTATTGGAAAACGATGTTTATTCGAATCCGAATCTAAGCTATTCCGGATTGGGATTGGGCTTGGTTTTGATTCTTTGGATGGAATATTCTTCCAGAGAAAATATTAAAAAACATTTCCACATTGTCTATGCCACTTTTGCCTTGAATTTGGTTGGCATTTGTTGTATTGCCGGACTGTTGGAGGATTATTGGCCTGTTTTTGTTCCGATAACAGCAGCTGCTATTTACTATTTCTATAAGAGAAGCTACCAAATAACATCCACGTTTATGTTTGTTCTTTCGCTGCTTTACGGGTATGTCGGAATCAACATTGCGTTGGGAAGAATAATCGATTTGCTGAACGGCAGTGATTTTATACAATTTATCCTCTTCTGTTCCCCATTCTACGTTATAGGTTCTATATTCCTATTTATAAAATTAGTTCAAAAATTCAATAAAGAAAAACATGAAGGCATACAGTAGTGAGAAATTAGAAAATGGCCTTCTGGTAGCGGAAGCCAAGCGATTGTTCAAAATGAAATTCATTTCAAAAGAACAACTGATGACCGCTATTGCCGAATTGCCATTGTTGCAGTCCAGTAGTATTTTTATCCGGTTTGGATTTTTTCTGCTGGGTGTTTTTCTGTTTTCTTCTATAGCGGGTTTTTTGTCTTTAATTTTCGGACAGCTTTTGGATTCGCATTTTAACATAATGGTTTATTTCTATGCTTTTATAGGATTTATTGGGATTGAAATTTTGGTTAAAAACGAGTACTATCGGCATGGTTGGGATGATGCTTTTATTGTGTTAACGCAAGCGAGTTTTTGTGGCGCCGTTGGGATACATTCGGAATCATTGGTTTCTGTTTTTGCCGTTATGTTTGTGATGGGTTTCTTGAGTTGCATCCGATACGTGAATACGCTTTCGGCCTTGCTTTCCTGTGTTGGATTGGTTGGTTTTTTCTTTACGCTAATCACCGAATTCAAAGTAATCAGCAGCCTGTACCTGCCTTTTGTCGGATTGGTTTTAGCCGCCGTGATTTATTATGTTTTTTATAGTTTCAGTACCAATGCTAAGTTTTTCATTTATCGAAATGCCTTGCAGTTCACTAAAATTTTCAGTTTAGTCTTGGCCTATGCTTCGGTAAATTATATGGTCGTTCGCGAACTTTCCGAAAGTTTGATGGGTATCGTAGTAGAAAAAGGAAACGATATTCCGTTGGCATTTTTGTTTTACGGACTCACCTTTCTCATTCCGTTGACCTATATCTACTATTCATTGCAAAAGAAAGACAGAACGGTGTTGACCATTGGTTTGTTGACGCTGGGCTATTCGTTTTTCACCATTCGATATTATTACAGCCTGATGCCGCCTGAAATGGCTCTGGTACTAGCGGGATTGCTACTTTTCGCTATTTCCTTTTTTGCCATAAAAAAACTGCAACACAAAGAAACCGGAATTACCTTCCAGCCTGATAGGGATTCCAACAGCAATCTGATGCTAAATGCTCAGGCACTGATTATCAATTCCCAAATCAGCACAAAAGCTCATGTCGCTCCGGAGAGTAAAATGCCGTTTGGTGGCGGAGGCTTTAGTGGCGGAGGCGCCGGGGAAAGTTTCTGATAAAAGCACTATTTTGGAATTCTGATTGCTATTTCCCAATGAAATAAAAAATCCTCCCGTGAGCAACGAGAGGATTTTTTATTAAAAGCAAGCATTAGCGTTGTTATTTCTCGGTTAGAGCTTATTGGCGTCCTTAAAAATAATACCCGAATTGGCAAAAGCTTGTAACATTGCTGGCAAAGCTTCATTTGCTTTTGGGTGGATATCATGAAAAAGGATAACGCCTTTACGCCACAAGAGCATCAGGGTTTCTACCCTATCGGTTACTTCAGGAGCCGAAATTTTCGAATTCCAATCTTGTGAATCTATGTTCCAAAGCATTACTGTTGCGTTGATTGAATTAAGATATTGTGATACTTTTTCAGTTCGTTGTCCGTAGGGAGGACGGAAATATTTTCTTTGATTAGAAAACGGCGTAACGGATTCAATCGTATTGAAAGTATAATCAATCGACTCTTGCCAGGATTCTAAATATTGATGTGACTTGTGAATTTTTCCGTGCGATTCTAACTTATTGCCTTGATAGAGTTCAGCTAATTTAGCTGTAGAAGAAGCAGCAATTCTGTTTTGCAATGATTCTCCCAGAACGAAAAACATTCCGTTGAGGTGCAATTTTTTTAATGTGGCAACCAATTTATCCGTCGTTCCGTTAGCGGGTGTCGGACCATCATCAAAAGTCAACAGAAACTCTTTGTCGGCATATTCGTTTCCGATAACTTCATTGGGTGAAAGAGTGAGGGCTTCGCTAGTCGTTTTCGGAAATAAGAAAACCAAACGAGCCAGTTCATTGGCGTAACCTCTATTAAAATCAGTGGCATTGGCATACCAGGATTTCAAATTCTCTGGCATTTTTGAATCTAATTCACCAGTAGTTTTAATAACATCTTGCCAGGTACAGTTTTTATTTATGACTACAGTCTTATCAAGAGTGCTTTTGTTTTTAATAGCGTGTAGATTTTGCAGAATAAGTTCCGTTTGTTTCTTTTTCCAGGTTTCAAACGAGGCCAAATTAGCCGATTTGATGTTGTATTTTGCTTTGATTTCATCAACATTGTTGAGCCCTTGAAGTTCAAGAAAACATTTGGCATAAACCAAGATTTCCATTTTTGAAGCATAGTCAAAATTGTCAACAGAATTTAAATCATAAGGCCAAAGGGTTCGGTCAATTTTAGCCACTTTAACCTGACCATTTATGACCGCTAAATTGCACAATAAAAGTGCAATAATAATAACTCTTAGCCTTGTCATTATTGTATTCCCAGTTTTTGTTTCATTCGTTCAATCCCTTTCGTATAAGCAGGGTTTTCTTTGAGCGTCAATGCCTTTTTAAAGTTGTCGAGTGCATCCTGCCATTGTCCTTTGTTTTCATAAATCTTGGCAATATTATAATACGAGCTGGCTTTTATGGTATTTGTGTTTGGTCCATTGGCTAAATCGATGGCCTTTCGGTTGGCCCAAATAGCTTCCGCTTCACGATTTAACTTTTGGAAAGACAATCCCAAATTACTATAGGCTTGTCCGTTGTTTGCGTTTAATTCAATGGCTCTTTGATATAAACTAACCGATTGCTCCAATTGTTTAGCATGATAAGCATCTTCACCTCTTTTGTTCACTTCGTTAGATTCCGCAACATCGGTTTGGCTAGTGGTTGCAACTTCAGTCAGGTCATTTTTTCCTCTAAGGATTTCCAGTTTTGCCTTTACCGCTTGCCACTCATCAGAATCATAAAATTTATTGATATCCTGGAAGGAACCATTTTCATCAATCATAAAGACTACCCAGGTATTTCCAACTTCATTTCGAGGAACGTTATAAGACCGTATGAGTGTATTGCCGATATAAACAAAAACACGGGCATCACTTACCTGTGAAAGGCGGGTTCCGGAATGAACATCTCTATCGCTATAATCATGAACGGCATAAATATATTTTTGACCCGGTTGTTTGCGGTCAATGGTGATGGTTTCCGGGCCATAGCTGTCTACGTCATCTACATCAAGATTGGCCATGCTGCCCGTCTTGTGGTAGAAACAAATGTGATTTCCAGGATAGGATATATGCGAATCAATGTCGTGGGGATCTGCACCCCAGGTAAGCACGATTCGCAGTCCGTCCAATTGCTCCATAACCGGACTTAAGGCATAGGTGAGATTATTAACCGGCCCTTTGGTAACCAACGTAGAGTAGCCTGGTTTTTTTATGATTAAAGTAATGTTGTTGTCGTCAATTCCGTTAAAAACTTTAGGAATGCTGATTCTTCCACCAGCATCAGTTGTTGCCGTTACAGAGGTTTCTCCGTTTTTTTGAAAAATGACTTCTGCCCCTTGGATTTTTTGGTCTTTGACTACAGCACTTAAAACCTGAATCTGGGTTTTTTCTTGTGCAAAAACCGTCGCGGCCGAAAAAAGCAAAGCCACAATTGAAAATTTGAATGCGTTTGATTTCATGTTTTGGTTTTTATTAAAAGTATTACAATAGTAGTAAACAAATTCTATTCCAAATAATTAAATTTTAAAGCGATGCCCGATTATTTTTTTATGGCACCAACCACATCCCTCAAAAACCCATTAAAGTCAAAATCAGGTTCTTCGGTCAAGCCCATCCGCACAATTACTAAATCATGACTTGGAAAAATGGTCACCATTTGCCCTTGATAGCCGCTGCAATAAAACATATCGCGTGGCACATCGGGGAAATAACCACCGGCATTGAGCCAAAATTGCGCACCGTACCGGCCATTGGAAGTGTTCGTTGGCGTGGATACATATTTTACCCAACTTGGATCAAATAATTGTGTTCCGTTCCAATTGCCTTTATGTAAATACAGCAATCCAAATTTCGCCCAATCGCGCGTATTGGCCCAGCCATAAGAAGAACCCACATAATTTCCGGCCATATCCGTTTCGACCAACGCGGAATGCATTCCTATTTTATCTAACAAATCACGATACCAAAAATCCAAATAGTCCTGATGGGTTTTGAATTGTTTTCTCAAAATTCCGGATAACAAATTCGTTGTTCCCGAAGAGTAATTCCAATGCGTATTGGGTTTGTATTGAGCAGGTTTTTCTATTTGAGACTTACTCATATCTTCTGCCTGAAAAAGCATTTTGGTCACATCGGAAATCTTACCATAATCTTCTTCCCATTCCAAACCGGAATTCATGTGCAGCAAATCGTTGATGGTGATGTTTTTACGTTCATCATGTTGCCATTCGGCAATCGGAGCCGGTTTCATAATGTCTATTTTGCCTTGCTTTTGCAGGATTCCGAAACAAGTTGCCGTGATACTTTTGGTCATAGACCAGCCCAGAATTTTAGATTTCTGATTGAAGCCCTCAGCATATTTTTCGGCTATGATTTGGTCTTTGTAAATCACAATGACTGATCGTGTTCTTTTTTTCTTTTCGCCTTTCTTGTCAAAAGCATTTTCAACAGCTCTGTTTAATTTGACATAATCAATAGAAGCGAAAGAGGTGTCAACTTCGCCCGTGTCGCCATACGGGAAAAGATAAGGTTCCGTGCTGGCAGGCATTAACCTATGCGGAACGTCATAGGGTTTAGTCACATCAAAATCATCGTTGATTAAGGTCGCGCCCAACCCTTCGCGGTAAATGGCTTTCCGTTCTTTCAAACCATGAACATTTGAAGTAACCAATTTTTCAGCATCATTAATTGTATTGGTAGCCCAATCTACTTTTGGGATGTCATTATCGCCTTGTTCAATAGTTTCCAAACTTCTATCGTCAATAAAATGTCCGGAAGCCACACTCTTGGCCGAAAAACCCGAAATCAAATCGAGCTGCGGATAAATGGCAAGACGCAAATAAACAAGGACAATCAGGACTAAAACAGCGAAGATTTTGAGAAATTTTTTCATAGCAGCAAAGGAAAAATAGCAGTTTAGTAAATGTAAAAAAATAAAGTAATTATTAACAAGGGTTTGGTAAAATACCAGTTCCAATTTTATTACTTTTGTATTTAGAATTTTTCTAAATAATACAATGTTAGACATCCAAAAAATCAGAGCTGATTTCCCGATACTTTCTCAAAAAGTCAATGGCAAACCACTCGTCTATTTTGATAACGGCGCTACTTCGCAAAAACCCCAAGTGGTTATTGATGCGATTTCGAAATACTATCAGGAAATTAATGCCAACATTCACCGTGGCGTGCATACGTTAAGCCAATTGGCAACAGATGCCTATGAGGTTTCCCGTGCTAAAATCCAAAATCATATCAATGCTAAACACGCTCACGAAGTGATTTTCACCTCGGGAACTACGCATGGTATTAATGCAGTAGCCCATGGTTTTGCTTCGTTGTTGAAAACGGGCGATGAGGTTTTGGTTTCGGCTTTGGAACACCACAGCAATATAGTGCCGTGGCAAATGCTATGCGAAAGAACTGGCGCGACGTTGAAAGTGATTCCGATGAATGAAAAAGGAGAATTGATTCCGTCAGAATACGACAAATTGCTTTCGCCTAAAACAAAAATTGTAACAGTCAATCATATTTCCAACGCGTTGGGAACCATCAATCCGATTAAGGAAATGATTGACAAAGCCCATCAAGTGGGAGCGGCTGTTTTAATTGATGGCGCACAGGCAACCCCACATATAAAACCCGATGTTCAGGCACTGGATTGTGATTTTTATGTGTTTTCGGGACATAAAATTTGTGGCCCAACCGGTATTGGAATTCTTTACGGAAAAGAAGAGTGGCTTAGAAAATTACCGCCGTATCAAGGTGGTGGCGAAATGATTGCTACAGTAACTTTTGAAAAAACTACGTATGCCGATTTGCCACACAAGTTTGAAGCCGGAACACCCAATATTGAAGGAGGAATTGTTCTTGGAACTGCGATTGATTATTTGAACGCAGTTGGTTTTGACAACATTGCACAATACGAACATGAATTGCTGGAATATGCGACTGAAAAGCTATTAGAAATTGAAGGCTTGAGAATTTATGGGACATCAAAACAAAAAACTTCCGTAATTTCGTTTAACATTGACGGCATTCATCCGTATGACATTGGCACGATTATCGATAAATTAGGAATAGCGGTAAGAACAGGCCACCATTGTGCCCAACCGATTATGGATTTCTATCAGATTCCGGGAACGATAAGAGCAAGTTTTGCTTTTTATAATACCAAAGAAGAAATCGATGCGATGGTCGAAGCCGTCAAAAAAGCACAAATGATGTTATCTTAAACTAAAGAATATGAAAGCCATAAGCATGATTTTATTGACCCTTTTCCTGGGAAAAAGTTGCACCAACGAAGCGCAAAACGATATCGTCAACAGCACTTTACAATACACCGCAAACTCCAGAGGTCTTTACGAAAAGATTGTTATAATCAATCAGAAAGCCACGATTTCAAGAGATAGAAATGAAAATACACCACCCGAACAAATAACGATTTCGGATAAAGACTGGAATGAGATGATTGGTTATTTTGAGAAAATCAATCTGGAGAAAATGCAGGAGTTCAAAGATCCAACACAGAAGCGTTTCTTTGACGGCGCTGCCATTGCCAATTTAAAAATCCGTTACCAAGATAAAACGTATGAAACTATGGATTTTGACCACGGTCATCCGCCGGTTGAAATTGAAAAACTGGTCAACAAAATAGTTTCCTTAGCCAAAACAAAAGAATGACAATACAAGAAATACAACACGAAATCGTTGACGAATTTTCGATGTTTGACGATTGGATGCAACGCTACGAATACATCATCGATTTAGGAAAAGGATTGCCCTTAATTGAAGAGCAATACAAAACCGAAGACAACATCATCAAAGGCTGCCAATCCAAAGTTTGGGTGCATGCCGAAGAACAAGGCGATAACATTGTATTCACAGCCGATAGCGATGCGATTTTAACCAAAGGCATTATCGCCATTTTAATCAGAGCTTTTTCCAACCAAAAAGCAACCGATATTTTAGAAGCTAACACTAATTTTATTGACGAAATTGGGTTGAAAGAACACTTATCACCAACGCGTGCCAACGGCTTGGTTTCGATGATAAAACAAATAAAAATGTATGCTTTGGCATTCAATTCAAAAAAATAAAAAAGATGGAAGAATTTAAAGATGATATCAATTTAGGCGAAAATGTGGTGAAAACCTTAAAAGGCATTTACGACCCGGAAATCCCTGTAGATATCTACGAATTAGGATTAATCTACGATGTGATGATTAACGAAGACAACGAAGTAAAAGTGTTGATGACGTTAACTTCACCCAATTGCCCGGTAGCGGAAACGTTGCCACGCGAAGTAGAAGAAAAAATCAAAAAAATTGACACCGTAAAAGCGTGTGAAGTCGAAATTACTTTCGACCCGCCCTGGAGCAAAGATTTGATGAGCGAAGAAGCCAAATTAGAACTCGGAATGCTTTAAAATCAGTATTCAGTAACAGTCGCAGCATTCAGTTCCTGCGATTGTAACTGCGACTGTAAACTATAACAATGGACGAAATCATTAATAGAGTAGCAAACTCCGTGCTCGAAGTGTTTGATTTGGAAGATTATTATCCAAGCGGCATTCGGACACAAATTGACATTTCACAATGGTTGCTGGAAGGTTTTCTGTTAAAAGAAAAAGACTTTCGGGAAGCCTTGAAAAATCACAATTGGGCACAATATCAAAATCATTTAGTGGCGATTCATTGCGCAACAGATGCCATTGTTCCGGCCTGGGCGACGATTTTGGTTACGACTTATCTTTCGCCTTTTGCCCAAAAAATAGTTTCCGGAAACCTTTCTGATTTGGAAACGGCATTGTATCAGGAAATTTTACCCACTTTGGATTACTCGCAATACCAAGACAAGCCGGTCATTATAAAGGGTTGTTCCAAAAAACCCGTTCCCGAAAGCGCTTACATTATGGCAGTGCAAAAACTGCAACCTTTTGCCAAAAGCATCATGTATGGCGAAGCCTGCTCTGCCGTTCCTTTATTTAAAAAAGGAAAATAGTTTTCTATAACTTCAATGGATTAGTATCTTTGCTCTCGAAATTTAAAATTCGAAGGAAATGAAAAAGATTCTATTGGTTATGGCTCTTGGACTTTCAATGAACACCGCTTTTTCTCAGGTTAGCGAAAAAGAATTATTGAAAAAAACTGAAGAAACCGTTGCCAAAATAGCACAGGAAAAACCAAACGGTTGGGAGAAAAAAGGGTTGGCCACTATTTTGTTAAACCAAGCGAGTTTCAATAACTGGCTGGCCGGTGGACAAAGCAGTATCTCAGGAAACGCCGGATTCAAGTATGATTTCAATTATAAAAGTGATACCTGGACCTGGGATAACAAGCTGAACGCAAACTATGGTTTGACCAAAATCAACGGACAGACGCTTCAAAAAACTGACGACCGCTTTGAGTTCAACTCGCTTCTTGGTAAAAAAGCTTCCGGCGAATGGTACTACTCAGCGTTCTTTAATTTTAAAACTCAATTCGATTCGGGTTTTGATCCTGCCGATAACACTGTGAAAATATCGCATTTCTTTTCACCGGCTTATTTCCAGTTTGGTCCCGGGATGATGTGGAAAAAAAGCGATAACCTGAAAGTCAACATTGCGCCAGCCACGTCAAAAGTAATCATGGTGCACAAGCATTTTACCGAGCTGGGACCATCTTTCGGGGTGCGTCAGGGCGAATCTTCGCGCTATGAGTTTGGAGCGGCTGTAAACGGCTATTACAAGTTCAATTTGATGGAAAATGTAACGGCCGAGAACATCCTGAATTTATACACCAATTATTTAGAAGATGCACAGAATGTAGATTTAGATTATACTCTGAATATTGTAATGAAGGTGAATAAATACTTAACCACCAATTTCGCTTTCCAAACCATTTATGACGACAACGCATTCAGCGGATTTCAAACCCGTCAGGTTATTGGAATTGGCGTGAATTACGGATTCTAAATAAATCAACCCATAAAAAAAGTCCCGAATTTCTCGGGACTTTTTTGTTTATTTATGTTTGTTAAAGTATTAAACTTTGGCAGTGGCCAAATGAGCATCTACAAAACTAAAAGCTTGTTCAATATCGGAAATCAAATCTTCGATATCTTCAACCCCAACGCTCAAACGCACTAAGTCATCCGTAATCCCGATTTCTTTTCGTTTGTCTTCCGGAATGGAAGCATGCGTCATCAACGCTGGATGATTCGCCAACGATTCAACACCACCAAGGGATTCGGCCAAAGTGAAAACTTTTAGATTTTCTAAAAATGCAATGGCATCTTCTTTTCTTCCTGATTTGAAAGTAAAAGAAACCATGCCGCCAAAACCATTCATTTGTTTTTTGGCAATATCATGAAACGGATGACTCGGCAATCCAGGATAATATACCGTTTCAATTTTTGGATGATTGGCTAAAAATGCTGCTACTTTCTCCCCGTTTTCGCAATGACGTTGTACACGCAAATGCAAGGTTTTAATTCCTCTTAACACCAAGAAACTATCCATCGGTCCAAGAGTGGCACCGGTGGCGAATTGTTTGAAATGCAACTCATCGCCTAACTCTTTGTCTTTGATAATCAAAGCTCCGGCAATCACATCACTGTGACCACCAAGGTATTTGGTAGCGGAATGCATAACGATATCTGCTCCTAAATCCAGAGGCTTTTGCAAATAAGGCGTAGCAAACGTATTGTCAACAGCAAAAAGAATATTGTGCTTTTTAGTAATCTTCGCGATTTCAGCAATATCAGCCAATTTCATCAACGGATTGGTTGGTGTTTCCACCCAAACCAACTTCGTGTTTTCGTTGATTAACGATTGAAATTTGGCAATATCATTCATATCCACAAAATGGAATTTGATGCCGCTGTCTTTGTAAATGCGCGTAAACATTCGGTACGTTCCGCCGTATAAATCGTCCATCGCGATGATTTCGTCACCGGCTTTGAACATGCGCAATAAACAATCCGTTGCCGCTAATCCCGAAGAAAAAGCTAAACCACGGGCACCGTTTTCAATGCTCGCCAAAGCATCTTCCAAAGCCTGACGCGTTGGATTTGCCGCTCTTGAATATTCGTAATCGCCCACAGGTTTTCCCGGAGAAACCTGAGCATAAGTTGAGGTTTGAAATACCGGTGGCATCACTGCTCCGGTAACTTCTTCATGGTGTTGATTCCCATGTATGACTTTGGTATTGAATTTCATCTTAATTAAATATTTGTTTTTTTATTGGTAAGATGGAACGCAAAGCGTTTCATTTCGATTAAATTTAAAGTACAAATTTACTGTTTATTCTTTGTTTGAAAAGACACTTTTCGATTTTATTAACGCTACACAAATTTTCGAATCTGCATCATGATTCCGGTGTGAACCGCTTCGTGGTAGTTATTGAATTCCATAGCGGCTTTGGCATTCTTAACCGTGAAACCGGACATGGTCGTAAATTCATTATAGGTTTTGAAAATGTCATCAGCGAAATCTTTTTTGGTTTTTTCCAAGGTGGAAAATAACAACGATTTGATTTCATCCACTTCTTGTTGTGTTACGCTGTGTTCGGGTTTAGTGCCTTTTTTGTAACGCTCTACCATGTCAGCAGAAACCATCATGGGCAAGCCCGACAGGTTGTAAACTAACATTTGCTGCACCACAACAATGTGCGTAATATTCCAAATGAGATTATTACTGAACCCTTCCGGAATGGTGTTGAGTTGTTCGAGAGTATAGTTTTCGAGGAATTTTAAAAGTACCGTTCGACTGCTTTGATTGATGTCAAAAGTTGTAGTCATTATTTATATAAATTTTCGAATGTTCATCATAAAACCCATGTGCAATGCTTCGTGATAGTTGTTAAAATTCATGGCTTCCATGGTGGATGCCAAATGAAATCCGGTGCCTGTCGTGTATTCGGTATAGGTAACAAATTTGCCGTTGGCGTAATCTTCTTTGGTTTTGGTTATCAATGAAAAAAGAAGTTCTTTTAATTCATCAATTTCTGCCTGCGTTGTCGTTCCGGTTGGCTTGGTTCCGCTTTTATAGGTGTTGGTTATTGCTTCTGAAACATGGGTTGGCAAGCCCGATAGACGATAGACTAAGCCTTGTTGCGCGACAATGATATGGCCTAAATTCCAGGCCAGATTGTTGCTGAAACCCTCCGGAATTTTGTTCAATTGTTCCAAAGAATAGCTTTCGATAAGTTTGAGGTAGTGTTTTCTGTTGGTTTCCCAAATTTTGAAAGTTGCGTCCATGATTTTAAATTTTTATCAAAAATACAGATTATAAGTTTCAAATGATTTTCCTTTGTAAAAAGAAATTTCATGGTCAATAAAATATACTATCTCGCCTCTTGTGACACTTGTCGCAAAATTATAAAATCGCTTCCCAATGCTGATAGATTGCAGTTTCACGACATTCGTCAAAACCCAATAACCGAACAGGAATTGGAAGAAATGTACCAACTTTCGGGGAGTTACGAAGCGCTTTTCAGCAAAAAAGCACAGTTGTATAAGTCGATGGATTTGAAAAATAAAACCTTGACCGAAGCCGATTTCAAAAAATATCTGCTGGAACATTACACCTTTTTGAGTCGGCCGGTTTTCATCATTGATGACAAAATTTACATTGGCAACGGGCAAAAAAACATCATCGAAGTTATAAAAGCTTTGAGCTAATGTCAAAAAGAGCCTGGGCACTACTGGCGGCCATGATGGTTTCGCTGATTTATGGCGTTTCGTTTACGATTGCCAAAGACGTGATGCCCTTTTATGTCAAACCGTTCGGGTTTATTTTGCTCAGAGTTTTGGGCACAACAATTTTGTTTTGGCTGGTTTCTTTTTTGGGGCCAAAAGAAAAAATTCAACTACAGGATTTTCCGCGAATTGTTGCTGCCGCTTTGTTTGGCGTGGCTATCAACATGCTGACTTTCTTCAAAGGATTGAGTTTTACTTCGCCGATTTCTGCCGCAGTGATTATGGTGACCACTCCGATTATTGTGTTGATTTTGTCGGCCATTATCATGAAAGAAAAAATAAAAGCCCGCAAGATAATCGGGATTTTACTGGGACTTTTTGGCACCGGATTTTTAATTCTGTATGGAAAATCCACAGGAAATGCTAGTAATGCAATGCTCGGCAACTTTCTGGTTTTCATCAACGCAATTTCCTATGGTCTGTATCTGATTGTCGTTAAAAAGCTGATGGACAAATACAACGCGTTTACGTTTGTCAAATGGATTTACACTTTTGGTTTACTGATGGTGATTCCTTTTGGTTGGAGCGAATGTCGGGAAATTCAGTGGCAGGCGATTCCACCATTCATTATGTGGGAAATTGGTTTTGTAGTGGTGTTTACCACCTTTTTGACTTACCTGTTTAACTTAGTTTCCATGCGCGAATTGAAACCAACTACGGTGGCGGTTTTTATTTATCTGCAGCCACTTTTCGCTACCGTTTTTGCGATGAGTTTGGGCAAAGATCATCTGACCTGGGTAAAAATAGCATCGGCGGTTTTGATATTTGTCGGCGTTTATTTGGTTACCAAAAAAAAGAGTTTTCAGTCTCCGTAAACAGTCACAGGAGAAAACTGTAAACTGCGACTGCGACTGCAAACTTTTATTTATCTTTGAGAACATTTTTGACCACTTATGATACAATCGATGACCGGTTTTGGGAAAGCAAGTTTGCAATTACCGACCAAAAAAATTACCGTAGAAATCAAGTCGCTTAACAGCAAAGGATTGGATTTGAACACACGCATGCCTTCTGTTTTCAGGGAAATGGAATTGGGATTGCGCAACCAGCTTTCGCAACGATTAGAGCGCGGGAAGATTGATTTTTCCTTATACGTTGAGGTTACCGGAGAAGAAACGTCATCCAAAATAAATGTGCCGATTGTCAAAGGCTACATCAACCAAATGAAAGTGGTAATTCCGAATGCGGATGAAACCGAATTGATGAAAATGGCCGTTCGTATGCCAGATGCTTTAAAAACCGAGCGCGACGAAATTGATGAAAACGAATGGAAGAAAATCCAAACGGTAATTGACGAAGCCTTGGAAAACATGGTGCAGTTCCGAAAAGACGAGGGCGTGTCGTTAGAAAAAGAATTTTTACACCGAATTGCCAATATCATGACGTTGATGAACAATGCCGTGGCCTATGATGCAGAGCGTGTAGAAACCGTAAAAACCCGATTGAGAACAGCGCTGGATGAATTAAAAGCCAATGTAGATGAAAACCGTTTCGAACAGGAATTGATTTTCTATCTCGAAAAATATGACATCACCGAAGAAAAAGTGCGTTTGGAAAATCATTTAAACTATTTCATCGAAACGCTTGCCGGCACTGAAGCCAACGGAAGAAAGCTTGGTTTTATCACGCAGGAAATGGGAAGGGAAATCAACACCATGGGTTCTAAATCGAACCATTCTGAAATGCAGAAGCTGGTCGTGATGATGAAAGACGAACTGGAGAAAATCAAAGAACAGGTATTGAACGTATTGTAGATTATAACAATGAACAAAGGAAAATTATTAGTATTCTCGGCGCCATCCGGTTCGGGAAAAACCACCATAGTAAGGCATTTATTAGCACAACCCGAGTTGAATCTGGAGTTCTCCATTTCGGCAGCCACACGCGAACCACGAGGCGAAGAAGTCAACGGAAAAGATTACTATTTCATCTCTATAGAAGCATTCAAAAAACACATCAAAGCGGAGGATTTTATCGAATGGGAAGAAGTGTACCGCGATAATTTTTATGGCACACTGAAAAGCGAAGTAGAACGCATTTGGGCCAAAGGAAAAAATGTGATTTTTGATATTGACGTGGCCGGAGGCTTGCGAATCAAGCATAAATTTCCGGAAGAAACCTTAGCTGTTTTTGTAAAACCACCAAGCGTGGATGAATTGAAACGAAGATTAAAAGAACGCTCTACCGAAACCGACGATAAAATCAACATGCGCATCGCCAAAGCACACGTAGAACTAGCTACTGCTCCTCAATTTGACACAATCATTAAAAATTATGATTTAGATGTGGCCAAAGCGGAAGCTTACGAATTGGTAGCAGCATTCATTAAAAGTTAGGAAGCCAATGAAAATCGGATTGTATTTCGGCACCTTCAACCCTATTCACGTGGGGCATTTGATTATTGCCAATCATTTGGCCGAGCACACCGATTTGGAACAAATTTGGATGGTCGTTACACCACACAATCCGCTGAAACAAAAGAATACTTTGCTCGATGATTACCATCGCCTGCATTTAGTGCGATTGGCTACCGAAGACTATCCGAAAATCAAACCGTCTGATATTGAATTTAAATTGCCACAACCGAATTATACGGTAACTACTTTGGCCCATTTAATTGAAAAATACCCGCAACATGAGTTTTCTTTAATCATGGGCGAAGACAATCTGAAGTCTTTTCACAAGTGGAAAAACTACGAGTACATTCTGCAACATCACGACATTTATATTTATCCACGCGTTTCGGAAGAAGCCGAAAACCTGGAGTTTAAAGACCATCCGCGCATTCACATCGTTGACGCACCCATAGTGGAAATCTCTTCTACATTCATTCGGGAGAATATCAAAAACAAAAAAAATATTCGCCCGCTATTGCCGCACAACGTTTGGGAATATGTAGATCACAACAATTTTTATAAAAAGTAATCAGTTCAATTTATAGCCTCGGGCTAATTTTTGTCTGATCAGGCTTTCCATTTCCCGCGTTGCCGTTGCATCGGTATCAAATGATTTTATAAGCTTTTGGCCTTTGGTTCCAATTCGGCCATATTGAATCACCAGTTCAGTACCTACCACAGAAGCTTCCCAAAACTTATTGCTGCCATTTTCGGTATTTGTCAATTGGATTGCATTCGGATTTGAACTTATGCTTTCTGTTATTTCTTCTGATCTATTTTCAACTTCAGGTTCTTCAATTGGGACAGGCGCCGTTTTTTCAATAACTGTTTTTTCGAAAAAAGGTTCGTTATTCAAGGCGCTTTTCAGCATTTTCAAGACTCGGTTTTGATTGTCAATCCAATCTTTGGTATAAATTTGACAGAGCTTCCAGCCGTTGTGTTTTAAGAGTTCAGGCTTTAAAAAGTATTGTTCCAAAACATCGTCATTGCCGTAATGATTGTCGTCATCAATGCTTATTCCCAAAACAAACTCAACATCATCCGCTGATTTTTTAACACCAAGACTGCATTTGAAACTACTTTGTCCGATGTTTTCCGTCACGAAATAACCAAGCTTTTCCAGCTCGATTTTAACCGCAATAGCTGTTGGCGAAGGCGTAACTTCAAGCAAAGCATTCGAAATGCTGTTCAGGACATTGTTAGCCGCTTCCAGGTTTCCAAGACTTACCAATTCGGCGTATTGAAGGTATTTTCTAAAATAATTGGCCCCATCGTTATACTCATTTTTGATGTCGGTATATTTGATGGAACTAACCACGCACATGCTTTTCTTGGCTCTTGAAAACAAAACATTCAAGCGTTTTTCACCGCCTCGTTTGTTTATCGGCCCAAAGTTCATCAGCATTTTTCCTCTCGGATCATAGCCATAACAGGTACTCATGATAATAATATCGCGTTCATCACCCTGCACGTTTTCCAGGTTTTTGACAAATAAGCCAACAAATTGATTGTCTTCAATGCGTTTGTATTCTTCTTCCAATAGATTTTCAAAAACTTTATCGGCCACGCACAAATCCTGAAGTGCCATTTCTATTTCATTCTGTTGCTCCATCGAAAAAGCCACTATGCCGATGCTGTAGCCATTGTTTTCAAAAAGCAATGTCTTTGTTAGCTCCGCAATGTATTTTGCTTCTAAAACGTTGCTACGGGCTTCGTAAACTCCTTTGGCAACATAATGATAGGAAATAGGTTTTTCATAAATGTGCTTGCTGTTGGCAACAGCATTGGTTTCGTTTTCGACTAAAATTTCACCCGATTGGTTTTGGTGGTCTTTTACATCCGGAATGGTTAACAACTGGTTGTTGTAAAACGAAGCATTCGAGAATCCAATTAAGGCTTCATGCTTGCTTCGGTAATGCCAACCCAGCATTATAGACGGAAACTTGCGCGCACCCTGAGTTAAAAAACTGTCGGCATCAATGGTAAACGATTCGTTTTCGGCACCGGCTTCAAACCATAAATCGTCTTCATTTCCGGAAGCGCTGCCAAAGAAATTACTCGGCGGCATCTGCATTTCATCGCCCACAATAATCGTTTGCTTGGCTCTGTAAATAGGCGGCAATCCTTCTTCTAACGTAATTTGACTGGCTTCATCAAAAATCACCACATCAAAGTAATTTTCATCCAAAGGCAAGGTGTCAGAAACGCTCAACGGGCTCATCAGCCAAATCGGTTTTAATTCGCGAATGATTTTCCCCGAATCGGAAGTTGATAATTCCCGAATGGATTTATAGCGCATCGATTTCCCGAATTCATTTTCCAGAATTTTGCGTCCTTCAAAAATGGATTTCTTTTCCAATTTAGCCGCTTCGCCCATTCCGGCCACGGATAAATCTGATTTTTTGAGGATTTCAGCAAAAGCGTTTTGCTGTTTTTGGATGATGTATTTTCCGTTTAGGGCTAAAAGCTCTTTGTTTAATAAGCCAATTTTTTGAATCGTGTGGTGCAGCAAATCCAAATTGAATTTCTGATGATTAAAATGAGCCGCATAATAGTTTTGCAGCGTTTTTTCGGCCAGTAATTTTTGCAGTTTATCCAATGAAACCGGCTCTTTTCTCAGTAAGGAAATAATAGAACCGTTCATTCCTGCCAAACCTTCAAACTGATTAGCATACAACTGGAAATAGTGCTGATTCTCGATTATTTTTTTGATTTTTTCATCCAATTGCAGCAACGACAAATCCTCAAATTGTACCAAGTAGGTTTTTAAGGTTGTGTTCAGTTGCTCTCCCAGCGAATCTATTTTTCTGATTTCATCAAAAACATCTTGATTCTGGTTGTTTAAAAACGATAAAATTTCAGAATCAATAGTCTCGTGCAGGGTTTTTAAATTGATTTTTATAAACGGAATTTCGCCTAAATTGTATTTCTTTTTGATGCGGATTTCCAGCTCATTTTTAGCATTCAACAACTCGTGTTGCTGCAATACATTTTTAATGACCAAGCTCAATTTAGGTTTGATGGTATGTTTGGAAATGTCATACAATCGTATAATTTGAGTTCGGACATTTTTGTAATTTCCGTTTAAAAACTTAAAGAAACTGTCTTCGCTTTTTTCCAGCACCGGCAAGGCATTTTGCGCATCGATTTCTGAAATTTTTTCACTCCAATACGGATATTGTTTTTCCAGTTTGTTTATCTCGGTGGTATATTTTTCCAATTGCTGCAATTCATCGTCCAAGGCAGCAATGGCCGTTTTTTTATCGGTTAAAATGGCTTCCTGATGGTTTTCATAAAACGGAATAGCTTGACGGCATTTGTTCAAAAAGAGCTGTACCTTTTGAAACTCAGAATCTGCATTTACCAAAAACCCGGCAGTATCCAGAATTTCAGTCAAATCGTCTATTTTGTCATTGAGTGCTTGCAAATTGGCCAAAATTTCGGCAACATTGGTAAGCTGACTTAAAGCGGTAACCGAAAAATATTTGAAAGGATGCTGACTTAAATATTCGTTTTTATTAGTCTCTAAATTAATTTGATACAAGGCATTCAACTTTTCGTTGTAAACTTCCCAATCATGATAACCGGCTCTTTCATCAATAGCGATTAGCTCGGCTGGCGAAACGATTTCGGTATTAAACACCAAAATTTCCAGAATGTCTTTAATAGAACTGCCCGAATTGTTGCTTTTGAATTTCATAAACTGATGAAACTCATTCAGGATGCCAATCTCGGTTTCTAAGGCAAGGGCAATGGCATCGCGTTCTTTTTGGGTAGCTTCAAATGTTTTTTTGGCTTTGGAAAAGGTTTCGTAAGTGCCTTTTAAGTTTAAAACAAACTCTTTCTTATCCGATTGCGAATCGTGAATTAAGCAGCACAATTCGTCCAATCCCTGATTTTTTAATCGATAAAAAACAACATCCAAAGCCGCTCTCTTTTCACACACAAACAGCACTTTCTTGCCATTGGCCACAAAATTGGCCACTAAGTTGGCGATAGTTTGCGACTTTCCGGTTCCGGGTGGCCCCTGAATAATATAATTTTCACCGGCTTCCGACAGCAGCACCGCTTTGTTTTGCGTTGGATCAGAAGCCACCACGTTATACGTTTTGGTAAACGCATTGACGCCATTGGTTTCCGATTTGAATTCGCGTTGGGACAGGTCGGCAAATAAATGGTTGAAGACTTGGCTTTTCAATTCGTTTTCAATCACAAAATTATAGTCGCGAACCAAAGACATTTTCTTGTAATTGAAATTGCCAATGACCATGTTGCAAGTATCGAATTCCCAAGTAAACGGGTTGACATTGCCTTCATCTATGGTGTAAAATTCGCGGTCAATGGTTTTGTTTTCGTGGAATTGTTTGGGTTTTAATTTGATGTCGCTATCAATCAAAAACTCAAGACTCGAAGCTTCCTCTTCGACATATTGCTTGAACAATTGCAAACCAAAAGGCTGAAAATCATCCTGCGAATACGAGTACGCTATATTTTTAATATCGGCAACGGCTTTCCGTTTGCTGTTGCGTTTGTTAAACTGATTTAAAGTGCTTTGCGCCTGTGTGTGAATCAGTTTTATTCGGGGTTTATCAATGTTTTCAAGGGTTATGCCCGAATTGTTGCTTTCGATTTGGTGTTTCAAAAGCGCAAAAACATCTGCAATACTGGTTTCCGAAAGCTGAATGGTTTCCGGCAATCGGATGCCATACAATTCCTTTAGCATATTAGACAAGATCGGATTTATTTCGACTTCATCTTCGACAAAATCAATCGTAAATTGGTCTTTTACGCCTTTCTTTTTCGTTAAAGTAATAGGCGTTAAAAGCAACGGCGTTTCAATTTTTTCGGTGGCATTTTCTTTGGTATTGTACCAATTTAAAAAACACAACACCAACTTCAACTGGCTAAAACCATACTCATTGATGTCTTTGTTGGACTCTAATCGTATTTTATCTAAGGTCGGATTGATATAAGGATTGTCCTCAAACCGCAGATATTTGTTAAGCGAAATGGAGCTGTTATTGCTTATTTTTTTGGAGATTTCCTGATTCCAGTAAAACAAAGAATTGGGATCAATATTTTTATAGTTTAGTACCTGCGGCACCGAAGCTATGGTAAGATTCAAAAATTTTAAATTGGGTTTGTAGTACAGCAATCGGTTTCGGCGGCTGTTATCAAATAAGCGGTTTCGCAGCTTTTCGTGAATGAATTGCTGTTTGCTGGTTTTCTTCGATGGAATAATTTTCGAAATATCATACTCCGTTTCCGGATTGTATTCGCGATAGTTTTTGAGCTTTTCGATGATTTCATCTAGGTCTTTCCAACGCTTTTTTCTATCGAGTTCGGTCATTCCAAAGATGATATTGGCAATAGCCGGATGAATTTTCGGATTGACAAAAACCATGCTTTTGCGATGGGCTACAAATTCATTCAAATCGTCAAGATCAGTAAAATCAAGGTTTAACGCCTGACTTGCCAAAATCATTCCCAAAATATAGACATCCGTCAACGGATCATGATGGTTCAATGCCAATTCAAAACAACCGTAATCTTTCAAATACATTGGTTTTGAAACGACTTCAGTAGCTTCATTTTGAACCAGAGAATCATAAAATTCCTCAGTGGTGTTTTCTTCGTCTATCGCCACTTTTTTAAACACTTCCTCACTAATGGTAAAGGTTTTGCTCTGATTTGAAAAGAAATGAGAAAAGCGCGAAGCATTATTTTGGCTTGAAAATCCTTCCGGACTGATGTTTAATTTTTCATCTTCAACAAATAGGGTTTCCAGGTTTTCTAAACTGGCCACTTTGCCCAAATGGTGTATTTTGGCCACCGTTTGCAACAGCGGAAGCATGATGGCCACCACATCGTCGTTGGCAAAAAGGCCTTTGTCAAAATGCGAATCCAGAAAAGTATAAAATGCAGTGTCTTTTATTGGTGTGTTCATAATCTTAATAGCTACTTTCTGATTCCGATTCTAAAATTTGATTCAAGGCGGTGGTGCATTTTTTACAAAAATCTTTCAAGGATTTTTCGGTAAGTTTGAGTTCTTTTTTGAGAATGACTTTTAGAAATGATTCCAGTTCTAACTGCTCGGCAACATCCAAAGCATGGCCAATAGCCGTTTCCTTGATGTCAGCATCACACATGGCAAAATCGAACAACACATAGGCGTAATAATTTTTCAGATTGTCTTTGCTGTTATTGATTTTTGCTTTAAAATCAGCATCTGCCAGCAATTCCCGATTCGGATTGTACTGGGCAAAATATTGTTTGTAGAGCACCAAATTGTGTTCGGATTGCATCCATTTGGGTTTGGTGAAAAGGTCAATCAGGTTTTTGGTTAAGCCGTAAACTTCTTTTTTGCTGAAAATGGTCAGCAACTGCAAATCGAGTTTGCCTTTGACGATTTGTTCTGTTTTGGCTATGTTTTCTTCATTGTAAGTGCTTAAAAGTGCTAACGATTTGGCACGAATAAAAATTTCAGGATGTGATTCGCCCGAAGAACCGGCTTCAATTCTTTCCAAAATTTCATCGGCTTGTTTGAGATAACTTTCCCCGGAAACTTTTTCTAAACCGGTTTCGATTTTTACTAAAGTGGTGATTACGGTTTCCAGGTTTTCAGTAACTTTTAAAGCGCCATAATCACAATACAACTCGGTAAACAATTGAAAAATCCGGGCCGTTTCATGGTAAAACAATTCGCTTTTATAATCGTTGGCAATGGCATTTATGATGCGGTTGGTTATTTCAAAATCGCCGTTTTCAATAGCATTTAAATGAATGTGACTTAATTCATGTCCAAACAAAGCCAAGAGTTCATCAGCGTTCAAAAGTTTTAGGATAGAGCCGGAAAGGATTAAGTGCGCTTCATTTTCAAAAGCCACTATAGCGCCATTATTGTGATCCACTTGTTGCGATTGATACAGCGTAACCGGAAGCGAAAGATTTAGTTTTTCTTTTGCTTTTTCTAAAATAGCATACCATTCGGCCTCGGTTTCCGGGTCAATTCGGTAAGCATTTTTGAGCAAATCGGTTTTAAAACTTTCAATTTGTTCTTTTTGAATATTTTTATCAGAAAACCAGGACCAGGTTTTGGTTTGTTTTTTAAAATAATCTCTTAATTGGTATTGAAATGGAAATGGCTTCAAAATGTAATTTTTATTGTTTTAAAATTGTAACGGTCTTTACTGAATTGCCAACGGTTGTTTTTACCAGATACGAACCTTTTGTTAAATGCGAAAGATTTATATTTTCCTGAGAAGACAGATTGCTTTTTGTGATGATTTCCTGTCCAAGAAGATTCGAGATTTTAATTTCCGCAATAGCTGTCGGAGCTTTAATCGTCAAGATGTCCTTTGCCGGATTGGGATAAACTTCAATAGTGGTTGTGTTGAAATTTGGCAATCCAAGTCCGCTAACGGTAATGTTAATCACGAAGGATCCAGCACCATCCGGATTGCTGGCCGTAACGGTAAAATCGGTGGCCGCCATGGCGGTGGTTGGCGTTCCGCTGATGACTCCGGTGGCCTTATCCAAGGTTAGACCCTCCGGTAAATTCGGAGAAACTGTATAACCGTATTCGTTTATTTTCCGAATTTTGTTGTTGGCATAATCACAAACATAAACAATCTGAGTTCCGTCAACGGCCACGCCGGTTGGTGTATTGAATTCAGCGCTATCAGCCGGGCCATCGGTTGCGCCTGCTGTTCCGGTTCCGGCAAAAGTGGTTACGTTTCCAGCGGTATCAATTTTTCGGATTTTATTGTTTTCTTCGTCCGTTACAAACAAGTTATTGTTGGCATCCACAGCTACAATTGCCGGATAATAGAAACTGGCGTTGGTTCCCAATCCATCTGCGGAACCAATACTACCAGTTCCTGCCCAAGTAGTAACATTGCCCGAAGTATCAATTTTTCTGATTTTATTGTTGTAATAATCGGCCACAAAAACGTTTCCGAAACTGTCTAAACAAACACCGGTCGGTCCATTGAATTGGGCCGTAGCAACATCACCTTCCGCCGAACCCGCTGTGCCGATTCCTGCAAAAGTAGAAACGGTTCCATCGGGCGTGATTTTCCGGATTTTGTTATTACCGTATTCAGCGATGTATAAATTGTCATACGCATCAATGGCCATTCCGGCCGGATAGTAAAAACTTGCGGTGAGTCCCGGACCATTAGCAGAACCAATAGTCCCGGTTCCGGCAAAGGTTGAAACGGTTCCGTCAGGCGCAATTTTCCGAATTTTATGATTGCTTTGATCAGAGATAAACACATTGTTTTGTGAATCACAAACAGCGCCGTCAGGAAAGTGAAAATTTGCCATATACCATGGTCCGTCAGTGGAACCAATAGCACCCGAACCTGCAAAAGTAGTAACATCTCCATTGGGAGTTATTTTCCTGATTTTGTTATTCATTCGGTCTACCACAAAAATATTTCCAAGATGATCTAAGGCAACCACTGTCGGCAGATTAAAACTTGCTGCTGTTCCGTTGCCATTTCCGCCACCGGTAAATCCGGAACCGGCAAAGGACGAAACAATTCTTCCGTAAACGACAGCTCCTCCGCTAGTGGTAGGTGTTAAGTCGGGAATCGCATCTCCCGCATTGAAAACAAGGGGAGTTGTGTAACTAATAGTAGGCGGTTGGGCGTGAACCAAGCTTGCAGTCAGCAAAAGGCAAATCAACGTTTTAGTCATGTCTTTGAAGTATTTACAACAAATGTAAATTAAAAAACAAAACCGCTCAAGAAATTCATCTCAAACGGTTTTATACCACAATTTTTAACCTAACCCAATTTTTATATTTTATTATTAACCAAGATTTATGCCAAAATTTACTTTTGTTCTTTTTATTCTTTCAAAAAGCGAATCATATCTGCTAAAATGAGTATTTTTGAGAGGTAAATAAATTTTTTAATTCATGAATAAATCTCCAAAATTTGCAGTGATTGGTGGCGGAAGTTGGGCCACGGCCATTGCAAAAATGCTTTGCGTTAATCTTTCCGAAATTGCTTGGTATATGCGAAATGAATCGGCGATTGAACATATCAAAGCGCACAAGCACAATCCAAATTATTTGAGTTCTGTTGAGTTTGATACCACTAAATTAAAACTTACCAGCGATATTAATGAAGCTGTGGCTTATGCGGATTATATCATTTTTGCAATTCCGTCGGCTTTCTTAAGTTCGGAATTGGAAAAATTAACCGAAAGCCTGAAAGACAAAGTTATTTTTTCTGCGATAAAAGGAATTGTTCCCGAAACATTCCTGATTGTGGGCGAACATTTTCACAACCAATTTGATATTCCATACGATAATATCGGAGTGATTACCGGTCCGTGTCATGCGGAAGAAGTAGCGTTGGAAAGACTTTCCTATCTTACGATTGCTTGCGGCGATTCGGATAAAGCTAAAATTGTGGCTACTGTTTTGGCCGGAAATTATATCAAAACCAAAATTTCAGACGACATCATCGGAACAGAATATGCGGCGATGCTGAAAAACATTTACGCTATTGCTGCCGGAATTGCGCATGGTTTGGGCTATGGCGACAACTTCCAATCGGTGATTATGAGCAATGCCATCCGCGAGATGAAAAAGTTTATCCGCAAAGTGCATAAAATGAAACGGAACATCAACAATTCGGCTTACCTGGGCGATTTATTGGTAACGGGGTATTCGGTATTTTCAAGAAATCGTATGTTTGGAAACATGATAGGGAAAGGTTATACCGTGAAGTCTGCTATGATGGAGATGAGCATGGTGGCTGAAGGCTATTATGCCGTGAAAAGTGCTTACAAATTAAATCAGGAATACAAAGCCAAAACGCCTATCATTGATGCTGTGTATGAGATTTTGTATGAAGGCAAAGAAGCCAAAAAAGTATTCAAAAAACTAACCGAAAAATTAGATTAAGCATGAGTGAAAGATGGAAATTTCAACTGAAAGTGGGGATCTTTTGGGGACTCTTTATGATAGTCTTTATGACTTTAATGGATTGGAAAGAAAAACCAATCCTAACCGAAGTTACTTTGCCAAAGTTTTATGTAAAATTGGCTATTTACTTGCTGGTCGGGATTTTTGGTTTGGGTTATTTCAATTGGAAAGAAAAGGAAAAACAAGAGAAAAAGAATCAATAGTCTATCTCACAATCACGCCGTCCACAAACAATATCGGTACTTCTTCCACATAATCCGGTGTGATGGATTGGGCTTTGAAGATGAATTTCTTGTCGTATAAAGTGCTTCCGATAAAGTAAGTCACCATAAACTCGTTGTTCAAACGCAAGACGTTGTTTTCAATCATTTCTATTTTCACTACAGAAACCGCCGGCACTTGCAGGAAGGCGTGGCGTAAGAGCGCCGTTTTTTTCATTTCCCCATCCAGAGTGCCAAAAGCATTGGAAACCACCATTACGCCGTCTAAATCATAGTCAGAATCGTTAATGAGATAAACATACCAAACCTTTTCCATAAACTCATCGCTCCATTCCTGAACGGCGGCAAGGAAAACATTTTCTACGGTTGGGATGGTGATATCGGATTTCATGGTTTTAGTAAAAAGAGATTAGAGATAAGGGATAAGAAATTAGCGTTTGACTTTTTCCTTATCCCTTTCAACTTATTTTAAATACTCGACTTGAACTGCTCTAAGAAACGAACGTCGTTTTCGTAAAACATTCGGATGTCGCCGATTTGGTATAATAACATGGCAATACGCTCAATGCCCATTCCAAAAGCGAAACCATTGTATTCTTCGGGATTGATGCCACAGTTTTTCAAAACGTTAGGATCTACCATTCCGCAACCCATGATTTCCAGCCAGCCGGTTCCTTTGGTGATGCGGTAATCGGTTTCCGTTTTCAAGCCCCAGTAAATATCTACCTCAGCACTTGGCTCAGTAAATGGGAAATAACTCGGGCGCAAACGGATTTTAGATTTGCCAAACATTTCTTTGGTGAAATATAATAGGGTTTGCTTTAAGTCGGCAAACGATACATCTTTGTCAATATACAAACCTTCCACTTGGTGGAAAATACAGTGCGAACGCGACGAAACAGCCTCGTTTCTAAAAACTCTTCCCGGAGAAATGGTTCGGATTGGCGGCTTGTTGTTTTCCATGTATCTAACCTGTACCGATGAGGTGTGAGTGCGCAACAATACATCCGGATTGGTTTGGATGAAAAACGTATCCTGCATGTCTCTCGCCGGATGGTATTCCGGAAGGTTTAATGCAGTGAAATTATGCCAGTCGTCTTCTATTTCCGGACCTTCAGACACGTTGAATCCGATGGTAGAGAAGATATCGATGATTTGATTTTTTACTAACGAAATAGGATGACGCGACCCAATAGTTAAAGGCTCGGCAGGACGCGATAAATCGCCGTAAACCCCAACACTTTCCACCTTGCTCTCAAGGGCATCTTGTATGGTTTTTACTTTGTCTTCGCAAGTAGTTTTAAGCGTATTGATGACTTGTCCAAATTCCTTTTTTTGGTCGTTGGGCACGTTTTTGAATTCGGCAAACAAATCTTTTAGCAAGCCTTTGCTTCCTAAATATTTGATACGGAATTGTTCTAAAGTTTCCTTATTGTCGGTTTGAAACGCATCGGCTTCGGCAATATATTCTTTAATCTTATCTATCATCGTTCTTGCAATAAAGGCGCAAATTTAAGGTTTTTTAGTTGAAAGTAGACAGTCTCAGTCTCAGTTTTCAGTAAAAACAAACTGCCTACTGTGACTGCGACTGAAAACTATTAGTCAATCACTTCTCTTTCTATAAAATAATTCACAATCGCTTCTTTCATCAAAACGGATTGTTCTCCGGCTTTCAGCGGCGGTAATTCTTCTTTGACTTTGTAATGCGGCCAGCCCTCTTTATCCACATAATCAAATTCATAGAAACCATAAGGCTCCAACAATCGACAAATGGCGATGTGCATCAGGTTGAGTTTCTCGTCTTTTTTGAAAGTTTGGTGCACTTTTCCCAATTCCTGCACTCCGATTAAATATATGATAGCGTCCAAATCCAGCACATCTCCTTCCGCAAATTGATTGGAAAGAAGGGCAACGACTTTGTCCCAGCGGTTTTTTAATTGTTCGTCTCTTGACACGTAAATTTTAGATTTTAGATTTTAAGTACTAGATGCAATACTCAAATCGTAATTAGGTTGGCAAAGATACTACTTGAAATGCTTAAAGTTTACTATTTAATTTCCTTAATGGCACTTTCTTCAATCCAACCGGTGGTTTCGTCAGTGAGTTCGACTTTTTTCCAGTTGGCAATGCTTTCTAAGATGTACACTTTTGTTCCTTCGTGCAATACAAACGCATCAGCGCTTGTGGCTTTAGGTTCGCTTTTTACCGAAGCGATTTCGGCAAAAACAATGGCCGGTTTTTCGCTATCCATGCGGTTTTTTTCATAAAATCCGGAAGCTGCACTCAGACAAATGCCAAGTATCCAAAGAAACATTCCAAAAAAGAAGATACGTTTCAGCAAGGTTTTATGCGAAAAATAATAGCCCACAAAAAACAACAAAAACAGGAAGGCAAACCCAACGGCAATCCAAGCCCAAGTGTCGTAATAATAGTTCGAAGTAAAGTCGGATAGCAACTTGCTGAAACCTACTTTCGGAATCACTTTGATGTCGTCAATGGCCATTTTTCGGGCAAATTCCAGGTTGGTTTTGATTTCAGTATCATTCGGACTCAACAATAATGCTTTCTCATAATTGTAAACCGCCGGTGCCACTTTGTGTAATTTGTAATAGCAATTGCCCAAATTGAAATACACTTCAGCCGATTGTTTGCCGGAGTTTGTAATGCTTTCAAAACTCGAAATCGCCGCCTGGTAGTTTTCTTTTTGATAGTATTGGTTGCCTTGTTCAAAAGCAGTTTGCGCCCATGAAATTTGCGAAAGGAACAACAATAAAAAAAGTATCTTCTTCATGATTCTCGTTATTTAAGTTGTTTTTCTAATGCTGAAATAATGATTACCGCTTTGTCATAATCCTGCTGAATGACTGTTTCCGAAGCCGGTGCATAACGGGCAAATTCACAGTTTTCTGTCAATTGGATGAATTCCGAAATCGTATTGGTTTCGGCACTTCTGGTGTGGAGAATTTCGGCAATTTTATCTTTGCTCATTTCCGAAGTTTCGATGTGCAATTTGGCTTTCAGGAAATTGTGCAGCGCTTTTTCCAAAGCAATGTAAAACGGTTCTTTGTTGCCCAAATGCTGTTTCGCTTCCGATAAATATTTCTTAGCCAAAGCATTTGATTTTTTGATTTTGTTACCAACGACATCATTGTCTGAAGCCTCTTTTCTTCGTTTCCCGATAATCAATAACGGAATTGCCAAAAATGGCAGCATCACTAAAGAATAGAACAAACCGGAACCTAAGAAATCGTCTTTTTGCATCGGCTGCAGTTTGGTTTCCTGCTTGTTATAAGCAAAAGTTTTGGCCACTTCTATTTTGGTTTTAGCCACCTCATTCGGATTGACTTTTTCTGAACTCGCTACCGTTGGCCCATCCAAAACAGTGATGGTTATCGGCTGGGAAGCAAGGGTTTTATAACTGTTGGAACCCAAATCGAAATACGTAAAACGCAACGGTTTGATTTGATAATTGCCTTTGTATTGCGGAATGATGGTGTATTTGTCGGCAATTTTTCCGGTCATTCCGGTTAAAGGCGTGGTTACATTTTCATCGTGTACCGGATCGTACATTTCTAAAGCTGATGGCAATACCGGTTTTGGCAACGTAAACAATTTTAAGTTTCCGGTTCCGGCTACGCTTACATTTAAATCTAACGATTCGCCGCTTTTCAAAGTAGTTTTGGATGGTGTAACTTTAAAATCAAAACGACCCACAGCTCCCGAAAAATCTTCCGGTTTTCCGGCTTCCGGCAATGGTCTTACGGTGATGACTTTGCTTCCGGCAGAAACGCGTTTGCTGTCTTCGGTCATGAGTGGTTGTCCCCAAAAGTTTCTTCGGCTGGTGGGTACTTGACAGTCAATATCCAGCGAAAGCGGTTCGATTTCCAGTTTCCCTGATTTTTGTGGATAAAGCACTGTTTTTCGCAATACTACATACCGAAAACGCTCGCCTTTGAACATACCGTCTTGTGCCACGAGTTGTTTGATGTCAATATTCTGGCTCCAAAAATCATTGTATTTCGGCTTGTTTAATTCTTTCCAATTCGTAATCCCGATGTTGTAACTGAAATACAATTTATAAACCACCGTAATCGGTTCGTTGAGATAAGGATTGGTTTTTGAAATATCGGCCACTAAGTACAAATTATCGTCAGCGCTGATGGCTGGCATCTCGTTGGGATCTTTCGGAATCTCTACAGCATTCGTCACATTGATTCTAATCGGGGAAGTTTTGTAAACCTGGCCGTTGATTTCAATAGAAGCCTGTTTGATGGTCAGTGCGCCTTTTTGCGTTGGCAATAAAATGTAGATATACGACTTGTTGAACGAGCTTTTGCCGTTAATCCAGGATTGACTTACGGACTGACTCGGGCCGCCAACCACTCTGAAACCAGAGGATTCAAAACTTGGTGGCTGAAAATTATCGCCATCGGCGTTCATGGTAAATTCAATGCGGAGGCGTTCGTTGATCCCCAACGAATTTTTGCTCACTTTGGCTTCAAATTGTACTTGAGCCCAAAGCGAACTTCCGAATGTTAGCAGCAGTAAAACAATTACTTTTTTCATGACTTCATTTTCAAATTGTTTAACAATTACCAATCTTTTTCTGCTTTTTTAGGATTGGTTTGTACTTTTTGTTTGTTGACTTTATCCTGAACTTTTTTCTCCTCATTATTCACGGCATCCAACAAATTCTCTAACCGTTGTTTGGAAATGCCACCCGGTTGTGGTTGTGGTTTTCCCTGATTTGGGTCTTTTTGATCTTTCTGATCTTTATCGTTTTTGCCGTCTTTTTTGTCTTGGTTTTTTTGATCTTTATTCTTGTCCTTGTCTTTGTCTTTCGGATCTTTTTTATCGTCCTTTTTGTTATTGCCTTTGTCTTTGTTCTTGTTGCCGTCCTTTTTTGGCGGATTGTTTTTCAGATACAATTTGGCCAAAGCATAATTATAACGCGTTTCCTCGTCGGACGGATTGTTGCGCAAGGCATTCTTATAAGCTTCTACAGCATTCGAATAATCTTTCTCTTTCATCAAAGCATTTCCTAAATTGTGAAACGCCTGGTGTTTTTCTGCGCGTGTTTTGGCATTTTTCAACGCTTTGACATAATGATAACTCGCTTCTGCCGATTGATTTTGGCGGTAAACGGAATTTCCTAAGTTATACGAAGCAATCGCTTTCTTAGGATGCTTCGATTCCGAAATTCGGTAGTCCGCTTCGGCATCGGTGTATTTTTTTTCGACAAAAGAATCGTTTCCTTTGGGCAAATCTTTATCCTTTTCCTTTTCTTGGGCTTTTGCCAAAAAAGAAATCAGAACCAAACTATATAAAAGCAACTTTTTCATTTATTCTTTTTCGTTAAATAAATTCATCTTTTTCACCCATCTCGTTCTTTTCTCCAACAAGAAAACATCTAAGAACAACAAGAAAAAGCCAAACCCTAAAAACCATTGAAACTGCGATTTGAAGTCAGCCATTTGCGTACTTTCAAATTCGGTTTTCTGAATGTTGTCTAAAGCATTTTTCACATAATCCAACACCGCTTTGGTCGAATCGCCGTCAACATAACCGCCACCGGTGGCTTTGGCAATGTTTTTCAAAACCTCAGCATCTCTTTTCGTGATAACCACTTCGCCGTTATTGTCTCGTTTAAAACTTTCTACCACGCCGTTTTCCTTTAACGGAATGGGACCGCCTTTTTCGGTTCCTACACCAACGGTGATGATTTTGATGCCGGCCTTTTTAGCTTCTTCGGCAGCATCAACCGCTTCATTCGAATGGTCTTCACCATCCGTGATGATGATCAGCAATTTGTTGGTTTTATCTTTTTTGTCCACGAAAGTGGTGGCTAAATTAATCGCTTGGTCAATCGAAGTTCCTTGTGCCGAAATAATTCCGGGATTCATACCTTGCAGGAACATTTTGGCCACACTGTAATCAGTTGTAATCGGCAATACCGGGAAAGCGCTTCCGGAATACGCGATGATTCCGATGCGGTCGTTGCCCAAATTGTTGATGATTTGTGAAACGAGTTGCTTGCTTTTTTCCAAACGACTTGGCGCAACGTCTTCGGCCAGCATACTTTTGGAAACGTCAATGGCAAAAACAATGTCGATGCCTTCGCGTTTTACGGTTTCCATTTTGGTGCCGATTTTCGGATTCACTAGGCCAATGATTAAACAAGTCAGCGCTAACAGTATTACCACCAATTTCAACACCGGTTTAAAAACGGATTTCTCCGGACTTAGTTTTTTGATTAAATCCAAATCACCAAACTCGCGTTGTTTTTTTCTTTTCCAGAATTGAATATACAAGAAAAGTAGCGCCATCACGGGAATGATGCCCAAACAATACAAATACCATTTTTCTTCTAACTCGTACATACTTTTTATATAAAACTTCTGTAAATCGTGTTTCGCAATCCAAATTCTATCAGCACCAAAAGACAGGCAATCCAAACAAACGGTCTGTATTTTTCGTCATAATCATAGAATTTTAGTTCTTGGATTTCGGTGGTTTCCAGCTTGTTGATTTCGCTGTAAATTGCTTCCAGTTTGCTATTACTGTTGGCGCGGAAATATTTACCGCCCGTATTTCGGGCAATAGCCTGTAGCAAAGTCACATCAATTTCCACCGGCATCATTCGGAACAAAAAGCCACCGTTTGGCGCATAAGCGTATGGGAACATCGCATCGCCATTGGTTCCGATACCTATTGTATATACTTTGATTCCGTATTCTTTGGCAATTTGCGAAGCCGTTTCCGGCTCGATAAATCCGGCGTTGTTCACACCATCGGTCATCAAAATGATTACTTTGCTTTTGGCTTTGCTGTCTTTCAAACGATTCACGGCGGTGGTCAATCCCATCCCGATTCCGGTTCCGTCTTGCAATACATTGTCGTATCGGATGCTTCGGATAGCGTCCTGCACAATGGCTTTGTCGCTGGTCACGGGTGTTTTCGTATACGCTTCGGAAGCATAGACTACGATTCCGATTCGGTCATTGGGTCTTCCCTGCACAAAGTTGGTAGCCACTCTTTTCAGGGCTTCCATACGATTGGGTTTCAAATCTTTGGCCAACATACTTCCCGAAACGTCAATTGCCATCACAATGTCGATTCCTTTGGTGGATTTGGTTTGGCTGCTGATGTCTACTTTTCGCGGTCGCGCCATCGCTATAATCAAAGAACTTAAGGCTAATAATCGCAATACAAATAGGAACGGTTTTAATTTGGCTAATAAAGATTTTTGCGCTTTAAAGCCTTTTACCGAACTTATTTTCAAGGTAGCGACTTGCTGTTTTCTTTTCCAGATTTGCCATACAATAGCCGCCGGAAGTAGTAAAAACAACCAGAAAAATTCAGGATTTAAAAAACTCACTTCTTTCATTACTGTGCTGTTGTTTGTAATTCTACCGAGTTCAGCATTCTTTCGGCAATTTGTTGTCCGTATTTGTCGTCTTCTCTATGCAATATCAAGATTGTTTGCAAACCACCATTTTGGCTGAAAAGCAATAACTCGTAATACATTTTGGTCGATTTGCCTTTTATTTTATCGATAACCGTCATCGTTCCATAGGCTTTTTTGCCGGTAATGCCTTTTTGTGTATCAAAATCTTCTGTTTTCACGATGATGTTTTGAGCACCTTGGGCTTCCATGATGTTCAGATAATTTTCGGCAGTTTTATCCAAATCCATTTTCATTTCCTGTTTGTAGGTCACCGTCGAAACCGTGATGTAGAAATCTTCCAGGATGCTTCCGTAGCCAAACATTTGCATGTCTTTAATCAATGCCGCAGCGTCTTTTGGCAACGATTTTGAGGCATCCATTCTTTTCAGCACTTTGGGTGTTTCCACTTTTACGCCCGGATTTCCGTATTCGCTGTACACCCATTCGCCTTCGACTAAATCTTTGGTCGGATGCCCGAGAATATTATCTCTCAAATATTCTGTTCCTTTGAAATAAGCCACGCCTAAAACAAAAATCAGCAACATTCCCACCACGATTCCGATGGTTGTGATGATTCTGACGCGTTTTTGTTTTTTCAGTTTTTGCAAACGGGCCAATTCTTTTTGCTGTTCGTTCCAAAGAGCCAATTCATCGTTTTCTTCGACTACTTCCGGAATTGATTTGTGAATGGTTACGATGGAACTCGAGATACGTTTTTTATCTTCTTCGATTTCAAAATCGAGCGGTTTTACTTTGGCAAATTTCACCAAATCGGCTTGTTTTAAAACCTTTTCCAGATTCTCAACCGTTTCGTTGGAGAGTTTCAGTTTCTTTTGCTTGGCGGCTTTTCGCAATCCTTCAATCAGTTCCGAAGTGGTGCTTTCCATCGCCGGAATGTGAATTTCTTCTTCAATATAATTCCGCGCAATGTCTGTCAATTCCGAATAATAGTTTTTGATTTCGCCTTTTTGCCAAAGCTCTTTGGATTCCAATTGCAACAATAAAGTTGTGGCTTTTTCGATAGGCGATTTGAAAACGATTTCTTCTACTTTGGGCTGGTTCTGTCTTTTTTTGATGAATTTGTAAATGAAAAATCCAAGAACGCCAATCGCCAAAAGAATCAAAAGATAAATCCACCAAGTACCCAGCGGACTTTCGGCTTGTGCAATGTCTTTGATGTCGTACATTTTTTGCTTCAGCGTATCAACTTTCACATCGTTCACCTCCACTTTGATGCTGTCCGAAAAGACCGGTTTGCCATTGATTAAAACCGGAATTCTAGGAATGACATATTTCCCGGAATCGAATTGGGTTAGGCCGTATTTTTTGATTAATTCATAGCGGGCACCATTTTTAACCGTATCAACTTTATAGGATTGAATCACTTCCAAAGCCCCGAAATTCTTGGCTTCCGGGAATTTTACTTTGGATAAGGTATCGACATCCGTTTTCAAAGTCAGTTTGAATTCGGCACCGATTTTGTTTTTAGTCACGTTCACAGAAGTGGTTACCTTTTTCGTTTGAGCGAAAACAGCCATCGACAGTAAGCATAAAAACAGAACAAATTTACTTTTCATGATTTCTTATCTCGATTTAAAATAACCCAATAATTTGGTAACATAACTTTCGTCAACGCGAGTATTCACGGTTCCTGAACCGCATTTGGAAAAGATATCTTTGAAGTAATTTACTTTGTCCTGGTATTGTTTTTCGTAACTCAAACGCGCTTTTTTGGAACCCGTATTGACGACTAAAATTTCGCCGGTTTCAGCATCTTCCATTTCCACCATGCCAATGTTTGGCATTTTGGCTTCGCGGATGTCGTACACGCGGACACCGGTGATGTCGTGTTTCTTTCCGGCAATCTTCAACGTTTTTTCGTAATCGTCTTCCACCATAAAATCAGAAATAACGAAAACAATGGCTTTCTTTTTCTGAGTTCCCGACAGGAATTTCAGGGCTTGCGACAAATCCGTCTTTTTGCTTTTCGGTTGGAATTCAATCAGTTCGCGAATGATGCGCAGCACGTGTGATTTTCCTTTTTTGGGCGGAATGTATAATTCGATTTGGTCGGAGAATAAAATCAAACCAATTTTATCATTGTTTTGTGTGGCCGAAAATGCCATGGTGGCAGCAATCTCGGTAACAATTTCGCTTTTCAGTTGGTTTTGCGTACCAAAATTTTCCGAACCCGAAATATCCACCATCAGCATCATGGTCAGTTCGCGTTCTTCTTCAAAAACTTTGACATACGGTTCGTTGTAGCGCGCAGTCACATTCCAGTCGATGGCACGAATATCATCGCCAAACTGGTACTGACGCACTTCCGAAAAGGTCATCCCACGGCCTTTGAACGACGTGTGGTATTCGCCCGAGAAGATATGATCACTCAATCTTCGGGTTTTGATTTCGATTTTACGAACTTTTTTGAGTAAGTCTTTTGTTTCCATTTCGCAAACAGTTATGAGTTTCTACTAAGGAACTTCGATTTCGTTTACGATTTTGTTGATGATGTCCACCGAGGTGATGTTTTCCGCTTCCGCTTCGTAAGTAACACCGATTCTGTGGCGCAATACATCATGTACTACGGCGCGAACATCTTCCGGAATTACATAACCACGACGTTTGATGAAAGCGTAACATTTGGCAGCAGTAGCCAGATTGATACTTCCACGAGGCGATGCTCCGAAACCGATAAGCGGTTTTAAACTTTCTAATTTATATTTCTCTGGATAACGAGTAGCAAAGATGATATCCAGGATGTATTTCTCGATTTTTTCGTCCATGTACACTTCACGAACGGCTTCTTGTGCTTTTAGAATTTGCTCAACCGTAACTACGGCATTTACTTTTTCATTGGCACCTTTGAGGTTTTGGCGAATTACCAGGCGCTCTTCATCCATTTTCGGATAATCGATAACGGTTTTTAGCATGAAACGATCCACCTGAGCTTCCGGTAAAGGATAAGTTCCTTCCTGTTCAATCGGATTTTGTGTGGCTAAAACCAAAAACGGTCTTTCCAGTTTGAAAGTAGTATCGCCAATGGTCACTTGTTTTTCCTGCATCGCTTCCAGCAAAGCGGATTGTACTTTGGCCGGCGCACGGTTTATCTCATCGGCTAAAACGAAATTGGCGAAAATTGGTCCTTTTTTTATCGAAAACTCGTTAGCCTTAATATTGTAAATCATGGTTCCTACTACATCGGCAGGAAGCAAATCCGGCGTGAACTGAATACGACTGAAACTTCCGTGAACGGCTTGCGACAAGGTGTTTATCGCTAAGGTTTTTGCCAAACCCGGCACTCCTTCCAAAAGAATATGTCCTTGTCCTAAAAGTCCAATTAACAATCGCTCTACCATGTGCTTTTGTCCTACGATGACCTTGTTCATTTCCATGGTCAGTAAGTCAATAAAAGCGCTTTCTCTTTCAATTTTTTCATTAATTGCTCTGATATCTAAAGCAGTACCATTTTCTTCCATAATTATCTTTTTATTCTACTATGTGACAGTTATAATTTTAACATTTCAAAAGTGAAAATTTAATCCCATCCGAGATGTTAATAATGCGTTAAAACTTTACAAAACATCCCAATTTTAAGGATGATTTATGATTTTCTTTTTATAATTTTAAGACCGAATCTGTTTTAGCATTTTTTGGGAAGCAAAATAATAAAATTTTCAAAAAACGCAAAAATCAGAAAACCGACTTTAAACACATCTTAACAATCATAAAATGCAAACAAAACTTTCACCGATTATTGCCGGAACCATGAACTGGGGCATTTGGGATAAAAACCTCAATACATCCGAAATGGAGCATCTGATACATCTTTGTATCGAAAATCAAATCACCACTTTTGACCATGCCGATATTTATGGCGATTACACCACCGAAGCCGCTTTTGGCAAGGCTTTTGGCCAAAGTAACATCGATAGAAAAAGTCTGCAGCTGATTTCGAAATGCGGGATTCAGCATGTGAAAGGAAGGACTAATAAAATCAAGCATTACGATTATTCCAAAGACTATATCATCTGGTCGGTTGAGAATTCGTTGAAAAATCTCCAAACCGATTATCTGGATGTCTTGCTGCTGCACCGTCCGAGTCCTTTGATGGTGGCGGATGAAATTGCGGAAGCGGTGGCTAAATTAAAACAAGAAGGCAAGATTATTGACTTTGGCGTTTCCAATTTTACGGCTTCGCAAACCGAATTGATTCGACAAAAAACGGAAATCAGTTATAACCAGGTGCAGTTTTCGGCCACACATCATGAGGCGATGCTCGACGGCAGTTTTGATTACATGCAATTGCATGGCATTCGTCCTATGAGCTGGAATCCGCTGGGAACCGTTTTCAGAGAAGACATTGAACAAACGAGAAGGCTGAAAAAATTATTGGCACAATTGGTAGATAAATATCATTTGGGCGCCGACACTATTTTGTTAGCGTGGATTTTAAAACATCCGGCTCAAGTGATTCCGGTGGCAGGTACGGTAAATATTGCCCGAATTCAAGCCTTACAGAAAGCCGCAGCATTACAACTGGAACAAGAAGACTGGTTTGCGATTTGGACCGAAAGCATGGGGAATAAAGTGCCATAAAAAGCTCACAGTCTCGGTCACAGTTTACAGTTGTTATACAGCTCAAAACTGCGACTGCGACTGCGACTGAAAACTTAAACTATGATCAACAAACGGCTTCTCATAAAAAACCTATTAGCTCACAATGATGAGAGCAGTTTTTATGATAAGAAGCGGCAGTTAAATTTGCATACCAAGGAAGGGAAAGCCAAGTTTTTGAAGCATATTTGCGCGTTGTCCAACTCCAATCCTTCGAATAATTCCTATATCGTTGTGGGTGTGGAAGATCAGGATAATGAAATTCTGGGCGATGACTTTTTTGACGACAGCCGGATTCAGAATTTAGTGAATGCCTATCTGGAGAATCCGCCCAAAATTCAATATGAAAATGTGCCGTTCCCCAATTTGCCCAAAGACCGGGTGGTGGGTTTGGTTACGATAAAACCGAAACACAAAACGTCTTTTTTTAAGAAGAACATCCACACTATTTTGGCCAATACGGTTTTTGTCAGAGTGGGAAGCAATTCGATGCCGACGGAAGAAAAAATTCCGTATTCGAAACAAAATATTGAGACCGTCATCAGCATTGAAAACAGCTCGCGCAACAGCATTGCGTATACGCTTGATGGTGTGATCGACTTTATGAATAACCGGCACAAAGACATGACGCCCAAGTATAAAGTTTTCAAAGAATTGTTTGTAATTTGTTGGGCCGGGATTCCGAAAAAAATCAGAGATACCACTTATCTCTCGCGGGTAGATATTGAATTGATTAATGAACAGGTAAAGTTGTTTTATTCGGCACTCGATGTGGTTACGATTAGCTATGACCGACAAAGTTTTACCATAGTAGAGCATGTGGCTTTGGGACTGAATGATAAAACGAGTTATTATCCATTGGAACAAGTGACGATTCATTTTTTTGACAATGGCTATTACAAAATGGAAACCCAGATGTTATTTGAACCACCGGCTTTCAACAAAAAAATGCTGCATCATATCTACAATTCCAATGTGTCGTTGTTGCATAAATTACAAAAGGGATTGTCTATTACTGAAAGAGAGGAAAAAGATTTGGAGAATTTACCCTCTACCTTTATGATTTGTTATTTGAACGGATTTGATGATGCCAAACAGAAATTAATTGAGGCCAAACCGTTGTTGAAAGCGCAGGCCAATGCCACCGTTTATTTGAGTTTTAAAGAAGCGATGCGCATTTTAAGAAAAATGAAATACGATAAAAAGGATGAATAGAAAACTAGTAATCGGCGACATACACGGTGGCTTGCGGGCGCTGCATCAGATTATGGAACGAGCCAAAGTCACTACAGATGACACGCTTGTTTTCCTGGGGGATTATGTGGACGGTTGGAGTGAATCGCCACAAGTAATTGATTATTTAATTGCTTTAGCCAAAAAGGTAAACTGCATTTTCATTCGCGGGAATCATGACGAATTACTTTTGGATTGGCTAACGGGAAACACTAAAAATTTTGACGAATTGATGTGGTACAAACACGGAGGAGAAGCCACGGTTTTGGCTTATAAATCGGTTCCAAGAGAAACCAAAAACAAGCATATTAAATTCTTAAAAGAGCTGAAGAATTATTACCACGACAGCAGAAACCGATTGTTCATTCACGCCGGATTTACCAATATGAACGGCATACACTATGAATATTTTCCCAAGCTGTTTTATTGGGACAGAACCCTTTGGGAAACCGCTTTGAGCTTGAATCCGACCATTTCGAAAGACAGCATACTCTATCCCAGAAGACTGACGCTTTATGATGAGGTTTATATAGGACACACTCCGGTAACCCGGATTGGAGAGACCGTTCCGATTCAGAGAGCCTGCGTTTGGAATGTAGATACCGGAGCCGCTTTTCAAGGACCGTTGACCATTATGGATGTGAATACCAAAGAATTTTGGCAAAGCGAACCGTTGAACGTTTTGTACTTTAACGAGAAAGGGAGAAATTAATTTATATACTTTTGCAGCAAAATAAATAATATGAAAAAAGCAATCACAATACTAGCAATAGCTATCGTAAGTTTGGCCCATGCTCAAGCTTACAAAGGAAAAGGTGACATCAAAGGACAAGTAGGGGTGAATATTCAAGACCATGGAACCGGAATCAACACTTCGGCAGATTTTGGCATTGGCGAAAACATGTCGTATGGTTTTGTAGCATCCTATTTGCTTTCAGTGGATGAAGTGGCCGGATACAAACCCAAGTTTGAAGACAGAGCCGATTTTAAAGTGCGTTTCAATGCCAATTTGGGCAATGTTTTTGGCTTAGATAAAAAAATGGATATCTATCCGGGATTGAGTTTAGGAACCCGAAACTTCGGTGGCCATTTAGGGTTTCGTTATTTCTTCACCAGCGGTTTCGGAATTTATGCCGAAGGCGGAGCACCCATAGCCAAATATGATACTAATACAGAAGGTTTCGAACATTACAACAATCAGTTTGTGTTTAATATCGGCGCTTCATTCAACTTATAAATAAAGTAAAACAAACCCAGCATGAGTGTTATCGAAAAAAGATTAAACGACAGAAGCGGTTCCCAATGTGAATTGTGTGGAGCCACCGATGACTTAAGAATACATTTAACAAAGGAAGAAGCCATATCCGTAGACAACTCGGTATTGGTCTGTACCACTTGCAAAAACCAAATAGAAAACACCACCCCAACCGATCCCAATCATTGGAGATGTCTTAGCGACAGCATGTGGAATGAAAACAAACCCGTTCAGGTAGTAGCATGGCGAATGCTCAACCGATTGCGCGCTGAAGGATGGCCACAGGATTTGTTAGACATGATGTACTTGGATGACGAGACCTTGGTTTGGGCTTCGGCTACTGGAGAAGGAGAAGATGAGGATGGTAAAATTGTTCACAAAGATGGAAATGGCAACATTTTGTTCGACGGTGATTCTGTGGTTTTGATTAAAGATTTGGATGTAAAAGGGGCCAACTTCACTGCCAAAAGAGGAGCAGCCGTTCACAATATCAAATTAGTTTGGGACAATGCCGAACAAATTGAAGGCAGAGTCGAAGGACAACACATTGTGATTTTAACCCAATATGTAAAGAAAACGAAGTAATTCAATTTTACTATAAACAAAAAAGCGTCCCAATTTGGGACGCTTTTTTATGAATTTTAGTTTGATTACAAGTCAAACTTGATCCCTTGTGCCAAGGGTAAACTAGTTGTGTAATTGATGGTATTGGTTTGTCTTCTCATATACACTTTCCAAGCGTCAGAACCTGATTCGCGGCCACCGCCGGTTTCTTTTTCACCACCAAAAGCGCCACCAATTTCAGCACCGGAAGTTCCGATGTTTACGTTAGCAATTCCGCAATCTGAACCGGCTACCGATAAGAAAGCTTCAGCTTCACGAAGATTGTTGGTCATAATGGCTGAAGATAACCCTTGCGCTACGCCGTTTTGAATTTCAAGCGCGTTCATTACATCGCCTGAATATTTTAGTAAATATAACACTGGTGCAAACGTTTCGTGTTGTACGATTCCGAATGAATTGTCGGCTTCGGCAATGGCTGGTTTTACGTAGCAACCGCTTTCGTAACCTTCACCGGAAAGTACGCCACCTTCTACAAGAATTTTTCCGCCTTCAGCAACCACTTGGGTTAAGGCTTTGTTGTACATTTCTACAGCATGCGTATCGATAAGTGGTCCCACGTGATTGTTTTGGTCTAATGGGTTTCCGATTCTAAGTTGTTTGTAAGCTGAAGTTACGGCATCTTTCACTTTGTCATAAATACTTTCGTGGATGATTAAACGACGGGTTGAAGTACAACGTTGACCGGCCGTTCCAACAGCACCAAATACAGCACCAATTACGGTCATTTTGATATCGGCATCCGGAGTTACGATGATAGCATTGTTTCCGCCTAATTCTAAAAGTGAATTTCCTAAACGAGCGGCACAAGCCTGCGCTACGATTTTACCCATACGAGTAGAACCTGTAGCTGAAACCAAAGGAACTCTTTTGTCATGCGTCATTAGTTCCCCTACTTTGTAATCTCCGTTAATCAAACAAGAGATTCCTTCCGGAAGGTTGTTTTCTTTTAATACTTCGGCGATGATATTTTGACAAGCGATACCACAAAGAGGTGTTTTTTCAGATGGTTTCCAAACACACACGTCTCCACAAATCCAGGCTAAAGCGGTATTCCAAGACCAAACAGCTACCGGGAAGTTGAACGCCGAAATGATTCCAACGATTCCCAGCGGATGGTATTGCTCATACATACGGTGTCCAGGACGTTCGGAGTGCATGGTTAACCCGTGCAATTGTCTTGATAAACCAACAGCAAAGTCGCAAATGTCAATCATTTCCTGAACTTCTCCGTACCCTTCCTGCAATGATTTCCCCATTTCGTAGGAAACTAATTTCCCTAGAGGTTCTTTGTATTTTCTTAGTTTTTCACCAAACTGACGTACGATTTCGCCACGTTTGGGTGCCGGCATTAAGCGGAACGTTTTGAATGCTTCGCTGGCCGTTTGCATTACTTTTTCGTAATCGGCAGCGGTAGTGGTTTTTACTTTTCCGATTAATTGGCCGTCTACCGGTGAGTAACTTTCCAGGATATCTCCGTTGGAGAAATGATTGTTTCCGGTTGAGGTTCCTTCATTGATGGCTTTTACACCCAGTATTTCTAAGGCTTCGGTCATGCCGAATTGTTGTGCAATTGTTGACATTGTATTATCTATTTGTTTGTTTTTTATAAATGTGACTGCAAAAGTAAAGGTTTATTTTTAATTATGGATAACTAGCCCGGATAGGAACGGCATCCTTTTTAGGATTGTCAAATCCTAAAAAGATAGAGTGGATAGCCGGAAATAGCTTCTAATTTTTATTTAGCAGTAAATCTGGGATCCGTTTCCATAACAGTACCACAGTTTTTGCAGGTAAGCAAGTCTTTAGAATTGTAGAAATGTTCAAAATGATGCAGAAAATCTTTTTCAATATCGGTGAGTGGAAAATAAACTTCATATAATTTGTGATTGCACGTATCGCAGAACCATAACAATCCGTCTTTCGCATTTAATTCAGCACGCTTTCTTTCAATGACCAAACCGATGGAACCTTCTGTTCTGTTAGGGGAATGCGGTACTTTGGCAGGATGCAAATACATGTCGCCGGCACCAAGCGTCATGGCTTTCTTTTGGCCATTATCCTGAACGTAAACTGTGATTTCGCCTTCGAGCTGGTAGAACAATTCCTCCGTTTCGTTATAATGGTAATCTTTGCGTGCATTGGGACCGGCTACAATCATTACGATATAATCATCAGAGTCAATATAGAGATTTTTATTGCCAACGGGTGGTTTTAAAAGGTGGCGGTTTTCGGCTATCCAGTTATGGAGGTTGAACGGTTTTGCTATAGACATGGCTGTAATTTTGAGTAAAGTTATAAAATAAAAAAGTCCCGATATCATCGGGACTTTAAAATATTATTTCACTTCTTTTATCAGATAAATATAAGGTGGGAAGTGGTCACTGAATCCGACACCGGTCATGGAATGTCGCAGCGGATAGCCTTTATACTGTCCGGTAGTTTGAATCATAAACGGTTTGTTCCAGATACCGGCTTTCCAGTAGCGGAACGAAGAATAGTCTTTTTGAATGAAGGTTTCAGACACCATGATTTGGTCAAAAATATCTCCGGCATCTCTATAGAATAAAGTAGCGTTTCCTTTGTAGAACATTTCTTCAAACGGATTGTATACGCCAAATTGTTTTACTTCTTCTTGTTTGCGTTTGGCGCCCACACCTTCTTTTACACTTTTGTTATAGGTTCCGTCATTCAAATCACCCATGTTGATGATTTTGGCATTAGGGTTGATTTTGTAGATAGAATCCATTATTTTTCGGTCTAATCTACCGGCAGCTTCACGGAAAGGAGAGCTTTTCTTTTCTCCACCGGAACGCGATGGCCAGTGATTTACCATAACGTTGATTTCCTCACCATCAAGAAAACCGGTTACTAGCAATACATCACGCGTGTATACTCTATCTAAATTTTTATCAATCTCTGATTTATCATCGGAAGCATCATCCTTATCGCTTTTTTCTTTGGCTGAAGCGTTTAATTGATTTTTATAGATTAACAGCGGAATATTTTTGTAGCTGGTAGGTTTGAAATGCTTTTTTTGGTACAACAATGCCACATCAATTCCTCTTTTATCAGGAGAATCAAAATGAACAATACCATAATCATTCACCAACATTTCAGGTTGTTTGATTAAGTCCTCTAATACGCCTCTATTTTCAATTTCGGCACCGCCTATTAATACCGGTGCTTCTTTTTGTTGCTCGTTAGTTCCTATTTGAGATAATACTACTGCTAGGTTGTGCAGTTTTTGGTGGTATTTTTTAGAAGTCCAGTTTTGCACTCCGTTTGGCAGCCATTCTTCGTCGTTGTTTGGCCCGTTGATGGTGTCAAACAAGTTTTCCAAATTGTAAAATGCTACCGTATGCACGATGTATTTTTTTGCTTGTGCATTTGCCCCAGATATTGCGAAAAAAACAAAGAAAAGAGCTATTAATTTTCTAATTCTCATAAAAGGTATATTAATTTTTTATTAAGTTATAACAAACTTTGCGCCAAAAGTATATAATATTATTAAAAGATGTACATTTGTCGGCTGTTAAGTTTTCAACCCGACTTAACATAATGGAAAATTAATTTAATTTATTTATGAAAAAACTTGTTATTAGTACTTTATTTGTAATGCAGGTATTTTTTGTTTTTGCTCAAAACAATACTGGATTTACTGGTAAAGTGTTAGATTCGAAGACACAAAAACCATTACAAAATGTAGTTGCTACTATTCAAAACACCACCTTAACAACCGTAACCGATGCTAGTGGTGTTTTTACATTTAATGATGTAGCCGTAGGTAGCCAATTATTGCAAATTAGAACAGCTGGCTATAAAGATCAGTTGCTTTCTGTTGACGTAGTCGCAGGAAAAATTTTAGATTTAGGTGTTATTGTTCTGGAAGAGGATATTACTCAGGAGCAGCAAGCCAGCCTAATTACCATCACCGATAATGATTTGAGTGATGATAACAGCGGTTCTGAAAGTACTTCAGGATTGTTGCAAGCCTCGAGAGATGCGTTTCAACAAGCAGCAGCTTTTAACTGGGGTCAAGCTCGTTTTAGAGTTAGAGGATTGGATAACGAGTATGGAAGAATAATGATTAGTGGAATTACCATGAACAAGTTGTATGATGGAAGACCACAATTCAGCAACTGGGGTGGATTGAATGATGCTACCAGAAATCAGGAGTTTACTTCGGGTTCAGCACCCTCTGATTATACTTTTGGTGGAATTCTTGGAACACAGGAAATCAACACCAGAGCTTCAGTTTACAGAAAAGGATCAAGAGTGTCTTTCTCTGGAACTAATACAAACTATAGCTGGAGAGCCATGGGAACTCACGCTTCCGGTATGAGTACTGATGGTTGGGCTTTTGTGATTTCAGCTTCAAGAAGATGGGCAGAAGAAGGCTATTTTGAAGGAACTGACTACAGTGCCAATTCCCTATTTGCCAGTGTTGAAAAAAGAATTAACGACAAGCATTCCTTAAACTTTACTTCTATTTGGGCACAAAACAAAAGAGGAAAAAATTCTCCAAACACGGATGAGGTAACTCGTATCGCCGGAGAAAAATACAACTCTTACTGGGGCTACCAAAACGGAGAGAAAAGAAATTCAAGAGTTAAATCGGTAGATGAGCCTATTAACATCTTGACACATTATTGGAAACTTACTGAAAAAACGAACTTGAACACAAGTGTAGCATATCAATTAGGTTCTATAAGAAACAGCAGATTAGATTACCACAATGTGGATAACCCGGATCCGACGTATTACAGAAAGTTACCAAGTTATTATACTTCAACTTATGTGAATGATGTTTACACAGGAGATAGCCCACAGAATATCTTTAATGCAGCAAACGCTATCTTTTTAAATAACAGACAATTGGATTGGGATGGTATCATTACTTCTAATGCTAATCCAAATAACTTGCAACCAGGATTAAGTCATATAGTATTGTATGAAGACAGAGTTGATGACAGACAGTTCTCTGCCAGTTCAATTTTGGATTCTCAATTAGCTGATAATATTGTGCTTAATGCCGGAATCGGATTTAAAAAATTAAAATCACACAACTATAAATATTTAGTAGATTTATTGGGAGGAACTTATTTTGATGATACAGATCCTTTTGGAACTAACGCGCAACAAAATGTTACCGATTTAAACAATCCAAACAGAAATGTTGTAGCAGGTGATACATACGGATACAACTATAATTTATTTGCTACTGAATTTAATGGTTTTGCTCAATTTAAATTTACATATAAAAAAGTAGATTTCTATTTAGGACAAACATTCTCTCGTTCAGAATACAGCAGAGAAGGATTATACAAAAATGGATATTATCCAACTAATTCATTAGGAAAAAGCAAAAGCATTGTTTTTGAAAACTTTGGTTTCAAAGGTGGTTTAACGTATAAAATTACTGGAAAACAATTCTTAAACTTCAATGGAGCTTATATGACACAAGCACCAACATTGAAAAATACGTTTCCAAATGTTCGTATCAACAACAACATTGTAAAAGACATACAAAGCGAAAACATCAGCAGTTTTGATGCTAGTTACATTATCAAAGCGCCAAAATTCAAAACAAGATTAACGGCTTATTTCTCTAAAATCCAAAACGCAACCGAAACGTCATTCTTCTTTGCGGATGGTGTATCAGTAGATGATGGAGATCCAACCACTGAAGACCCTTCTAATGCTTTTGTTGCTGAAACAGTAACTAATATTGACAAAAGACAAATGGGATTGGAGTTTGGTGCTGAATATCAAATTACATCAACAATTAAGGCAACACTTACTGCCGGTTATGGTGAATTTATCTATGCTAACAATCCAAACGTATCTGTAAATATTGATGCTTTAGCTTCAGCAACTAATACTTACCCAGAAGTAAGTTATGGTACGGCTAGTTTGAAAAACTACAAACAACCAGGTATGCCTCAAACTGCGGCTTCTTTTGGTTTAGAGTATAGAGATCCAAAATTCTGGTGGGTAGGTGCTAATGTCAACTATTTAGCTAACAACTATATAGATGTTGCTCCAATTACAAGAACAACACACTTCATTTATGACTCTCAAGATCCATGGGGATTGCCTTTCTCTGGAGAAACTCCGGAAAGAGTTAGAGAGCTTTTGAAACAAGAAAAGTTTGATGATTTCTACTTGCTTAACTTAACAGGTGGAAAATCCTGGAAAGTCGGGAAAGAAACTTTTGGTTTCTTTGCTAGTGTAAATAACGTTTTAGATGTTACATATAAAACAGGTGGTTTTGAACAGGCAAGAAATTCTACCTTTAAAGAAATGAATCAGGATGTCTCAAGTGGTACTCCCGCTTTTGCACCAAAATATTTTTATGGATACGGAAGAACTTACTTCCTAAATCTTTATGTTAACTTTTAATAGTAAATAGTTATGAGAAAAAATATGTTTAAAGTTACTCTATTGACGGCAGTATTGGCATTTGCTTTTACCGGCTGTACGAAAGATGATGATTATGAAGTGAAATCTTTTAATCCTTTGGTTTTTGCTGAAGACTTTACAGGTGTTGGTGACAATACAGTATTAAATATTGCTAATTGGACCAATTATGCGGAAGTGGGAACTACCAAGTGGAAACAACAAATCTATAGTGGTAATGGCTATGCAGAATTTTCAAGCTACCAATCTGGTAATTTAACAGATATTGCTTGGTTAATTTCTCCAGCTATTAATATGGATGCTCATGAAGGGGAAAAATTAGTTTTCCAATCTTCACAAGCTTATGTTTCTTCTTCAGCTAACAGTCTTCAGGTTTTAATCTCAACTGATTTTGACGGAACGAATGTTACTGCTGCGACTTGGACTCCGCTTAACGCGACACTTCCAACCACTAGTGCTACCTATTTTGAATTTATTAAATCAGGAGAAATCGATTTATCAGGTTATACTGGAAATATTTATTTAGCATTCAAATGTAAAGGTTCCGGAACAAATACAGCTTTGGATGGTTCATACCAAATAGATAACATCAGAATTTTTTATTAAAATAAATTTATAAAATAGTTATGAAATCATTATTATCAAAATCAGCACTCATAATTGCTTTATCGGCTGGGATGTTATTTTCTAGCTGTGTAAATGACAGTTATACTAATCCTACAACAGGATTTACTACGTATGAGTTGACGCCAAACAAAACGGTACAACAAATTTTGACAGCGACAACTCCAACAGTTACGCAGTACACTACAGATGATATTATTGAAGCCTACGTTACTTCAAGTGACGAAACAGGAAACTTCTATAATTCAATCTCATTTCAAACGATTCCAACGGACGGTTCTCAACCTATTGGGTTCAGTGTTCCTGTTAATTTAAGATCGTTTGCCAAAGGATTTACACCAGGAAGAAAAGTGTATATCAAACTTAACGGTTTATACAGAGCGATTGTTGACGGGTCTATGCAAATAGGAACGTTGTATCAACCAAATCCAACGGATACACCTAAAATCGGAAGACTTTCTGAATTAGAATGGCAAAACTATTTATTCATTTCGGGAACAGAAGTTGCTCAAAGCTCTTTTGTGAGAACCGTAACTTTGGCTCAGGCAGCTACTGATGCTAATTTGAATACTTTAGTTGAAATTAGCAATGTACAGTTTGCTGATGCCGATTTAAACAGAACGTACTATGATGTTGATTCAGGTGGTGGAGCTACCAACCACAATATGATTGATGTGGCAACCGGAACTACAAAATATTTCAGAGTAAGCAGCTATGCTTCTTTTGCACACCATGATGTTCCTTCAGGAAGTGGAAGAATCAGAGGGGTGATGACAAAATACTCAACAGATTATCAGTTTTTAGCCAGAGTTGAAAGCGATGTGATGTTGGATGGTCCAAGATTAGACTCAGCGCCACCAATCGGAGGAACAGCTTTAGTTTACGCAGGAACATTATCAGAGCCATTTACATCTTATACTACAAACGCATCTGTTTTCCCTAAATACATCAATGATGCTGTAGTAGGAAGCAGATATTGGCAAGTAAAAACTTTTGGAGGAAATAAATACATCCAAATGAGCTCATTTGGTGGTACTCCTGAAGTAAACAAAACAGCCTTTATTGTACCGGTTGATTTTACAGCGGCAAACACTATGTCGTTCAAAACCGTTTCAGGATACGATAATGGTTCGCCATTGAAAGTATATTATACTACAAATTATGTCCCTGGTGGAAATTTAGCTGATGCTACTTTGGTTGACATCACCGCTAGTTTCAACATTCCAAACGGCCCATCCACAGGTTATGCTACTACATTCACAAGTAGTGGAGCTTATGCCATTCCGGTAGGAGTTACAGGTCAGGGATTCTTTGTTTTCCAATACAACGGTAATGGTAACGGAGGCGTTACAACTACTATGGAAGTAGATGATATTACTATAAACTAGTATCACTCTATCCGCAAGAATATAAAAGCCACACGTTTAGTGTGGCTTTTTTTATGAATATAATTTACTACTTTTAGCCTTTCAATAAAACCATTAACACCAATGAAGAAAATACTTTTTATAATCGTTAGTACCATGAGTATAACCGCATCAGCACAAGAAGTACTCACTCCTGAGACGCTATGGAAATTAGGCAGAGTGACGGCTTTGGGCATTTCAAAAGACAAGAAATCAATTGTCTATAAAGTGGCCACTCCAGCTATGGAAGAGAACAAATTAAACAGTAAATTTTACACCATTCCACTAGCAGGAGGAATGACAACCGAAGTAAAAGACACTAAAGAGATTTTGGCCGATAAGAACGTTTCCGCTGATGGGAAATACATCTTATCTACACAAGAAGTAAAAACTGAAAATGTGCTGGGAAAAGATGTGCATCCCGATTTACAAAAAGCCGATGCCCAAATCTACAACGGTTTGGATTACCGTCATTGGGACACCTGGAACAATGGTTCACACAACCATGTTTTCTATGCTGAAAACAAAGACAAAGCCGCGCCAATTGATATCATGAAAGATGAGCCGTATGATAGCCCGCAAAAACCATTTGGAGGCGATGAGGACTATGTTTGGTCGCCCAACGGGAAAAGCATCATCTACGTGTCAAAAAAGAAATTCGGAACGGCTTATGCGCTTACCACGAATACCGATTTATACGAATACAATCTGGATACCAAAACCACCAAAAACCTAACGGAAACTAATCCGGGTTACGATACCAATCCGGCTTTTTCTCCAAATGGCGATTTAACCTGGTTGCAAATGAAACGCGATGGTTATGAAGCCGATAAAAACGACATTATTGTTCGTTTCAAAGGATTAGATATCAACCTGACTGGCGGCTGGGATGGTTCGGTAGAAAGCTTCAAATGGAGTGTTGATGGCAAGAAAGTGTATTTCTTAGCAGCGGTTGATGGAACCCAACAAGTATTTGAAGTTAACTTTCCGGGGTTAACCAAAATTGCGGTAACTGTAAAACAAGTTACTGCAGGTGATTTTGATGTACACGACATCGTGGATGTTTCAGGCGAAAATTTCATTCTAACCAGAAATGATATGAACCATGCTTTGGAAATCTATTCCTATAACACTAAGAAAAAAACTTGGTTGCAGTTAACCAAAACCAATGAAGATATCTATGCCAAATTGGCCATGCCAAAATTCGAAAGACGTTATGTAACTACGACTGACAATAAAAAAATGTTGGTGTGGGTAATCCTTCCTCCAAATTTTGATAAAACCAAAAAATACCCAACGTTATTATATTGCCAAGGCGGACCACAATCTCCGTTGACACAATTTTATTCTTTCCGTTGGAATTTCTCTTTAATGGCTTCGCAAGGCTACGTTGTTGTAGCACCTAATCGTCGCGGAATGTATGGCCACGGCAGGGAATGGAATGAGAAAATCTCGGGAGACTGGGGCGGACAAGTAATGGATGATTACCTTTCAGCCATTGATGATGTGTCTAAAGAAAGTTATGTTGACAAGTCACGTTTAGGGTGTGTTGGAGCCAGTTATGGTGGCTATTCCGTGTATTATTTGGCTGGAATTCACAACAACCGTTTCAAAACTTTTATCGCCCATGATGGTGTTTTCAACTTGGTAAGCATGTATGGCACTACTGAAGAATTATTCTTTGACAATTGGGAACATGGCGGAGCGTATTGGGAGAAAAATGAAATTGCTAAAAAAACCTATAACCAATTCAATCCAATCAATTTTATTGACAAATGGAATACGCCAATTCTTGTTATTCAAGGTGGAATTGACTTCCGTGTGCCAATCGGACAAGGCCAGGAAGCTTTTCAGGCGGCTCAGTTAAAAGGAATAAAAAGCCGATTCCTGTATTTCCCCGAAGAAAACCACTGGGTGTTGAAACCTCAAAATGGTTTAGTATGGCAACGTGAATTTTACAAATGGTTAAAGGAGACTTTATAAGAACAAAAAACCCAACTTGAAGAAGTTGGGTTTTTTTATTTTTGGTTTATTCCGGATCGTTCATTTTAAAACTTTCCATAAACTTCGTAGTATAATTTCCGGCTACATAATCCGGTTCATCCATCAACTGACGGTGGAACGGGATGGTAGTTTTCACGCCTTCGATATAAAACTCGTCCAAAGCACGCTTCATCTTGTTGATCGCTTCTTCTCTGGTTTGTGCCGTCGTAATCAACTTGGCAATCATCGAGTCATAATTTGGTGGAATGGTATACCCAGCGTAAACGTGCGTATCCAAACGGACTCCGTGGCCTCCCGGCGCGTGTAAAACGGTAATTTTACCTGGCGAAGGGCGGAAGTCATTATAAGGATCTTCAGCGTTGATACGGCATTCTATAGAGTGCAATTGTGGTAAATAGTTTTTACCCGAAATCGGCACACCGGCAGCCACTAATATTTGCTCACGAATCAGGTCATAATCAATAACCTGTTCGGTAATTGGATGCTCTACCTGGATACGCGTATTCATCTCCATAAAATAGAAATTTCTATGCTTATCCACTAAGAACTCAACCGTTCCGGCACCTTCGTATTTAATGAACTCAGCCGCTTTTACAGCTGCTTCCCCCATCTTGTGACGCAATTCATCAGTCATAAAAGGTGACGGAGTTTCCTCCGTCAGTTTTTGATGGCGACGTTGTACCGAACAATCTCTTTCCGATAAGTGACAGGCTTTTCCATAGGAATCACCAACCACCTGAATCTCGATATGACGTGGTTCTTCAATTAATTTTTCCAAATACATTCCGTCATTGCCAAAAGCGGCAGCCGACTCTTGACGAGCGCCTTCCCAAGCTTTTAGTAAATCTTCTTCTTTCCAAACGGCACGCATCCCTTTTCCACCACCACCGGCAGTAGCTTTCAACATCACGGGATAGCCCATTTCTTTAGATAATTTTTTGGCTTGCTCAAATGATTCTAACAGTCCGTCAGAACCAGGTACACAAGGAACTCCGGCAGCTTTCATAGTCGCTTTGGCCGAAGCTTTATCTCCCATACGGTCAATCATTTCAGGAGAAGCTCCAATAAATTTGATACCGTGTTCCTGGCAAATTTTAGAAAACTTAGCATTTTCCGAAAGGAAACCATAACCGGGATGAATCGCATCAGCATTGGTAATCTCTGCTGCTGCAATGATATTGGACATTTTTAAGTAGGATAAATTACTTGGAGGAGGGCCAATACAAACCGCTTCGTCAGCAAACTTTACGTGTAAACTTTCCGCATCTGCAGTAGAGTAAACCGCTACTGTTTTGATGCCCATCTCCTTACAGGTTCTGATGACACGAAGCGCAATTTCGCCTCTATTGGCAATTAATATTTTTTTAAACATTTTTCTTAATTTGAAAATTAAACAATTTGAGAATTTGAGAATTGGTGAAGTGTGATAATCATTTTCAAATTATTACATCTTCAAATCTTCAAATTAAGATGGATCAACTAAGAATAAAGGTTGGTCAAATTCAACTGGAGACATATCATCCACAAGAATCTTAACGATTTTACCTGTGATTTCGGCTTCGATTTCGTTGAATAATTTCATCGCTTCCACCACACAAAGTACATCGCCTTTCGAAATAGTGCTTCCTACTTCAACAAAAACCGGTTTGTCCGGAGAAGGTTTGCGGTAGAAAGTTCCAATCATTGGCGACTTTATAGTAACATACTTTGAATTATCATCAGAAGCAGCAGCAACCGGAGCAGCAGGTGCAACGGCAGCAGGTGCAGCAGCCACCGGAGCAGCAATAGCTTGTTGCATTGGCGCTTGCTGTACATAAGTTATATCAGGAGTGTTTCCTTCTAAGGTCGTTCTGATTGTAATTTTTATATCACCTGTCTCTAACTTTACTTCGGCAACACCAGAATTGGATACAAATTTGATTAGGTTTTGAATTTCTTTTAAATCCATAATTAGTTAGTTTTAGAATTAGTTTTATTGTTTGTTGTATGCCCATTTTAGGTAGATGGAACCCCAAGTGAATCCACCACCAAATGCTGCAAAAATTAAATTATCTCCTTTTTTTAGTTTGTCTTCAAAATCACTCAAAAGCAACGGTAAGGTAGCAGAAGTGGTATTACCATATCGGTGGATATTGACCAATACTTTATCTTCATCTAATCCCATTCTGCTGGCTGTAGCATCTATGATTCGTTTGTTGGCTTGGTGTGCAATCAACCAGTTGACATCGTCTTTGGTTAAGTTGTTGCGCTCCATGATTTTTTCGCTAACATCAGCCATGCCGGAAACGGCATATTTGAAAACGGTTTTACCATCCTGAAAAACAAAATGTTGGCCATTGGCAACTGTCTCAGCTGACGGAGGAAGTATTGAACCACCGGCATCAATTTTAAGATAGTCTCTTCCGATACCGTCGCTTTTCAAAAACTCATCCTGAAGGCCTAAACCTTCATAATTCGGTTCAAACAAAACGGCTCCGGCGCCATCACCAAAGATGATACATGTAGCTCTATCGGTATAGTCAATGATAGAAGACATTTTATCGGCACCAATTAAGAGCACTTTTTTGTATCTGCCGGATTGAATGTAGGCAGCAGCACTCGACATTCCGAAAAGGAAACTCGAACATGCGGCTTGTAAATCATAAGCAAAAGCATTTACAGCACCAATCTGACTGGCCACAAAAACTCCGGTTGAAGCTACAGGCATATCAGGTGTTGTGGTTGCCATGATGACTAAGTCTATGTCGGCAGGATTGATATTGGCTTTAGAAATTAAATCTTGAGCGGCTTTGATGGCCATGAACGAAGTGCCTTTTCCTTTTTCTTTTAAAAGTCTTCTTTCTTTGATTCCGGTACGAGTGGTAATCCATTCGTCATTGGTATCAACCATGGTTTCCAGTACTTGATTTGAGAGTACAAATTCCGGAACATAAGCTCCAACTGCGGTAATTGCGGCTGTTATTGTAGTCATAAAAATGGTATTTTTCCTGACGATTTTTTGAAATCGAAAAGTTGTGGAAATTACAAAAAAAAATTATACCGAACCCAAATAGGATTGGATATTTCTTAAAATTAAGTAAAACAAAAAACTCCCACAAAGTGAGAGTTTGTTTTGTAAAAAAAACTTACTTAAGCAACAGCTACTGATTTATCAATAACTACTTGTCCTCTGTAATACATTTTACCTTCATGCCAGTAAGCTCTGTGGTATAAATGTGCTTCACCTGTTACAGGACAAGTTGCGATTTGAGCAACAGTTGCTTTATAATGAGTTCTTCTTTTATCTCTTCTTGTTTTGGAGATTTTTCTCTTAGGATGTGCCATTGTACTATATTATTTATCCGTTAATAGTTGTTTTAATTTGTCCCAACGTGGGTCAATATCATCTTCTTTTTTTGCTTCTTCTTTTATTTCTTTGACTTGTAATTCGTTTAGTTTTTGCAATGCTTCGGTTTGTAACGTTCCGTCTTTTACTCCTGGATGTATCCTTTTGTGCGGAACCGACAATACAATCATTTCATAAATGTATTGTGATAAATCAATCTGATGTTCGCCGTGTGGCAATATCAGCAATTCATCATTGTCATTGTTGAATTCGTCTCCAAACTGAACCACCAATTTAATTTTTCCTTTAATAGGTAAATCAAATGGCTCTCCGGTTAAATCACAGGGAACATTAACGGTTCCTTTGTGTTTGAAATTGATTTCCAGCATGGTAGCTTTTTTTTCTAACACTACATCTGCTTTTATATCACAACTTTCGAATTCATCAAAACTAAATTCGTCAAAGAACTTTTTGTTTATTGTAAACTCAAACTGATGCTTTCCTATTTTTAATCCTATAAAAGGAATTAAATATTCATTTGTACTTTTCATCTAAACAACAATTTGACCCGAAGTTTCGGGAGTGCAAAGATATAAAATTATTGCAATTCCAATAACCTTATGAACATTTTTTTGTTTATAACTGTTTTTCCTTTGTTTTCAAGGGATTTTTACTGATTTCCTGATGCTGATTTCTCGAATTATAGATATCAATAGCAGTATAAACCGCTTCTTTGAATGAATTATAATCTGCTACTCCTTTTCCGGCGATTTCATAAGCGGTGCCGTGATCGGGTGACGTTCTTATTTTATTCAAACCAGCCGTGTAGTTTACACCATTCCCAAACGACAATGTTTTAAACGGAATTAATCCTTGGTCGTGATAGGTTGCAATAACGGCGTCGTATTTTTCATATTGATTACTGCCAAAAAAACCATCCGCAGCATAAGGACCAAAAACCAACGTTCCTTTTTCAAACAATTTCTTCAGTGCTGGTTTTATAATTTCATCATCTTCTTTGCCAATAACACCATTGTCTCCGGCATGCGGATTCAAAGCCAATACGGCAATTTTAGGTTTGTTAATGCCAAAATCCTGAATCAATGATTGTTTAACGGTTTCTATTTTTTGATGGATTAACTTTTCTGTTAAATGTTTAGCTACTTCATTTACCGGAATATGATCGGTAAGTAAGCCCACTCTCAGAGTGTCCTGAACCATCAGCATCAATGCGTTGCCCTCCAATTCCTGCCCTAAATAATCAGTATGCCCAGGAAACTTAAATTCTTCGGATTGGATGTTGTACTTATTAATTGGTGCCGTTACCAGAACGTCGATTTGATTTTCTTTCAAGGCTTTGGTGGCGGCAACAAATGATTTTATAGCATATTTTCCAATATTTTCATCATTGGTTCCAAAATTCAAATCAACGCCTTCTCTCCAAATGTTTAACACATTTATTTTTCCAACCACCAGTTGCTCTATTTTATCAATGCCATGCAACGGAGCGGTAAGCTCTAATGTTTTTTTGATAAACGATAAAACCTTTACATTAGCAAAAATAACCGGCGTGCAAAGCTCCAGCATTCTGGAATCTTCAAAAGTCTTAAGGATTACTTCGCTTCCAATACCGTTTAAATCTCCAATGGATATTCCAACGATGATATTTTCTGCTTTTTTCATAAGAAGTGCTTGTTATTTATTGCTAATTTTGAAGTGCAAATTTAGTAAAATAAAACTATAATGTTTACAGGAATAATTGAAACCCTTGGAATAATAAAAGAAATCCAAAAAGACAACGACAATCTTCATGTTACGGTTTCTTCAGCCATAACCCACGAATTAAAAATAGACCAAAGTGTGGCGCACAACGGAGTTTGCCTGACGGTCGTTGCCATAAACAATGATGAATATACAGTAACTGCTATCAGAGAGACTATTGAGAAAACAAATCTGGGAGCATGGAAAGTTGGAGATTTAATCAATATGGAACGCGCCATGAAACTGGGTGATCGCCTTGACGGGCACATCGTTCAAGGTCATGTAGATCAAACGGCTGTTTGCACCGCTGTGGAAGAAGCTAACGGGAGTTGGTATTTTACTTTTGAATATGATAGTAAATTAAATAACATTACTATCGAAAAAGGCTCTATAACGGTAAACGGAGTAAGTTTGACTGTGGTCAATTCTAAAGCTAATTCATTTAGCGTGGCTATTATTCCGTATACCTATGAACACACCAATTTTAAAACCTTTAAAAAAGGGACAAAAATAAATCTGGAGTTTGATGTTGTGGGAAAATACGTGGCGAGATTGTACGCTTTAAAGCAATAAAGGCAATTCCTTTTCCTTAAAACTAAAAAAAGCTTCCAAATTAATTGGAAGCTTTTTTGTTGTTTATCTGTACTATTTTGTATAACCCATAGGTTAAAGATATTAATGCTAATAACACGATACCCCCATCCAAAGGCAAGCCTGGCGGCGGCGGCGGTGATGATGGTGGCGGTGGATCGGAAGGCGCAGCGTAGGAAGCTAGGCACACCAAAAACACAGCCAAAGAAGTAAAAATTCTATTCGGGACAATTTTCATAGTGCGTAAAAGTAAAAAAAAATTCTATTCACCAAAATAAATTACTTTCTAAATTCAATTAATTAATTGAAACATAAGCTAGCAATAGCATTGATTTTAAAGCTAATTCAACTTTCAATTAACATAATTCTTCAAAATCTCACTCTTTATTAACGAGATTTTTCAGGGCTCGGTTTTTCTGTCTTCCTGAAAAAATAAAAGCCTCAATTTGAGGCCTTTATTTTGTGGTCCCACTTGGGCTCGAACCAAGGACCACCTGATTATGAGTCAGGTGCTCTAACCAACTGAGCTATAGGACCGGAATTGAGGTTGCAATATTAGCACTATTTTTTATTCAGTGCAACATTTTTACTGGATTTCTTGGCAAAGTTCAATCAATACACCATTGGTTCCTTTGGGATGTAAAAACGCGACTAACTTATTATCGGCTCCTTTTTTAGGTGTTTCATTTAAAACGACAAACCCTTCCTTTTTTAAACGCTCGATTTCAGCAACAATATCAGCAACATCAAAAGCGATGTGGTGAATGCCTTCGCCTTTCTTTTCCAGAAATTTAGCGATGGGACTTTCCGGATTTGTGGCTTCCAGTAGTTCAATTTTGTTAGGACCATTCATAAAGAAAGAAGTTTTCACGCCTTCGCTGGCCACCTCTTCTTGTTTGTAAGGAGGATTGCCGAATAGTTTTTCGAAAAGCAGGTTGGAGGTTTCCAAATGGGCTACGGCTATTCCGATATGTTCTATTTTTCTCATAAGTTTTAATTGAAAGACAAAGGTAACAAAAATTCAAAAGGTTTCTTCTCTAGCCCTGATGGGAGCGGCACCGAAGTAAAGCGGACAGCGGATTTGATAGTAAGAGGAGGACTGCCAGTGGCAGTCAGGTATTTTCAATTGTCCTAAAAAAGCTAAACGCGAATTCTAGCCCCGATTGCAGCAAACTACCAAGTAGTGCGGAAAGCGGGACAGCATTTCCTAAACAAGACAAAAGTTATGCTACTAAAAAACTCAGCAACTCAGCAACTCAGCAACTTTCTAACTTAAAAGTTGTATTTTTGCAGCATGGAAACGAACAGACAGAAAAAAATTGGCAGTGTATTGCAAAAGGATTTGGTGGATATTCTTCAGGGGGAAGTGCGTAAAAACGGACTGACGAACTTGGTGATATCGGTTTCAAAAGTGAGCGTTACTACCGATTTGGGCGTGGCTCGCGTGTATTTGAGCGTTTTTCCGCAAGACAGAGCTCCGGAAATTTTGGCCGCTGTGAAGTCGAATATGCCTTTGATTAAGCATGATTTGTCGCAACGGGTAAAACTGCAATTGCGCAAAGTGCCGAATCTGGCGTTCTATATTGACGATTCGTTGGATTATATTGAAAAGATTGACAATGCTTTGGCCGGCAAAGAAAATCCGATTGAAAACCGTGACCTTTTAGACAAACGCAAGAAATTTTAATTTCATTTGAACTTCCCGCTTTACATAGCCAAACGCTACCTTTTTAGCAAAAGCAATAACAATGCTATTAATATTATTACGGGTATTGCTTCGGTGGGAATTATAGTGGGAGCGATGGCGCTTTTTGTGGTGCTTTCGGTATTTAGCGGTTTGCGCGATTTTAGTTTGTCGTTCTCCAATGACTTTGATCCCGATTTAAAAGTCAATCCCATCTCCGGAAAGACTTTTTTTATTTCTCCCTATCAGGAAAACCAGCTTACCCATGTTGACGGCATTGCTTCCTATAGTAAAGTAGTGGAAGAGCGCGTGCTTTTCTTTTTTAAAGGAAAAGAAATGGTAACCTATTTAAAAGGTGTGGATGTCAATTTTACCAAAACGAATATCCTCTCTAAAAACAATATTTTTAACGGACAATGGTTGAAGCCCAATACCTATCAGGTGGTTGTGGGTTATGGTATTTCGGAAAAATTATCGTTGGGCCTTTTTGATTTCAATAATCCGTTTGAAGTTTATGTGCCGCGGAAAGGTAAAGGTGTTATTGAAAGTGAAGACGAGGCTTTTACCAAAACCAGTTTAATTCCGGTGGGTATTTATGCGGTTAGCGAAGATTTAGACAGTAAATATGTGTTTTGTGATTTGGCTTTGGCACAGGAATTATTGGAATTAAAATCCAATCAGCTTTCGGGCATTGAAATTAAATTGAAACCCAATGCCGACGAAGCAGCGGTAATCGAAGAAATAAATACCATTTTCCCCAAAAAAACGGAAGTTAAAAACCGGGCACAACTCAATGCTACGCTTTATAAAATGCTGAATACCGAGAATATTGCAGTATATCTTATTTTTACTTTAGTGATTATCATTGCGCTTTTCAATTTAATTGGCGCGTTGATTATGATGGTTTTGGATAAGAAAAGCAACTTGAAAACGCTTTTTAATTTGGGTTCCGAAATCAAAGATTTGAAGAAGATATTCTTGTTGCAAGGTAGCTTGTTGAGTGTTTTGGGAGGAATTGTTGGTTTGATTTTAGGGATAATTATTGTTGTAATTCAGCAACAGTTCAAACTAGTCATGATTACCGATTCTTTAGCCTATCCGGTGGTTTTCAGTATACAGAATGTGTTGATTGTTTTCGCAACGATAGTGTCGCTTGGTATTATTTCCAGTTGGATTGCGAGTAGTCGCGTTAGCAAAAAGTTGCTGGATTAAACAAACTGGTAATTAGCATACACTTCTTCGATTTCATTCAAAATCCTGAACAATCCTTCAGCATCATCCGTAGTTACCAAGCGTTGTTTGTATTCTTTAAACGAATGTACGTTTTTGAAGTAATTGGTGTAATGACGGCGCATCTCTACAATCCCAACGCGTTCGCCTTTCCAGTCCATTGACCAAGTTAGATGGTTTCTAGCGGCTTCCACACGGTCAATCATAGTAGGTTGTGGCAAATGTTCTCCGGTTTTGAAGTAATGTTTAATCTCGTTAAAAATCCACGGGTATCCAATGGCCGCGCGGCCAATCATCATACCGTCTAAGCCGTATTTGTTTTTGTATTCCAATGCTTTTTCGGGTGAATCAATATCACCGTTTCCGAAAATCGGCATGGTAATTCTCGGATTGTTTTTTACCCGGGCAATGTGCGACCAATCCGAATGGCCTTTATACATTTGGGCACGAGTTCTGGCGTGAACAGTTAAAGCTTGTACACCAATATCCTGCAAGCGTTCGGCCACTTCATCAATATTGATGGAATTTTCGTCCCAGCCTAAACGCGTTTTTACCGTTACCGGAAGATTCGTTCCTTTGATAACCGCTTTGGTTAAACGCACCATCAAATCCACATCTTTCAAAACTCCGGCACCAGCGCCTTTGCAGACTACTTTTTTTACAGGACAACCAAAATTAATATCGACCAAATCAGGCTGAACGGTATCTACAATTTTAGCGGACATTTCCATCGCTTCCTCATCTCCACCAAAAATCTGAATGCCGACCGGTCTTTCATAATCGAAAATATCCAGCTTCATGCGGCTTTTCATCGCATCGCGAATCAGTCCTTCGGAAGAGATAAATTCCGAGTACATCAAGTCGGCCCCGTGCAACTTACACAATCTGCGGAACGGCGGATCGCTCACGTCTTCCATGGGTGCAAGTAACAAAGGGGAATCCGGTAATATGATGTTGCCGATTTTTGGCATGCTGTAATTTTTTGGCAAAAATACTAAATTTTGTTGGTTTGAGCTTCCAATCCTTTTAAATCAAAACTTTGCCTTATATTTGCCGATTAAACGCACGCGCGTTTTTGCCCAAAAATTGACAGACACAGAAGATGAAGCATATTAGAAATTTTTGCATTATTGCACACATTGACCACGGAAAAAGTACGCTTGCGGACCGATTGCTTGGTGCCACTCAAACCGTTACCGCTCGTGAAGAAAAAGCCCAATTGCTTGACAATATGGACTTGGAGCGTGAGCGTGGGATTACGATTAAGAGTCACGCCATTCAGATGGAATACAAATACAAAGGCGAAGATTATATCCTAAACCTTATTGATACTCCCGGGCACGTGGATTTTTCATATGAAGTTTCCCGTTCTATTGCGGCTTGCGAAGGGGCTTTGTTGATTGTAGATGCGGCGCAAAGCATACAAGCACAAACGATTTCTAACTTGTATTTGGCTTTAGAAAATGACTTGGAAATCATTCCGGTATTGAATAAAGTGGATTTGCCAAGTGCCAATCCGGAAGAAGTTAGTGACGATATCATTGATTTATTAGGATGCAAATTAGAAGATATCATTCATGCTTCGGGGAAAACCGGTTTTGGTGTGGAAAATATTTTGGCAGCCATTATTGAAAAAATTCCGGCACCAAAAGGCATTAAAGACGAACCTTTACAGGCATTAATTTTCGATTCCCATTACAATCCTTTCCGAGGGATTGAAGTTATTTTCCGTGTGAAAAACGGCGAAATCAAAAAAGGGCAAAAAATCAAGTTTATGGCTACCGGCAATGAATATTTTGCGGATGAAGTCGGAACGTTGAAGTTAAACCAAGTGCCAAAGAATGTTATTTCTACAGGCGATGTTGGCTATTTAATATCAGGAATTAAAGAGGCGAAAGAAGTAAAAGTAGGTGACACAATTACTGATGCTAAAACGCCGACAACGAATATGATTACAGGATTTGAAGATGTAAAACCCATGGTTTTCGCCGGAATTTATCCTGTTGACACCGAAGATTATGAAGATTTGCGTTCTTCCATGGAGAAACTGCAGTTGAATGATGCTTCTTTGGTGTTTTTACCCGAGAGTTCAGCCGCTTTAGGTTTTGGTTTCCGTTGCGGATTCTTAGGAATGTTGCACATGGAGATTATTCAGGAGCGATTAGAGCGAGAGTTCGATATGACTGTAATTACTACGGTTCCGAACGTTTCTTATTTGGCGTATACCAAAAAAGAACCGGAAGTGGGGTTAGTGGTCAACAATCCGTCTGATTTGCCGGAACCATCCAAATTGGATCGAGTTGAAGAGCCTTATATCAAAGCCACCATCATTACCAAAGCGGATTATGTTGGAAATGTAATGAGTTTGTGTATTGAAAAAAGAGGTGTTATTACCAATCAAACCTATTTGACAACAGAAAGAGTAGAATTGAACTTTGATATGCCTTTGGCGGAAATTGTATTCGATTTTTACGATAGATTGAAAACAGTTTCTAAGGGTTATGCGTCTTTTGACTATTCCCCAATTGGAATGCGAGCGTCTAAATTAGTAAAATTAGATGTTTTATTAAATGCCCAATCGGTAGATGCGCTTTCGGCTTTGATTCATGAGAGTAATGCGTATCATATTGGTAAAAAAATGTGTGAAAAACTGCGTGAATTAATTCCAAGACAGCAATTTGACATTCCGATTCAGGCGGCTATTGGTGCGAAAATCATTGCGCGTGAAACGATAAAAGCGTTACGAAAAGACGTTACCGCCAAATGTTATGGTGGTGATATTTCGCGTAAAAGAAAATTGTTGGAAAAACAGAAAAAAGGAAAGAAACGTATGCGTTTAGTTGGGAATGTAGAAATTCCGCAGGAAGCGTTTATGGCGGTTCTTAAGCTGAACGATTAAAAGTACGAAGTTTAAAGAGATAGAGAAACCCAATGGCGAAAGTTGTTGGGTTTTTTTGTTGGAATAAACCTTAGAACCTTAGTATCTTTGCGCCTTAGAACCTTAGAAAAAATGTTAGAAGATAAAACTCCGCAGCGCACTTCACTTTCTCAATTGGGCGAATTTGGTTTGATTGACCATTTGACCAAAAACTTTGATGTCAAACAGCCATCGACTTTAAAAAGTATAGGTGATGATGCCGCTGTTTTGGATTTTAAAGACAAAAAAGTAGTGGTTTCAACCGACTTGTTGATTGAAGGAGTTCACTTTGATTTGTCGTATATGCCGTTGCGTCATTTGGGCTATAAAGCCGTTGTGGTGAATGTTTCGGATATTTGTGCTATGAATGCCAAAGCCACGCAAATAACGGTTTCTGTGGCGGTTTCTAATCGTTTTCCGCTGGAAGCTTTGGAAGAACTGTTTGACGGGATTGCCTTGGCAGCCAAATTTTATAATGTGGATGTCATTGGTGGTGATACTACTTCTTCGCAAAAAGGATTGATAATTTCAATAACCGCTATTGGTGAAGCCAATGAAGAGGAGATTATATACAGAAATGGCGCTAAAGATGGGGATTTATTAGTGGTTACCGGCGATTTAGGTTCGGCGTATATGGGATTGCAGGTTTTGGAGCGCGAAAAGCAAGTGTTTCAGGTGAATCCGAATAATCAACCTGATTTGGATGCCTACACTTATTTAATTGAAAGACAATTAAAGCCGGAAGCGCGTCATGATATCAAGACTTTGTTAGAAAAACTGGAAGTAAAACCGACTTCGATGATTGATATATCGGATGGATTGTCTTCGGAGATTATTCATATTTGCAAACAAAGTAAAGTGGGTTGTAATTTATACGAAGAAAAAATTCCGGTAGATCCTCAGTTTATCAATGTTTGCGAAGAATTTAATATAGATTCTACCACTGTTGCCATCAATGGTGGCGAAGATTATGAGTTGCTGTTTACCATTGCTTTAGAAGACTTTGATAAGATAAAAGCCAATCCAAATTTTACCGTTATTGGGCATTTAACGCAAGAAAGCGAAGGTGTTCACCTGATAACCCGAGCGAATACTAAAATTCCTTTGAAAGCCCGTGGCTGGGATGCTTTAGAGGCATAAAAAAAGCGATACCCGAAAGTATCGCTTCCCCCTAAGTCTTGTAAATCAAGTGGTAATTTTTGAGTTGTACTACCTCTTTTTGAATCTACAAATACTAACCCTGAAATCATTCAGCTAAATTAGTCATTGTAGGTAAGCATGCAATTACGGTTTCCCGCATATTTCGTTACGGTTTCCCGTAAAATCGTTAAATGACACCTTTATTCTTGGCTTCATTGATTAAATCGATGTCGCTTCCGCCTTTTACTTCCAATATTTCACGGATGTTTAGTTTGCGTTTTTCGACAGCGCTCAAAGAAAGCGGAATGTATTGTGGTAAATCTTTGGTTTTCACGCCTTTGGATAAATGGAACAAGATTTGTTTGTCGAAAACATCTAGTTCAATGTTGTTGTATTGTGCCTGACCCACTAATTTGATTACGGTTTGACTGTAGTAGCTTTCGTTTTTGATGATTTTATCGAAAGCAAAAAGCAGTTCGTCAAAGGTCAAATCGTTTTTGATGATTAATCCGCTTGGATTAATATTCTTGATGATATTATTGATTTTGAGTAATTCGGTATGCATGGTAAGCAAAATCACTTTGCAATTGGGCATTTCCGTTTTTATGAGCATGGCCAAATCTTCGCCGGAATAGATTCCTTTTTCAGCATATTCGGGCATGCTGATGTCAAAAAAAGCAATGTCAAAGGGTTTGGGTTGGTCAACAATATTTTCATAACCGCTTTTGCAGTTGTTGGCTTGCGTTATAGTAAATTCAATGCCTTGTTGGCTGTACTTATTGATAGCATTTTTGTAGGCTTCGATGATAAAAGGATGATCATCTACGATTAAAATGTTGATTGGGCTTGTCATTCGTGTTCTACAATTAGTTGTTTTGATTCAATTGGTAATGTGATTACAATTTTTGTTCCTTCGTTTTTCTTAGAGCTGATGTCGATGATTCCCAGGCAATCGTGCGTTCGGGATATCATGTTTTGCATACCAATGCCTTTGCTTTTTCGGGTAACATCAAATCCAATTCCGTCGTCTTGGATTTTCAAATATACATTTTCTTTATCACCTTTTATTTCTACGCTAATGTTTTTGGCGTTAGCATATTTGTTGATGTTTTGCAAACCTTCCTGCAAAATGCGATACATGTTGATTTTAATGGCATTGGCTACTTTATCCCAGACTACATCATTGTCAATAGAATAGTTCAAATTAGCTTCGTGGGATGTTTTTTGCTCTTCGAGTAAATTATGAACGATGGAAACAAAGTTATTAATTAAAACTTGTTTTTCTCTATTCAAATCATGGGAAATTTCACGAATGTCCTGCTCGATGGTTTTTAATTCATTGAGCAGCTCAAGTCTTCTTTGAGCCGATTCGGTATCGGTATTTGAGTTTAAGCTATCTAGATTTAATCGAAGGCCAAACATTCTGCCTAATACCCCATCGTGAAGGTCTTGTGCCAAGCGTTTCTTTTCTTTGTTTCGGCTTTCGTCTATAATGGCCTGTTGTGACATCATGAGGTTATAGATGTCTTCATTGGCTTTTTGTTGGGCCTGTTTGTATAACAACTCTCTTGTTCTGGCGCGCTGGGCTCTTACCACAAATAATAATACCACTACTATAAACGAGACGACAAAGACATAGAGCAGGGTTCTGTTTTTTTCGACCAGATCGTCTTTTTCCTGAATGATTTCGTCGGTTTCGAGTTTAATACGATTAAAACGATCTCTAGATTTTCTTTCGGCTAATTGGAGACTGTCACTTAATGTTATATATTTTCTTGTATAATTTGAAGAGTTTTTTCTATCAACATTTGATAATTGTTGTAAGGACAATAATACTGCCGAAGGGGTTTTCGATTGTGTAGAAAGATTATAAGCTAGTTTAGCAAATTTTTGAGATTTTAAGGTATCTCTTTGAATAAAATAAAATTCAGAAAGATGGATTTGACTTAGAACTATTGGAGAAGCAGTTTTTATACTGTCTCTAATTTTTAAAGCTTCAAAAAATTTCTTGGGTAACTCTTTATAATTTCTAATTTTAAAATTAGAATATGCAAGATTATCGGTTAAGTTGGCATAAAGTTCAGGGAAGGAGTTTCTGATTTCTTTATCTTTTAAACCATTTTTGAAATTGATAATAGCTTGCTTGTGGTTGTTTAGGTTTTGGTAAGTATATCCTAAATTATTATATAGAATTGATTTTCTATGTGTGTTTTCATTTAAATTATATTCATTAACAATGTTTAGAGCTTCATTATAATAATAAATTGCTTTGTCGTGATCTTTTAGTTCATCTGAAACATTTCCTAATGAATTTAAAACTTCATAGATTTTCGTTTTGTCAGTGGAATTTCTCAAAATATTTAAAGCTGTCCTAAATGCTAATTCAGCTCCTAAATAATCACCGGTATTATAAAGGACATTTCCTTTATTAAGTAAAACATTGGCATAATTTAAATTATCTTTTGTTTTAAAATAAAGTTTTTCGGCCTTTGAATAATAGTAAAAAGAACTATCAAAAATCCTTTCGTTTTTATAATAATATGCTTTAAACCTAAAACCGATTCCCAAATTAACACTGTCTTTGGCTTTACTAGATTTTTCGATTAAAGTATTAGAGGATGTTCTAAGGTATTCAAAGTCATTTATATAAAAATATTCAAAAATTATACTTGAAATATTATCTCTATTCTTCTTTGTGTTTGCTTGAGATTTTGATATATCAAAGGCTTTGTCTAGTAGGGCTTTTTTTTTATACGTTGTAAGTTTGTTGTTTTTTAAAGTGGATAAAATAATTTCGAGGTCTTGATTGTTTTTTTTTCTAGGAATATTATCCGACTTCTCCCGCTTGTTGCAGGAATAAGAAATAAACAATAATATATAAAATAGGTATTTCAATGAAGATTGAGTTTTTTCAAAAATACTAAATTTTTTATAAAAAAAAACTACCGATATTATCGGTAGTTTTTTAGATATGGTTTAAATGTTTTTTATGGTTGAATAGGATCTTGTTGTCTTCCACCAATTGAGAAAGGTTGAATAGGATCTTGTTGTCTTCCACCAATTGAGAAAGGTTGAATAGGATCTTGTTGTCTTCCACCAATTGAGAAAGGTTGAATAGGATCTTGCTGTCTTCCACCAATTTCATTTGGAGTTGTGAATGACGTGACAATGAGCATAAGAGCTAATAATCCGAATGTTGTTGCTAATTTTTTCATAATTTGAGACTTTTTATTGTTAATGTTTTGTTTCGATTTTGTGGTGTGTGCCTTAGTTGTTGATTTGAGGCTATTGCACTTTCACGATGTAAAACTAAAAAGGATGTCTCTGTTAAGTCCTATATATAGAGGTGTTTATGGTAGAATGACCTCGTTTGATAGTAAATGAGGGTCAAATGCGAGTGGATGGTTTTTGGGAATTTAGACATTAATTAATGTCATTTAGAAACAATACTAATTTAGTATGATTGCTTTTTAAAATTTAAATTCTAAAAAAATATTGTTTTTGAAAGATGTGGTTCTAATTTGTAAAGCCTGGGATTAAAACTACATAGGTTGAATTCTAAACAGGAATGGCAATATTGATAGAAGTACTTTTATTAGGTGAAGAATTGATGGCAAACTTTCCCCCAAGTGCTTTCACTCGATATTTCATGTTTTGAATTCCGATGCCGTTTAGATTTGCTCCATTTTTAAAACCAATTCCATTGTCAGTTATTGAAAGGCATATATTATTGTTGTCAAATGTAAAACTAACTATTGCGTTTTTTGCTTTTGAATATTTATGAATATTGTAACATGCTTCCTGGATGATCCGATACAAATTCATTTTTACCTCACTTGATATTGAATTCCAATCAATGTCTTTATCTACTTCCAATTCATAATTAATTTCACAAGTATTATTTTTATCCATTATAAGATCTTGCAATAATTGAATATAACTATTTGATTTTTGAAATATATTTGTGTTCATATCATGAGCAATACTTCTGATTTCTTGTTCAATCTGATGTATAGATGCAATTTGTGCTAAGTACTTTTGAATTGCATCAGTATCATTTTTATTTACTAATGTCGAAAGATTAAGACGTGCACTGGCAAGCTTATTCATTATGCCGTCATGAAGCTCTAATCCAATACGTTTTTTTTCCTTTTGTCTTACCTCTTCTTCCTTCGTTTTTTGTGTAAGCATTAGTTGGTAGACTTTTTCATTAGCAGTTTGTTCTGATTGATAAAGTTGTAGTTCTTTTTGTTTAGCTCGTTGGTGATTAATAATCAATATTAAAACAACGATTAATAATATAAATATAGCAATATTAACAATAACCCATTTTTGATGTATAGCTTTATCTTTTTCTTGAGTTATTTCATCAGTTTCTAACTGGATTTTATAATATTGATTTCTTGCATTCCTTTCAGAGAAAATAAGGCTATCATTTTTTTCGTGATATTCCTTGATATATTGAGAGGCTTTTTGACTATTGATATATCCAGCATTACTTAACGCTGTTAAATAGTAATAAGGGGCTTTAGCTTCTTTGCTAAATTTTAAAGCTTTCTCAGCAAATATTCGTGCATTTAAAATGTCTTTTTTTTTAAAATAAAATTGAGATAAATATAGATAACTGACTGCACATTCATTTTTTACATTTAAACTATCTAATAGTTTTGCTGACTTGTAAAATAAATAAGGCAGTTTACTTTCTTGATTTAATTGTAGGTAACAGTAGCCTAAATTATTTAATAGAATTGAATACAAAACCGGGTCTTTCGTAAATAGTCTTTTTTTAGTTAAAGCCTTTTTGAAATAAAATATAGCTATATTATACTTTTTTTGTTCTCTATATGCATTACCAATATTGTTGAGACAGGAACTTATTAGACAGCTATTAGGTTTATCCGGAATTTTATATTTTACAGCTAAAGTTTGAGCTTGTTTTAGGAAAGAGATAGCTTTATTGTACTGTTTTAAATCATGATATACATTCCCCAAATTAATTAAGCATTGATATGTTTCAAAAGTTTCCTTGCTGTTTTTAAAATATTTATAGGCTTTTTTTGTAGATAATTCGCTAGCCAAATAATCATCAACTGAATATTGAATAAAAGCTAAATTTAAATAAACTTTGTTTAATCCATAATGGTCTTTTGTTTTTAAATATAACTTCTCAGATTTTAAATAATTATAAAAGGCATTATCATATTTTAAAAAGTTTTTAAAATATATTCCTTTATATCTATAATATCTTGCTAATCCTAATGTATCCTTAGCGTCTACACTTTTTTGAAAATAAATTTTTGAAATTTTTTTATAGCTGTCCCATTTTTTTGTGTTTAGGTAGTTGTAAACTATAATATTAAGAAACTCCCTGTACAAACTGTCATTTTTATTCAAGTCAATAAAAGATAAAGCTTTGTCGTTGTATTTTATCCTTTGGTCAAAAGCCAAAGTATCATCATTCGCCAAGTCAAGATATTTTTGAATGGAGTCATTAGTAGCCGTCTCAGTTTTATCTTTTGTAGTTTTAGCACAACTACCTAAAAAAACGACTAGGATAAAACAACAACAACGTAAAATTTTAATCATCAAATTAAGTTTAGTTAAAAATAAAGTGAGTTCTAACGGTAAAGTTAAAACTCACTTTTGTTAATCCTGTTTTATAGTCATCACTATATCCTCATCGAATCTATACTCTCCTTTCTTATAAATTTCTTTGTTGGAGAGTGTAATTTCGTACGCATAAATGCCTTTGGGCACCATTAGCAAACATTCTTTTCCATCTTTTGGAATGACAAGTTCTTTTTTAATCTCATCTCCTTCCTCGTTTTTGCCCACTAATTTGAATGTTATCTTTTCGGTGAGTTTGTTTTTCACACACAAACTTTCAATTACGGTACTATTTCCTTTTGATTTAGAAACCTTAAGTATGGATAAACCACTTAAGAGCATTTCACCACCTTTAATTGCATTTTCAAGATCAGATTGTCCAGAAATAAGCAAAGGGAATAGGAAAGCAACAATGGTAATTTTTTTCAATTTCATAATCTATGAAAAATTCATGAATAAGAAACTAGTTTAAAATTTTTTCGAAAAACAAATAAATTCCTAATGATAATATTATAGTAGTAATTAATTGTACTATAAAAAACAAATTTGAACGCTTTCCTTTAGGGATTATCATAACTCCAAACAGAGTAATAATTGTGGTTAAAATTGCATTTTCTTTGTTTAATTTATTGCCCGATATTTTTGATAATAGTATCAAAGTAGATACCGAAACTATAAAATGTAATGCAAAAAGAAGTATTTTTTTCATATTTAAATTTTATTAAAAGTTTCTCATAGTTAAACAAATTCTAATAAAAAAGATGGTAAACACCATATGCAGCAGAAGCTCCTAAACCACCAGCTAGACATGCAACACCTAATGCTCCCCAGCCAAAGGGACCGGCAATCAATAACCCAACACCATATCTTATACCGCCGGCAACAGCTCCACCTAAATCTGTAGCCGCTGCTCCACCAACTGAGCCGCCTCGAGCACTATTGTTTTCAAATGGATGAGCCATCCAAAACATTACAGAATATCTTGATATTGAGCACATAGATAATAAAAATTCACGATCGTTTTTATCATAGGCATCTACTCTCGTCTCAATTTGAATCATCCTTTCTTTAAATTCATTGAAATCCATGCCTTTATCAACATTATTAAGCAAATCTAAAATTTGTATTAGATTTTCTTTGACATCATTAGAAATTTCTTTTTTTTCGTTGTATGTATTAATTGTTTCTTCTGTTAAAGGTGATTTTGAAAATTCAAATTCTCCATTTTCATTTTGTAACTTACAATCATAAACTAATCTGGTAAAACCATTACAGTCATAGCCGATTTGGTGAATTGTTTTGGTTGTACTTCTTATAGGGTCTTTTTTAAACAATTCTAAATTCTCTCTTTCTTCAAGAATTTTTGCTAAACCTTCATTGTGTGCTTTTCCAATATAATCAAATTCGTTTTCTGAATTTGAAGCATCAAATTTTTCTTGACAGAAAGAAAGATGACCGAATAATACTGTGGCGATTAAGCCAAATACTAATTTTTTCATATTTTTGTAAATAATTTTTAATTATTGCAGTCCTGTTTTGTGTCCTCGAAAACATATAAAAGCAGGGCTGCTTTTTTTTGGTTGGTTTGGTCTTGCTTTCCGTTTAATAACAAACCTCTAAAATAAACAGAAAAATAGCATTTTTTTCAATATAAAAAACATTTATACTGTGTCACATTATGGGGGTAAGCCACTTTTTTACCTAAATTGTTTTATTTGAATTAATTGTTTTTTGAAATTTTGATTTGATTAGTAGAATTTTATTCCTTAATCAAAAAAACCTAATTTTATTTTATTATGGCTATTAACTCGTCCTGTATTTTTTTTGTTTCTTCTGCAATTACAGAATAGTAAGTCGTTATTGCGCTAGTAAGAGTTTTAGTAAGAGTTCCATTAGAAACTGAGAAGGAAAATATAAGAGAGATTAGGCATTTATCATCTTTGTTTTTTTCTGTCTTTGATGAAATTTCATCTAGTATTTTGGGGGAGTTTTCTTCAAGGTCTTTTATACTGTCAAACCTGTATGTGGTTACTTCATTATCTGATGTTATTGATAGATACGCAGATTCTATTCTTTCATTATTTTCTTGAGCATTTCCATTAAATGAAAATAAAAATGTGGCTGTAAAGACAAATAATAAATTTTTCATGACTCAGTATATAGTTTAAATTATTACAGCCCCGCTTAGTGTCGTCCAAAACATAAAAGCTGGGGCTGCTTTTTTGGTTGTTTAAGTGTTTTAATATCTGTCTAATAACAAACCTCAAAATAAACAGATGAAATTCCATTAATTTTGTCTTCAAAATACCACTTCTGAAAGACATCATACTTGAGAGGGTAAGTCTCCTTTTTTACCGAATTCTGTAGTTTTAATTTTTCGATAGAGTAAAATTAAAAGGATACTATTACATTTTAGTACACAAAAAGTGTATATTATGTTAAAATTTAAAAGTAGGACGAAAGTCTTTTTTTTAGATTTAGTTATTAAAATACAGACAGATGCAAAATAATAGGTTTGTTGAAGACACAATATGCATTTGCATATATTAGTTGTGACTGAAAGAATAGAATAATGATGTTAAACGTACACAATCAAATCAATCCTTGTTTTCGGGCTTCTCTTAGAATATCTTCATCAGTTCCTTTTTCAATGCCAAAATATTGTTTGATAATTGCTTTTCTTTTGTCAATAGCGCTTTTGGATAGGTTTAGACGTTCTGAAAGACTCTTAGTCTGTATTCCTTGAGCGAGTAAGATGATGATTTGTCTATTATAATTATCCAGATACTTTGTAGAAGGAACTAAGTCTGTTTTTAGATTTTTCACAGAAATACTATGATAAGTATCCCCTTTTACTATTGTGTCAAAAGCAATTAAAAACTCATCCGATAAGAAATCGCTTTTCACTAATAAACCATCCGGATTACATTCTTTTAAAATACGATATAAAACAAGTGATTCTGCGTGAGAGGTCAACACCATAACTTTGGTGTTCGGTAAATATTTTTTGACCAAAATCACCAAATCTTCTCCTGAATTTATACCTTTCTCTGGATAAGGCGGTAATGTAATGTCCACCATAACAATGTCGAACGGAATTTTGGTGGTTGTGATAATTTTATAAGCTATTTCACAACTAAATGCTGTGGTTGTATTTAGGTCATAACCATATGGGTTTAAAGTCAAAATCGACTTATAACCTTCAATAATCGGCGGATGATCATCAATCATTAATACCTTTACCTCCATACAAAAGTTTTGGTAAATGTATTATTTTTCGTCTAAATTTCCAAATAGTTACCTCCGGCGATGCGATTGATAATCAAATCGACATTGTCTTTATAGGATTTGGAGAACGGAAGTTTGGTTGTAGAGTTTTTGATGTAACATACGGTGTTTCCGGTGTGAATACGGGAAACTTGGTCAACATTGATGATGTAACTGTTATGGATGCGTAAAAATTGTGATTCCGGTAAAACGGTTTCAAAGTGTTTCAGGGTTTTGAATGCTGTAATCATTTCGCCATTGTTCAAATGAATATCCGTAGAGTTGTTATCGGCTTCGAAATAGAGAATGTCATTGGAATCAATGTAACGGTAATCGCCATAGGACTTGATGCAAATGATAAGTGACTTTTTTTGAATAACAAAAGGATTGTCAGCTACCGCAACGGTTTTTACGGTAACATCGTGTTCGGTTTCTGCTTCGAGTGTTTCTGTTACTGTTTCGTCTAAAACTTCAAAGGTTGCCGCCGGATTTTTGACTTCCAAATGTGGCAAATCCGATTTTATGGCGCGGTCAAATTTCAGAATGGCTTTTCTAAAATCGTTGATGTCTAAAGGTTTCAGTAAATAATCAATCACTTCATATTTGAGCGCATCATAGGCCAATTCTTTCTTGGAAGTGGTAATGATAATCTTAGGAACTACGGTTAAATAGCGGTACAATTCGTTGATAAGCGAAAGGGAAAGATTGCTCTTTTTGTCAGAAGGATCAATTTCTAGAAATACTAAATGCGGTTGGTGCTCCAGGATTAAATTCACGCCTTCATCATAGCTAGCAGCTGTGCCAACGTAAGACAAATTGCGAAAACGCTCAGCAATAGCCTGAGTTTTCGTGACATCGTCTTGATTGTCATCAATGATAATAAAGGTGTGACTCATGAACGCTTTTCCGTTGATTTAGGGAAAGCATCATTAGGTAAAAGGAACAGGTAGTTTTGGGGAAACTAATTGTTCGGCTAAGATTGCGCTAAAATATTAACCGCAAAAATAAAAACGATTAAACGTCTCGATTTTCGTTGTAACGAAATTAGAATTTTGGACAATGAATGGTGAAAATTGTTGACAGAAACGCTAATACTGTTAATATGTGCGTTTTAGCTCGGATAAATCCTTACAAAACAAAAAATCCCAAGTTCTTTTCGGAATTTGGGATTTTTATATTTAAAAGTATAGTTAACTAGATTTTCATCAGCCAGTTTCGCATTGATACTTCATTTCCGATAATGGTTTTCAAATCGGCAATTTTAACACGGTCCTGTGCCATGGAATCGCGGTGACGAATGGTTACCGTTTCGTCTTCCAACGTTTGGTGATCCACAGTGATACAGAAAGGAGTTCCCAAAGCATCCTGTCTTCGGTAACGACGGCCAACCGCATCTTTTTCGTCATAGGCTACGTTGAAATCCCATTTCAAATCTTCGATGATTTTCTGAGCGACTTCCGGCAAACCGTCTTTTTTTACCAATGGTAAAACGGCGGCTTTGGTTGGTGCCAAAACGGATGGCAAACGTAAAACTGTTCGTGTTGAACCGTCTTCCAAAGTTTCTTCTTTTAAAGAGGTAGCAAAAACCGACAGGAACATTCTATCCAAACCAACCGAAGTTTCTACTACATAAGGAACGTAGTTGGAATTGGTATCGTTGTCAAAGTATTGTAATTTTTTACCGGAGTATTGTTCGTGGGCTTTTAAATCGAAATCGGTTCTCGAGTGAATTCCTTCCAGTTCTTTGAATCCGAATGGGAAATTGAACTCAATATCAGCAGCAGCATTAGCATAGTGCGCTAATTTTTCGTGGTCGTGGAAACGATAATTTTCTTTGCCTAAACCAAGTGATAAATGCCAATTCAAACGAGTGGTTTTCCAGTATTCGTACCATTTCATTTCTTCGCCTGGCTTTACAAAAAACTGCATTTCCATTTGTTCAAACTCGCGCATGCGGAAGATGAACTGACGAGCCACGATTTCGTTTCTAAAGGCTTTTCCGGTTTGTGCAATTCCGAATGGAATCTTCATTCTACCGGTTTTTTGCACGTTTAGGAAATTAACAAAAATCCCTTGTGCCGTTTCCGGACGCAGGTATAAATCCATCGCGTTTTCGGCAGAAGCGCCCAGTTTTGTTCCGAACATTAAGTTGAATTGCTTCACATCGGTCCAGTTACGGGAACCCGTTTCCGGATCAGCAATTTCCAATTCTTCGATTAAGGCTTTTACATCTTCTAAATCACCGGCGCCCAACGAACGGCCCATTCTTTCCAGAATTTCACGCTCTTTGGCCAAGTATTCCATCACACGCGGATTTGTGGTTTTGTATTGCTCTTCGTCAAACGAAGCGCCAAAACGCTCGCGGGCTTTTTCAATTTCTTTTTTGGCTTTCAGGTTTAATTTTTCGGCATAATCCTCAATTAAAACGTCAGCTCTGTATCTTTTTTTAGAGTCTTTGTTGTCAATCAGCGGGTCGTTGAAGGCATCAACGTGGCCCGAAGCTTTCCAGGTGGTTGGATGCATCAAAATCGCGGCGTCTAAACCAACAATGTTTTCATGCATTTGCACCATGGCTTTCCACCAATATTCCCTAATGTTCTTTTTTAATTCTACTCCGTTTTGCGCGTAATCGTACACGGCGCTCAACCCATCGTAAATTTCGCTGGACGGAAATATAAATCCGTACTCTTTTGCATGCGAAACTACGTTCTTAAATAAATCTTCTTGTTTTGCCATAATGCTGCAAAAATATAAAAACCGATTATAAAAAAAGCCTTAAAAATCAATTAGAATACAATTTTTTTATAATTTTATGTAAGAAAATTATCTTTTTTATGCTTCGCCATCTGTTAAACTTATTTTTTCCAAAGTCCTGTGCCGGTTGTCATTCCTTTTTATTGCATGACGAAAAGGTGCTTTGTACGCAATGCCGGCACGAAATTCCGTTGACGAATCATCATACCATCGAACAGAATGAAGTGATGCAAAAGTTTTATGGAAGAATTCCGCTGGAGTTTGGCTCGGCGTTGTTTTATTTTCATAAAAAAGGGATTGTTCAGGAAATGATTCACCAACTGAAATACAAAGGCCACGAAGAAATCAGCGACATGGTTGGCCATTGGTACGCTGCCGAATTAGAAGATTTGGAGTTAATAAAAGAAATCGACTACATCATTCCGGTACCGCTGCATAAAAAACGATTGCGGGAACGCGGCTACAATCAGGTGGAAGGTTTTGGCAAAGCCTTGTCAGCAACTCTTACGATTCCTTATGAAGACCAACTTTTATACCGAAAACTGCATACGAAAACCCAAACCAAAAAAGACCTTTTGGGCCGAGCAGATGTTATTGCTACCGTTTTTGATGTAGATTTTTCGGAAAATCATCACGGCAAACATTTTCTACTGATTGACGATGTGATTACCACAGGTTCTACGCTCGAAGCCTGTAGTCGCGCTTTGCTGAAAATTCCCGATGCAAAAATCAGCATTGTCTGTATGGCGATGGCGCACAGTTAAATGGAAGTCAAAATACTAAAATTCAAATTATTACGTTATAAATAGATGTCTAACCTGAAATTTGTATACCATGAAAAAACTATTCTTATTAGTAGCCGTTGCATTTTTATTTCAAAGTTGTTTTAGTTACAGGCATGAAGTCAATTCGAGTGCCATGGTTATGGGGGAAAAATATAAAATAGAAAGAAACCATAAAACCAGAAAATACTTTTATACTAGAGCTGCCGATAGCACCATAGTTGTATCCAGATTAAGAAATGGGAAAGAAATACAGATTCCCCTAAATGAGATTACCAGTATTCGAAAAAAGAAATTCTCAATGGTAAAGACCATTGCACTGATTCCAGCTCTTGCGGCTTCCACAGTGGTAGCCATTTTAATTGCCAATCCCAGCCCGGTAGGAAATATGGGTGAAATGCAATGGCCTAATTAATAAATTAGTTTCACACCAATTCATCCCAACTGTTAAGTTTACTTAAAAAGATTTCGTTCACACTAAATATAATTGTTATTTTGTGCTTTGAAAAAATGCTTTATGCCCAAAAATAATTTGAAATATTTTTCGCTGCTTTTACTTTTATTAACCATTGGTTGTGCCAAGCGTGGTACTATAACCGGTGGTTCAAAAGATACTTTAGCTCCGGTTTTGAAAGCGAGTTTTCCCAAAAATCTTTCGACCAATTTTAATGGAAATGAAATCAAGTTGGTTTTTGACGAATATGTAAAGCTGAAAAACATCAATAAGCAGCTGATTATTTCGCCGCCCATGAAAAATCAGCCGGAGATTTTACCGCAAACCGCGAGTAAAATATTGACCATAAAACTAAAAGACACGCTGCAGCCCAACACGACTTATAGTTTCAATTTTGGACAAAGTATTGAAGATAATAATGAGGGCAATCCGTTGTCGCAGTTCAAATTTGTTTTTTCTACCGGCGCCTATATTGATTCTTTGGCGCTGAATGTCAAAATAAAAGACGCTTTGGAAAAGACGCCGGATCATTTTGTTTCGGTGATGTTGTATGAAAAGAATGAAAAGTTTAACGACTCCACTATTTATAAAGAAACGCCAAGATATATTACCAATACACTGGATAGTTTACAACAGGTAAAGATTGAAAATATCAAAGCCGGAAAATATCTTTTGGTGGCCCTGAAAGACAACGGCAATAACAAATACAATCCGAAATCGGATAAAATTGGGTTTCAAAAGCAATACATTACGATTCCGAATGACACGGTTTTTGAAGTCGAATTGTTTAAAGAAATCCTGCCCTTTAAAGCCATCAAACCCTCACAAGCGTCCAAAAGCAGACTGTTGATGGGATACGAAGGCAAGCCCAAAGGAGTAAAGGTAACGGTGAAAAACGGTGCTGAGGTTATTCCGTCTTTGGTGACTAATTTTCCTAAAAAGGATTCGCTTCAAATTTGGTACCAACCCATCAAAGCCGATTCGTTGCACGTTGCCGTTCAGAAAGACAATTTCAGCAAAGAATTTATGGTGAAAATCAAAAATCAAAAAGCCGACACGTTGTCTTTAAGCCCTGAATTCAGTGGTAATTTGCCGCTTCGGGAGCGCTTTGCCTTAAACAGTTCGATTCCTTTAGTGAAGTTTGACAAATCAAAAATTACGGTTTTTAATAAAGATTCCATTGCAGTTCCTTTTGATACGGAGTATGATGATTTCCAACAAAAATTCTATTTGAATTTCAACAAAGAACCTTTGGAAAAATACAAAATCGCTTTGATGCCGGGTGCTGTGACTGATTTTTATGAAGCCCAAAACGACACTTTAAACTATACCATTACCACCAAAAATGCTTCTGATTATGGCAATTTGAGAGTGTTATTGGAAAAAGTAAAACGGTTCCCCGTGATTGTTGAACTGACCGATAAAGACGGAAAAATAAAAGCCACCGAATACTCAGAAAAAAATACCACCATTACTTTTGATGCCATAGAGCCAGCCTTGTACACTTTGCGACTGATTTATGACGATAACAAAAACAAGGAGTGGGACACGGGAAATTATATGGAAAAACGCCAATCCGAAGAGGTGATTTATTTTCCGAAAGAAATTGATGTCCGCGCCAATTGGGATGTGGAACAACCTTTTGATGTAGGCACTAACTAAGTTCGAAAGTATCCCGGTCGTTTAAAAAAGCCAATTTGCTTCTCGTTTCCAGTAGTTTGTTTTTGTCTAATTCCACTATGAAAACCCCTTCTGTTTCTTTGGGTTCGAGTATGTAATTTCCAAGAAAATCTATGGCTTGCGAATGCCCAACATAATCCAAATTATTGTTGTCGGTTCCAATTCGGTTTACACCAATGGCGTAGCACATGTTTTCCACAGCACGCGCTTTTAGTAAAATATCCCAGGCATTGACGCGGGGTTTAGGCCAATTGGCTACATAAAGCAAAAGGTCATAGTCTTCCACATTTCTGGAAAAAACCGGGAATCGCAAATCATAACAAACCAACGGACAAATTTTAAAACCTTTATAATCTAGAATTAGTTTGTCGGTTCCGGCAGTATAAACTTTGTCTTCTCCGGCCAATGTAAACAAATGCCGTTTGTCGTAAGTTTTGATGTCTCCATTCGGGAAAACAAATACCAAGCGGTTGTAGAAATGGTCATTTTCTTCAATTACTAAACTTCCGGTGATGGCGCAGTTGCGGGCTTTCGCCAAATGTTGCATCCAGGAAATGGTTTCTCCCTGCATGGTTTCAGCCACGGCTTTGGGATTCATCGTAAATCCGGAAGCAAACATTTCGGGCAGCACAATCAAATCAACGTCTTCTAAAAAGCCATTAATTTTTTGAACCAAATGACTTCGGTTTTCTGTTGGGTTTTCCCAAGCGAGTGTTGTTTGTACTAAAGCTATTTTCATGGTTATTGGATTGTAATTTCATCAATGAATATAAAGGCATCACCACCAAAACCCTGATGCCATTCGGGTAATTTGCCAAAGTTTTTAGCAATGATTTTTACATAACGGGCATTAACAGGGTAGTGCGTTTTAATTCCAAAACCCTGAATTATGGTTTTGGTTTCTTTTGGATCGATACCCTCAGTTTCAGTGCCACCAACTGGTCGAAAAATCACATTATCATCCGAAACAAAAAAGTTAATTTCCTTCGGCATCATTATCCAAGAGCGGGAATCTTGCAGAAAATTAGCTGAGAAACTCGTAATGCTTTGTGGTTTTTGCAAATCAATAACAGCTTCAAAATCCTGTCCCTGATAGCCCTGCCAATCTCCTTTGCGCCAGTTTTCGGAGCCAAAAATGCCGTCAATCAAACCTTCGGGGCCGCCGGCATGGTATTGCGGGTTGTAGGTTGATTTGATTGCTATGGTATAGTTGTTGGGTTTTTTGAAGAAATGAGCCGAGATGACATTGCTTTCTTTGGTTTCGTTTTTAACTTTTGCCAAAATCTCTGTCGATTCATGTATATCTAGCGGAACACTATATAACATCCAATCTTTTTCTTTTAAATAGTCATTCGGATTTTTGATCCAATAGTAGATTTTGTCAGCCGGATTTTGTGAAACGATAGTGATAGTCATTTTATCCTTAAATGCTTTACTTTCGGCCTGAATCACCGGAACCGGAATTATTTTTTCATAAGTTAAAGTGCTCACTTCGACTGGGCCTCTTTCAAATGCCAAATCAGAAAAAACGTGTTCAAATGGTTTGTCAATAATTCTACTTTCACCATTTTCAAGATGGAGTATAATTTTATTAAAATTAGGCTTGGCTGTACACCAAATTTTATCAGCTGGCGTCACGGCATAAATCCCTATTGAGCTTAACACGTACCAGGCGCTCATTTGGCCACAATCTTCGTTGCCAATCAAACCATCGGGAGTGTTTTTATAGAAATTATCTAAGATGTAATGCACTTTTTCCGTCGTCTTTTCGGGTTTATCCACATAATCATATAGGTAGGCAATATGATGACTGGGCTCGTTTCCGTGCGCATATTGCCCTATCAAACCGGTAACATCGGCTTGCTCGCGACCGGTGGTTTTGCTTTCGCTGTTGAACATTTCGTCAAGTTTGGCTTCCAATTTTGCCTTCCCACCATAGGCTTCAATCATGCCGGGAATATCCTGTGGCACAAAAAAGGAATACTGCCACGAATTGCCTTCGGTAAAGTTGTTGTTGATTTCTTTGGGGTCGAATGGTTTGTCCCAACCACTGTTTTTCTTTGGTCGCATGAAACCGGTATTCCAATCGAAGACATTTTTCCAGCTTTGGGAACGCTTCATGAAGTAATCATAATCTTCCTGTTTTGATAAAAGTTGTGCCATTTGCGCAATACACCAATCGTCATATGCATATTCCAGTGTTTTGGAAACGCTTTCGTGCTCGTCATCCATCGAGATAAACCCTTGTTTTTTATAAGCTTCCAAACCCAAATGGTTAAGCATAGCAGAATGTTTTGCCGCTTCGAAAGCTTTTTCATAATCAAAACCCGTAATGCCTTTTGCCATCGCATCGGCCATGACAGCAACCGAGTGATAGCCAATCATGCAGTCGGTTTCATTGGAAGAAAGTTCCCAAACCGGCAATCGGCCACCTTGCTCGTATTGCTTTAAAAAGGTATTGATGAAATCGGATGTGCGTTTCTTTTCGATTAAAGTGTACAAAGGATTTGCCGCCCGAAACGTATCCCAAAGCGAGAAAACCGAATAATAATCAAAGCCGGTTGCCTGATGAATTTGGTTGTCACGGCCACGGTATTTTCCGTCGATGTCCTGCGCGATATTCGGCTGCACCATCGTATGGTATAAAGCGGTGTAGAAAACGGTTAGTTTGTCCCTATTGGAGTCTGTAATATCAATTTTGGAAAGTTGTTTGTCCCAAAGCTGCTCGGCTTTTTGTTTCACCTTGTTAAAATCCCACCCTTTGACTTCAGTCATGTTTAGTTTGGCACCTTCATAGCTTGTTGGAGACAATGAGACTTTAGCCAGTATTTTTTCACCTTTAGTTACTTTTTTGGTAAAGTAGACGGCAACTTCTGTCCCGGAAAATAACTTTTCGCTTTGAGTTTGGTTTGCTTGTCCCTGTATTTTCATTGGAACGCTGAACTCTATCCGCGCATATACATATTGGTCTTTCGCCCAGGCTTCGCTTCTTCTAAAAACTTCAATCGTTTTATTGTCAATAACGCGTATTTCACCGAATAATAGTTTATCCCGGTGGTTTAAATTCAGTGTAATATTGGCATCGCCGTCAGTGTTAAAGGTGTATTCATGAAAACCCACACGCGTTGAGGAAGTTAAGCGTACATCGATGTTGTTCTTATCGAGTTTGACGGCATAATAACCTGCGGTAGCCTTTTCGTTAGAATGAGAAAAAGAGGAAGAATAGAAATCAGGATTTAGAATTTTCCCTTTTCCCATGGAAGGCATCAGCATGATATCGCCATAATCCGAGCAGCCGGTGCCGTTTAAATGCGTATGCGAAAAACCGTAAATTACAGTATCCGAATAATGATAACCCGAGCAACCATCCCAACTGCCATCTATGCGAGTGTCAGGCGATAGTTGCACCATTCCGAAGGGAACTGTGGCGCCGGGATAAGTATGGCCATGACCCCCGGTACCAATCATTGGATTGACATACTGACGGTAGTTTTGACCAAAAGTAACTAGCGACAGGCCTAAAAGGAGAAAAGAAAGAAGTTTTTTCAAAGTGTAGTGTGTTTGTAAATCCAAAGATAAAAAACGCTTTACTTAAAAACTAATGCCACATACACCGGCAAATGATCGGACGGATATTTCAACTCTTTGGAATCACTCAAAACGGCATATTTCTTAACTTTAAACGGACTGTTTTTGGATAAAAAGATATAATCAATTTTGGTGGTTACTGCTTCGTTATGTTTGAATCCGTTAAAAGTTCCTGATGGGCCGAAAGGCTTTTCTTCCGAGATGGCCTGGGTGTCGAGCATTTCGGTTTTTAAGTGAATAATCCTCTCTTCTGTGGGTTCCGAATTAAAATCGCCCATGAAAATAACCGGATAGTTTTTAGTGTTAAGGGTTTTAATTTTGGAGAGTATCAGGAGAATGGAATTGGTACGAGCCAATTCGCCAATATGATCCAAATGTGTATTAAAGACCCAGAATGTTTTTTTTGATTGATTGTCTTTTAACAAAGCATAAGTGCAGACTCTGTTCAGCGCAGCATCCCAACCTTTAGATATTTTTTCCGGAGTTTCCGAAAGCCAAAAGGTGTTTTCTTCCAGTACTTTAAATCGGTCTTTTTTGAAAAAGATATTCGAAGATTCTCCTTTGCCCACGCCATCTCTACCAATTCCAACATAGTTGTACTTGGGTAATAACGAAGCAATATCCGTAACTTGATGTGGCAGGGCTTCCTGAATACCGAAAATATCGGGTTCGTAAAAAGCCAATTGGGAACAGAAATAGTCTTTTCGATTGGGCCAGGCATTTTCGCCATCAGAAGCCAAATCTAAACGGATGTTGTAGGTGATTAGTTTTAGGTTTTGCGCCGAAGATGTAGCGCCTAAAGCCAAAAATGTCAGCACTGAAAAGAAGATTTTTTTCATGTGAATAAATGTGTTGTTTGTTTACGTAAAGATACTGGATTTGATTTTACGCCATAAAAAAACGCACTCAAATCAATGAATGCGTTTTGTATTTATAATCAGTAATGAATTACTTGATGCTTGCTTTTAAATATTCTCTGTTCATGCGCGCAATGTTTTCCAAAGAAATTCCTTTTGGACATTCTACCTCGCAGGCACCAGTATTAGTACAGTTTCCGAATCCTTCTTCGTCCATTTGACGCACCATGTTCAACACACGGTTGGTAGCTTCGATTTTTCCTTGTGGTAATAAAGCATATTGCGATACTTTGGCGCCGACAAACAACATAGCCGAACCGTTTTTACAAGTGGCTACACAAGCTCCGCAACCAATACAAGCGGCTGCTTCAAATGACTTGTCAGCATCGTCTTTGTTGATTGGCGTAGCATTGGCATCAATGGTGTTTCCGGAAGTATTTACCGAAACGAAACCACCGGCTTGCTGAATTCTGTCGAAAGCACTTCTGTCAACTACTAAATCTTTGATTACGGGGAATGCCTTACTTCTCCATGGTTCTACATAAATAGTATCGCCATCTTTGAACATACGCATGTGCAACTGACAAGTGGTGATTCCGGTATCCGGTCCGTGCGCACGGCCATTGATGTATAGGGAACACATTCCGCAGATTCCTTCACGACAGTCGTGATCAAAGGCGATGGGTTCTTTTCTTTCGTTTACTAATTGTTCGTTTAATTGGTCTAACATTTCCAAAAACGAACTCGCGGTAGAAACATTATCTAATTTATAAGTTTCCATGCTCCCTTTCGTTTTAGCGTTTTTTTGACGCCAAATTTTAAGGTTTATATTGATATTTTTTGCTGTACTCATAATTCTATTACTTATAATTTCTAGCGGCTATTTTAATGAACTCGTATTTCAATTCTTCTTTATTCAGAATTTCTTTGCTGATGTCGTCGCCTTGGTATTCCCAAGCGCCAACAAATTTGAAGTTTTCGTCATCACGAAGGGTTTCTCCTTCGGAATCCTGGTATTCTTCACGGAAGTGGCCTCCGCATGATTCTTTACGTTGCAAAGCGTCCATCGCCATCAATTGTCCTAATTCGATGAAGTCAGCTACACGGAGTGCTTTCTCTAACTCAGGATTTAATTCGTCAGCACTGCCCGGCACGAATACATCTTTGTAGAATTCCTCTTTTAAGGCTGCGATTTCGGCAATAGCTTCTTTCAATCCTTGCTCATTTCTGCCCATCCCTACTTTATTCCACATAATCAATCCCAAACGCTTGTGGAAATGATCTACGGTTTTAGTTCCGTTATTGTTTAGGAAGAAGTGGATAGAGTCTTTTACTCTTTTTTCGGCTTCATCGAATTCTGCCGATTGTGTAGATATTTTACCTGTTCGGATATCATCGGCCAAGTAATCAGAAACCGTGTAAGGCAATACGAAATATCCATCCGCTAATCCCTGCATCAAAGCAGAGGCTCCCAATCGGTTGGCACCGTGATCAGAGAAGTTCGCTTCTCCGGCAACGAAACAACCCGGAATAGTAGACTGTAAATTATAATCCACCCAAACACCACCCATAGTGTAGTGAACAGCAGGATATATCTTCATCGGAGTTTCGTATGGATTCTCGTCAGTGATTTTTTGATACATGGTAAACAAGTTCCCGTATTTCTCTTCCAACCATTGTTTTCCTAAAGCGGTAATTTCTTCCGCTGTCGGATGATGGTTTCCTTTGGCGTAAGCCGCTTGCTTTCCTTTATTTTGGATTTCGGTAGAGAAATCAAGATAAACTCCTTCATTGGTGTCATTCGCTTCAATTCCGAAACCGGCATCACAACGCTCTTTGGCAGCTCTCGAAGCCACGTCACGTGGTACCAAGTTACCAAACGCAGGATATCTTCTTTCTAAATAGTAATCTCTATCTTCTTCGGCAATTTGTGTTGGTTTTAATTTACCCGCACGAATCGCTTCGGCATCTTCTTTTTTCTTAGGCACCCAAATACGGCCTGAGTTACGCAACGACTCCGACATCAAAGTCAGTTTTGATTGATTAGTTCCATGAACCGGAATACAGGTTGGGTGAATTTGTACATAACACGGATTAGCAAAAGCGGCTCCTTGTTTGTGTACTTTCCAACCGGCAGTTACATTACTTCCCATCGCATTGGTGGAAAGGAAATATACATTTCCGTAGCCTCCTGAGGCAATGATAACCGCGTGAGCCGAATGTCTTTCGATTTCACCGGTAACTAAGTTACGGGCTATGATGCCACGGGCTTTTCCGTCTACTTTTACCAAATCCAACATCTCGTGACGGTTGTACATTTCAACACGCCCCAATCCGATTTGTCTGGATAAAGCCGAATAGGCACCTAATAATAATTGTTGTCCGGTTTGTCCGGCAGCGTAGAATGTACGTTGTACTTGTGTTCCGCCAAACGAACGGTTGTCTAATAATCCGCCATAATCACGGGCAAAAGGAACCCCTTGTGCCACACATTGGTCGATGATATTTCCGGAAACTTCTGCCAAACGGTGAACATTCGCTTCACGGGCTCTGTAATCGCCACCTTTGATAGTGTCATAAAACAAACGGAAGACACTGTCGCCGTCATTTTGATAATTTTTGGCAGCATTGATTCCACCCTGAGCCGCAATGGAGTGTGCTCTTCTTGGTGAATCCTGAAAACAAAAGGCTTTTACATTATACCCCATTTCTCCCAGTGAAGCAGCAGCCGAAGCTCCGGCTAAGCCTGTTCCTACTACAATAATGTCAATTTTTGGGCGGTTGTTGGGAGCAACCAATTTTAAATGATCTTTATAATCGGTCCATTTCTGAGAAATGTGTCCTTCTGGTATTTTAGAATCTAACTTCATGATTTATACTGATGTTGATTATTTTAGAAAAAAGTGAATGTAAACCGGAATAATGGCGAATAATAGCGGCACTATAATGGCAAATGCTTTTCCGAAACCTTTGATAGCCGGAGTGTATTTCGGGTTGTTTATTCCAAGGGATTGGAATGCACTGCTGAATCCGTGTAGCAAATGGAATGCCAACACCAACATGGCTAAAACATACAGTAAAGTAGCGATTAGACCAAATTTTGGACTCTTGAAGAACGCCACAGTGATTTTGTGCAAATCTTTATAGCCTTCGCCAATTTTAACTCTCGCTTGCGTATTGTAAAAATCTGTTTTGTGATCTATGTAACTTTGAGCACCCATTTTTGTTGCTTCCTCATAACTTTTCGCCACTTGATTGACTGGCATATAACCACCGTTTGTCGTAACATACAAATCTTGTTTTTGTCCCATTGCATCAATAGTGATGGCTTGCAACGGCATGTTTTTGTCAAAATGCATTACAGCCCAAAAATTAACCATGTGTGTTACAATGAAAACTAAAATCAAAGTTCCCAAAACCGCCATATTTCTTGAAGAAAGGCTACTGTTTTTAGACGGATTGTTTTTGGCGTACCCAATAGGTCTAGCTTTTACGTTTTGATAGGTCAATAAAAAACCATCAACGGCGTGAAATAAAATAGAAGCGTAAGTAAGATAAGAAAGGATTTTTACCGCAGGATTAGAGGTCATGAACAATGCATACTGATTGAAATGTAATGCATCACTAAAGATTAATTGGAGATTTCCAGCTAAATGACCCGCTAAAAACAAGCATAAAAATAAACCTGTAAGAGCCATCCAATATTTCTTTGCCAGAGATGACTTTAAAAGTGCAGATTTTGCCATAATTGTGTATAATTTGTTTAAAAAAATCACACAAAAATACAGCTATTTGATATTAACTACAACCTTTTCGGAGTAATTTATAATGAATTTAAAGTGGCTTTAACAGTTGTTGATTTTCAAAGGATTATATGGTGATTTTCACCATAAAACATTCAACAAATCTACTTCGTATAAGTTGGCACTAAACCGCGTAATCCCATGTCAACCACATTTTCTCCCGCTGAAGGCTCGTATTTTCCGTCAGCATTCACTTCATGCCATTCAAAACTGTTGTTGATAGACAACGAAAGGGTAATCACCACATCATTAGTTTCGGTACCATCAATCACTAAATCATTGGCGAATTTTCCGGTCACTACGCAAGAACCGGCAGGGATTGGAGAGGTTGAACTAATCGGATTCGGAACGGTTGTGGCACCGGCGGCTGCCTGGCCTGAGTTGGAATAATTGAACCCATTTAACCCAAACGCCCAGTAACCCTGAGCTCTATTGGCATTTACCGTAAAAGGATAATTTCCGATATTGAAAGTAGTAATATAAGTATTGAACCCAACAAAACTGGCTAAATTACCGGTATAATCTGTTCCGTTACTGGCCCGTACAGCGATTTGATAATTTTGATACGATAAGGAAACCCGCATCCATTGATAGGTACCGGCCAAAACATCTTTTAACGGTATTTTTAAAAAGGTTTCTCCTTCGGCTACAATTTTAGCCTTGCTAAAATCAATCGCATTGGTGCCGCCGGCTGTAGTTTCCGGGGCGTGGTATAAAATCGTTCCATTTCCTAGTTGGGTAGTTGCTGTTGGTGCCATTTCTACATAATGCGAGGAAATGGTGTTGAAAATCGGGCTTTGCGCCGCATTCCCGGCAGCTACAGCAGCAGGTTGTCCCAAATTATTTAATCGAGCCTGATTAGGATCAAACTTAAATTTGATAATCAACATGGGTTCTGTGGTTGTAGCATCGCTGGTGCAGGAAAAGAAAGGAATAGCCGCCAGCAATAGCACTAAAATTATATAGATCTTTTTCATTTTTGTGAAAGGATTTAGTTCAAACGAATTTATAAACTAAGACGATTATAGTCACTTAGTGTTACATAATAACGGCAAATATCTATTTTTATTACATTTGATAAATACAAATTAAATAAAATGTTTGTCAATTTCATTACAACAGCCACTCCCGAAGATTCAGAAAAAGAAAGACAGGAAATAACCGAAGCGTTCCAATTACGGAAAGTAAAAAAGAATGATTTTTTAGTCAGAGAAAGGGAAGTTTGTCGCTATTTCTGTTATATCGAAACGGGGATTTTGCAACACGCTATTGAAGTAGATGGGAGCGAGAAGACAACCTACATTGCGTTGAAAAACTCGGTGACCAGTTCGCTTTACAGTTTTTTAAATCAAACCCCATCGCGCAAAAGCATCAAAGCCCTGACGGATTGTACCCTTTGGATTATTGATTTAGAAAGGTTTTTGAAATTAAAAAAAGAGAACAAAGCCTTTTTCCAACTGTATTACACCATCCTCGAAAAACAAATTTGCTTAATCGATGAGTATCGAATTGATTTGCTTACAATGACTCCCGAAGAACGGTATGTGAAGCTTTTAGCTTCCGAACCAAAGTTGCTGCAGGAAGTACCGTTGCATTACTTAGCCACTTTTCTGGGAATTTCTTCCCGACACATGAGCCGAATCCGAAAAACTATAAAATAACGCCATTTGGCTACTCGTTAGTTTTTTTCTTTGTGTAATTTTGATACCACAATCTAAGCAGTCTAATAATCTAACAATCTAAACATGAAATACCATCAAATAGACCGTCAATTGTTTATCAAAAACAGAGCAAAATTCACGGCACAAATGAAACCGAACAGTGTGGCAGTGTTCAATTCCAATGATATTTATCCGGTGTCAGCCGATAGTTCATTGCCGTTTGAACAGCACCGCGATATCTTTTATTTAAGTGGAGTTGACCAGGAAGAAAGCATCTTATTGCTTTTCCCGGATGCGCCTTACGAGCATCTAAAAGAAATTCTTTTTCTGAAAGAAACCAACGAACATATTGCCATTTGGGAAGGCGAGAAGCTCACTAAAGACCGGGCTTTTGAAGTATCGGGCATCAAATCAGTAATTTGGTTGCAGGATTTTCACAAGACTTTGAAAGAAGTGATGGCTTACGCCGAAACAATGTATATCAATACGAATGAGCATTACCGAGCCTCAATAGAAACTGAAACCCGCGAAGCCCGCTTTGTGAAATGGTGGAAAGAAAACTATCCGGCACACAAAGTCGAAAAATCAAATCCTATTCTGCAACGCATCCGTTCCATCAAGGAAAGTGAAGAGCTCGATTTGATTCAGCAAGCCTGCAACATCACTGAAAAAGGCTATCGCAGAGTTTTGAATTTCGTTAAACCTAATGTGATGGAATATGAAATCGAAGCTGAGTTTGCTCACGAATTCCTAAGAAATCGTTCCAAAGGATTTGCTTATACACCCATTATCGCCTCAGGAAACAACGCCAATGTATTGCACTACATCGAAAACAACCAGCAATGCAAAGCCGGGGATTTGATATTGCTAGACGTTGGTGCTGAGTATGCCAATTATTCCAGCGACATGACGCGTATGGTTCCGGTTTCCGGACGTTTTTCAGACAGACAAAAAGAAGTTTATAATGCTGTGTTGCGTGTGAAAAACGAAGCTACTAAAATGTTGGTTCCTGGTACGCTTTGGAAACAATACCACGTTGAGGTAGGCAAAATCATGACTTCGGAATTGCTGGGTCTTGGTCTAATCGACAAAGTCGATGTACAAAACGAAAACCCGGATTGGCCGGCTTACAAAAAATATTTCATGCACGGAACCTCCCACCACATGGGACTCGATACCCATGATTACGGATTACTACACGAACCCATGCAAGCTAACATGGTTTTCACCGTAGAACCTGGGATTTACATTCCGGCAGAAGGTTTCGGAATTCGTATTGAAGATGATGTAGTAATTCAAGCCAAAGGCGAAGCGTTCAACTTAATGCGAAACATTCCGATTGAGGTGGAGGAGATTGAGAGTATTATGAATTCGTAATTAGTTTTCAGTCACAGTCACAGTTTACAGTATAAGCGACTCACGGAAGTGGGTCGTTTTTTTGTTCTACAAAACTAAACTGCCGGGATGGTTTCTACTAAAAGGGCATTCCCGTTTTTGTCATAGTAGGTGCAAGTCATTTTAGCCATCACCACAATCCACTTTTCTATCCCCGATTTAGCACAGTCCTGCAAAAAAGTCCCATAATCCGTATGACCTTGTTGGTGTGATTTTAAATCTAATTTGAATTGTTCAATATCGCTTTTATCCATTACTGTTAAGGTTGCTGTAAAACCTGTTGAAGCAATTTTAAAATCGTCTTCTCCATAATAATTAGTGTGATTATCAAAGACAAACGTTTCAAACGAAGTTACGCCAAGGGCAATAATATCCTGCATATAACGCGGAAAATCAGCACCACTTTTTACTTTGGAATGGGCTTCTTTAATTTGTGGAATGGTGAACATAATGGTTTAAAAATGATAATTTAAGCAAAGATAAAAGAAACAAGAAAAATATGATTCACCTTGGCAGGCCGTTTTGTAATTATGTCCTTAATTCAGGGCTATCTGTTATATTCAAATCCTTTCCTCAAATAGAAGAATTGCAATCTCAAAAGTTAAAAGACTTTTCAGGTAAAGAAAATAAACTACTCAGGGAATCTTTTTTGTCTTATCAGTACTGGGTTTTTATCTCATCCGGAACCATTTTTTAATTTCCGTACGGAAATGACTCAACTTCCGTACGGAAATGAGGTCATTTCTGTACAGCAATTATACAATTCCTGTACGGGAATTAAAAAATACTTCCTTATCATTTGATTTTATGGTACGCTTACAATCCTTTTTGGAACCGTATCATCTAAAAAAGCAATCCGGAACAGACACTATATACAAGTTTCGGAAAAGCAACAGTTACCTATGGGATGAGTGGAATGAGCAGCTTATTTATCAACAACCCTTCCTGCATTCATAGCGAAACACTATTTTTGACCCTGATAACTGCGACTGATAACTGTGACTAGACTACTCGTTTACAAAAACACTAAAATCTCTTATACCGACCAAGGCAAAGGCACGGCGGTAGTCTTGCTGCATGGTTTTTTGGAAAACAAAACGATGTGGGATGCTTATGTGGGGGTGCTTGCCAACAAATACCGCGTCATCACTATTGATTTATTGGGCCACGGCGAAACCGAATGTCTCGGTTATGTGCATGTGATGGAAGACCAGGCCGATATGGTGTATGCTTTGATGCTGTATTTAAAAATCAGGAAGATAGTGCTGGTGGGTCATTCTATGGGTGGTTATGTGGCTTTGGCTTTCGCTGAATTGTATCCGGATAATGTTAAAGGAATATTTCTTTTAAACTCAACTTCCCGGGCAGATAGTGCCGAACGGAAAATCAACCGCGATCGGGCTGTGGTTTGCGTGAAGCAGAACTACACTAGTTTCGTCAGCATGTCTATCGCTAATTTATTCAGCGAAGATAACCGGGAACGTTTAGCCGAAGACATTGAAAGAGTTAAGGAACAAGCTTTAAAAACACCGTTGCAAGGGATAGTCGCGGCGCTCGAAGGCATGAAAATCCGGAAAGACCGTGAAGTATTGTTGCATTTTGCACCTTATCCTATCCAATTGGTTTTGGGTAAAAAAGACGGCGTTTTGATTTATGAAGACAACATCGACCAAATTGAAGGCACGAAAGTAGAACTCACCACTTTCCCTGACGGACACATGTCGCACATAGAAAACGAAAAAGAATTGCTAAAAGTACTGACAGATTTCCTAAAGAAAGTTTAGTTGATTTTCTCTTCAAAAGGAATTTCGATATTCAGAATTTCTTGTAGTAAGATTACAATTTGTTCCAGATAGTTTTCCATAATTTCTGGCGTAATGCTTTCTGAAACCTCCTTGTCCTGCTTGAAATTAAACGGCAAAAATCCCGATTTTAAATTTTTAAACGAAATAATACCGGCTTCAATTTCACGGTCGTTGGCGTCTTTCTCAAACATAAAGGCATAAGCTAAAACCTGAATGATTTTGTCGTTTTTGATATCTTCTGTCAAACCATTCCAGTCTTTTAAAGTTACGCCTAGCTTATCCACTTTCCCCGTTTTATAATCAATGATTCTAATTTTTCCGTTGCGAAGTTCAATGCGATCCACATTCCCCTTAATCAATATCGGAAACGGCAGGCGGGCGTCTTCTAATACTCGCTCAAAGGTGGCTTCTAAAGCTATGATTTGTATTTCGTCACCGTTTTCCAAAGCTTCCAGTTCGAGTTTCAGAAAGTTCAGCACATTGCGTTTGGCCACCTCAAAAGCCAATAGGTTGCGGCCTTTTTTAATTTCTCCTTCTTTGTACACTTCTTTGAACTGTGCCAAAACTTCGGCATCAATTTTAGTAATGCAGCTTTTTAGGTCTTCCTTGGTTAAAAGTCTTCCGATAAACGGTTTGTACAATTCTTCCAAAGCGCCATGGATAATAGTTCCCAACGTATTGACTGCGATGTTCTCTTCTACTTCATCGGTTTCGGATATGCGCAGCACCCGCTGAAAATAAAACTGTATCGGATTGCGGATATAAGTCGTGAGTGAAGAAGGAGAGAAGCCCTTCTCGGCAATTTCGCGCAAGCGCAACAGGATGCTTTCTGTTTTTGGAACTACTATCGGTTGATGGGCAATGTTGGGCACATCGGGGTTGTAATAGTGAAAAGACAAGTGGTGGTTCGGTTGTTTTTCGACTTCCAGCTGGGTGATGAATCTACTTCTTTCGCCGGCATCAAAACCATCGCTATCAGAATTATAAATGAGATAAATATTTTTGGCTCGTTGCAGCAAATGATAGAAATGGTAGGTGTAAATAGCGTCTTTCTCTTTGTAGGTTGGCAAACCCAGTTCACGTTTCACATCATACGGAATAAAAGAATTCATGCTTTTGCCCGCCGGGAATTTGCCTTCGTTCACCGAAGTAATGATAACCGTTTCAAAATCGAGGACGCGACTTTCTAAAACACCCATGATTTGTAAGCCGGTTAGAGGCTCGCCTTCAAAAGAAACTTCTGCCACGTCAATGACTTGCTTGTAAATGGCGTATAGTGTTTTGATATCGTCAATGTTGCGATGTTCATCAAAATACGAAATCATTTTGTTGATGACTTTGAAGATTGAATACACAAAGGCGTTAGTGATTTTTTCTTCCACGTTTTCATAACTCAAATTGGCTTTAACCTTGAGTAAAATTTGGGACAGATTTTCAAGCACTGTCACGGAACTGCTGTTCCATTTTTGGAATAACGATTGAAACAATTCATTGCCTTCCGGATGCAGTTCTTCGAGTTTTTTATGGGTAAGGAATGAATAGTTGTTTTTGTTAATGCGAGTAACCAATGGATTGGCATTGACAAAAGGCTCAATCAGCGGATGCGTCAAAATATCGAGTACATCTTTGTAATAGAGCACATAATTAGCAGCATTTCTCGACAAGGCATTGGTGTGCATTTTGAATAATTTGGCAACAAGCAACTGCGCCGGATTGTTTTTGCTCGAAAACCCCATGGTGATATTCAAAGCAGTAACATTCGCCGGTAACGAATGTAAAACGGGAAGTAATAGGTTTTCTTCGCCAAGTACTAAAGCCACGTTTTGCAGATTAGAATTGGATTCGTTGGCGTGTTTTTCAATAATGCTTCCGGCAATTTTGGCTTGGCCGATAGCTTTTGATGTTGCAATGACTTGAATGTTTTTGGTCTCGGTAAAATCATTGACCATCCATTCGTAAGGATGGGTTTTATAGTAAATCCAATCCGATTTGAATTTGCGCTGAAATAAGCCGGCATCATGAAAGGAATCGTGGAGCAAGGTCTCATCAATGTCCCAATAAATTCGGGCTTTATCTAAAGCTAATAAATGCTGAATAATCTTTTCTTCGGCCTGATTGAGGGCATTGAAACCGGCAAATACAAATTGGTTGCTGTTGTTTTCGGAAAAATGATTCAAATTCTCCACGGCTTCGCGATAGATTAATCCTTGGTAGCCGACGCCTTTGTTAAGCAGATGTTGGTAAAGCGAATGGTAGTAATCCGGAAGTTTTTTCCAAAAGACTAAATAGTTTTCGATGAGTTCGGTTCTTTTGTTACTGTCAACAGCCCAATGCTCAATTTCCTTGATGTTTTCGAGGTATTTCAGCACATGGTTTGGATCTAACAGGTAGCGGTCAATTTCATTAAAATCCTGTAGTAATGTCTTGGCCCAATTGGCAAAGGTTTCAAAGGATTCCTGTTGGTCTTTTTCGGTTACCGAAAGATACACATCATAAAACTCAAAAAGGATTTCGACGCTGTCAATGGAACGAATGCCAGCCACATCTTGGACAAACTCTTCAATGCTAATGATTTCTGGGGCAAAAACATTAGTAGGGACTAACTTTTTTAGTTCTTCCAACAAGAAAACTTTGGCTCTTTTATTGGGAAGCACCACGACCAACTCTGAAAAGGAATCAGGATGATTTTTTAAAATTTCTTGGGCTAGTTGGTGAAGAAAAGTTGGTTTTGACATTGTATAAAAATAAAAAAAACGCCCCGAACTTCGGGGCGTTTTTAGAAAATATTTTGAGAAGAAATTATTTTACTAATTTCACTTCAACTCTTCTGTTGTTAGCTTTACCAGCTTTAGTTTTGTTAGTGTCGATTGGTTTAGATTCACCGAAACCAACTGAAGATAATCTTTCAGCAGCAACACCATTTTCAACTAGGTAGTTTTTAACAGCACTAGCTCTGTCTTCAGATAATTTTTGGTTAGCAGCATCTTTTCCATCGCTATCTGTGTGACCTTCGATGCTGAATTTAGAAGAAGGATATTCTTTTAAGATAGCAGCAATTGATTGTAACACTGGGTAAGTTTGTTGTTGGAAAGTAGCTTTACCTGAGTTGAATAAGATAGTTTTAGCGTAGTCATTTAATTTTTTAACTACTTCGTCAGATACTTCTGGACATCCATTATTAGCTACAGTACCTGCAACATCTGGACATTTGTCATCTTTATCTAAAACTTTATCACCATCTCTATCTGGCCAAGGACATCCACCATTTTCTTTTGGACCTTTAACGTCTGGACATTTGTCTGATTTATCAGTAATTCCATCACCGTCAGCATCAGGACATCCGCCTAATGATTTCAAACCAGCTACATCTGGACAAGCATCGTCTTTGTCAACAATTCCATCTCCGTCTGTATCAGGACAACCGTTGAATTCAACTGGACCAGCAATTTCTGGACAAGCATCATCTTTATCAGCAATTCCGTCGCCATCTGTATCAGGACAACCGTTGAATTGTTTTAAACCAGCAACTTCTGGACAAGCATCGTCTTTATCGTAGATTCCATCACCATCTGTATCTTTTCCTCCAAATTTGAAAGTAAGACCAGCAAAGTGTTGCATGTGAGATGGCATATCTTCACGTACATCTTCGAAAGATTGTTTGTAAGTTGAACGGATTGATAAACCAACAGTTTCAGTAAACCAATATGTTAATCCTAAACCTCCGTTTAATGTACCAGCGTGTAAATCTTCACCAATCCAAGTGTAACCTCCACCAATATGGATAGATGGGTCAATTTTTTTAGATTTGATTAAGCTCATCAAGCTATAGTTGATTACTCCATCAACTGCATAATAGTTTAAATCACCAGGATTTATTACTTCATAAGGACCTTCGCCAACTCTTGGAAGTACGTATCTGGTAATTTTGTTAACAGAACCAGTAACTCCGAAAGAGAAATTGCTACCAACGTACTTAGATACGTTAACGTAAGATACAGAAGGAAGAATGTTCCAGTTGTCTTTAGCATTAAAATACTGAGAGAACTGATCCTCTAATTTTGATGCAGCACTTACTCTTGTATCTACTGCGTTAACCCCAAACGAAATCGCCCAAGGATTGTTGCTGTCTTGAGCTTGTGAGCTGAAACCAGCTAACATTAGCATAACAACGAATAATTTGTTAAGATGTTTCATACTTAATTTGATTAGATTATAATAATTATAATGAAGCAAAAGTAATACGTATTAATATAATATCAAAATGTTATGGTTAAAATATGGAAATTATGTAATCATTTTGATAAATTTTGAAAGTTAACTACTGATTAAATAACATTTAACATCTTTCCAACCTCTGTAAAAGCAGCAATGGCTTTGTCAAGATGTTCTTTGGAGTGGGCAGCAGAGAGCTGAACTCTGATTCGGGCCTTGTCTTTAGGAACTACCGGATAAAAGAAGCCAATCACATAAATTCCTTTTTTTAACAACTCGTCTGCCATTACTTGCGATAATTTGGCATCATACAACATAACCGGTACAATAGCCGAATCACCATCAATGATATCAAGCCCTGCCGCTTTCATTCCGGCTTTGAAGTAATTGGTATTCCACTCCAGTTTATCTCTGAGGGTAGTGTCTTTTTCCAAAAGTTCAAAAACCTTGATAGAAGCGCCAACAATTGCCGGGGCTAAAGAGTTTGAAAACAAATAAGGGCGTGAACGCTGACGCAGGATTTCTATCACTTCTTTTTTGGCAGTAGTATAACCACCCATAGCACCACCCAATGCTTTTCCCAAAGTACCAGTGATGATATCCACTCTTCCCATAACGCCTTTGGCTTCCATAGTGCCTTTTCCGGTGGCGCCTATGAAACCGGCTGCGTGGCATTCGTCAACCATCACCAAAGCATCATATTTATCCGCTAAGTCGCAAATTTTATCCAATGGCGCTACCAATCCGTCCATAGAGAAAACTCCATCCGTAACGATTAGTTTGAAACGATGCCCGGCTTCAACGGCTTTTTTCAATTGGTTTTCCAAATCTTCCATATTGGAATTCTCATACCGATAACGAGCCGCTTTACACAAACGAACGCCATCAATAATGGAAGCATGGTTCAAACTGTCCGAAATAATACAGTCTTCTTCGCCCAATAACGGTTCGAAAACACCACCATTGGCATCAAAAGCGGCTGCATAAAGAATGGTATCTTCTGTTCCGTAGAAATGGGCGATTTTTTGTTCCAAGGTTTTATGAATATCCTGAGTACCACAAATGAAACGCACCGATGACATTCCGAAACCATGCGTATCTAAAGCATCTTTTGCCGCCTGAATCACTTCAGGATGTGATGATAACCCTAAATAATTATTAGCGCAAAAGTTCAAAACGGTTTTGCCGTTTACCGTAATTTCGGCGCCTTGTGGTGAAGTGATGATTCTTTCTCTTTTGAAAATACCGTTTTGTTCAATGGTATTCAATTCATTTTGTAGGTGTTGCTGAATTTTTCCGTACATGATTGTTATTTGTAGTTAAGTGTTTGTCAAAGTCTATTCTCCATTTTAGAGGTTACAAATTTACAATTTCAATTCCGTCTCCAATATAAACCAACGCTTTTTTAGTGACTTTAAAGCCCATTTTTTCAATGGCATTTTGGTAATTTTCTAATTGCAGGGTATATTTGGCTTGATGGGATCCGGTTTTGTAATCCAGTAAATAAATTTCTTTGTGGTTAATAATCATGCGGTCAGGTTTAACCAGGCCGCCCTCTTTTTGAATGATGGTTTTTTCATTTAAAACAGTGTGCTGACTGGAAAAAAACAGTTGTAAATCTTGATGATTGACAATTTCCTGTATCGTTTTTTCCACTGTTGAACGTTGCGAAGCCACAATCAATCCGTTTTCTATCGCTTTGATGAGTGCCAAATCAATATCGTCTTTGGTTTTGACAAAAGATAAAATTTCGTGTAAAATATTCCCGTATTCAATGGCTTTTTGCTGAGTGGTATTCCACATCAAACTTTCGCGCTGCGCAATTTTAATGCTCTTCGGATTCAGTGTTGCCGATAATTGCGGAATGGTTTCGGTCGCGTCTTGAAGTATTTTGCTATCGGAAAGTTTTTGGGCTTTGCCAAATTCATATTCCGTTTTGCTTTCTTCAAAACCTTTGTTTTCGAGAAATTGGATGAAAAAGGAAGACATGTTGTTGGGTAACGTTCCTGTTTTACCAATGTTCATAGCGGAAATGATGTACAATTGTTCTTCGGCACGGGTCAGCGCCACATACAACACATTGATGTTGTCCAGCAATTCTTCCTGTTTTTTTTGTTGGTAAACTACCGAAGCGTCTTCGCCATAGTCATCTACTTTGCTGTTTTTGTCGACTAAAGCTTTGGGCAAACCTACTTCTTCTTCATCGGCATTGAGCCACATTTTTTCGCGTGGCCCTTTGGTGTAATCTTCTTCTGCAAATGGGAAAATCACGACAGGAAACTCCAATCCTTTCGATTTATGAATGGTCATAATGCGCACCGCGTCATTGCCTTCCGGCGATGGGATGCTCAGTTTTTCGGAATTGTTGTCCCAATAATACAGGAAATCCGAAATCCCCGCTTGGTTTTTTATATCGCGCTCCAACACTATGTCCAAAAAGAACTGTACATAAGCGTTGCGTTTTGCCATGGGTATAACTTTGGCAATGATAATTTCGGCAGCTTCATACAACGATTTTTTTCGAATATGTTGAAATGAAAAATCGATATTAAATTCTGTTAACCATTGTTGAAAATCCGATTCGTTGCTTTGCTCCATACCTTGGGCAATGAAATCGTGAATCGCCAATGCCTCTTGCTGCGAAGCCAAATAGTAAAGAAAATTGGCTTTCGACTGTAAATCGTTGTTGTTTTTTAGATAACGCAAAACGTTCACGATGCCCTGCACTTCCGAAGAGGCGCCAAGCAACAAACTTTCCGAAGACAAAATCGGAATGCCGTTTTCGGTCAAATAATTGGCGACTTGTGTTCCGTGTGTTTTTTTCCGGGTCAGAATGACGATGTCTTTGTAACGGAATCCGTTTTGCTGCACTTGCAAAATCTTATGCAGCGTGGCTTGCAGATACAATCCGGTTTTGTCTAAACTATCCTCGTCAGTGGTTTCAATTTTCGGAATAAACGAAATGTTGACATAGCCGCCGGTTTTGGCATTGAATTGCTGATGGCTGTGGTTTTGGTACAAATCTTTATAATCTTCATTCGAAAATTGTCCCGATAAAAAGCCAAATAGTTGATTATTAAAATCAATGATTTCAGAATAACTGCGATAGTTGGTTCCTAGGGAAAACAGTTTCTTATCAGGATTAATAAACGGATTTTTGGTTTTGCTCAGTTCAATAAACTGCTCCGCTTTTCCACCACGCCAGCGGTAAATGGATTGTTTGGGATCGCCAACAATCATTAGCGAACCCCTTTCGCCACTCAAATCTTCGCTCGAAAGCGCATTATCAATCAACGGAATCAGGTTCTGCCACTGCATTTCGGAAGTGTCCTGAAATTCATCAATAAAAAAATGCTTGTATTTTTCGCCCAAACGCTCGTAAATAAAAGGCGCCGGTTGGTTTTGGATTTGTTCGTTTATCAGTTTGTTAAACTCAGCAATTGAAAGAATGTTTTGTTCTTTTTGGATTTTGGCCAACTCGTTGCTAACGGTATGCAACAACGAAAGCGGCGTAATGTTTTTTAAGAAAGCTTCATAGAAGTTTTTCTTTTCCAGTTTTTTATAAATCAAATCTAAAATATTCAAAAGACCCGGAATCAAACTTTCAATTATGGTTGAATCTCGTGCGTCTTTTTTTATTTTGATGTCTTCAATGGCTTTGAATCGATGGTTGTTGGCTCTGCTGTCATTAGTTCGGATAAATTCCAGATGCTTCGGGAAAGTGCCATAAGGAAAGGAATTCAGATCAACGCCATTGTTTTCGAGTATTACAAAAGCTTCCGTTGCCAAATCAACGGTTTCCGATTCCAGTTCTGCACAAAATTCCGAGAGTTTGTTTTTGATTTCAATAAATTCTGCGATGGTTTTATGGTGAAAATGCGCCACTTCTTCGCGATTGTTTTCATTCAAAATCAGCTTTCCGGTTTCCATAATGTCGCGCGACACATCCCAACTTTTATCATCATCGGTTTTCTCCATCGTATAATCCACGAGCAGATTAGTTAGTGTTTCATCTTCTCCGGCTTGCGCAATAATGGCATCGATGGCCTCGGTCAAAAGAGTTTCGGTATCCAATGACACTTCAAATGTAATGGGCAGCTTCAAATCGTGAGCAAACGCGCGAATGACTTTGTGGGTGAATTTATCAATGGTCGAAATGTTGAAAGCAGCGTAATTGTGAATCAGATTTTTGATGATGCTTTTGGCTTTTTGGGTAATAGTGGCCAATGACAATCCGGTTTCTACTTGAATATCCTGCATCAATTGCAGGGCTTTGTCCGAAGGATGTTCTTTGGCAAACTCCGACAAACTTTCCACCACACGGCTTTTCATTTCGTGTACCGCTTTGTTGGTAAACGTAATGGCAAGAATGTTGCGATACGCATCGGGTTTTTTGGATAGGAGAATAATTTTCAGGTATTCTTTTACCAAAGTATAGGTTTTGCCCGAACCGGCGGATGCGTCGTAAATGGAGAAAGCTGGTTTTTGCATTAGGGTTTGTTGATTAGGTAAACAAAATTCAACTTCGAGTCTTCGCCATAGTATTCGACTTCATATTCATCTACTTTCACTGCACCGATTTTTTCTATCGCTTTTTGCGAACGGATATTATAAGCACCAATGTGGAAGTAAACTTTATCTACGAACTGAAAAGCATACTCGAGCATCAGTTTTTTCAAAGCCTTGTTGTGTCCGCTGCCCCAAAATTTCCGCCCAATGAATGTATAGCCAATCAAAACGGAATTGTTCTTTTCGTCATAATCATAAAACCGACTGCTGCCCACCACTTCACCGTTTTGCTTGTCGCGAATTAGAAATGCGCCTTTGGACAGCATTGCGCCTTCAAAATAATTCTGAAAAACGTCGCGCTGATACCGCAATTTGTTCGGGTGCTGTTCCCAAACCAACGGATCGGAGGCCACAGCATACAATTCCTCAAAATCAGTTTCTTGAAGCGGAATCAATTGAATAAATTCATTTTGTAAATGGACAGGCTGAAGGTCAAACGGCATTATTGGTTTTATTTATGGTTTAATTAAGAAATAGAATTTCTTTTTACGAAGTTAAATGTATAAATTTGAATTCAATTTAATAATCACTAAAATAAAAATATCATGGCTTTCGAATTACCGCAATTGCCTTATGCATACGATGCATTAGAACCCCATATTGATGCCAGAACGATGGAAATTCATCATTCAAAACATCACAACGCTTACACCACCAATCTGAACGCCGCCGTTGAAGGAACAGATATGGAAGGAAAAACAATTGAAAACATTCTGATTAATCTCGATATGAAAAACGCTGCGGTTCGTAATAACGGTGGCGGCTTTTACAATCACAATTTATTCTGGAGAGTAATGGCTCCGAACGCTGGAGGTTTGCCAACAGGAGAGCTTCTGGAAGCTATCGAAAGAGATTTTAAATCGTTTGAAGAATTCAAAGCTTTATTTGCAAAAGCCGGGGCTACTCGTTTTGGTTCAGGTTGGGCTTGGCTTTGTGTACACAAAGGTGGAAAGCTGGAAGTATGTTCAACGCCAAATCAGGATAATCCGTTAATGCCGGATACTGGTTGTGGTGGCTTCCCAATTCTTGGTATGGATGTTTGGGAGCATGCTTACTACCTAAATTATCAAAACCGTCGTCCGGATTATATTGAAGCGTTCTTCAATGTAATCAACTGGACAGAAGTAGCCAGACTATACGCTACTGAAAAATAAAAACAATATATAATTTGTTCAGAAGAGACCGATTGTGAAAGCAATCGGTTTTTTTATTTGGAATTGGGATAAAAATAAACAGGCGGAATTGCTTCCACCTGTTTGCCCCAAATCTACCATAAACTTAACCTACTAAATACTATGGTAGGACAAAACTAAGGACAACCGTCTAAAAAACAAGAGTTTTTGTTAAAAATATATTGGGATGATAGGCAAATGAGAGTGTAAACTGCCTTTTTTTAATAATTTTAAGACTTTTGTGAAATAAAAAAGGTGAAAATTTCTTTTCACCCTTTTTGCCCCAAATCTACCATAAACTTAACCTACTAATGCTATGGTGATTCAAATGTATTGGTGTAACCCTTGTTAAAAAAATAAAATAGACAAACGGCAAGTATAATCGTTAAAGGTTTTTTGGCTGAAGTATTGAGGGTATAAAATAAAAAAGGTGAAAATTTCTTTTCACCCTTTTTGCCCCAAATCTACCATAAACTTAACCTACTAATGCTATGGTAAGGTCAAATGTAAGTACATTGATATTCAGCACACAAAAAATTTAGATGAACTGCATCAATAATCGTTTAACTTCAAAAAATGTTAAAATTTTAGTAAGCGCGAGCATCTTTTCCTTGATAAAAATTCATAAAGGCTTTGTTTACAACTCTATTTCCTCCGGGTGTTGGATAGTCTCCGGTAAAGTACCAATCCCCTAGATTTTTAGAACAGGCTTTGTGCAGATTTTCCACATTTTGGAAGATAATTTTAACGTCTGCCTTAATATCTTCAGAAGTTAGTAAATCAGCTATTTTATCTGATATCTCTTGGTCTGTAAAAGGATTGTATATTTCGGTAACATAGTTTATTACTTCTTTGTCTTTGAAATTGGCTTGCGCTTTACACTTGGTATAAACGTCATCTACAATATGATATAAATTGCGTTCTTTCAATAGAGCCAGTGCCGCTTGGAATGCTACCAATCCTTCCAGCTTGGCCATGTCAATCCCGTAACAATCCGGATAACGGATTTGAGGAGCTGAAGAAACCACCACTATGCGTTTCGGATTTAAGCGATCCATCATTTTGAGGATGCTTTTCTTAAGAGTAGTTCCTCTCACGATGCTATCGTCGATGATAACCAAATTGTCTTCCGGTTTAATCACACCATACGTTACGTCATAAACATGTGCCACCAAGTCATCCCGACTACTGTCCTCAGTTATAAAGGTTCTGAGTTTGGCATCTTTAATGGCAATTTTTTCGGTTCTGATTTTTACCGAAAGGATTTGTTCCAATTTTTCTTTGGTTAACGTTTTTCGGTTGTCAAGGATAAATTGATTTTTTCTGTGATTCAAAAAGTCATTCGCGGCTTCCACCATTCCGTAGAAAGAAGTTTCCGCCGTATTGGGGATATAAGAGAAAACGGTGTTGTCAGTATCATTGTCAATAGCATCCAATACAGCTGGTAAAATTAATTTCCCGAGCTCTTTTCGCTCCTGATAAATTTCGGCATCGCTGCCGCGGGAAAAGTAGATGCGTTCAAACGAACACGCTTTTTTTACTGTTGGCGTGATGATTTCTTCTTGCGAAATGATTCCGTTTTTCTTTACGATTAAAGCATGGCCGGGTTGTAATTCCTGTACTTTTTCAAACGGAACGTTAAAAACGGTTTGGATAACCGGTCGTTCTGAAGCCACTACTACAATTTCGTCATCTTCATAAAAATAAGCAGGACGGATTCCAGCGGGATCTCTGAAAACAAAAGCATCGCCATGACCCAACAAGCCTGCCATCGCATAACCGCCATCCCAACCTTTGGAGGCTTTTTTTAATATTTTGGCTAAATCTAATTTCTCGGCAATCACTGGTGAAGCTTCTCTTTTGGACAGACCGTTGTTTTTGCATTCCTGATACAAATCGGTTACTTCATCATCCAGGAAATGACCAATTTTTTCCATCACAGTTACAGTATCTGCCATTTCTTTGGGATGCTGTCCCAATTCGACTAAGCTATTGAAAAGCTCCGTAACATTTGTCATGTTGAAGTTTCCGGCAACGATGAGGTTTCGGTGCATCCAGTTGTTTTGACGCAAAAAAGGATGTACGCTTTCTAAACTGTTTTTGCCAAAAGTTCCGTAACGAACATGCCCCAGGAATAATTCACCGATGTATGGGATATTGTCTTTTTGCAATTGTACGTCTTCCTGGTATTCCGGATGCAGGCTCAGCTCTTCGTTGATTCTTTCATTGATTTGTGCAAAAATGTCCTGAATCGGTTGCGCTTTGTTCGAGCGTACTCGACTGATGTATCTTTCGCCGGGTTCTACATCAAATTTGATAGAAGCAAATCCGGCACCGTCTTGACCGCGGTTATGCTGCTTTTCCATTAGGAGATACATTTTTTGTACTCCGTAAAAAGCCGAATCGTATTTTTCTTTGTAAAAGGCTAACGGTTTTTTTAATCGTAAAAGGGCAATTCCACATTCGTGTTTAATGGCGTCGCTCATAGTAGTTGTTGTGTTGTTTCTGTTTGTAAGTTGTTTGTTTAGTGTTTTTTAGCATAAAAAAAGCCCCGAAAGTTTCGAGGCATAAATTTATTGTATTTCTATTTCAAATTGTGTTAAAGCTTTGAATTGTTTCAAGCGCTCCTGCACCTCTTCTTTTTTCAGGCTAGTCATTCTTTCGGTTCCGAATTTCTCTACACAGAAAGAAGCTAAGTTGGATCCTTGAATAATCGCGTTTTTCAAATTGTTAAATGAAATGTTTTCACTTTGCGCAATATAACCGGCAAAACCACCGGCAAATGTATCTCCGGCACCTGTTGGGTCAAATACTTCTTCTAGTGGTAAAGCAGGAGCAAAGAATACTTCTTTGTTATGGAACAACAACGCTCCGTGTTCTCCTTTTTTAATCACCACATATTTTGGTCCCATAGTGTGGATTTTTGCAGCCGCTTTTACCAATGAGTACTCGCCTGATAATTGACGGGCTTCTTCATCGTTAATCGTAATTACATCAACACGCTTGATAACGTCTAATAATTCCGGTAACGCACAATCCATCCAGAAGTTCATAGTGTCAAGCACTACTAATTTTGGTTTTTCAGTCATTTGATCTAAAACACCACTTTGTACAATAGGATGTAAGTTACCTAACATTACAACATCAGCATCTTTAAAATCTTGAGGAACCACAGGATTGAAATCGGCCAAAACATTTAGTTCGGTTGCCAAAGTGTCACGAGAGTTCAAATCGTTGTGGTATTTACCACTCCAAAAGAAAGTCTTTCCGCCTTTTACGATTTCTATTCCTGAAATATCAATATTTCTATCAGTTAATAAATCTAAGTAAGCCTGTGGGAAATCATCTCCAACCACCGATACGATTGCTGATTTTACATTAAAGTGTGAGGCAGATAAACCGATGAAGGTTCCGGCACCCCCTAATATTTTGTCTGTTTTTCCGAAAGGCGTTTCGATAGCATCAAATGCCACCGTTCCTACTATTAAAAGTTTGTTCATTATTTGCGATTCAAATTAAAGGCGCAAAGATAAGTTTTAAGTTTCAGAGTTGCAACACCGAAGTCTTAGTGCTAATTTGTAATGTTTTAGAGTAACTTTCCTTCTTCCTTTTCGTAAAAAGCATCAATCGAAAGTTTATTCAACCCCGAAGCATAAACAGCCAATTCATCGCATCTTTCGTTTTGCGGATGGTTGTTGTGACCTTTAATCCATTTGAAATCTACTTGGTGTTTGCGGTAAATTTTGAGGAAACGCATCCATAGGTCGGGATTCTTTTTGCCGGCAAAGTTTTTCTTTTCCCAACCGAAGACCCATTTTTTTTCCACAGCATCCACCACATATTTCGAATCGGAAACTACTAAAACCTTCATGTTCGGATTTTTTAGTTTTTCCAAACCTACGATTACCGCCAATAATTCCATTCGGTTGTTAGTGGTGTATCGAAAACCTTCGTAATATTCTTTTTTATAAGGTGTGCCAACTAATTCCATTACCACGCCATAACCGCCGTTCCCGGGATTTCCTTTAGCAGCGCCGTCGGTGTAGATGTGGACTTGGTGTGACATTTTAGGATTTAGGGTTTAGGATTTGTTCAATTACTTTTGGGAAAAATTCATGTTCCAGTTCGTGTACTTTAGCAGCAATTTCTTCAGGAGTTTGGCAGCTTTCTATGTTGACTGTTTGCTGTAAAATGAATTCGCCTTCATCATAATGTTCGTTTACATAATGAATGGTGATACCGGTTTCATGCTCTTTATTTTCCAAAATAGTTTTGTGTACGTTCATGCCATACATGCCTTTTCCACCATATTTTGGTAACAGTGCCGGATGAATGTTGATGATTTTGTTTGGATAGTGATGCACAATTTCTTCAGGCATTTTCCATAAAAAACCAGCCAATACAATCAAATCAGGTTGCAGTTCATTGATTTTTGCCAAAACAAAACCTTCGTTCAGTTCGGCTCGATTAAAAACTAATGTTGGAACATGATGCACTTGCGCTTTTTCTAAAACTTTGGCTTCCGGATTGTTGGAAAACACGCCAACGACAGCAACTTCGTTATTGTTTTTGAAGTACTGAATGATGTTTTCTACATTGGAACCCGCGCCTGAGGCGAAAAGCAAAATTTTTTTCATTGGGGAAAGCTGTTTGACAGCACAAAAAAAAGAATAATTACGCGAATTAAAACCATGATTATGTAAGATTTTGAAATTAATTTTTTAATTTCGTGAACACATTTAGTAACAAAAAGGTTGTTTTAAAATAAAGTTTTTTATTTTTGCCAACAATTAAAATTAAAAATTTAGAAATTATGTCAGACATTGCATCAAGAGTAAAAGCGATTATTGTAGACAAATTAGGCGTTGACGAAAACGAAGTTGTAACAGAAGCAAGCTTCACAAATGATTTAGGCGCTGATTCATTAGACACTGTTGAGCTTATTATGGAGTTCGAAAAAGAATTTGATATCCAAATTCCGGACGACCAAGCAGAAAACATTGCTACTGTAGGTCAAGCTATTTCTTACATCGAAGAAGCAAAAAAATAATAATAATTCACCCGTGAGAAATCCTATTTTTCACGGGGTTTTTATTATTTTTACTGAAAAGAGTAAAACAGATTGACATTCAATCTAAAAAATATTGAAATACCCTTGTCTCTTTAATGATTAACTTTGAAGAAAACATGGGTATTATTTGTTTAAATACAATTGTAAAAAAGACATTATGGCATTAAAGCGAGTTGTAGTAACAGGTTTAGGTGCGCTAACGCCCATTGGAAATTCCATCGAAGAATATTGGAATGCTCTCGTAAACGGGAAAAGTGGTGCTGCACCAATCACCTATTACGATACCGAAAAACATAAAACAAAATTTGCCTGCGAAGTCAAAAACTTCAACATCGAAGACTATATGGATCGTAAAGAATCCCGTAGAATGGACAAATTCGCTCAATATGCTATTGCAGCCAGCGAAGAAGCCATTAAAGATGCAGGAATTACCGATACCAATATTAACAAGCAAAGAGTAGGGGTTATTTGGGGTGCCGGAATTGGCGGTTTGGAAACTTTCCAGGAGGAAGTTATCAGTTATGCCAAAGGTGACGGAACACCAAGATTCAATCCGTTCTTTATCCCGAAAATGATTGCCGATATTGCTCCTGCACACATTTCAATGCGAAATGGATTCATGGGGCCTAACTATACCACGGTTTCAGCTTGTGCTTCTTCGGCCAATGCCCTGATTGATGCTTTCAATTACATTCGTTTAGGAATGTGTGATGTTATCATTTCAGGAGGTTCAGAAGCAGCCGTGACTATTGCCGGTATGGGCGGATTTAACTCAATGCAGGCATTATCTACCAGAAATGAGAGTCCGGAAACAGCGTCAAGACCTTTTGATGCTACCCGTGACGGATTTGTTTTAGGAGAAGGTGCCGGTGCCTTAGTTTTAGAAGAATACGAACATGCGAAAGCTCGTGGAGCCAAAATATATTGTGAAGTTGGCGGTGGCGGAATGTCATCAGATGCTTATCATTTAACTGCTCCCCATCCGGAAGGAATTGGTGTAATCGCTGTTATGGAAAACACCTTGCGCGATGCAGGAATGTTGCCAGATCAAGTAGACCATATCAATACCCACGGAACGTCAACGCCACTTGGTGATGTAGCCGAATTGAAAGCCATTAGTGCTGTTTTTGGTGTTCATGCTAAAAACATCAACATCAATTCAACTAAATCAATGACAGGTCACTTGCTTGGTGCTGCTGGTGCTATTGAAGCTATTGCTTCTATATTAGCTATGAAACATGGTATTGTTCCACCAACCATTAACCATACGGTTGTGGACGAAAACATTGATCCAAGCTTAAATTTAACATTGAACAAAGCTCAAAAAAGAGAGGTTAAAGTAGCTATGAGTAACACTTTCGGTTTCGGAGGTCATAACGCTTGCGTTTTATTCAAAAAATTAGAAGACTAAACTTTAGATGAGAATTCTAAAAAAAATATTTAAAAATTCCCGTTCAACTGAGGACGGGATTTTTTTTAAAGAGATTGAAAAAGTTATAGGTTTTAGGCCCCAAACGATAATCTACTACGAAAAAGCCTTCACCCATCGTTCAACCAACCGAATGGATTTGAAAGGTAATCCTATGAATTATGAGCGTCTCGAATTTCTTGGAGATGCCATGTTAAGTGCTGTAATTGCGGCACATTTGTATAACAAAGCTCCTGCCGGTGACGAAGGGTATTTGACCAAAATGCGTTCTAAAATTGTCAGCCGCGAACATTTAAACGAATTGGGAAGAGACCTAAACTTAATCCGATTTGTAGAAAGTAAAGTGCCCACACAACACTTTGGCGAAAACATTCACGGAAATATTTTTGAAGCTTTAGTGGGTGCCATTTTTTTGGATAAAGGCTACGATTTCTGTGAAAAATTTATCCAAAGAAGTGTTATTACTCCCTATGTTGACATTGAAAAATTAGAGGGTAAAGTCATCAGTTATAAAAGCTTACTGATTGAATGGTGTCAAAAAGAAAAAAAATCATTCCATTACGATGTCTTTGATGACAATGGCAATGACGGGCAAAAATATTTCGGTGTCAAACTGAGTATCGATGATAAAGTGGTGGCCAAAGCCAGGGCGACTTCCAAAAAGAAAGCAGAAGAAAAAGCATCCCAACGCGCTTATTTTGCATTTCAGGAAAAAATTAACAAAAAATAATATAGATTCTCAAAAAACTATAACGTTTTCGTTCATAAAATATCGTTAACTCAATCCCTTGGTAGTGATAATCTGTAACAGATATGCTATATTTACAACTTAAATTGCAAGATATGACCGTTCACAAATTGCATTTGGATGAGTTTGACGAGATAGATTATCAATTGATTGCTATTCATTCGCCTTTAGAGGATTATCGATTAGCGTATTACATCAATCAAAATCTGCCTATCAATCTTAAAAAGAGCAATTGTAACATTCATATCAGCAGTAAAGAAGGGGAAACCCAATTTACTAGATTTATTTTTGAAGATGACACTAAGGATATTTCCTGGAATTTAATTCAAAATCAAAACGCTGTTTTTGTTTCGTCGCAAACAGGTAATCAAGGCTTGTTTGCCGAAAGCAACACCAAATTTTCGACCAAAATCTATCTGATTCCGGAGTTTAAAAAAGTAGATTACTTTTTAAAAATAGAAAACGCCGAAGCCACAGTAGATGTGTTAAAAATTGCCAATTGTATCAAGAAAATCGACAGAGTAAGCACGGTTTACGCTGTAGAAGTAGAAAAAATAAAATCAAAAAATAATTTAATTTTTTAAGGATAATGCCAACAAGAAAAAAAACTAAAATTGTAGCCACACTGGGGCCTGCATGTAGTTCGAGAGAAGTGATTAAAAAAATGATTGATGCCGGAGTGAATGTGTTTCGTGTTAATTTCTCTCACGCCGATTATGAAGATGTAAAAGAAAGAATCGATATTATCAGAGGATTGAATGATGAATTTGGATATACCACGGCTATTTTAGCCGATTTACAAGGACCAAAACTCCGGGTAGGCGTAATGAAAGAAGACGTAGTGGTGAATCCCGGTGACATTATCACTTTCCAAACTGCTGAAGACGTTCCGGGAACTAAAGAACGTGTTTACATGAACTACAAAGAATTCCCGAGAGATGTAAATCCGGGAGAAAAAATTCTTTTGGATGACGGAAAATTAATGTTCGAAGCCCTAGAGACTAACGGAACTACTGAAGTGGTTTGTAAAGTAATTCAAGGCGGACCGTTAAAATCTAAAAAAGGAGTCAACCTGCCAAACACCAAAGTATCGTTACCGGCTTTGACCAAAAAAGATATTAAAGATGCTTTGTTTGCCATTGAGCAAAAAGTGGATTGGATTGCACTTTCATTCGTTAGAACACCAAAAGATTTAGAAGAATTACAGGATTTAATTGCCAAACATTCGGATTATAAAATTCCAATCGTAGCCAAAATCGAAAAACCGGAAGCCGTCGAAAACATTGATAAAATCGTGGCTTTTTGTGATGGTTTGATGGTAGCTCGTGGTGATCTTGGGGTAGAAATTCCGGCGCACGAAGTGCCTCTGATTCAAAAGAAATTAATCCACAGAGCCAAAACCGCCAGAATCCCGGTAATCGTAGCGACACAGATGATGGAAACGATGATTACGAGTTTAACGCCAACACGTGCTGAGGTAAATGACGTGGCCAACTCGGTGATGGATGGTGCTGATGCAGTGATGCTTTCCGGAGAAACTTCGGTGGGTAATTACCCGGTGGAGGTTATCGAAAAAATGACACAAATCATTGAAGCGGTTGAAGATTCTCCACTGATTATGGTGCCACAAAATCCGCCTCACGTTAGAACTAAGCGTTTTATCACCAAATCTATTTGTTATCACGCGGCTATTATGGCCAATGAAATAAAAGCCAAAGCTATTTCGACATTAACGAATAGTGGTTATACGGCTTTTCAAATTTCGGCCTGGAGACCCAAAGCACATATTTTGGTTTATACTTCCAACAAAAGAATTTTGACGCAGTTGAATCTGCTTTGGGGAGTGAATGCTTTTTATTATGACAAATTTGTTAGCACCGATGATACTGTTGGTGATGTAAACGAAATTGCCAAAGCTAACGGATACGTGAAAAAAGGCGACATGCTGATCAACTTAGCCGCTATGCCGGTTGCCGATAAAGGAATGGTAAACACTTTGCGTGTTTCTGAAATAGAATAAATTTTTTTAAACCATAGTATGGAATCCACTTAAAATTTTTAAGTGGATTTTTATTTTTACCAAAAAAAACATATTTTAGACAAAATTTTAAAACTCAGAACTTATGGATAATGAAAACATTTTAGTTTCAAGCGCTACTGATATTGAAAAAGCAACGTTTTATAAAAAAACCTATCAGCATTTAGCTTTAGCGATTTTAGCCTTTATAGTTGTTGAATCCGTTTTAGTCAAAACAGTACCCGTTGAAGTAATTCTATGGATGTTTAGCGGTAGATTTATTTGGTTGTTTATCATTGGATTGTTTTGGTTGGGCTCGGTATTATCTAATAAATTAGCGTATCATCCCTCAAGAGAGAAACAGTATTTAGGATTAGGATTGTATGTGATTTTAGAATCTATAATCTTTTTACCGATGATTTATATTGCCGCCGGTTATTCTGGTAGTAGCGATATATTGATGCAGGCAGCAATGACGACTTTGTTTATGTTCACGGGTTTAACGGCTGTCGTTTTCTTAACCAAGACCGATTTTTCCTTTTTAAGAACCATACTTATCGTTGGTGGATTCGTTTCTTTGGGAACAATTGTTGTTGGAGCCATTTTTGGTTTTAATCTTGGACTTTGGTTCTCTGTAGGAATGGTAGTCTTGGCTTCGATTAGTATCCTTTATCAAACCGATCAAATAAAAAACAAGTACGGAACACAACAATATGTTGGGGCTTCTTTACAACTTTTTGCTTCAGTAATGTTGTTATTCTGGTATATTTTAAGGATTTTGATGAGCAGAAGAAACTAATCATTCTTTTTATAAAAATAGTAAACCAGCTTTCGGGCTGGTTTTTTTATGACTAAAACTCAAATTTTAATTGCACTACCACTGTTTTCTTAATTTCGGTATTCAAGTTGTTTAACGAAATGCCAAGTAAGCGAACTGAATCTTTCATCCGTTCCTGAAACAGGAGCTCTTTGGCGACCTCTAAGAGCAATCCTTTGTCGGAAATGAAATAAGGCAGTGTTTTACTTCGCGTTTGTGTCGTAAAGTCGCTGTATTTGATTTTGAGTGTTACCGTTTTTCCGGAAATGTTATACTTCTTCAAGCGGTTTTCCAATTCGCCGGCAATACGTTCCAAACGTTCTATCATAAAAATCTCCGAAGTCAGGTTTTCGTTAAAGGTATGCTCGGCAGCGACTGATTTGGTAATGCGATTGGGCTTGACCGCGCTGTTGTGAATGCCGCGGACGATATTGTAAAAATGTAAGCCGCTTTTATTGAAATGCTCTTCCAGAAATTCTCTTGATTTTGATTTCAAATCCTTGCCGGTAAAAATACCCAGATGATACATTCTGTCGGTGGTTACTTTGCCGATGCCATAGAATTTTTTGATATCCAGGTTTTCTAAAAAGCTTTCCACTTCTTCCGGATTTACTGTTTTTTGCCCGTTGGGTTTGTTATAATCGCTGGCAATTTTGGCCACAAATTTATTCACCGAAATTCCGGCAGAAGCGGTCAAACCCACTTCCTCGAAAATTCGCTTTCTGATTTCCTGCGCAATCAGGGAAGCGCTGGGATTCCCTTTTTTGTTCTGCGTAACATCGAGATAAGCTTCGTCTAATGACAGAGGTTCCACTAAATCGGTGTAGTCATGAAATATCTTTCTAATCTTTTTCGAAATCTCTTTGTAGCGGTCAAATCGTGGGCGCACAAAAATCAACTCCGGGCAATTTCTCTTGGCCTGAATGCCGCTCATTGCGCTTCTTACACCGAATTTTCTAGCTTCATAACTAGCCGCCGAAACCACGCCGCGAATCTCACTACCGCCCACTGCCAATGGCTTTCCTTTTAATTCGGGATTGTCCATTTGCTCGACGGAAGCATAGAAAGCATCCATGTCAATGTGGATAATTTTTCGGTAAGCAATCGGTTCAGCCATATCACAAATTTATAGTATCTTTCGATAAAATTTGTGTCCGATGATAGAAATAGAACGAAAGTTTTTAGTCCTTTCGAATGATTTTACAAAAGAAGCTTTTTCCCAAAAAAGAATTGTGCAAGCGTATCTAAATTCCAATCCGGAACGAGCGGTTCGCATTAGAATTAAAGACGACAAAGGCTTTTTGACCATCAAAGGCAAAGGAAACGAAACTGGCACAACTAGGCTGGAATGGGAAACACAGATAGCCGTGACGGATGCTGAAAAACTACTAGCCATTTGCGAAAGCGGCATGATTGACAAAATCCGACACGAAATAAAAGTAGGGAATCACATCTACGAAGTGGACGTTTTTTCAGGCGAAAATGAAGGATTGATTATTGCCGAAATTGAGTTGCAATCCGAATTTGAAGCTTTTGAAAAACCGAGTTGGCTTGGGGAAGAAGTAACGAATGATGCTCGCTATTATAACGCTTACTTAAGCAACCATCCTTTTAAAAGCTGGTAGTTTACTTGTCTTCTACTTCTAGTTTTACAATAACTCCTCCTGTATTTTTATTGTCTACCAATTCCATAAAGGCTTTTTTGGTTAAATCAATTTCACGAACTTTTGAGAAAGGGCCACGGTCTGTAATTTCAACAATTACTGATTTACCATTGGCTTCATTCGTGACTCTTACTTTGGTTCCGAAAGGCAATTTTTTGTGCGCTGCGGTGTATTTTGTATTGTCAAATCGGGCGCCACTGGCGGTTTTTTTGCCGTGAAATTTTTGAGCATAATAGGAAGCGTGTGCATCTTTTTTGTAGAATTTGAACTTTAAATTCATCTCCGTTTTCACAGAATCTACCATTGGAAGAGTTTCGGCTGTTGGTTTGTTTTTCAGCGAATCTATTTTCGCAGCTGAGATTACTTTGGTTTTCTCCTTAGTTTCTTTTGGCGTAACTGTTTTTTCTTTGCTTTTTCCTTTGTTTTTTTCTTTTTGCTTTGGATGGATTGCCCATACATTGACGCAAAAAACAAGGGTTATAAAAGAAAAAATAAGGGTTGTTATTTTGGTATTCATAAATGAACTTTTTTTAGTTTAAAAGGTTTGGCAAAAACCATACCTTGATAAAAAAAGCCCTTTTCAGGACTTTATTTTTATTGTTTGAACCACAAATTCCACGGAATTCTGCTCATAATAAAAAGTAAACCTAAAGCATAGAAAACCGCAATACTGTTGAATTTTGCCTTACTGGTCTGTGCTTTTTTGTGTTTAGACCAGCCAATAGTTATCAGTGTAATGGCTATGATATTTACTAACGGATGTTCTAGTGAAGTGAGTCGTAAAGCGGCATCTTTCATTTGACCAAAAACGGCTGAACCAAGTGGAGAAACAAAATACAAGATTAATCCAACCAATAACTGTATATGAGTTGCAATTAAACCGAAGAGCGCAATCTTTCTGTCTTTGGCGGCAAATTCTCTTTTGGATGTCATTCCGATAAGTGAATTAATTATGGCGAAAACTAATAATGTCAGTGCTACATAAGCCCAACCGGAGTGGAATTTTTGAATAAAGTCGTACATGGTATTTTGTTTTGGAATAACAAATATAGAGAAAACGCACAAAAAAACCTCACGATGTGGTGAGGTTTTAGATTGTATTGTGGTTATTTGGCTTTTAAAAAATGATTTAAAAGGAATTCCGTTGAACTGTCATGGTTTTTAACAGTGGCGGAATGAATTTCGTCTAAAATGGAATTTGCCAGTTGTTTCCCCAATTCAACGCCCCATTGATCATAACTGAAAATATTCCAGATAATCCCTTGAACGAAAATTTTATGTTCGTACAAAGCCACTAAGGAACCCAGCGATTTGGGCGTTAGTTTTTGTATCAAAAGAGTATTGGTTGGTTTGTTGCCGGCGAATACTTTAAAAGGCAACAGGAATGCTACTTTCTCTCCGGATACACCTTGTTTCTCAAATTCGGCTTTGACCTGCGCCTCGGTTTTTCCGTTTAACAACGCTTCGGTTTGTGCAAAAAAGTTCGACATCAATTTGTCATGATGATCTTGGTTGCCATATAAAGGTTTTACAAAGCCAATAAAATCGGTCGGAATCAATTTGGTTCCCTGATGAATTAACTGAAAGAAAGCGTGTTGCGAATTGGTGCCCGGCTCTCCCCAAACAATGGTTCCAGTTTGGTAATTAACAGGTTTCCCATCGCGTCCCACACTTTTCCCATTGCTTTCCATGATGCCTTGTTGTAGGTAGGGAGCCAGCTTTTGTAAATATTGCGTGTAAGGAATCAAGGCTTCGCTTTCGGCACCAAAAAAATTGTTATACCAAATGCTCAACAGCGCCAAAACCACCGGAATATTTTTGTCAAACGATTCGTTTTTGAAATGGTTGTCCATGTCGTGAGCGCCTTGCAATAAGTCGTCAAAATTATCAAAACCAACGGCTAAACTGATGGATAAACCAACGGCACTCCAAAGCGAAAAACGGCCGCCAACCCAATCCCACATTGGAAAAATATTGGCTGGATTGATGCCAAATTCAGTTACTTTTTGAATGTTGGTAGAAACCGCTACAAAGTGTTTGGCCACATCTTCCTGTGCTGCTGATTTCAAAAACCAAGAACGGATGGTTTCCGAATTGGTTAGCGTTTCTTGTGTGGTAAAGGTTTTAGAAACAATCACAAAAAGCGTGGTTTCCGGATTTATTTTTTTGATGATTTCATTCACATGATCGCCATCCACATTGGAAACGAAATGAACATTCAAATGATTTTTATAGAATTGTAATCCTTCCACCACCATTGCCGGACCAAGATCTGAACCGCCAATTCCGATATTCACTACATCGGTAAAAGCCTTTCCGGTGAACCCTTTTCGGGTTCCGGAGATGACTTCGTTTGTGAAGGTTTTGATTTTGTTTTTTACTTCGAAAATTTCCGGCATTACATTTTGACCCTCCACTAAAACAGTAGCATTTTCCGGAGAACGCAAAGCAGTATGGAGTACAGCTCTGTTTTCAGTTTGGTTGATGTTTTCGCCACCAAAATAGCTGGCAATAGCATCTTTCAGCTTCACGTCTTTGGCTAAGTCCTGAAGTAAATTTAATGTCTCTTGATTGATGATGTTTTTAGAATAATCAACTAAAAAGTCATTCCATTGGATGTGAAATTTTTCGGCTCGGGCTTTGTCGCTGGCAAACATTTCGGGCATGGAAACGTTCTTCATTTGAGCGAAATGCTGTTGTAGTTTTTGCCAAGCCAATGTGCTTGTTGGGTTTGTATTGGGTAATGCCATTTTTTTACATTTGAATGACAAATTTACAACTATTGATTGGTAAAAAAAGGGGAATATTTTACGCTAACGATGTAGTTGAGAATTATTTTTTGAATTTCAAATCCGAAATGCTATCCAAAACTTTTTTCAAAGGTAGCATCTGCGCCATGAATTTTGGTTTTAGCCTAGAATCCATTGGAGTGGAAGTTGGCAAATTCAATTTCAACGCATCTACCTGAACGCCATTTTTCCAGAAACGATAACAAACGTGTGGTCCGGTGGCTAAGCCGGTACTGCCCACTTTCCCAATGATTTGGCCTTGTGTTACTCTTTGACCACGCTTCACTAAGATTTTGGACATGTGTAAATATTGTGTCGAATAGGTTTTGTCGTGTTTTACTTTTACAAAATTTCCATTTCCTGTGGTGAAACCGGCTTGTTCTACCACTCCGGCAGCGGTGGTCATGATGGGTGTTCCGGTTGGCGCGGCATAATCGGTTCCTTTGTGGGCTTTCCAGATTAATTGTACCGGGTGGAATCTATTGGCCGAATAGTGTGACGTGATGTTGACGAACTTTAAAGGAGCTTTCAGGAAAAAGTTTTTCAGGGTTTTTCCCTCGTCATCATAGTATTGTTGCTTGCCTTTGCTACCATCCGGAGAGAATGGAAAAGCGTATATTTTCTTGCCTTTGTATTCAAAATAAGTAGCTTTTAAGCTGTCAACGCCATCATAAACAGTATCGTTTATAAATCTTTCGGTAAAGGTCATGGCGAATTTATCGCCTTTTTTAAGCTTAAAGAAATCGATGGACCAGGCATAGATTTTGGCAATTTTTGGTGCCAGAGCCGGGTCTACTTTTAAGTTTTGTAACGTTTCGGATAAGGAACCGTTTAAGGCACCGGCAATGGTTCTGGTGGTGAATTTTACCGGTCTGGTTTTTTTGTGAGCCACCACCGAATCCCTGAAATCAACGATGTAATAATTCAGTCGGTCAGGTTGGTAAATAAAGGCCTGAAGTTTATTGGTTTTGTCTTTCGTTCTTAATAAAAGATAAGGTTTTCCTTTTCGGATGGAACGCACATCAAAAGTGTCTTTTACTTTGGCAACTATATCGTAAACCTGATTCCCGTTTAAGTTTTGTTTTTCTAAAATGCTTCCAAAAGTATCTCCGGACTGTATTGTGTCTTCAACGACATTAAATTCATTTAGCTTAAAACCAAAATCAATGGTAATTGGCATCATCTTGTGTTTTTGTTCCGATTTTTTTTCGGTTTTATCACAAGATACCAATGTTGCCAATGCAAAAAAGAGTATGAGTATTCGTTTCAAACTTCTGATTTTTAGGGCAGGATTATTCGCCCCAGTTTTTTAATTCTTCTTCACTCCACAATTCAGGGAAAAATATTCTTCGTTGGTATTTGGGATGCATGTATTTTTTCCAATCACTACCGCCGGTGGCTTCACCGTTGCCTTGACCGCTTTCTATGTATTTTTTGGCAGCGTTTAAATGTCCCATGACCCAAGTAATATTAACCGTATGGTCATAATGACGCATCGCTTTTACCAGGTTTGAATCTTTTTGATCGGCTTCAGGGAGTTGTTTGAATTTTTGCCAAATATTGATAGTGTTGTATTCTTCCATATAGCGAAGAAACTCCTCTTTGTATTTTCTTTCGAACTCCAAAATCAAATACGATTTTTCACCTGTCGCATGGTCTTTTCCTGCGGCTTGCCAGTACAAATGTTCAAAGGCATGGGTGTAAGGTGTATTTCGGTCAATGGAAGCTCTGAAACGATAATCAATTAAATTAATCAAATCGGTTGAAGAGAATTCTATCATTCTATATTGTGCACTTTGAAACCCGCTGGCCGGAGTCAGAGTGTTTCGGAATTTCATGTATTGCGCTACTTCCATACCATCGCCCATGATGTCGAAAGACGTGGTAAGCATGTCAAAATAACGGCTGATTCTGCGTAGTTTTTCGGTAAAGAAATTGGTTTGGGGTTTATCGGTATGACACAACTGATTGATTTCCCACAGGATCATTTTGAACAACAATTCATTGACCTGATGGTACATGATAAAAACCATTTCGTCAGGCAAAACGGTTCTTTGTGTTTGTAAATTCAGTAGTGCATCGGTTTGAATATAATCCCAGTAGGTTATAGGTTTTGACCAAAGTAAACCTTCGAGATGAGTGTCGATTTTTTGATTGATGGCTTCAAATTTTTGTTCTAAAGCTTCGAGTAATTGGTCAGTTTGTGTCTTAGTGTTCATTAGTCATTTAATTTAACCATAAAAGGATTTTTCAATCCTTTGAATCCTTCTAAATCGGCTTTGATAGAACCAACAGCAAGACTGGCTTTTATTCGCAATGGTATTTTGTTTTCATCGTCTGAAATCCAAACGGTTAAGCTTTCTTCTTCTTTGAAAACTCTTCCGGATTGTACGATAGGTCTGAAAATCATGGTTGGAGCGGTTCCAAATTTAGTTTTTATATTTTCTCTCCCTATGAATTTTAACTTAAACTTAAAGGTTTCATCATCGAAAAACATATCCACTACTATGGATTCGCCCACTTTTAATTTATCAATATTCGGATGGTTTCTTAAGAAATAAAAAGTGGATATGATGTCCTGTACATTTTCGCTAACGGAGAATGTTTTATCGGTGTTGTTTTTATAATCTTTTATCTGAACTTTATTGGCATCCTGATTAAAGAAACCTTCTTGGTTTTTGGTATAACCCCCTTCGTCAATTTTTCGAACAAACTGATATGGTTTGTTAGTTACTTTATCAAAATAACTTTCGTAATTGTCATCTACTTTAAAAAACAGACGTGACATTCCGACAGTATATCCTTTACCAATAGCGTGATAGACTTTTTTGTTGTTTTTTACAGCTTCTTGCACTTCGAGGGTGGCATATCCGGCATTGATAAAACCATAATGGATTCTGAACTTGAACCATTCGCCTGAATCATAAGCCTCCGGTTTTTGAGAATTGAAACTTACAGTGATAAAAAGCAACAATAAGAAGAAATATTTTTTCATGTTTTTATTTGTTTTTATACTGCAATTGCAATATCCGTTCCAAAAGTATTAAAACAAAAAAACCCAGTCAAATTAATGACTGAGTTTTTATGCTATTAACCAACCAAAAAACTATAAATTATGAAAATTTATCCAAAAAGTTGAGGAAACCACTCCTCATTTTTTGATGGTGCAAAGATAATTACATTTGTTGTGAATTTTCAACAATAAAATCAACTTTAACATTAAATTAATAAAATATAGCTTCTAAAAAGGTCGTTTTTTAAATTATCATCAATAAAAAGCAAATTTTACAATGTTCCTCGCAACATTTGTTCTCTTTCAATAGATTCAAATAAAGCTTTAAAATTTCCGGCACCAAATCCTCTGGCGCCCATTCTTTGAATGATTTCGAAGAATAACGTTGGTCTGTCCTCAATAGGTTTGGTAAAGATTTGCAATAGATACCCTTCGTCGTCAGCATCAATCATGATTCCTAATTTCTGAAGCTCAGTAATATCTTCTTTAAACTTATGCATGTGATCTTTCAATCGCTCCGGAATGGCATCATAATAAGCTTGTGGAGGGGTACTCAAGAACTCAATCCCCCGTGAACGCATATCGGCAATGGTTTTGATGATGTCATCCGTAGCCACAGCAATATGCTGAACGCCGGAGCCTTCATAAAAATCTAAATATTCTTCAATTTGAGAACGTTTTTTCCCTTCAGCCGGTTCGTTGATTGGGAATTTGATTCTTCCGTTGCCGTTGCTCATGACTTTACTCATCAAAGCCGAATATTCCGTAGTGATTTGTTTGTCATCAAACGAAAGGAAGTTCACGAACCCCATAACATCTTCGTACCATTTTACCCAAATATTCATTTCATTCCAACCTACATTTCCAACCATGTGATCCACATATTTCAAACCAACTGGTGCAGGATTGTAATCGGATTTCCATTCTTTATAGCCCGGTAAAAAGGCTCCTTTGTAATTTTTTCGCTCCACAAACATGTGAACCGTTTCGCCATAAGTATAGATTCCGGCGCGAACTACTTCGCCATGTTCGTCTTGTTCAACAGTTGGCTCCATAAAAACTCTGGCGCCTCTTTTTGTGGTTTCTTCAAAGGCAGAACGGGCATCTTCAACCCACAGCGCTACTACTTTTACACCATCGCCATGCTTTTTAACATGTTCTCCGATAGGCGAATCACTGTTTAATGCCGTGGTTAATACTAAACGGATTTTGTCTTGTTTCAAAACATAAGAAGCCCTGTCTTTTATTCCGGTTTCTAAACCGGCATAGGCGTGCGATTGAAATCCAAAAGCTGTTTTGTAAAAGTGCGCCGCCTGCTTTGCATTACCAACATAAAATTCTACGTAATCTGTTCCTAAAAGCGGAAGGAAATCCTGCGCTCCTTCAAATATTTTTTCTAGTCCGTATTCAACGGATTTTATTTCTTTTGACATAATATATTAGTGTATTTGAGCGGTAAAATGAATTACCAAAAGTTGTGTTTAAATTTTTATTCTACCCAAGATTTATAGTATTGACCATCGTCCAATCCCATGGCTTCTTCTGTTACCATTAACGGTCTGAAAGTATCCACCATAACAGCTAATTCCTGCGTTTCGGTTTGACCAATGCTTCTTTCCATGGCACCTGGTGCCGGTCCGTGAGGAATGCCTTTTGGATGCAGCGTGATGTGACCCTGTTCAATATTATTTCTGGACATGAAGTCGCCGTCAACATAATACAACACTTCATCGCTGTCGATGTTGCTGTGATTGTAAGGCGCCGGAATCGCTTTCGGATGGTAATCATACAAACGCGGACAGAAAGAACAAACCACGAAAGTGGCGGTTTCAAAAGTTTGATGTACCGGTGGCGGTTGGTGTACTCTTCCCGTTATTGGTTCAAAATTGTGAATGCTGAATGCATAAGGGAAATTATAACCATCCCAGCCCACAACGTCAAAAGGATGCGTGGCATACACTACTTCGTGCATCATGCCTTCTTTTTTGATTTTGATTAAAAAATCCCCTTTTTCATCATGCGTTTCCAATTCTATTGGAAGTTTGAAATCGCGTTCGCAAAAAGGCGAATGTTCCAAATGTTGGCCGGAGGCGTTTTTATATCTCTTAGGAGTATAAAAAGGTGCGTAAGATTCCACATAAAACAATCGGTTATCGGAACTTTCAAATTCAATTTGATAAATCATACCGCGCGGAATAATAAGATAATCACCGTATTCAAAAGGAATATTGCCCATCATCGTGCGCAGTGTTCCTTTGCCTTTGTGGATAAAAATCATTTCATCAGCATCGGCATTTTTGTAGAAATAAGAAGTCAGTGATTTTTTCGGAGCAGCCAGTCCAATGATGCAATCTCTGTTGACCAGCATGGCTTTTCGGCTGTCCAGAAAATCGTCTTCCGGTTTTAACTCGAATCCTTTTAAGAGGAGTGATTTGATGTTTTTTCCGATGGCAATTTTAGGCTCAACGGAATAGGATTTTGTGATTTCCTTGACTTGTGTCGGGCGATGAACATGATACAACAAGGAAGAATGGCCGTGAAACCCTTCTGTTCCAAAAAGCTGTTCGTAATACAAACCGCCTGTTGGTTTTTCAAACTGGATGTGTCTTTTTTGAGGGAAATCGCCAAGTTTATGATATAGTGGCATAGTCTTTTAATTTGAAAATGAGAGAATTTGAAAATAACTTTCAATAGTAATTATTCAGATAAAAGGAATACGACTCACTCAGGATTTCTCTTGATGAGGAATTTTAAATGTGCTAATAAATTATCCCATTTTTTCATTCATACAAATATCGGAAAAATATAAATGCTGAAAATGATAATTATCAATTTTTATAAAATCAAAAAAGGATTAAGGAGTCTATGAAAACTCTTTAATCCTTTCCAATTAGAGATATATTCGTTTAATTTTCTTTGTTCATTTTAAAGCTAAAAGCATATACCAGAGCATGTACCGCAGCAAAAACTAATGAAAAGTAAAATAAGAGATGATCGTCATTTTTAATATCGGCATGATGGATAAAAGCAATGATGACAAGCGCAATTACCATTCCTATACCGGAAAGTGCCACTGTTTTATAACTTTTCAAGCTAAACGTTCCTTTGTTTAGGACGCTGTTTTTCATTCCGTAGAATAAATAAAAATCAAAGCCAATCATCATCCATACTATAAGTCGAATCCAAGTGTCTAGGGGTAAAAACACCATCATGAATAGACAGACAAATACTCCGGCTATTGGTACAAATGGTACAAGCGGTGTTCTGAAAGCCCTTGGAGCTTCAGGCATTTTTTTACGCATAATCAATACGCCTATACATACCAGAATAAAGGCAAAAAGCGTTCCTATACTGGTCATTTCTCCAACAACTCTTGCCGGAACAAACGCAGCAAAAGCACTTACGATAATCATGAATAATAAGTTGTTTTTGGCAGGAGTTCTGAATTTTGAATGTACTTCTGAAAACACTTTTGGCATTAATCCATCTTTACTCATAGAGAAGAATACTCTGCTTTGTCCCATCAACATGACTAATATTACGGAGGAATAACCACCCAAAATAGCTAATAAAATAGCATTGTTTAACCAAGGATACGCAGGAGTTATCATACCATTTGGACCGACAGATCCCATCGCTTCCACAGCCACAGCCACAGGAGCAATTCCGTCTTTTCCAGCAAATGCCTGATAGTTTACTACACCAGTCATTACATGCGCAAATAGAATATACAGTATGGTACAAATTCCTAACGACAATAAAATACCGATAGGCATGTCTCTTTTAGGGTTTTTAGCTTCCTGAGCAGCCGTAGAAACGGCATCAAAACCAATGTAGGCAAAGAACACAATGGCTGCAGCTCTGATGATTCCTGAGAAACCAAATTCTCCAAATTTCCCAGTGTTTTCCGGGATGTATGGGTGATAGTTTTCCGGTCTGATGTATTGCCATCCTACTGCAATAAAGACCAAAACTACAGTAACTTTTAATAAAACAATCAAACCATTTACAAAGGCTGATTCACGAGTCCCGCGTATTAATAATAACGACATTACCATCACTATTACAACGGCAGGAATATTGATGATTCCTCCTTCAAAAGGAGAAAGCATATAAGATTCATTGATGTGAATGCCATAGCCACTCAAAAATTTTCCAAAATACCTGGACCAACTAATGGAGACTGTGGCGGCACCTACAGCATATTCAAGAACTAAATCCCAACCAATAATCCACGCCATGAATTCGCCCATAGTAGCAAAAGAATAGGTATAAGCACTTCCGGCAACCGGAATCATGGATGAAAATTCGGCATAACACAAACCGGCAAATACGCAACCAAAGGCCGCCACAAGAAATGAAATTGTGATAGCCGGGCCAGCATTAACCGATGCCGCTAATCCGGTTATTGAAAATAAACCAGCTCCAATGATCGCTCCAATTCCCAAAGCAACTAATCCAGGCGCTGTTAGTGTTTTCTTTAATCCTTTTTCAGACTCGGTGGCTTCTGCAAGAAGTAAATCCAAAGGTTTTCTTTTCCAAATTGACATAAAAGAGAGTTTTAGTAATAGATTTTCAAATATAGTTTTTTTGTTTTAAATCAAACACAAAAGGGTTTTTATTACCAAGTCCGATATTAAAACCAGAATCCCACACTTATGAAAGTATAGCCTTTATTCAATTCCGGCGACCAGGTATATTTCAGTTCTACCGGACCAATAGCGGATTCTAAAGCATAGCCAATAGCGTATCCGTTGTATTTCGGTTTGGAAAGCCAATGTCCAGTTTTGAATAAATCGTCTTCAATATTAGCATAATTAGCTGCAAAATTGATGTGGTTTTTTTTGTAAATCTCATAGTCTAAAGTAAAGCAAGACTTGATGTAACTATCCGCCGAAACACTCAAAAAATCATAGCCATAGAAATGCTTGAAGTTATTGATGGTGTTAAATCCGTAGCCTCCGAGAATAAAATCAAAGAAGTGAACACTGTCACCACCAACCGCAAATCCGGCTTCTGATTGTACTTTTAATGTGGCTTTTTTGCAAAAGGCTTTGACAATGCCAATTTCGCCTTTGGCAATGGAGTAGCGGTGAAAATCATTGGTGTAATCCGATGAATACAGGAACGATTGAAAATCACCCGAAAACAACCAACCCTTTTTTGGGAATAATTTATTGTCAAAAGAATCGTATTTCATATACCCAAAAACACTGGCGTAATCACTGTTTTCAAAGGTTGGCGAAATAGTGCCCAAATTATCCGATCTGATTTTTAAGTGTTTGTATTCAATCCCGGCACCAATTAAAAATTTCTGGATAAAAACCGTTTGCATGTAAGCCTGATTGGTCAAGTCCGAAAAATCAATATTGATGCTGTTCAATCCCAATTGGGTCAACAATTCTCCATTTTTAAAATCGGTAGACACATTTCGATTGAAAGCATTGTAGCGCGATTTCAAACCAAAACTCCAATAAAAACCATTGTCTATATAATAATCTAAAGTGTATCGAATATTATCGCCAAGCCCTACATCCAGAGAAACGACGTCGTTTTTAAACAATGTTTTTTTCTGCGTAATGTTGGCCAAAACAGCACTTTTATACAAGCCGTCATAATGCAATCCGAATTTCAAAAAGGTCTTGGTTGGATTTTCGGTTAAATTCAATTGCAGTTCATCGCCGCCCTGAAGCGGTTGCAAAGTGTAACTGATGCGGCTGAAATTTTGCGTAGCATTGATGTTGTTAATCCCTTTTTTTAAATCGGAGTAATTTATTTTAGAACCGTTTTTAAAGCGAAGTTTTCCCAAAACATAAGCTCTGGTATAATTGTCCAGCTTGTTTACATTGATGCTTTTTATCAATAAAGTATCCTTTTGAACCTTGAATTTTTGAAGTTGGTACGGTTGATACGGATTCACCAGTTTTTTGATTTCATCCATCTGAAGCATAGCCGCTTCTTCGCCTTTTTTGATGATTTCCTGTCCTTCGTCAAAGGAGATTACACCATAATTGGAAATGTCGGGTTTGATGTAAATATCAGTGATTTTGACCTTTTCTTTCATCTTTTTGATCATGTCCAAATTGGTAATCTGAACCAGGATTCGCGTAGCATCTTTCAACGACTTTCGGTCTTTCAAATCATCCTGAACATCCACACCAATGATAATGTCGGCACCCATTTTACGGACTTCTTCTGCCGGATAATTATTCACCACACCGCCGTCAATCAACAATTTGCCGTCAATTTCAACTGGAGAAAACAAGGAGGGAAATGCCGAACTGGCCAACATGGCTTGTGCCAAATAACCACTTTGCAACACCACAGGCTCGCCTTTTTCAATATCGGTTGCCACACATAAAAACGGGATTGGAAGTTTGTTAAAATCCGTGACGTGTCTTACTTTGTGCGTTAGTTTGGACAACAAATTGTAATTATACATTCCTTTGGAAAGCGCTATCGGAATCCCGATTTTGAGCTTGTTGAACGGCAACGAAATGGCATACATTTCATCGTTTCGCTTTTCGTAAAAACTTTTGGAAGACCGCGGAATATAATCCTGCAGCAATTCACTAAAATCAGTGTTGTAAAAAATGGAATCGATTTGCGTCGCATTATAGCCCGAAGCATACAATCCACCAACGACCGCACCCATGCTGGTTCCGCCGATGTAGTCAATTTTCACGCCGGCTTTTTCGAGTGCTTTTAACACACCAATGTGAGCAAATCCTTTGGCGCCACCGCCACTAAGCACTAAACCGATTTTTGGGCGTTTTTTGTTGATAGTATCCTGCGCAACAACAGCTTGCAGCAAGAACAGACAAACAAAAACCAGTAGTGTTTTTTTCATAAAAGGGTTTAGGATTTACTTATTGCGTAAAATTCGGAAATTTTTTTGGCTTTTGATGCACCCACAACATCAGAAATTTCTTTTTCGGTGGCTAATTTCAATCTTTTGACACTTTTGAAGTGTTTTATCAACGTCAACATGGTTTTTTCACCAATGCCGGGAATGGTTTCTATCGTAGTTTGTAATGCCGATTTGCTTCGTTTGTCTCGATGATGGGTAATGCCGAAACGATGCGCTTCGTTGCGCAAATGCTGAATGATTTTCAGTGTTTCCGATTTTTTGTCCAAATACAACGGCACCGAATCGCCTGGATAAAATAATTCTTCCAATCTTTTGGCGATGCCGATGATGGCAACTTTACCACGCAAACCCAAATCGTCAATGCTTTTCAAAGCCGATGATAGCTGCCCCTTGCCACCGTCAATGATGATCAATTGCGGTAATGGCTGATTTTCATCGAGCATGCGTTTGTATCTTCGGTACACCACTTCTTCCATCGAAGCAAAGTCATTCGAGCCTTCGACGGTTTTAATATTGAAATGGCGGTAGTCTTTTTTGCTGGGTTTGCCATCTTTAAAAACGACACAAGCCGAAACCGGATTGGTTCCTTGTATGTTCGAGTTATCAAAACATTCAATGTGTCGCGGCTCAGTTGAAAGGCGTAAATCCTTTTGCATTTGCGCCATAATTCTATTCGTATGCCGCTCGGGATCTACAATCTGAATTTGTTTCAGTTGTTCCAAGCGTTGGTATTTGGCGTTGCGTTGCGATAGTTCTAAAATTTGTTTTTTGTCGCCGAGTTGCGGAACGGTAACTTTTATTTTATCGCCAAAATCTAAAGGGAATGGCAGAATGATTTCTTTGGTAGTCAGATGAAAACGTTCCCGCAATTCCACCACAGCCAATTCCAGCAATTCTTCATCGGTTTCGTCTAATTTCTTTTTGAGTTCCAAGGTATGCGAGCGGATAATGGCGCCGTGTGATATTTGCAGGAAATTAACATAGGCCATCGCTTCATCGGACACTATCGAAAACACATCGATATTCGAAATCTTCGGATTCAAAATGGTAGATCGTGATTGGTAATTTTCGAGCACTTCTATCTTTTCTTTGATTTTTTGGGCGGCTTCAAAATGCATGTCGGCAGCCAATTCCTGCATCATTTTTTTAAAATCGCGCAAGCTGTCTTTGAAGTTGCCTTTCAGGATTTCGCGGATGGCATCGACTTGTTTTTGGTAATGTTCCAACGTTTCATAACCTTCACACGGACCTTTACAGTTGCCAATATGATACTCCAGGCACACTTTGTATTTGCCCGATTGGATATTGGCCTCGCTCAAATCGTAGTTGCAGGTGCGCAGTGGATAGAGTTCTTTAATCAAATCCAGAATAGTGTTGACCGTTTTGAAATTGGTATAGGGGCCAAAATATTCCGAGCCGTCTTTGACCATTCTTCGGGTGGGGAATATTCGGGAAAAGGGTTCTTTTTTGATGCAAATCCATGGATAGGTTTTGTCATCCTTCAGCATCACATTATACCGAGGCTGTAGTTTTTTGATGAGGTTGTTTTCGAGTAAGAGCGCATCCGCTTCCGAGGAAACGACTATGTGTTTGATTTCGACTATCTTTTTAACCAACACATTGGTCTTGGCATTGTCGTGCAGTTTGTTGAAATAGGAATGTACTCTTTTCTTCAGGTTTTTGGCCTTACCTACATACAGGATCTTCCCGTCTTTATCATAATATTGATAAACTCCGGGACTGTCGGGCAGGGTTTGTAATTGAAGCTCTATGGAAGGGAGTGACATTTGGATCTTTTGATTGAATTTATATATGTAAAATTTTATTTTTAAGCGGTCATATATAGAATCGCTTTTTTAAAAAGGGGTAAGCTTATGCTAACTCAAGTTTAGTGGCGATTTCAAAGTTATAAAAATTAAAGTACTTTTGAATTATGAATAAAAAGGACTTACGCAAAAAATATAAAGCACTTCGCCAACAATTATCCAAAGAGCAAATCGAAGACAAGAGTCTGGCGATAGCCAACCGATTGTTGTCATTGGATGTTTGGGGACAGACCTATTTTCATTTGTTTCTGACCATAGAAGAACAAAAGGAAATGGACACCGAATTCATATTGCAAATCCTAGCCGGAAAAGACAAGGAGATTGTGGTGGCGAAAAGCAATTTTGAAACGCTGGAAATGACAAATTTTCTGTTGACAGATAACACCAAATTTCAAAAAAATGACTACAATATTTACGAACCGGTGGATGGGATAGAAGTACCTACGGCCAAAATTGATGTAGTGTTTGTGCCTTTATTAGCCTATGATACCAAAGGAAACCGAGTGGGGTATGGCAAAGGATTCTACGATACCTTTCTTTCCAAATGCAAAGAGGACGTCATTAAAATAGGGTTGTCTTTCTTTGAGCCCGAAGCAGCTATTGATGATGTTTCCGAAACTGATATTGGTTTGGATTATTGCGTAACGCCTATGACTGTGTATAGCTTTCGATAGCGGTTTTTTTGTGAAATGCTTTTTTGTTGAAGACAATTAAAATCCCAACTCCCGTTGAAATCGCCATATCGGCTATATTGAAGATGGCATTGAAGAATTTGAACGGATGTCCACCCCATATAGGTAACCATTTTGGGAAATGCCCTTCACAAATCGGGAAGTATAACATATCCACCACTTTGCCATGAAACCATGTTCCATAAGGCTTATCCGAAAACATAGTGGATAAATGGCCATAACTGTCATCAAAGATAACGCCGTAAAAAACCGAATCAATAATATTACCCACAGCTCCGGCAAAAATCAAGGCAATGGCTACCATTAGATATCTTGAACTGTGTTTTTTGCTGGAATCATACAACCAATACCCAATTCCGAAGACTGCCAAAATTCTGAAAACAGTTAAAATTAATTTACCATGCATGCCAGGAATTTTGGTTCCCCAGGCCATTCCTTCGTTTTCAATCAGCAATATTTTAAACCAATTCGCTACATCAATCTGCCCGGCTTCGCCGTAAACAAAATTAGTTTTGATATAAATCTTAACGAATTGATCCACTAAAAGAATAATAGCGATGATTAAAACGGAATTTCTTAATGACATTTTTTGGATTTTAATGGCGCAAAAATAGTGTTTTTTTCTAAAAAATAACGCTCCGTTTTGGAGCGTTACATTATTTATAGTAAAGTTGTTATCGTTGCAAATTTTTTGCTTCAATACTCATCGTTGCATGCGGAACGATTTTTAATCTTTCTTTGGAAATCAGCTTCCCGGTTACTTTACAAACGCCATAGGTTTTGTTCTCCACACGGAACAGCGCATTTTTCAAATCGCGTATGAATTTTTCCTGACGGATAGCTAATTGCGAGTTGGCTTCTTTAGACATGGTTTCGCTTCCTTCTTCAAAGGCTTTAAACGTTGGCGATGTGTCATCGGTACCATTGTTTAAGTCGTTCATATAGGCGCTTTTTATCAAATCTAAATCGGCTTTGGCTTTGTCAATTTTCGCTAAAATAATTTCTTTGAACTCTGCTAAATCAGCATCTGAGTATCTTAATTTTTCTTCTACCATAATCTTTCGTAATTATTTAGAAATTAATATTCTTGTTTTTATATCGTCAAATTCAATTTCGGTTCCAGTAGTCAGTTCGCTAACAAAATCTAAGGTTTCTGTTAAGGTTTCTGATTTGATGTAACTTTCGTTGGCTTTGATGGCTTTTTCTAAAGCCGCAATGCTTTGTAAATGAACTTTAATCTTATCGGTAACTTCAAATCCGCTGTCTTTTCTAAGATTTTGGATTCGGTTAACCAATTCTCTGGCGATGCCTTCGTCTTTCAATTCTTCGGTCAGTGTAATATCCAATGCAACAGTTATGCCATTTGCATTGGCTACTAGCCAACCCGGAATATCCTGAGACGAAATCTCAACATCTTCTAAGGATAAAATTATACTTTTTCCCGAAATAACAAGTGTTAGCTCCCCTTTGGTGTCCAATTCGTTAATTTGTTCAGGGGTAAAATTTTGTATCTCTTTGGAAATCAATCCCATGTCCTTGCCAAAACGAGGGCCTAAGGCTTTAAAATTTGGCTTGATTTGCTTCACCAAAACGCCGGAAGCATCGTCCAAAAGTTCGATTTCTTTAACGTTTACTTCGGCTTTTATCAGGTCGGAAACCGCCTCGATTTCAGCACGTTGATTCTCGTCAAGTATCGGAATCATTACCTTTTGCAACGGTTGACGCACCTTAATCATTTCCTTTTTACGGAGTGATAAAACCAGTGATGAAACCGTTTGTGCTTTCATCATTTTGCTCTCGAGCGATTTATCAACAAAGTTTTCAACCGAAACTGGGAATTTAGCCAAGTGAACACTGGTAAAATCCTCGCTTCCAGTGGCGTTCACCAAGTCACGGTATAATTTATCCATAAAGAAAGGAGCAATCGGTGCCGATAATTTGGCCACAGTTAACAAACAAGTATATAAGGTTTGGTAAGCCGCAATTTTATCGGTTCCGTATTCGCCTTTCCAGAATCTTCTTCTGCACAAACGAACGTACCAGTTGCTCAGATTCTCCTGAACAAAGTCAGAAATAGCCCGAGCTGCTTTGGTCGGTTCGTAATCGTCGTAATAACTGTCTACATCGGCAATCAAAGTATGCAATTCGGATAAAATCCAACGATCGATTTCTGGTCTTTCGTTCAACGGAATTTCCGCTTCCGCGTATTTAAATCCGTCAATGTTGGCATACAAACTAAAGAACGAATAAGTGTTGTATAATGTTCCGAAGAATTTACGACGTACTTCTGCTACGCCTTCAATATCAAATTTTAAGTTGTCCCAAGGATTCGCATTGGCAATCATATACCAACGTGTGGCATCGGGACCGTATTCTGCTAATGTCGTGAATGGATCCACAGCATTGCCTAAACGTTTGGACATTTTTTGCCCGTTTTTGTCTAAAACTAAACCATTCGACACTACATTTTTATAGGCAATTTTATCAAAAACCAACGTTCCGATAGCGTGTAACGTATAGAACCAGCCACGGGTTTGATCCACGCCTTCCGCAATGAAATCGGCAGGGAAGTCTTTATTCTGGTCGATTTTATCTTTGTTTTCGAACGGATAATGCCATTGGGCATAAGGCATTGCGCCACTATCGAACCAAACGTCAATCAAATCGCTTTCGCGTTTCATCGGTTTGCCTGATGGAGAAACTAACGTGATACTATCGACTACATTTTTGTGCAAATCCACCAAATCATAATTGGCTTCGCTCATATTACCAACCTCAAACCCTTTAAAAGGATTTACGGTTTCTACTCCGGCTTGGATTGCTTTTTCGATGGCATTATACAGTTCTTCTACCGAACCGATATGCACTTCTTCCTGTTTGTCTTCGGTACGCCAAATTGGCAACGGAATTCCCCAATAACGGGAACGCGACAAGTTCCAGTCGTTGGCGTTTTTCAGCCAATTCCCGAAACGGCCTTCGCCGGTAGCTTTCGGTTTCCAATTGATGGTGTCGTTCAAATCGAACATTCTGTCTTTGATTTCGGTTACTTTGATAAACCAAGAATCGAGAGGGTAGTAGAGCAACGGCTCATCGGTTCTCCAACTGTGTGGGTAACTGTGCACGTATTTTTCTACTTTGAAGGCTTTGTTTTCTTCTTTTAACTGAATAGCAATTTCCACATCTACTGAGCGTTCCGGAGCTTCATTCGCTTCGTAATACTCATTCTTTACATATTTCCCGGAGTATTCGCCCAAGCCTTGGATAAATCTACCTTGTAAATCTACCAATGGTACTGCATTTCCGATTTCGTCCAGGACCAACATTGGTGGAACTTCCGGTGTAGCTTCTTTGGCTACTTTCGCATCATCGGCACCAAACGTAGGGGCAGTATGCACAATACCGGTTCCGTCCTCTGTAGTAACAAAGTCACCCGAGATAACCCTAAAGGCATTTTCAGGATTTTGGTATGGTAAAGTTAGTGGCATCAATTGCTCGTAACGGATTCCGACTAAATCGGATCCTTTGCATTCCGTTAAAACCTGGTAAGGAATCTTTTTGTCTTCGGCCTTGTAGTTTGTGAAATCGGCATCGCTCTCAGCCACGACAAATTTTCCTGCGAATTGTTTTCCGACTAAGTTTTTAGCCAAAATTACATTCACCGGTTCGAAAGTGTATTGGTTAAACGTTTTCACCAAAACATAATCAATCTTTGGTCCAACGGTCAAAGCGGTGTTGCTTGGTAACGTCCACGGTGTGGTCGTCCAGGCTAGTATGTGAATGTCACCAAATCCCTGAAGGAAATTGGGTAAGGTTTCATTTTTTGTTTTGAATTGTGCAACCACCGTGGTATCGGTCACATCGCGGTAACTTCCCGGTTGGTTTACTTCGTGCGAAGACAATCCGGTTCCGGCTTTTGGCGAATACGGTTGGATAGTGTAGCCTTTGTATAGCAAACCTTTATCATAGATTTGTTTCAACAACCACCAAACACTTTCCATGTATTTGGATTTGTAGGTTACATACGGGTCTTCCATATCGACCCAATAGCCCATTTTTTCGGTCAGGTCATTCCACACATCGGTGTAGCGCATAACTGTTCTTTTACACGCTTCGTTGTATTCTTCTATGGAAATGGTTTTTCCGATGTCTTCTTTGGTGATGCCTAATTCTTTTTCGGTACCTAATTCAACAGGCAAACCATGAGTGTCCCAGCCGGCCTTACGCTTAACCTGGAACCCTTTTTGGGTTTTATAACGACAAAAAATATCTTTAATGGCACGCGCCATTACGTGGTGAATTCCCGGTAAACCATTTGCGGAGGGTGGGCCTTCAAAAAACACATACGGCGTGGCACCTTCGCGGGAAGTTACACTTTGCTCAAAGACGTTATTTTTTTTCCAAAAATCAAGAACTTCCGAAGCCACAGTGGGCAAGTCAAGTCCTTTGTATTCAGTAAACTTAGTACTCATTTTTGTCGTTTTCTTAAATCAGTTTGCGAAAGTAATAAATAGTTGTGAGTTATAAGTTATGAGTGATGAGTTTTTGTGTTATCGAATGAAGTGGATTTTTTTTAAAAAGTGATTTAAGCAAAAACTTCCTTTAAAACCTCGAGTGATTTTGGGTTTTTGAATCCGTCAAGGTGGATGGTGTAGTAGGTGAGTAAGATTTTCAATAAAATTTGACGCTCGATACCGGCAAAGGTTTTTTGGTCGGAGTCAAATTTTAAATTCAGAAGTCTTTTGAACATATGGGTTTCGTGTTCGCTGAGACAACTGGTGCCTAAAATGGGAGTGAAGATGCCTTCTTTCAATTCAAAAAAAAGGCAATCCATTTCCGTGGTGTCGGGATAAAAGCCAAGAAATTTAGTCATTTCCAGCAATAGAATCAAATGGAAATTGGCCACATCATCATGCGCATCGAGCCAAAGCAAAGCGGATTCCAGAAACAAGAATAAGTTCTCGTTTTTCTCTTCTTCGTGTATGCTGTGGTGAATGATTTCGGACAGAAACATCACGATGGTGCTTTTGACAATATCGCTGCTGATGGTTTGGTAGGCGTGGGCCAGTTTGATTTCTTTGAAATGCTCGAGTGTGCCCTTGTTTTTGTGATTGGCTTCGATTTCAAGTATAGATAGTGGTTGGAAATAGGCAATTTTCTGATTCGATTTTTTAGCCGAAAAAGCATTGGGCACAAAATAAGTTTTTAACCCATCAGATTGTGTCACACATTTGACAATCAGGCTTTTTTCCTGATATTTTAAAGAAGAAATGACGATGGCTTTGGTTTTGACTAACATTACCGGATAATCATCACTTTTTTAACAGCGGTTTCGGAGGCGTCCTTGGCGGCGATGAAAATCATGTAAACGCCCGAAGCTACTTTGTATTTTCCAAAAGCAGTAGTGTCCCATTCGATAGTTCCGCCTTCGGAAGTAGTTTCATACACCAAATTACCTTCGATATCGGTGATTTTGATATTGGCTTTCGAAATTAATCCGGCAATTTTTACGGTGCCGACGAATTCTGGGCGAACCGGATTCGGATACACATATACATCGGCTAAGCTGTCACTTGGTTTGGTTGAGGTGCCCTGAAAAGAAACCATTCCTTTATCGGTAGCAAAAAACACTTCTCCGGTTACTGGATTAATATCGATATCATTGATAACATCACTCGGCAAGGGCGAATTGTCTTTGGTGAAATGATAAATTGTTTGTTGTCCATCAGAAGAAAACAGGAACACACCGGAGTCAGCCGTTCCTATCCATTTTTGATTGGAGCCGTTTACCGCTATATCCGTTATGAATTGTTCGTATAAAAGTTCCTGTGCCAAGCCGTCTTCCAGTATGATGATGGCGTTGGCTTTCATTTGGTCCGTACTATTGTAACTTCCGGTGCTGGAGAGTACCCGCAGGCCACGGTTGGTTCCAATCCAAACCTGATTGCGATTGTCAACCGCTATGGCTCTTACATCTGTTGAAGGAAGATTTCCGGTGTCTGTGCCTTCCGTAATTTTTTTGAAAACACCGCTATTTTCATTAAAGGCAATTACACCGTCAACATAAGTGGCTATCCATTTGGTACCGCTATTGTCGATAACCACTTTGTTTAAATTGCTGGGAATATAATTGTCTAGAATATTCTCCATATTGTAAGACTGCCATTGTCCGTTAGTTTGGAGTACTTTCAATCCTTTTTTGACTTTACTGTTGAGCACCCAAAGATTTCCGGCTCGGTCAAAGGCAGTTCCGTTGATTCGGACACTGATATTGGGGCCATCAAAATCTAAAGATTCCAGACCGCTATTGGTTTGGTCATAAAGCATTGTTGGAATATCGTCTTCCACTTTGAGTAATCCTTTGTGAAAGGAACTGATGTATACTTGTTTTTCGTTATTTGGATTGACCGTTATTTTGGTCAATGACACGGCGTCCAGCACCTCACTATAAGGAATATTCAGCCAGCCACTGGTCGTGTATTTACTGATGCCATATTGATCTAATGGATATGGATTGTAAAAAATATCATAATCACCATACACCGCCCATAAATTGGATGACACAGCATTGATCGAGAAGATGTTGTTTTTTACCGGCCCGTCGGGCATGATGAATTGGAAGTTGGTAGGAGCGCTTATAGGCGATGATACTATTCCGTTTTCATTCGTTCCTATATATATAGTATCATTAATAACGGTTGCACAGCTAAAGGTTACCGGAATAGCAGTTACCTGAGAATTTTGAATGTGAACCATTTGGCTTAGCGTTTGATTGAAAACGTACACATTGTTTAAAGCGGTAACCACTAAATAATTGGCGGTAGCTCTGATGTCTAAACCGGTCTGACCAATGTTGCCAATAGCAACAAAGCCCGTTCCGTTGTATTTGTAGATAGTGTTATTGGCATTCATACCAACAAGCTGATTGTTGAACGTTACGATTCCGTTCCAGCTGCCGCTATCAAAAACCTGCCATTGGGCAAAATCATTCAGATTGGCATTGGTGATGGAGGCTTTTCTGATGCCGTCAAATTGTGTTACCGCATAAATATCGCCATTGAATATTGTGGTTTGATAGACTTTTATTTCTTGTCCGTTGGGGCCAATAAAATAAGTGTCGCCAAATTCTAAGGTAGCCAATTTGTATTGCACAATTCCAAAATCGCAGGAAACATAGACGATGCCGTTATATTCCATGAAATGATTAATTTTCTTGATGTTGGAAGGGATGTTTTTGTTGATGATATCGACTACGTTTAACATGCTTCCATCGGCATCATTGATGACAATCATCAATCCGTTTTCATAGCCTACTATGGTTTTGTTGAAAGTGTCGCTGTGGTAAATGGCCGAAATGGTTTGGCCGGAAAGGCCGTCGATACTGTTGATGGTTTTGATATCGCCTGATACTAAGTTTTTGGTAAATAGGGCATTTTCGGCAGCGGCATAAATTTTACTGGTTGATTCCGAAACGTCTTTGATTTGGTTATACGAAAAATAGCCTTTCCAATTTTGATTTTGGGCAAAACCAATTTGAAAAAACAGGAATAAAAACCATAAAAACAACTTTTTCATTTCACAGCAATTAGGCATACAAATATAGTATAAACGTAAAAATTATCCTTTTGTTGTTCAGACATAAAAAAATGCCCTCATTGCTGAGGACATTTTTCAGGTTTTGGTTGGTTTATTTTTTATTATACGATACCTTGAGCTAGCATAGCATCAGCTACTTTTACGAAACCGGCAATATTAGCGCCTTTCACGTAATCGGTATAACCGTTAGCATCTGTACCATATTTCACACACGCAGCGTGGATGTTGGCCATGATGTCTTTTAATCGTTGATCAACTTCTTCTGAAGTCCAGCTTAAACGCAAAGAGTTTTGCGACATTTCAAGACCTGAAGTAGCTACACCACCGGCATTTGAAGCTTTTCCTGGAGCGAAAAGAATTTTAGCGTTTAAAAATTCAGTAACTGCTTCCGGAGTAGATGGCATGTTAGCACCTTCCGCTACACAAGTACATCCGTTTGCGATAAGCATTTTAGCTTCGTCACCGTTTAATTCGTTTTGAGTAGCACATGGTAAAGCGATATCACATTTCACTTCCCAAGGACGTTTTCCAGCTACGAATTTTGCGTTTGGATATTTAGCTACGTAATCTGAAATTCTTCCGTAGTTTACATTTTTGATTTCCATGATGTAAGCCAATTTCTCGGCATTGATTCCGTCAGCATCATAGATATATCCAGAAGAGTCAGAAGCAGTAACTACTTTTCCGCCTAATTCTGTTGCTTTTTCAATAGCGTATTGCGCTACGTTTCCAGAACCTGACACTACTACTGTTTTTCCTGAGAAGCTTTCGCCTTTAGTCGCTAACATGTTTTGAGCAAAGTAAACATCGCCATAACCGGTAGCTTCCGGACGGATTAAAGAGCCACCGAAAGTGATTCCTTTTCCGGTTAATACTCCGGTAAATTCGTTTCTTAATCTTTTGTATTGACCGAACATGTAGCCTACTTCTCTTCCGCCCACACCGATATCTCCGGCAGGAACGTCAGTATCAGCACCAATGTGTTTCGACAATTCCGTCATAAAGGCTTGGCAGAATTTCATGATTTCGATATCTGATTTTCCTTTTGGATCAAAGTCAGAACCACCTTTTCCACCGCCCATTGGCAATGTAGTTAAGCTGTTTTTGAACGTTTGTTCGAAAGCTAAGAATTTCAAGATGCTTAAGTTTACGGAAGGGTGGAAACGAATTCCTCCTTTGTATGGTCCGATAGCTGAGTTCATTTGGATTCTGTACCCGCGGTTTACTTGCGTATTGCCGGCATCGTCAATCCAGGTAACGCGGAACATGATTACTCTTTCCGGTTCTACCATTCTTTCCAAAAGCATTTTGTTTTGGTATTTTTTATTTTGTTCGATAAACGGAATTACTGTTTCAGCAACTTCCATAACTGCTTGCATAAATTCTGGTTCATGACCATTTCTTTTTGCAACCAATTCCATAAATGAGTTGATACTTTGTGACATAAAATGATACTATTAATATTTTTAAGAAATCGTTTTCGTAAAATCGGACAAATATACATTTTATTAAAAATATGGGTATATTTTTTTTTAAATTCTCAGCATTTTTATCGTTATAGTAGGAAATTTTAAAGAAGACTACACTAAATGCGGACATTTAAATCTTTTTTTGCTTTTTTTCGTATATAAACTAACAAATTTTTATTTTATTTTATAACTGATTGATGTTTTTATATATTTGTCGAGAATTGAACTTATTAGTATGCAAATGCCCAAAAAATTTATCATAACCTCACTGCTGTTATTTGTGTTTTCAAGTAACATTAGTGCCCAATTTGGCTTTTCTCATGAAATTGGAGTTATTGCCGGTCCCGTTGCTTTTCAGTCAGACTATGGAGAGCGTCATGACTTTGCTACCAATGCAGGGAATACAGGATATGGTATTGGAATCATTCATTACTTAAATTTCTCCTATAGAGCGGAGTGTAACTGTTATACCCCTCAGACTTATTTTAATGACCATTTCAAATTGAGAAGTGAATTGTCTTATAATAAAACCAATTTACAGCATTTTGGGAAATGGGTTGAACCAAGTAGAACCGGTTTATTTGCTCAGCAATTAAGAGCAATGAAAGGAAGTACGGCCGTTACTAATATTGGAATGCAATTGGAGTTTTATCCGTTTAGCATCAGAGATTTTACCGCTACTAATGGATCGTTGGCACCTTTTATTAGTTTGGGAGGACAATTTAGTTTTTATGACCCTAAAGTTTATTCGGAGTTAGGTCCCTTAAATTCGCCTATATCAACCCCTATTAAATATTATAATGCTACTACTAATCAAGGGGGAACCGTTTGGTCTATCGTATCCAGTATTGGTTGTCGTTATAAATTAACGGAATTATCCGATTTGATGATTGATTTGAGATGGCAGTATTACTTTTCGAATTGGGTTGATGGTTTAAATCCGGATCCTAAATTATATCCAGAAAACAAAGCCAACGACTGGAATGTTTGGTTGAATTTTGGATATATCTATTACCTTCAATAGAAAGTTTAATCCTCTACAGCATCTTTATAATCAGGATAAAGAAATTTATTGTAAGGGAATCGTGTGATGTGAATCTCTCTTACAGTTTCGTACACTTTCTCTCTAAATTCTTCAAAGTTTTCTTTGTTTGTTGCTGAAATAAACAGTGCATTCTTTTTTCCGACAGTACCCATCCAAGTCGTTTTCCACTCTTCTAAAGTATAGTGTTTGGTGGTTTTCTCGGTCATTAAATCATCCGCCTCAATGACTAAATGCTTATAAGCATCAATCTTATTGAATACCATAATGGTTGGTTTATCATTGCTTTTGATATCTTGTAAAATTTGATTTACTGATGCAATATGTTCTTCAAAATCGGGATGTGAAATATCAACCACGTGCAATAATAAATCAGCTTCGCGAACTTCATCCAAAGTGCTTTTAAAAGATTCGATCAGTTGTGTAGGCAATTTTCGAATAAAGCCAACCGTGTCTGATAATAAAAAAGGTAAATTTTTAATTACCACTTTACGAACTGTAGTGTCAAGGGTGGCGAATAATTTATTCTCTACAAAAACCTCGCTTTTGCTGATGACATTCATCAATGTGGATTTCCCCACATTGGTATAACCTACCAGCGCCACACGAACCATAGCTCCGCGATTGCTTCTTTGTACTGACATTTGTTTGTCAATCGTTTTTATTTTTTCTTTTAACAAAGCAATTCGATCACGTACAATTCTTCGGTCCGTTTCAATTTCTGTTTCTCCCGGACCCCGCAGACCAATTCCTCCTTTTTGACGTTCTAAGTGCGTCCACATTCCGGAAAGTCTGGGTAATAAATATTGACACTGAGCTAACTCTACTTGTGTTCTGGCATAGGATGTTTCGGCTCTTTGGGCAAAAATATCTAAGATAAGATTGGTTCTGTCGAGTACTTTACAATCTAATATTTTGGAGATGTTTTTTTGTTGTGAAGGCGATAATTCGTCATCAAAAATAACCGTGGAAATGTTGTTTTCTCTGATGTAATAATTGATTTCATCCATTTTCCCTGTGCCTAAAAAAGTTTTAGGATTGGGGCGTTCCAATTTTTGGAAAAAGCGTTTGATGACCTCTCCGCCAGCTGTGAAAGTTAAAAACTCTAGTTCGTCGAGGTATTCTTTTAGTTTTTCTTCGTTTTGATTTTGCGTAACTATACCAACAATTACCGTTCTTTCAAAATTTATAACTTCTTTTTCTAGCATTTGGATCAAATTGTTTGGCAAAATTAGGGATTTGAAATTTAAAAAAACATGTAAATACTATAAGAATTTGCCTCATAACGCCATTTATTTTGCCAAAAAAAATATAATCTCAGGTTTTTTGATAATTTTTATTAAATTTGGGCTTCGTTATCCAAAATTTACAAACAAACTACTAAAATTTTCATTTCATGAAAAAAACTACATTATTATTGTTGTTCATCCTTTTCTCTATCAGCGGTTATTCGCAGTTTACAGAAGGATTTGAATCAACAACAGGACCAGATGCGCTGCCTTCAACCAATTGGACTTTGGGTTCTGGGAGTACAGGGAATCAATGGGCTGTTTTTGACAATGGTGTCGGAACGGCTCAGCGTTGGGGAATTAATGCTTTTGCCTCAACACTTGCTTATCAGGGAAGTAATTGTGCTTCCGTAAGCAGGGAATTTATTGGACAAAACAATACTTCAGAAGATTATTTGTCTACACCTTTGGTTACTATTCCAACCAATGGACAATTACATTTTTACACTCGTATGTTTACAACGGGTAATCAGGGAACACTCTACCAAATTAAGGTGGCGCCAGCTTCTGCTTCACAAACCAATCCGGCAGCCTACACTTTAGTTAAGCAATGGGATGAAGTAACTTTAACGACTACTTATAATGTTTATGAAGAAAAAGTAGTGAATTTAGCACTTTATGCTGGGCAACAAGTATATGTTTCCTTTGTGAAAGTTTATACGCAGCCTACAACAACATTAGATGGGGATCGTTGGTTAATTGATAATGTGAACATTGTTCAACAATGTTTAGACCCAACAACGTTAACTGCAACGGGTATAACACAAACTTCGGCCAATTTAAGTTGGGCCAATCCAAGTGGTGCTACTTCATGGGAAATTGAAGTATTACCAGCAGCAGCAACGGCAACAGGAGTGGGTATAGTTTACAATGGAATATTACCTTATCCAGCTACGACTACTGCAACAGGAGCGGCATTGACACCTTCAACTGCTTATAAATATTATGTGAGAGCATTGTGTAGTTCAGGGGCCAGCAGTATTTGGGTTGGGCCTTTCCCTTTTTCAACAACCTCACCCGGTTTAACTTGTGCTGCTCCCATAGTTATAGGAGCTTTACCTTATAGTACAACAGACAATACTTCCAATTATGGTGACACTACCGATGTTGCTCAACCAGCAGCTTGTGCAGGAACCGCCACTAATTACATGACAGGGAATGATGTGTTTTACTCTTATACACCAACGGCAAACGGAACAATAGGTATTACTATGACTCCGGGAGCTACTTGGTCAGGTATTTTTGTCTATGATGGCTGTAGCAATGTGGGTGTTACATGTGTTGCCGGAGTTGCTAATACCGGTAGTGGAGTAAGATCTATACCAAGTTTATCGGTTATTGCCGGACATCAATATATCATTGTTATCTCTACGAATGCGGCACCGCAAACCGTTGGATATACCTTAGTAATTCAGACTGTGAATTGTGCGCAACCAACGACTTTAAGCGCGACCAATGTTTTACAGAATTCAGCTAATTTGAGTTGGGCTAACCCAAGTGGCGCTACTTCCTGGGAAGTTGCTGTTCAAACTGCCGGTTCGCCAATTCCTTCAGGATCAGGCGTTCAAACCAATTTGAATACAAATTATCCTGTAACCGGCCTTACCACTAATACTGCTTATCAATATTATGTTAGAGCAGATTGCGGCAATGGTACATTCAGTGCCTGGTCAGGACCTTTTCTTTTCAATACATTATGTACCGCTTTTGCTGTTCCTTTTCAAGAAGGATTTAACAGTACTTCACCAACACAATCGTGTTGGACCGTTTTAAATGTTAATGCGGATGCGGATGCATGGGATATGAACTATGCCACTAATCCATATGAAGGCGATGAAAGTGCTATGATGTACACCGATTTCAATGCGGGTGCTAATAACGACTGGTTGATTTCTCCACAGATTATATTAAATGGAAACCAACGATTGAAATTCCATTATAGAGTACAATCGGCAGGAGAACCTAATGATTTTAGAGTAATGCTTTCTACTGCAGGAACAGCACCGGCTAATTTTACCACCACACTTCTTCCTACAGCATCTTACAATAATATTACCTATATCCAAAAGACTATTTCTTTAAGTGGTTATACAGGGCCGGTTAATATTGCATGGAATGTTCCAGCAGGAGGCCTTGATGGTTGGAGATTGTATATCGACAATGTTATTATTGAAGATATTCCAACTTGTCCTGAGCCCTCCGCAATTGTTTCGAGTAATGTTTTGGCCACTAGTGCTACTATAGGCTGGACTAATGGCGGTACGGAAACAGCTTGGCAGGTTTTACCATTATCATGTGGTTCTGCTGTACCTTCAGCCAGTACTGCCGGTATCCCTGCGAATTCAAATCCATTTAACTTAACAGGATTAACACCTAGTACCTGTTATGATATTTATGTGAGAGCGGTATGTTCTTCAACGGACAATAGCCCTTGGATAGGACCTATTACTATTACAACACAATGTAATCCATTTACTATTCCTTTTCAAGAAGGATTTAACACGGGTTCACCAACTGAATCTTGTTGGACAGTTTTGGATTTGAATAATGATTCGGATGCATGGAATATGAATTATGCTACCAATCCTTATGAAGGTGATCAATGTGCCGCCATTACCACTGATTTTAATGCCGGTGCTAATAATGATTGGTTGATTTCTCCTCAGTTAATCCTAAATGGAAATCAAAGATTGCGTTACCGTTATAGAGTACAATCTAGTGGAGAGCCAAATGATTTCAGAGTTATGTTGTCTACCAGTGGAACAGGTTCTGCTAATTTCACGACTACATTAGTTCCTTTGGCTTCCTATAGTAATACCACCTATGCTGAAAATATAGTTTCTTTAGCCGGAATTTCGGGTACAGTAAATATAGGTTGGCATATACCAGCCGGTGGATTAGATGGCTGGAGATTGTACATTGATAAAGTGATTGTAGAAAACTTACCAACTTGTTTTCCGCCAACTACTTTAACCGCCACCAATATAACTTCAACATCAGCGTCATTGGGTTGGACAGATACAAATCCAACTCCTGCCACTCAATGGGAAGTGTATTACGTGATTGCAGGTTCACCAGAACCGTTGCCAAGTGCTACCGGAACTCTTGTTTCAGCTAACCCGGCTTTAATTACCGGATTAAACCCAGGGACTAAGTATGATTTTTATGTTAGAGCGGTATGTTCTTCAACAGATCATAGTGAATGGTCACCGGTAAGTAGTTTTACAACTCTAATTATTAACGATAACTGTTCTGGAGCTATTTTTGCCCCTGTAAACTCTTCTGCCATTTGTCAGCAAACTACAGCAGGAAGTATAGCAGGAGCTACAGCTTCTACACCAGCAACGTCAGCTCCTTGTGTAGGAACTGCCGATGATGACGTTTGGTTCCAATTTGTGGCATCCAATCCTTATTTGACTGTTTCCTTGCAAAATATAGTAGGATCTTCAACGAATTTGAATTTTGCTGTATATTCGGGAGCTTGTGGCACATTAACCCAAATTTTTTGTAGTGCTGCGAATGCTGTTAGTGGTGTAGTAACCGGGATGACTTTAGGGCAAACCTACTTTATAAGAGTTTATTCTAATGAGAGTACTCCTCAAACATCAACATTCAATCTGTGTATTTCTACACCGTCAAGTTGTTTGTCAGGTCAATCAGCTTGTCAGAATTTAAGTTATCCGAACATACAGGGTGTTATTGGTCAGCCAGCTATTGGTTGTTTACTAGATCCTCGAAACCCTACTTATTATACAATTAATGTACTCACTTCTGGGCCAATTAATTTATTATTAACGCAATCGTCTACCTTAGGAGGTGCGCCTAACCTTGATGTGGATTATGCAGCATGGGGACCATTTACCAGTCAATCATCGGCTTGTGCCGCTATTGGTAATCCTCCGTCTTTGACACCGGGCATAGGGGTTCCTGTAACTCAAACAACGGGTTGTAGTTTCTCGGCAGCCTCAACAGAGACTTTAAACATTGCCAATGCTCTTGCTGGTCAGGTTTATGTAATTTTGATTACTAATTATTCTAATAATCCAGGGTTTATCAGTTTGACTCAAACGAATTCTAGTGCACCAGGTGCTGGATACTATGAGTGTTGTCCGGATGCCTATTTTACTTATAATCCAGTATCTTATTGTAAATCTGCGGGAACAGCCAATCCTATTCCTACTATCAATAACGGTTCTGTTGCCGGTGTTTTCTCTTTATCATCAGCATCGCAACCAGGATTAGTATTTGCCAATACGGCCACCGGAGAAATTGATTTGCAAGCGAGTTTGCCAGGAAATTATTTGGTGTTAAATACTGTAGCTGCTACGGCAAGTTGTGCTCAAAAAGAGAGAGGATACAATATAAGCATTGTAACTCCTTTAACCGCAACCATTGCCTATGGCGCCGCCGCTTATTGCAAAAGCATTACAGCAGCTCAGCCAGTAGTACAAGGAGGAACAACGGGAGGAACTTATTCGGTTAGCCCTAATGGTGGACTTTATATAGATGCCAATTCTGGTGCTATTACACCGAGTTTGAGTGCTCCGGGAGTTTATACCGTGACTTATGGTTTACCAGGGAACGGTGTTTGTACCACTACCAATCCTTCGACCACTGTTGAAATTTTACCATTACCTAATATTGTTCAACCGGCTCCGGTTGTAGCTTGTGACAGTTATACGTTACCAGCTTTGGCAGTTGGTGATTATTATTCACAATCCCAATTAGGTGGCGCAGGTTCAACACCTTTGGATATATCAGTTCCAATTACGACCAGTCAAACGGTATACATTTATGCGGTTAGCGCGAATGGTTGTCCAAATGAGAAATCATTTACAATTACCATTAACAGTGTCGCTGCTCCAACATTAAATGTAACCCAACCATCATGTGCTATACCAACCGGAACCATTCAGGTTACGGCTCCATTAGCTGTTGGAGGAGGTACACCAGCAAACTTATTTATTTCTGAGGTGACCGATGAAGAAGTAGGATCCTTAACATATGTTGAAATTTATAACGGAACAGGTGCTGCGGTTAATTTGAACGGTTATAAATTGAGGGTATTTAATAATGGTTCAAACACCGCTTCTTGTGATAATGTGTTAACCGGAACTTTAAATAACAACAGCACTTTTGTAGTGGCTGTTGGAAGTGTTGTCAATCAGGGAGGTGTTGTTCCTAACCAGGTCTTTGCCGGTTGTGGAGGAGTAAACACGGATGATTGTATAAAATTGACTACGAGTACCAATACCGTAATCGATTTATGGGGAAGAACTGATGGTGTAGCCTTTACTCCATTAAACCAACCGGGTTATACCTATAGAAGATTGGTGACAGCACCACATCCTAGTACAACCTGGAACGTAGCAGACTGGACAGCAATTGACCCTCAGGATTATACCAATGTGGGAACCTATAATTATTTCACATCTAATTATGAATATGCTTTAGATAGTAATCCGTATCAGGCCGGTGCTACATTTAACAATGTAATACCAGGCAATCACACGGTAACAGTTCACGATTTGATTACCGGATGTTATTCTGCTCCAACATCTACAACATTGAGTATTGCTGATCAAATTGCCTCTACATTTAATCCAACAGCTATTTGTAGCGGAGATGCGGTTTCGTTCCCGGCAACATCAATAGAAGGATATGCAGGTACTTGGAGTCCATCCACTTTAGATAATACACAAACGGCTACCTATACTTTTACACCTACACCTATAAGTGGTGTATGTGTTTCTCAAGGTACTTGGACGGTAACAGTTACACAGCCAACCATACCAGCATTTGCTCCGGTAGCTGCTATCTGTAATGGTGATGCGTTGATTGCTTTGCCTACAACATCGTCTAATGGTTACTTAGGAACTTGGTCACCGGCTTTGAACAATACAGCCACTACGACTTATACCTTTACTCCAACTGTGGGGCAATGTGCTACAACAGCTACATTGACGATAACGGTTAATCCAAAAATAACCGCCACTTTTACTCCAATATCTATTTGTAAAGGTGATGCTGTTGCATTCCCGACAGCATCATTGGAAGGGTATACCGGTACTTGGAGTCCATCGACTATAAATAATACACAATCCGGAACCTACACTTTCACTCCAACTAATGGCCAATGTGCAGATACCGGTACTTTGACCGTAACGGTTATACAACCAATATTACCACTCTTTACGGCTGTGGCTCCTGTCTGTTATGGAGATGTGTTGAGTGCTTTACCTACGACATCTTCAAATAATTACACAGGAACTTGGTCGCCGGCTTTGGATAATACAGCTACTACGACTTATACCTTTACACCAACTGCAGGGCAATGTGCCAGTACTGCTAGTTTAACTATTACAGTATTAAATCCAATAGCTATTGCTGTAAACGGAGAGTGTCAGGGAGTGAATTTTGTACTTACCGCTTCTCCATTGAATGCTTCCTTTGATCCGTTAACTGCCACCTATTCTTGGGAGGATAGTACAGGTCTCTCTGCAGGGAATGCACAAAGTGTTGTGGTTACTAATCCAGAAACGTACACGGTAACTGTAACGGCTAATGGATGTTCTGATTCAAAAGATTTTAATGTTGATAGCATTGCTTGCGTAATTCAAAAAGGTATTTCGGCTAATAATGATGGCCTTAATGATTCCTTTGATTTGAGTGGGTTTAATGTTAAAAAATTATCTATATTTAACCGATTCGGAATGAAAGTGTATAGCAAAAGAGATTATACAAACGAATGGAAAGGGAAATCAGATAATGGCGATGAACTTCCGGATGGAACGTATTATTATGTTATTGAACGCGATAACGGAGAAACCAAAACAGGATGGATATACATCAATAGAGCACAATAAACTAAATAATTTGCATTAAAAATAAAACAAAACAAAATGAAGAAACTATATTTCATTGCAATATTAGCTTTATCAGCCTTCACAGAGGTACAAGCACAGCAAGATCCACATTACACACAGTATATGTATAATATGAGTGTGATGAATCCAGCCTATGCTGGTTCCAAAGAAAGTATATCCGGAGGGTTGCTTTACAGAAAACAATGGGTCGAAATTGAAGATGCTCCGACTACGGGAACTTTCTTTATACACAGTCCTGTGGGTAAGAATGTTGGATTAGGGCTTTCCGTAATTTCAGATAAGATTGGTCCTGTGGAAGAAAATAATTTTTATGGTGACTTCTCGTATACCCTAAATTTAGGGGGAGAGCACAGATTGGCTTTCGGTTTAAAGGCAGGACTTACTATGCACAAAGTCGATTTTAACGCGATTACGCCAACATTACCAGATCCGGAGTCTTGGGGGCCAAATCCGAATAAAACATTTTTGAATGTTGGTTCTGGGGTGTTCTATTATACTCAAAAATATTATGTTGCCTTTTCTGTGCCTAACATGTTAAAATCAAAATATTTGGATTTTGATGGTAGACAATACGGAACGGAAGTGTTGCACTATTTCCTAACAGGAGGTTATGTGTTTGATATCAATCCAAATTTGAAATTCAAACCATCTGTTATGGTTAAATCATCATTGAATGCGCCGACTTCTTTTGATGCTTCTGCTAACTTTATGTTTTTTGATAAGTTAGAATTGGGAGCTACCTATAGATTAGAAGACTCTTTTGGAGCGATGGTTAATTTTGCCATTACACCAAGCTTAAGAATAGGATATGCCTACGATCACGTTATTTCAGATCTAAAAGCAGTAACACCGGCTTCACACGAGGTAATGTTGTTATTTGATTTGAATTTCCCGAAAAAAGTATCACGTTCACCAAGATATTTCTAACCTATAAAGCATCCTAAAAATGAAAAATCTATATATAGCATTAAGTTTTGTAGCCCTAAGTTTTACTATGTCGGCGCAAAACAAAGACACTAAAGCAGCCGATAAATTATTCAGCCGATTTGAATATGTTGATGCTGCAAAAGCTTACTTAAAGCTTGTGGAAGACGGTAAAGCCACCGATTATGTCTACAAGCAATTAGCTGACAGTTATTATAACGTGTTTAATTCAGCAGAAGCAGTAAAATGGTATGCTAAAGCTACCGAAATGACGCAAGATGCCGAAACATACTATCGTTATGCACAAATGTTGAAAGCTAACGGGAAATATGAAGAAGCCAACAAGCAAATGCAAAAATTTGCCAATGCCGCTCCATCGGATACCCGTGCCAAAGCTTTCAGAGAAAATCCTAATTACGTTCCAAAATTATTGGATAAAACCAAATTGTTCAATGTTAATCCATCGGACATAAGCAGTGACAAATCTGATTTTGCAGCTGTTCTTTATGATAATACCGTGTATTTTGCCAGTGCCAGAAATGGTGCCCGTAAAACCTATGGTTGGACAGACGAACCGTATTTAGACATTTACAAAGCCGATTACAATGCTGACGGAACGGTAACCAATCCGGTTACTGTAACTGACTTGAACTCTAAATGGCATGATGGTCCAATAACCATTAGTGCTGATGGGAATACGGCTTATTTTGCCAGCGAAAGCTATAAAGAAAAAGTATCGGAAAAAGATAAAAAAGCCAATGCCAAATTCAGTCAGGTGTATCTTTTTAAAGCTACTAAAAATGGCGGAACCTGGGGCAACATTACTGCTTTGCCTTTTAACGATAAAACCTTTTCATCTAGTAATCCAAGTTTGAGCAGAGACGGAAAGACGCTCTATTTCTCTTCTAACCGACCAGGAAGTATTGGTGGTGTAGACATTTGGAAAGTAGCTGTTAACGAAGACGGAACTTATGGAGAACCACAAAACCTTGGAAACAAAGTAAACACGGAAGGAAATGAAAGTTTCCCTTATATCGCTGATGATAATAAAACATTGTATTTCGCCTCAAGCGGAAAACAAGGTTTAGGAGGTTTAGATATCTATCAAATTGATTTGTCTAGCGGCTCTGATGCCAGTAACCTAGGGAAACCGGTTAATACAGAGAAAGATGATTTTGCTTTGTCTTTCAATTCTGTTAAAGGTGTTGGATTCTTGTCCAGTAACCGAAATGGAAACGACGACATCTTTGCGGTAACGCCAATTTGTGGTGTTGACGTAATGATTGCCGTTACGAATGCCAAAACAGGAGAGCTTTTATCTAATGCCAGTGTTTCTATCTTAGATGATAAGAAAAACGTTATTGCTACTGAAATGTCAAACGCCAAAGGCGAAGTAAAATACAGAGTAGAATGCGACAAGCCATATGTTGTTCAGGCTTCTAAAGACGGTTACGAAGGGAATACTTTTGCCGTAAACAAAAGCAAAGGCCCAACAGCTAAAGTGGATGCAGCCTTACAACCTATTGATGTGATTGTTAAAGAAGACGAAGTTGTGTTGAAAGACGTTTATTTCGAATTTAACAAAAGCAACATAACGCAAGAAGGCGCCTTTGAATTAGACAAATTAGTTCAGGTGATGAAAAACAATGACAAAATGGTCATCTTAGTTAAAGCTCACACGGATAATAGAGGTGGTGATAAATACAACCTTAACCTGTCTGACAGAAGAGCCAAATCAACCGTTCAATACATTATTTCTAAAGGTATTGCGGCTAACCGAATTTCCGGAAAAGGAATGGGTGAGTTAGAGCCAAAAGTGGATTGCGGTGATAAATGTACCGAAGAACAATACGCTCAAAACAGACGTTCAGAGTTCTTGATTGTTAAGTAATAATCTACTTTAGATATAAAAAAAACCCGAGCTATTTAGCTCGGGTTTTTTTATGAGTATACTTGAACTCTAAAGTGGCAACGGTAAAATGATTTTTAGTATCAATATGAATATATTGTGTCTTTCGTTTTTTTGCGGGATAAGTTCCTAGCTTAACAGTTGGTATATGCAACTTTTTATTATTCAAATCCATTAAAAATCAACTTCCATTTTTTTGTTTCCGGATTGTACTTAAAAGTTCGTTTATTCTTTTGATAAGCGTTTGCATGAACTAAAGTTGTAATTGTCTTCTTTATTGTATTGATTTCGATTGGGAAAAATTCCACCAAGTTACTTAAATAGGAACTCTTATAGAATTTTTTGTCTTCAGCTTGAAGGAAATAGGCATACAATGGCCCGCCGTTTCCACCGGGGTCACGTTTGATGGCAAAGTCTTCTAAACCGTCAAAATTAAAATCGGCAACTATGAAGTTTCCAGAGTCATTTCCGCCTCCTATAGGCAGTTCGCTATTTACTTTTGTGCTATACGATTTGACATTCTTGCAATCATCAAACGAATCCAAATAAAATCCCTCACACTCCATAGTAACCTTTGAGTTCTTTTTAAATTTACTTTATCCGTTACTTCTACTACAATTTGAATTAAATCCTCTTTTTTTGGAATTGGTATAACTTTAAAATTAAAGCTCTTTGAAAGGTTCTCATAGGAACATGTTTGACTCACGACATTCAAAGAAATCAAACTGATTAGAAACGTGAGTTTTAGAATGTTCATTTTTTGCAGTTGGGCTGTTAAAAAGAGTGAGTATAATGCTTAATTAAATAGTGTTATATCAAATTTACTAAATCCATGCCATAAAAAAACCACTCCTTTTGAGAGTGGCTTATTAATTATTTATTTATAAACGATTATTCTTTTATAAAACGTTTAGTCGTAGTAGCACTTCCGTCAGACACTTCAATTAAATAAGCTCCTGCTTTCAGGGTCGCTACATTGATGTTGTCATTTTCGATTTTTCCTTTTCCTAATTCTTGTCCCATCATGTTGTAAATTCTATAAGTTGATGGGCTGGAAAGATTAGCAATGTTCAACACATCTCCTTTCACAGGGTTTGGATACAAGTTATAAGAAAGAGTAGTGTTAGTGCCCAATTCTCTTGCCGATGACGTAATGTTTACGGTATAGTCTTCTACTTGCCCGTAAGAGAACGTTTCACAAGCGGTTGGTGTTCCGTTGTATTTCATGGAAACTCTCATTCTGGTGGCTCCTAATGCAGCTGTAGCTGGTATAGTAAACGTTCCGGTAGCCGGAGTTACTGTAGAAGTAGCTTTGGTGAATACTGTTTCGCCAGCATCGGTGAAGACACCATTTTGATTGTAATCAATAAACACGGCATAGCCTTCTGAATATACAGTGCTAGTCCAAGCTGGTGTAATAGTGATAGTATATGCTGTTCCTCTAACCGCATTGGTAGAAAGAGCAGTGAAGTTTTCATAACCGGCAGTTCCTGTAGAAGGATTAGTAATGGTTCCGAAAACTACTTTGCCTATTTTCTCATCAGTAGTCACATTGCCTTGTGAAGTGCAATAAGTTAAAGTAACAGCAGTCGTAGTCACACTAACTGTGTTGCTGGCAGGAGAAACATTTCCGGCAGCATCTTTGGCAATGACATAGAAAGTATAAGCGGTTGAGGCTGTTAAACCGGTTACGGCATAAGTTGTAGTGGCTACGTTAGCTTTGAAAGCGCCATTTTGATAAACATCGTAAGAAGTAACAGCAACGTTATCTGTAGCACCCGACCAAGATAAATTGGTTGCCGTTGCTGTAGTTCCCGAAGCGGTTAAAGTTGGGGCAGTTGGTGCTGTGGTATCCGCTACAGCCGCTTGAATGTTTACGGTATAATCTTCTACTTGTCCGTATGAGAAGGTTTCACAAGCTGTTGGTACTCCATTGTATTTCATAGAAACTCTCATTCTGGTGGCTCCTAAAGTAGCTGTAGTTGGAATAGTGAATGAACCACTGACTGGTGTTGTCGTTGAAGCGGCTTTTGTCCAAACGGTTTCGCCGGCATCAGTGAACACACCATTTTTGTTATAATCAATGAATACGGCATAACCCTCTGCATAAGCCGTGCTTGTCCAAGCCGGAGTAATAGTAATTGCATTGGAAGTTCCTGCTGTAACATTGGTTGAAAGTGCAGTAAAGTCTTCGTAACCGGCAGTTCCTGTTGAAGTATTGCTAATGGTCCCGAATGCAACTTTGCCAATTCTTTCATCAGCTGTGCTACTTCCTAATGAAGTACAATAAGATAACGAAGCTACTAGGGTAGTCACACTAACTGTGTTGCTGGCTGGAGAAACATTTCCGGCAGCATCTTTCGCAATTACATAGAAGGTATAAGTGGTTGAAGCCGTTAAGCCTGAAACAGTATACGTGGTTGAAGCTGTTGAACCTAATAATACACCATTTTTATAGACATCATATCCGGTAACGCCTACGTTATCAGTGGCGCCCGACCATGCTAAATTGGTTGATGAAGATGTAGTTCCCGAAGCGGTTAAGGTTGGTGCTGTTGGTGCTGTGGTGTCTACTACAGGAGCCAAAGTAGTAACGCTAACCGTGTTACTGGCCGGAGAAGCATTTCCGGCAGCATCTTTTGCTTTTACGGTAAATGCGTAGGTTGTTGAAGCTGTTAAGCCTGAAACAGCATAGGTAGTTGAAGCTGTTGAGCCTAATAAAACACCATCTTTATAAACATCATATCCGGTAACCGCTACGTTATCAGTAGCACCTGACCAAGATAAATTGGTTGTGGTTTGAGTCGTTCCCGATGCTGTTAAAGTAGGAGCCGTTGGTGCTACAGTATCGGTTGAACCTGCAGTAATGGTAAAGTTTGTATTGGAAACATCAAAGAAAATATGATTGGTTCCTTTAACCATAATTCTGTTGGTCGTTCCCGGTGTATTCGGAATCGTTACCGCTTGTGTCCCGTCATTTGGCGTAGCGGCTAATAAAGTTGACCAAGTAGTTCCGCCATCGGTTGATAATAAAATGTCAACATTGGCGCAGTTTACACCGTTGGCGGTTGTACCGGCTACAGCCCACGTAATGGTTTGAGAACTTCCACCAACATAAGAAACAGCTGTGTTTGGAGCCGTTACACTAAAAGGTCCGGCAGTAGCATTCACGGTTACAATCATATCGTCTGAATTGTTGGCAGGGCCACCGGCGTGATTGTCACGAACGGTCATTCTGAAATTCAATGTTCTGGCCACAGATGGTAAAGCTTCCACCGTAAGTTCTGTACCGGCCGTTGTAGTGGCTCCCGTTAAAACAGAAGACATTTTAGGGAAATATCTTGTTGGGGATGTGGTTGGATTGTACGATCTGAAATTCACACCACTGGTTTTAGTAGCACTTGGTGCTGCTGAAGTAGTTTGTGAATCCATTTGTTCCCAATCATAAGTAAGCGCATCGCCATTAGCATCTGTTCCGGCTCCTGTTAGCATAAACGGAGTGCTTTTAGGTACAGTATAATCTAAACCGGCACTGGCTGTAGGAACAGCATTTCCGGTAGCGGTATTGGTTTGACAAGTAGTAGTTTTAATATAGTTGGTTACTTGTTGAATACTAACCGCATGGAAATAAGGATCAGAGTGTGGTTGCACATCCAGCGATGTAATACCGGCATAGCCCATGATTGTTGAGCCTGAACCTGGTTCAACCTGAACACCTGTGCCTTCGTTACTGTGGGTGAAAGTATGGTTAGCTCCAAATTGGTGCCCCATTTCGTGCGCTACATAATCAATGTCAAAATTATCTCCGGCCGGAATAGCATCTGCTGGAGAAGTAAATCCACTTCCTTTTCCTAAGGGTACCGAAGTGGTTGGGTTTTTGCAAACACAAGCAATACAACCTGCATTTCCACCACCACCGGATGCTCCGAATAAGTGTCCGATATCATAATTGGCACTACCAATAACATTGGTTAAAGTAGTTTGTAATTGTTGGTTCCAGGTTCCGCCTGCTCCTGTTGCGGCAGCATCATAAGGGTCAGTTGAAGCACTGGTATAAATTACCAAATCCGTATTGGCAATCAAATTCATGTGAACGCCAAAGTCTTTTTCAAAAACACCGTTAACACGAGTCAAAGAGTTATTGATTCCGGCTAAAGCCAACGCTTTGGTGCCACCAAAATAGGCGGTGTATTCTCCGGTTACCGACATGGCCAAACGGAAGGTTCTTAATGTTGCATCATCCGCATTTGGACGAGCCATGCTGGCGCCACTAGCGGCTAAATCAGCTTGAGCAGAAGCCAAAACTTTGCATTCAAACTTGTCAAGTGAAGCAGCTTTATCTGTTTTTTTATAAACGGTATAGGTTGTTAAATCCTGTGAAATTGGCTCAATGAAGGTGGCTGAACGATCTGGGTAAATCACCATGGATTTAAAGCCTAGCGGAGACAAACTAAAGTAGGCCGTTGTTGCCGGATTATCAAGGTTAACACCAAAATACGATTTGATTTCAGGATATTTTGCTTCTAGAGCTGGATCCATGTTTGAGTTTTCGTATACTCGGTAGTTTTCTAATTGTCCCTCTGCATTGGGCAAGGCAATCACTTTGGAGGAAGAGCCTAAGTTTGCTGTTCTTTTTGGACTATTCTGTAATACATTCTTTAAACCATCGAGATTTAAAGTAAACAGGTTTCTTTCGGGTAAATTCATTCTGCTGTCAAGCGGCACCATGTCACTCTTTTTTGCAGTTGTGTTCCAAAGGCTTGTTTTGTTTTGGGCAAAGGCAACCGTTGAAACGGCAAGAAATACAATAGAAAGTAATTTAAATTTCATAACGTATTGAATTTGTTAAAATTAGTGCGTCAAAAATAAAATTATTTTTGAGAAATTGGCTTAAGATTTAGTAAAACTATTAACAAATCGACAATCTACAGGATAAATTCTTGAGGGATGAATAAAAAATGAAAGAAATTCGTATGAAAACCATAAATTTTAAATTTTATGCTTTAAGGTTTATCTGAAAAAAAGTATTTTTAGAAAAAAATAACACACATGAATCTAAGTTATTGGGAGCTTAAGAATTGGTTTACCGACGTTGATTACACCATTGTTGGAAGCGGGATTGTTGGTCTTCATTGCGCTTTGCGATTAAGAGAACAGTATCCGGAAAGCAAGATTTTGGTTTTAGAAAAAGGACTTCTGCCGCAAGGTGCCAGCACTAAGAATGCCGGTTTTGCCTGTTTTGGCAGTCTGTCTGAAATTCTGGAGGATTTAAAATCCCATAGCGAGGAAGAAGTAATTCGGTTGATTGAAAAACGTTGGCAGGGGTTACAGTTGCTTCGCAAGAACCTTGGTGATGCTGTTATTGATTTTAAACCGTATGGCGGTTATGAATTGTTTTTGAAAGAGGATGAAAGTACGTATGCGGAATGTTTACAGAAATTGCCCTTTATCAATGAATTGTTGAAGCCGCTTTTCAGAAATGAGGTGTTTGCTAAAGAGGTTGATCGGTTTGCTTTTAACGGTATTCAGGAGTATGTGATTTTTAATCCTTATGAGGCACAAATAGATACCGGCAACATGATGCAGGCGTTGCTTGCAAAAGCCATTTCTAATGGTATTATGATTTTGAATCAAGTGGAAGTAACGGCTTACCATGAACAGAGCAACGGCGTTCAGGTTGCCTTGGGGGATTTTAGTTTTAGGACTGCTAAACTATTGTTTGCTACTAATGGTTTTGCCGGGGCGTTAACTAATAATCAAGTGAAACCCGCGCGAGCTCAGGTATTGATTACAGAACCTATCCCTACTTTAGACATCAAAGGAACCTTTCATCTTGATAAAGGCTATTATTATTTTAGGAATATCAATGACAGAATACTGTTGGGCGGTGGCAGAAATTTAGATTTTGAAGGTGAAACTACAACGGAGTTTGGTGAAACGGAACTAATACAACATCGTTTGGAAACTTTATTGAAAGAAGTGATTTTGCCCAACACCGATTATACAATTGCGCACCGTTGGAGCGGTATCATGGGATTAGGTTCGAGTAAAAGACCGATAGTGGAACAACTTTCCGAACATGTTTGTTGTGGTGTTCGACTGGGAGGTATGGGCGTAGCAATTGGTAGTCTGATAGGCAAAGAGTTAGCCGATTTAACAAAATAATAGTATATTGCCCTATAAATTTAGTCACATGAAATACCGCATTACTTTCGTTCTATTTTTTCTCTTAGTAATCAAAGCCGGTGCGCAGCCTTTGATTAACGCACAGGTTTTAATTAATGGAGATACTAAAATAACAGCTTCTTATTTTGGAGGAGGTACCTGGGAAATCGAGTATGGTCCATCAGGGTTTGTTTTAGGAACAGGAACCGTTGTAGGTTGTGGGTCGTCTTATTCAAAAATTCTTAGGCTGAACCCTTTTACTGATTGGGATTTCAGAGCCCGATCAACGTATTTGTTTTCTACAACACCTTGGTCACAAGTGACTACACTCAATAACACCAATTGTGGTGCGACCACCAAAACGGTCGGGTATACTTTTAATTTTGATTCCAACCCTATTGCCGAGTGCTGGCGAGGGTATCAGGTTATTGAATATTATGATGGGTATTCCGGTACGGCCGATGTGGATGCGACACGCTATCATGGATCTTCGGGTTCATCTTTACGGTTGTCTTCGTATTACAAGTCAGGCATATTATTGGTTTCCCCTAAGATATCTGATTTAGCTACTGATAAAAAGATTAAGCTTTGGTTGTCGAGGGAATCCGGAAGCGGCGCGTTAAGCATAGGAACGATTGCCAATCCGTATGATAAAACGACCTATCACGAATTGGGGACAGTTAATGCCAGTTATAGTACCAGTTTTTCAGAGAAAACAGTGTTTTTTAACAATTATAACGGGACTGACCAGTATATCGCCATCAAATACTTAGAACCTTATGGCAGCTCAGGCTCTTTGTTTATCGACGATTTTAGTTATGAGCAATCGGTGAATTGTTTTGATGCGGGTAATTTTTCGGTATCCGACATTACAGAACATTCCGCCCAGGTTAACTTTAACGACTCAGGGCAAACGGTTTGGGAATTAAGTCTCAAAAATATGCTGACGTCGCAAGAACAAATTATCCCGATAACAGGAAGCCCCTATACGCTGACTAATTTAACGGGCAATACCAATTATCAGGTTAAAGTGCGGGCCAATTGTGATGCCGGTTTGTATTCGAACTGGACAGCGGTTAATTCTTTTACGACCACCTGTACCAATATGACCGCAGGGTATTATACCGGCTTTGATGAATCGTCATATCTAAACCCGTGTTGGACGAAGATTTTGAGCAATACCTATTATGACGTATTGCTAACCAATTCATCTAACACCATAGCTGCGGCATCCGGGAATAAATACTTAACCTTTGAAGGAACCAGTACCTATTACAACTACAACACCATTTTAGTTACGCCTTACGCGGCCGATTTGGATACCAATAAAAGAATACGATTCAAAATCTACGATAACAAAAGAACCGACTTTTTAGAATATCCTTTTATCATTGGAACTTTATCCAACCCTGCCGATGCCAGTACTTTTGTTCCCTTGGTTACCTTAGATCCGCATACTGTCAACCCAATTGGGATGTATGAACTGGGTTCTTTTTGGCAACAATATATTGTCGATTTAAGCGGTTATACCCTTCCGGCCAACAGCCATTATATCGCTTTCAAAATAGGAAACTTTTCCAGTGCCGGTTCGTTTTCCCAAAATGTTTTGTTTGATGATTTTTACTATGAAGAAATTCCGGCCTGCAAAGAACCGACGAATTTGCAGGTAGTAAGTTATGAATATGATAAAGCAACCGTTTCGTGGACCAGTGCGGCAGGAACCAATGCCTGGCAAATAGAATACGGGCCAACAGGATTCACACCCGGAACGGGAACGATAATTGATGCCGGGAGTTCGCCTTTTACTTTAACCAATTTACCAACCAGTACCGCTTTTGATTATTATGTAAGAACCGTTTGTTCGGGTACTCCCGGCAATTGGTCTTGTAAAGGGTATTTCAAAACAAGATGCGATGGTGTGACGGTAGGTTACAACACTAGCTTTGAAAATGAAAGTTTTGATGCCAATACAACGTGCTGGAGAAGACTTACGCCTTCCTTAAGAAATAATTCCTATAGTCCGAGTTACTTTATTAATAGCTATAATAATGGACAATTTGGTGCGCAAAATGCACATACCGGGACGAAACTAATTGCAATGCGTGGAGGAGCCGATTCACCGGATACCAATGAACAAAACAAGACGATTTTGGTTACGCCGCGATTGTTGGATTTTGATAATACCCGTCAGGTATCGTTTTGGGTTTACTGTTACAATAATCCCTATTCTACCTTACAGGGAATTGTGGTCGGAACTCTGTCAAATCCTAATGATTATAATTCGTTTGTGCCTTTTCAAACCTTTACATCGCCTTATACATTTTCCCAATGGAGAAAGTACACGGTTGATTTTTCCGCCTATACCGGGTCGAATCAGTATATCGGGATTAAACAATTGTCGTCAAACGGGAATTATTATTTGTATGTTGACGATTTTGAGTACTTCGAAAATCCATGTCGAAAACCCACAAGTTTGATGGCGTCACAAACGGGTGCAACCAGTGCTACATTGACCTGGAACTCTAATATTACTACCGATGCCAGTACCACTTGGCAAATCGAATACGGTGAAACAGGATTTACACCGGGTACCGGTACGGTTTTGACTGTTACCACCAATCCTTATGTTTTAAATGGTTTGGAAGTTTTGAAAAAGTATCAGTTCCGGGTGAGAAATATTTGCTCTAATAATTTTACTAACTGGAGTGATTTGTATACGTTCAAAATCACCTGCGGGTTTACCGCACCGTTTTATGAGAATTTTGATCAGTATCAGACTGTACAAGGTTTTAGCTCTATGGATCCAACTTCTTGTTGGACTTCTAATCATCCGAGTTATGCCGGAGTGGTTCAGTTTTCCTTAAATAATATCACCAGTGCACCCAACACGGCTCAGGTAGAAAGTTCCGGCCTGAATACATATCCGCCAAGCGGGTTGCAGGGAACTTTAATTTCCCCGTATTTATCGGATTTTGATAATACAAAACGAGTAAAGTTTTGGGCCTATTTTCCAGTTGGCTATTCGGTAAACACCATGAACCTTGTAGTGGGAACCGTAAAAAACCCTTTGGATCTTTCCACATTTGTACCCTATCAAACTATCCAAATGGATCCTCAGAACCACAGTGGTATGGAGTATATAGTTGATTTTTCCAATTATACCGGCGACAGTAAGTTCTTTGCTTTCAAATCAGATGGATTTACCGAACAGTATTTTGTCAGTAACCGGATTTATATAGATGATGTTCGTTATGAAACAATTCCAGCTTGTCCGGAGCCAGTCAATATTCATCCGGAATATGTAAGCGGTGATTCTACTCATTTCCTTTGGCAGAATACTTCGGGAGAAACGGTTACGATAGAATATGGCCCGGAGGGATTTGCTCCGGGAACCGGTACGGTGTTAACCAGTACTACTACAGATGTTATGGTCAATGGTCTTTTGCCATCGTCTACTTATGATTTTTATTTTACAGCCAGCTGCAGTAGCGGAAATTCTGCTGTCATAGGGCCTAAAAAAATTACGACCACCTGTTTGCCGGAGCCACTTCCCTGGCAGGAAGATTTTAACGGGTTAAGTAGTTATGGACTAAATGTTTTGCCGGCCTGTTTCAAGGATAATTCCTATGATGATTTTTACCTGTATAACTTTGCTGTGGATTCCAATAGTAATGCTAATGGGAATAGTGGAGGTTATAATTTTGACAATATGATAACCGGGTATAATGACACTACTTATTTGAGGTTTAGGGAGTCTTTTTTAAGCAGTATCTATACGCCAGTTTTTCATTTGAATGCCGGCGTAACCTATAAGTTGTCTTTGCAGGCGCGCAAAAATTATGAATACGATTTTGCCACCATAAATGTCAGAGCAGTACGCGGGCAGGAATATTATTTGAGGGATGCGCAACTTCAAAGAAATGGAGTGTTGACAGAATACAATTATGAAAAAAACAGCTTTTATTACACTCCTATCGAAAACGGAGATTATAGTTTTGATGTAGTACTCCGGGATGATGGTGGAATGGATATGATTCTGGATGATTTCAAGGTAGAGGAAGGGTATGACCAAGCTATTGATTCTTATGGAACCATCGATGTGAGTCAAAGTGCCGGAGGCGATATTGTAATTGAAGGAACGGAAACAACCATCGTTGATTCGGTTGTGGAAGAAGGCCAAAATGCCTTGAAGATGTCTGGCTCCACTCAAAATAATTTTATGCCAGCCACTGATTTATGGCAGGAAAACCAAAATTATCTCACTAAAGTGAACTTTAAAGTAGCGGCTTCCAATTTGGCAACGCTCTATCTGCGATTCGATTTAAAAGAGTTGTACAACCAAAACCCAACAGACTCCGGTTTCAGGGTGTTGGTCAATGGCGTTGATGTTAGTGGTGTTTTATACCCTTCGGCCTCCAAACAAAGCGGATTCCAAACATTTCAATTCAACTTAACGCCATATGTGGGCGCGAACATGTATGTTTCCTTGCAGCATATTGGTAAAACTGCTACGGATATAGCTTACTTAAGAAATGTGCAACTAACCCAAACCAGTACGTTGTCGGCAGCTGATTTTGATTTGGCCGGAATTAAAGCCTATCCCAATCCAACCCGGGATGCTTTGAATATCGAAGCGGCATCACTCATCCGAAAAATTGAGGTTTGCAATATTAGCGGACAAATCATAAATACGTTGGATGTAAATAATACAGCCACAAAAGTTGACTTGTCCGGATTTTCGAATGGAGTCTATTTTGTCACTGTTTTTGCGGAAGGACAAAATAAAACCCTAAAAATCATAAAACTGTAAAAGCAATCATAAGTAATGATAAAAAAGATTTTTCGTTGGATTTGGAAAGCCATGCTTTGGTTTTTTGGGCTTTCTATTTTGTCAGTCATTGTTTTTAAATGGGTGCCAATTCCTTTTACGCCTTTGATGATTACCCGAATTGTCGAATTTAAATTAGACGGTGGTGATGCTATTTATAGTCATGATTGGGTACCGCTGGAAGAAATATCGCCCAATTTGCAAAAAGCCGTCATTGCCAGCGAAGACGGGAATTTCTTAAAGCACTCGGGTTTCGATTTTAAAGCGATGCAAAAGGCTTTTAAAAGCAATCAGAAAGGAAGAAAATTAAAAGGCGGCAGTACCATTTCGCAACAAACTGCCAAAAACGTATTCCTGTGGCAAGGCCGAAGCTACATTCGCAAAGGATTGGAAGCTTATTTTACCGTTTTGATAGAACTCATTTGGGGCAAAGAACGCATCATGGAAGTCTATCTCAACAGTATCGAAATGGGCAACGGTGTTTATGGTGCCCAGGAAGCTTCCAGAGTTTGGTATAAAAAACCGGCTATAGCTTTAACCCCAAGAGAAGCGGCAGGAATCGCAGCTATTTTACCCAATCCAAGAAAATACAAAGCGGTTAATTCTTCCTCTTATATAGAACGAAGAAAAGATAAAATCGTTCGGATTATGGGACACATTGGAAAAATAAAGTATTAAAAAAAGCCGACTGATTTCAGTCGGCTTTTTGTTTTATCTTGACCTTTATTTAATAGAATAAGGGTTTGTATTGTTGCCAATGTTTGTAGATTAAAATGGTATTAAACACTACAATTGCCAGGGCAACAATTAATCCCGGAATGTCTAAAAACAGATGGAATAACAAAATGTTAATCGATATTGGCGCTAATAGAATTAAAGCAAAAGCTACCCAATTTTTCAGCAATAACATCCCTCCGATAATTACTTCTAAAACACCAACGACAGGAAAAATATAGCCTGTTGCTCCGAGTGAATTCATAAATTGTCCGGCAGCAGTATTGGTATCAGGAGCATCCATAGGCAAATAGGGATGAATCATATTAGCACCAAAAACAACTAGTGCCAATCCCAGTGCAATTCTAATAATTTTAGTAAACATTGAATTCATAAACAGATAGTTTTAAATTAGTAATATGGTAAAAATAGCATTAATTATTTATAAATAAAATGCTTTATTACCTAAAATTTTACCTTAATTATAAACAATTGGTGAAATGTATGAATAAAGTTTATTTTAAATGACAAAAGTTACTCCCAGTACAATGTTGCGTCCCACATTAGGAATACCGTCGGATTTCAATCGCGATAAGTGAGAGACATACGTTTTGTTGAATACATTATTAGCATTCAGATTCAATTGAAAAACCGATTTATGGATAGTGATTTTACCGCCGAGGCCAAGATTTATCAAAGTGTAATCGTTAGTTCTGGTTTCAAATTCGCTGTGGTTGTTCTGCGCAAAAGTGCTTTCGATGTTCAACGTAGCAAAACCTTCTTTCCACCAGTTTTTTAATTCAAATTCACCACGGAAAGTGTTGTTCCATTTGTTGGCCGGAATTAAAGGTAAGTTATCGCCGTTGTCTTTTTTGCCAATCACGGTTTCAAAACTACTGGTAAAATGCAGCCAGTCTATAGGATGCGGATGGAAGTGGATTCCGGCTTCTCCGCCATATAACTTGGCATTCGCCTGAACATAATCGTACACATTGTTGCCGTCAATTACGTTGCCGTTCGGCGAAATGAAAATATAATTGTTGATGTGATTGTAAAATCCGTTAGCAAAAATTTCAAAATGCGAACTTTTGTATTCCAAATTCAAATCGGTTTGCAGGTTTTGTTCGTTTTTCAAATCGGCATTCCCAATCTCATAGCGGTTACTGCCTTCGTGCACACCATTCGATGTTAATTCGGCTAAATTTGGAGCCCGGAAACCGGAAGCCACATTCAATCGCAACGTAAAATCATCGGCCAAATTGGTTTTGTAACCCAAAGACGCATTGAAGCTGTCAAAGCTTTTGTCAATGGCTTCAAAATAACCTTCATTGCCAACAATTCCGTGTGTTTCTGAACTTACTTTACGGTTGTCAAAACGCAGGCCGGCCTGCAACACATTTTTCCCGAATTCATAATTGGCAGTTCCAAAAACCCCAAAATCATTGGTCACCGCATCCGGAATTAAATATTCAGTCCCCGAATTGGTGTTGGTTTGATGCATGCCCTGTACGCCCACAATGGTTTCTACTTTGCCCAGTTTTGGCAAATAATATTTCAAATCATAATTAAAAGTTCGCAGTTTCATGTGTAAAGACGCCACATTACTGTCTTGAAATTCGCTGCGGTCATTGAAAATATAACCCAAATCAGCATCGAGTTTAGAGTTTTTAAAATAGAAACTATTGTGCAAACTCAGGATGTGATTATCAACCGCCTGTCTTGGAAATTGAGTGTCATGACTCGTAGATTGTTCCGCGATGCCATTTTCCGGAATGCCTAAATCCAGTTTGTTGAAATTATAACGCAGCACACTGGAGAAACTCGAATTGCTGTACCCGATTCCGGTTTTAAAATCACTTTCGTTATAACGGGTATTGGTCACACGGTCGCCATCCGGAATTTGATAATCGGCATGCGTATTGAAGCTGCCGCGTGCTAAAAACTTCCAGTTTTCGGTAGAGGTTTTCAATCCCAATGAAGTGTTGCTGCCCAAAGTATTCGAAAACAAACGCTGACTAAAATCGGCTTTAAATTCTTTTGGATTGGCAAATTTCTCCGGATTGAAATACAACACGCCACCAAGCGCATCCGAACCATATAGCAAGGATGCCGGGCCTTTGATGACTTCCACACTTTCTACACCGGCATCGTTCAAGCCAAGACCGTGTTCTTCCCCAAATTGCTGGTTTTCCAACCGAACGCCTTGCGAATACACCAAAACACGATTGCCACTCAAGCCTCGAATAACGGGCTTTCCGATAGAAGTTCCGGTGGAAACCTGAGAAACTCCGGGAATGGTTGCCAAACCTTCGATGAGGGTTGCCGTTCCTTTTTGTTGTAAGGACTTTAAGCTTTCGTGCTCCACTTTCATCACATTTTGCGATTGCAATTTGTTGAAAGCAGTAGAAACAATCACTTCGTCCATGTGAATGATGTTGTCTTCCAAAGTTACATTCAGTGTGATTTCTTTTCCAGAAAGCACGGTCGGAATATTTTGCGTGGTAAAGCCAACCGCAGAGAAAGCCACATTGAAATTACCATTGGGTAAATTGGTTAAAACATATTTGCCATCAGCATCAGAGATGGTTTCCTTATGAAGTTCCGGAATGGAAACAATGATGTTGGGCAAAGGCAAACCGACCTTATCCGAAATCGTTCCCGATATTTTATTTTGGGCAGTTGCCAATAGCGAAAACCCTATGAATAGAGCTAGATATAATGATTTCATGTGTATTATTTTATTGTTAAATGAGTAAATGCCAAAAGGATTTGGCCGAAAAAGGATTTAAACAATAAAACTAGGCGGCGCTCGAAGCGCAAAAAGACTTCCCCGAAAGGATTGTGTAATTTGTTTGGAATAACAAAAGGAGTAGGAAGCGTGTACTTCTGTTTTTTTGAAATCAAAAGAAAAAAAGTGAACAGGGGTGTAATGACTACTAGCAAATTCGCAAACAAAACAATGATCAAAATCGTGATGACTGTGATTGATTTCAGTTTTGTTTACGGCATATTTGTGATGGCAGTGTTTTTCCGAAATAAATTTCTCCAAGTGATGAAAAGAGTGAAAGGATTGCAATAGAATAGCGCCCAACACCATAAAGGTAAACAACAGACTTATTATGGAATATTTTTTCTTCATCGTTGCAAATGTAAGGTATGCCCAAAGAAAAACCGCTTGATTTTAACAAATTTTATGATTTGCAAAACCAAGCGGTTAGTATGTTTAGAATACATTAAACTAATTTATGAGCTACTAAATATTCAGCAATTTGAATGGTATTGGTAGCCGCTCCTTTTCTCAAGTTGTCGGAAACAATCCACATGTTAATGGTGTTGGCCTGGCTTTCATCACGGCGAATTCTGCCCACAAACACATCGTCTTTGCCTTGGGCATATAATGGCATCGGATAAGTGTAAGTATCGGTATTGTCCTGAACGGTAACACCGTCAGTGTGGTGTAAAATGTTACGCACTTCGGTTACATCGAAATCATTCGAAAATTCTACATTAACGGCTTCGCTATGTCCGCCAACTACCGGAATTCGAATAGCTGTAGCTGTAACGGCGATTGATTTATCCCCAATGATTTTTTGCGTTTCGCGTACCAATTTCATCTCTTCTTTGGTGTAATCGTTGTCTTCAAAAACGTCGCATTGTGGAATCGCGTTGCGGTGAATTTGGTATTTATAAGCCATTTCGCCTTGCACTCCGGCATATTCATTTTCCAGCTGTTGTACCGCTTTTACTCCGGTTCCGGTGATAGATTGGTAGGTAGAAACCACCACGCGTTTGATGTTGTATTTTTTATGTAAAGGTGCCAAAACCATGACCATCTGAATTGTTGAACAGTTAGGGTTGGCGATGATTTTGTCTTCTTTAGTAAGTGTCGAGGCATTGATTTCAGGAACCACTAATTTTTTAGTCGGATCCATTCTCCAGGCTGATGAGTTGTCGATTACTGTTGTGCCTGCTTCCGCAAATTTTGGTGCCCAAACTAAGGAAGTTTCGCCACCGGCTGAAAACAAAGCGATATCAGCTTTCATGTCTACTGCGGTTTGCAATCCTACTACTTTATATTTTTTCCCTTTGAATTCAATTTCTTTGCCTACTGATTTTTCAGAAGCCACAGGAATTAATTCCGTTACCGGAAAGTTTCTTTCGGCTAATACTTTGAGCATCACTTCGCCAACCATTCCGGTTGCGCCAACAACAGCAACTTTCATATTTTTATGTTTATTGATTTATAAATTTTTGAAGTACAAAAGTATAGAGAAATTCATTTGGTTTCTCATTTTTACAAAAAAAGAAAAACCGCCCCAAGTAAGGAGCGGTTTGGTTAGAATATGAGTATAGCGGTATTATTTTTTTAACAAATCCCGGATTTGAGTTAGTAACTCTTCCTGAGTTGGTCCGGCTGGAGCAGCAGGAGCGGCTTCTTCTTTCTTTTTGGCTTTTTCAGCAGCTCTTAAAACAACAAAAATGAAAAATGCAATGATTATAAAATTAATCACCGCCTGAACAAAATTCCCGTAAGTCATAACAGAGGCGCCGGCTTTTTTGGCAGCTTCTAAATTTTCATAACTCTGACCGTTTAATGAAATGAACTTCGAGGTAAAATCAATTCCACCCGTAATTAAACCTACCAATGGCATAATAAGATCATCAACTGCAGAGCCAACAATTTTTCCGAAAGCACCACCGATAACTACCGCCGTTGCTAAACTTAACACGTCGCCTTTCATTAAAGAGGCTTTAAAATCGCTAAAAAATCCCATAATTATTTTGTTTTAATGGTTAGTTAATGATGCTAAATTAGTTAAAATTTTAAAAAGTCCGTAAAAATTTAAAACTATTCTCTAAAAAACACTCGTTTTACTCTTTGTGAAATGCCCGTCAAAATCTCGTACGGAATGGTATTCAATTGTTTGGCCATAAAATTTACCGTTGGATTTTCTCCAAAAATGATAACAGTGTTGCCTTCTTTACAATCTATATTGGTAACATCCACCATCAGCATATCCATGCAAACGCTGCCGACGATTTTAGCTTGTTTGCCATTGATGACCACATAACCAACGCCATGCCCCCAACTTCGGCGGATACCGTCAGCATAACCAATAGGAATCGTAGCGATTTTGGTTGGTTTATCAGCCATAAATCTTCTTCCGTAGCCTACGCTTTCCCCTTCGTCAATCGTTCTGATTTGGGAAATAACCGATTTTAAAGTGCCCACATTTTCCAATTGTTTTTGCTCTTCGGCATCGTTGGAAACCCCATACAAGCCAATGCCTAAGCGCACCATATCGTATTGCGCTTCCGGATAATTGGTAATGCCCGAAGTGTTCAATATGTGGCGAATCGGTTTGATGTTGAGTTCTGTTTGCAGCTGGGAAGACAGTTTCTCAAACAAGGCAATTTGTGATCTCGAAAACGCGTCGTGTTTCAAATCATCACTGGTAGCCATGTGCGATAAAATACTTTTGATTTGTACTGTTTCGTTGCCTTTGAGTATGCGGATAAGCTCTTCCAGATTTTCTTCTTCAAAGCCCAAACGGTGCATGCCTGTGTCAATTTTGATGTGAATCGGAAAGTGTTTCAGTTTCTTTTGTTCGGCAATTTTCAGGAAGGCCTTCAGTCCTTTAATCGAATAAATTTCGGGTTCTAATTGATGTTGGATAATAGCTGAAAAACTCGTCGTTTCCGGATTTAGGACCATAATCGGCACGTTAATACCGGCATTTTTCAGCGAAATTCCCTCATCGGCGAAAGCCACACCCAAATAATTTACTTTGTGGTGTTCGAGCAATTTGGCAATTTCAAAACCACCGTTGCCATAACCAAAAGCTTTGACCATCACCATCATTTTGGTCTTAGGAGCCAACTTCGATTTGAAAAAATTCAGGTTGTGACTGATGGCGTTGAGGTTGATTTCCAAAACGGTTTCATGGGTTTTCTCCTCGAGCATCGATACGATTTCTTCAAAGTGAAAATCGCGCGCGCCTTTGATGAGTATGGTTTCGTTTTCAAAATTTAAATTGTCAAACGCATTGGTAAATTCGGCTACGTTTTGAAATGTAATCCCGTTGATGAATTTGTTTTTAAACTGAGAAATGGTCTCGCCAATGCCAATCACCCGGGTAATTTTGTTCGAAATAATCAATTGGGAAACCTGTGAATATAATTCTTCGTTATTCAATCCGCTTTGAAAAATATCGGAAAGAATAAGCGTTTTCTTTTTGTGCTGTTTTTGGTGTTCCAAAAAGTCTAAGGCAATTTTCAACGATTGGAAATCGGAGCTGTAACTGTCGTCGATAATGGTGCAATTGAAGATGCCGTTTTTCACTTTCAATCGCATTTCCACCGGATACAATTGCGCCATTCGGGTTTGAATCACATCGTATTTGTAACCAAAATAAAGCATGACCATCATGCAGTGAATCGCATTTTCTACCGAAGCCTGATCCTGAAACGATATGGTAATCGGGAAAGTGTCTTCGTGGAAAGTAACCTGCAGTTCCGTGAGTTCGCCAATGTTCTTTTTGGTGATATACACATCGGCACTTTTATCGTCTGAACACCAACTGAACGTTTTTATTTTCGGATTGACAAAAGCCGTAATCGTTTTATTCTTGTTTAAAATCAACACGTTTACTGAAGAGAAGAGCTTCAGTTTTTCTTTTATTTTTTCGGCAACGCTAGGAAAACCTTCGTCGTGAGCCGAACCAATATTGGACAAAATCCCTATAGTGGGCTGGATGATTTTCTGCAGTTTCTCCATTTCATGGGTCGTGGAAATGCCCGCTTCAAAAATACCCAGGTTGTGTTTTTCGTTAATGCCCAAAATCGAAAGCGGCACACCCACTTGCGAATTGTAACTTTTCGGACTGCGAATAATATTAAAATCCGGGCTCAACAGGAAATTCAGCCATTCTTTGATGATGGTTTTTCCGTTGCTTCCGGTGATTCCGATAATAGGAAAATCGAACAAGCTTCGGTAGTACCCAGCAAATTTTTGTAAAGCGTCGAGTGTATTTTCTACCACTAAAAAATTAGCTTTTCCCGCTGCATTTTCAGGAATATGATTGACCACAAAATACTGAACACCTTTGCCAATCAGTTCTTCAATGTATAAATGTCCATCGTGATTGGGTCCGGTAATGGCAAAAAACAAAGTGTTCTCGCCATTTTGCAACGAACGGCTGTCAATGGAAATAGCATCAATAACTGCTACATCATTTTGTCCAATCCAATTGGCTTTGATGATGGGAACAATATTTCGGAGGGTTAGTGTCAAAGTATTGGGGAATTATTCTTCTTTGGATAAATTTTCGGCGTCTTTTACGATTATGTTTTGGCGCATGGCATTGAAATAAGCCGCCCGGCTTAACGGTTCGTATTCTTCGGTTTCGCCCAGCATCACGAGTTTGTCGTTGTCATTTTTCCGGAAACTGTAATGGGCTAAATTTCCGGTGCGGGTACATACGGCGTGTACTTTGGTCACATATTCGGCAGTGGCCATCAGTGCTGGCATAGGGCCAAAAGGATTGCCTTTGAAATCCATGTCCAACCCGGCTACGATTACACGAATTCCGGAATTGGCCAAATCATTGCAAACCGCTACGATTTCGTCATCAAAAAATTGAGCTTCGTCAATCCCCACCACATCACAGCCTTGCGCCAATATGCGAATGTTGGCCGCCGCGGGAACAGGAGTGGAACGGATTTCGTTTTTATTGTGCGACACCACCATTTCTTCATCATAGCGCGTATCGATGGAAGGCTTGAAAATTTCGACTTTTTGTTTGGCAAATTGAGCCCTTTTCAATCGGCGAATGAGTTCTTCGGTTTTGCCCGAAAACATCGATCCGCAAATGACTTCAATCCATCCAAATTGTTCTTTATGATTTACTGTATTTTCGAGAAACATTTTGTAATTTTCAACCTTTATAATTTGAATACTTTTGTTACTTTGTAACGCAAACAAACCGACTTAGAAATTTTCTATTTTTACGTCGATTCAAATGTAGAAAATTTTTAACAAAGGTTACTTCTTCCCTGGGCTAAATAAAATCTACGGAAGAAATTTAATAAAAAAGACGAGCGTATTCCCTATAATTCAAAACTTATGAAAAAAAGATTAGAAGCCGAATTAATCAGCATTGCACACCGAATTCTAAAACTGAAAAACAAATCGGAGGTTGATCAATTGTATAAAGAAACCCAAAAATTATACGAAACCTTAGCCGTTTTAAAGTTTTATCAGGACAATTTCGAATCGGTAAAAGGCGATGTGGCTGACGATGTTTTAGAAGAAAAGATAGCACAGCATTTAGAAGAAGAAGCGCCAAAAGAAGTTGTTTTTGAAGCAAAGGAAGAAGCTGCTGCGCCAACTGTTGAGGTGGAAGCAACTCCGGAACCAGAAACAGAACCGGAAGTTGTTGAAGAAGCCACCGAAGAGGAAGAAGAAGAACTTGAATTGGAAATCGCTCCCGAGACGGATGAAAAAGAAGCGTTGGCTTTTGAACCTATTTTCGAACTTGAAGTAGAAGATGAAACGGAGGTCGTTGAAGAAGCTGAAGAAGAAACGGAGGAAGAAGAAATCGAACCGGCCGAAACAGTAACTGAATTTACTCCCGAAACCAAGAAAGTAGTTATAGAAGAGTTTTTGGGCGAAAGCTATGTGGATCCTGTTTTTGTAAAACCCAATGAAGTGTCTTTGTTTTCAACAGAAGCCACAGAAACTACTCAAGAAAGCGAAGCAAAACCGGCATCCCTGAATGCAACATTTTCGAAATCCATTGAAATCGGATTGAATGACCGCATTGCTTTTGTCAATAATCTGTTTGCCGAAAGCAACGAAGATTTTAACCGCGTCATCTCACAATTGAATACGTTTGACAGTTTTGAAGAAGCCAAAAACTTCATCAACGACATGGTGATTCCCGATTATAATTATTGGATTGGCAAAGAAGAATACATCGAACGTTTTATGGAGGTAGTGGAGAAAAAATTCGCTTAAATGGCTAAACTTTACATAGTGCCTACGCCGATTGGCAATCTCGAAGACATGACTTTCAGAGCCATTACCGTTTTGAAAGAAGCCGATTTAATCTTGGCGGAAGACACGCGCACCAGCGGAAAACTGTTGAAACATTTCGACATCTCCACGCACATGCACAGCCATCACATGCACAACGAGCACAAAACGGTGGAGAATTTAATCAAGCGGTTGCAAGCCGGAGAAACCATTGCTTTAATAAGTGATGCGGGAACACCTGCGATTTCGGACCCCGGATTTTTACTGACTCGGGCTTGTGTCGAAAATAATATTGAAGTCGATTGTTTGCCGGGCGCTACGGCTTTTGTTCCGGCATTGGTGAATAGTGGTTTGCCCAATGACCGCTTTATCTTCGAAGGGTTTTTACCCGAAAAAAAAGGAAGACAAACTCGGTATTTGGCTTTGGCCGAAGAAACCAGAACGATGATTTTCTATGTTTCCCCTCATAAATTAGTTAAAACGCTGGCCGAATTTGTACAGTATTTCGGAGCCGACAGAGCGGTTTCTGTTTCCAGAGAATTATCCAAACTGCACGAAGAAACCATACGCGGAACCGCTGAAGAAGTACTAAAACACTTTGAAGCCAAACCCCCAAAAGGAGAAATTGTGGCAGTAGTTGGCGGTAAACCTTTAAAATAATCAGGATGATAAAAGCGTTGGTCCTAACGTTATTCTTTGTTTTTTGTACTTCTTGTTCGAGCGATAGTAATTACGTTCCGGTAACGGCTGCTCCTCAAATAATTTCACTTCCGACTACGCCTTATGATTATACCCATTTAAATTTACCCTTGCATTTTACATCCAATGATGGTGGTGCTTTGGCGAGTTCCATCAATGGATTAGACAATACACCTGAAGATAATCCGGTTACCGATGCCGGGGCTACTCTGGGCAGAGTGCTTTTTTATGATATTAATTTAAGCCAAAATAAAACCATAGCTTGTGCCAGTTGTCACCGTCAGAACCTTGGTTTTTCAGATTCTCCTGTACACAGTCTCGGTTTTAGTCAAATTCCCACCAGAAGACATTCGATTGCGCTTGTCAATCAGCGGTATTACCAACGAGGACGTTTTTTTTGGGATGAAAGAGCAGCCACTTTAGAAGATCAGGTCTTGATGCCGATGCTTGATCAAAATGAAATGGGCTTAACAACCGCACAAATTCTGCAAAGAGTTTCCGAAAGACCGTTTTACAGCAGTTTGTTCCAATTGGCTTTTGGCTCCGGGAATATAACTACAGACAGAATTTCGAAAGCTTTGGCGCAATTCATAAGAAGTATAGTGAGTTCTCAAAGCCGATATGATGATGGAAGAGCTCAGGTTACTTCGATGCAGCAGCCGTTTCCCAATTTTACAGCCGAAGAAAATCAAGGGAAAGCACTTTTCTTAAAGCCGGTGGCTCAAGGCGGTGCCGGTTGTTTCAATTGTCATACTACGGAAGCTTTTGTGAGTCCGAATTCGGGACCAAAAAACAATGGACTTGATTTAGTGTCAACAAATGATTTCGGGGCTTTTGAAACTTTTTCCGGGAACAGTAATTTTAAAGGAGCCTTTAAAATACCGACTTTGCGCAACATTGCTGTGAGCGCTCCTTACATGCACGACGGTCGTTTTCAAACCTTACAACAAGTGGTGGAACATTACAACAGTGGCGTGAAGAATCATCCTAATTTATCTCCATTATTAAAAGACGCTGACGGAAATCCGCAACAACTCAATTTGACGGAGGCTCAAAAAGCAGCTTTAGTGGCTTTCTTAAGAACCCTTACGGATACTAATGTGCTTACGAATGAAAAATGGGGGGATCCTTATATCAACCAGCATCTTTAGCAGAGGAATTATTCCACTTCCAAATCCACAAACGAGAACGAATTCCCACTAAACAATCCTTTATCCGAAAGTTTCAAATCCGGAATTACTAGCAACGCCATGAAAGAAAGTGTCATAAAAGGAGCTTTCAACGTGCTGCCGAGTTCCTTGGCCATCGCATCGATTTCCTGATACAAACGTCCGGCTTCCCAACCGTTTTGGTCGCTCATGATGCCAGCAACAGGCAGCGCTAATGATTTTTTATCGGAACCATTCACCGCACAAATGCCACCGGTGTTGGCAATTAGCAAGTTTACAGCACTCAGGATTTCTTCGTCAGATGTACCCACGACCACTATATTATGGCAATCGTGCGCTACCGAACTGGCAATAGCTCCTTTTTTCAAACCAAAGTTTTTGATGAAAGCCACAGCCGGAGGCGTATTCGCATAGCGATTAACCACCGCCATTTTCAAAATATCATCTTCGGTATTGGAGACTAATTTTCCGTTGACCAATAAGGAACTGTGATGAATTTCATTGGTAATCAATTGGCCTTCCAACGCTTCAATGACGCGAATGGTTTTGGCGGAGCTCGGAATTTCAAATTCGCTGATGGTTTTGGCCGAAGTATTGAAATTATTAGGTTTTTCGAAATCAACATGCTGTACAAAGGATTGGCCTTCTTCGGCAACCAATTCGCCATTGATGTAGGTTTGTTTTACTTTGAAGTTTACCAAATCCTCTACTACTATAAAATCGGCATGGTCATTTTCTTTGAGTAATCCCACATCCATTTTATAATGATGCACCGGATTCACACAAGCTGACTGCAACACTTTGAAAACGTCAATTCCTTTAGCAACAGCTCTTGCGCAAAGTTGGTTGATATGCCCCACAATCAAGTCATCCGGATGTTTATCATCGGAACAGAACATCATGTTTTCGTAATTTTCAGGAAGTAAATCTATAAGCGCTTCAAAGTTCTTGGCGGCACTTCCTTCCCGAATGATGACTTTCATGCCCAGTGATAATTTCTCGGCTGCTTCGTCATAAGTGAAACATTCATGGTCAGTTGTAATTCCGGCGGAAATGTATTTTTTTATCGGTTCGCCCCGCAAGCCCGGGGCATGACCATCAACGGGTTTGCCGAAATGTTTGGCCCAGGCAATCTTTTTCAAAACCTCTTCATCGTCAAACAACACCCCCGGATAATTCATCATTTCGGATAAATAATAAATGTCAGGCAACGCCATTAATTCCTTAATTTGTTCCGAATCAATCACTGCACCAGCGGTTTCAAAAAAGGTAGCTGGCACACAGGATGGCGCACCAAAATGAAACTTCAGCGGTACTTTTTTACCGTTGTCAATCATATAATGTACACCGTCTTTTCCCAAGACATTGGCAATTTCATGCGGATCGGAAATCGTAGCTACAGTTCCGTGCAATACTGCAATTTTAGCAAATTCTGAAGGCACCAACATCGAACTTTCAATATGGATGTGAGCATCAATAAATCCGGGAAGGATATAGTTTTTCACTTCATGATTTTTTTCTGTGATGGAAACAATTTTTCCGTTTGCCACAGTAACTTCTCCCGAATAAATTCGTTTGTTTTCGATATCGACAATTTGTCCTTGAATTTGCATTTTGTATTACTTTTATGTTTCAAAAGTAGTAAATATTATTTTGGTTTTAATTTATTAAAATGTACACAAAAACTACCTTATTCTTTGTTGTGTTTTACATATTTTTGTTGGTAGTAGTAATTGATTATGCGCTGGACACTCAAACCCAAACCCGCTCCCGAAAAAATAAAAGCTTTAGCTTCTCAACTCAATGTTGATGAGCTTATTGCTGTGCTTTTGGTACAACGAGGTATTGAAACCTTTGACCAGGCGCGGCAGTTTTTCCGTCCGAGTTTGGAGGATTTACACAATCCGTATCTGATGAAAGATATGGACAAAGCGGTTGCCCGAATTGAATTGGCGATTGCCAACGGCGAAAATATCTTGGTTTTTGGCGATTATGATGTGGATGGGACAACTGCAGTTTCTTTGGTTTCAAGTTATTTGAGAAGTTTTTATCCGAATGTGGCGACGTATATTCCCGACCGTTATGATGAAGGGTATGGCATCTCTTATAAAGGCATCGACTTTGCCGAAGACAACGAATTTTCCCTGATTATTGCGTTGGATTGTGGCATCAAATCAATTGACCATGTGGCATACGCCAAAGCCAAAACTATCGACTTTATTATTTGTGACCACCACCGTCCGGGTGATACTTTGCCGGATGCAGTTGCTGTTTTAGATCCAAAACGGGACGATTGTTCGTATCCTTATGACGAATTATGCGGTTGTGGTGTAGGCTTTAAATTGGTACAGGCCTTGGCACAAAACCGGAATCAAACCATCGATGATTTATTGATTTATCTCGATTTAGTGGCCACAGCCATTGCCGCAGATATTGTTCCAATGACTGGGGAAAATCGGGTGTTGGCCAAGTTTGGTTTAGATGTTATTAATTCCGAGCCACGTCCCGGCATCAAGGCTTTGATTCAGAATGTGAAGAAAAAAGTATTGACCATTACCGATGTGGTATTTATTATAGCACCAAGAATTAACGCCGCCGGAAGAATAAAACACGGCAACGAAGCGGTGGCTTTATTGACGGAATATGACTTAGACCAAGCGGAACAATTTGCTTCCGAAATCGAACAATACAACAGCGATCGCAAAGATTTAGACAAACAAATCACCATAGAAGCGCTTTCGCAGATACAGGAAAACAACGAAACCAAAAATGTAACAACTGTAGTTTATAGCGAAAATTGGCACAAAGGCGTTATTGGTATCGTAGCTTCCCGATTAACGGAAACGCATTACCGCCCGACCATAGTGTTTACCAAAAGTGGTGACAAACTAGCCGCCTCGGCCCGCTCCGTAAAAGATTTCGATATTTACAATGCGCTCGAAGCCTGTGCGGAACATTTGGAACAATTTGGTGGGCACATGTACGCTGCTGGAATGACCTTGAAAGAAGAAAATTATGCCGCCTTCAAAGAGGCGTTTGAACGAGTGGTACAGGAAACCATTCATCCCGATTTACTCACACCTGAAGTTTCCGTAGATGCCGAAATTAATTTAACGGATATCAATGAAAAATTAATCCGAATCCTGAATCAGTTTGAGCCTTTTGGACCACAGAATATGACACCGGTTTTTATGACCAAAGGAGTAAAAGACACTGGCTACGCCAAAGGCATTGGTGCTGATGAAGACCATCTCAAACTATTTGTAAAACAAAATGGTTCCGACGGATTTGGCGCTATAGGATTTGGTTTGGGGAACAAGCTGGATTTAGTAAAAAATCAAGCTTCTTTTGACGCCGTTTATTGTATTGATGAAAACGAGTTTAACGGCAATGTGACGGTGCAGCTAAGGTTGAAGGATTTGAGGTAAAGCTATCTTTCGTATTTTATTATGGTGTTAAATATCTGCCCGGAAGGAGCTACCGTTATATCGTCATACTGAATGGTTAGACTGTGTTCTGTCAATGCTGTTATTGTACCAGTAACAATTGATGTTTCTCCTGATGAATAAGTTGTAGTCATTGAAATGGCATTTTCTTGCTTTGTGAAGGTTCCGGTAGACCCCATAACCGGCTGACAATCGATTATTGCCACCTGTCTAACTTTGTTTGTATCATAGAATTCTACATAATCTTTGCCACAACTTCCATAAATATAAGGATATGTACTTTCGCCCACAATTCTTTCTTTATAATACCATTTATGATAAATAGAAGCTTCCCCATTACCGTCAGAAGAACAGGAGTTGATTAGAAAAACAGTTGCCAGTAGCATAAAAAGGGTTGTGGTTTTTTTCATGCTATGGATTTAATATTCCTTCAACTCAAACTTATCGCCATCAAAAACACCATACGTAAAATAGCCAATCCAATCGCCTAAGTTTACATATTCAGCGTTTTCGCCAACTGTAATCACCATGGGTAAATGACGGTGACCAAAAATGAGGTAGTTGTAGTGCTTGGTTTCGAGTTTTCTTTTGGAATATTGTACCAGCCATTCGTTTTCTTCGCCCAGGAATTTTACATCAGCATCGCCCGAAATCAGTTTGTTTTTTACCGAAAGGTATTGGGCCAGTTTCATGCCAATATCGGGGTGTAACCAACGATACAACCATTTTGAAAACGGATTGGTAAATACTTTCTTCATGCGTTTGTAGCCTTTGTCACCGGGGCCTTTACCATCACCGTGACCAATTAAGAAAGTCTTGCCGTTAAACTCATATTCCTGATTGTCGTAGTACACCGGAATGTTCAGCTCCTTTTGAAAATAATCGTGCATCCACAAATCGTGGTTGCCCACAAAGAAATAAATAGGAATGCCGCTGTCGCGAATTTCGGCTAATTTACCTAAGACTCTCACGAAACCTTTAGGAACCACGGTTTTATATTCAAACCAAAAATCGAACAAATCGCCCAAAAGAAAAATACATTCGGCGTCTTTTTTCACTTCGTCAAGCCAGGCAACAAATTTTTGTTCCCGCGGAAAACTGGCTTCGGGCGTAGGCGCACCAAAGTGTTGGTCAGAAGCAAAGTATATTTTTTTGTTAGGAGAAATAGTCATCAAGAGTTGAGGTTATGCATTATCCGACGCATACCATTCGGCAAACGAGGTGTCGGTTTCTTGTAGTTTTAAGGAATGTAATTGGATATCTTGAGGCAAACGATTTTTTATTTTTTGGGCAAAATCAGTCACCATGTTTTCACTTGTCGGTTGGTATTCCACCAAAATTACGTGATGGCCGCGGCTTTTCAATTCGTTAGCCAATTCGATATGCGGTGTGTTTTTATTAAAAACGGTAGCGTGGTCAAAAATATCTACAATCTCTTCTTTCACAATTTTTTTCAAATCCGAAAAGTCAATCACCATTCCAAACTTCACATTGGAAGTATCCGTAATTGGTTTTCCAATCACTGTTACCGACAGTTTATAACTGTGTCCATGCACATTTTTGCATTTGCCGTCATAGCCATACAGCGCGTGTCCGGTTTCGAAAGAAAATTGTTTGGTGATTCTGATGTTGCTCATGGTAGCTATTTTATGCTGCAAATTTAGTAAAATATAACTACTCTTCGTTTTGTCTTTTTTTGGCGCGATAATACATCCAGTAAGCTGCGCCCACAATCAAAGCGAATGGTAAAATATTACCAATCCATACTCCGATAAGGTAGCCACTATCGGGAGCGTGTTTGATTTTTTCATTAACATCTATTTGCTGAATGAGTGAAATAAATCTCATGGATGTTATTTTTTGAATTGGCTTAAGGCATTTTTAGTAAAATCAGAAAGCACTAATTTCCCTGAAATAGCGGCGCGTTCGTAAAGTAACTTGTCCCAGTTTTCAGTGCCTTCCCAAAATACTTTTTTCATTTCAGCTAAGGCTTCGGGGTTATAACCAGCTAGTTTTTTGGCGAAAGCCAAAGTAGCTTCGTTCAATTCGCCAAAACTGTCAAAAATATCAGCATACAATCCTTTAGCCAAAGCCCAATCCGCCGATTGCCAATTGTTGGGTTGCAAAGTCAATTCCGTCATAGCGGTTTTACCGATTTTTCTCGAAACGGCCGGTTCAATCACAAACGGACCGATACCGATAGCAATTTCGGATAATTTGATCGCGGCATCCTGATAAGCAAAAGCAAAATCACAAGCTGAAATCAGTCCGACACCACCACCAACAGCCTTTCCCTGAATTTTTCCAACTATGAGTTTGGAACAGTTACGCATCGCATTAATCACATTGGCAAAGCCCGAAAAGAATTTTTTCCCGGTTTCAAAATCGGTGATGGAAAGCAATTCATCAAACGAAGCCCCGGCGCAAAAAGTGGTGCCTTCACTTTGTAAAATGACAATATTCACCTCGGTATTCTTACTAAGCGCATTCAATTCATCGGTCAATTTCTGCAACAATTCACTCGGGAAAGAATTACTCGCCGGATGACTGAATGTTACGGTAGCAATGTTGTTTTCGATTTGAATTTCAATAGATCCGTTGGAATTTTCGGTAGTCATAACAGGTATTTTGATGTAAATTTATAACAAATCTCAAAAAGTTGGGTTTTGAATTGCTTTTTGTTTTGAGAAAATGATATATTTGCCATCTCAAATGCGGGGATGTAGCTCAGCTGGTTAGAGTGCTTGCCTGGCAGGCAAGAAGTCGTGGGTTCGAGTCCCATCTTCTCCACAAAAAAGCCGAAGTTTAATGACTTCGGCTTTTTTTATTTTCCGTTCTTCAAATCTTCGGCAACTTTCTCTAATTCAGCATACCAATCTTCGCCAAATTTTCGAATCAAGGCTTCTTTTACAAATTTGTAAACAGGAACCTGAAGTTCTTTTCCTAACGAACATGCCGGATTGCAAATGTCCCAACGATCATAATTGACAGCAGCAAATTCGGTGAAATCTTTTACTCTTATTGGATATAAATGGCAGGAAACCGGTTTTTTCCAGTTGATGATGCCTTGATTGTAGGCTTGTTCAATACCGCAAAGCGCCGTTTTTCCATCAAAAATTACATACGCGCAATCTTTGTTGTCAATCAGTGGCGTTTCTAAATCCTGATCCGTTCCAAATACCCAAGTGCCCAATCTTTCGATAGCTTCAATGCCTTCCTTGCGCAGAAAAGGTTTTACTTTCGGATAAATTTCTTCCAGAATTTTAGTTTCGTCCTGAGTCAGTGGTGCTCCGGCATCACCGTCAACACAGCAGGCGCCGTGGCAAGCCGAAAGGTTGCACACAAAATCTTTTTCGAGTATATCTTCAGAAACTATGGTTTTGCCTAATTGGAACATAATCTGTTTTTAAGACTGCAAAAGTACAAATGAAAATTGGCTTGAGAGTAGTATTAAAAACCTAATTTTGTAAAAAATTTAGAAGGTATGAATTTAGATTTTAGAGAAATAGCGACAGCCACCATGGTGCTTTTTGCCGTGATAGACATAGTGGGCAGCATCCCGGTGATTATTGATTTGAGAGCCAAGTTTGGTCACATACATTCGGAAAAAGCTTCGTTGGTTTCCGCAGGAATTATGATTGCCTTTCTGTTTGTGGGCGAAGAAATCCTGAAATTAATTGGCATTGATGCTAATTCGTTTGCCGTTGCCGGTTCGTTTGTGCTGTTCTTTTTAGCTTTAGAAATGATACTCGGCATTCGATTATACAAAGAAGAAAAAGCGACTTCAGCTTCCATAGTTCCTATCGCTTTTCCACTGATTGCCGGAGCGGGAACGATGACGACTTTGCTTTCGCTGCGTGCCGAATTCCAATCGATTAATATTATCATTGCTATCTTTCTGAATATTGTTTTGGTGTATCTGGTGTTGAAAGCCTCTTCCAGAATTGAAAAATTGCTTGGGGAAAATGGGCTGAGCATCATCCGGAAAGTATTTGGCGTGGTGCTTTTGGCCATTGCTGTTAAATTATTTGCCGCTAATGTTAAAGGACTCTTTGCATAACATCAAATTTTAGTATTTTTGTCCTCTAAATATAGTACATGAAAATTTTTACCAATATTCTTCTCTTGATTGCTATTGCTCTGATAATAGTAAATGTTTTTCTTATCGATTTTAACAAACCCCTGGAAGGGAACAGCATGATTGCGTTGATTGGTATCGCAGCTTCGTTCTGTGCGGTTTTGATTCTGTTGATTTTCAGAATGTCAAAAAAAATTGAAGAAAAACTAAAACACTAAATATATGTTTGATGTTTTGATTATTGGCGGCGGTGTTTCGGGCATGTCTTGTGCTTTGATTCTGGGTTCGGCTCAGCACAAAGCTTTTGCTGCCGACAAGAAGATTGGTATCATCGCACATCAAAAAGCGTCCTCATTGCAAGATGCTTTATTCCACAACGCTTATGGCATTCCTTCCGGGAAATTAGGTTCTGAATTGTTGACTGAAAGCGTTGACCAATTACACGAATTATATCCTCACGTGATTCAAATTGCCGATGAAAAAGTAATGAAGTTGGAAGGAGAAGCCGGAAATTTTACGGTCATTACCAATAAAGGTTCCTATCAAACAAAATTAGTAGTGCTTAGTATTGGCGCCGGAAATCCTTTTACCATTCAAGGGTTAGAGGAATTTGTAATGCCACACCAAAAAGTAATTGCTGAGAAAAACAGAATTCAATTAAAAAACACCGACCACAAAGTAACCGATGGCCTTTATGTCACCGGAACACTTGCCGGTTGGAGAAGTCAGTTGGCCATTGCCGCCGGAAGTGGCGCTGCCGTTGCGACTGATATCCTTACGCTTTGGAATAATGGTGTTCATGCGCAAGTGCATGACAGCATAAGAAAATAATTATTTCAGCACTGCCTTAATCATCGTATCATCTTTCAGAATGATTTGGTAGTATTGGCTTTCGCCAAATAATTGTCGGGCAAATTCAGCCGTGATGTATTTTTTTACCAAAACCTTATTGCTTTCCAGTTTCATGTCTAAACCGGCATCTTTTAAATAGGCTTCAAACTTGGGAATATAACTGTTGTCATTTTCTATTTTCGATAAAAGCGCATTAAATTTTACGCCCTTGAAAGTGTTTCTGTTTTTGTCTAATTGCTCAAAAACAAAATGGCCTACCAAGCCTGAATTCAAGATATACGCCAAGTTTTCCTCTCCTTTTTTCACTTCAAGTGGCACAAAAATATCCGGAACGATACCGCCGCCGCCATACACAATTCTGCCTTTTTTGGTTTTGAATTTTAGCGAATCGGCCACTTTTATTTTATCTTTTTCGTATAATTCACCGCTTTCAAAACGGGTTTCGAAATCCTGACTGTATTTTTCGCCTTCACCTTTTACATACGGTTTTTGGATAGAACGCCCACTCGGAGTGTAGTACCGGGAAGTGGTTAGCCGAACGGCCGAACCGTCATCAAAATCCATTTCGCGCTGTACTAATCCTTTCCCGAAAGAACGACGTCCGACAATAGTTCCTCGGTCGTTATCTTGTATGGCGCCAGATAGTATTTCGCTCGCAGAAGCCGAATTCTCGTCAATTAAAACAAAGACTCTTCCGGTTTCAAAAATACCTTCTTCGGTGGCGTAGGTTTTGTCAATTTTGCCTTTACGGTTTTTGGTAAAAACAATCAATTCTTTGTCTTTCAAAAGATCGTCGGCAATCTCAACGGCTCTTTCCAAATAACCACCACCATTGTCACGCAAATCAATGACTAAAGTATTTATGCCTTTTTTCTTAAGGTCTTCTAATCCGGCATGGAATTCATCATAGGTATTTTCGGCAAAGCGATTGATTTTGATATAACCAGTCGTTTTATTCAGCATCAGATGCGTATCGACACTTTTTATCGGAACGACTTCACGCTCCACCGTAAGTTTTAGTTTTTTATGGGTGCTTTTTCTGAAAATAGTCAGCGTAACGGTTGAACCTTCTTCGCCTTTTAGTTTGTTGTATAAACTGTCGGTTGGCAATTTTCGCCCAAAAAGTTTGGATTTGTCAGCATACAAAATACGGTCTCCGGCTAGGATTCCTGCTTTGTCGGCCGGTCCATCTTTCAGCGGATTGACTACCGTAACGGTGTCGTTATACATATAAAAATTCACACCAATGCCCACAAAATCCCCTTTCATGATTTCGGCTTCCGAAGATTGTTCGCTGGGCGGAATGTAAACGGAATGCGGATCAAGATTAGCAAGGATGCTGTTCACGGTTAAATCGACTATGGAATCTGAATTCACTTTGTCCACATATTCGTCGTTAATGAAATCGATGAGTCGTTCGATTTTGGCCTTGCTGGCATTTCTTTTGGAAATGGTTCTTGCCGGAAAATTAATCATCCCACCAATGGTGATGCCCAAGGCAACGCAGGAGAATAGGAGTAAGGGCAGGTATTTTTCCTTTGATTTCATCGGGACAAATGATTAGTATAAAATTACTCTAAATTTTCGATTTGATGTACTTGAACGCCTGCCTTTTCTAAAAAATCAACGCCCGAAGTATCGCGATAGCCATGTTGGTAAACCACCCGCTTAATTCCCGATTGGTGGATCAGTTTGCTACATTCTTTGCAAGGCGAGAGTGTAATGTATAAGGTTGCATTTTCGCAGGTTTGTGTAGAGCGCGCTACTTTGGAAATGGCATTGGCTTCGGCATGAAGCACATACCAATGGGTTAATCCTTCGTCATCTTCGCAGCAGTTTTCAAAGCCGGAGGGTGTTCCGTTGTAGCCATCGGAAATGATCATGCGGTCGCGGACGATGATGGCGCCCACTTGTTTGCGTCTGCAATAAGAGAGTTTGCTCCATTCGGCGGCAATTCTCAAATAGGCGGTGTCGTATTTTTTTTGCTTTATTTCTTTCATTCCAAAAAATCAAAAGGTTTCTTCTCTAGCCCTGATGGGAGCCGACGCCGTGCGTGGCGGACAGCAGGAACAAGGATAGCAAATATACCCAAACCTTTCGCTTCTGAATAATTATTTATGCCAAATTTCACTTTGTAAAATCATCGGAATGACAACTCCTACAATAAAGGCAGAAATGAGTAAGGTCCAGTCGCGTTTAGAAAATTTGAACAGACTTTGCACCACGTAGGCCAAGAGTAGCGCCAGTAAGACCACTGTGATTTGTGCGGTTTCGATGCCTAGGCCAAATTCAAAAAGCGGTAGTAATTTGTCGGTTGGTTTTCCGGTAACCAGCGTGTTGAAATAATTGGAAAAGCCCAAACCGTGTATGATTCCGAAGCAAGCGGTAACAATACCAATGAAAGTAATGCTGTCTTTTTTGCTCGATTTGCCCGAAACGACAATGTTATACATGGCGGTGATGAGTATCGTTATTGGAATTAAAAACTCGACGATATTCGGTTTGATGGTGACGATGTTAAACACGGAAAGCAGCAGTGCCAACGTGTGTCCCAAAGTGAAAAGCGAGACTAGAATCAGCAGTCGTTTCCACGATTTGAATTCATAAGGAACGGTTAAGGCTAACAGAAATAAAACATGATCGTAGGCGAAAATATTGAGCACGTGTTTTAATCCGATAGTGGAGTATATCCAGAAATCTGACATGGTATTTGGTTGTTTTGGAACGTAAACGTACAAATTATTTTCAATGTCGATTCAAAATAATGGCTAAAATCGATGAAAAACATTTTTAAAAAATGGTTTCTGAAAAATGGGAAATTGCCTTATATTTGCAGTATTAAAACCCGTATAATTATGTCATTTTCAGATTTATTTGATAGCGAATTTAAAAGTAGAAATAAAGGTCATTTCTCAGCCATAGTACGTGTTGCCACGGCTGACGGTGATATGAGCAAAGAGGAAAAACAATTCTTAGACAAACTAGCTGTTCGTTTGGAGATTTCAAAAGAAGAGTATGAAGAGATTTTAGAAAACCCTTTGAAATACCCAATCAATCCTCCTTATTTGCATACACAACGTTTAGAGCGTTTGTATGATTTATCGAGAATGGTTTATGCGGATCACGTGTTAGGGCCTAAGCAAAAAGAAATCCTGACCAAGTTTGCTTTGGCATTAGGATTTACTCCGGGTAACGTGCCTTTCATCATTGATAAAGCCTTGTCGTTATTAGTATTGAATGTTGATTTAGATACCTTCACTTACGAAATGACCCACATGAATAAATAAAAAAAGCCCCGATTTCGGGGCTTTTTTGTTAACTGTATTTGGCCATGAACTCCTCGGCCTTTTCCACCATATTAAAGCTTCCGCAAAAGAACGGTACGCGTTGGTGTAATTCTGTTGGTTGGATTTCCATGATTCTTCCAAAACCGTCTGAGGCTTTGCCACCGGCTTGTTCCGCAATGAATGCCATGGGATTGCATTCGTATAACAAACGCAGTTTTCCGCTCGGCGATTTGGAACTGGTAGGATAAATGTAAATGCCACCTTTAATCATGTTTCGGTGAATGTCGGAAACCAAACTTCCGATGTATCTTGAGGTATAAGGTCGGTCGCCTTCTTCTAACTGGCAATATTTGAGATAATCTTTCACGCCTTGCGGAAAGTGAACATAGTTGCCTTCATTGATAGAATAAATAGTGCCGTCTTCAGAAAATTGCATGTTCGGATGAGACAAATAAAACGTTCCGATGGCCGGATTCAAAGTAAATCCGTTTACGCCATGGCCTGTTGTGTAAACTAACATAGTTGAGGTCCCATAAATCACATAACCAGCCGCCACTTGGCTTGTTCCGGGTTGCAAAAAATCTTCAATGGTAACCGGAGTGCCTACTGGTGTTACTCTTCTGTACACCGAAAAAATAGTCCCTACCGAAACATTTACATCAATGTTGGACGAACCATCCAAAGGATCCATCAAAACTACGTACTTATTATTGTGACTGTTGTCTGAACCGGCCACTGTGATGAAATCGTCATTTTCTTCCGAAGCAATCCCACAAACAATTTCCCGATTAATAAGTGTTTGAATAAAAATATCATTGGCATATACATCCAGTTTTTGCTGGTCTTCGCCCTGAATGTTTTGGTCTCCGGCAGCACCAACAATATCCACCAATCCGGCTTTGTTTACCTTGTAGTTTACCACTTTGGCGGCGAGTCTTATGGAGTTGATGATTCGGGATAATTCCCCTGAGGAGTATTGAAATTCAGATTGTTTTTCGATGATAAATTCACCTAAGGTTTTGTTGCGTTCTTCCATTACGAAATCGTTGTAGTTGTGAGTGCAAATATCGTTTTTTTTATCAAAATGCGATGCTAAACTTTAAAAAATGTCAGGTTAAATCTTTGTAAAACTTATTTTATCTTTGCTGTTCACTATGTTAAAAAATTAATACCATGAAGACAAAATTTATCCTTACCGCTCTTGTCGTTTCTGCTTTGAGTTTTACCAAAATAAATGCCCAAATTAATATTGGTGACAAAGCTATGGGAGCCCTGCAAACAGGAGTTGCCAGTTTTACGTATAGCGATGAAGATGCTGCCGCCATGTCAAAAGAAGCGGTGCGAAAAATGGATTCTGCCAATGTAGTCGCTGGTCCCAAAGACGGTTACGCCATACGATTGAATCGAATTTTTGGTAAACATGTAAACGAAGCAGGGTTAAAATTGAATTATAAAGTCTATATCACCAAAGATGTCAATGCCTTCGCCACTGCCGATGGTAGCGTTAGAGTTTTTTCGGGTTTGATGGATATTATGGATGACAATCAATTGTTGGCCGTAATTGGTCACGAAATTGGTCACGTGGCGAATCACGATTCACGCGATGCGATGAAAGCTGCCTTGAGAAAAGCCGCTTTGGTTGGTGCTGTTTCTTCGCAATCCGATAAAGTAGCGAAGTTGACGGACAGCCAATATGGGCAATTGGCCAATGCTATTTTGGACAGCAAATACAGCCGCAAACAAGAATCGGAAGCTGATGATTACTCGTATGCTTTTATGAAACGCAACGGTTATAATGTCAATGCGGTAGAAGCAGCTTTTACTATTTTGGCGAACATGAGTGGCGGAGCGCAAGCCGACTTCCTAACCAAAATGCTGAGCTCACACCCTGATCCAAAAGACAGAGCGGATAAAGCCAAAGCCAAAGCTACGGCTGACGGATTGTACAAACCGTATGTTCAAATGAAAATTTCGAATAAAGCAACTACTCCGGCTAAGAAAACGCCTAAAAAGAAGAAAAAATAAGAAGCCATGACCATTAGAAAAGGCGAAAAGAAAGACATGCAAGCCGTTCTGGAACTCATTCAGGAACTGGCTACTTTTGAAAAGGAACCCGATGCGGTTGTCGTTACTGTTGCTGATTTAGAGCGTGACGGTTTTGGCGACAAGCCATTATTTCATACATTTATCGCTGAGCTTGATGGCGAAATCGTTGGCATGGCGCTATATTACTACCGCTACTCCACCTGGAAAGGCAAAACGATTCACCTCGAAGATTTAATTGTCAAAGAAAAAATGCGCGGTTCCGGTTTGGGCTTTGCCTTATATTCCGAGATTATTGCTCAGGGCAAAAGAGACAAGGTCCGCCGAATTGAGTGGAATGTGCTCGATTGGAATACGCCGGCGATTGATTTTTACATCAAATCGGGAGCCAAGTTATTAGACGATTGGCGCGTAGCACAAATGGATGAAAACGGAATCAATGAATTTTTAAGTAAGGTATAACAATGAGAATATTCAAATTTGGTGGCGCTTCGGTAAAAGACGCCGAGGGCATTAAAAATGTATTTAGTGTTTTGGAAAAAGTAGGTCACGAAGACACGCTTTTAGTCATTTCCGCGATGGGAAAAACCACAAACGCTTTGGAGTTAGTAATCAAAAATTACTTTGAAAAATCCAATGAATTGCATTCTTCTCTGCAAGATGTAAAAAAGTACCACAACCAAATTCTATTGGATTTATTCGATGACGAAGAAAGCGATGTATTCTATGCTGTGAACAGTCATTTCGCCGATTTGGAGTATTTTTTACGCAGCAATAAATCCCCGAATTATAACTTTGTGTATGACCAGATTGTAAGCTACGGAGAAATCATTTCCACCACGATTGTCAGCCATTATTTCAATTTTGCCGGTTTGAAAAACAACTGGATTGACGTTCGAAACTTCATCAAAACCGATAATACGTATCGCGATGCGAATGTGGATTGGGAAAAAACCCAACAATTCATTTCAAAAGGCGTTAAGAAAAAAGCACTCAATATCACTCAAGGATTTTTGGGTTCCGATGAAAATAATTTCACCACTACGCTTGGTCGTGAAGGTTCCGATTATACCGCTGCGATTTTTGCCTATTGCTTAAATGCCGAAAGCGTAACGATTTGGAAAGACGTTCCCGGGGTGATGAATGCCGATCCGCGTTATTTTGAAAATGCGATTTTGTTAAACCAAATTTCGTATCGCGAAGCCATCGAGCTGGCGTTTTACGGAGCTACCGTTATTCACCCGAAAACCCTGCAGCCACTTCAGAAAAAAGAAATTCCGTTGCATGTTAAATCGTTTATCAATCCGCTGTTGCCGGGCACCAGCGTTTCCAAAGGAAAAGATTTAGAACCACAAGCGCCTTGTTATATCGTCAAAAGAGACCAGTTACTGATTTCATTATCATCCATCGATTTTTCGTTCATCATGGAAGAAAACATTAGTGAGATTTTTGCGTTGTTTCACCAATACAAAATGAAAGTGAGTCTGATTCAAAATTCGGCCATCAGTTTTTCGGTTTGTATCGAAGATAAATTTGGTAATTTCAACGAACTGAAAACCATTTTGTCCAAAAAATTCAAAGTGTCTTATAACGAAAATGTCTCGTTGTACACCATTCGTCATTTCACCAAAGAAGCTGCCGAAATGGTAGAAAAAGACAAAACCGTCCTGCTGAAACAAATCTCGAGAGAAACCATGCAAATTGTGACAAAAGAGTAATTCTGCTCCGATAGAAATACTACATTCAAACTTTTCTCGTTATTATATGTATGCTGAAAAGACTTCTTTTATTGTTGGTACTCCTTGGTTTTGCTAAGCTTTCGGCTCAGGAAATCAAATCGTTGTACCAAACGAAAAAAGTAGCCGTTTCTACAGACACCATCAGTCTCGAAAAAGTCAGCATCAGTCCGAGTTTTTTCAAATTGCAGAAGGCAGATGGAACTTCGATTGACACGACTTTCTATAAAATCGATTTTCAAAAAGGAAAGCTGATTTTCAAAAATGGCTTTGCATCGCAAGACAGTGTCACCGTTCGCTATTTTAATTATCCGGAACATTTAACGAAAACCTACAGCATTTACGACCAGGACAAAGTGGTTCCCAACGAAGCGGGAAATCTCTATAAAGTCAACCGTTCCGTGAAAAAGTTTGTGCCGTTTGACGGCTTAAACACCTCAGGAAGCATTACGCGAGGCGTGACGATTGGCAACAATCAGAATGCTTCGGTAACGTCCAATCTCGATTTGCAAATTACCGGAAAGATATCGGACAAGGTTTCGCTTCGGGCTTCGATTCAAGATTCCAATATTCCGCTACAGGAAGGCGGGTATTCGCAGAAACTGGATGAATTCGATCAAATTTTTATAGAACTCTTTACCGATAAATGGAATATCCGCGCCGGCGATTTATTTCTCGAAAACCGGCAATCGCGCTTTCTGAATTTCAACAAAAAAGTGCAGGGACTTTCCACGCATTTTACGTTTGGCGGTGAAGATAACAAAACCGAAATTTTTGCAGCTGGCGCTTTGGTTCGTGGGCAATATGCCAAAAGTTCTTTCACCGGGCAAGAGGGAAATCAAGGGCCGTACAAACTGCGCGGCAACAATGGCGAATTGTATGTGCTCGTCATCTCCGGTTCGGAGAAAGTATATGTCAATGGAATTTTGCGCAAGCGTGGCGAAAATAATGATTATGTGATTGATTATAATGCCGGAGAAATCACGTTTACCTCACTGTTTCCAATAACTTCCGAGATGCGGATTGTGATTGAATACCAATATTCGGATCGAAATTACACGCGATTTGTGACGTATGCCGGAGCCAATCATGAAGCTAAAACCTGGAGTTTGGGAGGTTATTTGTATTCGGAAAGCGATGTAAAAAACCAGCCGTTGCAGCAGAATTTATCTTCGGAACAAGTTGCAGTTTTGGTCAATGCCGGAGACAATGTTAATCTGATGAACGCCCCGTCTGCTTACCCCGATTCGTATTCGGAGAATAAAATTTTGTATAAAAAAATCACTGTTACCAGCGGTGAAGCTTTCGAATATTCCAACAATCCGGATGACGAATTGTTCAATGTGAAGTTCACTTTGGTTGGCAATAATCTCGGAAATTATATTTTGACTAATTCTTCTGCCGTTGGCAAAATTTATCAATACGTAGAGCCAATCAGCGGCGTTCCCCAAGGGAATTATGAGCCCATCACTAGATTGGTTGCGCCAACTAAAATCCAAATTGCAACGGTTCTTGGGAAATACAATCCGAGTGAGAAAACGAATGTTGATTTTGAAGTGGGTGTGAGTAATAACGATTTGAATTTGTTTTCTTCCATCGATGATAATGACAACAAAGGCGTGGCCGGGAAACTGAATTTCAAGCAACGGTTGTTTACCAAAAAATGGCAAGTGGATGCTTTTGGGAACTACCAATATGTGCAACAAAATTTCAAAACCATTGAGCGCTTGTTCAATATTGAGTTCAACCGCGATTGGAATTTAACCACTTTTGAAGGCAATCAGAGTTTGATAATAAACGGTTTGGATTTCATTTTGCCCGAAAAAGGAAAGCTGACGTATCAGTTTGAGAAGCTGGATTTCTCCAAAAGTTTTTCGGGAAACCGGCATCTTGTAAATGGGTTGTTCAAACTCAATAACTGGAACCTTCAGGAAACCGGCAGTTATTTAAAAAGTGATGGCGATTATGCTTCTTCCACCTTTATTCGAAACCAATCCCAGGCGCGGTATCATTTCAAAAAAAACTGGATTGGCGGGAGTTTGCGTTTGGAAAACAATAAAGAAAAGCTGGTGGCTACCCATCAATTATCAGCCTTAAGTCAGCGATTTACCGAGTATGGAGCGTTTGTCGGGCGTGGCGATAGCACCAAGGTTTTTGTGGAATTGGGTTATCTGCAACGGGTGAATGACAGTTTACAGAATGGTTTTTTGCAAAAAGTCAACACCTCACAATCGTATTATTTGAAATCAAAATTGATCCAAACCGATAAAAGTGATTTGTCGTTATTTGTCAATTACCGAAACCTGAAATATGTGGATAATGCCAGACCGAACGAGCCTTCGCTGAATTCCCGTTTGTTGTATAACGATCAATATTTCAAACAATTGATGCAAGTAACCACGGCGTATGAAACCACTTCGGGAACGATTGCCCAGCAGGAATTCACGTATTTGGAAGTCCAACCCGGACAAGGCGTTTATACCTGGAACGACTACAACGGCAACGGCATTCAAGAATTGCAGGAGTTTGAAGTAGCGCCGTTTCCCGATCAGGCGAAGTATGTGCGGGTATTTTTGCCAAATCAGATTTTCATCAAAACCCATCAGAATAAATTCTCGCAATCGCTGACGTTGAATCCGGCGCAATGGCAGAACGAGAATGGTTTTAAGAAATTAGTGTCTCATTTCTACAATCAAACTTCTTATTTAATTGAGCGTAAAATTCAGCGCAACGGCGATAATTTTGATTTGAATCCGTTTTCGTCTTCCGATGCTGATTTGCTGGGATTGAACACCAGTTTTAGGAATAGTTTGTTCTACAATCGCGGAAAGCAAAGACATTCGGTGACTTATACTTTTACGCAAAACAAAGTAAAAAGCCTGCTTTCTGTGGGTTCTCAGGAGAGTAAGAACAATTCGCATCAATTGCAATATGCCCATTTGGTGCAGAAAACCTGGTTGTTTTCGTTGGCTTCCAAAACGGTTTTCACATCGTTGTATTCTGAAAATTATGCCAGCAAAAACTTTGAAGTGAATGCATATCAAATCAATCCCAAGATTTCTTACTTATTTAATAAAAATGCGAGTTGGGACATTTTTTATGAATATCAGAACAAGAAAAACCAACTGGGCGATTACGAAAAATTACGGCAAAACCGCTTCGGGACCTCATTCTCGTATGCCAGCGAAAAGAAGCTGACGATGAACGGAGAATTCTCGTTGTATCAAAATAAATTTACCGGCGATGCGCAGTCACCGGTAGCTTTTCAAATGCTGGAAGGGTTGCAGCCTGGGAAAAACATGACCTGGCGATTATTGATTCAAAAGAACCTGACGCAGTTTTTGGATATCAATATCAATTACCAAGGCAGAAAAACGGAAACCAGTCAAACCATCCACACTGGAAATGTGCAATTGAGAGCTTATTTTTAATAGTTTTCAACAACGTTGTATTTATTTTTTGCTTACTTTTAATCCACCAAATATTAAAATTAATCACCATGAAAAAACTATTTTTAATGTGTTTCCTTTTCGCTTTTATAGTGAATACGAATGCTCAGGAAACGAAAGCAGAAAAGGCAAAAGCTAAAACTGAGAAAGCCGCAAAAGCAAAAAAAGCAAAAGCTGCTAAAGAAACCAAAGAGGAAAAAGCCGCAGCTAAAGAAACCAAAGAAAAAGCGGAAAAGAAAGCTAAGAAAGAAACTTCGGCAGTAAAAGAGAAAGCAACTAAAGCCAAAAAAGAAGCGGAAGACAAAGCGCCTCGTTTGAAAAAAGACGGAACACCAGACAAACGCTTCAAAGATACGGATGCTAAAGGACCATTGAAAAAAGATGGAACTCCGGACAAGCGTTTTAAAACGGCAGCCAAAGACAACAATGCCTCTGCAAAAGGGGAAGCAAAAGCGGCCGAAGGAAAAGCCAAAGCAGCGGCTAACAAAACAGAAGCCAAAGCAAAAAAAGAAGTAAAAGAAAAAGCGTCTACCGAAAAAGCGCCAAGAACACCGGACAAAGTAACCGGAGAGTATAAAGGTAAAAAAGTGTATACCGGGCCAAGAGGAGGAAGATATTATATTAACTCTAATGGTAATAAAACCTATATTTCGGATGATAAATAAGAAATAAGACTACACTTTTCTTAGAGCGGTTTTTTCAATGGGAAAACCGCTCTTTTTTTGTCTCCAAAAAATCCGTTTTCAGAAGATTGTAAATGTTAAAATTTCGCTATCAGTAAATTCCTAACTTCCTTTGTTTTAGGGCTTTTTTTGTTTTTTGTTTTTTGTAATTAACTGAAAAACAGTAATTTATAAATCAATCAAAACCCCATTCAAATCTGCCTATTTGTTAAAAACTAGACCCGATTGTGAATAAGTTTGACTTTCTTTTTACGTTTCGTTTGCCAATCTTTGTAACATACAGATTTCACTAAAAATCGTCTTAAAATTCAAAATAAATTCAACATGGCTACTATCGAACCAATTTTAAAAGAAAACAAAGATCGCTTCGTGATTTTTCCTATCAAGCACCAAGACATTTGGGAATGGTACAAAAAAATGGAAGCCAGTTTTTGGACGGCCGAAGAAATTGATTTGCACCAAGACTTGTCGGATTGGAATAATAAATTGAATGAAGACGAAAAATACTTTATCAAACACATTTTGGCTTTCTTCGCAGCTTCTGACGGAATCGTGAATGAAAATTTAGCCGAAAACTTTGTCAACGAAGTGCAATATCCGGAAGCCAAATTTTTCTATGGTTTTCAAATCATGATGGAGAACATTCACAGCGAAACCTATTCGTTGCTAATTGATACGTATGTAAAAGACGAAGCCGAAAAGGACAAACTTTTCCACGCCATTGATGTGTTTCCTGCCGTAAAGAAAAAAGCAGATTGGGCGTTAAAATGGATTTCCTCCGACTCCTTTGCTGAAAGATTAATCGCTTTCGCAGCGGTAGAGGGTATCTTCTTTTCGGGAGCTTTCTGCTCGATTTACTGGTTGAAAAAACGCGGTTTAATGCCAGGCTTAACGTTTTCTAACGAATTAATCTCCCGTGATGAAGGAGTTCACTGCGATTTTGCGGTGCATTTACACAACCACCATTTGGTACACAAAGTATCCAAAGCCAGAATCACGGAAATTATTACCGATGCCTTAAACATTGAAAGAGAGTTCATTACTGAGTCGCTTCCTGTGAGTCTGATTGGGATGAACGCCACTTTGATGACACAATATTTAGAATTTGTTGCCGACAGATTATTAGTAGAATTGGGTTGCAAGCGAGTGTACAACTCCACGAATCCGTTCGATTTCATGGACATGATTTCGTTACAAGGGAAAACCAATTTCTTCGAAAAACGAGTAGCCGAATACCAAAAAGCAGGCGTGATGAATTCCGATTCAGAGTCCAGCAAAATTAGTTTCGACGCCGATTTTTAGACCTAGCTCAGATTGTAGCGGCATCCTTTAAAAAGATATAGCGGAAAGCTGAAAACAGCTTCAAAAAATAAAACAAAACCAATTACAAATAACCAGAAAATAGGTAAAGGGATTTTCTATTTTCAAAAACTGACAAGCGTATGTATGTAGTAAAAAGAGACGGCCACAAAGAGCCGGTAATGTTCGACAAAATCACGGATAGAATTAAAAAACTATGTTATGGTTTAAACGATTTGGTAGACGCTGTTAAAGTGGCAATGAGGGTTATTGAAGGGTTGTACGATGGTGTTACGACTTCAGAATTAGATAATTTAGCGGCAGAAACCGCAGCTTCCATGACGATAGCTCATCCGGATTATGCACAGCTAGCCGCGCGTATCGCAATTTCCAACTTACATAAAAACACCAACAAATCCTTCTCGGAAACGATGAGTGAAATGTTTCATTATGTAAACCCAAGAACCAACCAGGCGGCACCGTTACTTTCGGAAGAAGTGCACCAGGTAATTCAGGAAAATGCCGAGTTTTTAAACTCTCACATCATATACAATCGTGATTTCAACTACGATTACTTTGGTTTCAAAACCTTGGAGCGTTCGTATTTGTTGAAAATCAACGGTAAAATCGTAGAACGTCCGCAACACATGTTGATGCGTGTAGCAGTCGGAATTCACTTAAACGACTTAGAAGCTGTAATTGAAACGTACGACTTAATGTCGAAAAAGTTCTTTACGCATGCGACACCGACGTTATTCAACGCGGGTACGCCAAAACCACAAATGTCTTCGTGTTTCCTGTTATCCATGAAAGACGACAGCATTGACGGAATTTACGATACGTTGAAATCAACCGCCAAAATCTCGCAATCAGCGGGTGGAATCGGGTTGTCAATTCACAATGTACGTGCGACAGGTTCATACATCCGTGGTACTAACGGAACTTCGAACGGAATTGTTCCGATGTTGCGTGTGTTCAATGACACCGCTCGTTATGTTGACCAAGGCGGCGGAAAACGTAAAGGAAGTTTCGCTATTTATTTAGAAACCTGGCATGCGGATATTTTCGACTTTTTGGATTTGAAAAAGAACACCGGAAAAGAAGAAATGCGGGCCCGTGATTTGTTCTTTGCCATGTGGACTTCCGATTTATTCATGAAACGCGTTCAGGAAGATTCGCATTGGACCTTGATGTGTCCAAACGAATGTCCGGGCTTATACGATGTTTACGGAGAAGAATTTGAAGCTTTATACACTTCGTACGAAGAACAAGGCAAAGGAAGAAAAACCGTGAAAGCACGTGAACTTTGGGAGAAAATCCTGGAGTCGCAAATCGAAACGGGAACGCCATACATGTTGTACAAAGATGCGGCCAACAGAAAATCCAACCAAAAGAATTTGGGAACCATCCGTTCGTCTAACTTGTGTACCGAAATTATGGAATACACTTCGGATGATGAAATCGCGGTGTGTAATTTGGCTTCCATTTCATTGCCAATGTTTGTGGAAAATAACCAATTTAACCACGAATTGTTATTCAACGTAACCAAGCGCGTAACCCGAAACTTAAACAAAGTAATCGACCGAAATTACTATCCGGTAAAAGAAGCCGAAAACTCCAATATGCGTCACCGTCCGGTAGGATTGGGCGTGCAGGGGTTGGCGGATGCGTTCATCTTATTGAGAATGCCGTTTACCAGCGATGAAGCCAAAAAATTAAATCAGGAAATATTCGAAACCTTATACTTTGCCGCCGTAACCGCTTCTATGGAAATGGCCAAAGAAGAAGGACCATACTCAACATTCAAAGGCTCTCCAATATCTAACGGAGAATTCCAACACAACCTTTGGAACATCAAAGACGAGGAATTATCAGGAAGATGGGATTGGGCCAGTTTGAGAAAAGAAGTAGTGAAACACGGTGTTAGAAACTCGTTATTGGTAGCACCAATGCCAACCGCATCTACATCACAAATCTTAGGAAACAACGAAGCTTTCGAACCTTATACATCCAACATTTACACGCGTCGTGTATTGTCGGGAGAGTTTATTGTGGTGAACAAACACTTGTTAGAAGACTTAGTAAACCGCGGCTTGTGGACCGAAGATTTGAAACAGGAATTAATGCGAAACAACGGATCAGTGCAAGCGCTGGATATTCCGGAAGATTTAAAAGAATTATACAAAACGGTTTGGGAAATGTCGATGAAAGATATCATTGATATGTCGCGCCAAAGAGGGTATTTCATTGACCAATCGCAATCGTTGAACTTGTTCATGCAGGATGCCAACTATGCAAAACTGACGTCAATGCACTTCTATGCTTGGCAATCCGGATTAAAAACAGGAATGTATTACTTAAGAACCAAATCGGCTGTAGACGCTATCAAGTTCACGTTGAACAATGATAAAAAAGCGGAACCAACCGTAGCCGAACCAGTAGCGGTTGAGGTAGTTGCTCCCAACGAAACCGGAGAAATGACCGCCGAAGATTTCAAAGCGATGGTAGAACGCGCCAGAGCTGCAGGACCGGATGATTGCGAAATGTGTGGGTCTTAATTAGAAAATAGAATAAGAAATAAAGAAAAGCAGCTGTCAACTTGATGGCTGTTTTGATTTTTAAATAAAAAATACAATGGCAAAAGAAAAAGGAGTTTACACCGGAATCATAGAAAAAGACGAACACGGGAATTATTTCTGTGGCGAATATTTGTTGGATTACCAATATACGGTAGCCAATTTTAAAGAAGGTGACGAAATCAACATCAAATCGGCGATTGCGAATCCTAGCGATAAGAGTTATAATTTGTACCCAAAGAAGTCAAGGAATTTCTTTTTGGCCAATCAAAAAGAATAATAATGGAAGGAAAGAACCCAAAGCAATTTACAGTAACCCAAGAACTTTTGGCGTCGCATGCGCAACGGTTTTTGAATTTGTTGTCGGATACCATGCTGCAGGTAGTCTTGTTTCTAATAGTGCTTATGGTCGTAGAAGCTTCGGCAGCACCCGCTGTAAACAAGGCCTTCCAAAGTTATGTACTCGTTAATCCTATTGGGCAATATACTTTTGTGAGTGTCATTGCTTTGTTATATTACAATATTTTCGAAGTGCTGTTGGCAAGAACGCCTGGCAAATTTATCACACAAACCCTAGTGGTAGATATCAATGGAGATTTGCCCAATCATCAAATGATTTTGGTTCGAACGTTGTGTCGGTTAATTCCGTTTAATGGCTTGTCTTTTCTCGGATTTCCGGCAAGAGGTTGGCACGACAGCATCTCCAAAACCTATGTGGTCAATAAGAAGTTATTGGAAGAAAAGAAACGCCTTTTTACGGCTTTGGAACCAAAACTAAAGGAAGAATAACGATGATTAGGCTGGAAAGAACAACTTCGGATCATCCCGATTTTGAAAAATTGGTGGTAGCTCTCGATGCGTATTTGAAAGTTTTGGATGGTGATGACCATGCCTTTTATGCCCAATTCAATAAAACCAATTTGTTGAAAAATGCCTTGCTGTGTTATGAAAATGATGTGGTTGTTGGGATTGGAGCCTACAAAGAATATGATGCCAATACGGCTGAAATCAAACGAATGTACACTTTGCCGGAACACCGAGGGAAAGGTATTGGCAAAGCTATTTTGACCGAATTAGAGCTTTGGGCGAAAGAGGAAAATTACACCAATTCCATACTCGAAACTGGTTATATGCAGGTTGATGCCATAGGGTTATATCAAAAACTAGGCTATGAAATCACCGAAAATTTCGGGCAATACATTGGAGTGGCCAATAGTGTCTGCATGAAGAAAATCATAAAATAAAACTATCTTTAACGGCTGAATTTATTAATCAACTATCTTCACTATCATGACCTGGGAACAACTTTTATCACTAAAACGCCAAGGCGACACCAGCAAAAGATTGCGCATCGAACAAGATGACACCCGCTTGGGCTTTGAAGTGGATTACGACCGTATCATCTTTTCGTCGGCTTTTAGAAGTTTACAAGATAAAACTCAGGTAATTCCATTATCGAAAACCGATTTTGTGCACACGCGTTTAACACACAGTTTGGAAGTTTCGGTTGTCGGTCGTTCCATAGGAAGATTGGTAGGTAAAAAAATCATTGAAAAATATCCGCATTTGAAAGAAGTGCATGGTTACCACATGAATGATTTTGGTGCGATTGTAGCCGCCGCCGCTTTAGCGCATGATATCGGGAATCCTCCGTTTGGACATTCCGGTGAGAAAGCGATTGGAGAATATTTTGCTATTGGGAAAGGTCAACAATACAAAGACCAATTAACCGCCAAACAATGGCAGGATTTAATCGATTTTGAAGGCAATGCTAATGGTTTTTCGGTGTTAACGAGTTCGCGTCCTGGCATTGAAGGCAGTTTGCGTTTGTCCTATGCTACGCTGGGTGCTTTTACCAAATATCCGAAAGAGAGTTTGCCAAAGAAACCGACCAAAAACATAGCCGATAAAAAATACGGATTCTTCCAATCGGATGTAGCCTTTTTTAAAGAAGTCGCCGAAGAACTGGGTATGATTTCCAACAAAACCGGAAATGATGTGGGGTATGAGCGCCATCCGTTGGCATTTTTGGTCGAAGCTGCCGATGATATTTGCTACACCATTATCGACTTTGAAGACGGTATCAACCTCGGTTTAGTTTCCGAAGATTTTGCTTTGGAGTATTTAATCAAATTGGTGAAAGACACTATTGATACCGCTAAATACCAAACCCTGACTACCAAAGAAGACCGCATCAGTTACCTGCGCGCTTTGGCCATTGGGAACTTAATCAATGATGCCGTAAAGGTTTTTATCGAAAACGAAGAAGCCATATTGCAAGGGAAATTCCATTTTGCCTTGACCGATAAAAGCAAGTACAAAGCGCAGATGGATGACATTATCAAACTCAGCGTGAAGAACATTTATCAAAGTCGTGAAGTCATTGAAAAAGAACTGTCGGGCTACCAAATCATCAATAATTTGCTGGATAAATTCATCACCGCTTATAACAACAATCACGAAGGCAAGGCCACGAATTACGACAAATTGTTATTGAAAATCCTTCCGGAAAAACACCATTTGGAAAAGGAAAGTTTGTATGACCGATTGCTTCATATCTGTCATTTTATCTCGATGCTTACGGATGGGAAAGCGGTGCAGTTGAATAAAATTGTGACGGCTTAATCTTCCTCGTCTTCTTCCTCAAGTAAACCTGAGAAAAGCGATTTTAAACCATCCACATCGATGTTGCAGAATTGCTGCAGTTCGTCAACCGTTCCGTGTTCTATGAAATAATCGGGCACACCGCAAAGGAAAATTTCATTCACATAATCATTTTTGGCCGAGAACTCTAAAACAGCACTGCCAAAACCACCGGTCGTTACGCCATCTTCCACTGTGATGATGGTGGAGAATTTATCGCAAATCTTGTGTAATTTTTTCTCGTCTAAGGGCTTTACAAACCCAAAATGATAATGCGCAAAATGGCCGGAATCCTCCATGTCGTTAAGTGCCAAAGTCACATTGTCGGCTATAGTTCCCGTTGATAAGACAGCTACTTTTTTACCTTTTCTAAGTTTATGCGCTTTCCCAATTTCGATTTTCTGAAAGTCAGTTGGCATTTTCCAATCCGCATTTTTGCCACGACCACGAGGATATCGAATCGCAATAGGATGCTTCAGTCCTAAGGAAGCTGTATAAAGAATATTTTGCAACTCGATTTCGTCTTTCGGAGCATAAATCATCATATTCGGGATGCAACGCAAATACGCTAAATCAAATACGCCGTGGTGTGTAGCGCCATCTTCACCAACCAATCCGGCTCGGTCTAAACAAAAAATTACCGGCAAATTCTGCAGTGCCACATCGTGGATGACTTGGTCATAAGCCCGTTGTAAAAAGGTGGAATAAATGTTGCAAAAAACCACCATGCCTTGCGTCGCCATTCCTGCCGAAAGCGTCACAGCATGCTGCTCGGCAATCCCCACATCAAAAGCCCGTTTCGGAAAAGCATCCATCATAAATTTCATTGAACTTCCGCTTGGCATAGCCGGTGTAATCCCAACAATTTTCGGATTGTTTTTAGCTAATTCCACTAAAGTCAAGCCAAACACATCTTGGAATTTTGGCGGTAAATTTTCGGTGGTGGTTTTATGAATTTCTCCGGTGGCCGCATCAAATTTTCCCGGAGCATGGTATTTTACTTGGTCTTCTTCGGCTTTTTGCAAGCCTTTGCCTTTGGTGGTTATAATATGTAAAAACTTTGGGCCTTTTACTTTTTTAAGGCGTTCCAATTCTTGGAGTAAAGCCGGTAAATCATGCCCGTCAATCGGACCCGAATAATCAAAGTTCAGCGACTTAATCATGTTGTTCTGCTTCGGATTTTTACCTTCTTTGACTGCAGTCAAATAATTCTTCAAAGCGCCAACACTAGGGTCAATTCCGATAGCGTTATCGTTTAAAATGACCAACAAATCCGCATCGGTAACCCCGGCATGATTTAGTCCTTCAAACGCCATTCCGCTGGCAATAGATGCATCGCCAACAACCGCAATGTGATGTTTGTTTTCGCCTTTCAATTGGGAAGCAATCGCCATACCCAAAGCCGCTGATATAGCCGTAGAAGAATGCCCCACACCAAACGTATCGTACACACTTTCGCTCCGCTTCGGGAACCCGGAAATGCCACCCAACTGGCGATTGGTATCGAATTTGGTTCTTCTTTCGGTTAGAATTTTATGACCGTAGGCTTGATGTCCGACATCCCAAACTAATAAATCATTGGGCGTATCAAAAACATAATGCAAAGCAATCGTCAATTCGACCACACCCAAACTCGCGCCGAGATGGCCTTCTTTTACCGAGACAATGTCGATGATAAACTCGCGCAACTCTTTAGCCAATTCGGGCAATTGAGTCACGGTTAATTTTCGTAAATCCGCAGGATTGTTTATATGTTCAAGCAATTTTTTTGACATGAGGCAAATGTACGAATTGAAATTGTATTTTTGTTTTATGGAAAACCCTTTCACCGACGAGTATTTTATGAAGAAAGCTTTGCAGGAAGCCGAAATCGCTTTTGAGAAAGGGGAGATTCCTGTCGGTGCCGTGATTGTCATTGATAACAAAGTCATTGCCCGAAGTCACAATCTTACCGAAATGCTCAATGATGTAACGGCTCATGCCGAGATGCAGGCCATTACTTCGGCCGCGAACTTCATTGGTGGAAAATATTTAAAAAACTGTACGCTTTACGTCACTTTGGAACCTTGCCAAATGTGTGCCGGTGCGTTGTACTGGAGTCAGATTTCGAAAGTAGTTTTTGGTGCTTCCGATGAGCAGCGTGGTTTTGAAAATCTTGGCACACAACTGCATCCGAAAACCCAGGTAATTAAAGGGATTTTGGCGCAGGAAGCTTCCGATTTGATGCTCCGTTTTTTCGCCTCCAGAAGAAAATAATTTTACAGGAAAAATATTCCTAAAAATATTTCTTGTTTGTAATACTATTTTAATATTTTTAACGTTATATAGCTAATTGAGAAAAAATTAGCTCAAGAAACAAGTTCTAACAAATAACTCTTTTACATCCATGAAAACCAGCAAGATTTTCGGCTTGTTCATTGCAATTTTTATGTTGCAATCCTGTTCAAAAAAATCGGCCTCCGATTTTGATTCAGATTATTCTCTTTACAAAGATTACATTACAAGTTTCTCTTCTGGTTTCGTCTCGGTCAACTCCGATTTTAGGGTGCAATTGGCCTTCAACAAAAGCGATTGGAAGCCCAATCAGGAGCTGGATGATGATTTGTTCGACATTTCCCCAAGCGTGAGTGGAAAAGTGGTGGCGCTATCCAACAACACCATAGCCTTTATTCCAAAAGAAAAACTGGAGCAAAACACGCTGTACCAAATTACGCTTCACCTTTCCAAAATCACCAATAAAGTGCCCAAAGAATTATCGGATTTTAACTTTTCGGTAAAAACCATCAAGCAGGATTTTATTGTGAATACACAGGATTTGCAGTCGTACAGCAAAGATTGGTATTACCTAAACGGGACGTTGACCACTGCGGATAATTTAAGTTTTGATGATGCCCAAAAAATAATAACTTCGACGCAAAGCGATAAAAAATTAAAAATCAAATTCGACAAAGCTCTTAGTACCAGCACGAATTTCAAATTTACCATTGACAGTATTCAGCGTTTTGAAAACGACTCTGAAATTGACATTGCCTGGGATGGCGATGATGTGGATATTGACCAAAAAGGCTCAGTGAAATTCCCAATTCCCGGGAAAAATCAGTTTAAGGTTTTGACCATAAAAGTTGGTGATGCTAATAATCAATCGGTGTTAATCAACTTCTCGGATCCGTTAAAAAAAGATCAGGATTTCAAAGGATTAGTGGCTATCGAAAACACCAGCAATCTCAAGTTTACCACTATGGGTAATGTGTTGAAAGTATTCTACAACCAGGAACCCGATAAATCTACGGTAGACAAAGGAGCTGCCAGTCAAAAAGTAGACGTCGCTGCTGCGGTGGATACGGCAACCATTGCTCTTACAGATACCACAGCCGTTGACACAGAGGACGAAGCCGTTGAAGAAGTGGCTACTCCGAACCAAAATTCTTTTTCAGGCAGTAAACTGGTAGAGGTTTTCCAGGGAATTGAAAGCATCGATGGATACAAAATGAAAAACAACTATTCGCAAAGACTGTTGTTTGAAGACATCAAACCGGGTGTGAAACTATTGAAAAGCGGTACCATTTTGCCGAGTTCCAATAATTTAAAAATCAATTTTGAAGTTGCCAATCTGAAAGCAGTGGATGTAAAAGTCTATAAAATTTACAAAAACAACATCATGCAGTTTTTGCAGGATAACGAACTCAATGGCACCGAAAACTTGCGCCAGGTCAGTCAGGCCATAGCCAAATCGACCATCGAATTAAAGCAGAACAATCTGCTGGATTATACCAAATGGAATACTTATGCTTTAGATCTTTCCAAAATCATAAATCCGGAACCGGGTGCCATTTACCGCGTGGAGTTCTCGTATAAAAAAGAATATTCCTTGTATAAATGTACGGGTTCCACTTCTAGCAGTGATGAGGGCGACGACGAAGAATACAGCAATAATAATAACGAGGAGAAAGAAGAAGTCGATGAAAATGATGTCAACTACAGCAACAGTGGCTACGACTACTATTACGAACAGGATTACGAATGGCGGGAACAACAAGATCCGTGCTCGAATTCGTATTTCTACAATACCAAAATCGGAACCAACATTCTCGCCAGCGATTTAGGTGTTATTGCCAAAAGAGGTACCGACAAATCGGTAGTAATTGCCGTAAGCGATATCGTTTCTACGGAAGCAGTTTCGGGTGCTACAGTGGATTTATACAATTACCAACAGCAAAAAATTGCGACTTCTGAAACCGATAGTGATGGGATGGCTTCTTTCCAATTGGAGAAATATGCTTATTTCGCTATCGTGACCGATGGAGAGCAAAGCACTTATGTTAAGCTTGACGATGAATTGTCGCTTTCCGTGAGTAATTTTGATGTGGCCGGGGAAACTTTGCAGAAAGGACTGAAAGGTTACATCTACGGAGAACGTGGCGTTTGGCGCCCGGGCGATACCGTGTATTTATCGTTTATTCTAAATGACAATGCCAATAAATTGCCACCATCGCACCCAATTAAATTGCGAATGAACGACCCTAATGGAAAAACCATATACGAGTGTGTTCAAAAGATGAATGATCTCAATCATTACAAATTCATCATTCCGACAGAAGCCAATGATATCACCGGAAACTGGGAAGCAGTAGTCAGTATTGGTGGCGCGCGTTTTTACAAAAGCATCAAAATTGAAACCATCAAACCGAATCGTCTGAAAATCAAAAACAGTTTCAATGAACCGGTGCTTTCGGCCAGCAAAAACAACGTAAACAACATTCAGGTATTGTGGTTGCACGGGGCTGTCGCCAAAGATTTAAAAACCGAAGTGCAAGCGAAGTTCTCGCAACAGGTAACCACTTTCAAAGGGTTTGACAAATACGTTTTTGACGATCCAACCCGCAGTTTTTCTACCGAAGAAGTGAATATTTTCTCTGGAAAAGTAGATGGTAATGGTCGTGCTTCCATCCCAATAAAACCAACCATTCAAGGACAGGCTCCGGGTATGTTGCGTGCGGCGTTCATTACCAAAGTCTATGAAAGCGGAGGCGATGTGAGTACGGATGTAGCGGCCACTTCTTATTCTCCCTACAAAACCTATGTGGGAGTGAAAGCTCCGGCAGCCAACAAATACGGCATGATTGAAACCGGAAAAAACAACCGTTTTGATATCGTAACCGTTGGCGAAAACGGCCGTCCAAAAGCGGTTAGAAATCTAGAGGTTCGAGTGTATAAATTGCAAACCCGTTGGTGGTGGGATGCTTCCCATGACGATTTGTCGAGTTACAATACGGCAAACGCCACGATTGCTTATAAAAATTTCACCATCAATACCGATGCTTCAGGCAAAGGCAGTATTGCCTTCTCGGTTAGAGATGAAGAATGGGGGAATTATTTGATTCGCGTTTCCGACCCAACCGATGGTCATGCTACTGGTGTGCGCGTGTTTATTGACATGCCATGGTGGTCTGCCAAATCCAGAAACACCGATGGTGAATCGGCTAAGATGTTGAAATTCTCTACCGATAAAACCAATTATGCAGTGGGTGACAAAGCCAAAATCTTTTTTCCATCCAGCGAGGGCGGCAGAGCATTGATTTCTATTGAAAACGGAACCAAAGTAGTGAAAACCCTTTGGGCCAAAACCCAAAAAGGAGAGACGACTGTCGAGCTTCCAATCACCGGCGAAATGGCACCCAATGTGTACATCAACATTTCATTGCTACAACCACATGCCTCTACCAAAAACGATTCGCCAATAAGAATGTACGGCATCGTTCCGATAGAAGTAATCGATAAAAACACAGTGCTAGAACCACAACTTTCCATGCCTGATGTGCTGCGTCCGGAACAAAATGTGAACATCAAAGTTTCCGAAAAACACGGCAAAAGAATGACTTATACCATTGCTGTTGCGGATGAAGGGTTGTTGGATTTAACCCGCTTTAAAACACCAAATGCCTGGGATAGTTTCTATACCCGTGAAGCTTTGGGCGTAAGAACCTGGGACATTTACGACGATGTAATTGGAGCGTATGGCGGAAAAGTAAACCAAGTGTTCAGTATTGGTGGAGATGCCGATTCGGGCGGTGGTAAAGCCAAAAAAGCGAACCGTTTCCAACCGGTGGTGATGTATTTCGGGCCATTCGAATTAGGGGCTGGCGATTCTAAAACCCATAAAATTAAGTTGCCAAAATACATTGGTTCCGTGCGTACTATGGTAGTGGCCGCTGATGCTAAAACCAGCGCTTACGGTATGGCCGAAAAAGCTACCCAAGTTAGAAGTCCGTTGATGGTGTTGGCTTCATTGCCACGAAAAATATCGCCATCCGAAAAAGTGACGATACCGGTGACGCTTTTTGCTACCGAAAAACAAATCAAAAACGTAACGGTGCAAATCAAAACCAACAGCAGTGTAAGAGTCATTGGAAGCACTACCCAAAAAGTACTGTTCACCGAGCCTGACGAAAAAATGGCCTACTTCAATTTGGAAGTCGGAAGCGTTACAGGTATTGGCAAAATTGACATCATCGCCACTTCCGGAAAAGAGAAATCTACTTATTCCGTAGAAATTGATGTGACCAATCCGAATCCGATAACCAATGCCTACAGCGATATTGTCATCGAGCCGAACAGTTCCAAAACCATTGCCTGGAAAACCTTTGGAGTACCGGGAAGTAACAAAGCCAAAATGGAAGTTTCTTCGGTACCAACCATCGATTTCAGCCGCCGATTGGATTACCTGATTCAGTATCCTCACGGCTGTGTGGAGCAAACCACGTCGTCTGTTTTCCCACAATTGTATCTAAACGATGTGATGGATTTAGATGCTGTTCGCAAACAAAACATTCAGAAAAATGTAACAGCAGCCATTCAAAGACTGAGCAATTTCCAATTGCCAAATGGTGGTTTCTCTTATTGGCCGGGAGGCACCAGTGCTGATGATTGGGGCAGTTCCTATGCCGGGCATTTCCTGATTGAAGCCGATAAAAAAGGGTACGTGTTGCCAATCAATTTCAAATCCAAATGGATTTCGTACCAACAAAAAGAAGCCAAACAATGGCGTTACGATAAAGAAGAAGACAATGATATAGCGCAGGCGTACCGACTTTACACACTAGCCGTTGCCGGGGCAGCCGATTTAGCTTCGATGAACCGTTTGCGCGAAACCGTGGGCATTTCGAATGAGAGTAAATTGCGTTTGGCGGCCACTTATGCCATTCTAAAACAAAACGCAGCCGGATTGGCATTGTTAAGCAAATCGTTCATCGACGAGCAAAATGATACCGAGCGTTACTACTACTATTATTACGGTTCAGCCGAAAGAAACAGAGCCATGGCCTTAGAAACTTTAATCCTGTTAGGTCAAAAACAAAAAGCATTTCTGATGGCCACCAAATTAGCCAAAAACCTCTCCAGCGATGAGTGGATGAGCACACAAACTACCGCTTACAGCTTATATGCGATGGCAAAATTCGCCACTTACAACGGTAGCAAAGGTGTTTCGGTTCAGTATTCCAATGGGGGCAAACCACAAATCATCAATACCAATAAAACGGTAGCCCAACGTGATTTGGTGATTAAAACCGGAACCAATTCAGTGACTATAAAAAACAACAAAAAGAACACTTTGTTCGTTCGCGTCCTGAATAGCGGTATTTTGCCAGTGGGTACTGAAAACGTCATTCAGAATAATTTATCAGCCAGCGTGGTTTTCAAAGACCGAAAAGGCAATGCCATCAACGTTTCCAAAATTGCGCAAGGCACTGAATTCTATGCCGAAGTGACGTTGACCAATCGCAAAAACGAAAGAGTAGAGAACATTGCGCTATCGCAAATTCTGCCATCCGGATTTGAAATTGTGAACACACGATACACTGATTTTGGCGATGCGACCAGCAATGTGGCCGATTATATTGATATTCGCGATGACCGGGCCAATTACTATTTCAGTCTGAAAGCCGGCGAAACCCGCAAGTTCAAAATGCTGTTGAACGCCTCCTATTTGGGCAGCTATTACTTGCCTGGATTGCAGTGCGAAGCCATGTATGACCACGACTTCTTAGCGCGTACCAAAGGACAATGGGTGCAAGTGGTAAAATAAAGTAATAAACCCTTCCGGCATAGCAATGTCGGAAGGGTTAATGCAACCAAAATGAAAGTTAAATTCATGGCGTTCTTGGAACGCATCATCGATTATATCAAACGAAACCCAAAGAAATCGGCCACAGTAGCAATACTCTTGGTGATCTATTACTTTTCGTTGCCCAGAACCCTATTCGAAGAGCCGTATGCCACGGTTATCGAAAGCAGTGACGGCGAACTGCTGGCAGCCAAAATCGCCCGTGACGGCCAATGGCGGTTTCCGGCACAGGACAGCGTTCCCGATAAATTTAAAAAGTGCATCGTTTATTTCGAAGACGAACATTTTTACTACCATCCGGGTTTCAATCCGGTGGCGATGGTTAAAGCTTTTCAGCAAAACCGAAATGCAGGCAAAGTCGTTCGCGGCGGGAGTACCTTGACACAACAAGTCATTCGGCTGTCGCGCAAAAACAAAAAGCGAACCTACTTTGAAAAAGCCATCGAAATCATTTTGGCCACAAGACTGGAACTGCGGCATTCCAAAGAAAAAATCCTCGAACTCTACGCGGCTCATGCGCCTTATGGTGGCAATGTAGTCGGTTTAGAAATGGCTTCCTGGCGGTATTTCGGCGTGCAATCGCATCAGTTATCGTGGGCAGAAAGCGCCACTTTAGCGGTATTGCCTAATGCACCCAGCTTAATTTATCCGGGCAAAAATCAAATCAAATTGCTAAAAAAACGCAACGGTTTGTTATTGAAATTATACAACGAGAAAATCATTGATAAAATGACCTACCAGTTGTCTATTCAGGAGCCTTTGCCACAAAAGCCGTATAATCTCCCACAGATTGCGCCTCATTTATTACAACGTGTGGCAAAAACGAGCGAAGGCCAACGCATCAAGACCACGATTGATATTTCGTTGCAAAACCGCGTGAACCAAATTGCGAAACAGTATTACAATCAGTACAAGCAAAACGAAGTCCACAACTTGGCGGTCATTGTCATCGACATTCAAAACCGCAACATCATCAGTTATGTGGGCAATTCACCCACCGACAAAGACCACGACAAAGACGTCGATATTATCTCAGCACCACGGAGTACGGGCAGTATTTTGAAACCATTGCTTTACGCTTCCATGCTCGATGACGGCGAGATTTTGCCTAACACTTTGGTGGCTGATATTCCAACGCAAATCTCCGGTTATGCACCACAGAATTTCAATCTCACGTTTGACGGTGCAGTTCCGGCACAACGGGCGTTGTCGCGTTCGCTGAACATTCCGGCGGTGTTGTTGTTACAGGAACATGGCGTGAATAACTTTTATGAATTGCTGCAAAAATTCAAACTCAAAAACATCAACCAACATCCCGATCATTATGGTTTGTCATTGATTTTGGGCGGTGCTGAGAGCAATCTTTGGGATTTGTGCCGCACTTACGCCAACTTATCTTCCACAATTAATTACTTCGATAAATCGGATGGAAAATACCGAACTAAAGAATTTGCCGAACTCAATTACGTCAAAGGATTTGAGCAGGAGTATGGCGCTGATAGTTATCAGAAAACGATATTGGGTGCCGGCTCCATTTATTTGACCTATAATGCCATGAAAGAAGTCAACCGTCCCGAAGGCGATGAAGCCTGGAAATTTTACGACTCCTCCTTAGAACTGGCCTGGAAAACCGGAACCAGTTTCGGGAACCGCGATGCCTGGGCTATCGGTACCAACTCGCGTTATGTGGTGGGTGTTTGGGTAGGCAATGCCAATGGCGAAGGCAGACCGGAGTTAACGGGCGTTGGAAGTGCTGCTCCGATTTTGTTTGATGTATTCAATTTGTTGCCCAGAAAACGTTGGTTTCAAGCGCCGTTAAATGATTTGGAATATGCTGAGGTGTGCACCTTAAGTGGCCATTTAGCCCAAGACGATTGCCCCAAAACCAAACAATTAATTCCCCGAAGCGGTAAAAAAACATCGGTATGTCCTTATCATAAATTGGTGCATTTAGACGCAACGGAACAATACCGGGTAAACAGCAGTTGTGAAGCCGTTGATAAAATGGTAACCAAAAAATGGTTTGTCCTGCCGCCGGTAATGGAGTGGTATTACAAAAGCCTGCATATTGACTACAAACCCTTGCCACCTTTCCGGGCCGATTGCCAGCAAAACCAGCAGGCTGCGATGGATTTCATTTACCCCAAAACCAACAGCAAAATCTATTTGGCCAAAGATTTCAACAGCAACATCCAGCCGGTGATTTTGAAAGTAGCCCATTCCAACAAAGAAGCCAAGTTGTATTGGTATGTAGATAATGTGTACAAAGGCACCACACAAACCTTCCACGAAATGCAGATTGTAGCCGAAACCGGCATTCATTACATCACAGTAGAAGATGAATTTGGGAATGAAATAAAGAGAAAGATTGAGATTATTAAGGATTAAAAAAGCCCCGAGGAATCGGGGCTTTTTGTTGTTATTCTTTTACAAACTTCCCGACAGCACTGCCTTTATCACTTAGTATTTTAATAAAGTAACTCCCTGCTTTCAAACCGGAAACATCAAGGGTTTGAGCCGGATTAGTATTCACTTGCACCAATTGTCCTAGGGTGTTGTAAATACTCACAGAGCTTATCGTCACGGCTTGTTTAGTCGAAATAGTAAGACTGTTTTTCGTTGGAACGGGAGCCAAAGTAAACACACTGCCAAAATCAAAATCCTGATGGCCCAACGCTGTAATGGTGGTCGTTGCGGTATTGGTCACAATCGGGAAATTATAATCAAAATAAATGCTCGCTTTGTTACTAAAAGTATCATCAACAGCTAACGTTGGTTTCGTTTTAATCTTAAACGCTACATACCCATCATTATTAGCATCGTCAAACGGCAGGTTGATATTCTCAAAAATAAAATCGACTTGATTGGTGCTGAAATACGAAGTGTTGACTCGCGTTACAAACGAAGCACTGCCTTGCAACGGCACTAAAGTAGCAATGTCAAACTTTGACGCATCAATAATATCTTTGACCACAATATTTTCAGCAATATCGGTTCCGGTATTTTCAAAGTGGATGATATAATGCACATAATCGCCCACCTGGCTTGGTGAAATCGTGAGGCCTTCCAAACAGGTTTTGTCATTTGGGTCTATAGAACCAACAACTATTTGCTTTAAAGAGCTCGTATTGTCTATTGGCATTTCGTCATCGGCTAACGGGCTAATGATGGCAGTAAAATTCAATTGGTCGCCAACATTTACTGCTGGGGTTTCCATTGGCGAATTAATATTCAAAGTAACTGCAATTGACCGACTTTCAAATGGTTGTAAATTGGTATAATCCCATGACAAATAAGAGGCTGCCTGACTGGTAAAAGCTGGAAAAGCCGAAACAAAATCCATTTTGTCGTCTTCATAACTAAAACTTACCGTTCCCGATGCCGCAACGGTGCCTTTGTTTTTATAAACCAATAAATACTTGGCATCAAAACCGGGACGGGCTCTTAGAATTGGAAGCAACACCACTTCAACATCCGTATGAGCACCATTAGGGGCAAGGCAAAAGCTTTGAACAACCGGACTGGTTTGATCCGGGAAAGTAACGGTCGCCACAGCCGGCGATACGGTAAAATAGCTTGGGTTTTCCAGCGCCGGAGTAATGGTTTGAGTGCCCGAACCAACAGTAATGTGGTAATTCCCGCTAGCATTTGAAATTAAATTTCCTGTAGTAACTCCATCCGTAATGTTATAATTCAGGTTTGGAAATATAGGATCATTGGCATCACAACCATTGTGGTCTATGTCTAAAGTATTAGTGCCCTGAATAGTGTAAAAAGTGCCGCCAGGAGTAAAACTGCAATAAGAATTTACATTGTCAATGTTGGGAAAATAGAGGTTTATGGTTTCAACATTCCATTCATCACAACAAACATATTCCAGGTTTGCATTGGAAAACTCACTATTATAAACATCAATTTTTCCGTTTTTAATAAACAGCGAAGTCAGGTTAGGACAAGCAGCACATTTAAGACTGCTCAATTTAGTATTAACCGAAAAATCCAAAGTAGTAAATAGGTTCGATCCGCAATTCAATGTGACCAAATTGCTAAGACTTGACACGTCTATTGTGGTTAATGAATTTTGATAACAATCAAGCGAAGTTATAGTAGTTAACCCCGATACATTGAGAGTAGTTAAATTATTTGACCTCACATTTAAGCCCTGCAAAAGATGCATATTGGAAACATCAACAGAAGATAGCCCGCAATTCGCTAAATTGATTCCTTTAAGAGCCGTAAGACCGGTCATGTTAATACTTCCCAGATTACTGTTGTACAAACCATTGAGAGACTCTAAATAATGCAGCGCTGTGATGTCCAAACCATTACTAACATTACTATAACTGAAATCCAAACTTCTAAGATTCGTGAAATATTGAATCCCGACTAAGCTGGTAATGACATAAGAAGAATAATCCGTATAACTGACATCCAATTTATAAACTTGCGCCGCTTCACTCACTTGTATGTTTCCATCGCCGTTAGCATCAATCTTGATCTTAGCATTGGCAGCATTAAAGGCAATATTGGAACCAATATTAGATTCTAACAGTTTAATTTTAAAATTCGGATCCGGAAAAGTAATAATCTGTGCATGACCTCTCAATCCAATCAACGCCATAACCAAAAGAATGTATAGTTTCTTCATAAAAAGAGTTTGAGGTTCAAATATATAAAAAACTTTACTACAAAATTCTCACGCACTTAAACAGTCTCATTACCGCATAAAAAAACCGCCAATCTTACGAGAGGCGGTTCTTTGTTTATTCTTTAATTTCCTTTCCTTCGTTGTCGAAGAAACGGTATTCTAAATACGTGTAAGCGTCACGAGATTTGATATTAAGAGGAGGAAGCCCAGTGGGCTTCAGGTATTTTTTGCTTTAGCAAAAAGATATAAAAAAACCGCCAATCTTACGAGAGGCGGTTCTTTCTTTATTCTTTAATTTCCTTTCCTTCATTGTCGAAGAAACGGTATTCTAAATACGTGTAAGCGTCACGAGGTATGATTTTCACCCACTTTTTATGTTCAAAAAACCATTTTGAACGTAATGATGGAAAACCTTTTTTAAGGTATGCTGCCACAAAAGGATGAACGTTAAGTTTCACACCACTGTGGTCTTTTACAATCTTTTCAAGCGAAAAATTGATCTTATCAATAATTTGAATCGGTGCATCTACATCACCACTCAAGTTATTAGGATTTTCTTCCCTTGTTTCAATATTGACTTCAGGTCTTACGCGTTGTCTGGTAATTTGAACAAGTCCAAATTTACTCGGCGGTAAGATCTTGTGTTTCGCTTTATCATCGCTCATTTCTTCTCTAAGGAAGTTGAACAACACTTGACGATTGTCTGAGTTCTGCATATCGATAAAATCGACTACAATAATACCACCCATATCCCTAAGACGCAATTGTCTGGCGATTTCGGCGGCGGCTATCATATTGACTTCCATAGCAGTGTCTTCCTGGTTGTTGGCTTTGTTCGAACGGTTTCCGCTGTTCACGTCAATAACGTGCAAAGCTTCGGTGTGTTCGATGATCAGATAAGCACCTTTGCTCATCGATACGGTTCGGCCAAAAGAAGTCTTTATTTGTCGTTCAATATGGTATTTCTCAAACAATGGTGTGTCTTTCGATTGATAAAGTTTAACAATTTTTTGTTTGTCAGGGGCTATTTCGGCTAAATAGTCCTTGGTTTCTTGGTACAACTCTTCATCATCTATTTGAATACTGGTAAAAGTATCGTTGAATACGTCTCTAAGAATAGAAGAAGCTTTGTTAAGCTCTCCCAAAATCTTGGACGGATGATGAGCAGTTGGTAATTTTTTACACATTGCAAACCATCTATTCATTAAGTTTTGCAAATCTTTTTCTAATTCGGCTATGTTTTTGCCTTCTGCTACTGTTCGCACAATAACACCAAAACCTTTGGGTTTGATAGATTGCATTAGCTTCTTCAGTCGGTCTTTTTCTTCTTTGGAATCTATTTTTTGTGAAATAGAAACGCGATCCGAAAAAGGCACTAAAACTACAAATCGTCCCGCGAAAGATAGCTCAGAGCTTATTCGTGGTCCTTTGGTAGAAATAGGTTCTTTGACTACTTGCACTAATACCGATTGATTGGCACTCAGGATGTCTGATATAGTACCATCTTTATCAATCTCTTTTTCAAACTGAAAGTTTTTTAGGGAGAAATCTTTTATTTTACCTGCGCTTACAAGTTTTATGAATTTCAAATAAGAAGCCAACTGTGGTCCTAAATCGTGATAATGCAAAAAGGCATCTTTTTCGTAGCCTACATTTACAAAAGCAGCGTTCAGACCGGCAACCGGTTTTCTGATTTTGGCGATAAAAATATCACCCACCTGAAAGTTGCTCGTTTCTTCTTCTTTGTGTAATTCAATTAGTTTTCCATCTTTTAATAAGGCAAAATCCACAGCATCAGCACTAGATCTAATGATTAGTTCTTTATTCACGTTGTAAATTTTTATCCGAACTTTTTGGCAATAGGCAATAGACAGTAAGCAGTAGGCAAAAAAGTGCCTATGACTTATAGCTTATAGCTTATAGCTAATTGTCAGGATGGATTAAACATTTTAAACAGGTATTGTATTACCCGGTGAAGTTAGATTTTAGAGGCAATCTAAAAAATCTAATCTTCCATTTCAATGAACTTTTTTTAAAAAAAGAAAAGTAGTTTAGAACTACTTTTTCTTTTTGTGTCGGTTAGCTCTCGCTCTCTTTTTACGTTTGTGAGTAGCTACCTTATGTCTCTTTCTTTTTTTACCACTTGGCATAAGTTAGTTTTTAGTGATTAATAAATGTGTTTTTATACTGCTACTTCAGTATTTGTTTTAACTGATTCTACAAATACTTTTGCAGGCTTAAATGCTGGAATGTTGTGAGCAGGAATTTTGATAGTTGTATTTTTAGAAATGTTTCTTCCTGTTTTTTCAGCTCTTGTTTTGATGATAAAACTACCAAAACCTCTTAAATAAACATTGTCTCCTGTTTCTAATGAAGTTTTTACTTCTTCCATAAACGCTTCAACAGTTGCTTGAACATCTCCTTTTTCAAGACCTAATTTTTCTGAAATTTTCGCTACGATATCTGCTTTCGTCATTTTCTTTCGTATTTTAATATTATGTGTAATTTTTTGAGGTTGCAAATATATGAATAATAAAAACAATATTTCAAGCATAATCTATTAAAATTTAATCACATAAAGATTTATTTTTGCGAACCACATTTTAGCTATGAAATTCTCCAACTTGTTAGTTCAATGGTATTTACAAAACAAACGCGATTTGCCTTGGCGCAATACCACCAATCCTTATATCATTTGGCTTTCCGAAATAATGCTTCAACAAACCAGAGTTGCGCAAGGATTGCCCTATTTTTTGCGTTTTACTGAGGCTTTCCCGACGGTTTTCGATTTGGCCAACGCTGAAGAGGAGGAAGTCCTCAAACTTTGGCAGGGATTAGGCTATTATTCCCGAGCGCGGAATTTGCATAAAACGGCCAAGCAGGTCGCTTTTGAGTTGAATGGGGAATTCCCCAAAAGCTATAAGGAGTTATTGCATTTAAAAGGAATAGGAGAGTACACAGCAGCAGCGATTGCCTCATTTGCCTATAATGAAAATGTTCCCGTAGTGGACGGCAATGTTTTCAGAGTCTTGTCGCGCTATTTTGATGTGGAAACCGATATCGCTTCTTCCGGAGCTAAAAAAGAATTTACCCAATTGGCCACAACCGTTTTACCAAAAGGAAAAGCCGATTTTTTCAATCAGGCTATTATGGAATTTGGCGCGCTGCAATGTGTTCCAAAGAATCCGGATTGCCCAAATTGTATTTTTAAGGATAGCTGTGCTGCTTTACAAAAGAAAAAAGTTGACCAGCTCCCAATCAAATCGAAGAAGGCGAAAGTCAGACAACGCTTCTTTACTTATTTAGTGTTTTCGGATGATGATAACCAAACACTACTGCACAAAAGAACCCAAAAAGGAATTTGGCATAATTTATATGAGTTTCCGGTAATTGAAACGGAAGAAATAACCACCGATGAAAATGTTTTAGTATTAATTCAGAATCAGAATTTTGTCAACAATACTATTCGGGAAATAGGATTGTATAATCCGGAAGCCATTGTTCACAAACTTTCGCACCAACATTTGAATATAAAATTCTGGAAAATCAAGGTAAACGGTAAACTTGAAAACGGAATGAACTGGAAATCAGCTAAAAAAATGCCTTTTCCCATCGTGATTTTTAATTTTATTGAAAAATATTCGTTTTAGATTTCAAAAAAAGTAGTAAATTTGAGGGAAACAAATGCTTAAATAATGAATGGGACTTTAAATAAAGTAATGTTAATTGGCCACCTGGGGGACGATGTCAAGATGCACTATTTTGAAGGAGGAAATTGCATTGGCCGTTTTCCTTTGGCTACCAATGAAGTCTACATCAACAAACAAACTAACGAGAAAATTGCCTCTACCGAATGGCATAATTTGGTGGTAAGAAACAAAGCCGCTGAAATATGTGAAAAGTATTTGTCCAAAGGTGATAAAATTTATATTGAAGGCCGAATCAAATCACGCCAATGGCAAGCCGAAGACGGCACCACAAAATACACCACCGAAATACAAGTGACAGAATTCACCTTTTTGACTACCAAAAAAGAAGTGGAAGGCATAAAAATGCCTCAAAATTTGGAAGCCAAAACCGCTACTTTTGAAGCACCCAATACAGCAACTCCCGAAAATGATTTGCCGTTTTGATATTGTTTAACTAACCCTGAACCCTTTGGACCCGGAGCCCAGTCTTTCCTTTTTTACCGTAATAGATACTAACTTGCTTTTTGGAAGTATCGGAATTGCGCTCTTCTTATTTTCTTCAGCCATGGTTTCGGCTGCTGAAGTTGCTCTTTTTTCATTAACACAAAAGGATATCAAAACTCTGTTTGATGAAGATGTTGCAAAAGCGAATCTGATTTCAAAACTATTGCAGCGTCCCAAAAAACTATTAGCAACCATATTAATTGCCAACAATTTCAGCCACATTGGAGTTGTTATTATCTTTTCATTTGTTGGTAGTAGTATTTTTTCCGCCATAGCTTCGCCAGTGTTGAAATTCATTGTTGAGGTGCTTTTGGTTACCTTTCTTATACTGTTGTTTGGCGAAGTACTGCCCAAAGTGTATGCCAGCAGAAACAATATCAAGTTTTCAAAATTTATTGCTACGCCTATATTGGTTTTAGACAAATTACTTTCTCCCATCAGTTTGCCAATGCGGGCTGTGACGATTTTTTTGCATGAAAAATTAGGGAAGCAAAAGACAAATATTTCGGTAGATCAATTGTCGCAGGCTTTGGAATTGACTTCAACAGAAGATACCAGTTCAGAAGAACAAAAAATCCTGGAAGGCATAGTTTCTTTTGGGAATACCGATACGAAACAGGTTATGAGTCCGAGAATTGATGTTTTTGCTTTGGAAATAGAAGAAACATTTGCCGAAATTTACCCAAAAATTGTAGACAAAGGCTACTCTAGAATCCCGGTTTACCGTGAAAGTATTGATCATATTGAAGGCATTTTGTTTGTCAAAGATTTGATTCCGCACATTCATAAAAAAGAATTTGATTGGAATAAGTTAATTCGACTACCGTTCTTCGTACCCGAAAACAAAAAACTGGATGATTTATTGAAAGATTTCCAGCGATTGAAGAGTCATTTAGCGGTAGTGGTGGATGAATACGGAGGAACTTCCGGTTTGGTTTCCTTAGAAGATATTATAGAGGAAATTGTTGGCGATATTTCGGATGAGTTTGATGATGAGAATATCAATTTCTCTCAAATTGACGACAAGAATTTCCTGTTTGAAGGCAAAATAAACCTAAAAGATTTCTACCGAATTGTTGACGTGGATGAGGAAATGTTTGAAAGCAGCAAAGGCGAGGCCGAAACCCTTGCCGGATTTATTTTGGAAATATTAGGCAACTTTCCCAAAAAAGCACAAAAAATCCATTTTTCGAATGTATATTTCACCATTGAAGTTGTCGATAAAAAAAGAATAAAACAATTAAAAGTAACGCTTGAATAATTTGAAAATGAGTAAAAAAATAATGGGAGGTTTGTCTTTAGTAATACTGCTGATTTTTGCCAACAGTTGCAAAGACGATGTGTTGCCAAAACCGGCCAGCCAATTGCGATTGGATTATCCGGTGGCCAAATATGCCTCTTTCAGTAATCATTGTCCGTTTGAATTTGATATGAATGAAGATGCGGTTATTAAAGAAGATAAGAACTGTGGTTTTTCTATTCATTATCCAAAAATGAAAGCCACAATATACTTGACGTATAAAACGGTCAATAACGACATCAGTTTTTTGTTGAAAGATGCTCAAAATTTAACCTATAAACTTCACACGTTAAAAGCTGACGCAATCATTGAACAACCTTTTGTGAATCCAAACAAAAAAGTTTACGGAATGTTTTATGATGTTACCGGCAATGCTGCCACAAATTCCTTGTTTTACGCTACGGATAGTATCAAACATTTTGTAACCGGTTCGGTTTATTTTTATGCTAAGCCCAATTATGATTCAATCTTACCGGCCGAGAGTTATGTCAAAAATGACCTGCAGCATTTGATGGAAACCTTAAAGTGGAAATAAAAAAAGGAACTCGATAGAGTTCCTTTTTGGTTTGAATTAATTGTAATTACGCTTTTACGTTTGTCTTCATATTGGATACTTTATAAGTAGTGCCATCGCCTGTTGATTCAACAGCCTGAGTCAATTTTTCCGGAGTTAAAACAGAAGCGTCAAACTCAACAGTAGCTTGTTTTTTGTCAAAATCAACAGTAGCTTTTTGCACACCATTCATTTTTGACAATTTCGTTTCAATGGTTTTGGCACACCCAATAGCACAACTCATTCCGTCTATTCTGAAACTGGCTGTTTCGGGTTTTACTGGTACAGCCGGTGCTTTTTGTTCATTTACTGCTGCTTCTTTGGTGTCGGGAGCCGCAGGTTTACTGGCAGTGTCTTTACAGCTAAAGAGTAGCGTGGCCACAAAACCGCAGGTTACTAATGATTTGGTGAAATTCATGATTCTTATATTTTATAGGTTCTTATTGGCAATATCGCATTAATTAGGAACAAAACTAATGAAAAATAAAATCGTTAGTTCTTAAAAAAATTACAAAATTTGCGAGATAAACTTTTGTCTATGAAATCACCACACTTAAAATGGTTCATCTTGATTGCACTTGCCCTCATTTGGGGAAGTTCTTTTATACTGATTAAAAAAGGATTGATTGGCTTGAATCCGTTTCAGTTGGGCTCGTTGCGAATTATTTTTTGTGCTGTTTTCCTTTTGATTGTAGGTTTTAGAAGTTTGGCTGCTATTCCACTGCATCAATGGAAATACGTGGCGTTGACGTCATTGTTCGGTACTTTTGTTCCGGCCTATCTTTTTGCCATAGCCGAAACCAAAGTGAGTAGCTCGATTTGCTCGATACTAAATTCGTTGACACCATTGAATACGCTGATTTTAGGCTCTGTAGTTTTTGGATTGAACTTTAAAAGAAGTCAATTTTTAGGTGTTTTGATTGGATTAGTCGGAACAGCTGTTTTGATTTTTAGCGGCAACAATCAGGAGGGAAGTGAGAATTATTACTACTCCGTTTTGGTGTTGATTGCTACGATTTGTTATGCTACCAATGTGAATTTGATTAAGAAATATCTATCCGATGTAAAACCCTTGAGTATTACTGCCGGAAACTTTGTAGTGATGTTGGTACCCGCTATTATTATTTTATTCCTAACCGATTTCCGAACCAAAATGGATTTACCGACTACGCACCACGCGATGTTGTTTGTTATGATTTTGGGTGTAGTAGGAACCGGAGTGGCCAATGTTATTTTTTATAAACTAATCCAAATTTCGTCACCGGTTTTTGCTTCTTCGGTAACCTATTTGATTCCGATTGTGGCTATCCTTTGGGGTGTTTTGGATAATGAAATCCTGACCCCATTTCAGGTTTTCGGAGCTTTCATTATTTTGGGAGGCGTTTATTTGGCGAATAAGAAATAAAAAAGACCGCTGTAAAGCGGTCTTTTTGTATATGAAAATCTGAAGTTAATTATTGGAAATCAGCATCAGAAACTCCTTCGTTGATTTTAACTTCTGACATTTTGATGTCTAATTCAAAACCAACATTCATAATAGTATTGAAAGGAAGTTTAACTCCTTTTACATCTCTGTAATCATTGAAGTTGGTTACTCTGGTCATTTTTTGGCCTCCTTGATCTTCCGTTGTAGCTTCAGCTGTTTTCAAACCTGATTTTACATCAAAATAGTAAGTAGTATCTCCGTCAACAACCGCATAAGCATCGCTACCGTTCATTGGTTCAATTCCTGAAAGCGTAACGCCTTTTTTCGTGGCTAATAAAGTTTCGTTGAACAACACAGCGCTTTCTTTCATTTTCGCTAAGTCTTCACCTTCTAAAACTTTTTTCTGACCTTGTTGCATCATGTAACCCGTGTTTCCGTTAACTACTTGTTTCATGATACTCATGCCCTGCATAGATAATTCCACCATCATTTTTCCTTTAGCATCGTTTTTAGCAGTATAAGACAACGGCATTGGTGCTTGTGGGATTTTAGTAGATCCGATATAAGCAATAGATTTTACGGATTTGATAGCTTTATCGCCACCAATGGCAGCCACATAACCATCAATAACTGATTTTACAGTAACTCCGGCAGGAACCGCTTTTTTCATAGCCGGTTTTTCGGTTGGGTTACCAAATTTGTCAAAGTAGAACATTGGGATTTTCAATTTTTCCAATCCTGCAATTACTTCGGAACCTTTTCCGGTAACGACAATTCTTAAGTTGTCTGCCAAGAAATATTTGTTAGCTACTCTCATGATATCATCTGCCGTAACTGCATTGATGTTTTTGATGTAGTTTTCGTAGAAATCAGCTGGTAAACCTTCTGTCTCAATGTTTAAAGCATAACGAGCTACAGTAGCTGGTTTTTCAACCTGCATCACAAAACGTCCAATGTAACCAGCTTTTACACTGTTTAACATTTCGTCTGTTACTTTCTCGGTTCTGATTCGGTTTAATTCTTTTAAAGATTCTACCACAGAGCTGTCGGTAACGGCATTTCTCACTTGTGCGTTCGCTTTGAATTTGCTGTATACATTTTTGTCAAAACCTACACTAGAACGAGCGCCATAAGTCCAACCGTGTTTTTCTCTCAAGTTCATGTTCATGTAACTGTTGAAATCACCACCAAATACTTGGTTAGCCAAAATCACAGGGAAAAAGTCAGCATCAGACATCTTTAAGTTTACCGTGTTAATCAATGAAATCTCAGATTGAACCGCGTTTGGCATATCCACAAAGTTAATTTGTGTGTACTGCACATTGGTTGGATTTGAATACGTTAATCTTGGTGCAGTTGCTTTTACCCATGAACTGAATAGTTTTTCCACCATTTTTTTCACGTCTTTGGTTTTCACGTCACCAACGATTACTAAGTAAGCGTGTTCCGGAACGAAATACGTTCGGTAGTTGTCTTTTACATCAGCTAAAGAAACATTATTGATGGTTTCTTCGGTTAAATATTCTCCGGATGGATGGTTTTTACCATAAGCCAAAACATTCTCAACTCTTCCGGCCACCACAGAAACATTTTTCTCTTGTGTTTTTAATCCTTCGATTAATTTGTCTTTTTCTTTATCAAATTCTTCCTGAGTGAAGTTAGGTGTTAAAGCTCCTTCGGCCATTAACTCCAGGATTCTTCCTGAATATTTTGACAAACCGCTTGCTGAAGCGCCTGAAGAAAAGAAGTTGATATTGGCTCCAAGAAAATCGATTTCTTCGTTAAAAGCATCTTTGGAGGTTTTAGTAGAACCGTTTCCGATTAAGCTGCTGGTTAAATCGTCCACTCCTTTTTTGTTGCCTTCAGCGTAAGGAGCATTGTCGATAGTTAAACTAAAAGAAACCCTTGGTAATTTATGATTCTCAACCACTAAAACTTTTAATCCGTTAGGTAACGAAAAAGTTTCCGGTTTTTTAATATTGATGGTTGGTGATGGGCCAGGTTTTGGCTGTGATCTGTCTTGTGCTTGCATAATAAAAGTTAAAAACAAGCTTGATACTACTATAATTGATTTTTTCATTGGTGTCATTATTATTTATTTTCAGCTTTGTCTTTTGCAGGAACATAATCCAAAATCAAACGTTGGTTTGGATTTAGGTATTTTTTAGCCACGGCTCTAATTTCTTCACGAGTGATAGAACGGTACATATCAATTTCGGTGTTGATTAAATTCACATCACCATATAGTAAGTAGTAAGTAGCTAAATTTTCTGCGACACCTTCAACACTTGAGTTGTTATCAACATAGTTGTTTTCATTGATGTTTTGCAGTTTTTGGAAATCTTTCTCCGAAATCAAATCCGTTTGTAATTTCACAATCTCTTCATCGATTTCTTTGATTAAGTCTGTAGATGTAAACTCACCTTGTGGCATTCCGTAAAGAATGTACTGACCATAATCTTCCTGGCTGTAATTGAAAGCTCCGATTTGCAACGCCATTTTCTTGTCGTCAACAATTTTTTTGTACAACTTAGAACTTTTCCCATCACTCAAATAAGTAGAAATCATATCTAAGATTCGGGCATCACGGGTTTTCATGGATGGCGTTCTGTAAGCAGCCACTACCATTGGTTTTTGGATGTTTGGATCTTCGTAAGTCGCGTGAATCGTTTCCGTGATAGGTGCTTCTACGAAAGTTTGTTTGTGCAATTCCACTCCTCTTGGGATTGGTCCGAAATATTTCTCAACCCAGGCTTTCGTTTGTGCAATGTCAATTTGACCGGCCACTACTAAAACAGCATTGTTAGGCGAATAGAATTTTTTGTTGAAAGCTTGGAATTCTTCCAATTTTGCGGCGTCTAAGTGTGCCATAGAACCGATAGTTGCCCAACGGTACGGGTGCACTTTGAACATATTTTTCTTCACTTCAGCAATCAATTGTCCGTAAGGTTGATTGTCTACACGTAATCTTTTTTCTTCTTTTACTACTTCATTTTGTGTATCCACACCAATTTGGTTGATTACCGGGTGCATTAATCTTTCTGATTCCATCCACAACCCAAGTTCAGTATTGTTGGAAGGGAAAACTTCGAAGTAATAGGTTCTGTCTTCCGATGTGTTGGCGTTGTTCGTTCCTCCGTTAGAAGTTACCGTTTTCATCCATTCCCCTCTTTTAATGTTTTCGGTTCCTTCGAACAATAAATGTTCAAAAAAGTGAGCAAAACCAGTTCTTTCCGGATTTTCATCTTTAGAACCTACGTGATACATTACTGAGGTGATTACCACCGGTGCAGACGGATCATTGTGTAAAATTACGTGCATACCATTCGGCAAATCGTACTCCTCAAAAGCTACCTTTTGGGCATGAGCTATTCCTCCAAGCATAAGCATTGAACTTAAAGCGATTAGTGATTTTTTCATAAAAAATTGAAATTTTTTCAGTTGATTGTTTGGTTAGTAGACTAACCATTTTATTTGTTACATCAAAAGTACTTTTTTTTCTCTAAAAACGTAAGAATTCTAAAAATTTCTAAAAGCCCCTCTAATTCCCTGACTGGCAATAAGAAACTTTTTTTACGATAGTGTTGCGTGTAAAAAAAATAGTAGTATATTTGCACACTTAAAAAATTAATTAAACATCATTGTTATGTACGCAATCGTAGAGATAGCAGGGCAACAATTTAAAGTAAGCAAAGACTTAAAGGTTTATGTTCACCGTTTGACTAATGAAGAAGGTTCAAAAGTTTCTTTTGACAAAGTTCTTTTATTAGACGATAATGGAAACATTACTTTAGGCGCCCCAGCTATAGAAGGTGCTTCAGTAGAAGCCAAAGTGTTACAACACTTAAAAGGAGACAAAGTAATCGTTTTCAAAAAGAAAAGAAGAAAAGGTTACAAAAAGAGAAACGGACACCGTCAGTATCTTACTCAAATTGTAATTGAAGGTATCAGCGCAACCGGCGGTAAAAAAACGGCTAAAGCTGAGAAAGCTACAGAACCAAAAGCAGAAAAAACAGCAGAGCCAAAAGCGCCAAAAGCGAAAAAAGCTACCACTGAAGCCCCTGCAACAGAAGAAAACAACTAATATTTAAAACTTATACGTCATGGCTCACAAGAAAGGTGTCGGTAGTTCTAAGAATGGTAGAGAATCAGAATCGAAACGTTTAGGCGTTAAGATTTATGGTGGTCAAGCAGCCATTGCTGGGAATATCATCGTTAGACAAAGAGGTTCTAAGCATAATCCAGGCGAAAACGTTTACATGGGTAAAGATCATACTTTACATGCAAAGGTTGACGGGATTGTAAAATTTCAGAAAAAAGGAGAAAACAAATCATTTGTTTCTATCCTTCCATTTGAGGCATAAGAACAAACTCTTACAATTATACAAAACCCGCTCAGCAATGAGCGGGTTTTTTGTTTTCAGCAGCGAATCACTCCGGGATTCTTGGTTTCCCTGTTCCTGCTGTCCGCGCTACATGGTAGCTCGCTCCCATCAGGGCTAGTTAGGAATGGTCTTTTTTTAACTAATAAAACCCTCACATTGCTGCGAGGGTTTCTTTATATAAATAGTTAAACTATTAGTATCTGTAATACTCAGGTTTGAATGGTCCTTCAACGGCAACACCAATATAAGCAGCTTGCTCATCATTTAAGGTTTCCAATTCTACACCTAATTTGGCTAAGTGTAACGCTGCTACTTTTTCATCTAAATGTTTTGGTAACATGTATACTTCGTTTTTGTAAGCGGCAGAATTATTCCACAACTCTAATTGAGCCAAAGTTTGGTTCGTGAAGGAGTTACTCATCACAAAACTTGGGTGACCGGTAGCACAACCTAAGTTTACCAAACGACCTTCAGCCAAGATAAGAATGTCTTTTCCGGCGATAGTATATTTGTCTACCTGTGGTTTGATTTCTACTTTAGACGCACCGTGGTTTTTGTTTAACCAAGCCATGTCAATTTCGTTATCAAAGTGCCCGATGTTACAAACGATAGTTTTGTCTTTCATTTGCTCGAAGTGGCTTCCCATAACGATATCTTTATTTCCAGTAGTCGTGATGATGATATCAGCATTACCAACTACAGTATTTAATTTTTTCACTTCAAAACCGTCCATAGCCGCTTGTAAAGCACAGATTGGATCGATTTCAGTAACCGTAACGATAGAACCAGCACCTCTAAAAGAAGCAGCCGTTCCTTTACCAACGTCACCATAACCACAAACTACTACTCTTTTTCCAGCCAACATAACATCTGTAGCTCTTCTGATAGCATCTACTGCTGATTCTTTACAACCGTATTTGTTATCGAATTTAGATTTAGTAACTGAGTCATTCACGTTAATAGCCGGCATGAATAACGTACCGTTTTTCATTCTTTCGTATAGTCTGTGAACTCCTGTTGTAGTTTCTTCAGATAAACCTTTGATGCCTGGAATCAATTCAGGGTAACGGTCGAATACCATATTGGTTAAATCACCACCGTCATCTAATATCATGTTCAATGGTTTTCTGTCTTCACCAAAGAATAAAGTTTGCTCAATACACCAGTCGAAAGACTCTTCGTCCAAACCTTTCCAGGCATAAACTTGAATTCCGGCAGCAGCAATAGCCGCAGCAGCCTGATCCTGAGTGGAGAAAATGTTACAAGAAGACCAAGTAACTTCAGCTCCAAGAGCAATTAAAGTTTCAATCAAAACAGCTGTTTGAATAGTCATGTGAAGACATCCGGCAATACGAGCTCCTTTTAACGGTTGGCTTGCACCATACTCAGCACGAAGTGCCATCAATCCCGGCATTTCAGCTTCTGCCAATTCAATTTCTTTTCTTCCCCAAGCTGCAAGCGAAATATCTTTCACTTTAAAAGCTACATAAGGTAATGTTTGTGTACTCATCTATTATGTATATTTGTTTTTTTAATTTCGGTGCAAAATTACATAATAAGAAAGAATTAAAAAAACGTTTTTTGCTTTTTTATGAATTGTCTAGGTACTTAATTTTCTGAAAAACAAACAGATAATCTAAAATCACGAATGCCACTACTCAAAATCATAGAGTTAAATCAAAACACACAATTGCTGGTCTGGAAAATTGCCGAGAGCTTTGATGAACTTTTTAATAGCGTTGCCCTTAAAGAGGTTTCTCTAGCGCGATTAGAAAGCATGAAATCCGAAAGCCATCAGAAGGGGTTTTTAAGTGTAAGACGATTGTTGGCCACAGCCGGTTATACTGATTTTGATTTGTATTATGACGAATTTGGGAAACCTCATTTAAAAGACAACAAACATATTTCCATATCCCATTCGCATGCCTTTTCGGTGATTGCTTTGAGCGATGAAATTATAGGTGTGGATTTGGAACAACTCAAAGAAAAAACGCTCAAAATCGCTCCCCGCTTTATGGATATTGCCCACCTGGAAAATCTTTCAGATGAGAATCGTTTGAGAAAAGCAACGGTAGTCTGGGGCATTAAAGAAGGAGTTTTCAAAATCAAAAACGAAAAAGGAATCAGTTTTCCTGATCATATTTTTGAACACGATTTTGACTTGAAAGACCAAAAATGTACGGCCGAATTGCGATTTAACAACCGAGTAGAGTACTTTGACATTCTCTTTGATTTTATCGAAGATTATGTTTTTGTGTGTGCGTTTGAAAAAAAATAATGGAGAATAACTACACCAACATACTCGAGGCAAAATCACGAAATCAAAAACTAGTAGCCCTCTTATTGGATCCCGATAAATTGGCTAATGATTCCGTTGCTGCTTTGGTACTAAAAATCAATCAATCACCGGCAACACACATTTTTATTGGTGGCAGCTCTTTTGATGGCACTCATTTGGATGAATTAATTGTCTTGCTGAAACAAAAAACAAGTTTGCCAATTCTCCTTTTCCCCGGAAATCCAACACAAATTTCTGCCGAAGCTGATGGAATTTTATTTCTGCAATTGCTCTCAGGAAGAAATCCGGATTATTTGATTGAATACCAAATTGAAGCAGTTCCCATTTTAGAGAAAACCAATTTGGAAATCATCTCCACAGGTTACATTTTGATAGAAAGCGGCAGTGAAACAGCAGTAGAAAGAGTAAGCAAAACCAAACCTTTAGACAGAAACAATGCTGATTACGTTTCCCAAACCGCCAAAGCCGGAGAAATAATCGGGAACAGATTAATCTACCTGGAAGCGGGAAGCGGAGCCCTAAACGCAGTTCCTTTGGAAATGATTACAGTCGTTTCCAAAAGAATTTCGGTTCCGCTCATTGTTGGCGGTGGCATTCGTTCGAAAAAAGGAATTGATGATGCGTTTAATGCGGGAGCTGATATGGTAGTCATCGGAACGGCTTTTGAAAATGATCTAAACTTTTTTGACTAATGCTCGAATTCCTCTTTTCACAATATAAAGACTATCCCATTCATATCATTGTCTTGGAAAACGTCGCCATTCTTTTTGGATTGCTCAGTGTTTGGTTTGCCAAAAAAGACAATATTTGGGTGTTCCCAACCGGCATTATCAACACCGCCATTTATGTTTATTTGCTTTGGAAATGGTCACTGCTGGGAGACATGATGATTAACTTTTACTATGTGGTAATGAGCATTTACGGCTGGTATCATTGGACACGTAAGAAAGATAATGTAGTAGAATTTCCAATTTCGAGAATGACTTTGTCGGAAAAGAAATGGTCGCTGGTCATTTTTGTGTTAACAGTGCTTTTTGTGGTGGCAGTTTACACATTTTTTGATAAATTTACCCATTGGACATCTTATGTCGATACACTGGTCACCGGAATTTTCTTTGTCGGAATGTGGCTGATGGCGCGACGGAAAATCGAGAACTGGATTTTATGGATTATTGGAGATATTGTTTCTGTCCCAATGTATTTTGCCAAAGGCTATACGTGTACCAGTATTGAATATTTATTTTTTACAATTATTGCCATTTTTGGCTATTTAGAATGGAAGAAAACTTTACAACAAAAGATAGTTTAACCATAACACACGGGTTTTCGGCTGCTGATTTTGAGCAAATCAAAACCTACGGGATTTCTTTGGCCAAAATTGCCGAAGAACTGGCGCTGTTCGAATCGGGAATTCCTAAGATTGCGCTAGCTAAACCGGCGCTTATTGATGACGGGATTGTCAAACTGACTACCGAAGAATTTCAACGCTTTGCTGAATTATTTGATGGTAAGAAAGGCGATTTAAAGTTGAAAAAATTCGTTCCCGCCTCTGGAGCCGCCAGTAGAATGTTTAAGTTTTTGAATGAATTTCTAAATGATTTCGACCACGAAAATGAAACCATCAACGCTTATATCAATAGAAAAAAAGATAAAAACCTTCCAACATTCCTGGCCGGAATTGAAAAGTTTCCTTTCTACGAAGAAGTAAAATCAAAACTGAAATTGCTCCATGATAATTACTACGCCATGGAGGGTCATGAGAAAAGCTATCATTTTATCAAGACCATGCTGGCTTCAGAACATTTTGATTTTGCCAACAAACCCAAAGGCGTTTTAGATTTTCATAAATACCACGACCACATTGCTACACCGGTCGAGGAACACTTGAATGAGTGTGCTTTTTATGCAGCTTCCAATGCGGTTTCCCATTTGCATTTTACCGTGTCTGATCATCATGAAGATTTATTCCAAAAAATTATTGATGACATCAAACAAAAGGTGGAAGATAAATCCAAAACAACACTTCATGTAACCTATTCGCATCAAGACAAAAGTACCGATACCATTGCGGTGAATACCAATAATGAGCCTTTTCGCAATGAAAATGGGCAACTGGTTTTTCGTCCGGGAGGTCATGGTGCACTGATAAACAATTTAAATGAATTGGATGCCGATGTTATTTTTATCAAGAACATTGACAATGTCATCCAAAACCACATTCAGGAAATTACCTTGTACAAAAAGGGATTGGCCGGAATTTTATTGGATTTACAACAACAGATTTTCCAAATTTTAGAAGCCATTGCCCATCAAAAAATCGAGGAGACCCACATCGAAAAAATCATTGCTTTTATGCAGCAAAGCTTGAGTATTGATATTGTGGAAGGGTTTTACAAATACACCATCGAGAACAAAATTGAATTCATCAAAGAACAACTCAATCGCCCGATACGCGTGTGTGGTATGGTGAAAAATGAAGGCGAACCAGGTGGCGGGCCGTTTTGGGTTCGCGATGTCAAAGGTCATTTGTCTTTGCAAATAGTGGAAAGCTCTCAAGTGGATACTCATAATCCGGAGCAGTCCCAAATTTTAGCGGAATCTACCCATTTCAATCCGGTAGATTTGGTTTGCGCTACTAAAAACTATCAAGGCACTAAATTTGATTTAACCCAATTCATTGACCATAAAACAGGGTTTATTGTTTCCAAACATAAAAACGGAAAAGAGCTGAAAGCCTATGAATTACCGGGGCTTTGGAACGGCGCTATGGCCAAATGGATTACGGTTTTTGTGGAAGTGCCGCTGGTAACTTTCAATCCGGTGAAAACGGTAAATGACCTATTAAAGCCGGCACACCAACCTCAGTAATGGAACCGGATAAAATTATTTCGGAACTGACTTTCAAAGCAGTCAGAAGCTCGGGAGCGGGCGGTCAAAACGTCAACAAAGTTTCTTCAAAAGTGGTACTGACATTCAATGTTAATGCTTCAAAAGCCTTGAATGATGAAGAAAAAGCCTTGCTTTCAGTTAAATGGGCCACCAAATTATCTTCCGAAAATCTTCTGATTTTAAACTGTGACGAAGACCGCAGCCAACTCAAAAACAAGGAAATTGTTATCAAGCGTTTTTTGGAACTGCTTAAACAAGCATTGCACATTCCCAAAAAAAGGAAAGCTACCAGAGTGCCGCGCTCCGTCATTGAAAAAAGAATCAAGGCCAAACGCAATCTTTCGGAAATCAAACAGAATAGAAGAAAGCCACATTTTTAGTTTTTGATTTTGATTATTGAAGTTTATAATGCTACCTTTGCCCCGTCTCAAAGGGGTGCTCAAATAACGAGCTGAGATTATACCCAATGAACCTGGGCGGGTAATGCTGCCAAGGGAAAAATGACAAAAAACGGTGTGCACGTCGTTGTGTTGTCATAGGAACATCAATTTAATTTTTAACCAAAGAATAATTACCCCTTTTATTCGTAACATTTTTACGAATGAAAACTTTATTCACAAAAAGCACTAAGACACTTCTTTTTGCTACATTTTGCCTTCTGCCTTCTGTAATCTTTTCACAAGAAAAAGTACAAGACACCACCAAAGTCAACCAACTCGATGAAGTCTTGGTTTCGGCAGTTCGGGTGACTACAAAAACACCGGTTTCGTTCAGCAATTTGGACAAAAAAGAAATCAAGTTGCGAAATCTAGGTCAGGACATCCCCATTTTAATGAACTTCATGCCATCGGTAGTTACGACTTCCGATGCCGGAAATGGCGTGGGCTACACCGGAATTCGCGTGCGGGGAAGCGATGCTACGCGCGTTAACATTACCATCAACGGAATTCCCTACAACGATGCCGAAAGCAGCGGAACGTATTGGGTCAACATGCCCGATTTTGCTTCTTCGGTGGAAAGTTTGCAACTGCAACGAGGCGTGGGAACTTCAACCAATGGTGCCGGAGCTTTTGGTGCCAGTTTGAATTTATTGACTGATAGTTTTTCCAAAGAAAGCAATGGCGAAATTTCAAATTCTTTTGGCAGTTTCAATACCCGAAAACATACGGTAAAATTCAGCTCAGGATTGTTGAATGACCATTTTGAATTGGCCGGAAGATTGTCCAATATTGATTCTCAAGGCTATGTAGACAGAGCCTCTTCGGATTTGAAATCGTATTTTCTGCAAGGAACTTATGTAGGGAAAACGACTCTAATCAAAGCATTGGTTTTTGGCGGAAAAGAAAAAACATACCAATCCTGGTATGGTGTTGACGCTGAAACTTTGGCTAATGACAGAACCTTCAACTATGCCGGAATGTACACAGATGCTTTTGGGAACACCCGATTTTATGACAATCAAACCGACAATTACCAACAAGACCATTATCAGTTGCATTGGAACGAAAGAGTTTCCGAAAATTGGAGCACAAACCTAGCGATTCATTATACCAAAGGAAAAGGCTATTACGAAGAATACCAAAACGGACAAGACTTTGCGGATTATGGTTTGACGCCGATTGATGTCAACGGAACCATAATTGACAACACCGATTTGATTCGTCAAAAATGGTTAGACAATGATTTTTACGGCACTACTTTTTCGACTACTTATAAAAAAGACAAGCTTGACTTAATCATAGGCGGAGGCTGGAACAAGTACGAAGGCAAACACTTCGGGAAAGTAATTTGGGCACGATATGCTTCTACCAGTGAATTGGGAGATCATTATTACGATGATTTTGCCACCAAAACTGATGGAAATATTTTTGCCAAAGCCAATTATCAAATTACGAAAAGATTCAGCCTTTATGGCGATTTGCAATACAGAACGGTCAATTATAAAGCAGACGGGGTTCAGGCTGATGTGGTGAATGATACGTTTAGTTTTTTCAATCCGAAAGCTGGATTTAACTTTGAGTGGAATGACAAAAACACTTTGTATTTCTCCTACGCCAAAGCCAATCGCGAACCAAACCGAACGGATTATGAGAATGGCAATCCAAAAGCAGAAAAGCTGGATGACTTCGAATTGGGATGGCGTTATAAAGATGCTAAAATGAAGTGGAATACCAATTTGTATTACATGGCTTATAAAAACCAATTGATACTAACCGGAGAGTTGGATGATGTTGGAAACCCGATTCGCGCCAACACAGATAAAAGCTACCGTCTAGGAGCTGAAGTGGAAGCGGCTTACATTATAACTAAGAAATTATCGGTTCAGGTGAACCTGACATCGAGTTCGAACATTATTAAAAATGGTTCTGATAAGAAACAAATAGCGTTCTCGCCTTCCATAATTTCGAGTTCAATAATCAGTTATGAGCCTTTTCAAAACTTTAAAGTGATTTGGTTGCAAAAACACGTTGGTCAGCAATACATGGATAATTCCGAATCAGGGATTTCAAAACTACCGGCTTACTCGGTGAACGATTTGAATATTGCTTATGAGATCAAACCAAAATCTATTTTCAAAGCCATAGTCATCACAGGTTTGGTAAACAATTTCTTAGATAAAGAATATGTTTCCAATGGCTATATGTATGGCCCGGATCCTTATTATTATCCGCAGGCCGGCATTAATTTCCTGATGGGATTAACCTTGAAGTTTTAAGCTAAGAATAAAAAACCAGACTATTCAGTCTGGTTTTTTATTTAATTGTATATGGTAAGCGTGCTTCCGGCAACTTGTACATTGTACTGCTTCATCGGATATTGCTGGCCGGCACCAAGACCGGTAAATAAACTATAAACACTGTTGTCGCAACTGCAATGGGCTTCAATACCACTAATGGTCATTGGGCTGGTACAGGAAGTGAAAATCTGGTTGGGAGCTGCCAAGTCAAAAGCATTAAAACCGCTTCCGGTATTGAACACCACGATACCTCTGGCTCCTTGTGAATAATCAACGATATGATTGCTGGGAAACTGCAAATTACTATAAGCCGGTAGGTTCATGTTGATTTGTAAATTAACCGGATAATTGGGGATGTTGGGATTGCTGTTATTGACTCTTCCGCCATCGCAGCTGAAGATAAAAGGTAAAAATGCCAACAGAATTAAAATCTTTTTCATAGTAAAATTATTTGAAATACATAGCGAAACAAATTTAATTTAATTAACTTTGACAAGCGTTACCAAACGCAAACAAATTTGAAATAAATCAAAAAATAGTATCTTTGCAAAAAGAAATCCCGTTGCGATGGGATTTTTTCTATTTATATAAAAGAGGAAAACATGAGTACAGTATCGTATTACACAGCTGAAGGATTAAAAAAATTAAAAGAAGAATTAGAGCAACTTAAAAGTATAGAACGTCCAAAAGCTTCTCAGGCTATTGCCGAAGCAAGAGACAAAGGTGATTTGTCTGAAAATGCAGAATATGACGCCGCCAAAGAAGCACAAGGCATGTTGGAAATGAGAATTGCCAAAATGGAAGAAGTATATTCTAACGCCAGATTAATTGACGAATCACAATTGGATGTGTCAAAAGCCTTAGTATTGTCCAATGTAAAAATCAAAAACCAGGCGAATGGTATGGAGATGAAATACACTTTGGTAGCTGAAAGCGAAGCCGATTTAAAAACCGGAAAAATCTCGGTAAGTTCTCCAATTGGCAAAGGATTATTAGGAAAATCGGTTGGGCAAGTAGCTGAAATTACCGTGCCGAACGGCGTATTGAAATTTGAAGTTTTAGAAATCTCAAGAGACTAAAATGGCCAGCCTTTTCACTAAAATAGTAAACGGAGAAATTCCTTGTTACAAAATTGCCGAAGACAATAATTACTTGGCTTTTTTGGATGTAAATCCGAATGCGAAAGGACACACGCTTTGCATTCCGAAACAGGAAATCAACAAAATTTTTGATATGGATGAGGAACTGTATTTGGGATTGATGCAATTCTCCAGAAAAGTAGCCAAAGCTATTGAAAAAACAGTCGAATGCAAGCGAATTGGGGTTGCGGTAATTGGTCTTGAAGTGCCACATACCCACGTTCATCTTATTCCGTTACACGATATGGAGGATATGCGTTTTCAACGAAAAGTTACGCTCACTAAAGAAGAATTTGAAAATTTGGCAAAAGCAATTCAAGGAAATTTGTAATTGCGGTTGCTTAAAAAAATAGAACCCTGCGGATTTTAAATTTTGGCAGGGTTTTTTATAGGTATAAAGTCATGAAGAATAGTTTGGTTTTTTTATTGCTGGTTTTTGCCCAACTTTCTATGGGTCAAGTGGCCAATGAGTATTTGACTTTAGATAAAAAAATGAATAAAATTCCGGATAGCTTAACAACCACAACTTCGGGAATAGCCGGTTTTATTGGGTCTAATTTCAAAACCGAAACTGAAAAAATCAGAGCCGTTTTTTATTGGACAGCCGCCAACATAAGCTACGATGTTCCCAATAGGAATGAACCCAATTATTTGGATGCGCCGGAAGTGAAAATAGCCAACGCCCTGAAATCAAGAAAAGGAGTCTGCATTCATTATGCTGAAATTTTTAATGATATTGCCAATAAAGCGGGAATCAAAACCTATATCATTCCCGGCTATACCAAACAAGCCGGAAAAGTAGACGCCATTTCACATGCCTGGTGTGCTTCCCGGGTTGACGGCAAATGGTTTTTATTCGATCCTACTTGGGGTTCCGGTTATGTTAATGGAAAAACTTTTACCAAAAAACTGAACAATGCCTACTTTAAAGTGGAACCCAAAAAGCTGATAACCTCGCACATGCCGTTTGATTATCTGTGGCAATTTTTAAACTCACCCTGGACGAATCAGGAGTTTTATGACGGGAAGGAAGATGTCAAAAAAGCAAAAGTAAATTTCGATTATCAAACAGAGATTGAGGCTTATGAAAAATTATCCGAAGGCGATAAAGCTTTTCAGGCAGCAGCAAGAATTCAGAAAAACGGACTTAAAAACAATCTGATTTCGGAAGAGTATGATAGTTTGAAAAAGCAATTTACGGCTTTAAATCAAAACAAAAACGTTGAAAAATTAAACGTAACAATAGCCAACTATAACGAAGCCATAAGCTTTCTCAATGATTTTGTGATGTACCGGTTCAAAAAATTCAAACCAACTGTTGCGGATGATGAATTAAAAAATATGCTGCAGAATATCAAAGACAGATTTACCAAATGTAAAAATGATATTTACGAAGTGGGCTCGGTGGGAGAGGAAAACAAAGGATTGCTTTTTAATTTAAAATCCAACATAAACTTGAATATGATTGAGGTCGAAAAACAAGAAACCTTCCTGAAAGAATACCTGAGCAAAGGACTTATAGGAAGAAAAATCATGTTAGCCAGTCAAAGGTAAGGCTTCCAATTTATGCTTTTTTAAAACTGACTTGCATCGTAGTGCCTTTCCCTACTTCGGAATGGAGTACTTTTATTCGTCCTTTGTGGTATTCCTCTACAATCCGCTTGGTTAGTGATAAGCCCAAGCCCCAACCCCTTTTTTTGGTGGTAAAACCAGGTTCAAAAACCCGCTTAAATTGTTTTTTAGGAATCCCTTTTCCGGTGTCAGTCACTAGGATTTTTACTAATTGATGATCACTTTCAATCACCACCGATAGTTTGCCTTTGCCTTTCATGGCATCGATGGCATTTTTGACTAGGTTTTCTACCGTCCAACTGTGTAATGCCGGATTAAGTGAAACCATGATAGGTTCTTTGGGTGCTTTAAAAGAAAATTCAACTTGTTTTGAAAATCGAGATCGTAAATAATCGAAAGACTCTTCAGTTTCTGCAACGATGTTTCTGAGTTCTAATATGGGTTCCGAACCAATTTTGGAAAAACGATCGGTGATGGTTTGCAAGCGGTTGATGTCTTTTTCAATTTCCGCGACAGTGGTTTCATCAACATTGTCGGCTTTCATAATCTCGAGCCAGCCTATTAACGAAGACAAAGGCGTGCCAATTTGATGTGCCGTTTCCTTTGCCATTCCGGCCCAGAGCTTATTTTGCGTAGCCATTTTGGAACTGCGATAATAATTGTAAACTACGGCTCCAAAAAGAAAAATAATCAATAGCAGAGCTACCGGATAATATTTCAATTTGGTTAGTAAAGAGGAATCGCCATAATACAAATTGTGTGTTTGATTTTCAGAAATCTGCATTACTATGGGCTCATTCTGATTTTTTAATTTTTGCAGAAATGCATTAAGTTTAGTCTTATTGTTTAAAATGTCATCGTCAATATTAATGGTATTGATGATTGAATCTTTTTCGGTTACTATAATAGGGATGGCAGCTTCCTGAATGATTTGAAACGGGAGTTCCATATCAACATCAGCATTGGGATCGGCACTGTTGATTTTTTTTTGAGCCAATGCCCAATTTTGCATTTTTACCCGCTCTTCGTTTTTAAAGATTTGAAAGAAAGAATAAGTATTCCACAATATCAATGTCACTATGACAAATGAAGTCAAAATGATAATCCAACGGGTAACATTCCTTTTTTCGGAAAACTGCATTTTTAAATTTTTTATAAATATAACAAAACTTGCAAAGTTTTATCTAAACCGAAGAATAGTAATTTTAAAACTCTGTATTTTTGTGAAAACAAAAAAAACGATGTTAAGTTTCGAACCTCATACACTGTCGCCGGCACAATTACAAGGTTATTTGCAAAGTGCTGTAGCCCCAAGACCCATAGCATTTGCCAGTACCATGGATAAAAATGGCAAACCTAATTTGTCTCCGTTTAGTTTCTTTAATGTGTTTAGTTCCAATCCGCCGATTTTGGTTTTTTCTCCGGCTCGTCGGGTTAGAAATAACACTACCAAACATACATTGGAAAATTGTGAAGCGACCAAAGAAGTGGTGATCAATGTGGTGAATTATGATATTGTACAGCAGGCATCCTTATCGAGCACTGAATATCCTGATGGAGTAAATGAGTTTCTGAAATCGGGCTTAACCATGTTGCCTTCGGATATCGTAAAACCTTATCGTGTGGCCGAAAGTCCGGTACAACTGGAATGCAAAGTGAATGATATTATCGCATTAGGCCATCAAGGCGGTGCCGGGAATCTGATTATTTGCGAAGTGGTGAAAATTCATATCCATGAAGCGGTTTTAGATGAGAAAGGAATGATTGACCAAAGCAAAATTGATTTGGTTTCGCGTTTGGGCGGCAATTGGTATTCGCGTTCCAATCAAGGCTTGTTTGAAGTCGAAAAACCATTGTCAACACTGGGAATCGGAGTAGATGCGATTCCCGATTTTATCAAAGAAAGCCCCATTTTTGACGGGAATGATTTGGGTAAATTAGGAAATGTAGAAGCATTGCCAACACAAGAAGAAATTACTATATTTGTAAAACAAAATTTTGCTGTAAAAGGTGTTTTAAGTTCGGATGACGAGCAAAAAATTCACCAAAAAGCAAAAGAATATTTGAATACTAACGAAGTACTATCTGCCTGGAAAGTACTTTTAGCAAAACAATAATTATGGAAGTTACCGGGAAAATTAAAGTGGTTAATGCTGAGCAACAAGTGAGTGCCAGTTTTAGAAAAAGAGAATTAGTTGTGGCTACTGAAGAGCAATATCCGCAATTTATCAGCATCAATTTTGTACAGGATAAATGCGATTTATTGAACAACTATAATGTTGGCGAAGCGGTGAAAGTTTCCATCAACTTAAGAGGAAGAGAATGGGTAAATCCGCAAGGAGAAACCAAATATTTCAACGATATTCAAGGTTGGAGAATTGAAAAATTACAAGCTGAAGCTCCGGCAGCCGGAATGGCTCCAATGCCAGCGGCAGAAGCTTTTGAACCGGCTACCAATTTCAACGAAGAAGAGCACGACGATTTGCCTTTCTAATCCAGAAAGCAAAAAGCTGATTAACAGAAGTCAGAAGTTAGAATTATGTTCTAGTTTCTGGCTTTTTTGCTAAATTAAATTTTTAAACCGTGTATTTTGTAAATCCTATTTTTTAATGCATTTTTTAACCAAAGACTTATACTTTCCGCCTGTTGAGGAAGCTTCTTACGAAGGAGTACTGGCTGTTGGTGGTGACTTGTCAACAGAGCGGTTGCTGTTGGCCTATCGCAATGGTATATTTCCTTGGTTTAACGAAGATGACCCTATACTTTGGTGGTCGCCGCCAGATCGGATGGTGGTTGTTCCGTCATTGTATAAAGTTTCCAAAAGCATCCGGAATTTGTTGAACCAAAATAAATTTCAAATTACCTTCAATCAAAACTTTGAGGAAGTGATTCGGAATTGCCAGCAAATTGAACGCAGCGGGCAAGATGGAACCTGGATTAGCGACGATATCATTGCTTCCTATACCAAACTCCACGAAATGGGTTTTGCTCAATCGGTTGAAGTGTGGCAAAAGGGCGAATTGGTTGGCGGCTTATACGGCGTGGATTTGGGCCATATTTTCTGTGGTGAAAGTATGTTTTCCAAAGTTCCAAATGCGAGCAAAATTGCTTTTGTAACTTTGATTGAACATCTAAAAAAGAACCACTACAAACTACTGGATTGCCAAGTGCATAACGACCATTTAGAGAAACTCGGAGCTTTTGAGATTTCGCGGGATATCTTTATCAGGGTTTTGAAATCGGAATAGTTATTTTCTTTTCCAACAATCCTCTACATGATCATTCACCATTCCGGTGGCCTGCATGTGAGCATACACAACGGTTGAACCCACAAACTTAAACCCACGCTTTTTTAAATCTTTACTGATTTCATCCGAAAGCGGTGTTGTGGCTTTAATATCGCTCATCTTTTTGATGTTGTTGTCAATGGGTTTGCCGCCGGTAAAGGCCCAAATGTATTTAGAAAAACTGCCAAATTCTTCCTGTACTTTCAGAAAAGCAATGGCATTGGAAATGGTTCCTTTGATTTTCAGACCGTTTCTAATGATGCCGGCATCCTGCATCAATGCTTCGATTTTGGCATCGTTGTATTGTGCTACTTTTTTATAATCAAATTGGTCAAATGCTTTGCGAAAATTGTCTCGCTTTTTCAAAATAGTATACCAACTCAAGCCTGCCTGAAAGGTTTCCAAGACTAAAAATTCGAATAATTTACCATCATCATAAACGGGATTTCCCCATTCATTGTCGTGATAATCTCTGTATAAATCGTCTTTCTCGCACCAGGCGCAGCGTATTTTTGTTTCCATTTTTATTTACTGTGAATGTATTTTTCAATTAAAGAATGTCCAAGATAAATGAGCGGTGTTAGAGCGATGGCAATGATTAATTTAACAAAATAACCGGTAAAAGCGGAAACAATAAAAGTAGGAGTATCCATTTTTCCGGTAAGCCAAAAGGCAATCCCGAGCACGATAAAGCTGTCAAACAATTGCGAAATCACGGTAGAGCCAGTGCTTCGGAGCCAAATCATTTTATCGCCGGTTTTCCCTTTTACATAATGAAAAATGCTGACGTCAATCAGTTGCGAAACCATAAAGGCAGTGATGCTCCCTACAATTATCCACATGCTTTGCCCAAAAACACCATGAAACTGGGCATCTGTTACCAGATTTTTTCCGTTTACGGCTGGAATTTGCATTGCTAAAAAGAGAATGACAAACGTATAAGCAATTAAGCTCGCTGTTATAAAGGAAAGTTTCCTGACCCCTTTTTCGCCAAAATATTCGTTGATCAAATCGGTTGTAACAAATACAATCGGCCAAGGCAGAATTCCGATGCTCATGACAGCAGAACCCACGTGAATCAGCTTTCCGCCAATCAATTCGGCAACGACCGCATTAGTTATAAAAATTCCGGCAAGGACAACATATACGGTGTCTTTTTTTGATTGAAACATAAGCCCATTATTTACCTAAAGTCTCAAAGTTACAGAATTTTTGAGTTGGATTTTTAAAAGAAATTTCAAAAAGTTAAGATGTGCTCTGGTTTTCCGGTTTTGACTATATTTGTTATCAAACGATTAATCACATGAAAAAAATTATGACAACAATTTTGATGGGTTCAACTTTATTGGGGATGAATGCACAGAATGGTAAAGACAATCCGCTTTTAAAAGACTGGGCGGGTTCTTATGGCGGAGTTCCGGCATTCAATGAGTATAAAATTTCGGATTTCAAACCGGCTTTAGAGTTTGCCATGCAGGAGAAGTTAAACGAAGTCAAAGCGATTGCCAACAATCCAAAACCGGCTACGTTTAAAAATACGATTGCAGCTTTGGAAAAAACGGGGAAACGATTAGCTCGGGTGTATGCGGTTTACGGAATTTACAGTTCCAATATGAACAGCCCGGAATTTGAACCGATCGAAAGCGAAATGGAACCAAAGTTGGCCAGTGTTGCTGATAAAATTACGCAAAACACTAAGCTTTTCAAACGCATCCAAACCGTTTACAATTCCAAAGACAAAAAGAAATTAACCAAAGAACAACAACGTTTGGTTAAAGTGTATTACGATAATTATGTGTATGCCGGAGCCAAATTGGATGCCAAAGCGAAAGCCAAAGTAAGCGAGCTTAACCAGCAATTGGCGGGACTTTATACCAAATTCAATCAAAACCTGCTTTCGGAAGAAAACAACCAATTCGTTGAATTAAAATCGGAAGCTGATTTTGCAGGATTGCCTGAGGAATTGAGAAATTCGGCTGTGGCCAATGCCAAAGAGCGCAAGCTTTCGAGTTTAGGTTCTGTGGCGAATACACGTTCTTCTGTAGAGCCTTTCCTGACATATTCGAGCAACAGAGCTTTGAGGGAACAAGTGTGGCAAATGTTCGTCAATCGAGGCGATAACGGTAATGCACAAGACAATAATGCTACGATTGTAGAAATATTAAAACTTCGTGCGCAAAGAGCTAAACTAATGGGGTATCCTTCTCATGCCGATTGGAAATTGTCCAATACGATGGCAAAGAATCCGGCCAATGCGATGAAATTGATGCTGGATATCTGGAAACCGGCCGTTGCTCAGGTTAAAATTGAGGTAGCCGATATGCAAAAAATTGTAGATGCCGAAGGCGGAAAATTCAAAATCCAACCTTGGGATTATCGCTATTATGCCGAAAAAGTTAGAAAAGAAAAATACGATTTAGATCAAAATGAAGTAAAGCAATACCTTCAGTTAGATAAATTAAGAGAAGGCATGTTTTGGGTAGCCGGCGAATTATTCGATTTGAAATTTGTTCAGGTATCCAATGTTCCGGTTTATCAACCGGATGTTACGGTGTATGAAGTGTTGAATAAAACAACCGGCAAACACGTTGGTCTATGGTATTTTGATCCATATGCTCGCAAAGGAAAACGTTCTGGTGCCTGGATGAATGAATACCGCAGCCAAGAAAGATTTGATGGAGAAGTGCCAACAATTGTGTCTAATAACGCCAATTTTATTAAAGGGGCGCCTGGGGAACCGGTTTTAATTTCCTGGGATGATGCCAGTACACTTTTCCATGAATTTGGTCATGCTTTGCACGGATTGTGTTCTAATGTGAATTACCCAACTTTAGCCGGAACGAATGTGGCCAGAGATTATGTGGAATTTCCATCACAGGTATTGGAACATTGGCTTTCAACTCCGGAGGTTTTGAAAAATTATGCTTTGCATTACAAAACGGGTCAGCCGATGCCGCAAGCTTTGTTGGATAAGATAGAAAAAGCGTCTCGTTTTAATGAAGGTTTCAATACAGTAGAGTTGATTTCGAGTGCTTTAATTGATATGAAACTGCACATGGAAGGCAATAAAACGATTGACCCGGATGCTTTTGAAAAAACCGCTTTAGCCGAATTGAATATGCCTTCCGAAATTGTAATGCGTCACCGTACCACACAATTTGGACACATCTTTTCAAGCGATGAATATTCGGCAGGATATTACAGTTATTTATGGGCAGATGTGATTTGTGCCGATGCGTATGAAGCGTTTACAGAAGGCAAAGGGCCTTATGATAAAGAAGTAGCCAAACGTCTTTTGAAATACGTTTTCAGCTCAGGGAATACCACAGATCAGGGCGATGCTTATCGTTCGTTCCGCGGCAGAGATGCCAAAGTTGATGCGCTGATGCGTGCCAAAGGATTTCCGATAGTGAAATAATCTAAAGAGATTGCATAAAAAAACCTCGTTTCATTGAAACGAGGTTTTTATTTTATAACAACTTCTGAAATGCATTCAGAAATGATTTGTTATCCTAAAGCAACTCTTTTGAATCCTGTTACTGTCAAACCTGCATCAACAGTTTTAACGTAAGCAGCAACGCTCATAGAGCTGTCTTTGATATAATCTTGGTTTACCAAAGTATTGTCTTTGTAAAAACGTTGGATTTTACCTTTAGCAATATTGTCTAACATGGCTTCAGCTTTCCCTTCAGCACGTAATTGGTCTTTAGCGATTTCTATTTCTTTTTCAATGATAGAAGCATCAACACCAGCTTCGTTTAACGCGATTGGGTTCATAGCAGCAGCTTGCATAGCTACGTTTCTTGCAGCTTCCTCAGCACCGGCAACATTAGCTGAAAGCGCTACCAAAGTAGCAATCTTGTTTCCAGCGTGGATGTAAGAACCAACAAAAGCACCTGACAATCTTTCGAAAGAAGCGATTTCAATTTTTTCTCCAATAACTCCGGTTTGCTCGATTAATTTCTCAGCAACAGTAATTCCGTTGAAATCTGCAGCTAAAAAAGCTTCTTTTGTGTCGAAGTTTAAAGCTAGAGCGGCTAAATCAGTAGCCAATTTTACGAAACCTTCATTTTTACCAACGAAGTCAGTTTCGCAATTTAAGGTAATAGCAACTGCTGAAGTTTTATCAGCATTAACCACTGCAATAGCAGCTCCTTCAGTAGATTCTCTGTCAGAACGGTTTGCGGCTACTTTTTGACCTTTTTTTCTAAGGTTTTCGATAGCTAAATCAAAATCGCCTTCCGCTTCTACTAAAGCTTTTTTACAGTCCATCATTCCTGCACCGGTAATAGTTCTTAACTTATTTACGTCTGCAGCAGTAATTGTGATTGTTGACATAATTTTTTTATTTTAAATTAAAAATGTTTTCAAAAAAAGAAATTCCAATTCTAAAATCCCAAATTCCAACTTTATTAAATCATCAAGAGTGATAATTTTTTGGAACTTGGAATTTTATTCTTGGAATTTAAATTTGTTTTATTCTTCAGATTTAGTTTCTGTAGCTTCTACTTCAGGAGCGGCCTCAACAGCTGGTGCTTCAACAGCAGCAACTACTTCAACTACTTCTTCTGTAGTATCAACATCTGTTTCAGGAGCAGCATCAGAAGTTCTGTTGGCTAATCCGTCTTTTACAGCGTCAGTTACTAAAGATAAAATTTTATCAATTGATTTTGAAGCATCATCATTGGATGGGATAACGTAATCTACTTCACGTGGATCAGAGTTAGTATCAACCATTGCGAAAACTGGAATGTTTAATTTTTGTGCTTCTTTTATGGCGATGTGTTCCGCTTTGATATCAACTACAAATAATGCAGCAGGTAATCTTGACATATCAGCGATAGAACCTAAGTTCTTCTCTAATTTAGCACGAAGACGATCAACTTGCAATCTTTCTTTTTTAGACAACGTCATGAAAGTACCATCTTTTTTCATTTTATCAATAGAAGCCATTTTTTTAACGGCTTTACGGATAGTAACGAAGTTGGTTAACATACCACCTGGCCATCTTTCAGTGATGTAAGGCATGTTACAAGCTAATGCTTTTTCAGATACGATATCTTTTGCTTGTTTTTTGGTAGCTACGAAAAGTATTTTTCTACCTGATGCTGCAATTTTTTTCATGGCTTCATTAGCCTCTTCAATTTTGGCAGCGGTTTTATATAGATTGATAATGTGAATTCCATTACGCTCCATATAGATGTAAGGGGCCATGTTTGGATCCCACTTACGAGTCATGTGTCCGAAGTGAACACCTGCTTCTAATAATTCTTTAACGTCAATTTTGTTTGCCATTGTGTAATAGTTTACGTTCCGTTTGATTAGCAATGCGTCACCTTTTTCGCTTTAAGTCTTTCAACTTTAAGACTTTGGACTGCATTTCGATGCTAAACTAATTCCCTTTTTACAAGGAATATCGACAACTTTATTAATTTCAATTTTAATTTGTAAAAACTCTGAAGATTAACGTTTAGAGAATTGGAATCTCTTACGTGCTTTTTTCTGACCGAATTTTTTACGTTCTACCATTCTTGGATCTCTTGTTAGTAATCCTTCTGGTTTAAGGATAGCTCTGTTTTCAGCTTCCACTTCACACATAGCTCTTGCAATTGCCATTCTCACAGCTTCTGCTTGGCCTGTTGAACCACCACCGTATACATTTACTTTTACGTCAAAGTTAGTTGCATTTTCTGTCATTGACATTGGTTGCATTACTTTGTACTGTAAAGTAGCTGTTGGGAAGTAGTTTTCGAATTCTCTTTTGTTTACGGTAATTTTACCTGTTCCTTCAGAAACATAAACACGTGCTACAGCACATTTTCTTCTACCGATTTTGTGAATAACTCCCATTACTTAAGATCGTTTAGGTTAACTGTTTTAGGTTTTTGTGCACCTTGTTTGTGCTCAGTTCCTACAACAACATTTAAATTTCTGAAAAGTTCTGCTCCTAATTTGTTTTTAGGCAACATACCTTTCACTGCTTTTTCAATTAGCAAAGCAGGGTTTTTTGATTGCAAAACCTTTGCAGTCAAACTTCTTTGTCCTCCTGGATAACCTGTGTGTCTGATGTACGTTTTGTCATCCAACTTGTTACCTGTTAGGTTGATTTTCTCTGCGTTGATAACGATTACGTTATCTCCACAGTCGACGTGAGGTGAGTAACTTGGCTTGTATTTACCTCTAAGGATCATAGCGACCTTTGAAGCAAAACGACCTAAGTTATGACCATCAGCATCTACAATGATCCACTCTTTTCCAGCAGTGGCTTTGGTTGTAGATTGTGTCTTGTAGCTTAATGCGTCCATAATATTTTTTTAATTAAACATTCCATTCCCAATAAAGGGAGTGCAAAAGTACAAATATTTATTAATAAAGCAAATACCATTTTCAAATATTTTTCTAAGGCTCAATATTTTACCTAAAATCTTTTTAATGAATAGCCTTAGCAACTAAAAACGGATTGCTTTTTAACATAAAAATAGCATGGGATTCTTAAAAATTATAGCCAACTTTCATTTTTGTGTGCGAGGTGGCAGTTTTTTTTTGCTATTTTTACACTTTAACCATGACCAAAAATGAAATCGAAAGCTACATTAAAACAAATTGCCAAAGAGTTAGGCGTTTCTGTTTCCACCGTTTCCAAAGCCTTGAATGGAAGCCCTGAAATCAGCGAACCAACTAAGCAACGTGTACAGGAATATGCCAAATTAAAAAACTACAAGCCCAACGTCATTGGTTTAAACCTAAAAAACAGAAGAACTAAAACAATAGGCGTTATTATTCCGAATATTTTGAATTCGTTTTTTGCCAAAGTCTTTAGCGGTATTGAAAAAGTGGCCGATGAAAAAGGCTATAAAGTGATTACCTGCATTACAAACGAATCGTTGGAAAAAGAAATCAACGCTCTGGAAATGCTAAGCAACGGAACTATTGACGGTTTTATTCTTTCGATTGCTGAGGAATCTCAAAAGCTCAAAAAGTTTGATCATTTTACCACCATCATTAATGAAGGTACGCCCATAGTGATGTTTGACCGAATTGTTGACGAGGTAAATTGTGACAAAGTTATTGTTGATGATTATGAGTCGGCAGTAAATGCAACGCAACATTTAATTAAAACCGGTTGTAAAAAAATAGCGTTACTGTCAGCCATTAATGACCTGAGTGTTGGGAAATTAAGAACACAAGGGTTTTACAAAGCCATGGAAGATAATGGTTTGAAAGTGGACGAGAATCTGGTTATTTTAACGAATAACAATGAGGAATTCAATTCAAAAATTGGCGGCTTTTTTATCAAAAACAAACCCGATGGTGTTTTTGCTATTGATGAACATGCTTCGGTAACGGCTATGAAATTGGGAATCCAAAACGGTTATAAAATTCCGAAAGATTTATCTATCATTGGTTTTGCTGATGGTGTTTGGTCAAGAAGAATGACGCCAAGCATGTCCACGGTGAGTCAGCACGGTCCTGAGATTGGCGAAGTAGCCGCACAATTGTTGATTGACAAATTGGAAAGCGAAGAGGAAACTTTTACATTCACTACTACCACTATAAAAACCGAATTACGACAACGCGATTCTACGAAGAAACTATTCTAAAGATATAATTGGTTTCGACCAATTCCTTTACTTCTAAAACAGGTTCAAAAGCTGTAGCATTTTTTAACGCTATGGCTTTTATTTTTTCCAAGTCACAATCTTCCGACAAAATCATGAAACAGCTTGTTTCAATAGTTAAGTGATTTGGTAACTGAAGAAATAATTGTTCAAAATACTCAAAATGCTCTCCACAAAACCAAGCTTGTTCTTTGCTGTTTTTGGGTTGTTTCGGGTAGTATGGCGGATTGATGATGATGTAATCGAAGTTCTTGTTTTCAATATTCTGAAACAAATCAGAGTAAACCGATTTTACTTTTAGATTGTTCTTTTGTGAGTTGGTTTCCAAATAATCTAAAGCGGTTTGATTGATGTCAGTAGCCGTAACCAATGCTTTCATTTTTGCTGCCAAAAGCGAAATGATTCCGCTACCACATCCTAATTCCAAAAAAGTTTTGTTTTCCAAATCCAATTCGTTGACGAAATCCAACAGTATTTTGGTGCTGAAAGTCAGTTGTGGTGGGAAAACATTTGGATGGACTTTGATGCTAATCCCATCATAAGTAAACTTTCTCGGTTTGGAATAATATAATCCTAAACCAAACTTCAAAAAAGGATGTGATATTTTTTTAAGAAATGCTCTCATTTATTCTGAATAAAAACCCTCAATTTCCGGCTGACGATATTTCCAAAGTTTGTGTAAAGCCTTGATTTCATATGGATAATTGTAAATCCCGGTTTTATAACGCAAACTCGAAACCGATTGCAAAATGGTTTTCTTGAATCCGCGAATTCTAAAATCAGAAACCGTAGGATAGTAGCCGTTCAATACGGTTTCAAAATTTTTAATCGTGTCAATCATATAGGGCTTTAACCAAGGAGTTAGCGGGTTTTTTCGCAAATCAAAATTCTCCCAACTTGGCGAAATCCAGTCTTCCAAATGCTGTGGGAATGAAAATCCGGCATCGAGAATTTGTTGGTACAAGTCGGAACCTTCCGTTGGCACCGGACTGAAAAGGTAAATGATAATCTCCGCATTCGGGTTAATGACTTTGATTTCTTTGATGAAATTGATGTCCCATAAAATTTGGTCGTACACTTCTTTCTCCGTTTTCGCGGGCATGCCCAATACAAAAGAAAGCTCCGGAATGATATCGGCATTTTTCATCCGCAGTACAAAATCCTTTATCATTTGTCCGGTTTGCGTGCCACCTTTGTTCATTTGTTTTAACACGGCATCATTACCGGTTTCAGCACCCAGGAAAATCATTTTGCAACCGGCTTTTCGCATTAGTTTCAATTCCTCGTCGCTATACATATTAATAGTATCGATACGGCCTTCGCCCCAATAACTGATGTTGTCATTCATAATAAGTTCCGAAAATTCGAGCACTCGTTTTTTGGAAGTGAAGAAGTTATTGTCGTGAAACTCGACAGCATCGATGTTGTATTTGTCTTTGAAGTATTTCACGTCTTCATAGATTCTTGTTGCCGACATGCCTTTCCATTTGGCATTATAAATGGGAACCACAGCGCAAAACGAACAGGAAAAAGGGCAGCCCATACTCGAATGGTAGGACAAGGTTTTATTACCCATAAAGGTTTTGACTAAATAATGCTCCACCGGATAAAACGAACTCAAATAGTCGTAGGGAAACTTTGGCAACGTATCCTGATCAAGCAAAGCCTCTACAGCCGTTTTGATGATGTCGCCATTGTCGTCTTTATAAATTAGATTTTTGATAAGAAAGATTTCCTCTTTTTTGTTTTGTTCCAAAGAGGCAATCAAGGAAGGAAAAGCCACATCGCCCGGACCATTAATAACAAAATCCACGACGCCCGATTCCAGAGAAACGGTATACTGATTGGCTGCAAAATAACCACCCCAAATTGTGATGGTTTCGGGATATAATTCTTTTATTTTCTTGGTAAACGGAATCGCCTGACGCAATTGCGGACCAGGCATTACGGTGGAACCGAAGTATTTATAATCACCCGTTTTTAAATAATCTTCAATGGTTTGCCAAGGGTCTTTTTCTAAATTACCATCTACAAAAACATAGTCGTATTTCCCATGTACAGCAGCTCCCACCTGCAAAATCGAATTGGGAATCCGATGCTTACCGTTGGCACTTTTGGGGTTGAAGAGGATGATTTTATTCATGGGGTTAAGATAGTTTTTCTGGTTTTAGCAGTTGCTTTACTTTGCGTTCCAGTGGAAAAAAATAATTGTTGGATTCGATACGCCAACGCGCTATTTTTTGAAGTAACACGAATAAGGGTTCCTTTTTTCGGTAAGCAATCTTTTGATAAAACTTGAAATTCTCTACAAGTGCTATCATTTCATCAGTCAGCCATTCACTTTTTTTGCTGTCAACATAATCAAAATCGCTCCATTCCTGTAGTGTTTCGTAGAAGTGATACCCAGCTGCGTGAAGTTCGTCGGCTATTTTATTTCCCGGATAGGGTTTGAAATAGAAAATCCCCATTTGAAAGGTACTACTCATTTCGCGAAGGCGTTTCACAATTTCCAATGTTTGGAGGATGCTTTGTTTGGGTTCATTCGGAAAACCTACGATAACACTAAAATTGATAGCAATATCATAATCCAGACATTTTTTGGCAACTTCAAAAATCTGCTCCACCTTGATATCTTTTTGCATCCAATCGAGCATTTCTTGTGATCCCGCTTCTATGCCAATCATCACTTTCTCTAATCCGGATTGCTTACACAATTGCCATACTTCCTCCGAAAGCCGGAATCCTTGGTCGGCTCGCATAGTGCCAAACCAAGTGATGGGCAGTTTCCGTTTGCTAAATTCCCTAGCGATTTCTTCTACCCTTGATTTGTTAGTGAAAAAAGTTTCGTCCTGAAAATGAACATGATTGAAGCCGTATTTTTTCCACAAAGATTCTATTTCATCCACCATTCTTTTAGGCGAATAGCCAAACCAGCCTCTTTTGTACATAAAAGGATCGGCACAAAAAGAACAACGAAAGCGGCAACCTTGTGAGGAAATATAATCGAGTTGTTTTCTGCCGCTTAATCTCATATAGGCAGGAACATCAATCAAATTGTAATTGATTTCGGGAAAGGAATTGATGTCTTCCATGGCTCTTTCCGGATTTTCTATAAAATTGCCATTGCGCTTATAGCTTATTCCTTTGACATTTTCAACGGATTGATTTGAAGCAAAACACGCCACCAATTCACTAAAAGTAATTTCGCCCTGACCTTTCACCACTACATCAATAGCGGCTTCCGCCAAGGTGTGTTTCGGAAATAGCGAAGGATGCCATCCGCCCCAAACAATTGGTAAATTGGGCATTTCTTTTTTTACTTCTTTTGATATTTTGAGTGCATCCTTAATGGGATTTCCGGTTAAAACGGTAGTGGCAAAACAAATCGGATTTTGGGTTAATGCTTCTTTGATTTTCAGCATCGGATTTTTCTCTAAACGACCATCAATAATGAGGACATTGTATTTTTCGGAATCCAAATAAGATCCAACCGCCAGCAATGCCAAAGGCATGGAGTAGAAAACCGCATACGGATTGTATAATATGACAGTTGGTTTCATCATTAAAAGGCGCTACAACAACGACTGCAAGCCGGAAGAAATCCACCGGCATCTCTTAAATCTTTTCGGAATTTCCCGAAAACCGGCGAGGTCCAAACCTCTTTCAAAGATTCGGTGTGGATATTGCCCACTTTCAAGTTATAACAACGGCCATGCGCCGGAATCGCAGAACCATCCGATTTAATCATAATGCTCGAATACACTGCTTCGCAGCGTTTGCCCAAAATCACTTCGGAGTGGTGGTAATAGGTTTCCAGACTTGGCAGATCATGTATTTCTGGAGAAAAGTAAACTCGGAAAGGATATTTTTCGGCTTTTATTTGTTGAATCTGTTCCAGTAATTTAGGCAAATCCATATTATTCAGATTAACTTCATCCAAATTGGATTCTGTTGCCGGATAAGTCATTCCCCAAATTTTATTGTGAGCCACCGCAATAGCCGGTTCGCCAAACTGGGTGTGCATAAATCCGATTTCGTGTAGCGGCAAGTCTTTAAAATAATCGGCAAATTCTTTTAAATTTTCCACACTCCATTCGGTTATGGCACTAACGATGGAAACTTTGGGATGCTTTTCAAAAGAAAATAATTTGGCAATGCCTTCCAAAGCTTTTTGAAACGATTTTTCATTTCCTCGAATGCTGTTGTGTGTTGTTTCCAAACCATCAAGCGATACAAAAATCTCACTCAATCCTGCTTTGACTAGGGCTTCGGCTTTGTTGGGCAAAAGCAAAGCATTGGTGGTAATGGCAGTATATAATCCTTTTGCACTGGCATATTCAACAGCTTTTACAATATGTGGATAAGCCAACGGTTCGGTAAAAGCAAAACCTAATTTGGCATTGGGATAGTATTGTTGGGTTTGATCGGCAATTTTTTCAAAAAGTTCCAGGGGCATGTTGAGCGGTGTCGTACCAACTAAATTTTTCGCGAAATTGGTTTCAAAATTCAAGGTGCCCACATCACACATTTTGCAATGGAGGTTACAGGTATTGTTGATTCCTAACACTATCCATTCGGGAGAAAAGAAGTATTTTTCGGGAAGTACTTTTTTATTAGCATATTTTAAAACACGCTCCATCATAGCCTTTTTTGGGGTGTAAACTGTGAGGAAATCTAAACCCTAACAAATATAGGGATTTTAAATATTTTTTCTAAATTTGATTGATGACTCAAACAAATAAAATCAATTTCATTGATATTTCCGTTCACAACAGAAATATAAAATCCATTCAGGAAGAAATCGATTTTACACAGCACTCTTTGGGCTATTTGAATTTTTTACAAGATAACATAAATCCCACCATTATTCGCTTTGGTGCTGTTCTGGAAACCAAGGACAACTATCGTCTTTACCGCTATTCCATTCAGGATTTGATTTTAATGTATCGCTTTTTTAAATCGCAAGAACCGACAGTGGCCTTGTTTCATGGTTTCTCATTTCCGTTTCGCTTTGTGTTTTTGAAACTCCTTTTGGGTAGCAATGTGCAATGGATTATTCAGCATCATGCCGGCCATCCTTCGCGAAATCCTTTGAAACGATGGATTCAGAAAATGACCTACCGTCTTGCGGATAGGTATATGTTTGTTTCCAAAGCCCAAGCTCAGCCGTTTGTTGAGGTCGGAATCATACAGTCAGCTTCGTTAGTGGCTGAAATCATGGAGTGTTCTACGCCTTTTCAACTTAAAGACAAAGTCGTTTGCCGAAACGCATTAGGCATTCCGAATGATGTGCTATTTTTTATTTGGGTTGGTGATTTGGATGCCAATAAAGATCCGATGTGTATGCTCAAGGCTTTGTCATTGTATCAGAAAAACGGAAATGATTTTCAATTGCATTTGTTTTATGTCGAAACGGAATTGCTAGCGTCAATGAAACAATTTGTGACGGAACAGCAACTCGAAGAGCATGTTGTTTTTCACGGGAAAATAGCCAATCCACTATTGGAAAACTGGTTCAATGCGGCGGATGTGTATCTTTCCTGCTCGCATTCGGAAGGCAGTGGGATTGCGCTTGCCGAAGCTATGGCTTGCGGTTGTTTCCCGATAGTAAGTAACATTCCTTCGTTTGTTCAGATGACCGTAAATGGAAAAAGCGGTTTGCTTTTTGAAAAAGGAAATTCCGAAAGTTTATATGAAAAACTAAAGCAATTGGATACTTTGGATTTAGCTAATGAACGTTGGAAAACCAATCAAACTTTTCAGAAGGAGCTATCTTTTGAAGCCATCGGAATCAAAACCTCGGAACTTATACAATCCCTTTATTCCCGGTAAAACAACTTATATATTTCCTGACAAACATAATCCATGGAGTAATAGCGAACTCTTTTGGGTTTTGGCATTTGTTCGAGTAACCTGTGAATGGTTTCCACCATAGCGGATTGCGAGGGACAATAATGAAAATTCTCGATGGGTTTGTCCATCATAGGAAGCCTCCCAACTAATTGGCAACCCGAAAAAAGCGCTTCAAAATAAACCGTCGAACCACCCTCAAAAAGCGAAGTGTGCAAAACGACTTTAGCAGCATTCATTTTTTGCAATACTTCCTGATGCGAAATCAAGCCCGTAAAGTGAAGGTTCTCTTCCAGATGATTTTCTTTTACAAAGTTTTTTAGTAGGGTTTCTTCTTCGCCACTTCCGGCAATTTCTGCTTTGATGTTGGGGTTGGTTTTTTTTAATTCCAAAATAATCTCGGCAAAAAGTCGGTAATTCTTTAAAGGCGTCAGCCAACCGGCTCCGAAAACATCGATGGGTCTTTCGTCTAAATTCAAATTCGGAAACTGATTTTCATCAATGGCCATAGGAATAATTTTATGGGCTCTGATTCCTGTAGTTTCATATAAAATGTCATTGTTGTAGTGCGACAGCGCCATTATTTTTTCCGGATTGGGTTTGAATAAGCGCAAACTCCAATTAGTTTTTTTGACATCCTGACCCAGCAGCCAAGTATAGCTTTTGGGATGCATAGCAGCAGTGAAAACACTAAACTCATGGAACCAGCAATTGAGGATTCCGTCATATTGATGTTCTTTATGCCGTTGACGAATTTTGAAAAAGGCTTTCGCCAAAAAAACCAATTTCATGGGATATCTTATATCATTTCCGCTGAGTGGAATCACTTGAATTCCGTGCCAATAATAGGGTTGGGTGATGGGTTTGTGAATGGCTATTACCGTTAATTCCACCTTGGGATATTTTTCTTTAAAATGTAAAAACACTTGTTGCAAAAACGGAATCACATGACTCTCTGTGCCATTTTTTGGAAATCCGGGCGTTATGAAGAGTAGTTTTTTCATGCCAGTAACGTAAGCTTGCTTTTATCAAGAAGGTAAACCCGGTCACAAAAAACAGCCATTTCGGAATGATGGGAAACGGTGATAACCGCCATTTTATTGGCAATGGCCATTTCCCGGATGAGATTGTATATCAAAATTTCCAGTTCTTCATTCTGCTGATTCGTTGATTCGTCTAAAATAAGCAATTGCGGTTTGTGGTATAAGGCTCTTGCCAAGGCCAGGCGTTGTTTTTGACCGCCGGATAATTTGGAAGTATTGTGCGTAATGATGGTTTGGAGTCCGCCAGGCAGTTGAGTTATCAAAGAGTGCAAATCGAGATTTTCCATCAGATATTGAACGTAATCCATATCGATAGTTCCCGGATTTTCCCGCATGGTGATGTTTTCCAATAGTGTTCCGTTGAATAAGAAAGGCTGTTGTGACACATAACTCACAAAAGAGAAAAAAGGGTTCTCTTTAGTAATGTCACCATCCATAATAATACTTCCTTTGTTGGGTGTTATTAATCCGGCTGCGATGTGTAAAAAAGTAGTTTTCCCAACTCCGGTAATTCCTTTGATGCCTACGATTTCCCCTTTTTTGATGGTAAAATTCAAGTGGTCAAAAAGGACTTTTTTTTCATTATAACTGAAGTTGATGTCTTTAAATTCAATGTTATCCATAAAGTCGGAATAGAGAACTTTTTTTGTCGGTTGCGGTCTGTTTTTAAGTATCGCAACACTATAGAAATAGGAATTAATCATGGTTATGGCATGCAGAATTTTACTCATAGCCGGAACGATTTTGATGCTTAAGGCTCCTAGAACCGCAACCAAAAACAAGGTTTCATTCCCGGCCGAAAAGAAATAGGTATATCCAACCAGCATTGCTATTCCGATGATTAGAAAGACTTCTAAGTATTTGGCATAATTGGTAGTAGAAGCATTCAGTAAACTGCTGACTTTGTTCAGTTTTTGGTTGTGTTTTTTAAATTCGTTCAGGAATTCGTCCTGGTTTCCCGAGCTTTTGATTTCGAGATACCCTTCTAAAATGTTCAGCAATTCGGCATTGGCTTTGGAAGCTGTTTCTTTGTAGGTTGTGTTAATCAAATGCATTTCGCCTTTCTTGATTCGGTAAATGATAAAGGCAAAAAGGAGAGCGGCCAGTAATGCTACTAGCGTTAATTTAAAATAACACCAAAGTAAAACGACTATAATTACGAAAAAAGTAAGACTTTCAGAAACCAAAAGCAATAGGGAAGGAAGCAGGCAAGTGGCAAAATCCCGAGCTACTGTTGTCGCATTTTGAATCATATTTCCTTTGTTTTGCTGTTGGAAATACAAATAATCACCTTTTAAGTATTTTTCGAGTATATCTGATGAAATCTCATGCGACAAGCCATATAAAAATGCGTGAAGGTGGCTGTTGAATTGGGTTTGCAACAAATTTTTCACCATAAAAAAAACAACGAGAAACAACACACCAAAGCCAATAGTTTTCGGACTTAAAAAATCATCCGCCAAGTGATATGTCAACAAAAAATCATTCAATTTGGTTTTGTCTAACACCACTAAAAGCACCGGAATCAAATAGGCCACCGAAATCAAATCGAGCAGACTGAAAAGAATAGATTTATAGCACAGTTTTCGAAAACTTTTTTTCTTGTTTTCGGGAATAATGGCGTAGATGTCATGAAATAGCTGGAATGGTTTCATGGTTTTGTCAATGATTTTAAAATCGGCTTGCTCAAAGGTACTTTTTTTAGGATTACGCTACTTTCTTTTTGGCAAAAGCCAAAATTTATGAATATGAGCCAAAAACGGCGATGGACTCAGGGTTTTTTCACCGGCAATACTTTGAGCTACATACACTTTTTGCGAATCATAAGAATGGATTTGAGTAAGCCTAACACTGTAATATTTCGAAACAATGTTCGGTACCGCAATTCCATAATTAGGATCCATTGTATAATCAATTTCCCGGTTTTCGGTGCTGTAATTTCCCAACTGATAAATCAAATGTTTTTTTGAAAACTCAGAAAGACCCATGACCATCGTATCACCAATGTTGACTTGCTGCATTTTCTGATTCGAAGTTCTTACGCCAAAAATAAAAAGAGTGCCTACTTGACGGCAAGTATCCACCGGAAAGGCATTTTCGCCAGCAGTAGCAGCAGTACTGACGATGTAAACCGGTTTTGGATAATAAAAAAAAGAAATCATCTTATCAAAAACCCTTGTATTGAAGGTATTGATGACGTAGTTGTTTTTTATAATGGCTCTTTTAAAAAAACGACGGATATAAAGGCGTTCCCAAAAATTGGTTTTTAAATCGGCATTCACCACTTCAAAAAGGAGAATAGTTTGAGCACCCAGATTTATGGTGGCGTTAAAATTTACCGTCCATTCTAATTTTATTTTATGGAATTTATTAATGGTTATTGTTTTTATGGGGGATACTTGCTCAGCCGTTAACGATTCGGGAATTGTGATGCCTATAAGTTGTGGCTCGTATAGTAGATGAAAATAAGTTGCTTTGTATTGTTTGTTTTCCAGTGTGATTTCGATAGTGTTTTCGGGGATTTCTACAAGTGGGACTTGCACAAATTCCGGATGTTTTTTTCGAAAAAAGGAAATGAGTTGCATCATTATTTGTAGAGTGTCATTAATGTAGTAGCCAATAGGGATTTGGTTTTCAGTTTCAGCGCTTTCCAACTGGTTTTCGAAATTGTTTTATGGAATTCGACTTCGTTCACCACTTTGTTAACGGCGTATTTGTAAAACTTTCTTGAGTAAGTGCGTTCAAAGTCAATGTCTCTGTCAGTGGAGCTTTCCCACTCGGGTTGCTGAGTGATTTTGTGTTCAATTTCGTCATACAAACTCGTTCCTTTTATCGGATAAGCAACGGTAATGGTATACAAAGTCGGATTAGCGTCTTTCAGGTACTGGATTGTTTCGGTAATGTCTTTTTCGGTTTCTCCCGGATATCCCAGCATGATAAAGGTTCCGGTTTCAATGCCAAGAGCATTTGTGTCTTGAATCACTTTTTTGACTTGGTTAACATCCACTCGTCGATCCATCGCATCAATAATCGTTTGTGAACCGCTTTCGGCGCCAATCCAAATTCGGAAGCACCCAATTTCTTTTAGCAACTGCAAAATCTCGTCGTTCAATCTCTCTGCTCTGGTAATGCATTCAAACGGAATGATAGCATCTTGTTTTACCACTTCTTCCCGAAAAGCAATCAGCCACTTATGACTCACAGTAAAAACGTCATCCACAAACCAAAGCGCATCGGGATTGTATTTTTCTTTCAGCATTTTCATTTCTTCCGCCACTTGAATGGCAGGACGACGACGATAACTTTGCCCGTAAACCGCAGTGCTGCACCATTTGCAGGTATAAGGACACCCGCGCTGCGTGGAAATTGTCATCGAACTTTGACCGTGATTGGTTTTCCAGGTTTCGAGATAATTATACATGTTGATGGCTTCCCTGTTGGGTAACGGCAATTCGTCCAGTTCTTTGAATTTGGTTCGGGCTTTGGTTTGAATGATTTTATTGTTTTCCAAAAAAGCGATGCCATTTATTTGATGAAAATCACCGGGATTGACAATAGCATTATACAATTCAAATGTGGTTTCTTCGCCTTCGCCTATGACTAAAAAATCAGCGCCAGCTTTCAAATAATTTGCTACATTATACGTTACATCCGGACCGCCCAGCACTATTTTTGGGAAGCCAAATGGTTCTGTTTTTAAAATTTTAATCAGTTTGATAACCTCGATTTTGGTCATCAAATTGGTATAAATGCAAATGACCTTGGGTCTCTCTTTTAGTATGAAATCGAGCTGTTCTTTTGGCGAAGCAAACGTCGTGTCAAAAACGGTGTTGGCTACATTTTTATTTTTGAGATAAGCGGAAACATACAACAACCCCAATGGCGGATAGGGTTTCATTATCTTTTGTTCCTTGGGATCATCGGATAAATAATAAGCATGTGTGAACAGTAAACTCATCGTTTTTGCAATACTATGATGTAATGATCAGCGTATTTTGAAAGCGAAGTACTGCTTTTAATCCTTTGTTCCAGTTGGTTTAAAAACCCTAAAAGTCCTTTTTTGTTTTTGAAAAATGGCTCTAAATAAGAGGGTGGGACAAAAAAACCAATAGGTTTTACAGTTATCGTTTCAAAATTAGCTTTGGCTAAATTTACGATATCTTTCGGGTTATAGTAGTATGTGGTCACATTTTCTCCATCCACAGTAGCGATGACACGTTCTCTTTTTCGTCTGAAAACAGTTGAGAATTTGGCTTTCGCCAAAAAATAAAATTGTTCCCAAAGCGTGTTTTTTGGCATAATAACTAAAATCAATTTGCCGTTTTCGGAAAGTAGATCCTGAGCATTTTCGAAAAATTTTTCCAATTCCGATTTTGACAAACAATTCAAACCACCAAAGTTGGAAAAGACTAAATCAAATGTCTCGGCTTCAAAAATTGTTGCCAGCAAATTGATGTCCGCCGTTTTGAAGTTGAGGTTGCGGAAGTTTCCTTTGGCTTTAGCTACTTCAATCATTTTTGGCGAAATGTCAGTAGCGGTTACCGTAACGTTTTGTTGGGCCAGCCAAATGGCGTCTTCACCCGTACCGCAGTTGATTTCGAGTAGGTTTTGAACAGCCGTTAAGTGTTTGGAAAGTTCGGTGTAAACCAAATCGCGTTGCATTTTCCCAATTTGAGTATGAGTAAATGTTTCGTCGTAGTTTTCAGCGGCTTTGTCAAAACTAGTGGCCATGTTCTAATTTTTTTAGCAAAATAGTATCCCAAAAAGCACTCGGAACATAGTAGCCCAATTTCAAAATCGATTTCAAATGAGCCACAGTACAAGACGTTGGGTTGGAAAGCAGTTGTTTTAAATTATGAAATCCTTGTTGTTTCCGGAATTCTTTGTGGACAAAACGCTGCAATTTTCGATAATAATTCGATTTATATGAGCCCTGAAACAGCATTTCAAAATCATCGGAATCTGTCCAGTTGGCTTTGTTTTTTAAATCGTCTTTCACTTTGTCATAAAACTTGGTGCCCGGCAATGGATAAGAAACTGAAATACCGATATTGTCAGGCATCAATTCTTTGACCATGGCAATCGTTTGAGCAATGTCTTCCTGATTTTCGGTTAAATAGCCAAATTGCAGAAAGAAGGCCACTCTTATTTTTCTGGCTTTCAAAAGTTGGGTTGCTTGGTAAATCTGTTCTACGGTTGTGCCTTTATCCATAGCATCCAGGATTTTTTGGGAAGCGCTTTCGGCACCTACCCAAACTTCTTCCAACCCGGATTCGGCAAGGCAATCAATAGTATCTTCTTTTAACAATAAATCAACTCGGCTTTGAATGTAATAGCTAATTTTTAGGTTTTGTTGTTTGAGTTTTGCTTTGAAATCCTGTACCCAATTGGGCTTTAAGCCAAAAATATCATCACACATCCAAAAACGAGTTACGCCAAAATTTTCTTTTAAGAACTGTATTTCGTTGACAATATAGTCAGGAGAATGCGCGTTGTAGCGATTGCCATAAATGGGTTTGGCGCACCAATTGCATTTGTAAGGACAGCCGCGCGTGGTGGCAATGTTCAATGTGAAGGGTTGTCCACTTTGTTTCCAGATGGCCTGATAGCTTTCCATGTCTACCAAATCCCAAGCGGGTAGTGGTAAATCATCTAATTGTTGGAGGACATCTCTTTTTTTGTTGACTTGAATTTTGCTGTCTTTTCTAAAAACAATCCCCTCCAAATCATCAATGTTTTGTTTGGTTTCTAATGCTTTTGTAAGTTCCAGCAGACTGATTTCGCCTTCGCCCTGAAGGATGAAATCGGCTCCTTTTTCAATATAATCTTCATAGTGGTCCGTTGAATCGGAACTGCAAACAATTACGGTACAATGGTGTTTTTTACCCAATTCAATCATTTCAAAACAGGCCTCGCGCATATTGGTAAGGCACATTTTGGTCAGGTAATTGAAGCCGTCATCATAAATCACCAAATAATCGGGTTTTTTGATGATTAAAAGTTGTTCTATTGCTTTGGGACTGTCTAATAAATTGGTGTCGAAAAGGGAAACTTCAAAACCATTTTTCCGCATTAAAGCGGCTGCATACAAGGTTCCCAAAGGTGGAAAAGGAGTTTTGTTTTTCCATTGTTTCGGATCGAGTTGGTAGTAATACGAGTGTGAAAAAAGAATGTCAGACATGTTCTTTCAGTAAATTGATGTTGAAATTATCGCTAACTTCTTCAATTTTACTATTCAAAGCCAGTATAACTTTCTTTTGAAAATGAGAAGGATGGTGTTTCGAAATGTTTTTGGTGGATTTCAAGGCAATTTTAAAGTCTTCTTCACTCATCAATCGGAATTTAAATTTCCAGGTTTTGAGTGTGATTTTTTTGAAGCCGTTGTCTATAATTTCCCCAAGATTGTTGTCAAATAAGAACTCAATTGCTTTTCTGGTTCTGGGTTTTTCAATAGTTGGAACAGAAGCTAAATCAGGTGTGAACTTTGTGAAATAGTCTAAAACCCAATTGTTTTTTTGATAGAAATCTTCAAAAGCTGCTTTGCCTTGCATTGGCAGTAACGTTTTCATTTCAGTAGCAGTGAATCGATTCTTTTCTTCAATTTCTAACTGGTTTGCCGAAACAAAATAGTTGATGCAAAAGTATTTGCGGGAATTGAACAGGAATACTTTTTTGTAAAGCATCAACAGCGTTCTGCAGATCCACAATTTATCGGGTTTTGTAATGATAAAAAAGTCAATATCACTATCGAGGTCAAAATAGCCTTTGGATAGAGAGCCCGAAATACCAACGGCTTCCACATAAGGAAATTTTGAAATAAATTTGGATCGCTCCTGTGCTTTCAGCAATGCTTTTTTGGCTTGAAGATTGCCGCGTAGTCTTTTGGTAACACTATCCAAATCGCTGCCATACACGTAAAACTCATCCACTTTGATTAGAATTTTTTCCTCTATCAAATGGTGTAATTCTTTTTCAGTATCTGAGAGGGATTCATAGTTGGTGTAACTATGTATTTCGTCAATTTTTAACGGATACCTGAAAATAGAAAAATAAAGAATGGTTTTTAGTGTTTCCAAAATTCATAGCTTTTCGGTATTTAAAAGTAACAATTAATTTTGAACCCACCCTACGTTTGTAACGATGTTTACCATTTGTACACCTAAAATTCTAATGCGCTTCCAGCCAATCTTTGCCTATTCCTAACTCAACTTCCAACGGCACAGCCAGTTTAAAAGCATTTTCCATTTCGTGCTTAATCATTGGTTTTATTTTCTCTACTTCCGAGTTGTGCACGTCAAAGACAAGTTCGTCATGCACTTGCAACAGCATTTTGGACTGCCAGTTTTCCGAAGTTAGCTTCTTGTGAATGTTAATCATGGCAATTTTGATAATGTCGGCAGCGCTTCCTTGGATGGGAGCATTGACCGCATTTCGTTCCGCGCCGCTTCTTACGACAGCATTGGCTGAATTGATGTCTTTTAAATAACGACGTCTTCCTAAAACAGTTTGCACATAACCGTTGTGTCGGGCAAAATCAACTTGTTCCGACATATAGGATTTCAGTTTTGGATAGGTTTTGTAGTAAGCATTAATCAACGCCGCACTTTCGCTTCTGGATAACGACGTTTGATTGCTCAAACCAAAAGCCGAAACGCCATAAATAATTCCGAAGTTGACCGTTTTGGCATTGCTACGTTGTTCTTTGGTGACTTCTTCTAATGGCACATTGAACACTTTAGCAGCTGTGCTTCGGTGAATGTCTTCGTGGTTTTGGAAGGCTTTAATCATATTCTCTTCGCCACTTAAAGCGGCAATGATTCTCAATTCAATTTGAGAATAATCGGCCGAAAGTAGGGTGTAGTTTTCATCACGGGCGATGAAGGCTTTTCGGATTAATCGTCCGCGTTCCGTACGAATAGGAATGTTTTGCAAATTCGGATTGTTGGAACTCAAACGACCTGTAGCGGCAACAGTTTGCATGTAATCGGTGTGAACGCGTTGGGTTTTTTTATCGACCTGATTTGGTAAAGCATCAATATAAGTGCTTTGGAGTTTTACCATTTGACGCCAATCCAAAATATCTTTTACGATTTGATGTTCGTTCACTAAGTAACTCAACACTTCTTCACCAGTAGCGTACTGACCGGTTTTGGTTTTCTTTTGTTTGGCACCGCCAATTTTCAGTTTGTCAAATAAAATGTCACCGAGTTGTTTTGGCGAAGCCAAATTGAATTTCTCGCCGGCCGTTTCGTATATTTTTTGTTCGAACAAATTAATTTCTTTTTGCATATCGACTGACATGGCTTTTAGGAAATCAACATCCAAACGGATGCCTTCGGTTTCCATGGCTGCTAAAACGGATATCAATGGGATTTCGATTTCGTCAAACAGTTTTTTGGTTTCGGCTTTGTCTAAAATTGGACTGAACACGTCCTTCAATTGTAATGTAATATCGGCATCTTCGGCGGCGTATTCTTTGATGTCTTCTAACGGCACATCGCGCATCGATAATTGATTTTTGCCTTTTTTACCAATTAAGGTCTCGATAGATTTTGGCGAATATTTCAAATACGTTTCACTCAACACATCCATATTATGACGCATATCCGGATTAATCAAATAATGCGCAATCATGGTGTCGAACAACTTTCCTTTTACAGCAATTCCATAATTCGACAGGATTTTCAAATCGTATTTAATGTTTTGTCCAATTTTTTCAATGGTTTCGCTTTCAAAAAACGGTTTGAATTTATCAGCCAAAGTTTGCGCTTCTTCTCTGTTTTCCGGAAACGGAACGTAGAAGGCTTTCCCTTTTTCATAAGAAAATGACATGCCAACTAATTCTGCATGAAGTGTATCGATTCCGGTAGTTTCCGTGTCAAAACACACCGAAGTTTGATTCATCAGGTTTTGCAAAAACAATTTGGTGCCTAAATCGCCTTGAATGATAGTATAATTATGGTCGGTAGTTTCTAAAGTAGCGTAATACGAATGATGCTTAGGTTCTTCATTTTCCTCATCGGAAAAACCAAATAAATCGAATTGGTCCTGATTGCTTTTCTTTGCCGGAGCTTTCTTAGTAGCCGGAGCGGCTTCACTTTCTGTACCATTACCATTGTTGTCAATCTCGTCATATTCTTTTCCGGTGCCGAAGAGTTTGTCGAACTGTGCTTTCATTTGACGGAATTCCAGTTCCTGAAATAAAGCATCCGTTTTTTCAACATCGGGTTTGGATAATTCGAAATCATCAGCATTGAATGTTACCGGGCAATCTAAAAGGATTCGCGCCAGTTTTTTGGACAAAATGCCCAGTTCTTTGTTGTTTTCAATTTTATCTTTTAAAGCACCTTTGAGTTTGTCGGTGTTTTCCAAAAGGTTTTCCATCGAGCCAAATTCCTTTAGCAGCTTTTTAGCGGTTACTTCACCCACGCCCGGAAATCCGGGAATGTTATCGGCAGAGTCGCCCATCATTCCTAAATAGTCAATTACCTGCAAAGGGTCTTCGATTTCAAATTTGGCCAAGACTTCGGGAATCCCCCAAATCTCTATATCGTTCCCCATACGGGCCGGTTTGTACATGAAAATGTTTTCGGAAACCAATTGGGCAAAATCCTTATCGGGCGTCACCATGAATACTTGATAGCCTTCTTTTTCGGCTTGTTTGGCCAAGGTGCCTATTAAATCATCGGCTTCAAAACCGGCTTTTTCCATAATGGGAATGTGCATCGCCTTGAGTAATTCCTGGATATAAGGAACGGCAATTTTGATGGCTTCGGGCGTTTCGTCTCGATGCGCTTTGTATTCCTGATACATTTCATAACGGTAATCGCTGCCACCTTTGTCAAAAGCTACCGCTAAATGATCGGGTTTTTCGCGTTTGATGACATCCATCAGTGAATTCATAAATCCCATAATGGCGGAAGTGTCCATGCCTTTGGAGTTAATTCTTGGATTTTTGATAAAAGCGTAATAGCCGCGAAAAATTAAAGCGTAAGCATCTAAAAGGAAAAGGCGTTTTTGTGACATGAAATCAATTTTTATATAGCATGTAAAAATAGGAATTTGAAGCTTACCAATTGGCAAAATCATAAAGGAAAGTTAAACTTTTTAAAAGGGCAGTTTCTTCATTTTGGCTTCATTTGACAGGTGTAATTTTACCTCATTAAAAATAAATTATTAATTCAAAAAATTTAGAAATCATGAAAAAAGTTGTAATGTTATTGGCTGTGCTTTTGGGCACCAGTGTTATGGTAAATGCCAACACTATCACAAAAAAAGCTACTACTAAAGAAGTAAAAGCTACTGCTGTCAGAAAACACAAAAGAGCCAAAAAAGCAGCCAAAAAAGCAGAAACTGCCAAACCGGTTGCTGCCGTTCAAAAATAGTCTTAATGAAAATGGTTATAGTTAGATTGTTTTTTTAAAGCCGATAGTTTTATCGGCTTTTTTATGTTCCAAAATACCGTTAGCGTTAAAGATTAGTTAAACCGAAATTTTGAGCATTTTCTTCATTTTGTCTTCATTTTGCAGCGGTAATTTTGAGTCACTTTCTTAGTCAATGCCCGTTTAAAAGTTGATAGTTATGAAAAAAGCACTTTTACTCATTCTTGTGTTAGTAGGCGTCTCAGCTATAGCTCAAAATCATGAAGTCGGGAAAGAAATTCTGCCCCCGTTGGAAGTTGAGAAAGCTTTTCAAAAAGAGTTTCCGAAGATTACACCCACTTGGCGAAAAGAATACAGAGGAGAAGACGATTCGGAGTTGAATTATGATGCTGATTTTGTAATGAATAGTATTCATATGACGGCAATTTATACAGCGCTTGGTGTTTTTAAAGTGCTGCAATATGAGGTTGCAACCTCTGATGTTCCGGCCAAGGCGATGCGGTATTTAAAGAAAAATTATCCTCAGAATAAAATAATAGCGACTACAAAAGTCATGGATAACAGCAATAAAATAACCTATGAAATTGGAATTGAAATCAACGGAAAGTTGAGTGATGCAGTTTTTACCAAAGAGGGAGTTTTTTTAGAAATGGTTCAGAAAAATAAATAGGTTTGGTTTTTATTGATTGTTAATTTTGAAAAGTCGGCGAAGGGATTTGCCGGCTTTTTGCTTACATTTACTTTAGGTTTTACAAATGCTTATGAACGTATTAATTGTTGAAGATTATCAGGAATTGGCCAATGAAATAGTTGATTTTTTGTCTAAAAACGGCTATTTGTGCAAATGGGTTTCGAGCCAGGAAGAGGCTTTGGAAGAAATAAGCGTCAATGAGTATGATGTGATGCTGTTGGATTTGGGTTTGCCCGATGGTGACGGCTTTGATATTTTGAAATCCATTCGGAAAAAGAAATTAAAAACGGCAGTTATTGTCATCACGGCCAGAGGAGAACTGAACGATAAAATTGACGGTTTGCAACTGGGAGCCGATGATTATTTGACCAAACCTTTCGCCTTGACGGAACTGGGGGCTCGATTATTTGCTGTCATCCGAAGAACCCATGGCATTTCTACCAACGAAATTGAGATTCATAATTTTAAAATTCAGCTGCAGGATTACCGCGTTACATTTGAAGAAGAAATCATCAATTTGACCAAAAAGGAATTTGATATTTTTCAGTATTTGGTGTTGAATAAAAACCGGGTGATTACCCGATTGCAATTGACAGAGCACATTTGGGGCGATATATTGGAATTGAATTCGGATTCCAATTTTATTGATGTTCACGTTCGGAATCTGAGAAAGAAACTGGAGAAATTTGCCAAAATCGATTGGTTTGAAACCGTCAGAAATGTGGGCTACCGAATAAATATGTAATATGAGAATCAAACATCAACTCACCATTTTCAATGCCCTGACACGTTTTTTAATCATTTTGGTGATTTGGTTGTCGTTGCCTATTCTTATTGAAAAAGTAGTTTATAAAAGGATTGATGATACGCTTTTGGAAAAGAAGAAAAAATTCATCGAACATCTAGATAAAATTGAAATCAATGATTTTTTGAATCGAAATGATGCTACCGAAACTTATTCGAGTTTCTCTACATTGCACAATGAGTTTTTGCAATTGTATCAGTCTAAAGATGTTTCCGAAAAACAACCCTCTTACTTTAAAAACGAGCCCCGAATTATAGAAGGAGAACAAAGTGATTACCGAGTGCTGTATTACGATTTTGATTATGAAAGCACTAATTACAAACTCGAAATCGGGAGCAGTTTGAGTGAAATTAAAGACCTGACTTTTGCGATACGGGTGTTTATTTTGATAGTATTGAGTATTGTTATTGTTTTTACTTTTTTGGTAGATGCCTTTTTTATTGAATATTTACTAAAGCCGTTTCATCAAATTATCAATCAAAAAATACGACATGTCAACGAACCGGAAAAATTCAATTACACTACAATAAAATCACATTCTACCGATTTTCAGGAATTGGACGAGGTGTTGAATCAAATGATGAAGCGCATTCAGGAATTGTTCAGCATCGAAAAACAATTTATTGCCAATGTGTCTCATGAATTGCTTTCGCCGATTGCTTTGTTGAAAAACCGCTTTGAAAACCTGATTCAAAACGAATCGCTGGATGATGAAGCAGTCAACAAAATTGTGAGCTCGCTCAAAACCTTGGATCTATTGAAGAAAATCATCAACAACCTATTGCTCATATCCAGAATTGAAAACAATCAGTACATGACCGATGAAGCCATCGATTGTAAAAGTTTGTTGGAAGATATAAAGGAACAACTTCAGGACAGGATAGAAGAAAAAGAGATTGCCCTAACAATTGAATTGACAGAGAACTATCATTTCATGGGGAACAAGACTTTAATTCACATCATGTTTTACAATGTGATTGTGAATGCTATAAAATTTACCGAACCCAATGGCAGCATAGCTATAAAAGATTCTAAAACTAATTCACAATACATCATTACTATAAAAGATAATGGTTGTGGCATGGCTCAGGAGCAGTTAGATGAAATCTTCAATCGCTTTACACGTCTAAACCTGCACAAGGAAGGACAAGGTTTGGGTCTGGCTATTGTAAAAAGCATTGCCAACTTCCATCAAATTGAAATTGCAGTTACTTCGGAGCTTAAAAAAGGAAGCTCATTTGCTTTAGCTTTCGCCAGAAACAAAAAGATTAATTAAATGTTAAAATTTTAAACTGCCACAAATCTTCATTTAATCTTCATTTAGCGATACTACATTTGTCTTGTAAATAATTAATAATTAAAATTTAAACATCATGAAAAAAGTATTTATGTTAGCTGCTTTGGTTTTAGGAACTACTGCAATGGTAAACGCTCAAACTGCTCCTGCAAAAGACGCTAAAGCTGCACCAGCTAAAGAAGTAAAAGCAACTAAAAAAGCAACTAAAAAAGCTGCTCCGGCTAAAAAAGTTGAAGCTGCTACACCTGCTGCGCCAGCAAAAAAATAACAAAATCTTTTTTATAAAAAAAAGTAGTCAAGCAAAATGTTATTCATCGAAAAGGCCGATAAAGCAATTTATCGGCCTTTTTATTTAGACTAAAGTTAAAATTATCTAAAAGCGCGATTTGGGTTCTGCTTTCTTCGTTAATTTGTTAAAAATTAAAATCAATGATTCGCTGGATTATCTTCATAATAATTATCTCTATAATAGAGTTTTATGCTTTTCAGGCTTTTCGAACGGTTACCAAAGTAAAGTGGATATTGTATCTGTATCAACTACTGTCATTGGCTGTTATTGTTTTTATTGGGTATCAATTCACTCAATTTGACAGAAGTGTTGGGCAAACCAAGCAAACCCTCATCACCCTTGGGTTGTTATTGTTGATTTTGATTCCAAAAATCATCCTTACTTTTTTCCTGTTGTTGGAAGATGTTGTCAGAGTTTTTTCGGGCGCTGTGGCTTACTTTATGAGAGATCAGGGCAATAGTAATTTTTTGCCCGAAAGGAGAAAGTTTGTCAGTCAAATTGCCTTAGGGATAGCAGCCGTTCCTTTTATGTCGTTGATTTACGGAATGACCAAAGGGAAATACAATTACAAAGTGATTCATCAAACACTATTTTTTCCAGACTTACCAGATGCTTTTGACGGATTTAAAATCACTCAGATTTCTGATGTACACAGCGGTAGCTTTGACAATCCTGAAAAGATAAATTATGCTATCGACTTGGTGAACCAACAAAAAACCGATATGATTTTGTTTACCGGTGATATCGTGAATACCCATGCCAAAGAAATGCATCCATGGCTGGATACGTTCAACCGAATTGACGCCCATCAATACGGCAAATATTCAGTTTTGGGAAATCATGATTATGGAGAATATGTGAGTTGGCCCACCCAGCAAGCCAAAGATGAAAATTTCAAAGCCATCAAAGACTTGTACGGCCAAATTGGTTTTCAGTTACTATTGAATGAAAACGTAAAAATCAAAAAAGGAAATGATGAAATTGTTTTGGTAGGTGTTGAAAATTGGGGACATAATTTCAAACAAGCCGGCGATATCAATAAAGCTTCGGCCAATTTAAAACCCGAAGATTTCAAAATTCTGATGAGCCACGATCCGAGTCATTGGGAATATGAAGTAAAAAAACACCCGAAGAATTTCCAACTGACGCTTTCTGGACACACTCACGGGTTCCAGTTTGGTATTGAAATTCCGGGCGTTATCAAATGGAGTCCGGTGCAGTATATTTACAAACAATGGGCTGGTTTGTATCAGGAATTCGGTAGGTATGTGTATGTGAATCGCGGTTTCGGATTTCATGCTTATCCCGGCAGAGTAGGGATTTGGCCTGAAATTTCGGTTTTCGAACTAAAAAAAGGGAATATTGTAGCATAATTAGTTAAAAATGCTACATTTGTGCTTTAATGTTTCTTTTACGCTATAAAAAGAAAGTAAAAACGTTTTGGTTTTATGTCAAAATTTGGAGAATTAATCAATGCTCAAGTGCCTGTGTTAATTGATTTTTACACAGAGTGGAACGAATCTTCCGTTTCTATGCATCCTGTTATCAGAGATGTAGCCGCCGCGCTTGGTGATAGAGCAAAAGTGATAAAAATTGATGTAGATAAAAATCAGGAATTGGCTGATGCCTTGCGCATTAAAGGATTGCCAACGCTGATGATTTACAAAGAAGGCCAAATGGTGTGGAGACAATCCGGCGAATTGGATGCCAATACAATTATTGGTTTGGTACAGGAACAACTTTAGTCCATTCTATCACAAACAAATCCCTTTTCTTTTAAGAATGCCAAAGTTTTAGGTAAAGTATAGCTAAGATTCCGTTCTGCTTTTATACTATCGTGAAAAACGATAATACTTCCCAAGCTTACGTTTCTCAGCACATTTTCTAAACATTGTTCCGGAGTGATAGTTTTGTCAAAATCCATGCTGATAACATCCCACATGATTATTTTGTAACCGAGCTTTCGTAAAATCCTTGATTGCGAAGGTTTGATTTTACCATAAGGCGGACGAAACAGATGGCTGTGTGCTGATGATTGATTGCCTATAGCTGATTGGCAAAGTTTTACGTTTTCAATGTATTCCTTATCAGGCGTTTTCCAGCCTTTAACATGATTGAAAGTGTGATTGCCAATGGCGTGTCCTTCGGCGATTACTTTTTGAAAGATAGCAGGATGCTTTTCAATATTGTTACCAATACAGAAGAAGCTAGCTTTGGCATTGTATTGTTTGAGCTGGTCTAAAACCCATTCCGTGATTTCCGGTGTTGGACCATCATCAAAGGTCAGGAATACTTTGTTCTCCTGATTGGGAATGTCCCAAACATACTTTGGAAAAAGCAGCTTAACGAATCGGTTTGTTTTTACCCAGAAACTCATAGGTTAAATATAAAAAAAATGTGCCAATAAGAATTTTCAAATTGGCACATCTTCAAATTTTATAATTTGTTATTCCTTTTCTCTTCCAAAGCGGCCAAAGCGCTCTACAAATGAGTTGAAAGTTGGTTTGTTTTTGTTGTAGAATTCGACATCGCCTCGGTCTTTCATGACCATTAACAAACTTCTGTAACGCTCAATATCGGTAATAATATCCGTAGCAATACCATTTTGAATTGATGGTTGAATTCCGGAATAATAGGTTAGATTTTGTTTGTATTTGGTCATTAATCTTTCCAATAACTGACGGGCTTTTGCTTTTTCGCCTACTTCGTAATAACCGCCAGCGAATGGTTCTACCATGGTGTAATAACCATAATAATCCATTGGCATTTTGGTTAGTGCTAAATCAATGATTTTTTTGGCTTTGTCTTTCTTGCCTTCGTTGATTAATTGTTCCATTAAACGCGCCATGTTAGTGCGGTAAGAAATACTGTTTTTGCGGGTTTCCGGATCGTGGTAAATGGTAGTTAAATCACCATTGCCCCAATCCCATTTCATCACCAAATCATACATCTTATCGCTGTCAATCTGACCCATGTCGTATGGGTTTTCCTTATCGATAGGCGTTTTTAACGGTACTAATTTATAGACTAAACCATCCAATTGAAGATAGTCTTTCATCCATAAATAATCATCATCACCAAAGCTACCTCCGGTAAAGTAGATTGGGCGTTTCCAATTGTTGTTGGCCATTACATCCAGCATCATCAAACGATTTTTGTACATCGCACTTCCTTTAATATCCACATCGATATAAGGAACAATCGAATCGTTGTACATTGGATTCACTACTTTATTGGCGATTATAGCATTTTTATCAATCGGAATTCTGATTTTGTTGGTTGGATAAAAATGCAGTGTCTGACCGTTTTGCAAATCAATAGTCGATTTCGGATTTTTAATAAAATCGATAAAAGCTTTGATATCCCAACGGGCATTTGTTTTTGGATTGTGTACTACATAATCTAATTTATCACCCACATATTCGTCGTGGGTAAATGATATTGGTAAGCCATCGGCTTTATAGGTTTTGAACTTCATTTGGTCGATATACCAATCCGTCATGAACAGGCTGGTGTTTACGATTTTGATATCGGTTCTGACTTTTTCAATTTCCTGAGCATACCAAAGCGGGAAGGTGTCGTTGTCACCAATCGTAAACAGAATGGCATTAGGTTCGCACGATTCAAGGTAATTTTTTGCCATGGCGATAGCGGTATATCTTTTGGCGCGACTGTGATCATCCCAGTTTTGGGAAGCCATTACAATTGGTGCTGCCAGAAGACAAGCTGCGATAACAATTGGGCCAACTAGTTTGGATTTCACATATTCGGCTACAATTTCATAAATAGCGAAGACACCAAATCCGACCCAAATGGCAAAAACATAGAAGGAACCTACTAAAGCATAATCTCTTTCTCGAGGCTCAAAAGGTCTTTCGTTTAAGTAAATCTTCAGTGCTAAACCAGTGAATAAAAATAGTGCCAATAACACATAGAAGCTTTTTAAGTCTCGTTGTGCATGATACAAAAGACCAATGATTCCAATGATGAACGGCAGGAAATAATACACATTTCGACCTTTGTTGTTTTTGACATCATCCGGGAGATTTTCCTGCGTTCCTTTGCCCAGATGGACTTGGTCAATGAATTTTATCCCGCTCAACCAATTGCCGTCTAGATTGTCGTATTTTCCTTGGATGTCGTTTTGTCTTCCAACAAAGTTCCAAAGCAAATACCTTCCGTACATATAGCCAAATTGATATTCAACCATAAAGCTGAGATTGTCCCAGGCAGATGGCTTTTCAACGGTTATGTAGTCGCTGTATTTTTTCAGAAACGAAACATAATCTTCGTTGTCAATTTTTTTCTGATTGTAAGCGGTTTGGAATTCGTTAATGTTTTTTTGCATTTCGCCTTTCAACTGTCCAACAGCTTGAGCGACTTGCTCTTCGCTAAGACTGTCAATGTTGACGCCGTATTGAGCCAAATCATCTTCATAAGGATAGTCCTGATTGAGTTTAAATTTCGGAACTCCGGTAAACTGAATATAATTCTCTATATGATCGGTACTCCAAAGACGCGGAAGGATGGCTTTTTGATCATCAGCGGTATTTTGTTCGGCATTTTTATAATTGTTTACAATCACATATTTACCGGTTTTATAATCTCTTTCGTAGTTAGGGGCTTTGTCTAAATAAGGTTGGTCTTTATCCAAGCCAGCGAAAGTGTCGGTGTATTGTGGGCCATAGAACAAGGGATTCACCCCGTATTGTTCCCGGTTGTAGTAGGCTAAAACCTCGGCGGCATCAGAAGGTTTGTTTTCGTTGATAACCACATTGGCATTGGCACGAATAGGTAGCATCATCCAAGTAGAAAAACCTATCAAAACAAAAAGGATACACAAGATAACAGTGTTGTAAAACGGATGTCCTTTTTCGCGAGTATATTTTAATCCGAAATAGAAAAAAGCAACAATCAATAATGCCGAGAAGATTGAGCCTGAATTAAAAGGCAATCCGAAACTATTGACCATGAAAATCTCCATTTTTCCAAAGAAAGCCAAGGTGTATGGCAATAATAATTTGAAGATGAATAATAGAACAGCCACGATTATGATGTTGGCTAAAATGAAGTTCTTAACGGTAACAGTTTTGTAATTTTTGAAGAAATATAAAAATCCAATCGCCGGTATAGTCAATAATGCCATGAAGTGAACACCGAAGGAAAGGCCAACCACCAAAGAGATTAGCAACAACCAACGATTTCCTCTTGGGGTGTGCATGTCTTGTTCCCAGCGTAATCCCAACCAAAATAACAGCGCAATGAATAGCGTTGCCATGGCATACACTTCGGCTTCTACGGCATTAAACCAAAAGCTGTCGGAAAAAGTAAAGACTAATGAGCCTACAAAAGAACTCCCCAAAACAACGATGGCTTTGTTTTTGTCAAATTCGGTATAAGAAGAGATGATTTTTTTTAATAAGATGGATGATGACCAAAACATAAATAGTATGGTGAAGGCACTTGAGAATACCGACATCATATTCACCATCAAAGCCACTAATTTGTCATTGCCAAAAGCAAAAAGCGAGAAGAAAGCTCCCAAAATTTGAAATAATGGCGCTCCCGGAGGATGTCCTACTTCTAATTTGGCTGCGGTTGGAATGTATTCGCCGCAATCCCAAAAACTCATGGTAGGCTCTACGGTTAACGAAAAAGTGATTAGGGCAATTGTAAATGCTGACCATCCTACGATGGTGTTCCATTTATTGAAGTTAAAATTCATCATATAAGTATGAAATGAAGGTTTTTATTTTGATGCTACAAAGAAACTATTTTTTTTAACGCAATTAAACGCGCATTAACAAATTTTTCTCAAATAGATAACGAATTAAAAACAAGTTTATTAAAGGCTCCAAAGGGAAAGATTTCAAGAGAAGTTTTAATTTTTTGCCGTAATTGTTTGTGTAAAATAAAATTTGTTCTAAATTTGCACTCGCGTTAAGCAAAGCTGGTCTATGGTGTAATGGTAACACAACTGTTTTTGGTGCAGTCTTTCAAGGTTCGAGTCCTTGTAGACCAACAGAAAAAGCCTCTCAAATTTGAGAGGCTTTTTTGTTTTATGGATTGTTTCGTTTTTAAATCTTAAAAGTGACTACCGGACGAACAGCATGGTTTACCAAATCTTCGCTGATGCTTCCGTTGAAGAAGTGAGAAAGACCTTTTCTGCCGTGAGTGCTCATTCCGATTAAATCCGCATCTATATTATTAGCAAAATTCAAGATGCCGCTTTCCACGTTTACATCATTATAGATGTGTGTTGAGTATTTGTTGATAGTAAAATTGGAAACAAAATTGCTCATAATCTCTTTGGCAACATGTGTTGGCTTAAAGCTACTAGGCGTGTTAATCATAACCAAATGTAGTTCTGCGTCTAATTTATTGGCAAATTCCACTACTTTTCTAAAAGGACTTTTGATTTCATCTGAGAAATCGGAAGCAAATACAAATTTGTCAATGTTAAAGTTGCCTTCGTCTTTTTTAACTACAAGTACCGGAGTTTCTGAAAAGCGAACTACTTTTTCGGCATTGGAACCAATAAACATTTCTTTAAATCCGCTGGCGCCATGTGAGCCCATTACAATTAAATCAACGTCATTTTTTTTGCTGATATTCATAATACCATTAAAGGCTAATTCAAACTGAATGATTTCTGAAACTTTTAAACCTTCAAGACTTTCGTCATCCATTAAATCTTCCAATTTGTTAATGGCGGCATTTTTAAAAAGCATGATTTCAGGTAAATCATGTCCGGTTCCTACAGCGTCACTGCCTTGATGAGGTAATTCCAACATGTGAAGCAGAAATATTTCTCCGTCATTTTTTCGGGCTATTTGTGCGGCAATTTTTAATGCGTATCCGGCATGTTCTGAAAAGTCTGTTGGGACTAAGATTTTTTTCATAATAAAAACGTAAATTTTGGATTGTAAATTTATTAACACAATAAAGGTATTATTTTTTTTTGATTCGACAATCATTTTGATTTATAAAAAAATAACTATATTTGCACCGTTATTTACCATTCAAAACTAAATAATGAGGGAAGCAATGCTTCCCTCTTTTTATACAGCTATGACATTTAAAGAGAAAGTTACGAATTTATTGGAAGAAGGATTACAAGAGAAACCTTCCTTGTTTCTTGTAGATTTAAGCATTTCAGAGAGTTACAAAATTACCGTAACTTTGGACGGTGATACGGGTGTAAATTTGCAGGATTGTATCGATGTGAGTCGGGTAATCGAAACTAATTTAGATCGTGAAGAACAGGATTATTCTTTAGAAGTAGCTTCGGCTGGCGTTTCAACACCCTTAAAATTGGTAAGACAATACAAAAAGAATGTGGGCAGAACGTTGAAAGTAAAAACGGCTACCGAAACGATAGAAGCAAAGCTGGAAGCAGCAACAGATGATAGTATTACACTGTCATGGACGGCAAGAGAACCAAAAAAAATAGGAAAAGGAAAAGAAACGGTTGAGCACAAACGCGAGATTCCGTATTCAGATATAAAAGAAGCAATTGTTATTATAATATTTAATTAAAATTTGGCATGGAAAATATTGCATTAATCGAGTCATTTTCAGAGTTTAAAGATGATAAACTTATTGATCGAGTAACGCTTATGGCGATTTTGGAGGATGTATTTAGAAACGCATTAAAAAAGAAATACGGTTCTGATGATAATTTTGACATCATTATCAATCCTGATAAAGGTGATATGGAGATTTGGAGAAGACGAATTGTTGTTGCCGATGACGATTTAGATTTGGAAAACGAAGAAATCACCTTGACAGATGCCCGAAAAATTGAGCCTGATTTTGAAATCGGTGAAGAGGTTTCTGAAGAAGTGAAATTGATAGATTTAGGAAGAAGAGCGATTTTGGCGTTGCGTCAGAACTTGATTTCTAAAATCCATGAGCATGATAACACGAATCTTTACAAACAATTTAAAGATTTAATTGGCGAAATTTACACGGCCGAAGTACACCACGTTCGCCCAAGAGTTGTAATTTTGGTTGATGATGAAGGAAACGAAATCGTGTTGCCAAAAGAAAAACAAATCCCGTCTGACTTTTTCCGTAAAGGAGATAACGTTCGCGGTATCATTGAAAGCGTGGAATTGAAAGGGAATAAACCACAAATCATCATGTCGAGAACGGCAGATAAATTTTTGGAAAAATTATTCGAACAGGAAATTCCGGAAGTTTTTGATGGTTTGATTATGATTAAAAAAGTAGTGAGAATACCAGGTGAAAAAGCAAAAGTAGCGGTGGATTCTTATGATGACAGAATTGATCCGGTTGGTGCTTGCGTTGGTATGAAAGGTTCGCGTATTCACGGTATCGTTCGTGAGTTAGGAAACGAAAATATTGACGTAATCAATTACACCAGTAACTTACAGTTGTACATCACAAGAGCGTTAAGCCCTGCCAAAGTATCTTCAGTGAAAATTGACGAAGAGAAAAAAAGAGCCGAAGTATTCCTGAAATTAGAAGAAGTTTCTAAAGCGATTGGTCGTGGCGGACACAACATCAAATTGGCTGGTTTGTTAACCGGTTACGAATTAGATGTCATCAGAGAAGGAAGCGCTATCGAAGAAGATGACGTTGAATTAACAGAGTTCTCAGATGAAATCGACGGATGGGTAATCGACGAATTTGCTAAAATCGGATTGGATACTGCGAGAAGTATTTTAAATCAAGATGTAGCCGATTTAGTAAGAAGAACCGATTTAGAAGAAGAAACTATTTTAGAAGTAATAAAAATATTGAAAGAAGAGTTTGAAGACTAATTCTTTCGCCCAAAATTAGATAACATTAAAAAGATTTTATGTCTGAAGGAAATATTAGAATTAATAAAGTTTTAAGGGAATTAAATATTTCTTTGGAAAGAGCTGTGGATTATCTTAAGGATAAGGGCATTGCTATTGAAGCAAGTCCCAACACAAAAATTTCCGATGATGTGTATAATATTCTTTGTGGTCAATTTGCCGGAGACAAAGGAAACAAAGAAGCTTCTAAAGGCGTAAGTGAAGAAATCAAAAAAGAAAAAGAAGCGCTTCGATTAGAAAGAGAAAAAGAAATTGAAGACAAGCGCAAAGCAGATGAAGAGCGTCAAAGATTAGAGTTAATCAAAGCAAAAGCTGTGGTTACCGGTCCAAAACAAGTAGGGAAAATTGATTTAGAACCAAAAACCACTACTGCTCCGACTCCAGCCACAGAAACTCCAAAAATTGCAGCGGAAAAACCAGAAGGGGTAACCAAGAAAGAAGAGGTTGCACCTGCAGCTCCGGTGGCGGCTCCAAAAGAAAAAGCGCCAAAAGCAGCGGAACAACAAGTTGCAGCTACAGAAGCTCCGGTGGATGAAACCATCACAACTCAATACCAAAAATTATCGGGAGCTACTTTAACAGGTCAAGTAATTGATTTGTCACAATTCAACAAACCTAAAAAGAAAAAAGAGGAGTTCAAAAAAGACGCCAATAAACCTGCAACTCCTGCTACCGGGCAAACTGCTGCACAAGCAGCTCAAAATGCCGCTAATAAAAACAAAAGAAAAAGAATTCCAGGGAAACCAGGAGAAGGAGGGAAACCAGCCATCACCAGCGGTGGAAATAATACGCAAGGTGGCGGTGGGGCTAATAAATTTGGAGGTAAACCGGGTGGATTCCAAAAAGGAGCCCGTCCTGCGATAGTTCAAAAAGTAGAGCCTACCGAAGAAGAAGTAAAAAATCAAATTAAGGAAACTTTAGAGCGTCTTCAAGGAAAAGGAAACAAATCTAAAGCAGCCAAATACAGAAGAGATAAGCGTGATACGCATCGTCAGAGAAATGAAGATGAAATGCAAGCGCTGGAAGAAGGAAGCAAAACCATCAAAGTGACCGAGTTTGTTACCGTTGGTGAAATTGCAACCATGATGGATGTGCCGATTACCAAAGTTATCGGAACCTGTATGTCATTAGGAATCATGGTAACCATGAACCAACGTTTGGATGCGGAAACACTTTCTATCGTGGCAGATGAGTTTGGTTATGAAGTAGAATTCATTACAACCGATATTGAAGAAACCTTAGAAGTGGTTGAAGACAGACCGGAAGATTTAGTGACACGTGCGCCAATCGTAACGGTAATGGGTCACGTAGATCACGGTAAAACATCGTTACTGGATTATATCCGTAATGAAAACGTAATTGCCGGAGAATCGGGAGGAATCACACAACACATCGGTGCTTATGCGGTGACTTTAGAAGGCGGTCAAAGAATTACGTTCTTGGATACACCGGGTCACGAAGCGTTTACCGCTATGCGTGCTCGTGGAGCTCAGGTTACTGATATTGCTATTATTGTGGTAGCGGCCGATGATGACATTATGCCACAAACCAAAGAGGCGATTAGTCACGCACAAGCTGCCGGAGTTCCGATGATATTTGCTATCAACAAAATTGATAAACAAGGTGCCAATCCGGAAAAAATCAAAGAGAAATTAGCGGCCATGAATTTATTGGTAGAAGATTGGGGTGGCAAATACCAATCCCACGATATCTCAGCCAAAAAAGGAACCGGTGTTAAAGAATTATTAGAAAAAGTATTGCTGGAAGCTGAAATTTTAGACTTAAAAGCAAATCCAAATAAACCAGCCGTAGGAACCGTTGTGGAAGCACAATTGGACAAAGGAAGAGGATATGTATCAACGATATTGGTACAATCAGGAACTTTAAAAGTAGGGGATTATGTTTTGGCCGGAAAAAATCACGGTAAGGTGAAAGCCATGCACGATGAAAGAGGACATAGTGTAAAAGAAGCCGGGCCATCAACACCAATCTCTATTTTAGGTTTGGACGGTGCGTCTACTGCCGGAGATAAATTCAACGTCTTTGAAGACGAAAGAGAGGCCAAGCAGATTGCAGCTAAACGTACGCAGTTGATGCGTGAACAATCGGTTAGAACACAACGTCATATTACCTTAGCGGAAATTGGTCGTCGTATTGCTTTAGGACAATTTAAAGAATTGAACATTATCCTAAAAGGTGATGTGGATGGTTCTGTTGAAGCCTTGTCAAGTGAGTTCTCTAAACTATCTACAGAAGAAATTCAAATCAATATTATTCATAAAGGAGTTGGAGCGATTACAGAAACTGACGTAATGTTGGCTTCGGCATCTGATGCTATCATCATCGGATTTAACGTTCGTCCTGCCGGAAATGCCCGTCAATTGGCGCAAAAAGAAGAAATCGATATCAGAAGTTATTCAATCATCTACGATGCGATTAACGATTTGAAAGATGCGATGGAAGGCATGTTGTCACCGGAAATGAAAGAAGAAGTTACCGGTACAGCAGAAATTCGTGAGATATTCAAAGTGTCTAAAGTAGGGTCAATCGCTGGATGTATGGTTACGGATGGTAAAATCTTCAGAAACTCTAAAATCCGCTTAATCCGTGAAGGTGTTGTCATTTACACAGGTGAATTAGCTACGTTGAAACGTTTCAAAGACGATGTAAAAGAAGTAGCTAAAGGATACGATTGTGGTATTCAAATTAAGAACTACAACGATATTGAACAACTCGATTTAATCGAAGCTTTCCAGGAAGTGGAAGTAAAGAAAAAGTTGAAATAATACCAAACAAAAAGTCCCGATTTAATCGGGACTTTTTTATTTATTAGGTTTAATTAAAAACGCATTCGGATATTTCTTTTTCAAAGTATTTAGGTTCTTCTCGGCTTCGATTCGCGTTTTAAAATTGCCTACCCAAACTTTATACAGTGGCGTGCTGAAAACGATTGTAGCATCCATGTCTTTGTTTTCTTTTTTGAAATCCAGCAAGGTCTTTTTTGAGTTTTCGCTGTCTCCGTTGAATATTTGAATTTTATAGCGGTCGTTTATAGTGATGGAACTGTTTATTTTTCTTTTCTCATTAAGCAATTGTTCAAACTTTGGGTCCTGACTTACGGTAACTTTTCCGTCTTGTGCTAAGGTTTTTTGCGATAAAAAAAGCGCTAAAAATGGGAGTAAAACAAGTTTTGTTTTGGTGAAATGGTTCATAAAGGTTTGATTTTTATACAAATGTAAAACTTAATAAATTAAACAAAAGGGGAAATGCTATTTAGAATTAATATAAATTGATATTTAAGATATATTTAAGGTTTTGAGAATAGTTCATAAGTCGTATTTTTGTGCAAGTTTTTAATAAAGAGCAGATTTTTAGCTGAATTTAACTCAGAAAAAATCATGCCAACATTAGTCGATAATCATTATATTATATGAAAAAGGTGGGTAACCATAATTCGATTTCAAGGAAAATACTCTTCGGTTTAGCTTTAACGCTATCATTCTCCTTAACTTCATTATCTCAAAATGCTACTACAGCTGCTCCGGCGGCTACTTCTGCTACGGCAACTGCTGCTCCGGCTGCACCTGCTGCAACTGGTGGAGGTGATGCAGCAGCAGGGAAAGCTTTGTTTAATGCCAATTGTGCTGCTTGTCATGCTTTAGATAAGAAAATGACAGGACCAGCGTTAAGAGGTGTAACAGGTCGTCATGCCAAAGATTGGTTCTACAAATGGGTAGCCAACAGTTCTGCTTTGATAAAATCAGGCGATGCTGATGCGGTTAAACTGTTTGCCGAAAACAATCAGTCAGTAATGACCGCGTTCCCTCAATTGTCTAAGCAAGATGTGGATAACATCTTAGCCTATACAAGCGAGCCAAAACCGGAAGCGCCAAAAGGAATGGTGGCTGCTGGCGGTGGTTTAACAGCTGAAAAAGACAATAGCGGTATTTCAAACAATGTTATCCTTGGTGCTTTAGCCTTGGTGATGCTAATGTTGGTGATCATGTTGTTCTTTGTGAACAATGTGTTATCCAAAGTAGCCAAAGCAAACGGAATAGAAGCTGCAGATAAAGAAGCCAGATTGCCAATTTGGAAAGCTTTTGCTAAAAATCAATTTTTAGTATTTGTAACTTCAGTGTTCTTGTTGTTGGCCAGTGGTTATTTTGTGTATGGATATTTGATGCAAATTGGTGTAGACCAAAATTATGAACCAATACAGCCAATTCACTACTCACACAGAATTCATGCCGGAAGTAATGGTATCGATTGTAAGTACTGTCACTCGGCAGCCAGAGTTAGTAAAAACGCAGGTATTCCTTCGTTGAATGTGTGTATGAACTGTCACAAAAATATCTCTGAAGTATCAGATACTACAGGAACAGCTGAATATTCAAAAGCATACTATGACGGAGAAATCAAAAAATTATACAATGCTGTAGGTTGGGATGGATCTAAATATACTGGAAAAACACATCCGGTAAAATGGGTTCGTATTCATAACTTGCCTGACTTCGCTTACTTCAATCACTCTCAACACGTAACGGTAGCGGGTATTGAATGTCAAAAATGTCACGGCCCAGTTCAGACGTATGAAATCCAAAAACAATTCGCTCCGTTGACTATGGGTTGGTGTATTAAATGTCACCGCGAAACCGATGTTAAAATGGAAGGCAATGCTTATTACACAAAAATTCACGAAGAACTTTCTAAAAAATACGGTGTAGACAAATTGACTGCAGCACAAATGGGAGGTTTAGAATGTGGTAAGTGTCACTACTAATAAAATTATTAAGAAGCTAATATTTATATACGATGTCATCGAACAAAAAATACTGGAAAAGTGTTGAGGAGCTAAACGAAAATAGCTCTATTGTTGAGACGCTTAGAAATAATGAATTCGTGGAAGCAATTCCAACAGATGAATTTTTATCTGATAAAGAATCATTATCTTCTTCATCAACTACTCGTCGTGATTTCTTGAAATACGTTGGATTCAGTACGGCAGCTGCAACATTGGCTGCGTGCGAAGGTCCGGTACACAAATCAATTCCTTACGTTTTACAACCGGAACAAATCATACCGGGTGTTGCTGATTACTATGCAACCTCTATGTTTGACGGTTTTGATTTCGCCAATTTATTGGTAAAAACACGTGAAGGTCGTCCAATCAAAATTGAAAACAATACTATAGCCGGTGCTAAGTTTGCTGCCAATGCCAGAGTTCATGCTTCGGTATTGTCATTGTATGACAGCATGCGTTTGAAAGTTACTAAAATTGCTCAGAAAGACGCTAATTGGCAAGAAGCTGATTTGAAAATCAAAGCCAGTTTAGCAGATGCTAAAGCAAAAGGTGGTCAAGTAGTTTTACTGACCGGTACTTTAGCCAGTCCAACAACTGAAAAATTAATTGCTGAGTTTATCGCTAAAAACCCAACAGCCAAACACGTTGTTTATGATGCAGTTTCTGAATCTCCAGCTTTGGATGCTTTCGAAGCGGTGTATGGAGAAAGAGCTTTAGCAAATTACGATTTTTCAAAAGCCAATACTATCGTTTCATTAGATGCTGATTTCTTAGGGGATTGGCAAGGTGGTGGATTTGACTCGGGCTATGCTCAGGGAAGAATTCCACAAGCTGGAAAAATGTCAAAACACTATCAGTTTGAAGCTAACATGACATTGTCTGGAGCAGCTGCTGATAAACGTGTGCCAATGAAAGTGGCTGACCAAAAAGTAGCTTTAGTAAAAATATACAATGTAATCACAGGTGCTTCTGTTGCTACCGGAAAAGTGGCAAACGAAGATGTGGTTACTAAAGCAGCCCAACAATTAAAAGCTGCCGGAACTAAAGGTCTTTTAGTTTCCGGAATTCAAGATAAAAATGCACAACTTTTAGTATTGGCAATCAATCAGGCTTTGGCTAGTGAAGCAGTTTCTACTGCTGATACCCGTCAAATCAGAAAAGGATCTAACGAAAAAGTAGCTCAGTTAATTGCTGATATGAATGCTGGAAGTGTTCATACATTAATCATGAGCGGTGTGAATCCAGTTTACACTTTGGCCGATAGCGCTAAATTCGTAAGCGGATTGAAAAAAGTAAAATTATCGGTAGCCTTCTCTTTGAAAGAAGATGAAACGGCTTCGATTACCAATATTGCTGTTCCGGCTCCTCATTACTTAGAGTCTTGGAACGACTTAATGTTGACTAAAGGAACGTATTCCTTGACGCAACCAACGATTCGTCCGTTATTCAGTTCAAAACAATTCCAGGAAGGATTGTTGTCTTGGAATGGTAACAGTGCATCATATTACGATTATTTAAAAGCTAATTCGGCTAACTATACTAATGGTGCCACTTGGAACAAAACAGTTCACGATGGTATTGCTCTTGGAGTAGCTGCTGCTTCTATTTCAGGTTCTGCTGATTATGCTGCCGCTGCTAATGCTTTGGCCAAAGTAACTCCGGCAAAAGATTTTGAATTAGTATTGTATACCAAAACCGGTTTAGGAGATGGTCAACAAGCAAACAATCCTTGGTTGCAAGAGTTTCCGGATCCGATTACAAGAGTATCTTGGGATAACTATGTAACGGTTTCCAAAGCAGATGCGGATAGATTAAAATTAGAAAATAAAATAGTAGCTAACGGGGGTCTTAACGGAAGTAATGCTACCCTTACGGTAAACGGAGTTAAAATGCAGGTACCGGTTATTGTTCAACCTGGACAAGCCGTTGGGACTTTAGGTTTAGCATTAGGTTACGGTAAAAAAGCCGCTTTAAAAGAAGAAATGCAGGTAGGTGTTAACGCTTACACTTTCTATACCAACTTTAATAATGTTCAATCAGCTACCCTTGAAAAAGCCGGTGGAGAATATGAGTTTGCTTGTGTTCAGTCACAAAAAACGTTGATGGGTAGAGGGGATATTATTAAAGAAACCACTTTAACAATTTTCAATACAAAAGACGCTAAGGAATGGAATGAAGTTCCGATGGTATCTCTAGATCACAAAGAAGTGGAAGCTACGAAAGTAGATTTATGGGAATCATTCGATCGTTCAGTTGGACATCATTTCAACTTGTCAATCGACTTGAATGCTTGTACCGGATGTGGTGCTTGTGTTATTGCTTGTCATGCTGAAAATAACGTTCCTGTTGTTGGAAAATCAGAAGTAAGAAGAAGCCGTGATATGCACTGGTTGCGTATTGACCGTTATTATTCTTCGGAAGAAACGTTTGCTAAAGACGATGAGAAAAAAGAAAACTTCAACGGATTATTTGGTAAAAAAGGATCATTAGGCGGATTCGGTGAAATGGAAAACCCAGCTGAAAATCCTCAGGTAGCTTTCCAACCGGTAATGTGTCAACATTGTAACCACGCTCCTTGTGAAACAGTTTGTCCTGTAGCGGCGACATCACACGGACGACAAGGTCAAAACCAAATGGCTTATAACCGTTGTGTGGGTACTCGTTACTGTGCTAACAACTGTCCGTATAAAGTACGTCGTTTCAACTGGTTCTTGTATAACAATAATGACGAATTTGATTTCCACATGAATGATGATTTAGGTCGTATGGTAATCAATCCGGATGTGAATGTTCGTTCTCGTGGGGTTATGGAAAAATGTTCTATGTGTATTCAAAAAACACAATTGACTATCCTAACAGCTAAACGTGAAGGAAGAGAAGTTAATGTGGATGAATTCCAAACAGCTTGTTCTGCCGCTTGTTCTTCAGGAGCTATGGTTTTTGGAGATGTTAACAACAAAGAAAGCAAAGTTGCTAAGTTAGCCGAAGATAAAAGAATGTATCATTTGTTAGAGCACGTTGGTACCAAACCAAATGTATTCTACCACGTAAAAGTTAGAAATACCTAGTATCAAAAAATAATTAATTAAGAAACAATATAAAGGATTATGTCGTCTCATTACGAAGCACCCATTAGAAAACCCTTAGTTATAGGTGATAAATCTTATCACGATGTAACTGTAGATGTAGCTGCTCCAGTAGAAGGAAGAGCCAATAAACAGTGGTGGACTGTATTTTCTATCGCATTAATAGCTTTCCTTTGGGGAATAGGTTGTATCATCTACACCGTCTCAACCGGTATCGGTTCTTGGGGACTAAATAAAACAGTAGGCTGGGCTTGGGATATCACCAACTTCGTTTGGTGGGTAGGTATCGGGCACGCCGGAACACTTATCTCGGCCGTATTATTATTATTCCGTCAAAGATGGAGAATGGCGATTAACCGTTCTGCGGAAGCGATGACCATCTTCTCGGTAATCCAGGCCGGTTTATTTCCAATCATCCACATGGGTCGACCATGGTTAGCGTATTGGGTATTACCAATTCCGAACCAATTTGGTTCCCTATGGGTAAACTTTAACTCGCCATTGCTTTGGGACGTATTTGCAATTTCGACGTATCTTTCGGTATCACTAGTTTTCTGGTGGACAGGTTTACTTCCGGATTTCGCTATGTTAAGAGACAGAGCAGTAACTCCTTTTACAAAAAGAATTTATTCTATCCTATCTTTTGGATGGAGCGGAAGAGCAAAAGACTGGCAACGTTTTGAAGAAGTATCTTTAGTATTGGCAGGTTTAGCTACTCCTTTAGTACTTTCGGTACACACGATTGTATCCTTTGACTTTGCTACTTCGGTGATTCCGGGATGGCATACGACTATCTTCCCTCCTTACTTCGTTGCCGGAGCGGTATTCTCAGGATTTGCGATGGTAAACACACTGCTTATTATTATGAGAAAAGTGTCAAACCTTGAAGCTTATATCACTATCCAACACATCGAATTAATGAACATCGTAATCATGATTACAGGTTCTATCGTGGGTGTCGCTTATATCACCGAGTTATTCGTAGCTTGGTATTCAGGAGTAGAGTATGAGCAATATGCGTTCTTGAACAGAGCAACCGGTCCTTACTGGTGGGCATACTGGTCGATGATGACGTGTAACGTATTCTCGCCTCAGTTCATGTGGTTCAAAAAATTAAGAACCAGCATCATGTTCTCTTTCATCATCTCGATTGTGGTAAATATCGGTATGTGGTTTGAGCGTTTCGTAATTATCGTAACGTCATTGCACAGAGATTATCTTCCATCATCTTGGACGATGTTCCAACCAACCTTTATTGATATTGGAATTTTCATTGGTACCATTGGTTTCTTCTTTGTATTATTCCTTTTATACGCCAGAACATTCCCAGTGATTGCACAGGCAGAGGTTAAAACAATCTTGAAATCTTCGGGAGAAAATTATAAAAGACAAAGAGAATTAGAAGGTCATAATCATTCAGATAAACATTAATAATTGCTATGAGTAGTAATAAAGTTATACACGCTATATACAATGATGATGATGTATTGATGGATGCAGTTCACAAAACGAGAGCCGCTCATCATCACATTGAAGAAGTCTTTACCCCATTTCCGGTACACGGTTTGGATAAAGCGATGGGCATTGCTCCGACAAGATTAGCCATTTGTGCATTCATTTATGGATGTATTGGTTTAGCGGTAGCGACGACCATGATGAATTACATCATGATTCAGGATTGGCCACAGGATATTGGTGGTAAACCAAGTTTCGCTTACTATCAAAATATGCCGGCTTTCGTTCCGGTAATGTTTGAGATGACCGTATTTTTTGCAGCGCATTTAATGGTGATTACCTTTTACATGAGAAGTAAATTATGGCCATTCAAACAAGCTGAAAATCCGGATGTGAGAACTACTGACGATCATTTCCTAATGGAAGTTGCGGTTAAAGATAACGAAGCCGAATTGGTGAAATTTTTCGAGGCAACCGGTGCAGTAGAAGTTAAAGTAATTGATAAGCATTAATAATAGATATGAAAAGTTTACTTAAAACAGCAGTATTATTGGGTATCATTGTTTCCGTTTCATCTTGTAAAGATAATTCGAAACCAAATTACCAATACATGCCCAACATGTATGAATCTGTGGCTTATGAAACCTATTCAGAATCTGATGCTTTCAAATCGCCTACAGGATTACAAGGAAAAGAAGGACAATTGCCACCAGTGGGTGCTATCAAAAGAGGCTTTGTTCCTTATGAGATTCCAAACACCACCGAAGGATATAATTTTTCAAAAACAATTGTAAAATCACCATTGGATTCAACCGCAATTGATATGGAAAAAGCCAAAGGGCTTTTTGATATATATTGTGCGATATGCCACGGTACAGCGGGTGATGGACAAGGAAAATTGGTAAAACAACAAAAATTCCTTGGGGTTCCAAATTACAAAGACCGACAAATTACTGTAGGGAGTATTTTCCACGTTGAAACGTATGGTTTGAACTCAATGGGTTCTTACGCGAATCAATTGTCTCAAGAAGAACGTTGGATGATAGCTGCTTATGTTCTTGAACTAAAAAGCAAATAATTGTAGAATAAACTGATTGTTATAGATATGTATACCTTTTCAAGTAAATTAAAAACTTTTTCTTTCGTCTTAATGCTCGTTGGAGCGTTAGGAATTGGGTATGGTTTTTTAACCGCACCAAAAACAATTCAAGACGTTGAAACGATATTGGCTTCTGAAAGTCACGAGCATGGCGAAGCCCATACTGCACATGCCGTTGAAAAACATGATGCCAAAGCGGAAGCAGAGCATAAAGAACACGTAGAACACGTATTTCATCAATTACAAAACAAGCCTTGGGCTGCGTTATATGTAGCTTGTATCTTCTTTATGTTGATCGCCATGGGTGCTTTAGCGTTCTATGCAATTCAACAAGTGGCACAAGCAGGTTGGTCTCCGGTATTATTCCGTGTAATGCAAGGGGTTACTTCATACTTGGTTCCGGGTTCTATCATTTTCTTTATCATTCTTTTATTATCAGGAATGCATTTCAATCATTTGTTTGCTTGGATGGAAGAAGGAATCACTACCAAAGGAAGCGCGAATTATGATCACATGATTGCTGCTAAATCTGGGTATTTGAACTTCCCTTTCTGGATTGTCAGAGCGGCAGTTTTCATTGGAGGCTGGAATTTATACCGCTATTTATCTAGAAAAAACTGTTTGGCGCAAGACGAAGCTACCGATAATACTTTCTACAAAAAGAACTTCAAAATGTCAGCGGCATTCTTAGTATTCTTTATTGTTTCAGAATCTATCATGTCATGGGATTGGATTATGTCGGTTGACCCGCACTGGTTCAGTACACTTTTCGGATGGTATGTATTTGCCAGTTTCTTCGTGAGTGGTATTACTGTAATCCAAATGGTGACTATCTATTTAAAATCTAAAGGGTATTTAGAAAACGTAAACTCAAGTCACATTCACGATTTATCAAAATTCATGTTTGGTATCAGTGTGTTCTGGACTTACTTATGGTTCTCTCAATTCATGTTGATTTGGTATTCCAACATTCCGGAAGAGGTTACATATTTCAAAACAAGAATAGAACATTTCAATATCACATTCTTCGGAGCATTCGTATTGAATTTCATCTTCCCAATATTGTTGTTAATCAATACCGATTTCAAACGTATCTTCTGGATTATCGTTATGGCAGGTATCATTATCTTGTTCGGACATTACATTGATTTCTTCAATATGATTATGCCGGCAACAGTGGGTGACCAATGGTTCATCGGTGTACCGGAAATAGCAGCAGTATTGTTCTTCTTAGGATTGTTCATTTTTGTAGTATTCAGCGCCTTAACAAAAGCACCGTTGGTTCCAAAACGAAATCCTTTCATTGAAGAAAGTAAACATTTTCATTATTAATATTTAAAGTAAATTACAAATGACAACTCTTTTGGTACTTATAGTTGTAGTTTTATTGGCAGTTGCCCTGTGGCAGTTAACTAAAATATTCGACTTAACACAAGTTGGTGGAAATGTGAATACCACGCAAGTGGCAAACGATAACGATAATAAAGTTAACGGTTACTTGATGTTCGGATTCTTATGTTTCATATACCTGACGACTATTTTCTGTCTTTGGAACTATAGCAAATTCCCTTTAATTGGAGATGCCGCTTCGGCGCATGGCGCTCAAGTTGATAATCTGATGGTTATCTCTATGGTGTTAATTTTCTTTGTACAAACTATTACACAAGCCTTATTACACTATTTCGCTTTTAAATACAGAGGGAAACAAGGACAAAAAGCACTTTATTTTGCCGATAACAACCGTTTAGAATTCATCTGGAGTGTTATTCCGGCGATTGTATTAGCTGGATTAATTCTTTACGGATTATACGCTTGGACCAACATTATGTTTGTGGATGAAAAAGACGCTGATGATGCCATTGTTATCGAACTTTATGCGCAACAATTCAAATGGGAAGCTCGATATTCAGGAAAAGATAATGTGTTAGGAAAAGCAAACGTTAGATACATTGACGGGGCCAATAACCTTGGTGTGGATTTGTCGGATCCAAATGCTCAGGATGATTTTACTTCAACGGAATTGCACATTCCTAAAGGAAAAAGAATCATTTTCAAAATGCGTTCTCAGGATGTATTGCACTCTGCTTATATGCCACACTTTAGAGCACAAATGAACTGTGTGCCTGGTATGGTAACCAACTTCTCTTTTACTCCAATACGCACTACAGCTGAAATGAGAGAATTGCCAGCTATGGTTCAAAAAGTAGCTGATATCAATGTTATCAGAGCTAAGAAAAGCGAAAAATTAGTGGCGGAAGGCCAACCGGCTTTAGATCCATATACTTTTGATTATTTGTTATTGTGTAACAAAATTTGTGGCGCATCACACTACAACATGCAAATGAAAATTGTAGTAGATACACCGGAAGAGTACAATAACTGGTTAAAAGAAAATGCACCAAAAACTATAGTGCAGGCTGTAAAATCAGCGGCAGCAGAAGCTAAAGCTTCAGAAGCAGGTGCAACACCAACGAAAGACTCAAGTTCTACAAAAAGCAAAGACACTACCGTAGTTGCTCAAGCAGAAATGAAATAATAAAATAAAATTTAAAAGTTAACCTATATGTCAGCAGAAGCTCACAACCACGATCACGAACACGAACACCATCATAAAGATACGTTCATTACTAAATACATTTTTAGTATTGACCACAAGATGATTGCCAAACAGTATTTGATTACAGGTATCATCATGGGTGTTATAGGTGTTGGGATGTCAATGCTTTTCAGAATGCAATTGGCTTGGCCTGAAGAATCATTTAAGATTTTTAATTTTCTTTTAGGCGATAAGTTTGCTCCAAACGGAGTAATGTCTAATGAAATATACTTAGCATTAGTAACCATACACGGTACCATAATGGTATTTTTCGTGTTGACTGCCGGATTGAGCGGAACTTTCAGTAATTTACTTATTCCACTACAAATTGGAGCACGAGATATGGCTTCAGGATTCTTGAATATGGTTTCTTATTGGTTGTTCTTTGTTTCGAGTGTTGTAATGGTATGTTCGCTATTCGTTGAATCAGGACCAGCATCAGCAGGATGGACTATTTATCCACCATTAAGTGCTTTGCCACAAGCTATTTCAGGTTCTGGAACCGGAATGACATTATGGTTGGTTTCGATGGCAATATTCATTGCAGCTTCCCTATTAGGATCATTGAACTATGTGGTAACGGTTATTAATTTAAGAACCAAAGGAATGTCAATGACAAGATTACCGTTGACAGTTTGGGCTTTCTTTATCACAGCCATTATCGGTATTATCTCTTTCCCTGTTTTACTTTCTGCAGCCTTGATGTTGATCATGGATAGAAGTTTTGGAACTTCTTTCTTCTTGTCCGATATCTATATTGCGGGTGAAGTATTGCATTACCAAGGAGGGTCACCGGTATTGTTTGAGCACTTATTCTGGTTCTTAGGACACCCTGAAGTTTATATCGTATTACTTCCTGCATTAGGAATTACTTCTGAAATTATTGCAACCAACTCTCGTAAGCCAATCTTTGGTTACAGAGCGATGATTATGTCTATTATTGCGATTGCTTTCTTGTCCACTATCGTTTGGGGTCACCACATGTTTATCTCAGGAATGAATCCATTCTTAGGTTCGGTGTTCACGTTCACGACATTATTGATTGCAATTCCATCGGCAGTAAAAGCCTTTAACTATATCACAACTTTATGGAAAGGTAACTTACAGTTAAACCCTGCGATGTTATTCTCTATCGGATTGGTTTCTACTTTCATTACAGGAGGTTTAACAGGAATCATTTTAGGAGACAGTACTTTGGATATTAACGTTCACGATACGTATTTCGTTGTTGCTCACTTCCACTTGGTAATGGGTATCTCAGCACTTTACGGAATGTTTGCCGGTATTTACCACTGGTTCCCAAAAATGTTCGGAAGAATGTTGAACAAAAACTTAGGCTACATTCACTTTTGGGTAACCGCAGTTTGTGCTTACGGAGTATTCTTCCCAATGCACTTCATCGGAATGGCAGGTTTACCAAGAAGATATTACACCAATACCAACTTCCCGTTATTTGATGATTTGCAAAATGTAAACGTTATCATTACTACGTTTGCTTTAGTTGGAGGTGCGTTCCAATTGGTATTCTTATACAACTTCTTTAGTAGTATTTTCTACGGTAAGAAAACAGTTCAAAATCCATGGAGGTCTAATACGTTAGAATGGACAGCACCAATCAAACACATCCACGGAAACTGGGAAGGCGATCTTCCGGAAGTTCACAGATGGCCATACGATTACAGCAAACCAGGTCATGACGAAGATTTCGTTCCTCAAAACGTACCAATGAAAGAAGGAGAAGAAGTGTTACACCACTAATCCTTTTTGTAAAATATAGTAAATGCCTTTCCTAATCGAAAGGCATTTTTATTTGCAGTCAACTTTGTTATATATTTGTAGTATGAATGAAAATCTGAATCCAACCAATTCCAACTTTAATCCCGATGAGCTTGACTTAGAAAAAAAGTTGAGACCCTTATCCTTTGATGATTTCACAGGACAGGAACAAGTATTGGAAAACCTAAAAGTTTTTGTGGAAGCAGCCAATCAAAGAGAGGAAGCATTGGATCACACCCTTTTTCACGGGCCACCGGGATTAGGAAAAACAACCTTGGCTAATATTTTGGCCAATGAATTAGGTGTTGGTATCAAGATTACTTCAGGGCCGGTTTTAGACAAGCCGGGAGATTTAGCCGGATTATTGACTAATTTGGAAGAAAGAGATGTGTTATTCATTGATGAAATTCATCGTTTAAGTCCAGTAGTGGAGGAATATTTATATTCCGCTATGGAAGATTTCAAGATTGATATTATGATTGAATCGGGCCCCAATGCAAGAACGGTTCAAATCAATCTAAATCCTTTTACATTGGTGGGTGCTACCACACGTTCAGGGCTATTAACGGCGCCGATGCGGGCCCGTTTCGGAATTCAAAGTCGCTTACAATATTATAACACCGAACTTTTGACTACTATAGTGCAACGCAGTTCCAGCATTTTGAAAATGCCAATTACTATGGAGGCTGCGATAGAAATAGCCGGTAGAAGTAGAGGAACTCCGCGTATTGCCAACGCGTTATTGCGCCGTGTTCGTGATTTTGCCCAAATCAAAGGCAATGGCAAAATCGACATTGAAATTGCTCGTTTCTCACTAAAGGCTTTACACGTGGATGCGCATGGGTTGGATGAAATGGACAATAAAATTTTGATTACCATAATCGATAAATTTAAAGGAGGTCCAGTAGGACTTTCCACTTTGGCTACAGCTGTTTCCGAGAGTGGCGAAACCATTGAAGAAGTATACGAACCTTTTTTAATTCAGGAAGGATTTATAGTGAGAACGCCCCGCGGTAGAGAAGTTACCGAGAAAGCCTATAAACACTTAGGAAAAATCAAAACCAATATTCAAGGAGGATTGTTTTGATTAACAATAAAGAAAAATACACGCAACTCATCAAAACCGAAGCCAAACGCCTCGGTTTTTTGTCCTGTGGAATTTCCAAAGCTGGTTTTCTGGAAGAAGAAGCACCAAGAGTAGAAGATTGGTTAAACCAAAATCGTCATGGTGAAATGAACTATATGGAGAACCATTTTGACAAACGATTGGATCCTACTTTACTGGTAGATGATGCCAAAAGTGTGATTTCGTTATTGCTGAATTATTATCCTTCTGAAGAACAGAATAAAGACAGTTACAAGATTTCCAAATACGCTTACGGACAGGATTATCATTTTGTAATCAAAGAAAAGCTAAAAGAGTTATTGCATACGATTCAAACCGAAATCGGGGAAGTTTCCGGGAGAGCTTTTGTCGATTCGGCTCCTGTTTTAGATAAAGCCTGGGCTGCCAAAAGTGGTTTAGGGTGGATAGGGAAAAATAGCAATTTGTTGACCCAACAAGTAGGTTCTTTTTACTTTATAGCGGAATTAATCATCGATTTAGATTTAGAATATGACCATAAAGTGACGGATCATTGTGGAACTTGTACTGCCTGTATTGATGCCTGTCCAACAGAAGCTATAGTCGCACCCTATGTAGTTGATGGCAGCAAATGCATTTCCTATTTCACCATTGAGTTAAAAGAAAAGATTCCAATGGAAATGAAAGGCAAGCTCGATGATTGGATGTTTGGCTGCGATGTGTGTCAAGATGTATGTCCGTGGAATCGATTTTCAAAACCGCATAAGGAACCATTATTCCATCCAAATCCGGAACTGTTGACCTTTTCCAAAAAAGATTGGGAGGAAATTACTAAAGACGTTTTTCTGAAGGTTTTCAAAAACTCAGCTGTAAAAAGAACAAAATGGGAAGGCTTAACTAGAAATATTGATTTTATAAAAAATGACTTTAAATAAAATTTTATATTTTTTTTAATTTTTAACGTTTTTTGCAAAAAAAAAGCTTGTGAAGTTATAAACTAATTAACTATTTTTACAGGAATTAATTAAAAATCAATTATATGAAAAAAATTACTTTAATGGTTTTTGTCCTTTTAGCATTTGTTTCAAAAGGATATGCTCAATTTCCGGAAGGATTTGAAGGCGCTACATTTCCACCTGCGGGCTGGGCATCATTTGTAGGGCAAAATGGTCTTGGTACAGCACAAAACTGGACTACTTCAACAGTTGCTGCCAATGTTGCTTCAGGCACCAAAGGGGCTTTTGTAAGATATGAAGCTGGAACTGGTGGGACCAATGAGGATTGGTTAGTAACTCCTCAATTTACTGTAACAGCTCCAAATGTACTGTTGGCTTTTTTTGAAAGACAAACATATACTGCAGATTATGGAACTGAATATACTATTAGAGTTTCTACTACTTCACAAACTGATATTTCATCATTTACTACTATTGATACCAAAACAGAAGCGGATTTGCCATTTACAATGTCGCAAAGAGCAGTTGATTTAAGTGGTTATGTTGGTCAATCTATTTATGTTGCCTTTGTTATGGCGCAAGATGATGGAGATAATTGGGCAATAGATGATGTTTCGTTAGCCTCAAATGTAACTGCTCCAGGATGTGCTACACTTACATTCCCTGCTGATGCCGCTACAGATGTACCTGTAGGACCAGTAGTTACTTTTACTTGGGATGCGCCAACAACAGGAGATGCTCCTGATAGCTACGATCTTTGGGCAGGGACTACATTGCCATTATCATCAGCTGATTTAGTTGCAAATTATACCACAACTTCTGCTGCTTTAACAATACCAGGATATGCTACTACTTTTTATTGGGCTATAGTACCAAAAAATTTAGGCGGGCAAGCTACAGGATGTTCTACTTTCAGTTTTACGACACAAGCACCTCCGGGTTATTGTTTATATGCTCCTAACGGACATTATCCAACAGCTGACTTTACACCTTCAGTTTGTGATGGAGTAACAGTTGAAGACATTACTCCTTACGGTTATGCAGGGGAATATTCTACTGTTAATTTAACAGCAGGATTAACTTATGAATTCAGCAGCTCTGTTGCTACTGATTTTATAACCATCAGTGATGATGGAGGAAATACTGCCGTTGCTTATGGTGTGACTCCGGTTACTTGGACAGCAACATCAACAGGAACAGTTCAGTTTTATACCCATACTGATGATCAATGTGGTGATGAAGCAGTAAGCAGAACAAGATCAGTAATGTGTAGCGGATCAACAGCTACTGTGCCGGATTGTGCTACTCTTACTTTCCCGGCTGACGGAGCTACAGATGTTCCTGTAGGACCTGTAGTTACTTTTACTTGGGATGCGCCTACAACAGGAGATGCACCGGATAGTTATGATTTCTACGGAGGAACAACGCTACCATTGGGTGCCGCTGACTTGGTTGGTAATTATACTACTACTTCTGCTGCTTTAACTATCCCTTCTTTCAATACTACATTCTATTGGATGGTAGTTCCAAAAAATTTAGCTGGTGAAGCTACAGGTTGTACTTCTTTTAGTTTTACTACACAAGTACCTCCTGGTTATTGCTTAAATGCGCCAAACGGACAATATCCTTCTGCTACATTTACATCTACAGTATGTGATGGTGTAACGGTTGAAGATATTGTTACTGATGGTTATGCTGGTGAATTTTCATTAGTGAATGTGGTATCGGGTCAAACCTATCAATTTATTAGTTCAACGTCAACCGATTTGATCACAATTAGTGCTGATGGAAATACAGCTGACGCATACGGAACTACGCCTGTTACTTGGACGGCTAACGCTACAGGAACGGTTGAGTTTTTCACTCATATCGATGATCAGTGTGGTGATGAAGCAGTTAACAGAACAAGATCTGTAATTTGTTTCGGTACTTTAGGAACGCCAACATTTAACAACGTAGGATTAAAAGTGTATCCAAACCCGGTTAAAGATGTATTGACTATATCTTCAGATAAAAACATCTCTAAAATTCAAGTGGTAAATGTTTTAGGACAGGAAGTAATGTCGAAATTTACGGATAGTACAGAAAGCTTACTTGATACTTCAAGTTTAACTGCCGGTACTTATTTGGTTAAAATTACTTCTGATAACCAAATTAAAACGGTTAAAGTAATCAAACAATAAGGTCAAAATTATTTGATTTTAAATAAAAAAGTCCCGCATATGCGGGACTTTTGCTTTATGCCAATTAGTGATTTTAAAACGATTAACAAGTAGTGGGGTGTTATTTAAAAATTTAAATAAATGTTTAAAAGAAACCCTCAAAAATTTCCTTTTTACATTCAGTCTCCTACCTTTGTAGTTCGCAACAAAAAAGACAATGAACAAATACAGTAAAAGAAGAGAAGCACTATTATATCATGCCAAACCAACGCCGGGTAAAATAAAAGTAGTCCCTACCAAAAAATATGCTACCCAAAGAGATTTATCTCTGGCTTATTCGCCGGGAGTTGCTGAGCCTTGTTTGGAAATTGCCAAAGATGTAAACAACGTTTATAAATATACTTCCAAAGGGAATTTAGTAGCTGTTATTACTAATGGGACTGCCGTTTTAGGATTAGGCGATATTGGTCCCGAAGCCTCAAAACCGGTAATGGAAGGCAAAGCCTTACTCTTTAAAATTTTTGCTGATATTGATGTTTTCGACATTGAAGTGGATACTAAAGATGTAGAAGCATTTATTGCTACCGTTAAAAATATCGCACCCACTTTTGGAGGAATTAATCTGGAAGATATCAAAGCCCCGGAATCTTTCGAAATTGAAAGACGCTTGGTAGAAGAATTGAACATTCCGGTGATGCATGATGATCAACACGGAACAGCCATCATCTCTTCGGCAGCTTTGTTGAATGCATTAGAGTTGGCAAAGAAAAAAACGACCAATGTCAAAGTAGTTGTTTCCGGAGCTGGTTCAGCGGCTTTGGCCTGTGCCAATTTGTATATGTTATTGGGTGTAAAAGCTGAAAACATTATCATGTTTGATAAAGACGGAGTACTGTCTTCAGAAAGAACTGATTTATCTGATTTGCAAAAAAAATACGCTCACGGCAAACCCGGAACTTCTTTAAAAGAAGCCTTAGTCAATGCCGATGTTTTCCTGGGACTTTCCGCCGGAAATATATTGTCTCCCGATATGTTATTGGGAATGGCCAAAGACCCTATTGTCTTTGCTATGGCCAATCCAATTCCTGAAATCGATTATGATTTGGCAATTGCTACCCGAAAAGATATTATCATGGCAACCGGTCGTTCAGACCATCCTAATCAAGTAAATAATGTACTTGGGTTTCCTTATATTTTCCGTGGCGCACTTGATGTAAGAGCTACGAAAATCAATGAGGAGATGAAAATGGCAGCCGTTCATGCTTTGGCAGAATTAGCCAAAGAACCGGTTCCGGAACAAGTGAATATTGCTTATGGTGAAATGCGTTTGAACTTTGGCAAAGATTACATCATTCCAAAACCATTTGACCCAAGATTGATTGCTGTGGTAGCACCGGCTGTAGCCAAAGCGGCCATGAATTCAGGTGTTGCTTTGCATCCGATAACCGATTGGGATAAATACGAAGAAGAACTATTAGACCGTTTAGGTTCCGATAATAAAATGGTTCGTTTGTTAACCAACAGAGCTAAAACAGAGCCAAAACGTGTTGTTTTTGCTGAAGCCGATCATTTAGATGTATTGAAAGCAGCGCAAATTGCCTACGAAGAAGGCATTGCTCATCCAATACTTCTAGGAAACCGGGAATTGATTTTGGAACTCAAAGAAGAATTAGGTTTTGATGCTGAAGTGCCCATCATTGATCCAAAAACCAAAGAAGAAGACAAACGCAGAATGAAGTATGGCGATATTTACTGGAAAGCTCGCCAACGAAGAGGGATTTCACAACTTGATGCCCAACGATGGATGCGTGAACGCAACTATTTTGCCGCAATGATGGTAAATGAAGGCGATGCAGATGCGATGGTTTCAGGTTATTCCAGAAGTTATCCGTCAACGGTAAAACCGCTGATGCAATTGATAGGGAAAGCGCCCGGCATTACGTTGATTGCCACTACAAATATGATGATGACCAATCGTGGTCCGATGTTTTTATCGGATACGGCCATCAACCCAAATCCTACTGCCGATGAATTGGCCAAAATTGCTTTGATGACCGCTAAAACTGTTAGAATGTTTGGGATGGAACCCGTTATTGCTATGGTTTCGTTTTCAAACTTTGGTTCGTCAGCGCATGAAAGTGCTTCCAAAGTGAGGGAATCAGTAGCGTATTTGCATAAATATTATCCTGATTTAATTGTTGATGGTGAAATTCAAACCGACTTTGCTTTAAATCCGGAGATGCTGAAAGCAAAATTCCCTTTTTCAAAATTGGCCGGAAAGAAAGTAAATACGTTGATTTTCCCCAATTTAGAGGCAGCAAACATTACTTATAAACTGTTGAAAGAGTTGTACAAAGTTGATTCTGTAGGACCTATTATGTTGGGCATGGAAAAAGCGGTTCATATTTTTCAATTGGGAGCCAGCGTAGAAGAAATGGTTAACATGGTGGCCGTTGCAGTGGTTGATGCGCAGGAAAAAGAGAAAAGGAAAAAGATCTCAGCGCAATAGTTTTGGTAATATTGAAGAGATATAGCGTTGAGATTTTGTCAATTAAAGAATTTCGCTATATTTGGAATTAGATTTCAAACAAAATGATAGCACACATTCAGGGAAAATTAGTGGAAAAATCGCCAACCGAAGTAGTCATTGACTGCAATGGTGTTGGTTATCACATTAATATTTCGTTGCATACTTTCTCGCTACTCCCCAATGCTGATTTTATTAAGTTATTCACGCACCTTCAAATTAAAGAAGATGCACATTCTTTGTTTGGTTTTGTAGAAAAATCAGAGAGAGAATTGTTTAAATTATTATTGTCGGTTTCCGGAATTGGTGCCAGTATTGCCAGAACCATGTTGTCGTCTTTAGATCCAAAACAGATCATACAAGCCATTGCCAGTGCCGATGTAGGAACCATCCAATCTATAAAAGGAATTGGAAGCAAAACAGCACAGCGGGTGATACTCGATTTAAAAGAGAAAGTGTTAAAAATCTATGATTTAAGCGAAATTTCGACATCCCAACACAATATTAACAGAGAAGAATCGTTATCTGCTTTAGAGGTTTTGGGATATGTTAGAAAGAATGCGGAAAAAGTGGTGGATAAAATCATAAAAGAAAACCCGGAAGCAACTGTTGAAACAATAATCAAACAAGCATTAAAAAATTTATAATTCTTGAAAACAATATACTTTACCAAACCATTTTTAAACTTCAAAAGGGTACTCTTTGGGCTAGTTTTATTGCTTAGTGCTTCCGTTTCTGCACAGGTAAATGAAACGGCAAAAGACAGTTTAGGCTATTCAACGGGAAAAGTCGAAATAAAAAACCCGAATAGTATAGTTAATGCTTACACTTATGATCCTGCCACCGACAGATACATTTACACGAGTACTTTTGAAGGATTTAACATCAATTACCCCATTATTCTAACGCCAAAGGAATACGAAGAATTGGTGTTGCGCGAATCCATGAGGGATTATTACAAACAAAAATCGGATGCGATTGACGGAAAGAAAGATGGTAGCGATGCCAAGAAAAAAGATTTATTACCACGATTTTATGTGAATTCCGGTTTCTTTGAAACCATTTTTGGGTCCAATACCATTGATGTAAAACCAACCGGTTCTGTTGAAATGGACCTAGGTGTGCGCTATACCAAGCAAGATAATCCTTCTTTTTCACCAAGAAACAGAGCGCAAACTACCTTTGATTTTAATCAAAGAATCAATATGAGTTTGATGGGGAAAGTGGGAACGCGTTTGAGCGTAAATGCCAATTATGATACGCAATCCACCTTTGCTTTTCAGAACCTGATTAAATTAGAATACGCCCCAACGGAAGATGATATTATTCAAAAGATAGAAGTTGGTAATGTGAGTATGCCACTTACGAATTCTTTGATACGCGGTGCCCAGAGTTTGTTTGGGGTTAAAGCCCAATTGCAATTTGGGAAAACCACGGTAACCGGTGTTTTCTCGGAACAAAAATCACAAACCAAATCGGTTACGGCACAAGGCGGGGGAACGATTCAGGATTTCGAATTATTTGCCTTGGACTATGACGCTGACCGACACTTTTTCTTATCGCAATATTTCAGAAATAAATACGATCAGGCGCTTCGGAATTATCCTTTCATAGACAGTAGAGTACAAATTACCAGAATAGAAGTATGGGTAACCAATAAACAAAATAGGGTTAGTACCACCAGTAACAATTTAAGGAATATTATCGCTTTACAAGATTTAGGAGAAGCACCATTAACCGGTTTGACCAACAATCAGGTGGTAGCGGTTACGCCGCTTCCTGGAAACTTCTTTGATGCCGGAACGGATTCGCCAACCGATAATACCAACAACAAATACAATCCAGCTTTAATTACCGCTGGTGGCGGTTTATTAAATTCCAGTATTAGAGACATAGTTACTTCAAGTGCCGGTTTTAACAATCCGGTTGATGAAGGGACAGACTACTCAAAATTGGAAAACGCCAGAAAACTGGCCGCTAATGAATTCACTTTTCACCCACAGCTAGGGTATATTTCGTTACAACAAAAATTAGCCAATGATGAAGTATTGGCCGTTGCTTATCAGTATACTATTGGTGATCAGGTTTATCAGGTGGGAGAATTTGGTACAGACGGTGTCGATGCTACAGTAGTAACTGGAAGTGGTACCTCTTCAGAAGCTGTTTCCTCTCAGAGTTTGATTTTGAAAATGTTGAAAAGTAACTTGACCAATGTTCAAAAACCAATCTGGAACCTGATGATGAAAAATATTTATCAAATTCCGGGAGCGTTTCAATTGCAACAAGAGGATTTTAGATTTAACATTTTATACACCGATCCTTCTCCTTTAAATTACATCACGCCAGCTAACGGAACCTCTCCTTTACCAGCTGATGTGGCCGAAACGCCTTTGCTAAAGGTTTTCAATGTTGATAAACTGAATTTCAATAATGACCCGCAGGCCGGTGGAGATGGTTTCTTTGATTTCATGCCGGGACTTACCGTTGACCAACAGAACGGGCGATTAATTTTTACGACTGTAGAGCCTTTTGGTAAACATTTGTTTGAAAAATTGAGAACGCTGCCGACCGAAAATTATAACGGTGATACAGCCAACTTAGCCGACTTTAATTCCAACCAAGCAAAATATGTTTTCCGTACTATGTATACCAGCACACAAGCTGGTGCTTTGCAAGAAGCCGATAAAAATAAATTTCAATTAAAAGGACGATTTAAATCCTCCGGTGGAGATGGAATTCCGATTGGAGCTTACAACGTTCCAAGAGGTTCGGTGGTGGTAACTGCAGGCGGAAGAGTGTTACAGGAAGGTATTGATTACAGCGTAAATTATCAAGCCGGTAGAGTACAAATTCTAGATCCATCCTTGCAGGCTTCTAATACACCGATTCAGGTTTCGGTTGAAAACAACTCTACTTTTGGGCAACAAACCCGACGTTTTATGGGAGTTAATGTGGAGCACAAATTTTCGGATAAATTTTTATTAGGCGCTACCTTGATTAAAATGACCGAAAAACCGTTTACCAGCAAATCAAATTATGGACAAGAGTCTGTAAACAATACTATTTTTGGTTTCAATGGTAATTTTTCAACGGAGGTTCCCTTTTTAACAAGATTGGTAAATAAGTTGCCTAATATTGATACGGATGTTCCGTCTAACTTCTCCTTAAGAGGGGAAATAGCTTTCTTAAAACCGGACACACCAAAAGCCGACCGTTTTCAAGGAGAATCTACGGTTTATGTTGATGATTTTGAAGGATCCCAAACGACCATTGATATGCGGTCTCCGCTATCCTGGACATTATCCAGCGTTCCGAAATGGCAAGCCGGTGTTACAGGTTATCAGGATTTTAATTCCACCGCAGTTGATTTAAGTTATGGCTACAAAAGAGCCAAAATGAGTTGGTATACTATTGACCCTACCATTTATGTGCAAACACCGGGAGATATTGGTACCGATGGAGTTTCCTTAAACAGTACCCGTAGAATTTTTATCAGCGAACTATTTCCTAATCAAGATTTAGCACTTGGACAATCCACTGTAATCAACACGCTTGATTTGACTTATTATCCTAATGAAAGAGGGCCTTACAATTATAACCCGGAAGCACTGAATTCATCCGGTTTTAGTGATCCGACAAAAAACTTCGGGGGTATTACAAGGGCTATTAACTCTACCAATTTCGAACAAAGTAATGTAGAATACATCCAGTTTTGGCTTATGGATCCGTATTATGATCCGGGAAATCCTTCCGCTCAAGCCAATTCCGGTAATGCTGGAAAACTATTTTTCAACTTAGGAGAAATTTCAGAAGACGTTTTAAAGGACGAACGTAAACAATATGAAAACGGATTACCGGCGAGTAGTACTTCTCAAACATTGACCAATCCAACGGTATGGGGGAAAGTACCATCGTCACAATCGCTTATTTATGCTTTTGATGCCGATGGGTCTAACCGTGATGCTCAAGACGTCGGGTTTGACGGGATTAACGATGATGCCGAAAAAGCTTTGCCGAATATAGCTCCGGGGTTTGCTGCTCAAAATGACCCGGCAGCCGATAATTATCAGTATTTTTTAAATGCTTCCGGTAGTGTTTTTGATCGTTACAAAAATTATAATGGGGTACAAGGGAATTCACCAGTAAATGTTTCTGACAACAACAGAGGCTCTACAACGCTTCCCGATGTAGAAGACATCAACCGTGATAATACCATGAATACGGTCAATGCCTACTATGAATACCAAGTGGATATCAATTCAACGATGGATGTGGGAACGACTAATTTTGTTACCGATAAAGTAGAACAAGATGTTCAATTACCCAACGGATTAACCACACGAGTACGTTGGTTACAATTCAAAATCCCGGTAACGCAGCCCACGAATACCATTGGGAGTATAACCGATTTTCGTTCTATCCGTTTCATGAGGATGTTCATGACAGGTTTTAACCAGCCGATTACCGTTCGTTTTGGTGCTTTGGATTTAGTTCGTGGCGAATGGAGACGATATGATAAACCGTTTGATGCGCTTACAGATTCGGATACAGATGATACCGGGACAAATTTTGACGTGCTGTCAGTAAGCATCCAGGAAAATGCTCAAAGAGATCCTATCCACTACGTATTGCCTCCGGGAGTAGTAAGAGAAGTAAGTCCTAATGGGAATCAAGTCATCAGTCAAAATGAGCAGTCGCTTTCGTTGAGAGTTTCAGGAACAGTTGGATTGGAAGCGGGAGATTCGAGAGCCGTATTTAAAAACGTAAGTGTTGACATGCGTCAGTACAACAAATTAAAAATGTTTTTACACGCTGAGGCATTAAAATCGGACACCACTCCGTTACAAAACAATCAGATGTCAGCTTTCATTCGTTTTGGAAATGACTTTACCGATAACTACTATGAAGTTGAGATTCCGTTACAAGTAACACCACTTTTACCGGCACCTACCGCGGCAGATCAAATATGGCCTGAACTTAATAATATTGATTTGCCTACAGGTTTGTTGTCAAAACTGAAAATTTTAGCCATGAGTGCTGCGCCAGGTGATTTTGTGGATGGTGTTTTGTATAAAAATGACTTTGATTTAGATCCATCGCTTGCCGGGAATACGTCTCGTGGATCGCTTAGACTTGGAGTAAAAGGAAATCCAAACTTTGGTTTAGTAAGAACCCTGATGGTGGGTATAAGAAACAGAAGTACACAACCGATTAGAGGTGAGGTATGGTTTAACGAATTGCGTTTGGCCGACATGAACAACAAAGGTGGTATGGCTGCGGTATTAAATATGGATACCAACTTAGCTGATTTTGCCACGGTTTCTGCTACCGGAAGAATGAGTACCATTGGTTTCGGAGCTTTGGAACAAGGCCCACAAGAAAGAAGCAGAGAAGACACTAAACAGTACAACATAGTAACCAATCTTAGTTTGGGTAAATTATTGCCAAAGAAATGGGGCATCAATTTACCGTTCAATTATGCTATTGGCGAAGAAACCATTACTCCAGAATATGATCCGTATAATCAGGATTTGAGACTGCAACAATTGTTGGACAACACTCCCGATGCTGCTGCAAGAGCTAATATCACAAACAGAGCAATTGATTATACAAAGAGAAAAAGTATCAACTTCATCGGAGTTAAAAAAGAAAGAGCACCGGATCAGAAACAACATATGTATGATCCAGAGAATTTAACGCTTTCGTATTCTTATAATCAAGTTGAAAAACACAATTACGAGATAGAAAACTATATGGATCAACAAGTCAATACCGCTGTTGATTACACGTTTTCTTTCCAGCCGAAAGCAGTGGAGCCTTTTAAGAAAAATAAATTCTTTAAGAAAAGCGAGTATTGGAAACTTTTGAGTGATTTCAATTTCAATTACCTGCCGGCGAGTATTTCGTTTAGTACCAATATTATTAGACAATATAACAGACAGCAGTTTAGACAAGTGGATGTGTCAGGAATTGCTTTAGACCCATTGTTTAGAAGAAATTATATGTTTAATTACCAATATGGATTTAATTACAACATTACAAAATCATTGAAAGTTAACTATACGGCTGCATCCCATAATATTGTGCGAAACTATATAGACGATAACAACGTAGTGGATGACAGCAACACGATTTGGACCGATTTTTGGAATGTTGGGCAAGCCAACCAGCACAACCAACAGATTGTAGTGAATTATGATTTGCCAATCAACAAAATCCCATTTTTAGCTTTTGTTAAAGCCAGTTATTCTTATACCGGAGATTACAATTGGCAAAGAGCTTCTTTGGCATTACAATCTATCGAAGCCAGTGATGGTAGTACCTATAATCTTGGAAATACTATTCAAAATGCCGGAGCGCACAAGTTGAATACAGCATTCAACATGGAGACATTCTATAAATACATCGGATTGGGTAAAAAACCGGCTACTCCGGCAGCCAAGCCTATAGGTTTGCCAAAACCAGGTGAAAAAATAACAAATACTAAAGTGCAACCGGCAAAATCGGCCAATGTGTTTTTAGATGGTTTGAAAGGTGTTTTGACCAGTGTGAAAAATGTTCAGGTTAATTACACCCGAAACGAAGGAACTGTGCTTCCGGGATTCTTACCCGGCTTAGGGTTCTTTGGTTCGGCAAAACCGTCTCTTGGTTTCGTTTTCGGTTCCCAAGAAGATGTACGTTATGAAGCGGCAAAAAGAGGTTGGTTAACCACTTACCCTGATTTTAACCAAAACTATACTCAGGTGGTGACCAAAACATTAGGGATGACTGCCAATGTTGATTTGTTTCCTGATTTCAAGATTGATTTAACGGCCGACCGAACGTATGCCAGCAATTACTCGGAACAATATGATGTTACTGGCGGAGATTATAACTCCAGATCACCATATACCACCGGTAACTTCTCGATTTCTACCGTGATGCTGAAAACATCCTTTAAGAAAAGTGATGAACTGGGTTCTTCTGCTTTTGATGAATTTAGAAATAACAGAATCATTATTGCCAATCGTTTAGCGGCTGCAAGAGGGATTGATATAACGAACCCAGCCAACTTAGATGCCGAAGGTTATCCTTTAGGCTATAGCAAAAATAGTCAGGCGGTGTTAATTCCGTCCTTGTTAGCAGCTTATACAGGTTTATATTCTTTTGGTGCGGGCGAAACGGCGAAGAGCATTTCATTAGACGCCTTCAGGAATATTCCAATACCAAATTGGACTGTAAAATATAGCGGATTGATGCGTTACAAATTCTTTAAAGACAATTTCAAACGCTTCTCTTTGCAACATGCTTATAGAGCTTCCTATACGATTAATTCTTTCCGTTCTAACTTTGATTATGATCAGCATCCGGGCGAAATTGATCCGAATACCGGGAATTATTATAACAAAACCATTATTGGAAACATTAACTTAGTGGAGCAATTCAATCCTTTGGTGCGAGTTGATTTTGAAATGAAAAACTCGTTCAAAATCCTGGCCGAAGTGAAAAAAGATAGAAGTTTATCGATGAGTTTTGATAACAACTTATTGACCGAAGTACAAGGAAAAGAATACGTGATCGGTTTAGGATACCGTTTCAAAGATGTAATTTTCTCCTCAAAATTGGCCGATAACCCAACGGGAATTATCAAAAGTGATTTGAATGTTAAAATTGATTTCTCGTATAGGAATAACAAAACCATTGTCCGTTATTTAGATTACAATAACAATCAATTGGGTGGTGGACAAAACATTTGGTCAGCCAAACTGACAGCGGATTATTCACTTAGTAAAAACCTAACGGCGATTTTCTTCTATGACCATTCGTTTTCGAAACCGGTTATTTCAACTTCGTTCCCATTAACCAATATTAAAGCCGGATTTACGTTGCGCTACAATTTTGGAAATTAATTAAACTTTTGAAACATTCCTTTTAATAATCTCTGCAGAAATTATACTTTTGAGGAAAATTAATAAACAAGCAAACTAATGAATATACCAAGCAATTTAAAGTATACAAAAGACCACGAATGGGTTTTAATTGATGGCGATATTGCCACTGTTGGCATCACCGATTTTGCTCAAAAAGAATTAGGAGATATCGTTTACGTTGAAGTAGAAACTTTGGATCAAACATTGGACAAAGACGAAGTTTTCGGAACGGTAGAAGCCGTAAAAACTGTTTCCGATTTGTTTTTGCCGCTTTCCGGAGAAATCATTGAATTCAATGACGCATTAGAAAGAACTCCAGAAGATGTCAATTCTGATCCTTATGGGAAAGGATGGATGATTAAACTAAAAATCGCCAACGCGGCTGAAGTTACCGAATTGCTTTCGAGCGATGCTTATAAAGAACTTATTGGTGCGTAAAAAAACAATTTTCGGTTTAGCAGTTTGCTGGACTGCCTTAATTGGTGTTTTGTGCTTGATGAAGTTTGGCGAATTGCCAACCGTTCATGTTTCGGGAGTCGATAAATACGTTCATTTTACATTTCATTTTGTGTTCACCATGCTCTGGGGGTATTACTTATGGCTCGAGCAGGATAAAACAGATTTGAAGCTCATTGTAAAAGTGCTGTTGATTTCCTTAAGCTACGGAATACTAATTGAGTTCTTGCAGGAAACCTGTACCACAACACGCCACGCCGATATCTTTGATGTGTTGGCCAATTTAACAGGAGCCGCCGCCGCATTATTTTTCTTTATTCTTTATAAAAAAAGAAAAGAAAGTAAAATACAATCACCAAATAGCTAACAAAGAAAGTCCCGATGTAAGTCGGGATTTTTTTTTACTTTTATCCCATGAATATAAAGCAATACCTCGACTCCACTTATTTGAAAACCGCTGAGCAAAGTGGTTTGTCCGAAAAAGACAATGATACCATTGTAAAAGGGTTTATTAAGGAAGCCATTGATGAAAGTTTTAAACTCATCATGATTAGACCGGATAAAGTGAAAATGGCCAAAGAAATGATAACCAAAGCCAAATCAAAAGTGTTGGTAGGAACCGTGATTTCATTTCCGGAAGGCACCAATACTCTAGAGAAAAAGCTGGAGGAAGCCATGCAGGCCATTGAAGATGGTGTAGATGAAATTGACTTCGTGTGCAACTATGAGGCGTTTAAAAGCGGTGCTATTGATCTGGTAAAGAATGAAATTTATCAAGGCACCAAATTAGCTTTCGAAAATCATAAAGTCGTGAAATGGATTATTGAAGTGGCCGCACTGACGGATGCGCAAATCATTCAATTTTCGACACTGATTAAGAATGTCATTATTTCCAACTTTAAAGAAGACTACTTTTCAAATGTATTTGTGAAATCTTCCACAGGTTTTTTCAAAACCGAAAACGGTTTGCCCAATGGCGCCACAGTACATACCATCATTATGATGCTCGAAAACGCTTCACCACTTCCGGTAAAAGCTGCCGGTGGAGTGCGAACTTATGAAGAAGCGCAGGAAATGATTCGCTTGGGTGTAAAACGAATAGGGACTTCAGCTGCCAAAACTATTGCGCACGGAGGAACGGCTTCAAGCGGTTATTAATTTATTATTCCAAAAACATGAAAAAGATAATTCCCTTTTTAGTATTGTTGTTTTGCAGTGTAGTTTCCAACGCACAAGTGACTCAGAAAATAAGCGAAAGACTTCCGGTTTTTCCGGCTTGCGAAGGCTTGCAGGCACAAGCATTGGAAACTTGTTTTAACAGTCAGGTTCAGGATTTTGTATATAACAATTTCAAAGTGCCCGACAATCTGAAACAAAACAATTACCGAGGGAATGTCATCGTACTCTTTGAAGTTACGGACATAGGGAACTTTGTGGTAACCTATGTTGATGCTAATGAAGAATCATTAGTAGCTGAAAGCAAAAGAGTTTTTGGTAAACTACCAAAGATAAGTCCGCCAACCTATAACGGAAATCCAACCTATGCCAAATACACGATAAAGATTGCGATTCCGTTGCAAAGTGCTGCCGAAGTTCAGGCGCAAAAAGAAGCGGAAGCAGTAGCTGAGAAAGCCTCCAAAATCTACAAACCATCAGATAAATATTTATCAGAATTGGATAGTGTGAAGTACAAAAAGTTCACCAATCCGCAGTTTGAAAGTCATTTGAACATTCCTTTTTCGCATAGTTATTATTCGCAGTTTGATGACGAAATGAATCAGGTGGGTGCTAATAATCACACGGCTTCAAAACCTTATTCTTATGCAGAAGTTGCCAAATATTACAATCTGAAAGAAGAAAACCAAAAGCTGTTGAAAAACAAGCAAGAGTGGTGGGGACGGAAATTTTGGAATGAAAATTTAGTTGAAATCCAAGGCGAAGATTACTGGTTTACGCTGAATCCGATTATTGATTTGCAAGTGGGGAAAAGCGACCCGAGTGCGGCCAATTATACGTTTATCAATACACGTGGCATTCAGTTTAATGGTGGTTTAGGAAAGGATTTAAATTTTACAACGACCATTTATGAAAGCCAGGGAAGGTTTGCAGATTATTTCAACCGCTATGCCGAATCGATAAAACCGGATGGTGGCGACCCGGCAATTATTCCCGGTATTGGCATTGCAAAACCTTTCAAATCGGATGCTTATGATTTCCCGATGGCCGAAGCTAATTTAGCGTATACGCCTAGTAAATTCATTAATATCAATTTGGGGTACGGTAAAAACTTTATAGGCGATGGCTACCGTTCCTTATTGTTGGCTGATGGTGCGAGCCCGTATCCGTATTTCAAATTGAATACTACCTTTTGGAAGATAAAATACACTAACATTTACACTTGGCTCAAAGACGTGCGTCCCGAAGCTACGGTAGACAGAACTTATGCTACCAAATTTGCCGCCAGTCATTATTTGAGTTTGAATGTGACTAACAATTGGAACTTGGGCTTTTTCGAATCGGTGATTTGGACGAATAAGAACAATCGTGGATTTGATATGAGTTTTGTGAATCCGATTATTTTCTATCGTTCAGTAGAGTTTGAATCTTCGGCACGAACCGGGAATGCCATGTTGGGCTTGACTTCTAAATACAAATGGAACAATCAGGTTAATTTTTACGGACAGTTCTTGTTGGATGAATTTTCATTAAGCGATATGAAAGCCGGCAAAAAAAGCTGGAAAAACAAATACGGTTACCAATTAGGGGCCAAATACTACAACGCTTTCAACATCAAAAACCTGATGCTGCAGATAGAGTACAACCATGTGCGCCCTTATGTGTACTCGCATAGTGATGTGATTACCAATTATGGACACAACAACCAAAGTTTAGGCCACCAATGGGGAGGAAACTTTAAAGAATTAATCGCGATTGCGCGTTACCACAGCGGACGTTATTTTGCCGATGCCAAATTCACCACCGGACTTCGCGGTTTGGATTTTGATACCGCTACCGATAGTTATAATTATGGCGGGAATATCTACAAAGATTATGAAGAAAACCGCCCCTATGACGAAGGGGTAACCATTGGGCAAGGAAATAAAACCCATGTGTTCATAGCGGATATTCAAGCTGGGTATTTGATAAATCCGGCTACGAATATGAAACTGTTCGGTAGTTTTATTTACCGAAATTTCAATCCGGCCACTGAAACAGCCACGACGATTAAAGAAAGCACTACTTGGTTTTCCGTTGGGTTGAGATGCGACATCTTTAATTGGTATTTTGATTATTAGATTATAGCCTAAATTTTCATCTGCATAAACGGAATGGTTTATCCGCATTAATTTAAAAGATTGCAAAAAGGTATTCGTAATGTAAAGAGTACCTTTTTTTTAATAACAAACTATTTATACCTAACAGGTTTTGGTAATCTTTTTATCTATTAATAAACGATTGTTAATTTAATATTAAAGTTTTATTGGTGTAAATATTTTGTTTAACTTTGGGTTAAAATAATTAAACAAACTATAGTTTTTTTATTTTACTCCATCTCTATATCCTGCTAATGTTTTTAAAGCCATTTTTTGGTTTATTATTTTAATAGAAATCAACAATTTCAATAATATTAACATTAAAAACATTCACCATGAAAAACAAAATTTTCAATCCAATTACTGCCTTAAAGGCATTAGTATTACTAGTTCTTATTTTGTTTAGTTTTTCATCTTGTTCTACTGATGAAAACACATCTCAGGAAACAGCATCAAAGCTCTCAATAAAAGAGACTTTTGATTCGCTCAATCGTTCACCGGCTCCTGGAAGTTCATCAATTGCCGGAATAGCGGTTAATGGCGGGTTTAATGAATTGGTTTCTGCTCTGGTATATGTAGATTCTGAACTTGATACCGGACTTGTAAATCTTTTTGCCAACGGAACAGATCAATATACTGTATTTGCGCCAACCGATCAGGCATTTCAAAATTTATACGCCGCATTGAACGTTACTAGTATCACTGATCTTCCGGCGCCATTAGTACGTGATGTTTTATTATATCATGTTGTTGAAGGAAGACGTGCCGCTAATAGTGTTGTTCCCAAAAAAGGAATCCGTCAAATAACAACGCTTTTAGGAAGTCAATTTTCAGTAACTCCAAGTGGTTCTATTACCGCTATTGGAAGCACCGCTAATATTACTGCAGCCAATATATCAGCCTCTAACGGGATTATTCATGTTGTAGATACAGTATTGCTCCCAATCAATTAAAAAAAAATAAAAACTTGTAAAGTAAAAAGAGGTCAATTAGCAGGCCTCTTTTTTTATTCAATTTATCCTTGTTATAATAGTCTTCGCGTGATGGTATACTGCCGAAATGACTAAAGGAAACAAAACATCCAAAATAGCCCCGATAGGAGCGAGCTACCTTGTAGCGTGGATAGCGGGAGCATAAGTGAAAGAGAAGAAAAACAAGTGCTTCTGAAAACAATAAAAATGCAAAATATACCTCAATATTTTTTTGTCAAATCGTTTTCTATAAAGTACCTTTGCGCCAGTTTTAAAACCACTGATGAACGCTACCACTGCTCCATTTTCCATAAAACAAATTGCGATTGATTTTAAAGAAATCACCAAGGCAGGTTTGGCGATTAGCGTGGTGTTTTCTTCTATAGCCGGTTATCTTCTCGGTGTGGTTAATTTTCAGGATTTAAAAGTTACGACTTTATTGATGCTGGCTCTTGGCGGTTACTGTATGGTGGGCGCTTCCAACGCTTTCAATCAAGTGATAGAAAAGGACCTGGATGCTTTGATGGACAGAACCAAAAATCGTCCGGTGGCTTCGGGCAGAATGTCGCCGAATCACGCGTTGTTTGTGGCGAGTTTGCTGACTATCGTTGGTTTGATTCTCTTGTATTTGATTAATCCGAAGTCGGCCATGTTTGGGGCGATTTCCATCTTTTTATATACCAGCATTTATACGCCGTTAAAGGTGTATACGCCACTTTCGGTTTTTGTTGGGGCTTTTCCCGGAGCAATTCCGTTTATGTTGGGCTGGGTAGCGGCTACCAATAATTTTGGTATCGAAGCCGGAACACTTTTCTTAATTCAGTTTTTTTGGCAGTTTCCTCATTTTTGGGCCATTGGTTGGTTTCTTTATGAGGATTATGAAAAAGCAGGTTTCTTTATGTTGCCTACAGGGAAAAAGGACACATCAACCGCTTTACAAACTATTTTGTATTCGGTTTGGTTGTTGGTGGCATCCTTACTACCTTGCTTGGGATATACAGGAAGATTATTTATTTCGCCCGTTGCGGCAGGAATTGTATTTTTGCTCGGACTTTGGATGATTTTTTATGCTGTGAAATTATACCAATTAAGAACCGCCAAAGCCGCCAGAACTTTGATGTTGGTGAGCGTTTCTTATATCACTTTGTTACAGTTAGTTTATATTATAGATAAATTTTTAAGATAGTTATGGCAACAATACCAATGACCGCCGAAGAACACAAAGCCCGTACCTCAAGATCCTACAAATTGTTATTGTGGTTCGCCATGATGAGTATGATGATGATGTTTGCCGGCGTAACCAGTGCTTTTGTAGTGAGTAAATCCAGAGAAGACTGGATGAAAGATTTTCAATTACCAACAGCTTTTTATTTCAGTACCCTAACGATAATCCTGTGTAGCGTTACGTTTCATTTGGCCAAAAAAGCCATTCAAAAAGACAACAGAACCGCCACGACGAACTTCCTTTTGCTGACTTTAGGACTTGGAATTGCTTTTGTGGTTTTACAATTTATAGGGTTTGGGCAAGTGATGGATGCCGGCTATTATTTCACCGGTCCGGAGAGTAATATTGCCACCACATTTTTGTATGTAATCGCTGTGTTGCACTTGGCTCACCTTGCCGGAGGGCTGATTTCGCTTTTAATCATAATTTATAATCATTTTAAACAAAAATACAATTCAAGTCAAACGCTTGGAATTGAGCTAGGTGCGATGTATTGGCACTTTCTTGATTTCTTATGGATTTGTTTGTTTTTCTTTTTATATTTCTTTAAATAAGAAAAAAAATCTAAATTTGGGAACTTTTTAACTAATAACTTTTATGGGAGCGACAGTTACTACTGCTAATAAAACAGAAAATACTTGGGGTGGCGGAAACGAGCCAATGGGCGCTAGTTATGGCAAATTGATGATGTGGTTTTTTATCGTATCGGATGCTTTAACTTTCTCTGGATTCCTGGCTGCTTACGGATTTTCAAGATTTAAATTTATCGACAATTGGCCTTTAGCCGATGAGGTGTTTACGCACTTTCCGTTTATGCATGGGGTGGAAGCACCAATGTACTATGTGGCCTTGATGACTTTTATTCTGATTTTCTCTTCGGTAACTATGGTATTAGCGGTGGACGCCGGACATCAAATGAAACAAAAGAAAGTGGCATTTTATATGTTGCTGACCATTGTTGGAGGTTTAATCTTCGTTGGCTCACAAGCCTGGGAGTGGAAAAACTTCATTCATGGAGAATACGGAGCTGTTGAAACCAAAGGTGGAAGCATCATCCAGTTTGTTACCAAAGAAGGAAAAAGAGTAAAACTAGAAGACTTCGCGGTTAAACTTCCGGGACAAAGAGAAGAATTGACCAGAAGTAAAGGGAAATGGTTCATGAAAGATGAAGAAACACTTTCTACTTATTCTGTTGCTGAAGTACAGGCCGGTTACAAAGCGCATCCTGAATTATTAGTAAGAACTGAAAAAATCTACAGAGATACCGAAGAAGACCGAAAAAACACTAAGCTTCAACCGGGATTAAATCATAACAAACACAGAGAGATTTTAACTAGAGCCGAATCGGATGTTTTGGTTGGGAATGCTCATTTAGTGGTAGAAGGTGCCAACCTGAAAAGAAACGAATACGGAAGCAAATTGTTTGCCGACTTCTTTTTCTTCATCACCGGATTCCACGGATTCCACGTATTCTCGGGAGTGGTTATCAACTTTATTATTTTCTTGAATGTTCTTTTGGGAACGTATGAGAAAAGAAGGACTTATGAAATGGTAGAAAAAGTGGGTCTTTATTGGCACTTTGTCGATTTAGTTTGGGTATTCGTATTTACATTCTTCTACTTAGTTTAATTTTTAGAAAGCTTACATTATGTCACACGCACACGAACATGTATCAAATACCGGCAGAATTTGGAAAGTATTTTTACTTTTATCTGTTGTAACCATAGTTGAGGTAACACTAGGGATTATAAGACCTGAAGCCTTATTCATGCACAATTTTTTAAGCATGAACTTGTTGAACTGGGTTTTCATCATACTAACGCTTTATAAAGCTTACTATATTGTTTGGGCTTTCATGCACATGGAAGGTGAAAAAAGTAGTTTACGCTGGGCCGTAGTTGCCACCGTTATTTTCCTTGTATTATATTTACTATTCATACTTCTTACAGAAGCAACTTATGTTTATGGGGTTTTTAAAGATTCTACCATTAAATGGAATTTTTAACACTATATTAATTCAAAAAGAGTCCCGATAACAATCGGGATTTTTTTATTTTTGTACATCAGTTTTTCGTAATTAAAATGAAAAAAAATATTGTCCTCTTCGTACTGTTTGTTTTGCCAATTGTAGCCTATCTTTTCTTTGCTTCGGGCGTAAACAGTTTTATCACTTTGCCTACCATTACCAAAACGATACCGGATGTAAACCCACAATGGAAATCCTTAAACGGAGAAGCGGTAACGTTAAATAAAAAAATAACCATCTTAGGATTTGCCGGCGAAAACCTAATGGAGAACAGCGGTAATTTTTTCACGCTCAATCAAAAAATATACAATAACTACAGTCCTTTTAAAGACTTCCAGTTTGTTTTTATAGCTCCGGAAGGAACGCAGCCACAAGCACAGAAACTATTGAAAGAATTGGCCAAGATTTCCAATGTTTCCCGCTATCACTTTGTGTTTGCTTCGACTGCCGAGATTCAGACGTATTTCAATAGTTTAAAACTGTTAGGCAAATTGGATTCAAAATTCGGAACACCTACAGTTTACATCATTGACAAAAAGAGAAATCTTCGTGGCCGAAAAGGCAAAAGCGTTCAGGGTGAGCCGGAATATAAAGAAGGGTACAATACAGCATCGGCTGCAGAACTGCATAACGATATGGTGGACGATGTGAAAATTATATTAGCAGAATACCGTTTGGCGTTAAAAAGAAACAATGCCGACCGTCAAATTTAGAGCATACAAAAAATGAAAAAGTCATATATCGGATTAGCGTTTATCATTTTGGTTTTCGGAATTATTTTTATTCCCAAAATTGTAAACAGAATAAGTAATGGAACCGTAGTGCAAGGAGACCGTTTGGATGCGGTTTCCAATCATAAAAATTCGGATACGGGTTTAATGAAAGTGGGTCCGGCACCCAAATTTGTATTAACCGATCAAAACGGAGCCAAAATTTCCAACGAAACCTATTTAGGGAAAGTATATGTGGTGGAGTTCTTCTTTACGACTTGCCCTTCTATTTGTCCTATCATGAATAAAAATATGGTGGACATTCAAAACGAATTTTTCGGCAATCCCAATTTCGGAATCGCTTCGGTTTCTATAAATCCGGAACATGATACTGCCAAAATTTTGAAAGAACACGCCGAAAAAATTGGTGTGAAATCTTCCAATTGGCATTTGTTGACCGGAGATAAAAAATACATTTACGATATAGCCAATAAAGGTTTTAATCTGTATGTGGGTGAAAACAAAAACATTACTGCCGGTTTTGAACACTCGGGACTTTTTGCCCTGATTGATAAAAAAGGGAATATTCGTTGCAGAAAAGATAAATTCAACAATCCGATTCTATATTACGATGGATTGGATGCCAAAGGAGTTAAAGCCATTACAGAAGACATAAAAAAACTATTAAATGAGTAATTCGGGAAACCAAACGTTAGAGAAAAAGTTTAAAGGATCTATTATTGCGGTATCGATACTAATTCCTGTAGCCGTAGCTATTTTGTTTACGGTTAAACTAAAAGATTTCGGAATTCAGGTAGAACCTTTGTCGTTTTTGCCGCCCATTTATGCTTCCATTAATGGTTTGACCGCTATGCTTTTAATTATGGGCGTATTGGCTATCAAAAATGGCAACAGAAAGGTGCACGAACGCCTGATGACAACAGCTATTGCCTGTTCGGTTATTTTTTTGGTAATGTATGTGGCTTATCACATGACCGCCGATTCTACAAAGTTTGGTGATATTAATGCAGACGGAATGCTTGATGCTACAGAAAAAGCTAACGCAGGTGCTTCCAGATATGTTTATTTTTTCATCCTGATTTCGCATATCATATTGTCAGTTGCCATTATTCCGCTAGTGTTGTTTACCTATGTAAGAGCTTTGGCTGAGCGATTTGACAAACATAAAAAATTAGCAAAAATCACTTTCCCGCTTTGGTTGTATGTGGCTGTAACAGGAGTTGTAGTGTATCTTATGATTTCACCGTATTATGCGAATTAATTGTAAAACCTTATTTATTGGATTGTGTTTTTTCCTGATAGGAATGACTACTAATGCGCAATGTGCTATGTGTCGCGCGGCTTTAGAAAGCGAAGGCAATAAAACAAAGGTAGAAGCGGTGAATGACGGCATAGTTTTTCTAATGGCTATTCCTTACATCCTAGTAGCAGTAATCGGATTTGTAATCTATAAAATGTATTACAAAAAAGAGAAGGTTGAAAGTCCAAAATAAACCTTAATCCATTCCGTCAATTTTCACACTCATTTTGCCGGTAGTAGTAATAAAAGCAATGATGGCTTTGTCGGTAACTTCTACTTTTTCGAATTCGAAATCATTCATCGTTCCGTTAACAAAAACGCCTTTCATCGGAGAGAAATTGTTCAGATATGGCAGTAAGCTTTTCTTGCCATCTTCCAAATTTTCTTTGATAGAATAGCGACAGTTTTCCTGAATTTTTTTCAGAATAACGCCTTGCAGCAACCAATTAGCGGTTCGGGTCAAAATGCCTTTGGTGTTTAACACATAATCCATTTGCTCAAAGTAGATTTCTTTGGTAACCGTATTGTAATTTGGAATTCCCGAAAGGTATATCGTTCCATTGATGCTTCCGGTCATGTCAAGAGCAATGATGATTTTGCCATCTCTTTGCCATAAACCTACATTTTGTACCACAATTTTTCGGCTGCCGGCAGCAAATTCTTTGCCTTTAAAATTAGCGGTAATAAGTTGTGCCGCACTTTCATAAGTTGAAATGGCCGCTACGTTTGCCGTTACTTTATCCGGAACTCGAGTTACCGCTTTGAATTCAATGGCGGTTTTGTCAAAATTGTTTTTCGGTTTCAAACCTACCATGGTTTGCATGTTGCATTTTAAGCCCAAATCCATCTTGATTTCACTTTTATCTAAAACGGCATCGGTAACATAGACTTCTACCGGAATCAGTTTAAACCAGGTTTGGTATTGCTCACTGGTTAAAAATGGCGTGCTCATTTTTTCCAACACATCAAGCACATAAGGTTTGAAATCGCAAGAGTTTTCAATAGCATCGTCTATCTTTTTAGCCACTTTTGCCTTAAAAATAGAAAGCGTTGGATTGATGATATACGTAATCGGAACATTTCTTCCGGCTACCAATATCGATGGGCTTTCCGACCAATTGAAATCTTCTATTTTAGAAGTGGTTGACATTTTCCAATTCGATAATTTCACATCGCTAATCAAGGTAAATGTTCCGTTTAAATTAATTTCCCGCGTGTCGTTTAATCCCATGAAATCGGTTCCGTATTTGAATTTGGACCATATTTTCAAAGGAAGTATCGTTTCAATTTTACCGTTTTTCTCCACCAAACGAATGGGAGCCGTTTTGGTAATCTTCATTTCGGTATTATCATCTTCCAAATTGGAATCGTTGTAGATTTCGCCCGCTAAGGTTTTGTTCAACTGATTTTCAATTTCTTTCAAAGTAATTTCCAAAGGCATGTTGACAAACGAAGTCTTGGTTTTGTATACCATAGGCGTATCATCAGAAGGAAGCGGTTTTAAAGCCTCGATTTTTTGTGTGGTCGAACAACTGTTGAATAAGACAGCAAGCAATAGAATGGAAATAGTTGATTTAATAGAAGACATAATGCAAAATAAAATTTCGGCAAAAATAAAGTAAAATCGCAATAAACTTGTAACATAATCCAAAAAGTAAAGTCTAAGATTGTAGGTCTCTAAATTGTGGATTGAAAGACAAAAATTATATCTTTGTTTAGTCAGAAAATAGAGGTTCCCTAACCGATTTACTATGAAAAAAATACTGAAAAATTCTTTTGTACTCTTTTTTGTTTTGCTTCTGGGAGCCACCGCTTCGGCGCAAGTCAAAAAATGGACCATACAGGAATGTGTGGAATATGCACTAAAAAACAACATCTCTATCAAACAATCCGAATTGGATGTCAAAGCTACCGCGATAGATAAAAAACTGGCGGTTGGTAATTTTCTTCCGAGTTTAAATGTAGGAGCTTCGCACTCTTGGAATATTGGTTTAAACCAAAACATCACCACCGGACTTTACGAAAACCAAACCACACAATATACTTCAGCCAGTTTGAATTCGAATATTACGATTTACAATGGACTGCAAAATCAAAACCGTTTGCGAAGAGCTAAAATGGCTCAACTGGGCGCACAATATCAATTGACCAAAATGCAGGATGATATTTCATTATATGTGGCCAATGCGTATTTGGACATTCTTTTCAACAGAGAGAATTTAAAAGTGCAACAAGCTCAGGCCATTAATGATGACAAGCAATTAAAGCGTTCTCAGGAATTGGTTGATGCCGGAGTTGTGCCCCGTGGCGATTTATTAGATATGAAAGCTACCGTGGCTGCCGACAAACAAAAGGTAGTAGCCGCCGAAAACAGCTTGTTGATTTCGAGATTGAGTTTGGCCCAATTACTGAAATTAGACGATTTTCAAAATTTTGACATAGCCGATGTGGACATGGAAGCAAAACCAAGTCCGGTCATGGCAGAAACTCCCGAAGCTATTGTAGAAAAAGCCAATCAGGTTCGTGTGGAAATCAAAATCGCACAGAGCAATTTAGACCTGGCGGCCAAAGATATTAAGATAGCAAAAGGCGCCTTCCAACCTAGTTTGTCAGGGTTCTACAGTTTCAGCACCAGAGCCAGTTATACCGACAGAATCGTTGGACTTGACATCAATGGCAATCCGATAGTACAAGGGCCACTTCCGGTTTTTGAACAATTTAGCGATAACAAAGGACACAATTTTGGATTGGAATTGAGAATCCCAATTTTTAACGGGTTTTCGGCCAGAGGCAACGTGGACAAAAGCAAAATCAATTACGAAAAAACTAAAAATGCTTTTGACCAGGCCAAACTGGACTTAGAAACCAATGTTTACAAAGCCATCACGGATGCTAAAGGCGCGTTGAATACGTATGAAGCGTCACTCGCAACTGTTGAAGCCCGTCAGGAAGCCTTCAATTATGCCAAAGAAAAATACGCCGTAGGAATGATGAATGCCTTTGATTTTAATCAGTCGCAAACGCTTTTCACCACGGCGCAATCGGATGTTATCCGTGCCAAATACGATTACATCTTTAAAATGAAAGTAGTCGAACTTTATTTTGGAATCCCAATCATTCAAAAACAATAAATCATGTCAAAAAAGAAAATATACTGGTTAGTCGGAATCGTAATTGTTTTAATTACTGTGTTAATTGTATTGTCAAAAAAAGGAATCATTGGCAATCATGACGAAGGGGTTGAAGTAGAAACTGCCGCGGCAGACCAAATCACCATAGTAGAAACTGTTTCCGCCACCGGAAAAATCCAGCCTGAAATTGAAGTGAAAATCTCTTCCGAAGTTTCCGGGGAAATCATTGCATTGCCGGTAAAAGAAGGACAGGTAGTGAAAAAAGGAGACTTGTTGGTCAAAATAAATCCGATGCTTTATACTTCGGGATTGAACCGTTCGGTTTCTAATTTATCAGGAACCAAAGCCGGTTTGAGTCAGGCTGATGCTTCGTTTAAAGAAGCCAAAGCCAATTATGACCGAAACAAAACCTTATACGATAAAGGAATTATTTCCAGATCGGATTGGGACAAAGCTGTGGCTTCCTTTGATGTGGCCAAAGCCAGCAAACAATCAGCTTATTATAATGTAGAAAGTGCAGCGGCTACTGTAACTGAATCTAAAGACAACTTAGGAAGAACAACTATTTATTCACCGGCAGACGGAACAATTTCGTCACTTGGTGTGGAATTGGGCGAACGTGTTTTGGGAACGCAACAAATGACAGGAACCGAATTGTTAAGAGTAGCCAATCTTAATAATATGGAAGTTGAAGTAGATGTGAATGAAAATGATATTGTTAAGATTAATGTGGGCGACAGTACCAATATTCAAGTGGATGCTTATCTGAAAAAAGAATTCAAAGGGATAGTGACGAGCATTTCCAATTCGGCCAGCACTGCTACTACAGCGGATCAAGTAACCAATTTCAAAGTAAAAGTCAGAATCTTAAAAGAATCGTATCAGGATTTATTAGAAGGAAAGCCAGCGAGCTATTCTCCTTTCCGTCCGGGAATGACCGCTACAGTTGATATCATTACCAAAAGAAAAGAAAAAGTGATTGGCGTACCAATCAGTTCGGTTGTGATTAAATCCGATACTACAGCTACTAAGAAATTTGAAATCAAAGACCAAAGCGAAGCTGACAAAGTAAAAGCCAAAAGCGATAAAAAATACGAATGTGTTTTTGTGAAAGTAGGCAACAAGGCCAAAATCAGAGTCATTAAAACCGGCATTCAGGACGATACTAATATTGAAGTACTTTCCGGATTGAAGAAAGGCGACGTTGTGATTACGGGTCCTTATACAACCGTTACCAAAGACTTAAATTCTGGCGATAAAGTGACTGTCAAGAAAGGAACCGAGAACAGCAAGGATAAAAAAGGTTCTTCGATTACGGTTTCTACTAATTAGCATTATTAAACCTCAAACCTTGACCTACATCCTCAACATAGAAACGGCCACTAAGAATTGCTCGGTGGCTTTGTCCAAAGACGGTGAAACTCTTTTGTGTAAAGAAATTGCCGAGCAGGGTTATTCCCATGCCGAGAAATTACATGTTTTTATAGAAGACATTTTAAAAGAAACCGGTATCAATTTTCAGCAAATTAAAGCTGTTGCCATTAGCAAAGGGCCGGGTTCCTATACCGGTTTGCGCATTGGTGTTTCTACGGCTAAAGGCTTGTGCTATGCGTTGGGAGTTCCGTTGATTTCGGTGGATACTTTGCAGGTTTTAGCCAAACAGGTTTCCGTTGCCAACGGTTTGATTGTGCCGATGATTGATGCCCGAAGAATGGAAGTTTACAGCGCTGTTTTTGACAGCAATCACACCAAAATCATGGAAGTGCAGGCGGAAGTGTTAACCGAAAATAGTTATGCTGATATTGCAGAAAACATCTATTTCATTGGCGATTGTCAGGAAAAATGCCAAACGGTTTTAACCAAAGATACTTTTACTTTTCTTCCCGAAATTGTATACCCGTCAGCTAAAGAAATGAGTGCTTTGAGCTTCGAAAAATTCACCAAAAAGGATTTTGAAGATGTGGCTTATTTTGAGCCGTTTTACTTAAAAGATTTTATGTTGCCCAAAAAAGGCTAGTTACTCTTTCGAAGCCTCTCTTACATAAGGCTGAATCACTATACCGGCAGTGTCAAAAGCTTCTTTACAATTTTCCAGAATATCGGAACACATATCACCAAAATCGGCATTTTTCGACCAGGGTTTTATGGATAAATGAATGGCAGAATCGCTCAAGTCTCTCACCGAAACAGTAGGAGCGGGAGTTTTCAAAACTTTAGGATGTGCCTGCATTACCTGTAGCACGATGTCTTTGGCCGCTTTGATATTGGTTTCATACGAAAGCGAAAACAACAAGTCAGCTCTTCTCATTCCGGCCATTGAAAAGTTGGTGATGGTTCCGTTTGACAAATTGCCATTCGGCACAAAAATAGTTTGGTTGTTTCCGGTAATTAATTTGGTAACAAAAATCTGAATTTCACTCACCACACCGGTTACTCCTTGAGCTTCAATAGTATCGCCAACGCGAAAAGGTTTGAATAAAATAATCAGCATTCCACCCGCAAAATTGGATAATGAACCTTGTAAGGATAAACCAACTGCCAAACCAGCAGCGCCCAGTATAGCCACAAATGAAGAGGTTTCAATGCCTAATTTGGAAATGAAAGTCACAAACAATAAGACGCGTAACGCCCAAAGCAAACTGTCGGCCAGGAATCTGGATAAAGTTGGATCCAGTTCTCTTTTAATCATAATCTTTCTGGCCAAACGATTGATGAATCGAATGGTATACAATCCCACAAAAAGGATAATAAATGCCGAAATCAGTTTCGGGGAATAATCAATCAAGGCGTTGATGAATTGGTCAACATATTCTCCAAAAGAATGAATGTAGTGCAGTTCTTTTTTTTCCATAAAGCGCTAAAAAAATCCCGACGAATCGGGATATTAGGTATGCAAAAATACTAATTTTAGTAATTAATCGGCGTTCTCTTCTACGCGATTTGTGACATTTTTAACAGCCTCTTCCGCATGTTCAGAAGCGTCATCGGCAAATGAACTCACTTTTTCTTTTACGGTTTCTTCCGCATTATCCGTAAACTCACTTACTTTTTCTTTAGCCGAATCTACAATATTGTCAATCGTTTCGCTGGCTTGCGGAACATACTCGCTTACTTTTTCTTTGGCCGTTTCTACAAATTCGTCTACTTTGTCCATCATTGGCTCCGCCATTTCTTTTACTTTTTCAATGGCTTCTTCAGCAAAATTTCCGGCAGTATCAGCAGCTTTTCCTTTGGCACCGCCAAATAAGTTTTTAAAAAAATCTCCAAATCCCATGACTTTAATTTTTGTTGGTTAATAATAACAATATTACGATTTTTTTCTAAGATTTTAGTGTAATTTCTTTGATAATTTCTTCAAAATCAGCAGTCGGAAGGTCACAGGTTTTGTTTTGACACAAGTAAAATAAAGTTTCGGTTTCCGAAAAGCGATTTTCCAAAAATGGAAGTGTCGAATCCTTGCTAGTTCCGGCAATAACCATATTTGGTAAATATTTTTGATTGACTTGCTCCAAATACTGAAACGCTTTGTTACCGCAAATGGCCAGCTCTTTATTTTGCTCCGAAAAATTCAAAAACACATTGAGCCAATTTGAAAATGCCGAAGGATAATCAATAGTCGGAACAATATTTTGGGTCATTTGCCGGGCAATAGTTTCGTAATAACGGTTGTTGAAGTAGATGCTTAACTGAAATAAATTATTTGCCATCACTGAATTCGCGGCCGGAATCACATTGTCTTCCACTTCAAAATGAGCGGTGATTAGTTCTGTGTCTTTTTTGGAAGTGAACGAAAAAAACTGAGCTTTGTCATCGTAAAAGAAATCAAAACAATAGTCGGTCAACTGCTTGGCATTTTGCAGCCAACTTTCGTCTAAAGTCGCTTCATACAAACTAATGAAAGCCTGAATCACATGAGCATAATCTTCGAGATAGCCGTTGATGGTGGCTTTGCCGTTTTTGTAAGTTCGGAACAAATTACCTTCGGGACTCCAAAGATTTTTGACTAGGAATTGCGCGTTTTGCAAGGCAATGTCAAGATATTTTTTTTCATTCAACGCTTTGTAAGCTTCCGCAAAACCTTTTAGCATAAGGGCATTCCAGGAAGTTAAGCATTTGTCGTCCAGTCTTGGTTTGCTGCGTTTTTCTCTTTCATGGTAGAGTTTTTGTTCCCAGGATTTTTTCTTTTGTTCCAATGTTTCTAAAGCAATTTTTTGCTCTTTGGCAATTTCTTCTAAAGATTCATTTTGAATTAATACATAATTTTCATGTTCCCAATGCCCAAACGGATTGATGTTGAAAACTACTGAAAACAACTCAAAATCTTCCTGCAGTATCGTTTGCAATTCTTTTTTTGTCCAAACGTAAAAAGCGCCTTCCTCGAGGTGATTTTCAACATTCAGGCTATCTGCATCGAGTGCCGAATAAAAACTACCTTCGTGGGTCAGCCATTCTTTTTCGACGAAAGTCAAAGTCTTTTCGATGACTTCTTTATAGAGTTTATTCTGGGTCAATTTATAAGCATTGGCGTAAAGCGAAACCAATTGACCATTGTCATACAACATTTTTTCAAAGTGAGGCACATGCCATTTCATATCCACAGAATAACGCGAAAAACCGCCGTCAACCGTGTCAAACAAACCACCGTAAGCCATTTTGGTCAGAGTCAGATTTACAAAATCCAGTATTGTGTGGTTGTTTTTTTGATAGCCATAACGCAACAGAAATTCGTAATTGGTGGGCATCATAAACTTGGGTGCGCGCGCCATACCACCAAATTCCCAATCGAAACTTTTTTGCCATTTCTCCAGCAGTTTTTCTAAAATTTCAAAGTTGAAATCGGTAGTGTCATGAGTTTGGATAATGCTCAACGATTGCAAACCATCGTGCAGTTTTTGGGCATAGTCAAAAATGGTTTCTGGGTTTTGAGTGTAAATTTCCTGAAGTTTTTCTAGAGCATTAATCCAGTCATTTTTTCTGAAATAAGTGCCGCCCCAAATCGGTCTTCCGTCGGGAAGCGCCACTACATTCATCGGCCAACCGCCTTGACCGGTCATAATTTGCACCGCTTTCATATATACCGCATCAATATCCGGGCGTTCTTCGCGATCGATTTTGATGTTGATGAAATGGGCGTTCATTACTTCGGCGACTTCGTTGTTTTCAAAACTTTCGTGCTCCATCACGTGGCACCAATGACAGGCAGAGTAGCCAATGCTGATAATGATGAGTTTGTTTTGCTCTTTGGCTTGAGCCAAAGAATGAGGGTTCCAGGCTTTCCAATGCACCGGATTGTTCGCGTGTTGCAATAAATAGGGACTGGTTTCGAGTTGCAGTTCGTTCATGATTTGAATAAAAAAAGCGTCCGGTTTTGGACGCTTAAAGTTACTTTTTATTTTTGAATATGGATTATCCGTTTAGGGCTTCCACAATAATATCTTTATCATTAAGCATGTCTTTCAGCATGTTTTCAATACCGCTTTTCAAAGTAAAAGTTGACGAAGGGCAGCCACTACAAGCTCCTTGCAGTACTACTTTTACGCGTTTTTCACTTTCGTCGTAGGAATCAAACAGAATATTTCCGCCATCAGCCGCTACGGCCGGTTTTACGTATTCTTCCAAAATATTGATGATTTGTTGCGAAGTCACATCAAGATGATCAAAGTTTTTGATTTGTTGTTTTTCGTGTTTTTCGTCAGCTATAATCAGGCTTTCGTCAATAACGGTTCCACCATTTTCGATAAATTGTTTGATGAATGTGCGTAATTCTATGGTGATTTCATCCCAGGAAGTGCTTTCGTATTTGGTTACCGAAACATAATTTTCGCTAATGAAAATCTCTTTGACAAAATGAAATTTGAATAATTCCTGTGCCAAAGGCGAAGGTTTTGCTTCGTCTATGTTTTTGAATTCTACAGCGGTTTTGGTCAAGGCTTTATTGACTACAAATTTCAGCGAAGCCGGGTTGGGCGTGGTTTCGCCATAAACCGTTATCGGTTGCTTTTTGGTTGGATTTTCATTGGCCAACACAATCACGCCACCGTTGTTGACATAACTTTCTATTTGTTCGGCAACTGCTTCTTGTACGTCAGACCATTCGACTATGCTGAATCTTTCAATAGCAATGAAATTTCCCGAAATGTATACGGTTTTTACAAACGGAAGATAAAAAAGTTGCTGCGCCAGAGGGGAGTTTTTGGCTTCGTCAATGTTCTTATATTCAAAGCTTTCGTTTTGAGTTATGAAATCGGGGAATTCAAATTTCAGGATAGTTGGGTTTTGAGTTTCTTTTATAGTGATTTTCATAGTAGTAGTGTATTTTTTTGCAAATTTAACAAAGTTATTTTCTATGAATACTTATATTTGGGCATTTAAACAATTAATTAACATATTGGGTGGCTTAAGATTCTTAAAATACTCAAGAAACTCCATATTGATGAAACGAATTTTACTTGCTTTTTTTCTCGTTTTAACAGGGTTAAAATCCTTCTCGCAAGCCATTGCGGTTAACAATACTACTTACACTGTCCCGCAACTTGTTCAGGATGTTTTATTTGCGCCAAGCAGTGGAGGAAGTTCTTCATGTGTGGGAACGGTTAGTAATATATCTTGGAGTACAGGAACTGATTTTGGTTCTTCCAACGGGATAGGTTTTTTTACCAATACTAATCCTAATTTTCCTTTAACTTCAGGGGTTATTTTGAGTACTGGGAACGCTTTGAATGCTCACGGGCCAAATGGTTCTACTTTGAGTGACGGATCGTTTTCCTGGCCAGGAGATGCAGATTTGTTAAATTATATGGATGGTTTGGGAATCATTGATGCTGCGGGTGGTGACGAATATTATAATGCTACGGTTTTAGAATTTGACTTTACTCCGTTAACCAATCAAATGAGTTTTGATTTCTTGTTTGCTTCGGATGAGTATGGTACTTTTCAATGTACATATTCTGATGCTTTTGCTTTTTTTCTGACCAATGTTACGGCGGGAACACCAGCACAAAATTTGGCTTTGATTCCTTCTACCACGACACCTATTTCGGTTACCACAATCCATGATAACACCAATGCTTCCTGTAGTGCTGCTAATAGTGGTTATTTCGGATCCAACAATCAAGGTACAAATGCGGCAGGATCTGCAACAAATTTTAATGGTCAAACCACTTTAATGACAGCTACATCGGCTGTTATTCCTAATAATGTTTATCATATTAAGCTTGTTATTTCAGATTTAAATGATGGCTCTTATGACTCTGCTGTATTTTTAGGAGGGGGAAGTTTTGATATTGGTTCTGCAGATATTTCAGGGACAGGTCCTTATGCAGGATTAAATGATTTTTCAGGAGCCAATGCTGTTTGTGGTTCAAAAGTTATTACAGCACAAGCCGGTTCAGTTCCGATTGCCGGTGCAACATATGCTTGGACTCAAGACGGAAACCCTATTCCTGGTGCAAATGGTTATACTTATGACATTGTACAAGCGGGTAATTATTGTGTGACGATTACATATCCCGGCGGTTGTCAACAGACAGACTGTATGGTGGTTGATCATATTGCCTCACTTCCAGTTGGCACTCCAAGTGATTTGACGGAATGTTATCCAACTTTTGATTTAACAGACAATTCTGCGGCTATCTTAAATGGTTTAAGTAACAGTCTTACTTTTCATCACTCATTACTTGAAGCGCAAAACATAGCCAATCAAATTGGCACACCAACATCTTATACCGGGACAGAAGGAGAAATTATTTATGCTGCAGTTGAAGATGATGCCACAGGTTGTATTACAACAACACAATTTGCTTTGCATATCAATTCGTCGTTATGCGTTGCCACTCCGGTTACACCTCCTAATTTAGTAGTTTGTGATGATCCTTCGAATGATGGATCGGCGAGTTTTGATTTCACCCCACAAACGGCTATTGCTTTGGGCACCCATAGTGCCTCGGATTATACAATTACGTATCATTTAAGCCAGGCTGCTGCAGATGGCGATACGGGTGCAATCAGCCCGATAACAGGCTTTATTGGCACAAATGGTCAGACGATATATATCAGAATGGAGGAGAACGCGAACCCTTTAACGTATGGAACGACGAGTTTTCAGTTGATAGTAAATCCGTTGCCAACGGCCAGTATCTCTGGTACTACGACTATCTGTTCGGGTAATTCAACGTTGATAGGCTTTACCGGTACGCCTAACGCTGTTGTGACTTACACCGTTGGTGGCAATCCGGCTCCGACAGTTACTTTAGACGCAGCAGGAGCGGGCAGTGTTTCTACGGGAGTTTTAACAACGACTACTGTTTATGCTTTGGTTAGTGTTTTAAATCCAACGACCAACTGTTCACAAACCCAATCGGGTTCCGCTACGGTAACGGTTAAATCGTTGCCAACGGCCAGCATTTCAGGAACGACAGCCGTTTGTCAAAACGGAGTTAGCCCGCAGGTTACTTTTACGGGCGCTAATGGTACAGCACCTTATACTTTTACGTATTCTATTAATAGTGTAGTACAACCTGCTATTACTACCATTGTAGGCAATAGTATTTCGGTAACGGCTTCCAGTGCCACACCGGGAAGTTTTGTGTATACTTTGATTAGTGTTCAGAGTTCGGGAGTTCCTGCTTGTTCTCAAAATCAATCGGGTTCTGCCACCATAACGGTAAATCCATTGCCAACGGCTACTATCTCGGGCAGTACAGCGACCTGTTTAAATGCACCTTCACCACAATTGATCTTAACAGGTTCCAATGGTACGGCGCCTTACACCTTTACGTATTCGATAAATTCTGTTGTACAGCCTACTGTACAGAGCACTGGAGGCAATACAGCAATACTCACTGTTCCGACCACTACAGCCGGCACTTTCACCTATGATTTAATTAGTGTACAAGATGCCAGTTCTACTGCGTGTAGCCAGCTCCAATCGGGCTCCGCTGTAGTAACGGTAAGTACCCCACCAACGATAAATACGCCAACACCATTTGTAGTGTGTGATGATACCTTAAATAATGATGGCTTGTATTGTTTTGATTTAACAACAAAGAATCCGGAGATATCCGTTAATCCGAATGTTATCATCACGTATCACGAAACCGTTACAGACTCACAAACGGGGGCCAATCCATTGCCAAATCCATATTGTAACATTCTTCCGGGCTTGCAGACGGTTTATGTAAGAGCTGTTGATTTTAGCGCCCCATTGTGTTATTCCACTACAACTTTACAATTACAGATAAATCCGCTACCGGTAGTTAGTCCGGTTCCTGATTATGAATTGTGTGATTATAACAATCCCGGAGATGGCGTAGAAGTGTTTACGTTAAACAGTAAAGATACAGAGGTTGCCAACGGACAACCAGGCGTTACCATCAGTTATTATGATAACCCAACCGATGCTGCCAACCAAACCAATGCCTTACCTAATTTATATCCTAATACGAGCAACCCACAACAAATTTGGACCAATATAGAAAATAGTGTTACGGGTTGTAATTCAGTAGGTACTTTTAACTTAGTGGTTAATCCATTGCCAATGGTAACAGTGCCACCAACTATATTCCAATGTAGCAATGGTGCCTCAACACAGGCTCAGTTTGATTTAACCATAAACGAAGGTGTTGTCACCGGCGGAGTAACGGGGTTAATCGTTACGTATTACAATACACTGGCAGATGCCCAAAATGAAACCAGCCCAATTGCAACGCCATTAGACTATACCGGTACTGATAATGAAATAGTGTACATACGGGTAGAGAATACCACCACCGGCTGTTATGCTACCACTACTCAATTGTTGCGGGTAACTCAAGGACCGGCCACCAACACCCCTATTGCATTGCACTATTGTGATCCTAATAATGATGGGTTTGGAGTATTTGATTTAACTTTGGCTACCAATCAAATAGCCGGAGTTGGCGGCACTGTACCAAGCGGTGTTTCGGTAAGTTATTATGAGACTCAAACCGATGCTTTGATAGGGGCTTCCCCATCTTTGACAAGTCCTTATTTTAATATTATCCCGAACATACAAACCATATATGTGCGAGTATATTATACCTTAACCGGTTGTGCCAATTATGAGCAGTTACAATTAATTGTAGATCCTACCCCTGTAGTTCTTCCTCCTTCGGATTATGTGAAGTGTGATTATACGGGAGCGGTAGGGTATGAGACCTTTGATTTAACGACAAAGATTCCGGAGGTTTTAGGTAGTTTGGATCCTACGTTAAATACGGTAACGTTCTATACAAATTTTTCGGATGCCCAGTTGGGTACAAACAATATCACCAATGTGACCAATTATGTAAATGCTACCCCTGGCAGCCAGACGATTTATGTTCGGGTGACTACCAATGCTACGGGTTGTTATACTATTGTAGATTTTGATTTAATTGTCAATGGATTGCCTAATGCCACTTTGCCGAATTACCCTCGCTATTCGTTGTGTGATTACACGGGTGCTGTAGGGTATGAGACTTTTGATTTAGCCTCACAGGTAGCTCCGATACTCTTGGGACAAACCGGAATGAGTGTTACTTTTTATCCGAGTTTAACCGATGCTCAGAATGGTATTTACAGTACCTCAATCAATGCAACTGATCCGAGTTTGCAATACACCAATACACTGGTTACGGTTCAGACTTTAGGTGTTGTTATCAAAAATGAGACAACGGGCTGTTCGGTAATCTCTACTTTGGATATTAGGGTAGAGCCATTGCCAACGCTGATCCCGCCAACCTCTCCGTATACGATTTGTGATGGGAATCAGGATGGCTTTACAGCGTTTGATTTAACAACACTGACCCCGGGCTTATTACAGGGAGCCAATTACATCATTAGCTACCATGAGACCATTTCTGATGCCAATGCCAATGGCACCACTATTCCGAATCCGGCCAATTACATCAATATTGTTCCTTTTGTGCAAACGATTTATGTCAGAGCCGAAGACCCTATTACGCATTGCTTTAGCGTAATGGCTATAGTGTTGCAGGTAAACCCGAGCCCTATAGCTCCGGTTGCTTTACAGGACATTTCGGTTTGTGATCAGGATGCTAACAACCAAAATGCGATTACAGGTATTGATTTAACCATCCGCACCCCGGATGCTTTGGCGCAACAACCTTTGGCCGGCAGTAGTTATACGGTTACCTATTACAATACTCTGGCTTCGGCTAATGCGGGTACGGCTCCTATCATTCCGGCTACGAACTATGTTGGTACTAACGGCGATACTATCTGGGTTAGGGTAGAGAACAACGCTACGGGTTGTTACAACCTGGGTACGTTCCATTTGGTGATTAACATCCCACTGGCACTGGTTACCCCACAACCTTTGAGTTTGTGTGATGACGACAATAGCCCGAATGATCAGTACCATAGTTTTGATTTAACGGTAAAAGATGCAGTCATTACCCAAGGATTCTCAGGATATACGGTAACGTATTACCCGAGTTATCCGGTTACAGCGGGTAGTACTCCAATTGGTACACCAACAGCCTATACTAATACATCGCCTGGGGTACAAACTTTAGGGGTAGAAGTCACCAGTGCTGCCGGCTGTAAAAGTTATACCTCATTAGATATTAGAGTCTTGCCAATTCCAACCCCTAATACCAATCCACCGTCATTGGGTACTAAGTGTGATGACAACAATCCGGGAGATATGATGGAGGTATTTGATTTAACACTCAATGCCGCTTATATTCAAAATGGAGACCCGAACGTAACCTTGCATTACTATAACAGCCAGGCCGATGCTTTGGTGCCACAAAACGAAATTCCACCGGCCACAGTAACGGCAGCCTTAGTGGGAGATGTTAATCCGGCCGAACAAAGTGTCTGGATCAGAGTAGAGAACACGCGTGTGGATTATCAGGGGCATAATTGTTATGTGCTGGTAGAACAGCCCTTAACGGTGAATCCACTGCCAACGGTAGTACAACCACTGGCTCCTTACAGGGTATGTGATAATGATGCTGACGGACTGGCGGTATTTGATTTAACGGATGCTACGGTAACGGCAGCTATTTTAGGTGCAAACCAATTACCGGCTGACTTTACAATCACGTACTATCTGACCCCACAAGGTGCCAACCCGCAAACCAATACGGGCGAGACCCCATTGCCAAACAGTTATCAGAATGTGACTCCGAACTCCCAGAACATTTACATCCGGGTGGTGAACAATGCCACGGGTTGTGTTAATGCTACGGGCGTACTTACCTTAGCGGTTGAACCGGCGGCTTTTGCTACGGGACCACAAAGCTTTAGTGACTGTGATAATTACAATGACCCTTATGATGGTATCCATCAGTTGGATTTAACCCAATACGATGCCGCTATCTTAAACGGACAGAATCCGGCCATATTCTTAATTAGCTATTACCATAGCCAGGCAGATGCCATAGCGGGTAGTAATGCCATCCCGCTAGCCACAGCTCAGGCGTATACTACTTTACCTGATACAGATCAAATCTGGGTGAAGGTAGAGAACAGCAGTAACAGCATTACTCCGGTATGTTATGCCTTAACCACGATAGACATTACTGTGGAGCGTTACCCGAATCCGATTATCACTACCCAAAACAACGTTAATACGATTTGTGTTGATTATGCCAGTAATGTAGTGGTTCGACCATTATTGTTGGAGAGTAACATCCCGAATCCGGCAGATTATACCTTTGAATGGTTTGTGGATGGAGCTACCACACCAATCGCGGGTGCTACCTCGGAGAACTATTTGGTGGATACGGCCTCGGCCACAGGAGCCACCAGGGATTATACGGTTCATGTAACAAGCATCAGTGCACTGGCCTGTGATACGACTTCATTGCCATTTAGTGTGATACAATCCGGCCAGGCTTCCATACCGACCGGCACGACAGGGTATACGGTGACTAATGCCTTTAGTCAGAATCAAATCATCACCATATTGGTGGAAGGTTATGGTACGTATGAATACAGCATGGATGATGGTCCGAGACAAACCAGCAATGTGTTTGAGAATGTGTCCTTGGGCAGCCATGTGGTGCATGTTTGGGATACTGAGGGCGGAGTGGCTTACAGTTGTGATGAGTTAATCATTAATGATGTTCAGATTATAGATTATCCGCATTACTTTACTCCGAATGGAGATGGGTATCATGACTATTGGAATATTGTTGGCCTTAGTAACCAAGCTAACGCAAAAATTTATATATTTGACCGCTATGGAAAACTGGTCAAACAAATCAGTTCCCAGAGTTTGGGTTGGGATGGAACCTACAATGGCCATCTGTTACCATCAGACGATTACTGGTTTACGGTAGATTATTTAGAACAAGCCACAAGCAAACAATTTAAAGCCCATTTCTCGATGAAGAGATAACATAAAAACAAACAAAAAAGCCACTCAGTTTGAGTGGCTTTTTTTATGATAGGAAGCAATGCGTACTTTTTAGCCCCGATAGGAGCGGCTACCGTGTAGCGCGGATAGCGGGAGGAGGAGTGTAATGCTGTACGGAGTTCCGCTTCTAAAAATAAAAAAGCCACTCAATTTGAGTAGCTTTTCTCTTTCTGGATTTATCTTTTATTATAAACAGTCAAAGCATCTTTTAATATCGCTACAGAGCGTATTAAATCATCTTTCTTTAAAACATAAGCAATCCGAACTTCATCTAAACCAACATTTGGCGTAGAATAAAACCCGGCAGCCGGAGCTACCATTACAGTTTCTTTATTATTGTCATAAGATTCCAAAAGCCATTGGGCAAAATCATCTGCATTTTTTACTGGTAATTGGGCAATGCAATAAAAAGCACCTTTTGGCGTGGCAACTTTAACACCTTCAATTTTTTGTAATTCGGCAATCAAAGTATCTCTTCTTTCTTTGTATTCTGAGATAACATCATCAAAATAACTTTGAGGTGTATCCAAAGCCGCTTCGCTGGCAATCTGTGCATAAGTTGGCGGACTTAATCTTGCTTGGGCAAATTTCATAGCCGTTGCCATCAATTCTTTATTCTTTGACACAATACAACCAATTCGGGCGCCACACATACTATATCTTTTGGAAACAGAATCAATCATAATGGCATTCTCTTCCAATCCGGGAACATTCATAACCGAGAAGTGTTTTTCGCCGTCATAAATAAACTCTCTGTACACTTCGTCAGCAATTAGGAATAAATCGTGCTTTTTCACGATTTCAGCTAGCTGTAATATTTCTTCTTTAGAATACAGATAACCCGTTGGATTTCCGGGATTGCATATCAAAATGGCTTTGGTTTTTGGCGTAATTAACTTTTCAAAAGCAGCAATAGGAGGCAAGGCAAAACCTTCGTCAATAGTTGAAATTACCGGAACAACTTTTACTCCCGAAGCAGTAGAAAACCCATTGTAATTGGCATAAAACGGTTCCGGAATAATGATTTCATCATCTACATCCATGGTGCTTCCCATGGCGAAAAGTAACGCTTCAGAACCACCGGTTGTGATGATGATATCGGCAACATCAATAGGTAAACCATGCGATTTGTAGTAAGCTGAAAGTTTAGTTCTATAACTCTCAAAACCGGCCGAATGACTGTATTCTAATACTTTGATATTGGCATTTTTAACAGCATTTAAAGCTACTTCCGGGGTTTTGATATCAGGTTGACCAATGTTTAGATGGTATACTTTATTCCCTTTTTTCTTGGCAATTTCGGCATAAGGAACCAATTTTCTGATAGGCGATTCCGGCATGTGTTGCCCTTTGGATGATATTTTTGGCATGACTTATAATTTTGAGATGCAAATTTGCGACATTTTTAGTTTGAAAACAATTCATTTTTTGCATTATAAATCGATATAAATGCAATGAGAGTTTGTATTTTTATTAAATTTATCAAAAATCAAACACGATGCGGCTACCATTTGTTTTTTATTTCTTGCTGTTTTCCATCTCTTCCGTTTTTTGCCAATCAGAATTTCAAATGGATAAAGCTAAAAAAAAAGTGGTCATCCCTTTTAAACTCATCAACAATTTAATTTTCATTCCCATAAAAGTCAACGGTGAAGAGCTTACTTTTTTGCTGGATACCGGAGTGGAAGAAACCATTCTTTTCAGTTTGGATGATAAAGAACAAATCAAATTTTTTCATATCGAAAAGCTAAAACTCAAAGGACTGGGAAGTAATGAAGCGGTCGATGCATATAAGTCTTCTAAAAACAAACTAGATGCCAATGGTTATACCGATTTGGATCATGAAATATATTTGGTACTCGATCAGGAATTTAATTTTTCGTCTCAAGTGGGAATTCCTGTCAACGGAATTATTGGCTATCATTTTTTTAAAAATCACAAAGTCGCGATTGATTATGAGAACAAAAAAGTAACTGTTTATGCCGATAGCAATAAAAAAATAATCAAACAACTAAACCGAAGGTTCTTTAAAGACAGTATTTCCATAGAAGATAGCAAACCTTATTTCATTTCGAGAATCACCCAAAATGACAACACAGTTTCCTCCAAATTACTGCTCGATACGGGTAATAGCGATGCGCTTTGGATCTTTTTGAATAAAACACAAGCCATCATAAAACCGGATTACTACATCCATGATTTTTTGGGAAGAGGGTTTAGCGGCGAAATTTTCGGAATCCGGGGTCGTATTGCTAGTTTCAGTTTTGGGAATAATACCTTTAATAAGCCTATTGCAACGTTTCCGGATTCGACTTCTATCAAAAGCGCCAATTTTGTTTCCAAAAGAGTTGGTTCTATCGGAGGTGAAGTTTTATCCAGGTTTAAAGTAGTTTTTGATTATAAAAATCATTTGGTTTATACTAGTCCAAACGATAAACTAAACGAACCCTTCAATTTCAATATGAGCGGAATAGAAGTGGAACATGCCGGATTGGAATGGACAAAAGAAACGGTTGAAGATGTTAGACAAGGTATTAAAGTGTATTCAAGTACGAATGATGAAAGGATTCAGAATAGTTTACAAATCCGTTTTGAACTTAAACCAATTTTCAGTATTGCCAGCGTCAGGGTTAATTCCAATGCCGAAAAAGCAGGATTGAAAAAAGGCGATAAAATCCTTAAAATAAATGGGAAGAATGCGCATGACCTAACCATAGAAAGAATCAATGGCTTACTCAAATCCGAAGAGGGTAAAACCATAGAAATCGAAATAGAACGAAACAATAAAACCTATAGTTACAGCTTCCAACTCAAAAGCATTCTATAACAAAAAAGCCCCGAATTTCGGGGCTTTTTTGTTAATTTTGCATCGGACTGGTTTTCTTTTTTTCCAGTAAATTCACTACCGGTTTTTCTACTACTTCTCCTTTAATTTTCAGAGCTACCCGACCTTCATCCACATTCACGGCATTACTTTCTACCGTAATGGTTTTTCTAATCGGTCCGGTGTGCATGTTGTATTTCACATCAATTTTCCCTGTTTTCCCTGGTAAAATCGGTTCAGTTGGCTTGGATGGTACCGTACAACCGCAAGTCGATTGCACATTGGTAATAATCAACGGCGCATCGCCCGTATTGGTAAACACAAAAGTTCGAAGACCACTGTCATCCTCTTTATTTACCGTACCATAATCTATCGTATTGTCTTTATCCTTAAACTCAATTTTGGCACCGCTTTGGGCAAAAATTGCAGCATTCACAAGGATAGCCGTCATAAGTAAATATTTTTTCATAGGTCAAAATGTTATCTTTGGTTCGTAAATTTAACTCGTTTAAATTAATGCACAAAAATTTAATTCTTAATTTTTTCTAAAGTACTTATTAATTACTTTTGCAAATCAAATTACAAAAAGCATACCACAATAGTTTGGAGCGAATGGTCCGTGTGTATCAGTATTCCATTCTCCCGCTGTCCGAGCTACAAGGTAGCTACTACCATCGGGGCTAGAGGAGTAAGGTATTGCCCATTTGTAAACGAATTACCAAAGTAACAAATCAACGAATTATCTATATATGATTCCAGCACAATTCAATGCCCAAGAAGTAGAAAAAAAATGGTACGACTACTGGATGAAAAACAACTATTTTCATTCCAAACCCGACCATAGAACGCCTTATACCATTACCATTCCGCCACCCAATGTGACTGGAGTGCTGCACATGGGACACATGCTGAACAACACGATTCAGGATGTACTAATCCGTCGTGCAAGATTGAAAGGATTCAATGCCTGCTGGGTTCCGGGAACGGATCATGCTTCTATTGCCACTGAGGCAAAGGTGGTGGCAAAATTGAAAAGTGAAGGCATCAACAAAAATGACCTAACGCGTGAGGAATTCCTAAAACACGCTTGGGATTGGACCAATAAATACGGAGGAACGATTTTGGAGCAACTAAAACAATTGGGTTGCTCTTGCGACTGGGATCGAACTAAGTTCACCATGGACCCTGATATGTCTGCCTCAGTTATCAAATCGTTTGTCGATTTATACAACAAAGGCCAAATCTATCGCGGGTACCGCATGGTCAACTGGGATCCGGAAGCTAAAACGACTTTGTCCGACGAAGAAGTGATTTACGAAGAACGCCAAGGAAAACTATACCATCTGAAATACCAAATCGTGGGCAGTAATGAGTTTGTGACCATTGCTACCACACGTCCGGAAACGATTTTGGGCGATACTGCTATTTGTATCCACCCCGATGATGAACGTTACCAACACCTAAAAGGAAAGCAAGCCATTGTACCGATTTGCAACCGTTTCATCCCCATCATTTTTGATGAGTATGTGGATATGGAATTTGGTACCGGTTGCTTAAAAGTAACGCCGGCACACGACATTAATGATAAAGCGTTAGGTGAAAAACACAACTTGGAAATTATCGACATCTTCAATGATGATGCGACTTTGAATAGTTTTGGTTTGCACTATCAAGGCAAAGACCGTTTTGTGGTACGCGAAGAAATTGCCAAAGAATTAGACGATATCAATGCTTTAGAAAAAGTAGAAAACCACATCAACAAAGTAGGAACTTCGGAAAGAACCAAAGCCGTTATCGAGCCGCGTTTGTCTGACCAATGGTTCCTGCGCATGGAAGATTTGGTAAAGCCAGCTATAAAAGCGGTTTTAGAAACCAAAGAAGTAAAATTATATCCGTCGCGTTTTGATAATACGTACCGTCACTGGTTAGAAAACATTCGCGATTGGAATATCTCGCGCCAATTGTGGTGGGGACAACAAATTCCGGCTTACTACTACGGCGATGGCAAAGAAGATTTTGTAGTAGCAGAAACCAAAGAAGAAGCTTTAGCTTTAGCTAAAATTGCCACGAAGAATGACCAATTAACACAAGCTGACTTAACTCAGGATGCCGATGCTTTAGATACTTGGTTCTCTTCATGGTTATGGCCAATAGCCGTGTTTGGCGGTATGTTGGATCCGGAAAATGAAGATTTTAAATACTATTACCCAACGAATGACTTGGTAACCGGACCGGATATTTTGTTCTTCTGGGTGGCGCGTATGATTATTGCAGGTTACGAGTACACGGGCAAAAAACCATTTACCAATGTATATCTTACCGGATTGGTTCGCGACAAACAACGCCGCAAAATGTCAAAGTCGTTAGGAAACTCTCCGGAACCATTGGAACTGATTGAAAAATTTGGTGCCGATGGCGTGAGAGTAGGATTGCTGTTGAGCGCTTCTGCCGGAAATGACATTATGTTTGATGAAGAATTGTGCAATAACGGGAAAGCGTTTGCCAACAAAATATGGAATGCCTTCCGATTAATCAAAGGCTGGGAAGTGGCTGATATCGCCCAACCCGAAAGTTCTAAAGTCGCCATTGAGTGGTATGAAGCCAAGTTGCAACAAACCTTATTGGAAATTGAAGACCATTTCGAGAAATACCGTTTGTCGGATGCTTTGATGAGCATTTACAAATTGGTTTGGGATGATTTCTGTTCGTGGTTCCTGGAAATGATTAAGCCGGCCTACCAACAACCGATTGACCGCGCAACCTTCAACAAAGCCATTGCAATGTTGGAAGCTAATTTGAAATTACTGCATCCGTTTATGCCGTTTTTGACAGAGGAAATTTGGCAACACATTGCCGAAAGAACTCCGGAGCAAGCGCTAATCATTGCCGAATATCCAGTGATGACTTCTTTTGATGCCAAACTAATTACCGATTTTGATTTTGCCGCCGAAGTAATTGCCGGAGTGAGAACCATTCGTAAAGACAAGAACATTGCGATGAAAGATGCGGTAGATTTGAAAGCTATCAACAACGAAAAAGTAAGCACTTACTTTGATAGCGTAATCATGAAACTGGGGAATATCACTTCGTTAGAATACATCACGGATAAGATTGACGGCGCATTGACTTACCGAGTAAACGCTAACGAGTACTTCATACCGGTTTCGGGCAATATTGATATTGCAGCCGAAATAGCTAAGCTTACCGAAGAGTTGAAATACACCCAAGGATTCCTTCGCAGTGTACAAGGCAAGTTGGCCAACGAGAAATTCGTAGCCGGTGCTCCGCCTCAAGTCATTGATAACGAACGCAAAAAAGAAGCCGATGCTTTGGCAAAAATTGCCACAATAGAGCAGAGTTTAACAAGTTTACAATAACAAGAAAGTCCCGAGCCATCGGGACTTTTTATGTATTAAGATAGGAGTGACTGCTGTTGTGCGCCAATGGTTAGCTACCAATTACCAGTGGAAGGGCATAGAGTACTCTAACAATTTGACCGTTCTGTTTTCCGGGATTCCATGGAGGTAGGCTTTTAAGTATTCGGATTAGTTCTTTGGCTTTAACAGCATCCACACCGCGCAGAATTTTCACATCACTAAGCGAGCCATCTTTTTCGATGACAAATATCGAATATACTTTTCCTTTTACCTCTGATTGAAATCCGGCTTTTAGATAGCTTTCATTTACCAAAGCCTTTAATTTATCTAATCCGCCCGGGAATTCGGGTTTAACATCAAGTCCGGCTAAGTTGTAAATGTTGTTGTCTTCTTTTTTTTCAACACTTTGGGAAAAACTGGTAATCGAATAAAACAGCACGAGTCCTGCAATTATTTTTTTCATGGTAATTTTATTTCTATCAGATAGCTGGTCATGTTGTACAACGTGCTGCTCTGCAATGATTTTAGTAGTAAGTTCCGTCACTTCGGGTGTTTTGAGCAAAGCTCAAAATGTATCGAGAAGCCCAAGCCACTTGGTTGCTACAAACGATTGTTTTCGGGCTGTTGTTACTATTTCTTCGTCAGTGTGTATCTCAAATGAGTTGTCAAGTCTGACGGTATCACTTCTACGATTTGTAAGTCATATTTGTCTTTGTCAATACCGTCAAATAACCGGATACCGCTTCCTAAAAAAACAGGCGCAATGTGAATAAAAAATTCGTCAACCAGTCCTGCATTTAGAAATTGTTGGATAGTGTTTGCACCACCTTGTATTCTTATGTCCTTTCCTTTTGCGGATTGTCTTGCTTTGTCCAAGGCACTTTCTATTCCATCATTTATGAAGTAAAAAGTTGTCGTGCCTTCCTGAACCCAAGGTTCTCGCTTTTCGTGTGTTACTACATAAACGTCAGCTTTGTATAAGTCATTGGGCCAACTGGCTTCGCCTTCCTCAAACATACGTTTTCCCATAATGAATGCACCTGTTCGTTCAATGGTCTCTCTAATAAATTTCCCATCAGGGCCATCTTCTTTGCCACCTTCGAACCCTAAGTATTCCCAGAACGCTTTTTGATTAAACATCCACGAATGAATTTGACCAGAAACCCCACCCATAGGGTTTTTTGGGCCTCTGTTATCTCCTGCGAAAAAACCATCAAGAGATATTCCGCTGTCAAAGATTATTTTGCTCATATTTTACTTTTTAACTATTTCTTAGTTGTTGAAACTTTCGTTTACAATGTCTGCCAACCTTTCGCGACTTATAGTAGCTGCAATTAGTTCCGTCACTTCGAGTGTTTTGAGCAAAACTCAAAATGTATCGAGAAGCCCAACGTGGTTATTATAAATGGCTGTTAACAGTAGTCTTTTTTTTTCTGAAAACCCCGATAAATTTATAAAATAAATTGGTTGTGCAATTGTTATAATTAGTAAAAATAGAATTAATAAAGTTTGATTTATAACTTGGTAACTATCAAACAACGGGAAAGGTTTTTCGGCAAATAATTTGTTATAGCCAACAACTAACCAATAAGTTATAAATCCACCAATCAAGATTATGGAATGAATTAAAGTCAAATATTTTATTAAGCTCTTTTCCAGTTTTTTTTGAACAAACCAATAACCAAATCCAAGAAGAAAATAACCGATGCTTAATATTAAAGTAGCATCCAGATTTGCCATTACAAAATACGTGTCGTGAACATTAATGTCTAATGTGCTATTTTCTGTTGAATCGTTTTTAAAGAAACCGATTATCAAGATTATTACTGATACAATCCAGAAATAGTGATACACTTTTACTCGCTTGAAATTCATATTTTCTTTTAGATGGATTTAATAAACTTTCTGTTAACGTTCCGCAACGTATAGCAGCGGCATTGATTTTACTATTATGTTCCTTCACTTCGAGTGTTTTGAGCAAAGCTCAAAATGTATCGAGAAGCCCAAGCCCCGTGGTTGCTGCAAACGGCTGCTATATGATGTTTTTAGTTGTTAAATTGACTTTCATTTATTTCACCTTCAATCTCATTCGAATAACTTTTTCCACCCCAATATTCAAATTTTAATCTAAGCTTTGTTTTGAAGTTTCCTTTGAATTTTTTCATTGAACTTATCACTATTTGATTAGGTGCGCAATAAAAATTTTGAATTCCATTTCCACAATCAAAAGTGAACTTCTTTTGTATTGCTCTCCAATTTCCAGCTCTGTCTTTGGCTTCCGTAATAATGGGTAGAAACACATCATATCCTATATTTACAGTGTCCTTGTTAGTACTTTTAATAAATACTGGATAAGCTATTTTGTTATTTCTTTTACCTGATTTGGGTGCCTCATAAAAGCCTAATGGAATTCCTATAATCTTAGTTGTATCTATAAATAGTTTAATTGAGTTTGTTTTTGGGAATTTATATTTATCCCTATTTTCTGTTTTTTTAACGGTCTGGTTATTCCTGTATGAAAGTTTAATTTCCGGGCTTATTTCACCAATATAAAGCGGAGAAAATTCAGCTTCTGTTAATGAGTCTACTTTGTCGGCAAATAATTTGTTTGTAGAATCATCTATCAAATTAATTTCGCTAAACTTAATGTTATGATTTTCTTTCTTACAACTGATAAGAAAAATGATAGACATTAATGTTACGATAAATATGTTTTTCATGGTGTTTTCTAATAATGTTATATAACGTTCCGCAACGTATAGCAGCGGCATTGATTTTAGTATTACGTTCCGTCACTTCGAGTGTTTTGAGCAAAGCTCAAAATGTATCGAGAAGCCCAAGCTCCGTTGTCGCAACAAACCGCTGTTAGCGGCTGGGCTTTTATATTTACTATCCATAACAACTTATACAAAGTGTTATTCCATTTTCTCCAATTCTTTTGAGTCTCTGTGGATCAAATGCCATATTGCATTGGTCATCATATTCGTAAATCATCCAAATAGTAATATCGTCGCGTTTAATATTCAGTTTTTCCAAGTCAGAATATTTAGTTTCAAGAATATTTAAAAATTGATTAATAAAATCAAAATATTCATCTGATTCATTTTGTTCAACTTTATACCACCATTCTGAAGGATTTTCATCTTCTGTTAAATATTCTATTCCAAGAATTGAATTAAGAGAACTTAAAGTTTCTTTATTCGGTGAAAAAGATATTTGTAATCTATAAAAATATTTCATTAGAAAGAAGTGTTTGAGCCTTGCCGCTAACTAGTATATATAAACAACCAAGCAGCATTTATATCTCTCAAATATAAATAATTTCCATCATATTTTCTCACATTTTAATCTCTTCCGCCATTCCTACGACCCTTTCCGCTACCTCTTTAGTCCTTTCCGCATTCCCTAAGGACTCTTCCGCCGGCGGAATGCTTCAAAGGAAACGCGGAACGAACCATAGGAACAGCGGAACGCACTAAAGGAACGGCGGAACACACCTTAGATAAGGCGGAAAAGGTCATAGGAACGGCGGAAGAGACCTTAGGGAATGCGGAAAGGGTCATAGGAACAGCGGAACGCACCAAAGGAACGGCGGAAGAGACCTTAGGAAACGCGGAACGCTTCTTAGGGAATGCGGAAAGGGTCTTAGGAACAGCGGAACGGTACCGAAAGCCTGTAAAACGACTCATTCACAACAAATTAGTAGGGTAGTGGGTATTCATTTCTCGGCTATATTTTGTAAATTAGCGGTCTTATTTTTACCATCGGCTCCTTATCGGACTTATAAACCCTACTGACTTTTTGGATACTGTGAAGCTGTGTTCCCATCGGAACGAACATAGCTACGATGGCAAACTACCGGGTAGTCGGTAGGCATATTTTGAAACTCTCATAGCATTAACTTTTCACCGCTACTCAAAAATAAGGACTTACCAAGAGCCATAAGAGTAGGCATCATTTTCGTAACTAATTTTAATCGTTGGCAGGCGGTATAGCATGGCCTGTTGAACGTGCCACCTTTTTAAAAACAGAAAAAATGAAAACAATAATTAAAAATTCCATCAAACTGCTTAGCGTATTTTTGGTACTGTTTAGTATGCAGCTCCACGCGCAGGATCCCGTGACTATTGCTCCGAAAAATTATAAAAAAGTACTGATTGACAATGAGAGCGTCAGAGTCATACAGTTTGAAATGGCGCCCAATGATGTAATCCCATGGCACAGCCATCCTAACCATGTTATTTATGCTTTAGCAGGCGGCAAAATCGAAATCACCGATAAAGATAAACCGGCCAATACCATTGATATAAAAGCTGGCGATGCTGTTTTTATGCCGGCAGTAACCCACATGGCCAAAAACATAGGAAAGACTACCATAAAACTGATTATTACCGAAATAAAATAAAGGTAGTTTAACTATAAAAGTCCCGGAGTGTCGGGGCTTTTTTTAGTTATTTAGGGAAAGTCTCTACAATTTCATCTGTAATTAGGGCCAACCAAACGGCAGTAATGGGTGCCGCTAAGTAAAACATTCGGGCCAGTTCATTTGACAACAAAGCATGTAGCAATACAATCAGTAAAAATAGCCCCATGTAGAGGGTTGTTTTTTGTTTTAGCAGCATTCGTATCTTTTTGTGGAGTAAACTTATAAAAAGAAGTCCCCATGGGCCAACAACAGCCGTTAGTTCGTAAAGTCCGTGAAACGAAAATAGTCTTCTCAACGAATCCGGTATTTTGCTTACGAGCGACAAATCATTTTTCAAGGCCATCGCTGTGGTAGTATCACTAAAGGTATCTAAATAATAGCGGAAGCTAAAAACCAGGACACCCGACAGTATAAACCAAACCAGTTGTTTGGGTTTGCTTACCGATGAGAAGAAAAAA